>Ga0268299_1000079_pt1 | contig 376754 bp, 372 predicted proteins | sample NOBtaG_FD_193484 | JGI IMG/M metagenome (GOLD analysis project Ga0268299, IMG submission 193484) | Activated sludge microbial communities from bioreactor in Nijmegen, Gelderland, Netherland - NOB reactor | ecosystem: Engineered > Bioreactor > Aerobic > Activated sludge | place: Netherlands...
GCTACCAGTGGATCCAGGGCACGCGACCGCAGACGCTCGCGTTCGCGCTTGCGGATTCGCCGGCCGGGTTGGCCGCGTGGATCACCGAGAAGTACCGCGCCTGGACCGACTGCGACGGCGACCCGCACAAAGCGCTCACGATGGACGAGATGCTCGGGAACATCAGCCTCTACTGGTTCACCAATTGCATCGGCGCGTCGTTCTGGCCCTACTACGCGCGCATGCACGGGCCGTGGCCGATCGACGGGAAGGTCGGCGTACCGACCGGCTACTGCGAGTTTCCGCGCGAGATCCTCCGCCCGCCGCGCGCCGCGGCCGAGCGCGTGTTCACCGACATCCGGCGCTGGAGCGTGATGCCGAAGGGCGGGCACTTCGCCGCGCTCGAGCAGCCGGCGGCGCTGGCGCGGGAGATCCGGGCGTTCTTCCGGCCGCTGGACTGAAACGCCGCGGCGAGCCGCGCCCCGCCGGGCGCGGCGTCAACGGTGCGCGGAGCGCCCGGCGCCTGCCGCCTGCCGCAGGCGACTCCACGCGACGAGAAACAGCACGAGAAACGCCAGGTCCGCCCAGGCCCAGGGCAGCCACATGGCGGGAATTCCGCCCGCCAGCTGGTGCCCGAAGACGACACCGCTGTAGGCGGCCTTCAGGCCCGCGCCGTACGGGATCAGCGCGCGATTACCCGCCGGGTCGCGCGCGATGCGGAGGAACATCGCCGCGAAGATCAGCAGCACCAGCGCACCGAACTGCACGTACCCCAGGTGCGGGAGCGGCACGCCGGCCGATTGAAAGATCGGCCCGGAAAAGAACAGGAACGCAATCCCGAGCAGGCCGTCGTAGGCTGCCGCCAGCAGGAACACCGGCGCGATCCACTTCGGGGTCATGGTCGACCCTCCCCTAATCGACCTGCCTGACCGGCTTCACGCGACGGCCGGGACGATCGAGACGCGATCCTGCCAACGCTTGTACCAGGTGACGAAGCCGATCCACACCTTCGGGTTCAGGCTGTTCCGGGTCGCGTGCACGTGCCGCATGTACTCCTGCGACTCGGCCGGGTTGAGCCGGAATATGCGCTTCGGTCGCCCGTCCAGGCCATCGCTCACCGACCAGTGGTTGCCCTCGGCCTTGAGCGTGACCGAGGAGGTCTCGGGCCGGCCCTCGGTCCAGAAGGTGATGTGGATCAGGTCCTCGACGCCCGCCAGCTTGCGGATGATCTCGTTGTTGAGGAACGAGCCGGTGAGAAACGACCGCGCGACCGGGGCGAACATGATGCGCATGATGGCGAAGGCGTCGGCGTCGTCCAGCGTGCCGTCGGCGCCGAGCAGCGCCACGCTGTTCACCTGCTGCTGAGTAAGGGGCACCTCGAGGTCCGCGCTCGCGGCGCTGCCGCCCAGCACCCTGATCCGGTTGCCCTCGTGCACGAGATAGAAACGTTCGCCCGTATCCTTCACCACGAAGTTGAGCTTGTCGAACGTGTCCTTGTAGAACGCGACCATGCGCGGCGCATCCTCGATCAGCGACCACTTCTGACCGGCCGGGCCGAGCGGCTCGGGCGCCGAGACCGGCGGCGTGCTGGCGCAGGCGGCGAGGAACAGGATCAGGGCAACGAGGATCGAAGCGCGCATGACAGAGCCCCCTTTGTCGCGTCCCGGCTCGAGCGTCGGCGGGATCGTTGCGGCGATGGTGTTGAGAACCGGTCTCGAGCCGGCATCGTCAGTGCTCATGGTAGCGCGTCCAGCTCGGTCTGGATGAACTTCGGCTCCTGCAGCAGGGTCTGGAATGCCCGGGCGACCGCTGCCGCCTGAATTCCGGACAGCACGTAGTTGTCGGCGCCGAGGCACACGTGCGCCATGCGCCGCACCACGACCGCATCGTTCTCGACGACCGCCTCGGGCCGCGGTCCGCCGACCGAGAACACGCAGGTCGTGGGGCCGATCGGGAAGAAATGATCCCCCCACGACTCGTTGATGACCGTGAGCGCGCAGGTGCCGCCGTTCTTCACGTAGAAGCTCGGGCTGCGCGTCATCAGCCAGTGGTAGATCCGCCACCCGAGCCGCGGGAACCGGACGGCCTGGGTGAGCCGCGCGATCTCGGGCACCTGGTCGGGCGGGCTCTCGAGCGCGTGCTGCAGCTGCGCCTGGATCTCGGCGAGCGTCTTGCGGTTCGCGTCGCGGACGATGACCAGGAAGGTCAGCGGCTCGCCGTCGACGAGCCGGGTGAGCGGCACGTTCACGTCCACCTGGCTGAAGCGCACCACGCGGTGGCCGAACCAGCGCTTGAACAGGATGCTGTTGGCCTGCGGCACCTGGGCGACCGCAAGCGCGGTGGCCTTGACGAGGATGGGCAGGCTGGTGATCGGCCGGACCCGCCGCGCGTACTCGCGCCGCAGCCGGCCCATCGCCTCGACGTCGACCCGGAAGACGCCGTAGCCGACGCAGTGGTGGCGCTGGGCGCGCTGCTTCAGGCCGTGCGCATACGCGCCGAGCCCGCTGAGCGGCGCGCTGTGCGCGATCGAGTTCTCGGTCGTCATGCGCGACCCCCGGATGCGATCTATTGGACGGGGCGCGGGCGGCGCGCCACCTCGCGCATCAGGGCGACCACCCGCTGCTTGAAGGGCGACACCGGCGCCCGGAGCAGGCGCAGGAGATCCCACAGGCGCACGCCGACGCCGAGCTGCCGCGCCGCCCAGGCCTCGTTGCGATGCACGGCGAGCGTCGCCATGGCGCAGAACGGCACCGCGACGAACCGCGCGACGGTCCGCAGCGCCGGCGACAGCGCGAGCTTGTCCAGCAGCAACCGGTCGAACTGCAGGTGCCGTCCCTCGTCCAGCGCGTGCAGCGCCCACACCTGCGGGACGAAGGACTCCCGGCGCGGCACGACGTCCTTGGCGACGCCGTGCGCGTGAACCGACACCTGCTCGGCGAACTGGAACATGGTGAACGACAGCGCGGTGCGGAAGCGCAGCCCGGGCACGAGGCGCAGGAGCCGGAACGTCCTGCGCAGCAGCCGCTCGGTCCGCGCCTGCGGCAGCGGCGGCAGGCCCGGCATCTCGGCCTCGATCTTCGCGACCGCGCGCACGAACATCACGTAGTGGTAGGTCTCTTCCTTGATGAAGTGCCCGACGTACTCGACGAACTCCGGGTCCTGGTTCATCCGCAGCAGGTCCTCGAGCATCGGCAGGGCGTACCGCTCGAGCATCGCGGTCGTCAGCATGAGGGTCGCCTGCTGGTAGCGGGCGAAATTCGCCCGCGCGTCGTCGTCGAACGCGGGCTCGAAGCGCGAGCCCGGAAACAGGCTCCACGCCCGATAGAGCGCGAGCCACTCGTCGCGCGTGGTGCCGCCCGCCCAAGCGAGGTCGCGCGCCGGCACGAAGCTGCGCTCGATCGAGGCGGCATTCAACCGGGCGAGCAGCGCCCGTTCGGCGTCGGTGAAGATCATGCGGCTGCCCTGCTGCGCCAGAAGACGATCGCCCACGCCGCGGCCGCTGCCGCGGCCAGCAGGGACCAGGCGCCCATCGCCGGCACCGCGAGTCCCAGCGCGAGCGCCAGGCCCGCCGCGGCGACGACGCGCAGTCGAACGAGCGCGGGCCAGATCAAAAAAGTATAGCCGACCACCATCAGGTCGATGTGGAAATGCCGCAGCGCGACGCGCCACGCATCGGCGTAGGCCGCGAGGGGCGCGGGCGCGGGGAACGGGCCGTCGAACGCGTAGAAGCCCATGACCTTGCCGAGCGCCATGCTCGCCAGCACCGTCCCGAATCCGGCCAGCGCAGCGCGGTCGCCGCCCCGCCACGCCTGGAAGCAGGCGATCAGCAGCCCGACGGTGAAGCAGTCGGATGCCGGCCCCAGCGCGTACTTCGCGCGCTCGTCGACGAGCGCCGACAGGACGAGCGCCACGGGCATCGCCACCATGCCGACGGCGAAGAGGGTCCGCGCGATGCGCGTCGCGCGGTGTGCGGCGTCGCGAAGTTGATCGCAGCGGTAACGCATCGTCAGCAGCGGAAGGGCCATGGCCGCGGTGGCGCCCAGGCGCAGGAAGCGCGCCGCAAGCAGGTCCCCGCTCGATGCAAAGACGAGAGCGTGCAGAGCGAACAGCGCCGGACTCGTGCTCGCGACGAGCACGGCGAGGCGCTGCACGCCCGGCTCGACTCCGGCGGCCGCCTTCCACATTGCGGCCATCAGCAGCGCGCCGCCCGCAACGCTCAGCGCGGCGCCGACCGGCGTCGCCCCGACGGCAGTCTCCACGATCGCGCCCGCACACAGGCCGGCGACGCCGAGGTGCAGCGGGGCCGCGAGACGGACCGACGACAGTCCGAGCAGGGCGTAACCGAACCCGATGCAGTACAGGAGCGTCGTCAGCACGGACAGGCTCTGCCGTCCGACCGGGTCGGCGAGCTCGACGGCGTCGCCGAGGGCGCGCACGGCGAAGCCCGCCGCGATGAGGGCGGCGGCCGCCGCCCCGCCAGCGGCGCGCGGCGCGCCCACTAGAGCGACCATTGGGCGCGACGCCACCGGGTGAACTCGTCGCTGTACAGGCGCTTCGAGAGATCGTGGAAGCCTTCGACGAGCCGCGATCCGGTCATCTGCAGCGGCCGGAAGTTCAGATCGTAGAGCGTGTAGCGCTTCCAGTCCGTGGGGTGGGTCAGGCGTCCCGCCGCGGCGTAGTCGCGGTACATCGGCGTGCCCGGGAACGGCGTGGGCAGCGTGATCTGCACGTCGAAGAGGCGGGTGTCGCGCGCGAACTCGAAGACGTCGTCGAAGACCCGCTCGTCGTGCGCGTCGAGGCCGACGATGAAGCAGCCGTTGACGCGGATCCCGTGGCTCTGGATCCGGTCAACGTTGTCCCGCGCGCGCTCGAAGCGCTTGCGCTTCCACCCGGTGCGGTCGATCTCGGTCAGCGCGTCCGCGGTGGCGCTCTCGAGCCCGACGAGCACCTCCACGCACCCGGCCTCGGCGAGCAGCGCCAGCAGCGCCTCGTCATCGGCCACGGACAGGTCGGTCTCGGTGAACCAGCGCACGCGGCGCTTGGCGAGCTCGGGGAGGAGCGTGCGCCAGTAGCGCTTGTTGACGAAGCTGTTGTCGTCGGCGAGCTCGAGGAAGGGCCTGTGCCACAGCTCGCGGATGCGGTCGACCTCCGCCAGCACCTTCTCAGCGGGCTTCTGCTTGTACTTCGGCGTGAGCAGGATCGAGCTCGCGCAGAACGAGCACTTCAGCGGGCAGCCGCGGCTCGTCTGCACGGTGATCCGGTTGTAGCGGCTCATGTCGAGCAGCTCGAACGCCGGCATCGGCGCGTGGGCGAGGTCGAACGGCCGCCGGCGCGCGTCGTAGACCGGCTTCAGCGCGTCGCGCGCGAAGTCCTCGAGCAGCTCGGGCCAGACGCTCTCGCCCTCGCCGATGACGATAGCGTCCGCGTGGCGCGCCGCCTCGTCGGGCAGCGCGGTGACGTGCAGGCCGCCCATGACGACCTTCGTCCCGGCGGCGCGGAACCGGGCGGCCAGCGCGTACGCGTCGGGCATGCGCGCCGTCAGGCCCGAGATCGCGACGAGGTCGAACGGGCCGGGAAGGTCGTGCAGCTCGGCGAGCGACGGCACCTCGATGTAGCTCCGCTCGAAGCGCGCCTCGGGCGTCATACCGATCAGGGTGAGCAGGCCGAGGCTCGGCAGGGACGCAATCGCCTTCGAACGCTCGACGAATCCCGGCAGGGTCAGTCCGAGCTCGAGCAGCGCCTCGTCGCAGACGCGGATGCCGCTCATGGCGACGAACGCGATGTGTGCTCTTCGGCTTGGCATCGTGCGCGGGTAGGTTACTTCTTTCTATCGGATCTATCGGACGGACTCCGGAGGCAGAGGCAACCTGCCGCCGGTTCGGTCTTGAGTCCGGCTTGGCTGATCTTGATTTCAACCGACAAGGGGCCCGAGGGAGCGCCAGCTGCCCATCCATCGGCGGAGCCGCGTTACGACCGGGGCCAGCGTCGCGAGCGTTACGGCAGCATCTCGCGCGCGAACTCCGGCCACGGCACCGCCGTGACGCCAGCCGCGAGCGCCGTCGAACCGACCGCGGAGCGCGCGGGCCGGTGCACCACGCACATCTCCACGCGCCGGCGCCGATCTCGCTGCCGATACGCGCTTGCGATCCGCATCATCGCCGCCGCCATGCCCGGGGTCACGGTGCGGCTTGCCTTGGCTTCCACCAACCGGACCGCCCCGCTCTTGCCCGGCACCACAAAGTCCACTTCGAGGCCCTGCTGGTCGCGGAAGTAGTAGAGCTCGCGGCGGCGGCCCGCGTTCGCCTGCGCCTTCGCGATCTCTCCGGCGACGAAGCCCTCGAACAGCGCCCCGAGAAACGGCGACTTCTCCAGCTCCGCGGCCGTGTCGATCCCAAGCAGGTGGCAGGCCAGCCCGGAATCGGCAACGTAGACCTTCGGCGACTTGATCAGCCGCTTGCCGAGATTCTCGAACCAGGGCGGAATCACCAGGATCTGGCCCGTGGCCTCGAGGATCGCGAGCCAGCGCCCGACGCCGGGAACGCTCATCCCGAGCGGCGCGGCCAGGTCCGACTTGTTGAGCACCTGCCCGTGCCGCGCGGCGACCAGCGAGAGGAACCGCCTGAACGTGGCGAGGTCGTGGATCGCACTGATGCCGCGCACGTCCCGCTCGAGGTAGGTCTGCAGGTAGGAGCTGAACCAAAGGCGCGCGGCGCCCGGGCGCGCGAGCGCCTCGGGAAAGCCGCCGCGCAGCAACGTCACCCTGTGCGTCTCGCGCACCGACAGCGGCAGAAGCTGCAAGATCGCGGCGCGGCCCGCCATCGACTCGGTGACGTTGCGCATCAGTCCCGATTCCTGCGAGCCGGTGAGAAACCATTGCCCGGTTCTGCGCGGGGCGCGATCGATTCGTGCGCGCACGTAGTTGAACACTTCCGGCACGTTCTGGATCTCGTCGAGGACCGCCGGCGGCGCAACCCCGTCGAGGAAGCCGCGCGGGTCGCTCCGGAAGCGCGCGACGACGTCGGGGTCCTCGAACAGGTGGTAGCTCGCGCGCGGAAAGACGTGGCGCAACAGCCACGTCTTGCCGGCGCGCCGGGGGCCGGTCAGCACCACGGCGGGAAACGCCCGGGAGGCGCTCAGCAGCCGGGGTTCCAGCTCTCTGCGGATGTAGCGCACACCCGGGAATTTAAGCTAGTAGTTTAGAAAACTCAATGGCGATGCGGAGTGCGGCCGCGCGGGCGTCCGCGCCGCAGGGACGCCAGCTCAGGCCGCCCCGCCGACCGCGCGCAGGACGATCGGCTTCAGCGCCTCGGGCAGCTTGACGATCTTCAGCGCGGCCGCGCGCCCGCGCTCCGACATCTTCGCCCAGGTCTTCTGCAGGATGTCGGCGAGCTTCGCCTCGTCGTACTCCGGGTGCTCCGCCACGAAGCGCTCGAGGTAGTGCTCGAGGAAGACAAGGTCGACCACGTCCTCGACGAGCTGCGAATCGGGGTCGCGCTTCAGGCGCTCCTTGCGGATCAACGCCTGCACGTGCGCGACGGCTTCAGCGTCGTAGCCGACCGCCTCCAGGATGCGGCCTGCCATCTCGGCGTGAAAGTCCATCAGGCGCTTGCGCCAGGCCCGGTAACCTTCGGGCGTCTTCGGGTACCGGTCGCGCGGGATCTCCCAGCGCCGGATGTGCTGGCAGCGCACCGCGAGCCGCACCGCCTCGGGCGCGTCCGGCGCGTAGCGCTCCAGCATCCGGCTCATGCGCCGCGCGTAGACGAGCTCCTTCGGATCCTTCAGGCGCCCGTCGAGCTCGCGGTTCGGGTCGGCGCTGTTCGCGGCGTCGAACGCGGCGATGGCCGCGTTGAAGCGGGCGGGATCGTCGATCGGCCGCACGTCAGTGGCTCGTGCCTTCCGACTTGGTAATCTTGTTGTGCACGTTGTACTTGCCGACCGGCTTCTTCATCGGGATGCGCTTCACTTCCTTCAGCGTCTGCGCATCGTAGACGATCAGCGCCCCGTCCATCTCCCACAGGCTGGCGAGCGCGTAGCGGCCGTCGCGCGTGAACTCGATGTGCGCGAGCGTCTTGCCGGGCTCCGGCCGCAGCTCGGCGACCACCTTCAGCGTGCGCTTGTCGATCACCTGCAGCGTGTCCTTGTGCGCCGGGCTCATCATCGAGTCCACCCACGCGTACGGGGTGTTCTCGTGGCTGCGCATGAAGAAGCCCGGCCCGAGCGTGCGGATCTGGCCCACCGGCTTCCACGCCTTGATGTCGAAGACGCTGACCAGCCCTTCGCGCAGGTTGGGCGTCGCCATCACGCGCCGCCCGTCCAGCATCCAGGTGATGCCCGACCCGAGGTGCGGCATGCCGGTCACCTCGAGCGTCGCGATCTTGCGCCGCACGTCGAGGTGCACGACCTGCCCCTGCTTCGCCTCGCGCGAGGCGCCCATCACCTCGTTGTAGTCGGGGGTGAAGAAGAAGTCGTCGAGGTAGTCGTCGAGGAACGTGCGCCGCGGATTCAGGAAGCCCGGGACGAACGCGCCCTCGCGGTACTGGAAGTCGTGGATCACGCCGGTGGGGATCTCGGGGGCCTTCGGGTCGTAGCTGACCTCCCAGAGCTCCTTCACGTCCTTCAGCGCCGCCACGAAGCTGCGCCGCGGTCCGGCGTCGTACACCGCCGACACGCGCGAGCTGCGCTTGCCCTCCTTGTCCTTCACCTCGAGCAGCTTCACGAAGTTCAGGTCGGCGTCGAGGATGACGAGCGAGTGCGGGAGGTAGTTCGCGACCGCGACGAATTTCCCGTCGGCCGACACCGCGGCGTTGCGGGTGTTGAGGCCCGCACGCACCTCCGCCACCGTCTCGAGGTTCCAGAGGTCGTACTTGGTGATCCAGCCGTCGCGCGAAGCGAAGAAGACGAAGCGCCCGTCGGGGGAGAACTTCGGCCCGCCGTGCAGGGCGTAGCGCGACGGGAAGCGGTGGATGCGCTCCAGCTTGTCGCCGTCCAGGACGCTCACGTGATGGTCGCCGGTTTCGACGACCACGAAGAGGTTGAGCGGATCGGCCTTGAACTTCGGCCGGTCGGGCAGCGTGCCGGGCGCGTGCTGCACGATGCGCGAGGCGCGGATCTCCGTCTCGCCCCAGCGCGGCTCGGGCTCGACCTTCGCGTAGACCAGTTCGACGAGCTGGCCGATCTCCGCCGCCGAGAGCTTGTCGCCGAACCCGGGCATCTGCGTGGCCTCGCGGCCCTTGGCGATCGTCTCGGCCGCGGCGGGCTTGCGCAGCCGCTCGAGGTTCGAGGGCAGGAGCGCCGGCCCGATCCCGCCCAGGCGGTCGGCGCCGTGGCAGCTCGCGCAGTGCTCGGCGTAGAGCTTGCCGGGGTCGGCGGCGACCGGCGCGGCGAGCACGAGCGCGAGCAGCAGGGCAAGGCGCCTCATGCCGACACCTCGTCCTTCCGCCAGCGCGAGTACGGCGTGACCTTCAGGCGCTCCGCCTCGCCGGTCACGCCGATCTCGTCGTCGTCGAGATAGCAGCCGGGATCCTCCTGCCACGGGTCGCCGGTGAGGCTGCGCGCCCGCGTGCGGGTGTTCCCGCCACAAATGGCGAAGTGGCGGCATTCGGCGCAGCGGCCCTTGATGCGGCGCGGTCGCGCGCGCAGGCCGGCGAGGATCGGATCGGACAGGTCCGACCAGATCGCCGAGAACGGCCGCTCGCGCACGTTGCCCAGCGTGTAATCCCACCAGTAGGTGTCGGGATGGACGTTGCCGAGGTTGTCGATGTTCGCGACGTTCTCGCCGGAGGCGTTGCCGCCCCACTGGACGAGCTTCGCGCGCAGGTGCTCAGCCTTGTCCGGGAAGCGCGCGGCCGCCCACTGCAGTAAGTACGGGCCGTCGGCGTCGTTGTTCCCGGTGACGAACTCGCGGCTGCGCCCGTCGCGCACCGCGCGCCACGCGGCGTCGAACACGAGGTCCATCGCGCGCCGGGTGGTGAGGTGGAAGGCGTCGTGCTTGCGGTTGACGTTGCCACGCCCCGCATAGTTGAGGTGCGACAGGTAGAACTTGTCGATGCCCTCGCTCTCCGCCATCTCGAGCAGCCACGGCAGGTCGGCCGCGTTGCCCTCGGTGAGGGTGAAGCGCAGCCCCACCTTGATGCCCGCGTCGCGGCACGCGCGCGCGGCGCCGAGCGACTGGTCGAACGCGCCCGGCTTGCGGCGGAACGCGTCGTGCGTCTCGCGCCTGCCGTCGAGGCTGATGCCGACGTAGTCGAAGCCGAGCGCGGCGATCCGCCCGACGTGCGCCGCGTCGATCAGCGTGCCGTTGGTGGAGAGCCCGACGTAGAAGCCGAGCGCCTTCGCGCGCGCGGCGATGTCGTAGAGGTCGGGCCGCAGCAGCGGCTCGCCGCCCGAGAGGATCAGCACCGGGACGCGGAACGCGCGCAGGTCGTCGATCACGCCGAAGACCTCCGCGGTCGAGAGCTCCCCGGGAAAGTCGCGGTCGGCCGAGACCGAGTAGCAGTGCCTGCAGGTGAGATTGCAGCGCCGGATCAGGTTCCAGATCACCACCGGCCCGGGCGGGTCCCGGCGCGGCCCCGCCGGCGTCGGCGCCACGATCTCGTGCATGAACTGACTGACTCGAAACATGCCTTACTCCGCGCCGAGGCGCATCCCCGTCTTCTTCAGGATCTTCGTGCTGAACAGGATGTCGCGCGCGCGCGCCGCGTCGCCGAGCAGCCCGGCGATCTCCTCGGCGCGCTCGACCACCTCCATGCGGGTCTCGGCGTGCACCATCGCGAACAGGTTGTACGGCCAGGCGGGCGGCACGCGCGGGCGCAGGTAGCAGTGCGACACGAACGGCAGCGCGCCCACCCGCTCGCCGAGCGCGTCGATGCGCGCGTCGTCGACGTCCCACACGGTCATCCCGTTCGCGTGGTACCCGAGCGCATAGTGATTCGGGACCGCCGCGATCCGCCGCACGACGCCGCGCTCGAGCAGGCGCGTGAAGCGCTCCATCACCTCCTGCGGCGCGAGCCCGAGGCGATCGGCGAGCGCGTGGAAGGGCCGCGGCACGAGCGGCAGGCCGGCCTGCGTCGCCTTGAGGAGGCGCCGGTCGACCGGGTCGAGGCCGGGCGCGGTCGCCGAGGCGTTCACTGCAGCGCCTCCAGGCGCAGGCCGACGAAGTACTCCCGCCGCTTCGGCAGGTCGAGCACGCGGTAGCCGGACTCGGTCTCGATGTCCGCGAGCACCGCGCGGATCGACTCCGGCCGCTCGGTCGCCACGACGAACCACATGTTGTAGGCGTGCTCGCGGCGGTAGTTGTGCGCCACCTCCACGTGCGCGTTGACGATCGCGGCGACGCGGTCGAAGTCGTGCGGCGGCACGCTCATCGCGGCGAGCGTGAACGCGCCGCCGAGCGCGGCGGCGTCGATCATCGGCCCGAAGCGCGTGAGCGTGCCCTCGTCCAGCAGGCGCTGGAGCCGCCCGCACACCTCGGCTTCCGGGATTCCGAGCTCGCCGGCGACGGCCGCGAACGGCCGCTCCGCGACCGGGATCCCCGCCTGCAGTCGGTTCACGAGGAGCCGGTCGATCTCATCCATGGAGCGCCTCGGACGCGGCGGACGCGGCGGAATAGCGCGGGCCGGTCTGCTTGAAGCGCGTGCGGCTGAAGAGCACCGCGTGCGGGAACGCCTCGAGGCCGCACTCGCGGCCGAGCGCTTGGATGCGCGCCTGCACCTCGCGCCGCTCGGTGCCGTGGACCATGCAGAAGAGGTTGTAGGGCCAGCCGGGCAGCGCCCGCGCGCGCCGGTACGCGAGCGTGACGCCTGCCTCTCGCGCGAGACGCCGACCGTGCGCGGTCACGGCGTCGTCGGGCACGTCCCACACCGCCATCGCGTTCGCGCGCCAGCCGAGCTCGTGATGGCGCACCACGACGCCGAACCGCCGCACCAGGCCTTCCGTCTGCCAGCGTTCGAGGCGGTCGATGACTGCCTGCTCGGTGAGCGACGCGCGCTGACCGAGCGCCAAGTACGGGCGCGGCTCGAGCGCGAGGCCGTCCTCGAGCGCGGCCACGAGCCTGCGGTCGGCCGCACCGAGCGCGGGACGGCGGGGCCTGTGCGCGCGGCCGCCCTCCCCCTCTCCCCGATCCTGGGGAGAGGGGGCAGGGGGTGAGGGGGCAGCGCGCCGATCGGGTGCTGCGCGAGGCGCGCGGTCCTGGTCAAGCGGAAAACCGAGGTCGATGTGGTACTCCTCGACCAGCGGCAGCTTCAGCACCTCGATGCCGGTGAGCGCGCCGATCCGCGCGAGCAGTGCGTCGAGCGCCGCCTCGCCCGGCGCCGCCGCCACGAACCACAGGTTCAGCCGGTGCTCGCGCTCGTAGTTGTGGTTCACGCCGGGAAACGCCGACACGATCGCGGCGACCGCCTCGAGCCGCGCCGCCGGCACCGCCATCGCCGCAAGCGTCGACGCCCCGATCGCGCCCGGACGGAAAACCGCGCCGATGCGGCTCAGCGCGCCGGCGTCGCGCAGGCGCGCGTACGCCTCGATCACTGCGCGCTCGTCGGTCCCGAGCGCTTCGGCGAGGACGGCGTAGGGCTGCGGGACGAGCGGAAAGAGCCGCTGGAAGTCGTTGAGCAGGCGATGCTCGAGAGCGTTCACGTCAGAGCCCGAGCTTCTTGGCCCGCCACTCGAAGAAGATGCCGCTCGGGCTCTTCGCCGCGAGATCGGCGACGCGCTTGAACGTCGCGGTGTCGTAGACGACGACGCGGTCGTCGTCGCGCGCCGAGACCCAGACCTCCTCGCCGCCGGAGCTGAACTCCATGTGCAGGATCGTGCGCCCGGGCTTCAGCGTCTCCACGAGCGCGAGGCGCCCGACGTCGATCACCTGCACGGTGTCGTTGCGGGGAAACGCGAAATTGACCCATACCTGCCGCCCGTCGGGCCGCGCCATCACGAACACCGGCTGGCCGTGCACCGGGATGCGCGCCACCTCGCGCCAGGTCGCGCGCTCGACCACGAGCACCTCGTGCCGGCCGATCGCCGGCAGGAACGCGTAGCCCTGCGCCACCGCCCAGCCGCGCAGGTGCGGCATCTTGTAGACGGGCAGCTTCTCGTCGCCGCGGCCGTAGTTCGCGAGGATGCGCTTCGCGCCCGCCTCGACGTTTGCCATGTCGACGAGCGCGAGGCCGTCCTCGCCGAAGAGCCCGGCGATGTAGTGCCGGCCGTCGGGCGTGATCAGCGCGTCATAGGGCTCGCGCCCGACGTTGGCGAGCTTCGTGACTCTCGGCGCGCGCGGGTCGGCGACGTCCGCCACCCAGATCTCGCCCGCCTCGAACAGGCTGAAGACGAAGCGGTTGCCCGGCGCATCCACGATGCCGACCACCTTCGCGCGCTTGCCTTCGGCGCCGTAGGTCGCGGGAATCTCCGCGAGGAGCTCTAGGGTGGCGGCGTCGAAGAGCTTCACCCCGCCCGGCTCGTAGTTCGCCACCGCGACGATGCGTCCGTCGCGCGAGATCGCCCCGCCGATCGAGTTGCCCGCCTGGACGACGCGGCCGACCACCTTCGCGGCGCCCAAGTCCACCTTGGTGAGCCCGCCGTCGCGCCCGAACACGAACGCGTGCCGGGCGTCCTGCGAGAACACGAGCGAGGCGTGGGAGAGGTCACCGAGGCCTTCGACGCGCGCGAGCGTCGTGCGCTTCGCGTTGTCGACGAGCTGGACGCTGCCGGTCGCGCGCTCGATCACCACGCCGGTCTCGGCGCGCGCAGCGTCCGCGAGCGCCGCGAGCGCCCCGAGCGCCGCGACGGCGGCCACGGCTGCGCTCCGCCAGCGGACCCAGCCGATCGGTTCAGCGTTCATCGAGGGTTCCTTCCTGGAGCTGCCGGACGATCCATGCCGCCTCGCTCTCGCTCACGAACGTCCGCCACGGCGGCATGGCGGTGCCCGGGCGGCCGTACAGCACGGTGACGACGAGGCTCTCGGCGGGCTTGCCCTGCAGGGCGTCGCGCGTCAGCGCCGGCCCGAGGCCGCCCTTCAGGGTCATCCCGTGGCACGACCCGCAGTCCTGCCGGACGAGATGGGTGAGCTCCGCGCGGCGCGGGCCCGCGGGCTCGGCCGCGGCGAGCGACGCGGCGGCGAGGCACCCGACGGCGCCCGCCGCCAGCCAGCCTGCCCTCGTCGCAACCGTCCACATTGGTACGCCCCTGGTTACGGCGCATCTTCGTCCGGGGGCGTCCGGCCGACTTTGACCCACCTCAAAAGCGCCCGGGCGGGGCGACGGCCCAAAGAGAAAGGGGGCCGGCGGCCCCCTTTTCTCCCCTGCGTGGCTGACCGCGTCACATCTTCAGCACCCACGCCACGAGCGTGTTGATGTCGCCGTCGGGCACGGCCGCGTTCGGCGGCATCGGCACCTGGCCCCACGCGCCGCTGCCGCCCTTCTTCACCTTGTCGGCGAGCTTGGCGGCGGCGTCGGCCTGGCCCTTGTACTTCTTCGCCACGTCCTTGTAGGCCGGGCCGACCATCTTCTTGTCGACCGCGTGGCAGGCGGTGCAGTTGTACTTCTTCGCGAGCGCCTCGTCGGCCAGCGCGGCCGGGGCGACGCTCCAGCCGGCGGCGAGCGCCAGGCCGAGTGCGGCGATGCGGAGTTTCATGCGCGTCATTCTCCTCGGGTCAATACACGTCGTGCTGCGTATTGTAAACGTTGAACTTTCCGGTCGGGGTGACCAAGCGCTTGTCCTTGATCACGTGCTTCAGCTTGAGCGTCTTGTCGTCGACGACGACGATCGCCGACTCCTGGTCCTTGCCGTTCCAGACCGAGAACCAGACCTCGTCGCCCGCCTTGTTGAATTCGGGCTGGACGATGCGGCGCGGGCCCTCCTTGATCCCCGACCACTCGACGATCGGCAGGATCTGGGCCGGCTTGTCGAGGTTCTTGATGTCCCACACCGCGATCGTCTGGGCGATCTTCGGGTCCGGGTTGAGCGCGGTGTCGGCGTAGAGGTGCGTCGACTTCGGATGGGTCTTCACGAACAGGTTGCCCCCGCCCTGGCCTTTCAGCGTGCGGACGACCTTCCAGGCGTGCTGCTTGTTCTTCTCCGGATCGGTGCCGATGAGCACCACCGTCTCGTCGCCGAGGTGGCCGGTGGCCCAGACCGGACCGTACTTCGGGTCCTTGAAGTTCGCGCCCCGCCCGGGGTGCGGGATCTTGCCGGTGTCGACCAGCGCGGCGAGCTTGTTCGTCTTGGTGTCCACGACTGCGACCTTGTTGGACTGGTTGGCCGCGACGAGGAAGTAGCGCTTGGTCGAGTCCCAGCCGCCGTCGTGCAGGAAGCGCGCCGCGTCGACCTCGGTGATCTTCAGGTTCTTGAGGTCGGAGTAGTCCACCATCAGGACCTTGCCGGTCTCCTTGACGTTGACCACGAACTCGGGCCGGTTGTGCGAGGCGACGATCGCGGCGACGCGCGGCTCGGGGTGGTACTCCTGCTCGCCGACCGTCATTCCGCGCGTCGCCTGGATCTTCAGCGGCTCCAGCGTGTCGCCCTTCATGATCACGAACTGCGGCGGCCAGTAGGTGCCGGCGATCGCGTAGCGGTCCTCGTAGCCCTTGTATTTCGAGGTCTCGACCGAACGCGCCTCGAGGCCGACTTTGATCTCGGCGACAGTGTCGGGCTTCTCCATCCAAAGGTCGATCAGGTTGATCTTCGCGTCGCGCCCGATCACGTACAGGTAGCGCCCCGAATTCGACGTGCGCGAGATGTGCACCGCGTAGCCGGTCGGGATGATGGCGACGATCTGCTTCGAGTCGCCGTCGACGAGCGCGATCTGGCCCGAGTCGCGCAGCGTCACCGAGAACAGATTGTCGAGGTTGAACTTGTTCTCCTTCTTCTTCGGCCGCTTCTCCGGCGGGACGACCACTTTCCAGGTCGCCTTCATCTCTTTCATGCCGTACTCGGGCGGCGCGGGCGGTTCGTGCTGCAGGAACCGCGCCATGATGTCGACGTCCTTCTCGGTCAGCTCGCCCGAGGTGCCCCAGTTCGGCATGCCGCCCGGGGAGCCGTAATTGATGAACACCTTCAGGTAGTCGGTCCCGCGCGGCTGGGTGATGTCCGGCGTGAGCGGCTTCCCGGTCGCGCCCTTGCGCAGCACGCCGTGGCAGCCGGCGCAGCGCTCGAAGTAGATCTGCTTCGCGCGCTCGAATTCGGCCGCGGTCATCGGCGGGGCTTTCGGCGACACCACGTCGGGCGCCTCGCCGGGCTTGATCGGCACCGGTGCGCCGCGGTACATCATGTCCTCGGCCGGCGTGCCCGGGTGCACCGGCTTGGCCGGCGGCTTCTGCTGGCCGTGCGCAGCGCCCATGACGAGCGCAACGATCGCTGCGGCAGCGGCGGTGCGTGCGACGGTCTCGCGTTTCATCAGTATTCCCTCTGCGGTGATCAATAGACTTTCAACCGGACTCTAGGCGGGCCACCCTGCCCGGGCTTTAACCTTCATCAAACCAGCTCCCACGACCGCCCCGCCCTTGGAAGGGCTCAGCCGCCGTCTGGAGGAAGATGTCTTTCGGACCGCTCGCCGCGCCCCAGCCCCTGGGCGCCGGTGTGCGGCTCCATCGCCCGCACCACCTCGCGCGCGCGCGCCGCACGCTGTTGGCGATTGCGCCGCTCGAGGAGCGGCATGCACTTCGCCTCGTTGTAGTAGGTCACCTGGCAATCGAGGCAGTAGTGGCACTCGTTCGCGTTGATCTCGCCGGTCGGGCGGATCGCGCGCACCTCGCACTCCTTCGCGCACGTCTGGCACGGCCGACCGCACTCGCGGCGCCGGCGCAGCCACCAGTCGAACACCCGGAAGCGGCCGGGGATCGCCAGGGCCGCGCCGAGCGGGCAGAAGTACTTGCAGAAGAACTTGCGGTTCACGAGCGACACCGCCACGAGCGCGCCCGCGTACAGCACGAACGGCCACTCGCGCTGGAAGCGCAGCGTGATCGCGGTCTTGAACGGCTCGACCTCGGCGTAGCGCACCATCTCGAGCGTCGATTGGAGCGAGACGCCGAAAAGCAGGATGAGAACCAGGTACTTCACCGCCGAGAGGCGCTCGTGCACGACGTCGGGAAACTCGAGCTGGCGCACGCCGAGGCGCTGCGCCACCTGGTTCGCGAGCTCCTGCAGCGCGCCGAAGGGGCAGAGCCACCCGCAGTAGACGCCGCGCCCCCACAGGAGCAGCGTTAGCGCCACGAAGCCCCACAGGATGAAGATCATCGGGTCGATGAGGAACGTCTCCCAGTGGAACTCCCGCATGACCGCGTGCACGAAGGTGAACACGTGGACGATCGAGAGCTGCGCGAGGGCGAACCAGCCGACGAAGAACAGCGTGTAGAGCAGGAACCCGCGGCGGACGTACCAGAGGAGCGTCGGCTTGCGCGCGAGCCAGTCCTGAAAGACGAGGATCGCCGCGAGCGCGGCGAGCCCGACGACGAGAAGCGCGATCTCGACGGCGCGGCCGCGCCACACGCCGACCCAGAGCGGCTCGCCGGCCGGGGCGGGCCCGGTGCCGGTCAGGCCCGGCACCGCCGGTCCCTGCGCGCGCCCGGCTTGCGGGTTGTGGACCGTGGCGGGCGTAGTGGGCGCCGGGATGCCGACCGGCGGGGCGAGACCGCGCGACTCGGCGACGAGCCGTGCGGCGAGCATGACGGTCTGGTTCTGCACCATCACCGTGATCGTCGCGCCGGAGATCGTGTCGATCGCGACGTGCCCCTCGCGCTCCGCGCCGATCGCGACGCGATCGAGGACGTGCTTCCCCCGGTACTGGTCGGTGAACGCCTTCAGCCGCTCGTCGCTGATGCCGACCGCGAGAATCGGCTCCTCGTGTTGCACGATTGCGAGCCCGGTGATGTGCCCGCCGAGGTCGAATCCGACCAGCGTGTTGATCGGCTTGCCCGAGTACGCGGGGATGCGGACGACGTCGTTCGTGAGGAAGGCGTAGCCGACGAGCGTTCCGGCCCGGTAGACCGGCGCGGCCGGCGGCGTTCCCTCGAGCGCGCCGAAGCGGTCCGCTTCCGGGAAGAAGCGTCGGACCTGAGGAAAGTCGGTCGCGACGTCCGCCACCCCGGCGCCCGGAAGCGCGAGCGCGGCGGCGAGCAGGATGAGCGCGGCGAGGCGCACGCTGCCGGGGCGCCGCTACTCCACCGCCACCACACCCTTCATCTCGGGGTGCGGGCCGCAGCTATACGGGTAGGTTCCAGGCTTGTCGAACTTGCGCTGGTACGACTCGCCGGGAAACATCCGGTCCGACTCGAACCCGCCCGGCCCGAGCCAGATGACCGAGTGGCTCGCGCGCTTCTCGTTGTTCACCCACTTCACCGTCGTCCCGGCCTTCACCTTCAGCTCGGGCGGGTCGAATTTGTAGTTCTCGATCTTCACCTCGGCGACGCCGTTCGCGGCCGCGGCCGGCGGCGCGAAAGCGACCGCGGCCGCGAGCGCGAACCCCAGCACCATCCCTGCCCTCATGCGGCGCTCCGAAAACGTGATCTGTGCGACGCGCGCCCGAGGCGAAAAAGACCAGTTCATCGGGCGATCAATTCTTTATGTTGCAGCGCAGCCCCCCCTTGATACGGGTCAAATTATTTGGGCCGCCCGAGGACTTGAATAGCGGAAAGACCCGAACGACATCCGGGTCATCTGGACGAAGGCCTTGAACATCACCGGCATCCTCGTCGCGGCGCAGCCAGGCCAAGCCGAGCCGCTCTGCGAACGCCTCGCGGCGATGCCGGGCGTCGAGGTCCACGCCGCCACCCCCGAGGGTCGCATGGTCGTCACGGTCGAGCGCGCAACCGACGCCGAGATGACCGCCGCCTTCGACGACATCAACCGGCTGCCGGGCCTGCTGTCCGCAGCCCTCGTCTACCACCACGACGAAGCCCTCGTCGACGAGCCCGGATCCGCATAGAGGAGAGCGAACCATGTCCATGACGCGACGCGATTTCATCAAGACGAGCGCGATCGCCGCCACCGCGAGCGCGGCCGGCGTGACGATCCCTGGCGTGAACGAGGCGCTCGCGCAGGCGGGCGCCGCCGCCGACGGCGTGCGCTGGGACAAGGGCGTGTGCCGCTACTGCGGCACCGGCTGCGGCGTGCTCGTCGGGGTGAAGGACGGCCGCGTCGTCGCCACCCAGGGCGATCCGGACGCACCGGTCAACAAGGGCCTGAACTGCATCAAGGGCTACTTCCTCTCCAAGATCCAGTACGGCAGGGACCGGCTCACGACGCCGCTCCTGCGGATGAAGGACGGCAAGTTCGACAAGAACGGCGAGTTCGCGCCGGTCAGCTGGAAGCAGGCCTTCGACATCATGGAGGAGAAGTGCAAGGCCACGCTCAAGGCGAAGGGCCCCACCGCGGTGGGCATGTTCGGCTCCGGCCAGTGGACGATCTGGGAAGGCTACGCGGCCAACAAGCTCTTCAAGGCCGGGTTCCGCTCGAACAATATCGATCCGAACGCGCGCCACTGCATGGCCTCGGCGGTGGCCGGCTTCATGCGCACCTTCGGCGCCGACGAGCCGATGGGCGTCTATGACGACGCCGAGCACGCCGACGCGTTCGTGCTGTGGGGTTCGAACATGGCCGAGATGCACCCGATCCTGTGGTCGCGCATCACCGACCGTCGGCTCACGGCCAAGCACGTCAAGATCTTCGTGCTCACCACGTTCAGCCACCGCTCGAGCGAGCTCGCCGACGTCGAGCTCGTGTTCAAGCCGCAGACCGACCTGGCGATCCTGAACTACATCGCGAACTACATCATCCAGAACAACGCAGTGAATCAGGACTTCGTCGCCAAGCACGTCAACTTCCGCAAGGGGGTCACCGACATCGGCTACGGCCTGCGCCCGAATCATCCGCTCGAGGTGAATGCGGGCAACAACGGCTACCCCGGCCCGGACGGCAAGCCGAAGGGCAACCCGGACGCCTCCAGCCCGATCACGTTCGAGGAATTCAAGCAGTTCGTGTCGGAGTACACCGCCGACAAGGTGAGCGCGCTCTCCGGCGTGCCGAAGGACAAGCTCGAGGCGCTCGCGAAAGCCTACGCCGACCCGAAGACCAAGGTCACGTCGTACTGGACCATGGGCTTCAACCAGCACACGCGCGGCAGCTGGGTCAACAACATGGTCTACAACGTGCACCTGCTGGTCGGGAAGATCTCCGAGCCGGGCAACAGCCCGTTCTCGCTGACCGGGCAGCCCTCGGCGTGCGGCACCGCGCGCGAGGTCGGCACGTTCGCGCACCGCCTGCCCGCCGACATGGTCGTGATGAACCCGGACCACCGCAAGGTCGCCGAGAAGATCTGGAAGCTGCCCGACGGCACGATCAACGGACAGATCGGCTTCCACGCGGTCCTGCAGGACCGGATGCTCAAGGACGGCCGGCTCAACTTCTACTGGACGACGACCACCAACAACATGCAGGCCGGGCCGAACATGAACACGGAGCGCTACCCCGGCTTCCGCAACCCCGAGAACTTCATCGTCGTGTCCGACGCGTACCCGACGGTGACCGCGCTCGCGGCCGACCTGATCCTGCCGTCGGCGATGTGGGCGGAGAAGGAAGGCGCGTACGGCAATGCCGAGCGGCGCGGCCAGTTCTGGCGGCAGCAGGTGAAGGCGCCCGGCGAATCGAAGTCCGATCTCTGGCAGTACATGGAGTTCTCGAAGCGCTTCAAGGTCGAGGAGGTGTGGCCGGAGGAGCTGATCGCCAAGATGCCGGAGTACCGCGGCAAGACGCTCTACGACGTCCTGTACGCGAACGGCGTGGTGAACCGGTTCCCGCTCGCCGAGCTCGAGAAGGTCAACGGCTTCGCGATCAAGGGCTACCGCAACGACGAGTCGGACGCGTACGGCTACTACGTCCAGAAGGGCCTCTTCGAGGAGTACCGCCAGTTCGGCCTCGGCAAGGCGAAGGACCTCGGCGAGTTCGACCTCTACCACCGCGCGCGCGGGCTGCGCTGGCCGGTGGTGGACGGCAAGGAGACGCTCTGGCGCTACCGCGAGGGCTATGACCCGTACGTGAAGAAGGGCGAGGGCGTGCGCTTCTACGGCAAGCCCGACGGCAAGGCGTGGATCTTCGCCCTGCCCTATCAGCCCGCGGCCGAGTCGCCCGACGCCGAGTACGACCTGTGGCTCTGCACCGGCCGCGTGCTCGAGCACTGGCACACCGGCACGATGACCCGGCGCGTGCCCGAGCTGCACCGCGCGTTTCCCGAGGCGTGGGTGTTCATGAATCCCGCAGACGCCAAAGCACGCGGCCTGCAGCGCGGCGACACGGTGAAGCTCGTCACCCGCCGCGGCGAGATGACGACGCGCATCGAGACGCGCGGGCGCAACCGCATGCCGCAGGGGCTCGTGTTCGTGCCGTTCTTCGACGAGGGCCGCCTGGTGAACAAGCTCACGCTCGACGCCACCTGCCCGATCTCCAAAGAAACCGACTTCAAGAAGTGCGCGGTGAAGGTGGTGAAGGCGTAAGGCGGAGCGGCGCGAGGCGGACGTGAGCGGCGAAGCGGACAAGTCGGGCGCGGCGCGCCGGCAGTTCCTGCTCGGCCTGGCGAAGATGGCTTGCGGCGTGGGCCTCGGCGCCGGCGGCCTCGCGCTCTACGCCAAGCAGGCGCGCGCCGTGCCGCCACAGGCGCTACGGCCGCCGGGCGCGCTCGACGAGCGCGCCTTCCAGGGCGCGTGCATCCGCTGCGGCATGTGCGTGCGCGACTGCCCGTACAAGATCCTCGACCTCGCAAAGCCGGAGCAGCCGATCGCGACCGGCACGCCGTACTTCACCGCGCGCACCGGGCCGTGCGAGATGTGCGAGGACATCCCCTGCGTGAAAGCCTGCCCCACGGGCGCGCTCGACCACAAACTCACCGACATCAACGCGTCGCGCATGGGGCTGGCGGTGCTGGTGGACCAGGAGACCTGCCTCAACTTCCTCGGCCTGCGCTGCGACGTCTGCTATCGAGTGTGCCCGCTGCTCGACAAGGCGATCACGCTCGAGCCGCAGCACAACGCGCGCACCGGCAAGCACACGCTGTTCATCCCGGTGGTGCACTCCGACAAGTGCACCGGCTGCGGCAAGTGCGAGAAGGGGTGCGTGCTCGAGGAAGCGGCGATCAAGGTCCTGCCGGTGCGGCTCGCGAAGGGCGCGCCCGGCAAGCACTACCGCCTCGGCTGGGAGGAGAAGGAAAAAGCCGGCGGGCCGCTCATCAAGGACACCATCCAGCTGCCCGCGCGCCGTCCGGAGGAGACCCGATGACCCCCGGCCGGCCCGGCGCCGAAGCAATCGCGACGCGCGGCTGGTTCGCCGCGCACAAGTGTCTGCTCGCGCGCCGCGCGACGCAGCTCGGGATCCTCGCGCTCTTCCTCCTCGGGCCGATCGCGGGAATCTGGATCGTCAAGGGCAACCTCGCCTTCAGCTACACGCTGGACTTCCTGCCGCTCGCGGATCCCTACGTGCTCGCGCAGTCGTGGCTCGCGGGACACGCGCCGGAGACGAAGGCGCTCGTCGGCGTCGCGATCGTCGTCGCCTTCTACTTCCTCGTCGGCGGGCGCGCCTACTGCTCGTGGGTCTGCCCGGTGAACATGGTCACCGACCTCGCGGCCTGGCTGCGGCGCCGGTTCGGCATCAAGACCAACGTGCGCATTCCGCGCCAACTGCGCTACTGGGTGCTCGGCGCGACGCTCGTGCTCGCTGCGGCGACCGGCACGATCGCCTGGGAACTCGTGAACCCGGTGTCGATGTTCCACCGCGGGCTGATCTTCGGGATCGGTGCAGCATGGACGATCGTCCTCGCGGTCTTCCTGTTCGATCTCTTCTTCGCGCAGAACGGCTGGTGCGGGCACGTCTGCCCGGTCGGCGCGTTCTACAGCGCCCTCGCGGTGAAGAGCCCGCTGCGCGTCGTGGCGGCGCGGCGCGCGCAGTGCAACGACTGCATGGACTGCTACGCGGTGTGCCCCGAGCTGCAGGTGATCAAGCCGGCGCTCAAGGGCGAGGCGCGCGGCCTCGGGCCGGCGATCCTGTCGCCCAACTGCACCAATTGCGGGCGCTGCATCGACGTGTGCTCGAAAGAAGTGTTCCGCTTCGGACTGCGCGGGACGAAAGACGAGTCGCGGCCGGTTGCGGTGAAGCCGGCGGCGTGCGCCGGGAAGGCGTGACTGTCAACGCATCAGAGGAGGTGTCGAGATGAAGCGAAGCGGATGGATCCTGTCGGCGGCGGTCGTGATTGCCGCGTGCGCGACGACGCTGGGGCCGACCGACGTGAAATCGCTGCGCGGCGCGGACGCGGCGGCACCCGACCAGGCGCCGGCGGTGCGCCAGCAGCTCGGCAAGAAGCCGGGCAGCCAGGACAAGATCGCGCGCACGTTCCAGGGACAGCCGCCGCTGATCCCGCACGCGACCGACAACTTCGACGAGGTGACGCTCGCGGACAACCAGTGCCTCGAGTGCCACGGCGAGGACGCGTACCTGAAGAAGGGCGCGCCGCGGCTCTCCGACAGCCACTTCGTCGGCGCCGACGGCAAGCGCCAGCAGGTCGCCGATGCGCGGCGCTACGCGTGCACGCTCTGCCACGCGCCGCAGTTCGACGCGCCGCCGCTGGTCGAGAGCACGTTCAAGGGCGAGCCGGCGAAGCGGCAATAGCTCGTCCGGCTTCCACGGAGGCGGCGCGGGGGACGCGCCGCCTCCCTCCCCCCTATTGCAGGCGCACCTGAATGAAGTGCACGTGGCTTCGCACGAGTTCAAGCGGCAGCATCAACCCCTTCCCGTCCGAGCCGTCTTCCAGAATGAATGGCTCGAAAGGTCCCGGGCAGGTCACCAGGTCTAGGTGCGTCACTTGCGAGCGCGCCAATACCCAGGCCGGCGGCTCTGGTGAGCGAGCGCGATGACTCGGACCTCCTCGGGTTTGACCTGGTAGATGATGGTGTACGGGAAGCGCCGGAGCGGAAAGCGACGTGTCGTGCCGCGCCAAACAGGCCCAAGGCGGGGGTAGCTGCAGAGAACGCCGAGGGAGCGCTCGAACTCGGCGATGAAAGCCAATCCGAGCTCGGCGTTTGCCTCTCGCGCGTAGAACACGGCTCCGTCAATCAGCTCGCGCTCGGCTTCGAGACTGACGGAGGGGTTCACTTCAACGCATCGCGAGCGCGGGCGATTGCCTCGGCGGCCGGAATCACGGGAGCGCGGCCAGCTTCGATTTCGGCGATTCGGCGTTCGACTTCCACGGCCCACGCCTCCTCGATCTGTGCGTCCTCGGAGAGGCTCGCGATCAAACGATCGGCGAGGCGCGCGCGCTCCTCGGCAGTGAGCTTCAGTGCCTCCGCCTCGAGGACTTCAACTTGGCTCGACATCAGGACGCTCCCTCAGTTCCACCGCAGGAAATGATACTCCCGCGGTCGTTGTCTCTTCTGAGACCCAACGAACGTGGTGAGCGGCGCGCGCCGTTGCGCGTCCGCTCCACCTGAAGTTAGGCCTTCGAATCACTTCCGCACCGGGCCCTGATCAGATACCACGAAAGACTGTAGAAGCTTTCTCAAGGTCGAATGCATGCGATCCAATTCCGAGAGCCAGTGGCGTCTAAAGGAATAACGGACATGGATGTTCTTCTGCCAGCGGAAACTTACACTACAGCCAGGATTCGGCGCAGTTTCAGAACAGTGTGCAACCACTTGTTCACCGGCGATGTTCTTCACAAAGACGACGCGGCCCTTCGAGCCACGCACGTGCCGATAAACTTCGAAGTTGGGAAGTTCCTTCAAATCGGCAGCGCGCTCGATTTGCTGCATTTGAGCCTCTGGTCTTTTGAGACGCTCTAGTTCGGAAGCCATGTAATCCGCAAAGTCGGCGCGGCGGGACTCAGAGACACCAATGATGACGAATCTGCTGTCGAGCGTGTGCCCCGTGGTTCGCTCTACTTGAGACGCCGGTCGAAAATCCGGCAACACCGAATACAGCGTGGTTGAGCGACGCGGGTCCTCGACGACTTCATTAGCCCTAGGAAGATATTCGCGCGGAATCGCCAGTCTTACACCGTCGAGGTCCACAAATACCGGGGTTGATTCACCCGCAGAAGCCGTACCAACTAACCCCAGTAGGCTTGCGGTGACCAAAGTTACGAAGAACGCGTGCCGACACCTCATACGGCGGCCTAACGTGTCTTATCAAGAAACGTTCTCAATTTATCCGGAACCCACATTTAGTTAACCATGGACCGTCAGGCAGCTCCAAAGCCATTTCAGGACAAGGACGTACGTGGAATGCGCCGTCCTCCGCGGAGTGACAACCAGCCAGGAAACCTGGTGACCTCGCTGAGGTCGCAATTGGCCGCCCGTCCGCTCGGCAGCGCCCTGCCGCAGCCCCCCCTTCGGAGGGCACCAGTGTCCGCTCCGGCCGCTTGCGGGGCAAGGTCGAGCGTCGACTCATGGCAGATACCGGCTCTCTACCGCGGGCCGTGCGCCGGCTCACGGCGGCCGCTGATGGGCTAATCTTCGCGCCCGAGGAGGGCGCGAAGATGCGAGTGTGCGTGATCGGCGCGGGCGGCATGGGATCCACCTTCGGCGGGCTGCTCGCGCGCGCCGGCCACGACGTCACGTTCGTCGACACCTGGGTCGAGCACGTCGCGGCGGTCAACGCGCGCGGCCTGCGGCTGGACGGCGTCAAGGGCGACCTCGAGATTCGAGCCAAGGCAGTGACCGAGCCGCCCCGCGGTCTCGGCGCCGACCTCGCGATGGTCTGGACCGACGCGAACAACACGCGCCGCGCCGCCGAAACCGCCGTAACGGCGCTCGCCCCCGACGGCTTCGCCATCACGCTCCAGAACGGCATCGGCAACGTCGAGACGCTGGTCGAGGTGCTCGGCAAGCCGCGCGTCGCGGCGGGCTCGAGCATGTGCAGCGCCGCAATGCGCGGGCCCGGCCACGCGAGCTTCACCCACATGGGCATGACCTCGGTCGGCGAGATCGACGGCGGCGGGAGCCCGCGCGTCGAGCGCCTGCGCGCGGCGCTCGTTGAGGCGGGGTTCGAGGCGCGCGTCCATCCGGACATCATGGCGCTCGTGTGGACGAAGTTCGCCCTGAATTGCGCGATCAACGCCCTCTGCGCCACCACCGGGCTGCGCGCCGGCGAGATGGCTCGGGTGCCCGCGGTCGACCGGCTGCAGGACCGCGTCATCGACGAGATCCTCGCGGTGACGGCGGCAAAGGGGATCGCGCTCGACTACCCCGACTTCCGCGCGCACGTCAAGGCGCACTGCTGGAAGAAGTACAACCGGCCCTCGATGCTGCAGCACGTCGAGGCGGGCAAGCGGACCGAGATCGACGCCCTCAACGCTCGCCTGGTGGAGGAAGGCCGCCGCCTGGACGTGCCCACCCCGTACAACGACGCCCTCGCGTGCCTGCTGAAGGGCGTCGAGCACAAGCGGCGCGAAGTGCCCGCGCGCACCGAGGCGGACTACGCCGCGCTCGAGGCCCAGGCCGCCCGCGAGCCGCGCCTTGCCCCGCACTCGTAGCCCGCGCATGACCGCGCCGCGCGTCATCGCCCACCTGCTGCCGCCGGACGGCGCGATCCCGAACCATCCGCGCTGGCCGCTGCTCGTCTATCCCGGCGCCGTGGAGATCGCCGGACCCGATCCGGCCGTGGCCTTCGAACAGCTGTTCGACCGCAACCGCTGGCCGGCGGCGTGGCGCAACGGCGTATTTCCCTTCCACCACTATCACACCACCGCGCACGAGGCGCTCGGCATCTACCAAGGCGAAGTGACGGTGCAGTTCGGCGGCGACGGCGGCGTCACGATCACCGCCCGACCGGGCGACGTCGTCGTGCTGCCGGCGGGAACGGGGCACAAGAAGCTCTCCGCGCGCGGCGCGCTCGGCGTCGTCGGCGCCTACCCGTCCGGCCAGCACGCCGACACCTGCACGCCGCTCGTCACGAGCGTCCGGCGCGCGGCGGAGGCCGTGGGGCGCGTGCCGCTGCCCGAGCGCGATCCGGTCTTCGGCGTGGGCGGCCCGCTCTTCGAGCACTGGAAGCGCTGAGCGCTCCAAACGAAACGGGGGAGCGTCGCGCTCCCCCGTCGCGTTGGGGCGCCTTGCGGGCCCCGATTCCCCCTGATTGCCTACTGCTTCGCCGCGGTGATGTCCGCCTTCGCGTCGATCCCGAGCGTGTAGCCGAGCGACACGTGGTGGTAGCGGCCGGCCGCGTGGTCGTCGTGGATCGCGAAGCCGAAGTTGTAGGTCTTGCCCGGCGCGAGCGCGACGTCGCCGTCGCCGCCCGCGAGCTTGCGCGTGAAGACCACGGTCCAGGTCCCGCCGTCGTTCTTGCCCTCGGCGGAAACGAGCGCCTTGCCGCCCTCCATCACGCGCGCGTCGGCGACGTACCCGTCGGTCGGCTTGCCTTTTGCCTTCCACTGCACGAGGTCGAAGAACTTCCCGCCGGCGAGCGCGCCGCCGGTCACGTATTTCGTCTTCTTGTCGTCCTTCGCGCCCGGCATCGTGCGCGAGTCCTCGTGGCAGGTCGACCAGCAGCCGCCGATGTTGGCGCCCTCGACCTTGTTGTCCTCGAGCATGAACGCGAGCTTGACCGGGTTCTCGGCGTCCATCTTGGCACCCCCGCCACTCGCCGGCTGCTTCCAGCTGAAGCGCAGATAGAGGTTCGTGCCGTCGTTGGCGGCCTGGACCTGCACCGGAATCGACCCCGCCTTGCCTTTCTGCGGGTTGGGCTCGATCTTCTGGCCGGTCACCATCTTCTTGCCCATGTCGGCGGTCTCGCCGTCGTGGCAGCTCGCGCAGGTCTCGCCCTTGCGGATGCCGCGGGCGCCGCCGTGCTCGGTGCCCTTCATGATCCATTCCATCGGCGAGACGCCGGGGTAGAACGCGGTGATGGTCTTGGCCGGGACCTTGCTCCAGTCCGGAGGCGCCGCGAATGCGCCGCCCGCCGCGAACGCGACGCCGACTGCGATCGAGACTACGAGACGCTTGTGCATGGGTTTGTTCCTCGATGTCGTGCGAATTGGGGTTCTCACATGTCTTCGTCTTGCTCGGTCATGCCCTTCGGCTTTTGGTGGGCGATGCCCTTGTGGCAGTTGATGCAGGTCATCTTGTCCTTGACCGCGGTCTCGTGGCTCTTCTTCGCGCGCGGCTTCTGCGTCTCGGTGTTCATCGCCCCGAACCCGTGGCAGTTGCGGCACTCGCGCGAGTCAGACTCGCTCATGCGCTTCCACTCGTGGCGCGCGAGCTCGAGCCGCTTCGCCTCGAACTTCTCCGGCGTGCTGATCGTGCCCATCAGCTTGCCATAGAGCTCGTTCGTGGCCTTGACCTTGCGGACCATCTTGTGCGCCCAGTCCTTCGGCACGTGGCAGTCGGCGCAGACCGCCTGCACGCCGGAGCGGTTCTGGTAGTGGATGGTCTTGGTGTACTCCTTGTAGACGTTGTTCTCCATCTCGTGGCACGAGATGCAGAACTCCATCTTGTTGCTCGCCTCGACCGACCAGTTGAAGGCGCCCCAGAAGGCGATGCCGAGCGCGAGGCCCACCGCCCAGATGGTCAGGATCGAGTACTTCGGGCTGGGGTGGCGCAGGTAGGCCCACAGCCGGCCGAGGGCGCTACGAGGACGCTTTTCTTCTGCCATGGCTCACCGTGTCGGGGCGGGCGGTACGGTTGGATCCGTCGTTGCGCGCGGCCCCGCGGGCAGCCGCTCGGCTCCCCGCGGGTCGCGCTCAGGCTCAGTAGATGTCGTGCTGCGTGTTGTAGACGTTGAACTTGCCGGTCGGAGTGATCATCTTCGGATCGGTGATCACCTTCTTGACCGCAAGCGTCTTGTCGTCGTACACCACGATCGCCGACTGGTCGGTCTTGCCGCCCCACAGCGAGATCCACACCTCGCTGCCGTCCGCGCTGTACTCCGGATGGACCGCGCGGCGGATCGCCTTGGTCTCGGGGAGCCCCGAGTCCTTCGCCACGTTGATCACCTTCTTCGGCTTGGACAGGTCGGCCATGTCCCACACCGCCACCGACTCGGCGATCTCGCGCTCAGGGTTCTGCGGCGCGTCGGCCCAGAGGTGCTTCGACTTCGGGTGGGTCTTGACGAACAGGTTCCCCGCGCCGATGTGCTTCACCTCCTGCACGACCTTCCAGGCATTGCCCTTGTACTTCGCGTTCTGCGGCTTGTCCGAGGGCGTCCCGATCAGCGTCACCACCGCGTCGCCGAGGTGGCCGGTCGCCCACACCGGGCCGTACTGCGGATGCACGAAGTTCGCGCCGCGTCCGGGGTGCGGGATCTTCTTGGTGTCGATCAGCGCCGCGAGCTTGCCCGTCTTCGTGTCCACCGCCGCGATCTTGTTGGAGGCATTCGCCGCGACGAGGAAGTAGCGCTTGGAGGCGTCCCAGCCGCCGTCGTGCAGGAACTTCGCCGACTCGATGGTGGTGACCTTCAGGTTCTTGATGTCCGAGTAGTCGACCAGCAAGATCTGCCCGGTCTCCTTGATGTTCACCACCCACTCGGGCTTGATCTCGGAGGACACGATCGAGGCGACGCGCGGCTCGGGGTGGTATTCCCCGTCCACCGTCATGCCGCGGGTCGAGACGACCTTGATCGGCTTGAGCGTGTCGCCGTCCATGATCACGTACTGCGGCGGCCAGTAGGAGCCGGCGATCGCGTACTTGTCCTCGTAGCCCTTGAACTTCGAGGTGTCGACCGAGCGCGCGTCGAAGCCGACCTTCACCTCGGCCACGACCGCGGGCTTCTCCATCCACAGGTCGATCAGCGAGAGGCGGCCGTCGCGGCCGATGACGTACACGTAGCGGCCCGACTTGGACAGCCGGGAGATGTGCACCGCGTAGCCGGTCTTGACGATGCTGACGATCTCCTTGGTGTCGCCGTCGATGAGCGCGACCTCGCCGGTGTCGCGCAGCGTCACCGAGAACATGTTCTTGAGGTTGAACTTGTTCATCTGCTTCTTCGGGCGCTCGGCGACCGGGACGATCACCTTCCAGGAGTCCATCGTCTCCTTGAGGCTGTACTCGGGCGGCACATCCGGCACCTCCTGGATGTAGCGCGCCATCAGGCTGACCTCTTCCTTGGTCAGGATGTCGTCGAAGTTGACCATCCCGCCTTCGGTGCCGTAAGCGATGATCTTCTCGAGACGTCCGGTGCCCAGCTTGACCGTCCCGCCCTCCTGCGTGCTGCCGTCCGGGAGCTTGCGCGTCCAGTGCGGCTCGAGGTTCTTGCCGGTCGCGCCCTTGCGCAGGACGCCGTGGCAGCCGGCGCAGCGCTCGAAGTAGATCTTCTTCGCCTGTTCCTTCTCCGCGGCCGAGAGCTTCTGGTCGGCCTGCTGGGCGATCGCGGGGGCCGCGCCGAGCGCGCCGGCGACGGCGAGCGCGAGAGCGGAGAACGAGAGTTTCGGGGCTTTCATGAGAGCTCCTCCGTGGGTCGAGTCGAGATGGGGGCCGGTGCGCCGCCCGCGAGCCGCGAGCGGATAAGTGGGGTGATCGAGCGATCCAATTCCTCTATGTCCGTGCTGTTTCTTTCGCAGCGCAGAATGCGCGCCGTCAGGGGCGACGAGCTTTGAGCCGAATCAAAGTTTCCCGGAGAGCCCCTGCCTATAGTGCGGCCATCGGAGAGGAGCCAGGACCACACCCGATGGCCCGCAGACGCTGGGAACCGCTGCATCGCTCGCTGTGCGCGGTATCGATCCACGAACCGCAGCTGCGCTCCGGGCGGCGGCTGGCGGCGGCCGATGCGCCGGCCGACCCGCACACGAACACCGCGCTCGGTCTCGCCGGGCGAGGCATCGTGTACCTCGTCGGCGCCGGACCCGGCGATCCGGACCTCCTCACGCTGCGCGCCGCGCGCCTGATGGGTGCCGCGGAGGTCGTGGTGTACGACTACCTCGTGAGCGACGAGATCCTGCGCTTCGTGAACCCGCGCGCCGAGCGCATCTACGCGGGCAAGCAGCAGGCCTGCCACGCGCTGTCGCAGGACGAGATCAACCGGCTGCTGGTCGCGCTCGCACGGCGCGGCAAGCGCGTGCTGCGCCTCAAGGGCGGCGACCCGTTCGTCTTCGGGCGCGGCGGCGAGGAAGCGGAGTTCCTCGCGCGGCACGGCGTGCGGTTCGAGGTCGTCCCGGGCGTCACCTCGGCGAGCGGCGCGTCCGCGTACGCCGGGATTCCCCTCACGCACCGCGACCACTCCCGCGCGGTGGTGTTCGTGACCGGCCACCTCAAGGACGGCACGACCGATCTCGACTGGCCGATGCTCGCGCGACCGCGGCAGACGGTCGTGATCTACATGGGCGTGACGCGGCTCGCGGAGATCTGCGGCGAGCTCGTCGCCCACGGTCTCGACCCGGCCACGCCCGCCGCAGTGATCGAGCGGGCGACGACGCCGCGGCAGCGCGTTGTAACGGCTGCCGTTACGAGCCTGCCCGAGGTCGCGCGCGCGGAGGGCGTGAAGCCCCCCGCGCTGATCGTGATCGGCGAAGTGGTGCGCATGCGCGAGGCGCTCGCGTCGGTCGCGGGCGCGGCGGCCGCGTCCCCGGCGATGCTCGCCGCCTGACACCGGGCGGCAGGCCACCCGCGCCCGCCCGGGCGCCCCGTCCCGACCCGGTGGTATCGTGCGCCACCGAGTCCGACCTCCCCCCGATGAAGAACATCCCGAAGCCGAGCGCGATCGTGAAGTACCTGGACCGGTACGTGATCGGCCAGGAGGACGCGAAGCGCACGCTCGCCGTCGCGGTGTATGCGCACTTCAAGAAGATCGCCCGCGCGCGGCAGGACAGCGCCCCGATCGTGAAGAGCAACGTCCTGCTGATCGGCCCCACCGGCACCGGCAAGACGCTCACCTGCGAGACGCTCGCGCGCGGCCTGGGCGTCCCGTTCGTGACGGCGGAGGCGACCTCGCTCGCGCAGAGCCGCTACGTCAACGACGAGATCGAGGCGATCCTGCAGCGCCTGGTGGACCGCGCCGACGGCAGCGTCGAGAAGGCGCAGTTCGGCATCGTGTTCATCGACGAGATCGACAAGCTGAAGGCGCGCGCCGGCGAGCCGCAGACGCTCTCGGGCGAGAGCGTGCAGCACGCGCTGCTCAAGATCATGGAGGGGGCGATGGTCCGGCTGGGCGGCGACCGGTACATCGACACGACGAACATCCTGTTCCTCTGCGGCGGCGCGTTCGTCGGGCTGGAGCGGATCGCCTCGCGCAGCCACACCTACGGGTACATCTCGACCTCGAAGGAGGACAACCCGGCGGTGATCGAGCGGCTGAACGCGCGGGTGAAGCCGAACGACCTGATCGAGTTCGGGCTGATCCCGGAGTTCACCGGGCGCCTCCCGATCACCGCGCGCTTCGAGGACCTGCCGAAGGCGATGCTCGCGCGCATCATGTCCGAGCCGGCGAACTCGATCTACGCGCAGTTCCGCGACCTCTTCGCCGCCGAGGGCGTGGAGCTCGTCGTCGCGCGCGAGGTGTTCGAGCAGATCGCCGACATGGCGATCGAGTACAAGACCGGTGCGCGCAGCCTGCGCGGGCTCTTCGAGGAGCTGATCACGCCCGTCCTCTACGCCGTGCCCGATGATCCCGCCATCAAGAAGGTCGAGATCGGCTCGCTCTACACCGAGCCGGCGATGCTCCGCGGTTAGTTCGCCGCCGCTTCCTCGCCGTCACTTCTTCGCCGCCACCGGCTTTGGCGCCCCGATCTCCTGCTCGATCGGCGGCAGCTGGTGCGCGATGCCCTTGTGGCAGTCGATGCAGGTCTTGCCCTCGGTGAACGCCTTCGAGTGCGTCGCGACCGCGCGCCGGCCCTGCTCGGTGAAGTCCATGTACTCGAAGTGGTGGCAGTTGCGGCACTCCTGCGAGTCGTTGCGCTTCATGCGCGCCCACTCGTTCTCGGCGAGCTTGAGCCGCTTCGCCTGGAACTTCTCGGGCGTGTCGATGCTGCCGAGGGCCTTGTGCCAGAGCTCGTTCGAGGCCTGGATCTTGCGCACGATCTTCGGCCCCCATTCCTTCGGCACGTGGCAGTCCGGGCAGGTCGCGCGCACGCCCGAGCGGTTGGTGTAGTGGACGGTGTGCTGGTACTCCTTGAAGACGTTCTCCTCCATCTCGTGGCACGAGATGCAGAACTTCTCGGTGTTGGTCAGCTCGAAGGCCCAGTTGAACCCGCCCCAGAACACGATGCCGGCGGCGAAGAGGCCGACCACCCACCACGGGCCGATGCGCCGGAACCAGCTCTTGCGCTCGTCGAACATGTCACGGCCTCCCTTTGCCGGCGGCGCCCGCGGCGGGCTGGAACGTGTTCTCGACCAGCGGCTCCGCGTCGAACTGCGGCACGTGGCACTGCAGGCAGAAGTAACGCCGCGCCGAGACGTTCGCGAGCTTGTTGTCGTCGCGGTCCATGTAGTGCGACTGGCCGACCGGGGTCGCGCCGGTATCCTTCGCCACCTTGCGGCTGTGGCAGGTCATGCACATGTTGACGTTCTTGGTGATCTGGTAGCCCTTGACGTTGTGCGGGATCACCGGCGGCTGCTTCTCGAACGCACGCGGCAGGGCGCGGTCGTGGCGCTCCATCCGGTAGATGTCGGCCGATTTGGTCTCGGGAATCGGCGTGTCGCCGCGAATCGGTTTCACCACCGGCTGGTCCTGCGCGGCCGCGGGAACGGCGATCGCGAGCGCGACGCACGCTGCTGCGAGTAGACGGCGCATCGCTCTCCTCCTCAAACCTTGGTCACTTTCACCGCGCACTTCTTGAAGTCGGTCTCGCGCGAGATCGGGCAGGTCGCATCCAGCGTCAGCTTGTTCACCAGGCGTCCCTCGTCGAAGAACGGCACGAACACGAGGCCCGGCGGCGGCTCGTTGCGCCCGCGGATCTCCACGCGCGCGCGGATCTCGCCGCGGCGCGAGGCGACCTTCACCTCCATGCCGTTCAGCAGGCCGCGCCGCTTCGCGTCCTCCGGGTGCATGAAGAGCTGCGCCTCGGGCACCGCGCGGTGCAGCTCGGGCACGCGCCGCGTCATCGAGCCGGTGTGCCAGTGCTCGAGCACGCGCCCGGTACAGAGCCACAGGTCGTAGTCCTTGTCCGGCACCTCGGCGGGCGGTTCGTACGGCACCGCGATGACCACCGCCTTGCCGTCGGGCTTGCCGTAGAACCGGACGCCCTCGCCCTTCTTCACGTACGGGTCGTAGCCCTCGCGGTAGCGCCACTTCGTCTCCTTGCCGTCGACCACCGGCCAGCGCAGGCCGCGCTCCTTGTGGTAGGTGTCGAAGGGCGCGAGGTCGTGGGCGTGGCCGCGGCCGAAGTAGGCGTATTCCTCGAACAGCCCCTTCTGCAGGTAGAAACCGAAGGCCTTCGACTCGTCGTTGTCGTAGCCGGCCTGCAGCTCCGCGAGCGGGTACTTGTCGACCTGGCCGTTCTTGAACAGCACGTCGTAGAGGGTCTTGCCCTTGTACTGCGGCGCCTTGGCGAGGAGCTCCGCCGGCCACACCTCCTCCACCTTGAAGCGCTTCGAGAACTCGACCAGCTGCCAGAGATCCGAGCGCGCCTCGCCCGGCGCCTTCACCTGCTGGCGCCAGAAGTGCGTGCGTCGCTCGGCGTTGCCGTACGCGCCCTCCTTCTCCACCCACATCGCCGTCGGCAGGATGAGGTCGGCAGCCATGGCGGTGATCGTCGGGTACGGGTCGCTCACGACGATGAAGTTCGCCGGGTTGCGGTAGCCCGGCCAGCCCTCCCCGTTCATGTTCGGGCCGGCCTGCATGTTGTTGTTGCACATCACCCAGTAGGCATTGAGCTTGCCGTCCTTCAGCATCCGGTTCTGCAGCACTGCGTGGTAGCCGACCTGCGGGTTGATCGTGCCGGCCGGCAGCTTCCAGTGGCTCTCGACGATCTCGCGGTGCTTCGGGTTGGTGACCACCATGTCGGCCGGCAGCCGGTGCGAGAACGTGCCGACCTCGCGCGCGGTGCCGCACGCCGAGGGCTGGCCGGTGAGCGAGAACGGGCTGTTGCCCGGCTCGGAGATCTTGCCCGTCAGCAGGTGCAGGTTGTAGCAGAGCTGGTTCACCCAGGTGCCGCGCGTGTGCTGGTTGAAGCCCATCGTCCACAGCGACATCACCTTGGTCTTCGGGTCGGCGTAGAGCTCGGCGAGCGCCACCAGGTTGCGCTCCGGCACGCCGGAGAGCTTCGACACCTTCTCCGCGGTGTACTCCGACACGAACTTCGCGTAGTCGTCGAAGGTCGTGGGCGTCATGGTGTCCGGGGACTTCGCGTTCTTCGCCTTCTGCTCGCGCGGGTCTTCCGGGCGCAGTCCGTAGCCGATGTCGTCCGCGCCGCGCACGAAGTTGACGTGCTTCGCGGTGAAGTCCTTGTTGACCCGGCCGGTCCGGATGATGTGGTTGGCGATGAAGTTCATGATCGCGAGGTCGGTCTGCGGCACGAACGTCAGGTAAAGGTCGGCAAGCTCGTGACCGCGGTGCTGGTAGGTCGAGAGCACCGCCACCTTGACGTTCGGGTGCGTGAGCCGGCGGTCGGTGATGCGCGACCACAGCACCGGGTGCATCTCGGCCATGTTCGAGCCCCAGAGCACGAACGCGTCGGCGTGCTCGATGTCGTCGTAGCAGCCCATCGGCTCGTCCATGCCGAACGTGCGCATGAAGCCGGTCACGGCGGAAGCCATGCAGTGGCGAGCGTTGGGGTCGAGGTTGTTGGTGCGGAACCCCGCCTTGAAGAGCTTCGCCGCCGCGTAGCCCTCCCAGACCGTCCACTGGCCCGAGCCGAACATGCCGACCGCGCTCGGCCCCTTCTCCTTCAGGGCCGCCTTCCACTTCTCGGCCATGATGTCGAACGCCTGGTTCCAGGTGATCGGCGCGAACTCGCCGTTCTTGTCGAACTTCCCGTCCTTCATCCGCAGCAGCGGCGTCTTGAGGCGGTCGGCGCCGTACTGGATCTTCGACAGGAAGTAGCCCTTGACGCAGTTCAGGCCGCGGTTCACCTCCGCATCCGGGTCGCCCTGGGTGGCCACCACGCGCCCGTCCTGCACGCCGACGAGCACGCCGCAGCCGGTGCCGCAGAAGCGGCATGCGGCCTTGTCCCACCGGATCGGCGCCGCCTGCGCGTTCGCCTCCGGCGCGGGCAGGGCGATGCCCGCTGCGGCCGCCGCCGCGGCGGCGGCGTTCGCTTTCATGAACTGGCGTCGGTCGAGCGTCATGGCGCGTCCTCCTGCGGATCCGAGTACTGGTAGACCATCGCGGCGTTGAGCACGCCGTCGAGGCGATGAAGCTGCATGACCGCGTCTGCGGCGCTCGTCGACGCCGTGTCCTCCGCGGTCACGATGAAGCGACCGTCCGGCGTCTCGGCGTGGATCTCCACGCCGCTCAGCCGCTCGAGCTGCGCCCGCACCTCGGCCGCGCGGCCGGGCGCGGCGTGGACGACGGCGCTGGCGATGTCCATGACGCTAGGCGGCCACGAGGGTGATGGCGGAGACCGGGCACGCGGGCACGCAATCGCCGCAGCCGGTGCATGCGCGTCGATCGACTTCCGGCGCGCTGACGCCGCCTGCCGCGACGGTGAACCGGATCGCCCGCGGTGCGCAGAGCTCGCCGCAATTGCGGCAGACGATGCGATTGCGCGCGAGACAGGCGGTCGAGATCACCGCCGTTCGCGGGCGCGCGGGATCGGCGGGCGGGGCCGCGCCGCGCAAGCGGCCGGTGAGGAACTGTCTGCGACTGATGCTGCTCACGATCCTGGCGTCGTGCGAACAACCTTGTTCTTGTCAGGGGTTCAAGCCCCCCCTCGGTGCGGTATTTCAAAGCCGCCGCGCAGTCGGTCTTTTGATCCAAGTTAAACGGCGGCCGCTGAAGCCCGCAGTTTAGCCCGCGTCACGGCGAGTCCGGGGCGAGGGCGCGACGATTGCTTTCCTCACCCGTTTCCCCCGTGTCCAGACTCGAGCTCGTCTGCCCCGCCGGCGCGCTGCCGGCGCTGAAAGCGGCCGTCGACAACGGCGCCGACTGCGTCTACCTCGGCCTCCGCGACGACACGAACGCGCGCAACTTCGCCGGGCTCAACTTCGACTCGGCCCAGGCCGCCGCAGGCGTGCGCTACGCCCACGCGCGCGGCGCCAAGGTGCTGCTCGCGATCAACACCTATCCGCAGGCCGGCGAGCAGGCGCGCTGGACGCGCGCGGTCGACACCGCCGCCGCGCTCGGCATCGATGCGGTCATCCTCGCCGACCCCGGGCTCATGCGCTACGCGCGTACGCGCCACCCGCAGCTCCGGCTGCACCTCTCGGTGCAGGGCTCGGCGACCAACCACGAGGCGATCAACCTCTACCACGAGCACTTCGGCGTCGCGCGCGCGGTGTTGCCGCGCGTGCTGTCGGTCGCACAGGTTGCCGAGCTCGTCCGGCACACGGCAGTCGAGATCGAGGTGTTCGGGTTCGGCAGCCTGTGCGTGATGGTAGAGGGGCGCTGCGCGCTCTCCTCCTTCGCGTGCGGCGAGGGCCCGAACACGCGCGGAGCGTGCTCGCCGGCGCGCCACGTGCGCTGGGATCCGACGCCGGCCGGCCTGGAAGCGCGGCTGAACGGCATCCTGATCGACCGCTTCGCGCCCGACGAGAACGCGGGCTACCCGGCGCTCTGCAAGGGCCGCTTCGACGTGGCGGGCGAGACCCACTACGCGATCGAGGAACCCTCGAGCCTCAACGCGCTTGCGCTCCTGCCCGAGCTCGTCCGCATCGGCGTGGCGGCGATCAAGATCGAGGGCCGCCAGCGCAGCCCCGCCTATGTGGCCGAGGTGACGCGCACCTGGCGCGCGGCGATCGACGCCTGCGCCGCGGACGACGCGTCCTTCGCGGTACGGCCCGGCTGGAGCGCATCGCTCGCGAAGCTCGCCGAGGGGCAGCAGGTCACGCTCGGCGCCTATCACCGCAAGTGGAAATGAAGCTTTCCGTCGGTCCCTTGCTGTATTACTGGCCGCGCGACGCCGTGCTCGAGTTCTACGCGCGCATCGCCGAGCTCCCGGTCGACGTGGTGTACGTGGGCGAAGTGGTGTGCTCGCGCCGCCACGCGCTCCGCGCCGACGACTGGATCGCGCTCGCGCAGGATCTCGCCGCCGCGGGCAAGGCGGTCGTGCTCTCGACCCAGGCGCTGATCGAGTCCGAGGCGGAGGTCCGGGCGATGCGACGGCTCGCGGAGCGCGCCGATTTCCTCCTCGAGGCGAACGAGATGGGCGCGGTGCGCGCGCGCGGCGGCCGCCCGTTCGTCGCCGGGCCGCATCTCAACGTCTACAACGGCGCGACGCTCGGCTGGCTCGCCGAGCTCGGCGCGATGCGGTGGGTGATGCCGGTCGAGCTGTCGCGCGCGGCGCTCGCGGGCCTGCAGCGCGAGCGGCCTGCGGGCGTCGAGACCGAGGTATTCGCGTGGGGCCGGCTGCCGCTCGCGTTCTCGGCGCGCTGCTTCACCGCGCGCCACTACGACCTGCCGAAGGACAGCTGCGAGTTCCGGTGCCTCGAGCACGCCGACGGGCTTGCCCTCGCGACGCGCGACGGCAAGCCGTTCCTCACGCTCAACGGCATCCAGACGCAGTCGGCGCAGGTGTACGACCTGTCGGGCGCGATCGAAGCGCTGCGCTCGCTCGGGGTGGAGGTCGTGCGCCTCAGCCCGCAATCGACGGGCATGGACGAAGTCATCGCGGCGTACCGCGCCGCGCTCGACGGCCGGATTTCGAGCGCGGACGCATCGCGCGCGCTCGCCCCGCTCGCCCGCGAACGCTGCAACGGCTATTGGCACGGCGCGGCCGGGCTCGACTACCGGGAGACCGCGTGACGGGCGCGCCGCTGCCGCAGCTTCCGCGACCGCTCGCCGCGGTGGTCGCGCGCCTGCCGCAGTGGCCGCCGTCGGCGGCGCTTGCCGCGGGGCTGAACTTCCTGCTGTTGCCGCTTCTCGCGCCCGACGCGCGCGCCGCGCTACGGGGTCGGGTTGTGGCGATCCAGGTCGCGGACGGCGGGCTCGACTGCCGGGTGCGGCTCGCATCGCTCGGCTTCGTGCCGGCGCGCGCGATGCCCGACGTCGTGATCCGAGCGTCGGCGTACGACTACCTGCGCCTCGCCCGGCGGGACGAGGACCCCGACACCCTGTTCTTCGCCCGGCGCCTCGTCGTCGAAGGCGACACCGAGCTCGGCCTCGCCCTGAAGAACGCGCTCGACGCGATGGAGTGGTCGCCGGCCACGCTCCTCGCCGCGCTGCGGCGTCCCTTCGCCGCGCCCCGGTACTGACCGGCGTAGCCGGCGTCAGTCCACGTACCGCGGCGGGTCGAGGTCCACGTCCCAGTGCGGCTCGGGGAGCGGCACCTTCTTCATCCAGTCCTCGATCAGGCGCACGTGCTCGGCCTCCTCCGCGGCCATCTCCTTCGCCGCGCGCTTCACCTTGTCGGTGGTCGCCCGGCGCACGAGCCCGGTGAAGAACTCGAACGCGCGCTTCTCGTTGAGGAGCGCGATCTCGAGCGCGTGATAGGGCTGCATCAGGTAATGCAGCGTGGTGAAGTCGGCGGTCTCCGGCCCCTCCAGGCCCTGCCAGCGGTAGCCGCCATCGGGCGGCGGGGGCGGCGCCGTCCAGCGCATCTCCTCGAGGATCTGCTCGGCGTGCTTGTGCTCGATGCGCGCGAGCTTGCGGAAGAGCTCGCCGACCGCGCGGTTGTTGTGCTCCTCCATCGCGTCGGCGAACTCGCTGTAGCGCTCGGCCGCCTCGATCTCGAGCGCGTACGCGTAGGCCATCAGCGCGTCCATGGTGCGTACCGCGGCGGCCACCGCCTTTGCGCCGCGCGCGGGGGCGGGGCGCTTCGTCGCCGCGCGCTTGCGCGCGGTCTGCTTGGTCGCGTTCATACCTCGAACTCCTTCTCGAGATCGGCGGGCTGCTTCTTCCCCTTCCCCACCGGCGGCCGGTAGACCGCGCGGTCGCCGCGATAGAGGATGCCGATGTTGAAGCCGTCGTCGGTGAGGATGCGCCGCGCGGCCTGGGCCGGGTCGTCGGTCGGCTCGACCGGGGCCGGGTGCACCGCCTGCTTCCAGTTGCGCTGCTCGGGCCGGAACGTCACGCACGGGCTCAGCACCTCGACGAACGAGAAGCCGGGATGCCGGATCGCCGCGGCGAGGATGTCGGCCACGCCGTTCGGGTCCCCGGAGAACGCGCGCGCGACGAAGTTCGCGCCCGCGGCCAGGGCGACCACGAGCGGGTGGAACACCCGCAGCCCGGTGCCCGACGGCGAGAGCTTCGACTGCCAGTCGGGCTCGGTCGTCGGCGACGGCTGGCCCTTGGTCATGCCGTAGACGTGGTTGTCCATTACCACGTAGGTCATGTCGACGTTGCGCCGGCAGGCGTGCAGGAAGTGGTTGCCGCCGATCGAGTAGCCGTCGCCGTCGCCGCCGGCCGCGACCACGGTGAGCTCGGGGCGCGCGAGCTTGAGCCCGGTCGCCGCGGCGAGCGCCCGCCCATGAACGCCGTGGAAGCCGTAGCTCGAGAGATACGCGGGGATGCGCGACGAGCAGCCGATGCCCGACACCACCACGATCTCCTCGGGCTTCCTGCCCACCATCGCGAACGCCTTGGTGAAGGCGGAGAGGACCGAGTAGTCCCCGCACCCGGGGCACCAGATCGGCTTGTAGTCGGACTTGAACGCCGCGGGCTGCAGCGCTACGGCCATGTCGTTCATTGCGGGCTCCCCTCGTCGAGCGCCAGGATCTGGCGGTGCACTTCCTCGGGCCGGATCGGCAGCGGTCCCGGATGCCGGTAGCTGCGCACGGTCGGCGGCAGCTCGAACTCGGCGCGCAGGTAGCGCAGGAACTGGCCGCCGTGGTTCTGCTCGACGACCAGCACGCGGTCCACGCCCTCGAGCGCCGCGGCGAGCAGCTTCGGCCGCGCCGGCGCCAGCAGGCGCATCGAGACGAGGCGCGCGTTCACGCCCTCCGCGCGCGCGCGCGCGATCGCCTCGCGCGCCGCGCCGGTGCACGACCCGAAGGTGACCACGGCGATCGCGCCGTCGCCCTCGACGTCGGCCCACTGCGCGCCGTAGTCGTGCGCGACGAGCTTGCGGCTGCGCTTGTCGAGCTGGGTGCGGTGGTCGGTCGCGCCGCTCGACGGGATGCCGCGCTCCGAGTGTTCCAGGCCGTCGGCGGTGTAGGCGAGCCCGGGCGTGCCCGGGATCGCCATCGGCGAGACGCCGGACTCCGTCACCGCGTAGCGCCGGTAGGCCTCGGTGCCCGCCGGCGCCGTCAGGCGCGCGCCGACGAGCCCGCTGTCGGCGGGACGGTCGGTCACCGCCCGCGCCTGGCCGAAGAACTGGTCCGAGAGCACGATCGCCGGCGCCTGGAGCGCCTCGGCGAGGTGCACCGCCCACTGCGTCGCGGTGAGGCAGTCGGCGATCGAGTTCGGCGCGACGACGATGCGCGGCGCGTCCCCGTGCAGACCCCACAGCGCGATCGACACGTCGCTCTGCTCGCTCTTCGCCGGGATGCCGGTCGACGGCCCGCCGCGCATGACGTCGACGACGACGATCGGCACCTCGGCGGCCACCGCGAGGCCGAGCGCCTCGGTCATCAGGGCGAGCCCCGGGCCCGCCGTGGCGGTGAGCGCCGGCACGCCGCCATAGGACGCGCCGACGATCATGTTGATCGAGGCGAGCTCGTCCTCGGCCTGCACCAGCACGCCGCCGACCTGCGGCAGCGCCGGCGCCATGTACTCGAGCAGCTCGGTCGCCGGCGTGATCGGGTACGCGGCGACGAAGCGCACGCCGCCGCGGATCGCGCCGTACCCGGCGGCCTGGTTGCCGGAGATCAGCCAGCGCTTGACGCGCGCTGCCGGGGGCGCCGCGAGCGCGAACGCGTCGCCTTCGCTCGCCGCCGCGGCGCGCCCCGCGTCGACCGCGGCCAGGCTCGCCGGCAGCTGCTCGGCGCCCTTCTTGAGCGAGCGCGCCACCACCGCCTTGACCTTGTCGGCCGGGAGCCCGAGGAGCTGCGACGCGTAGCCGAGCGCGATCATGTTGGGCCAGCTGCCGGGAATGCCCTTCGCGATCTTCTTCATCGGCAGCTCGACCGCGCGCGCCCCCGATCTCGCGAACACCTCGGGCGGCGCGCCCTGCTCCGGGTCGCCGACGATGAGGCTCGAGCGGTCGAGCGGGACCTCGTCGGCGAAGCGGTGGATGTTCTGCCAGTCGACCGCGACGATCGCGTCGAAGCGGTCGTCCATGCAGTCGATCGGATGGGTGGCGATGCGCATCAGCGCGGCTGCCTCGCCCCCGCGGATCTGCGGCCCGCTCGAGCGCACCATGAGCCCGTACCAGCCGGCCTGGGCCGCAGCCTCGAGCAGCAGATTTCCCGCGGTCATGACGCCGGCGCCGCCGGAGCCGCACAGCGCGATGCAGACGCTCGCGCGGGGCGTTGAGGTCTTCGTCGTCACATCAATCTCCTCTCGCGAATGCGACCGCCGGAACGCAGTCTCGGCGCCGCCCGACTCCCGGGGTTGATGTGCGTCAATCGCGGCCTCGTGGGCCGGGTTGACTCGTTTTTCGTAATTTGGTACCGTAATGCTAATTTAACGTCCGGTCCGACGTCAAGGGCCGGCGAAAACAACACCGCAACACCGGGAGCCGCCCTTCGAAGAGGGTCTAGGGATGGCTTTGGCCGCTTACCGCTGGCAGATGACGGCACCCAAGGCGCCGCTCGTCCGCACGGCGTTCGACGCGGTCCCGCAGGCCGGCGAGGTAGTCGTCCAGGTGGCCGGCTGCGGCGTCTGCCACACCGACCTCGGCTACTTCTACGACGGCGTGCGCACCAACCAGCCGCTGCCGCTCGCGCTCGGGCACGAGATCAGCGGCACGGTGGTGTCGGCCGGCGACGGCGCAACCGCGTGGGTCGGCCGGCAGGTCATCGTCCCGGCGGTCATCCCCTGCGGCGAGTGCGGCCCGTGCAAGCGCGGCCGCCCCGCGATCTGCCGCGCCCAGAAGATGCCCGGCAATGACATCCAGGGCGGGTTCGCTTCCCACGTCGTCGTGCCGCAGCGCGGCCTCTGCCCGGTCGACATGACCCGGCTCGCGCGCGCCGGCCTCACGCTGCCCGAAGTCTCGGTGGTCGCCGACGCCCTCACCACGCCGTACCAGGCGGTCGCGCGCGCGGGCGTGACGCCGGGCACGCTCGCGGTCGTGGTCGGCGCCGGCGGCGTCGGCGGCTATTGCGTCCAGGTCGCGAGCGCGTTCGGCGCCAAGGTCGTCGCCATCGACGTGGACGCCGAGAAGCTCGCGGCCATCGGCCGGCACGGCGCGGCGCTGACGCTCAACGCCCGCGAGCTGGACGGCAAGGCCCTCAAGGGCGCGATCGGCGCCTTCGCAAAAGCGAACGGCCTGCCGGCCACCGAGTGGACGATCTTCGAGTGCTCCGGCACCGCCGCCGGGCAGCTCACCGCCTACGGGCTGCTGGTCCACGGCGCCACGCTCGCCGTCGTCGGCTTCACGATGGACAAGATCGAAGTGCGCCTCTCGAACCTGATGGCGTTCGACGCCCGCGCGCTCGGCAACTGGGGCTGCCCGCCCGAGCTCTACCCCGCCGCGCTCGACCTCGTCCTCGACGGGAAGGTCGAGCTCAAGTCCTTCGTCGAGCCGCACCCGCTCGACGACATCAACCGCGTCTTCGAGGCCGTGCACCACCGCAGCATCAAGCGGCGCGCGGTCCTCGTCCCCTGAACCCGATCGAGGAGCCCCGCCCGATGAGCACGCGCGAATTCAAGAACCACAACCTGGTCGACGACTTCTCCAAGCCGGGGGTCCGCTACGAGAAGCGCCCGGCGCGGACGCCCGACGGCAAGGTCGTGCCCGGCCTGTACAACGCCTGGATCTGGCTCGACAACCCGGCGCAGTACAACTCGTACACGACCGACATGGTGAAGGGCGTGATCCTCGCGTTCCGCGCGGCCTCCAACGCCCGCGACGTGAACTGCGTGGTGTTCACCGCGGTCGGCGACAAGGCGTTCTGCACCGGCGGCAACACCAAGGAGTACGCCGAGTACTACGCCGGCCACCCGCAGGAGTACCGGCAGTACATCCGCATCTTCAACGACATGGTCTCCGCGATCCTCGCGTGCGACAAGCCGGTGATCTGCCGCGTGAACGGCATGCGCATCGGCGGCGGGCAGGAGATCGGCATGGCGGCAGACTTCTCGGTGGCGCAGGACCTCGCGCGCTTCGGCCAGGCCGGCCCCAAGCACGGCTCGGCGCCGATCGGCGGCGCGACCGACTTCCTCCCCGTGATCATCGGCGCCGAGCGGGCGATGGCCGCCTGCGTCCTGTGCGAGCCCTTCTCGGCGCACAAGGCGGCGTACATGGGCCTCATCACCGACGTGGTGCCGGCGCTCAAGGTCGACGGCAAGTTCGTGCCGAATCCCCTGGTCGAGACCCAGCGCATGACCGACGAGTACGGGCGGGTCGTGTTCGGCGACTTCAAGACCGGCGAGGCCGCCAAGGAAGGAAAGAGCCTGATGGCGAGGGGCACGGTCGACCTGTCGCTCCTGGACGCGAAAGTCGAGGAGCTGTGCGCCAAGATGCTGCTCACGTTCCCCGACTGCACCACGAAGACGCTCGAGGAGCTGCGCAAGCCGAAGCTCGACGCCTGGAACCGCAACAAGGAAAACTCGCGCGCCTGGCTGGCCCTGAACATGATGACCGAGGCGCGCTCCGGGTTCATCGCGTTCAACGAGGGCACGAAGGAGGACCGCGAGGTCGATTTCGTCCTGCTGCGCCAGAAGCTCGCCGCGGGCGAGTCCTGGGTCGGCCCGCTGCACGACTCGATCCAGCCCAGGGCGAAGAAGAAATGACCGCTGCCGCGCTCAGGGTCTCGCTCGACCGGCACGCGTCGCTGCTGCGCCTCACCCTCGCCCGGCCGAAGGCGAACATCGTGGACGCCGCGGTGATCGGCGCGCTCGCCGACGCGTTCGCCGCGCACCGTGACCCGGGGCCGCTGCGCGCCGCGCTGATCGACGCCGAGGGGCCGCACTTCAGCTTCGGCGCCAGCGTGGAGGAGCATCTGCCGGCGCAGTGCGCTGCGATGCTGAAGGGCCTGCACGGGCTCCTCGTCGCGATGCTGGAGTGGCCGCGCCCGATCCTCGTCGCGGTGAAAGGACAGTGCCTCGGCGGCGGGCTCGAGCTCGCGCTCGCCGGCAGCCTGATCTTCGCGTCGAAGGACGCCCAGCTCGGCCAGCCCGAGATGAAGCTCGGCGTGTTCGCGCCGGCCGCCTCCTGCCTGCTGCCGTTGCGCGTGAACCAGCCGGCGGCCGAGGACCTGCTCTTCTCCGGCCGCTCGATCGGCGCCGACGAGGCAAGCGCGCTCGGCCTGGTGCACGCAGTGGCGGACGACCCCGAGGCAGCCGCCCTCGCCTACTTCGACCAGCACCTCGCGCCGAAGAGCGCCGCCGCGCTCGGCTACGCGGTGCGCGCCGCGCGCGAGGGCATGCTGCCGGAAGTGAAGCGGCGGATCGCCGCCGTGGAGAAGCTCTACCTGGAAGGTCTGATGAAAACCCGCGACGCGAACGAGGGCCTCGCCGCCTTCATCGCCAAGCGCCAACCCGTGTGGGAGCACATCTGATGTCCAAGCTCACCGAGATCGTCCAGCGCTGCGAGGCGCTCTTCGAGGACCTGCACTTCAACGAGGTGAAGAAGTGGAAGGCGGCGGCGCCCGGCCGCAAGGCGATCGGGTACATGCCGTGGTACGTGCCGCGCGAGGTGATCCACGCGGCCGGCATGCTGCCGGTCGGCATCTTCGGCGGCGGCGACCAGCTCGAGGTGATCCAGGGCGACGCCTACTACCAGAGCTACATCTGCCGCATTCCGCGCTCGACGATCGAGCTCGGCCTCACCGGCCGGCTCGACTGCCTCGACGGCATGCTGTTCCCCTCGATCTGCGACGTGATCCGCAACCTGTCGGGCATGTGGAAGATCATGTTCAAGGACAAGTACGCCCGGTACTTCGACGTGCCGCAGGAGTACTCCGACGCCGTCGGCGGCGAGTTCTACGTGCACGAGCTGCAGGGCCTGCGCGACGACCTGGCGCAGCTCGCCGGCCGGCCGGTCAGCGACGACGACCTCCGCAAGTCGATCGCCGTCTACAACGACAACGGCCGCGCGATGCGCGAGCTCTACGCCTACCGTTCGGCAAAGCCCTGGCAGGCGCCGACTTCGGAGGTGTACCTCGTCTCGCGCGCGGGCAACGTCCTGCCGCCCGAGGAGCACACCAGGCTCATCCGCGACTACATCGCCGCCGCCGAGGCCGAGAAGCGCCCGAAGCGCGACAACGCGCGCGTGATCGTGACCGGCTCGTTCTGCGAGCAGCCGCCGCTCGGCCTGATCAAGTCGATCGAGATGGCCGGCTGCTACGTGGTCGACGACGACTTCATCCTCGTCAACCGCTGGCTGCTCGACGAGGTCGCCACCGACGGCGACCCGCTCGTCGCGCTGTCGAAGGCGTTCCTGCACCGCTCGGGCCAGATGCCGTCGAAGTACGACGCGAGCCGCGAGGAAAAGGGGAAGCTGCTGCTCGAGTCGGTCAAGCGCAACGCCGCGGAGGGCGTCATCTTCGCGGCGGCGTCCTTCTGCGACCCGGCGCTGCTCGAGCGCCCGATGCTGCAGGAGGTGCTGGCGAAGCACAAGATCCCCTACACCGCCTTCAAGTTCGCCGAGAACACCGGCCAGATGGCCCCGATCCGGGAGCAGGCCGGCACGTTCGCCGACTCGATCAAACTCTGGTCCGCCGCCTAGGAGCCGAAGCATGAGCACGCCCACCCCGCAAGCAGCAAAGCCCGCGCCCGCCAAGCCGCAGGTCCAGAAAGAGGACGCGATGTGGCTCCAGAAGGAGCTCATCAACCGCAACTACCACGAGCTCGCCACCGCGCACCAGACCGGTCGCAAGATCTCCGCGACGTTCGTTCCGGGCAACCTGAACGAGCTGCTGATGTGCTTCGACTTCGCGCGCAGCCTCCCCGAGACCAACCAGCTGCAGAACGGCATGCGCAAGAAGTCCGGCAAGTTCATCATGGACGCCGAGCGCGACGGCCATTCCGAGGACGTCTGCACGTACGTGAAGTCCGACCTCGGCATGATGCTGGGCGGCGACATCGGCCCGACCGGCGAGCCGCTGCCCAAGCCCGACGTGCTGCTGCTCTCCTACACTGGCTGCTTCACCTTCATGAAGTGGTTCGAGCTGGTGCGCCAGAAGTACGGCTGCGAGACCACGATGCTGCACGTGCCCTACCAGGGCGACGGCAAGATCAGCCCGAACATGCGCGACTACGTCGTGAAGCAGCTCAAGGAGAACGTCATCCCGACCCTCGAGCGGGTGTCGGGCGTGAAGTTCGACATCGATCGCCTGCGCGAGTACATGAAGGAGTCGCAGAAGGCGGAGGAGGACCTGGTCGCGGTGCTGCAGTCGGCCAAGAACCGCCCCTCCCCGATCGACGGCTACTTCGGCGCGGTCTACTACATCGGCCCGATCTTCACCGCGTTCCGCGGCTCGCCCGACGCGACCACGTTCTACCGCACCCTGCGGGGCGAGATCGAGGCGCGGGTCGCGGCGAAGAAGGGCCCGATCACACCCGACGGCGAGCTTGCCAGCGAGAAGTACCGCCTGATCGTCGAGGGCCCGCCGAACTGGACCAGCTTCCGCGACTTCTGGAAGATGTTCTACGACGAGGGCGCGGTGGTTGTCGCCTCGACCTACGCGAAGGTCGGCGGCGTGTACGACTTCGGCTTCCGCCACAACCCGGACCAGCCGCTCGAGTCGCTCGCCGAGTACTGCCTCGGCTGCTACACCAACCTCAACTTCCCGCAGCGGATCGACATGATCTGCAAGTACATCGAGGAGTACCAGGCCGACGGGCTGCTGATCAACTCGATCAAGAGCTGCAACAGCTTCTCCGCCGGGCAGCTGCTGATCCTGCGCGAGGTCGAGAAGCGCACCGGCAAGCCGGCCGCGTTCGTGGAGACCGACCTCGTGGACCCGCGCTACTTCTCGGCCGCGAACGTGAAGAACCGGCTGGAGAGCTACCTCCAGATGATCGACCAGAAGCGCACCCGCGGCGCCGCTCACTAGGGAGAACGAAGATGCGCTGCTTCATCGGCATCGACCTCGGCTCGACGACCACGAAGTCGGTGGTCATCGACGAGAACCGCAACATCCTCGGGCGCGGGATCACCAACTCGCGCTCGAACTACGACACCGCCGCCACGATCGCCAAGCAGGAGGCGCTCGTCAACGCGCGCTTCCACCTCTTCCGCGCGGGCCTCAAGCATTCGGGTGGCCTCAACGGCGGGCTCGAGACCTTCCTCGGCCAGCTCGAGCGCGACTTCCGGCTGGAGCAGTTCCTGGAGCAGCTCGCCGACCTGGAGGAGGTGTGCCAGCGCAACAGCGCGGGGCCGCGCTTCGGCGCCGATGCGAAGGCGGTCTCTGCCGCGCTGGAGGAGGTTTTCAAGCGCCTGCGCGTCGAGGCGCCCGAGATGTTCGCGCCCGGCGCGAAGCGCAAGAGCGATTTCTTCCGCGACATCGCCGGCAGCCGCTACCTCGCGATCGGCGAGCAGGTGGCGAAGGAAGCCGGCGTGCGCTACGACATGCTGCTCAACGTGTTCGACCGCTCGATCATCGAGGTCGAGAACCACGTCTACGAAGACTCGATGCGGTCCCACCTGCTGCAGGCCCTCGACCGGACCTTCGCCGCGCTGCCGGAGGCCGCCGGCCGCGCCGACGCGCTGCGCGCGCCGATCAGGGAGATCCTGGACCGCGACATGGAGGAGACCTACGTGGTCGGCACCGGCTACGGGCGCGCGCGGCTGCCGTTCTCCAAGGAGCACATCCGCTCCGAGATCCTGTGCCACGGGCTGGGCGCGCACGTGATGTACCCCAGCACGGCCACCGTGCTCGACATCGGCGGCCAGGACACCAAGGCGATCCAGGTCGACCAGGCGGGCATCGTCGAGAACTTCCAGATGAACGACCGCTGCGCCGCCGGCTGCGGACGCTACCTCGGCTACATCGCCGACGAGATGAACCTCGGCCTGCACGAGCTCGGGCCGCTCGCGATGAAGGCGACCAAGACGATCAAGATCAACTCCACCTGCACGGTGTTCGCGGGCGCGGAGCTGCGCGACCGGCTGTCGATCGGCGACAAGCGCGAGGACATCATGGCCGGGCTGCACCGCGCGATCATCCTGCGCGCGATGTCGATCCTGGCGCGCTCCGGCGGGGTGCGCAACGAGTTCACGTTCACCGGCGGCGTGGCGAAGAACGAGGCGGCGGTGAAGGCGCTGCGCGAGCTGATCGCCGAGAACTACGGCGAGATGACCATCAACATCAACCCCGACTCGATCTACACCGGGGCGCTCGGCGGCGCGACGTTCGCCTGGCGCGCAGTGGTGGAGGAAGGCAAAGTCGCGGAGAAGCGGGAGAAGGCGCAATGACGTACACGGTCGGCATCGACATCGGTTCGGGGGCGGTCAAGACCGTCCTGTTCAACACGGACGGCGATCGCCACGAGTGGCTCGGCAAGCGCGTCGAGCGCATCCGGCGGCGCGACCCGCTCACCCTCGCCCAGGAGGGGTTCAACGAGGTGGTCGCCGAGGCGAAGCTCGCCCCGCAGGACGTCGCGTACATCGCCACCACCGGCGAGGGCGAGAACGTCAAGTTCGCGACCGGCCACTTCTACTCGATGACCACGCACGCCCGCGGCGGCGTGTTCCTGCATCCCGGGGCGCGCGCGGTGGTCGACATCGGCGCGCTCAACGGCCGCGCGATCTACGTGGACGAGCGCGGCAAGGTGCTGCAGTACAAGATGACCAGCCAGTGCGCCTCGGGCTCCGGCCAGTTCCTGGAGAACATCGCGCGCTACCTCGGCGTCGCGGTCGAGGAGATCGGCCCGCTCTCGAAGACCTCCGCGAATCCGGAGATCGTGAGCTCGATCTGCGCGGTGCTGGCCGAGACCGACGTGATCAACATGGTCTCGCGCGGCATCCCGACCCCCGACATCCTCAAGGGCATCCACCTCTCGATGGCTTCGCGGATCGTGAAGCTGCTCAAGGTCACCGGCATCAAGGACGGCACCGCGCTCATGACCGGCGGCCTCGCGCTAGACTCCGGGCTCCTCGCGGCGATCCAGGAGGAGATGGCCAAGGAGAAGGTCAAGGTCGAGGCGGTCAGCCACCCCGACTCGATCTTCGCCGGGGCGATCGGCGCCGCGCTGTGGGGCGCCTTCCGGCACGAGAAGCTGAAGGCGCTCGACAGCCGCAAGGCGGCATAGGAACGTTCGGGAGATAGCAATGGCACTGCTGATAGACGAGAACTGCACCGCCTGCGACGCGTGCAAGCCGGTGTGTCCCAACGAGGCGATCAGCGTGGGGAGTCCCTACTACGTGATCGACCCGGCGAAATGCACCGAGTGCGTCGGCGCGCACGACGAGCCGCAGTGCAAGCTCGTGTGCCCCGCCGACTGCATCGTGCCCAACCCCGAGTTCGCCGAAACGCCCGAGCAGCTTCTCGAGAAGTACAACACCCTGCACGGCTGACGACGCCGCGCCGCCGGCCGGGCGTTCCCCGGGCGGCGGGCGCGGGCACTACGCCGCGCCCCAGACCTCGCGCGCCGTGTCGATCACGAGCCGCAGCTTCGCGGCCTGCGACTCGCGCATGATCTCGTTGCCGTGCACCGTGCTCGAGAACCCGCACTGCGGCGAGAGGCAGAGCTGGTCGAGCGGCACGAACTTCGCGGCCTCGTCGATGCGCCGCTTCAGCTCGTCCTTGGTCTCGAGCTCGCTCGACTTCGTCGTCACCAGGCCGAGGACCACGATCTTGCCCTTGGGCACGAACCGCAGCGGCCCGAAGTCGCCGGAGCGTGCGTCGTCGTACTCGAGGAAGTAGCCGTCGACCAGGAGGTCGTTGAAGAGCGACTCGGCCACCGGCTCGTACCCGCCCTCGGCCACCCACGCGCTCTTGAAGTTGCCCCGGCACAGGTGAATGCACACCTGCATGCCGGCAGGCCGGTCCTTGATCGCGCCGTTGATGAGTCGCGCATAACGCCCGGGGAGCTCGTTCGGGTCGTCGCCGCGCGACTTGGCGCCCTCGCGCAGCTTCGGATCGCACAGGTACGCGAGGTTGGTGTCGTCGAGCTGGACGTAGCGGCAGCCGGCCGCGCCGAGCTGCGCGAGCTCCTCACGGTAGGCGGCCGCGACATCGTCGAAGAAGGCCTCCAGGTCGGGGTACGCGTCCTTGCTGATCCCGCCGCGGCCGCCGCGGAAGTGCAGCATGGTCGGCGACGGGATCGTCACCTTGGGCACGCGCTGCGTGGCCGACTTCAGGAACTCGAAATCCGCGAGCTGGATCGGTCTGGCGTGGCGCACCTTGCCGGTCACCTTCAGCACCGGGGGCGCGAAGCCGACGTCGCCGGCGGCGCTGTGGAACGTCACCTGCAGGCCCCCGGAGGTCTCGACCCCGTCGAGCTGTTCGAGGAAATCGACGTGGAAGTAGGTGCGGCGGTACTCGCCGTCGGTGATGCCACGGAGGCCGAGGTCCTCCTGGAAGCGGACCACCTCGCGGATCGCGCCGTCCTCGACCTCGCGCAACGCCGCCGCCGAGATCTCGCCCTTGCGGCGGCGCTCGCGCGCGTCGAGCAGCGCCTTGGGGCGGAGAAAGCTGCCGACGTGGTCGGCGCGGAACGGGGGCACGGCGCGCGGGGACATCCAGGCTCCTTCGTCGCTGAGCGGGAATCGGCCGCAATCTTACCCGGCCGACGCGCCGCTCACGACGCAGCCGCTGTCCGCGACGCGGTCTCGCTCAGCCAGCGCGCCGCGTGCGCGAAGCCGCCGAACGGGAAGCAGTGCACGCCCGCGACGCCGAGCCCCGCGCCGCCCCCGGCGATGCGTCGCAGCACCTCGTCCGAGCGATGCTCGGCGAGCAGATGCGGCAGCGAGATCGCGTGCGCGCGCACCGCGCGGATCGAGTCGCCGATGCCGCAGCGCGCCGCGTACGCGAGGAGCGTCCGGATGCGCGCCGGCCCCGCGATGCCGACGCGCACCGGGAGCGCGACCCCGCGCGCGCGCAGCCGCGCGAGCCAGGCGAGGACGGCGTCCCCGTCGAAGCAGAACTGCGTCACCGCGTGGAGCTCGATGCCGCGGCGGCTCGCCTCCCCGATCTTGCGGTCGAGCGCCGCGTCGAGCGCGTCCGCGCCCAGTCGCGGATGGCCCTCGGGGTAGCCCGCGACCCCGACGCTCCGGATCCCGTGCGCCTCGAGGAGGCCGGTGGCGAGGAACGCGCCGCTCGAGGCGTACGGCCCGACCTGCTCGCAATCCCCGGCGACGAGCAGCGCCCGCGTCACCCCCGCGCCGTCGCGCAGGCGCCCGAGGAAGTCCGTCGCCGCCTCCGCGCTCGCGAGCTGGCGCGGTGCGATGTGCGGCACCGGGTTCATGCCGACTTCGCGCAGGCGCCGCGCGGCGCTCGCCACGTGGTGATAGGGCATGCGCGGCAGCCATGCGACGTAGACATCCGTTCCCGGCGCAACGAGCGCGGCATAGTCGTCGATCTCGGAGAGGTCGCGCGTCGAGGACTCGATGGACGCCCCGCGGGCGAGCGCCGCGATCGCGGTCTGCAGGTCGGCGCCCGCGCGCGCCGCGTCGTCGGTCACGATCATTGCCCCCTAGTCGCGCCGCCGCGAGATCACGTAGGACTCGTCGAGGAACCAGAGCCCGCCGTGCTGCTGCAGCACGTCGCTCGTCACCTGCAGGTAGCGGCCGTGCCGGATCGCGTCCTCGAGCCGCGCGTCCTCGATCTGGCCGACGTACACCGCGGCGTTCCACGCGGCGAACAGCGTCGAGGTGCCGATCGAGCTCGAGATCTCGGTCGGCAGCGTGTGCATGTCGTAGCGGAAGAGCGACCGGGCGTCGGCGTAGGCGTTGAAGTTGAGCTCGCGCGCGGCGGGGCCGAGCGCGTCCTTCACCGCCCGCAGCATCTGGTGGCGGTCGTGCTGGAACGGGTTCTCGCCGGGCCACATGCCCTGCAGGATCTCGAGCCCCGGGTCGTGCCCGTGCGAGTGGATCGCAAGCAGCCGCCCGCCGCGCCCGAGGCTCCGCGCGAGCGGCGCGATCACGCGGGCGGCCTTGAACTCGAGGCTCGCGCGCGCGCGGTACGGCTGCGACGCGATCACGAGGTCGTAGTCGGCCTGCGTGCCGCCGCGGCGCGGAAGGATCGGGTCGAGGAGGAAGCGGTGGTCCTCGCGGTAGACGACCAGGACCGCGGGGCGCTCGTACACCGGGTTGCCGCTCGCCGGGCTCACGTGCGCGCGCCAGTGCTCGGCCAGGAACGGGGCGAGCGCGGTGATCTGCTCCTCGAACTCGTGGCCGCTCGTGCCGGTCAGGGCGAGCTCGTGCCACTCGAGCCCCGAGGCGGCGGTGAGCGAGCTCGGCACGAGCCACGGCGCCTCGCGGTAGTAGAGGTTGGTCATCACCAGCACGGTCGCCGGATGCTCGAAGAAGCGGTCGGGCATCTTCTCGAGCGCGAGGCGGACGTCCTCGAGGCTGATCTCCTTGCCGACGATGTAGAACGGCATCGTCGGGAAGCGGTGGTGCATCGCGCGCATGACGCGCGTGAGCACCGTGCCGTCGCCGACGCCGGCGTCGAAGATGCGCACCGCCGGCGGGCGCGGGTGGATGTTCGCGAGCTCCATCGCCACGCGGCTCGCCACCACCGCCTTCTCCGAGCAGGTGCTGACGAAGAGCAGGTACTTCTGGCGGTTGTCGAAGAAGCGGAAGTTGCGGTCCTGCGCCGCGACGGACGCAGGCGCCGCGTGGCGCGCCGGCGCGGGCGCCACGGCGGGCGGGGGGGACGCGGGCGTGGACGCGCCCCCCGCAATGTACGAGCGGACGCGGTCGCAGGTGGTGGTCGTGATTCGCCCGCCTTCGCGCAGGCGGTTCACGAACTTGCCGTCGTTCACCGCGAGGCGCCCGAACGTCGACTCGGCCAGCCCCGCCCGCCGGCAGTAGTCCGTGATCTCGCGCAGCAGCCGCTCTGCCTCCATCGCCCCTCCACCGTCGTGGCCCCGGCTGCCCGGATTGAAGGCTTCAGCGGGGGCTCTGTCAACCCACTTCCAGAGTGGGACGATAAGTGGGATATAACCCACTATCGGTCTTGCGCTGGACCTGCAGGGAAGGCGAGCCCGTTTCTGGAGGGCCGGTGAACCCCCTCCGTCGGGACCCGGGATGGGACGAATCCCATGGATGGATGGCCCGGCCTTGAGGCAGGCTAAAGACGACCGCGCCACGGCAGGCGATCCTCGCCCGCATGCTTGCCATCGAACGCGCCGACGCGATCGTCACCGCGACGCTCTCGCGGCCGCCCGTCAACGCGCTCGACGGCGAGCTGATCGGCGCGCTGGAGACGCTCGTCGCGCAGGCGAGCGACGACCGGGCGGTCGCGGTGCTCCACCTGAGGAGCAGCCAGAAGGCCTTCTGCGCCGGCGCCGACCTGGCGCTGATGCGCTCCGCTTTCGCGTCGCCCGACGGCACCGAGGCGATGATCGCGCTCGTGCAGCGGATGCAGGGCCTGTTCGAGCGCATCGAGGCCGCGCCGTTCGTCACGCTCGCCGAGCTCGGCGGCGCGGCCCTCGGCGGCGGGCTCGAGCTCGCGCTCGCGTGCGACCTGCGCGCGGCGGCGGCGGAGGCCAAGCTCGGGCTGACCGAGGCGACCCTCGGCCTCCTGCCCGGGGCCGGCGGCACGCAGCGGCTCACCCGCCTGTGCGGACGCGGCACCGCGTCCCGGCTCATACTCGGCGGCGAGATGATCGACGGCGCCGAGGCCGAGCGGCTCGGCGTCGTCCAGTGGGCCATGCCCCGCGCGGCGCTGTCCGACCGCGCGCGCGCCCTCGCGCAACGCTTCGCCGACGTGCCGCGCGCCGCGCTCGCGGCCGCCAAACGCTGCATCGCCGCGGCGCACGAGCAGGACCGGCGCGGGTATGCGGCGGAAATCGACGGCACGCGCCGCCTCTACGCACACGCCGAGACCCGTCGCCGGGTCGCGGCCTTTCTCGACCGGAGCGCCGCGCGCGCGACCAAAGGAGCCCCCGATGAAGTTCGCTGACAAGATCACCGTCGTCACTGGCGCCGCCTCGGGAATCGGGCGCGCCACCGCGGAAGCCTTCGCCGCCGATGGCGCGACCGTGTGCATCGCGGACATCGCGCGCGAGGGCGGCGAGGCCACCGCGAGCGCGATCCGCGACCGGGGCGGAAAGGCCTCGTTCTTCCAGGTGGACCTGACCGATGCCGCCTCGATCAACGCGTTCGCCGCCGCGGTGCTGGAGCGCCACGGGCGGGTCGACATCCTGGTCAATGCCGCCGGGTGGGGCAAGACGATGCCGTTCGTCGAGACCGACGACGCCTTCTGGGACAAGGTGATCAGCCTCAACTTCGTCGGGCCGATGCGCCTCACCCGCGCGCTCCTGCCGCAGATGCTCGAGCGCAAGTCCGGACGCATCGTGAACGTGTCGAGCGACGCCGGACGCGTCGGCAGCCTAGGGGAGACCGTCTACTCGGGCGCCAAGGCCGGCCTGATCGGCTTCACCAAGGGCCTCGCGCGCGAGGGCGCGCGCTTCAACGTCACCGCCAACTGCGTCTGCCCCGGGCCGACCGACACGCCGCTGCTCGCGGCGGTGCCCGAGAAGATCCGCGACGCCTTCGTCAAGGCGATCCCGATGCGCCGCTTCGGCCGGCCGGCCGAGATCGCCGAGGCGGTGCTGTACTTCGCGAGCCCGAACGCCGAATACGTCACCGGCCAGGTGCTCAGCGTGAGCGGCGGCCTCACGATGGTGGGCTGAGTGGTGGGGTGAGCCGCGACGATGCCCTTCTTTGATAGCAGCTATCGCGGCTCCGGGCGCTAGCCGCCGCGGACCGGGGCTTGTTATAGTCCCCACCTCGCAACACCTCTCGGAGGAGGACTCTCATGACCATCAGAAAAAGCTTCATTGCCGCCGCTACGGCCGCCTTGTGCGGCGCAATGATCGCCGGTCCACTCGCCGCGCAGACGGTGAAGGTCGGCCTGATCAACACCTACTCGGGGCCGATGGCCTCCAACGGGGATCAGATCGAGAAGGCGATCAACCTCTTCATGAAGCTCGGCCAGTGCAAGCTGCCGCCGGGCGTCAATCTCGAGATCATCAAGCGCGACGACACCGGCATCAACCCGGAGACCGCCAAACGGCTCGCGACCGAGCTGATCGTGCGCGACAAGGTGCAGCTCCTGACCGGCGTGGTGTGGACGCCGAACGCGCTTTCGATCGCGCCGCTCGCCACCGAAGCGAAGGTGCCGTTCGTCATCATGAACGCGGGCACGGCGATGATCACCGAGCGCTCGCCGTACATCGCGCGCACCTCCTTCACGCTCTGGCAGTCGAGCTACCCGATGGGGACCTGGGCCGCCAAGAAGTTCAAGACGGCGTACGTCGCCGTCGCCGACTTCGGCCCGGGCCACGACGCCCAGGAGGCCTTCACCAAGGCCTTCACCGCGGGGGGCGGCAAGGTCATCGGCACGGTGCGCATGCCGCCGCCCACCTCGGACTTCGCGCCGTTCCTGCAGCGCGTGAAGGACGCGAAGCCCGATGCGCTGTTCGTGTTCGTGCCGGCCGGGAAGTCGGCCACCGCGCTGATCAAGGGCTTCGGCGACCTCGGCCTCGCCCAGGCGGGCATCAAGCTGATCGGTCCCGGCGACATCGTGACCGACGAGGAGCTGCCGAACATGGGCGACGTGCCGATCGGCGTGATGACCATGTTCCACTACTCCGCCGCCGGCGAGCGGCCGGCGAACAAGTCGTTCGTCGCGGCCTACCAGAAGGAGTACGGCCCGAACGCGTGGCCCAACTTCATCTCCGTCGGCGCATGGGACGGCATGCAGGCGATCTGCGACGTGGTGCGCGCGCAGAACGGCAAGGTCGACGGCGACAAGACGATGCTGCTCCTGCGCGGGTGGAAGAACCCGAACAGCCCGCGCGGCCCGATCGAGATCGACCCGCGCACCCGCGACATCGTGCAGAACGAGTACATCCGCGAGACGCGCAAGGTCGGCGGCATCCTGAAGAACGTCGAGCTCGAGACGATCCCGATGGTGAAGGATCCCTGGAAGGAGTTCTCCCAGAAGTAGCACCGCGGAGCCCTCAGTAGGAGCCCCCGCCCGACCGGCGGGGGCTTCGTTTATCCGCCGCCAGCACTGCTCGCTTGGACGCCTTTCTCGCCAGCGTCGTCAGCATCGCGTTCCACGGGCTCGCGTACGGGATGATCCTGTACGCGATCTCGGTCGGCCTGTCGATCACGATGGGCCTGATGGGCTTCGTGAACCTCGCGCACGGCGTGTTCGCGATGGCCGGCGGCTACCTGATGTACACGGCGATGACGCAGTTCGGGCTGCCGTGGCTGCCGGCGCTCGCCGTCGCGTGCCTCATCGTCGCCGCCGCGAGCATGGTGCTCGAGCGGCTGCTCTACTCGCGGCTCTACACCGCCGGCGAGCTCGAGCAGGTGTTGTTCACCATCGGGCTCATCTTCGTCGCGGTGGCGGTCGCGCGCCTCGCCTACGGCACCCTGCCGCTCGCCGCGCCGCTGCCCGAGTTCATGAAGGGGCAGACCGAGCTCCTGGGCCGGTCGTTCCCGACCTACCGCGTCGTCGTGATTGTCTCGAGCGCGGTACTCATTGCCGTGCTTTGGATCGGCCTGGAGCGCACGCGCTGGGGGGCGATGGTGCGCGCGGCGGTGGACAACCGCGCGATGGCACAGGCGATCGGCATCCACACCGGCCGCCTCTTCACGCTCACGTTCGCGCTCGGCAGCGGGCTCGCCGCGCTCGGCGGGGCGCTGGGCGCCGACCTGATCGCGATGACGCCGACCTACCCGTTCGAGCAGCTCGTGTACTTCCTGATCGTGGTGGCGATCGGCGGGCTGGGCACGCTGCGCGGGCCGTTCCTCGGCGCGCTGTTCATCGGCATCGGCGACACCGCGTGTAAGTACTGGGTGCCGGAGTTCGGCGCATTCTTCATCTTCGCCGCGACGATGGCGATCCTGCTGTGGCGGCCACAGGGCCTGCTCGGGAGGAAGCTCTGATGGCCGAGGCCGCGACCATCGGCTACGCCGGCTCGGCGCGGCTGCGTCCGGTCGAGCTCCTGCCGTGGGTGTTCGCCGCGGCGGTGTACCTCTTCGCGCCGAACTACCTGCCGCTCGGCGCGTACGTGCTGATCATCATCCTGTTCGCGCTCTCGCTCGACCTCATCCTCGGGTACGGCGGCATCGTCACGCTCGGGCACGCGGCCTACTTCGGTCTCGGCGCATACGCGGCCGGCGTCTTCGCGATCCGCGTGAGCGGCGATCCGCTCCTCGGCCTCCTGGTCGCGGCCGTCGCCGCGGGCCTCTTCGGGCTCGCGACCGGCGCGGTGATCCTGCGCACGCACGGCCTGGCGCTCCTGATGCTGACGCTCGCGATCGTCTCGATCGTGTTCGAGGTCGCCAACAAGTGGACCAGCGTCACCGGCGGCACCGACGGCTTGCACAGCGTTCCGATCCAGCCGATCCTCGGCATGTTCCGCTTCGACATGTTCGGCAAGACCGCCTACCTCTACTGCCTGATCGCGCTCCTGGCGGGGTGGTGGCTCGTGCGCACGATCGTCCATTCGCCGTTCGGCATGGCGCTCGCCGGCACGCGCGAGAACGACGTCCGCATGCATGCGATCGGGGCGCCGGTCTACCGCCGGCGGCTCGCCGCGTACACGATCTCGGCGACGCTCGCGGGCATCGCCGGGGCGCTCCTCACCCAGACCACGCAGTTCGTCGGGCTCTCGGTCGTGGCCTTCGAGCTGTCGGGCGAGCTCCTGGTGATGCTGGTGCTCGGCGGGGTGCGGCGGATCTACGGCGCCTTCATCGGACCGCTCGTGTTCATCGTCGCGCGCGACTATCTCGCCAAGCAGTCGCCCGAGTACTGGACGCTCGGGATCGGCGTGCTGCTGATCGTGATCGTGATGTTCGCGCGCGGCGGGATCCTGGGCCTCGCCGACCAGGCGCTCGCCCGGCTGCGGAAGGCGCGCGCATGAGCGGCCCCGCGCTCGAGACGCGCGCGCTGTGCAAGTCCTTCGGCGGGCTGACGGTCGCCGCCAACATCGAGTTCGCCCTCGCTCCCGGCGCCCGCCACGCGCTGATCGGGCCGAACGGCGCAGGCAAGACGACCTTCGTCAACATGCTGACCGGACGGCTGCCGCCGTCGTCCGGCCGCGTCCTGCTCGCGGGCGAGGACGTGACGCGGCTCTCGCCGGAGGCGCGCGTCAAGCGCGGTCTCGGGCGCACGTTCCAGATCAACACCCTGTTCCGCAGCCTCTCGGTGCTCGACAACGTGGCGCTCGGCATCGCCGAGCGCCGCGGCATCGGCGGCCGCCTGTGGCGCGCGGCGAGCGCCTATCGCGAGGTGCGCGACGAGGCGCTCGAGCTGCTCGCGAGCCTCAGCCTCACGGGCGACGCCCATACGCGCGTGCTCGACCTGCCCTACGGCAAACAGCGCCTGGTGGAGATCCTGATCGCGCTCGGCCTCCGGCCGAAGGTGCTGCTGCTCGACGAGCCCGCCGCGGGGGTGCCGTCGGTCGAGTCGGAGCGCATCCTCGAGGTGCTCGACCGCCTGCCGAGCGACATCGCGATCCTGATCATCGAGCACGACATGGACGTCGTGTTCCGTTTCGCGAAGCGGATCACGGTCCTCGTGCAGGGCGAGGTGCTGTGCGAGGGCCCGCCGGCGGAGATCGCCGCCGACAAGCGCGTGCACGAGGTGTACCTCGGCGAGCGCCATCATGGCTGACGCGCTGCGCCTCGATGCGGTGCGCGCCGGCTACGGTGAGACCGTGGTGCTCGAGGACATCACGTTCGCGCTCCCCGAGCGCGGCGCGCTCGCGGTGCTGGGGCGCAACGGCGTAGGCAAGACGACGCTGCTCGCGACCGTGATGGGCCTCACCACCTTCCATGCCGGCACGGTCGAGTTCCGGGGCGCGCCGGTGGGGGCGCTCCCCACGCACGCGCGCAATCAGCTCGGGATCGGCTACGTCCCGCAGTCGCGCGACATCTTCCCCTCGCTGTCGGTCGAGGAGAACCTTACGGTCGCCGCCCGGCCGGGGCGCTGGGACCTCGCGCGCGTGTACGAGCTCTTCCCGCGGCTCGCCGAGCGGCGCACGCACCGCGGCAACCAGATCTCCGGCGGCGAGCAGCAGATGCTCGCGATCGGGCGCGCGCTGATGGGCAACCCGACGCTGCTGCTGATGGACGAGCCGCTCGAGGGACTCGCGCCGATCATCGTGGAGGCGCTGCTGAAGGCGATGGAGCGCCTGATCCGCGACGAGGCGCTCACCGTGGTGCTGGTCGAGCAGTCGGCGAAGCTCGCGCTCGAGGTCACCGACAGCGCGCTCGTGCTGAGCCGCGGGCGCATCGTGCACCGCGGCCCGAGCGCCGAGCTGCTCGCCGACCCCGAGCGCCTCACCGCGCTCGTCGTCGCGCAGTAGCCGCCTAGTTACCCTCGAACCTGGGCTTCTCCTTCTTCACGAAGGCGTCGTAGGCGCGCTGGTAGTCCTTGGTCTGCATGCAGATCGCCTGCGCCTCGGCCTCGGTCTCGAGCGCTTGCTCGATCGTCATGCTCCACTCCTGGTGCAGGCACTTCTTCGTCATGCCGTGCGCGAACGCGGGCCCGTTGGCGAGCGAGAGCGCCATCTCGTGGGCGCGTGCGAGCAGGCGGTCTTTGGGTACGACCTCGTTGAAATAGCCCCACGCGAGCCCTTCCTCGGCGCTCATCGAACGGCCGGTGTAGAGAAGCTCCGCGGCGCGCCCCTGGCCGATGATGCGCGGCAGGATCGCGCAGGCACCCATGTCGCAGCCGGCGAGCCCGACGCGCACGAAGAGGAACGCGGTCTTGCACTCCGGCGTGCCGTAGCGCAGGTCGCAGGACATCGGGACGATCGCCCCGGCGCCGGCGCTCACCCCGTCCACCGCGGCGATCACCGGCTGCGGGCAGTTGCGCATCTCCTTCACCAGGTTCCCGGTCATGCGCGTGAAGTAGAGCAGCTCGTCCATCGGCATCTTGAGCAGCGGCCCGATGATCTCGTGCACGTCGCCCCCGGAGCAGAAGTTGCCGCCCTCGCCGGTGAAGACGACCACGCGCACGTCGTCGGCGTACTGCAGCCTGTGGAACGTGTCGCGCAGCTCCGCGTAGCTGTCGAACGTGAGCGGGTTCTTCCGCTCCGGCCGGTTGAGGCTGATCGTCGCGACCCGGTCCTTCACCTCCCACTTGAAGTGCTGGGGACGCCACTCGGCGGCTTTGAGCTTGTACATCGTGCTTCTCCCTCTCTGAATGTGATGTGGACGGATTGCTCGGTGAACCGTCAGCCGCCCGAGCCGGGCGACGACGAAAAGTCGGGCTGGCCGATCCTCAGCTCGTTGCGCACCGCGCGCACGCCGTACACCTCGCGCGCGAGGCGCACCGCCTCGTCGATCAGGTCCTGCGACGGCACCTGCCCGCGCAGGGTCACGACGCCGGCCTTGGTCTCGACCTGGATGCCGGTCCGCCAGAGCCTGCGGTTGAACTGCAGCTTGCCGGCGACTTTAGTCGTGATGCCCTGGTCGCGCCAGAAGCCGGTCGGGGGCTCCTCCTCGCGCGGGGCCTCGGCCTTCGGCGCAGGCGGCTCGGCGCGCGGTGCCGGCGTCGCGGCGGCGACGCGCTCCGCCGGTGCGGCGGCGGGCTTCGCGGGTGGCGGTGCCGCGGCCGCCTTCGCCGCCGGCGCCTTCCGCTCGGCGGGCGCCGGGATCGGCTTGCGCTCGGGCGGCGGCAGCGGTTTCGCGGCGCTCGGCGGCTCGGTCGCAGCGGACGGGACCGCCGGGGCGACCGGCGCCTTCGCCACGCGCGGGGGTTCGGCTTTGGCCGCAGGCTGCGCGACGGCGGGCGCAGGTGCCGGCGCGCCGCCGCGCAGCGCGAACACCATCGCCGCCGCGAGCGCGACGACGGCCGCGACCGAGCCCGCCATCAGCAGCGGGCGCCGGCGGCCGGTCGACACGGCGACCGTGGACGCGGCGGGATCGATCGCCGCGGGCGGTGCGGCCGACGACTCGGGTGCCGCTGGAATCGGCCGGGCCGCCGGCGGCGGCGTCTGGTCCGGAAACGTGCGTGCCGACGGGTTGCTCGGCTCGAACACGACGACCGGACGCGTCGCTTCCGCGATGATCGTCTCCTCGGAGACGGTGGGGCTCACCGGCGCGGCGAACGCCTCGAGGATCGCGGCGCGGAAGGACGCCGCGGTCTGGAAGCGCGCGTCGGGCTCGCGCGCGAGCGCGCGCGCCACGACCGCGTCGTAGCGCTCCCAGCCGGACCCCGGGTCCGCCTGCGAGACCGGCGGCGGAGTGGTGTGGCACACCTTGTAGGCGACCTGCTCGGTGGTGCCGGAGAACGCGCGCACGCCGGTCAAGAGCTGGTACATCACCACGCCGGCGGCGAAGAGGTCGGCGCGCCAGTCCACCCCGCCCCCGCCGTACTGCTCGGGCGCCATGTAGCCGGGCGAGCCCATCACCAGGCCGGTCTGCGTGAGCTGCGAGGTCTCCACCTTCGCGATGCCGAAATCCGCGATCTTGACCCGGCCGCTGTTCATCACGATCAGGTTCGCGGGCTTGATGTCGCGATGCCAGACGCCCTGCTCGTGCGCGTGCTGGAGCGCCTCGAGGAGCTGCGACATGATCGACACGATGTCGCGCTCCTGGAAGCGCGTGCCGCGGTTGAAGTAGTCGCGCAGGCTCATCCCCTGCACGAACTCCATCGCGATGTAGGTGACCTCGCCGGTGTCGCCGTAGTCGTGGACCGCAACGATGCCCGGGTGGGACAGGCGGCCGGCGGCGCGCGCCTCGTTCTTGAAGCGCGCGAACATCATCGCGGCGCGCTCGTGGTCGTCGACCAGCTCCTTTCGGATCGTCTTGATCGCGACGGTGCGGTGGATGTCGGGGTCGAATGCCCGGTAGACGACGCCCATCGCGCCCTTGCCGAGCACTTCGACGATCTCGTACTTGCCGAGCCGTTCCGGCGCAGTCACTGGATTACCCTCGCGCATGGCGCGCTCGGGACGATCTGCCCTTGGGGCGGCCCGGCGGGCGCATCGGGCGCTCGGCCGCGCACGGGCTGGACGATCGGCGCATCGGGCAGGCCTCCCTGGCCGCCGGGCGGGACGAAGGACGCGCCTAATCTAGGCGGCGGCCGAAGGCGCTGTCAATCGACGCATGGCGCAGACCGCCGCGCCGTGCTCACCCGACCGCCTTCATGAAGCCGAGGCGCTGCGACTGGCGGAACCCGATCGAGTACAGGAACCCGAGAAGATCGAAGTTCTCGCGCCGCACCAGCGTCTCGACGCCCTCGATACGCAGCGCCTGGAGGTTCACGAAGAGCTGCGAGAGGAGCGCGGTGGCGACGTGATGGTGGGCGTAGTCGGGATCGACGCCGATCGTGTCGAGCACCGCGACCGGCTCGGAGCGGCCGAAGTCGCCGAAGTCGGTGCGCGCCATCGCGAATCCGGCCACGATGCCGTCGACGCGCGCGGTGAGCGAGACGCGCACCGCGGAGTCGTCGAGCGCCTCGGCGACGAGCGTCTCGATGTGGGCGCGCCGCTCGCGCCCCATGAGGTTGCGGTCGATGCGCACGAGGTCGGCGAGGTCTTCGGCCGCGAGCGAGCGCACGTCCACGCGGTCGCGCGCGAGCGCCTCGAAGTCGTTCGCGCGGTCGGCGCCGTAGTCCACCTCCGCGGAGAAGTGGCGGTGCTCGGGGGCGGCCACGCCCGGCTCCTGCTCCGCGCCGAGGCGGCCGGCGTGCACGCTGCACTCCAGGATCTGGTTGGGCGCGAGCTCGAAGCCCGCCTGGTCGAAGAAGCGCATGATCCCGTGATCGCGCCACGACGCGCTCGTGCGCAGGGACGCGATGCCGTCCTTGCGCGCCTCGGCCTCGAGCGCGTGGAGGAGCTGCATGCCGATGCCGTGCCCGCGCTCGTCCGGCCGCACGCCGATCACCTCGAGGCGCATGGCGGGCTCGGTGCGACCGAACTCGCCCGCGAGCCTGCGCGCGAGCACGTAGCCGGCGAGCGTGCCCGCGTCGTCGATCGCGAACTGGACGTGGAGAGCGGGCTGCTTCTGCGCCGCCTTCAGGCGCCGCTCGATGTAGAAGCGCCGCGAGCGGCCGGCGAGGCTCGCGTCGATCGCGACGACGGCGTCGAGGTCGCGCGGCGCGAGGCGGCGCACCTTGAGCTGGGGGGCGGAAGCGGTGACGGCCATGGTCCCTCCTCGGACTGGCGCGGGCGGCTCGCACCCGCAGTGGAACACGGCTCCTGGAAACGCCCGAAGGGGCTTGTCGTAATTTGGTACGAAAATACCTAAATGCCCGCTCCCCGTCAAGCCATCCGGTCAACTTCATGCTATCCCGTTGCCGATACGGCATTTCCTGCCCAAACTGGTAAACTGGTGCGGAAATGTCGATTTCCGCACCCCGCCTTGCCTCCGACGCCCTGACGGTCCGGCCGGTGGAGGTGCGCGACCTCGACGCGGTGATCGCGCTCGACACGGCGGTCACCGGTCTCGCCAAGCCCGACTACTGGTACGAGCTCTTCCACCGCTACGGCACCCGCGGCCGCCAGCAGCGCTTCTTCTTCGTCGCCGAAGCGGGCGGCGAGATCGAGGGCTTCGTGCTCGGGGAAGTGCGCGACTGGGAGTTCGGCTCGCCGCCCTGCGGCTGGGTGTTCGGCATCAACGTGCGGCCCGACGGACGCCTCGGCGGGGTCGGCACGCGGCTGCTCGAGGCGATCGTGGCCGCGTTCCGGCGGGCGGGCGTCACCAAGGTGCGTACCCTGCTTGCGCGCGACAACACGCTCGTGCTCTCGTTCTTCCGCAGCCAGGGAATGATGGCGGCGCCGTTCATCCCGCTCGAGCTCGAGCTCGAAGAGGGCGCGCGGTGAAGCTGCAAACCGCGACCAGCCTGGCGCTCGTGAGCGTGCTCGAGGCGGCGGCGCACGCCGAGCGCCAGGTCTCGGCCTCGGACATCGCCGAGAAGTACGGGGTCTCGATCCACCACCTCGCGAAGGTGCTGCGCGAGCTCGGCCGCGCCGGGATCTTCGAGGCGACCCGCGGCGCGGGCGGCGGCTACCGCTTCGTCGGCAACGCGAAGCGCCTCACGCTGTACGACGTCATCGAGCTCTTCGAGGACATCAGCGCCCGCTCGCCCGAGGCGGGCGGGGCGGACCCGGCGACCGAAGTCGGCCGTGCGCTCGCGCGCGTGCTGGCGGAGATCGACGAAATCGCCAAGGCGACGTTCCGCTCGCTCACCATCGACACGATGCTGAAGCTGATCGAGCGGGAGCGGGGCGCGCAACTCCGGGCGGCGTGATCAGCCGCCCGCCGCGCGCGGCAGGCTTGGCCGGGTCAGAAAGCGGGCGAAGCAGGCGAGATACAGCGCGAGCGCACCGCTCCAGAGCAGCCCCGAGGCGGCGAGCAGCCACAAATGCGGCTCGAAAGCCGTCGCGACGCGCGCGACGGCGGCCCCGAGCACCAACACGTAAGCGCCCACTATCACCCCCGGTACGACGAGCGGCCGGCCGGTGTGACGCAGCACGATGCGGGTCGCCAGCCCGAGGATGGTGATCCCGAGCGCGCCGACCGTGAACGCGTGCATCCAGGCGAGCTCCGGCACCGGCCCGCCGAGCGCCGCGGTCGCGCGCAGCGCGAGCGCGGCGACGAGCCACCCGTAGCCGAGATGCAGCGGCCAGAGGAGCGGATCGTCGAGCGCCTTCCAGCCCTGCCAGCGCGCCAGGCGAAGCGCATTCGCCACGGCAGCCAGCGCGGCAAGGACCCCGCGCGTCGCGAGCGTCGCCTCGGCAAACTCCGCGATGACGAATGCCGCGACGCTCGCCACGGACAGCGCATCGAGCGGCGGGCTGAAGGTCGCCATCGGCACCCGCGCGGCGGTGAAGACCGGGATCAGCAGCCCGCCCGCCAATGCGTAGAGCAGCATCACGAGCAGGAGCCCGGCTTCGAGCGCGCGGGAGGCCGCGCCTGGCTCCCGCGCAGCATGGAACGCGACGTTCGCGGCGGCGAGCAGGAGCAGGATGACGAGCGGCGCGACGAACCACTTGCGCCGCGCGCGCAGCACGGTCGGCGCCAGCACGAGCGCGAGCGCCGGCAGGAACGCCGCGTCGACGATCGCCGCGACCGCGCCCGGCAACGCTCCCGACGCGAGCATCGCGAGCCGTCCGGCGAGCCACAGCGCCGCGAGCACCACGAGCCGTGCGCCCGCCACCTCGTCCGTCACGGCCCAGGTCGGAATGGCGGTGAGCAGCACCGCGGCGATGATCGCGGCCGCGAACCCGAAGAGCATCTCGTGGCCGTGCCAGAGCGGCGCCGCGATTGCGGGCGTCGCGGACCACGCGCCGGCGTACTCGGCGAGCCACGCGGGCAGAGCGACTGCGCCCCACGCGATCCCGGCCAGGAGGAAGGGCCGGAAGCCGCTCGACCAGAGCGGAGCACCCGCTGGACGCCCCTCGTGCTCCATCGCACTCGGGAGTTCGCCCTCGGGGCGGCCCGGCGGGCTCACGCCACGCAGCGGAGCGCGGGCGCGGCGGCGCCGAGCTGTGCGAGAAGGCGCTCGCGCTCGGCCCGCGCCCGCTCTGCCGCCGCGCGCTTGACCGGTCCGAACCCGCGAATGCGATCGGGCAGCGCCGCGATCCGGGCGGCGAGCGCGTGGTTGTCCGGCGTGAGCGCCGGCAGGAGCGCGCGGATCGTGGCCTCGTACTCCGTGACCAGCTGCCGCTCGAGCCGGCGCTCCGCGCCGAGCGCAAAGGGATCGAGCGCCGAGCCGCGCAGGCGCTTCAGGCGTGCGAGCACCCGCATCGCACGGAGTGCCCAGCCGCCGTACGCGCGCTTCGCACGTGCCCCGAACGGCGCGAGGTGCACCCGCACGGTGTAGTCGCCCTCGAACGCTTCCGCGAGCGCCGCGCCGAAGCGCCCGTCGGCGTAGAGCCGCGCCACCTCGTACTCGTCCTTCACCGCGAGGAGACGGAAGTAGCTGCGCGCCACCGCCTCGGCGAGGGGCCGGTCCTGGCCGCCGAGCGCCCCCTCGGCCTGACGGACGGCCTCCACGAAGGCGGTGTAGCGGCGCGCGTACGCGGCGTCCTGGTAGTCGGCGAGCTCGCGCGCGCGGGCGGCCACGAGGTCGTCGAGCGAAATGCGCAGCGGACGCGTGATCCCGGCCGCCTCCTCGACGCGCGCGAGCGCGACCGCGGCCCGCCGCCCCCACTCGAACGCGGCGGCGTTCATCGCCACTGCCGCGCCGTTCAGCTCGACCGCGCGCAGGATCGAGGCGCGCGCGAGCGGCACGAGGCCGCGCTGCCAGGCGTAGCCCAGGAGGAGCATGTTCGCCGCGAGCGCGTCGCCGCACAGCGCAGTGGCGAGGCGCGTCGCATCGATGAATTCTGCACCCCCGGCGCCGACGGCCGCGTGCAGCTCGGCTTCCATTGCCGCGACCGGAAACGGCGCATCGGGCCGCGCCACGAACTCGCCAGTGATCTGCCGGGCGCGGTTGACGACCGCGCGCGTGAGGCCGGCACGCAGGCGCGCGAGGGCCTCGGCGGCGACGGAGGCGACGAGGTCGCCGCCGAGGAGGACGTTCGACTCGCCGATCGCGATGCGCGCGGCGTGGAGCGCGTCCTGGCGGTCGGCGATGCGCACGTGCGAGTACACGGTGCCCGCCTTCTGCGAAAGGCCGGTCTGATCGAGGACGGTGACCGCCTTGCCTTCGAGGTGCGCGGCCACGCCGAGCAGCGCGCCGATCGTGACGACGCCGCTGCCGCCGACGCCGGTCACGAGAATGCCGTAGGGGCTGGCGGTCGAGGGCAGCGCGGGCTCGGGCGGCGCCGCAGCGCCCCAATCGGGCGGCGCAGGCCTGCGCCGCCGCCCGCCTTCGATCGTGACGAAGCTCGGGCAGAAACCCGCGACGCACGCGAGGTCGTCGGTGCAGCTCGACGCGTCGATCGCGCGCTTCTCGCCGAGGGGCGTGTCGACCGGCACGAGCGCGAGGCAGTTCGACTGCGCGCCGCAATCGCCGCAGTCGTCGCACACGAACGCGTTGATGAACGCGTGCGTCGCAGGCGCCGGGTGCGTTCCGCGCTTGATGCGCCGGCGCTTCTCGGTCGCGCACAGCTGGTCGTAGACGAGCACGCTGACGCCGGGCGTCTCGCGCAGCTCGCGCTGCGTGCCCTCGAGCGCGTCCCGCGGCCGGATCTCGACGCCGCGCGCGAAGCCCGGGCGCGGGCCGTAGTGCGCCGGATCGTCCGCGATCACGACGATCCGCGCGACCCCCTCGTCGGCGAGCTGGCAGGTGATCTGCGGGACGGTGAGCGTGCCGTCGATCGGCTGGCCGCCGGTCATCGCGACCGCGTCGTTGTAGAGCAGCTTGTACGTGATGTTGACTTTCGCCGCGACCGCCGCGCGGATCGCGAGCAGTCCGGAGTGGAAATACGTCCCGTCGCCCATGTTCGCGAACACGTGCGGCGTGCCCGAGTAGGGCGCGGCGCCGACCCAGCTTGCGCCCTCGCCGCCCATCTGGCTGATGGTGAGCGTGTCGCGCCCCATCCACACCGCCATCAGGTGGCAGCCGACGCCGCCGAGCGCGCAGCTGCCCTCGGGCACCTTGGTGGACGCGTTGTGCGGGCAGCCGGGGCAGAACCACGGCGCGCGCGCGAGCGGGAAGCGCGGGCGCGCGAGGACGCGGTCGGTCGCGTCCAGCACCGCGAGCCGCTCGGCAATCCTGTCGGAGGCGTAGAAGCGCGCGATGCGCGCGGCGATCGCGCGCGCGATCACGCCGGGCTCGAGCTCGGCGGTGGGCGGCAGGAGCCAGCTCCCGTGGTGCTCGCCCCACTCGCCGCGGTCGTCGAACTTGCCGATCACGCGCGGGCGCACGTCCTCGCGCCAGTTGTAGAGCTGCTCCTTGAGCTGGTACTCGAGGAGCTGGCGCTTCTCCTCGACGACCAGGATCTCCTCGAGGCCCTCGGCGAAGCGCCGCACGCCCTCGGCCTCGAGCGGCCAGACGAGGCCCGCCTTGTAGACCCGGATGCCGGCGCGCGCCGCCTCCGCTGCGTCGATCCCCAGGTCCGCGAGCGCCTGGAGCACGTCGCGGTACGCCTTGCCGCAAGTGAGGATGCCGAAGCGCGCGCGCGGCGAGTCGATCACGGTGCGGTCGAGCCCGTTCGCGCGCGCGTAGGCGAGCGCGGCGTAGACCTTGTACTCCTGCATGCGCCGCTCCTGCGCGAGCGGCGGATCGGGCCAGCGCAGGGAAACGCCGTCGCGCGGCAAGGGAAAGGATTCGGGCAGGCGCGGCGCGACGCGCGCGGGGTCGATCTCCACCGTACCCGAGCTCTCGGCCACGTCGCCGGAGAGCTTGAGACCGACCCAGCAGCCCGAGTAGCGCGACATCGCCCAGCCGTGCAGTCCGTAGTCGAGCACCTCCTGCAGGTCCGCGGGCGCGAGCACCGGGATCGCGGCGGCGGAGAACTGGTGCTCGCTCTGGTGCGCGACCGCCGAGGACTTCGCGCTGTGATCGTCGCCCGCGACCACCAGCACGCCGCCGTGGCGCGACGTGCCGGCGTAGTTGGCGTGCTTGAAGACGTCGGCGCAGCGATCGACGCCCGGCCCCTTCCCGTACCACAGGGCGAACACCCCGTCGCGCTCCGGCTTCGGGAACAGGTGGAGCTGTTGCGTGCCCCACACCGCGGTCGCCGCGAGCTCCTCGTTGACGCCCGGCTGGAAGCGGACGCCGTGCGCGTCGAGGTGCGGCCCGGCCTCGACGAGCGCCCGGTCGAGCGCGCCGAGGGGCGACCCGCGGTAGCCCGAGACGAACCCCGCGGTGTTCAGCCCCGCGGCGCGGTCGCGGTCGGCCTGCAGCAGCGTGAGGCGCACCAGCGCCTGCACGCCGCTGAGGAAGACGCGGCCGCGCTCGAGGGTGTACTTGTCCTCGAGCGTGGGGGCGGCGGCGATCATGGCAGCGCGCCTACTTCAGCAGGCGCCACTCCCCGCCTTCGACCCGCACCATCACCCGCGCGCGCTCGTCCATGCCGTTGTGGTTCTGCGGGCTCATGTTGTACACGCCGTGCGTGCCGACGACGTTCTTCAGGTTCTCGAGCGCGTCGCGGAGCGCGGCGCGGAACTCCGGCGTGCCGGGTCGCGCCTTCTTCAGCGCCTCCGGCGCCGCGGCGGCCACCAGCAGCGTCGCGTCGTACGAGTACGCCGAGAAGGCGTTGCGCGTGTTGGCGCCGTACCGCGCCTCGTAGGCCTTGATGAAGTCGCCGGCCACCTTCCTGATCGGGTTCGACTCGGGCAGCTGGTCGGCCACCATCACCGGCCCGCTCGGCGCGATCGCGCCCTCGACGTTCTTTCCGCCGACGCGGATGAAGTCCTGCCCGATCACGCCGTGGGTCTGGTACACGCGGCCCTTGAAGCCGCGGTCGGCGAGCGTGATCTGCGGCAGCGCGCCCGGCGTGCCCGAGCCGCCGACCATCACCGCGTCCGGGGAGGCCGCCATGAGCTTGAGGATCTGCGCGTTGACGCTGGTATCGGGCCGGGCGTAGCGCTCGTTCGCCACGATCCGGATGCCGGCGGGATCGGTCGCGGCAGACAGCCCCTTCAACACGATCTCGCCCCACGGATCGTTGTAGCCGATGTACCCGACGCTCTTCACGCCGTTCGCCTTCATGTGATCGACGACGCCCGCGATCATCAGCGGCACCGGCTGCGCCACCCAGAAGACCCACGGGTACTTGTCGGGCGGCGGTGCGACCGGCGCGAGCGCGATCTGCGGCGTTTTCGTCTCGAGCGCCACCTCCGCGACCGCGAGGCTCGTCGGGGTCGTCGCCGAGCCGAGGATGATGTCGACCTTGTCCTCGCTCGTCAGCTTGCGCGCGTTGCGCACCGCGGCGGTGGTGTCGGTCGCGTCGTCGAGCACGACGTAGCGCACCTTCTCGCCGCCCATCACGGTCGGCGTGATGGTGAAGGCGTTGCGGTACGGCACGCCGATCGACGCGGCCGGGCCGGTGGCGCTCACGGTCACGCCGATGGTGAGCTCGGCGCGCGCGAACGGCGCCGCGGCGGCGAGCGCGCAGGCGCTCGCGATTGCAATGGACTTCCTCATGGCAGCGTCTCCTCTCCTCTGTGCGCGGCGGGGACCGCGCCGGTTGATTGACGACGCTCCTGGTGTCAGCGGCCCTCGGGCTTTGCGCCGGTGAGCGCAATGATCCGGCGGTACCGCTCGATGTCTAGTTTGATCCAGTCCTCCAGCGCGTCCGGCGTGCTCGGGGCCGGGTCGACTCCGACGCCCGCGAGGCGCTCCGCCACCACCGGGGTGGCGAGCGCGGCGACGACGGCCGCGTTCAGCTTCGCGACCGCGTCGCGCGGCGTTCCGGCGGGGGCGAGGATGCCGTACCAGTTCAGCAGAACGAACTCGGGGTAGCCCGACTCGGCGAAGGTGGGCACCTCGGGCGCGACGGCTGCACGCCCCGGACCGGTGACGGCGAGCGCGACGAGCTTCCCGGCGCGCGCCTGCCGGATGCCGTTCGCCGCGACGATGAACATCAGGTTCACCTGAGCGCCGAGGAGATCGGCGAGCGCGGGGCCGCCGCCCTTGTACGGCACGTCGAGGATGTTCGCGCCGGCCATGCGCTTGAACCACTCGAAGCCCAGATAGTGCGGGCTGCTCGTGCCGAGCGAGGCGAAGCTGAGCCTGCCGGGGTTCGCCTTCGCCGCCGCAACGAGCTCGCCGAGCGTCTTCGCGTTGGTCGAGGGATGCGCGACCAGCATCAGCGGCGAGGTGGACACGCGCGCGACGAACGCGAAGTCCTTCAGCGAGTCGTACGGCAGGCCGGCGCCGAACGCGGCGTTGATCGAGTGGAAGTCGGTCGTGAGCAGCAGCGTATGCCCGTCGGGGGCCGCCTTCGCGACCGCGTCGGTGGCGATGATCGAGTTGCCGCCCGGTCGGTTCTCGACCACCGCCGGCTGGCCGAACTCCTTCTGCAGGTGCTCGCCGAGGGCGCGCGCCGCCACGTCGGTCCCGCCGCCCGGCGGGAACGGCACCAGGATGCGGATCGGCTTCGTCGGGAACGTCTGCGCAAACGCCTGCGGCAGGCCGACGGCCACCCCCGCGAACGCGGCAACCAGGACCCGGACGAACGTGCGTCTCATGCGATGACTCCCGCTTCCTTAAGCGACTCCACCTCTCGCTCGGCGAGACCCGCCTCGCGCAGCACCGCGCGCGTGTGCTCGCCGTACTTCGCCGGAAACGACAGGGCGGTCCGCGCGTCCGCGCGGTCCACCGCCATCGGCTGCATGCGGATCGTCTTGCCGGCCGGCGTGACGGTCGTGGTGAGCCGCGCCTTCAGCGCCGCGAGCTCGCGCACCATCGGGATGTCGTGGATCAGCGTGTTCGGGATGGTGGCGCGCTTGAGGTCCGTGGCGATCTCGGCCGCGGCGTACTTGTGCGTGACCGCTGCGATGTCGGCGTGGATCTGCGCGCGCTCGCGGTGCCGCCCCTCGTTGGTCTTGCGGACCTCGTTCGCGACCGACGCGAACCGCGGGAGCTCGGTGAACCGCTTCCATTGCACGTCGCTGCCGATCGCCATGTAGACGAAGCCGTCCGCGGCCGGGTAGACGTTCGTCGGGATGAACTTGCGATGCTCGTTGCCGGCGCGCGTGATCTCGTTCGGCTGGCAGTCGAAGTCGACCAGCGGCAGCGTCGTGATCAGCCAGGACGCCGCGGCCTGCAGCATCGACACGTCGATGCGCCGCCCCTTGCCGGTCTCCGCGCGCTCGAGCAGCGCGAGCATCACGTTCGCGTACACCTCGTCGCCCGCCTTGAGGTCGATCACCGGCACGCCGGTCAGCATCGGCGGGCCGTTGGGCTCGCCGGTGAGCTCCATGTAGCCGCACATCGCCTGGATCACCGGGTCGTAGCCCGGCACGTCGGGGAACTCCGGGCCCAGCGCGGAGATGCCGGCCCAGATGAGGTCGGGCTTGGCGCCCGAAAGCGTCTCGTAGTCGATGCCGAGTGCCTTGTAGCGCGACGGCACGGTATTGCAGCAGAACACGTCGACGTTCAGCGCCGTGATGAGCCGCCGCACGACTTCGTGGCCGCGCGGATCCTTGAGATTGAGCGCGATCGCCTCCTTGCCGACGTTCGGCGCGACGAAGTAGCTGCGCCGGTCGTCGTCCACCACGCGCGCGCCGATGTAGCGGTTCGGGTCGCCCGGGAGGCCCTCGCCCGAGGACACCGCCTCGATGCGGATCACCCGCCAGCCGAGCTGGGCGAAGCGCAGCGTCGCCGACGGCATCGACAGCGCCTGCTCCATGCTGAGGACCGTGTAGCGCTTCACGCCTGCGCCTCAGAACTTGATCGGCTCGCGATAACGGCCGTAGACCGCCACCAGCTCGCTGGTGATCTCGCCCACGGTCGCGTACGCCTTCACTGCGTCCATGATGGCCGGCATCACGTTGCGCTCGGCGGCCGCGTCGGCGCGCAGCCGTTCGAGCGCGCCCTTCACGCGCGCGCCGTCGCGCTCGGACCGCACGCGCTGCAGGCCCTCGACCTGCATCCGGGTGTCCTCCTCCCGGTACGGGTGGAAGGCCACGTCGCGCTCCTCGGTCTCGTCGACTCGGTAGCAGTTGACGCCCACCTTGCGGAACTTGCCCGACTCGATGTTCCGCTGCATGGCGTAGGCCTGCGCCGAGACCCTGGCCTGGATCTCGCCCGCGGCGACCAGCTTCACGATGCCGCCCTGCGCGTCCACTTCGGCCATGACGCGCTCCATGTCCTGGCGCATCTGGTTGGTGAGCGTCTCGACGTAGTACGAGCCGGCGAGCGGGTCGACCGTGTCGGCGAGCCCCATCTCCTCGACGAGGAGCTGCATCGTGCGCAGCGAGATGCGTTGCGCGTACTCGGTCGGGATGGTGTAGGCCTCGTCGTAGCAGCACAGCGCCGTCGTCTGGCAGCCCGCGAGCGCCGCGGTGAGCGCGTAGTAGGCGCCGCGCACGATGTTGACCTCCGGCTGCTCGTAGGTGAGCCCGCCGCCGCCGCCGCCCGCGATCATCCGCAGCCACATCGACCCGGGATCCTTGGCGCCGTACTGCTCCCTCATGATCTTCGCCCACAGGCCGCGCGCCGCGCGGAACTTGCACACCTGCTCGAAGAGGTTGCCGAACACGTTGAAGTTGAACGACAGCCGGCCCGCGAACTCGTCGATCGGGAGGCCGCGCGCGAGCACCTCGTCGGCGTAGGCCTTGGCGATGCAGAAGGCGTACGCCATCTCCTGCACCGGATTCGCTCCGGACTCGCGGATGTGGTAGCCGCACACCGAGACCGGGCTGTACTTCGGTGCCTCCCTGGCGCAGTACTCGATTGTGTCGCCGACGAGCCGGACCGACGGGGCCACCGGGTAGATCCAGGTGCCGCGACCGACGAACTCCTTGAGGATGTCGTTCTGCGCGGTGCCGCGCAGCTTCTTCACGTCGTAGCCGCGCTTCTCCGCCATCGCGAGATACATCGCGATCAGCTGCGGCGCCGCGCCGTTGATCGTGAGCGACACGGTGATCTTGTCGAGGTCGATGCCCTCGAACGCGATCTCGAAGTCGCGCAGGGAGTCGACCGCCATCCCGACGCGCCCGACCTCGCCGACGGCGAGCGGGTCGTCCGAGTCGATGCCGATCTGGGTCGGCAGGTCGAAGGCGACGTTGAGCCCGGTCTGGCCGTTTTCGATGAGGTACTTGAAGCGCTCGTTGGTGTCGCGCGGGTTCCCGAACCCGGTGTACTGGCGCATCGTGTACGGCCGGTGGCGGTACATGAGCGGGTGGATGCCGCGCACGAACGGGTACTCGCCCGGCATGCCGATGAAGCCGTCGCCGCCCGACTCGGCCACGTCGCGCGGCGTGTAGAGCGGCTTGATCTCGATGCCCGACTCGTTCACCACCGGCCGGACCGACGCGCTGGCCCTGTCGTTCATCGCACGTTCTCCCGGATGTAGTTCACGATGTCGTCGAGCTTCGAGCTCGACGGGAAGATGCCCTCGAACCCGAGTTCCCTCAGCCGCGCGTGGTCCTGCTTGGGCAGGTTGCCGCCGATCAACCACAGCTTGTCGCCGAGCCCGGCCTGCTCGAGCAGCGGCTTCAGCCGCTCGCAGAACGCGAGGTGCGCGCCCGCCATCGACGACAGCGCGATCACGTCGACGTCCTCGTCGAGCGCGATCCGCGCGACCTGCTCCGGAGTCTGACGCAGCCCCGTGTAAATCACCTCCATGCCAGCGTCCATCAGTGCGCGCACGACCACCTTGGCCCCCTGGTCGTGCCCGTCCAGGCCGGGTTTGGCGAGAACGACTCGTATCTTGCGCTCGGTCATCCCGCCGCCTCCGTACGCTTTCCGTAGGTGAACTCGTGCTGGCGTCGGCGACCAGCCAGTTTCGCCTTGCTCGCATCCCCACGCAAGCGTGGGGCCCCTGCTCGGTGGCTCATCCGGCGACTTCTTTAGCAATGATCAATTTCAGGATCTCGCTCGTCCCGCCGCCGATCAGGGTGAAGCGGACGTCGCGCAGGTAGCGCTGCACCGGGTACTCCATCGCGTAGCCGTAGGAGGCGAGCACCCGCGCCGCCTGGTCGCAGATCGAGGCCGCGGTCTCGCTCGCGAAGAGCTTCGCCATCGCCGCCTCCTTGTGGTGCGGGCGGTCGGCGTCCTTCAGCCACGCCGCGTACAGGACCAGGCGCTGCGCGGCCTCGAGCCCGGTCGCCATTTCGGCGAGCTTGTGCTGGATCGCCTGGTAGCGGTTGATCGGCTTGCCGAACTGCTTGCGCTCGGCGCTGTAGCGCACCGCCTCGGCGAGCGCGGCCCGTGCCACCCCGTTCGCCATCGCGCCGGTGATGATCCGGATCTCGGCGAGCAGCTTGCGCAGGTGGCTCTCGCCGTCGCCCTCGGCCTTCGACAGACGGTGGCTGTCGGGGACGAAGCAGTCGTCGAGGGCGAGCTCGGAGGTGGGGAGCGCCCACACCCCCATCTTCTCGATCGCGCGGCCGACGTGCAGCCCCTCGGACGACCGTTCGACGAGGAAGATCGTGAGCTTGCGCTCCTCGCCGGCGCGCGCGAAGACGGTGAAGAAATCCGCGACCGGCGCCGAGGTCACCCAGATCTTCTGTCCGTTGAGCCGGTATCCGCCGTCGATCTTGTCCGCGCGCGTGGCGATCGAGTCGAGGTCGGAGCCGGCGTTCGGCTCGGTCATGCAGATCGCGCCGATCCTCTCGCCGCGCAGCGCCGGCTTGAAGAGCCGCTCGACGACGTCCGCATTGCCGAGCATGTGCAGGAACTTGGTGCCCATCAGCGACTGCATCGCGGCGCAGCCTGCGAGCGACATCGAGCCGCGGGCGACCTCCTCGAGCGCGAGGCAGAAGGTCACCAGGTCGAGCCCCGAGCCGCCCACGTCCTCCGGGTAGCGGATGCCGAAGAAGCCGAGCCGACCGAGCTCGGCGAAGAGCTCGCGCGGGAAGGCGTGCGCCTCGTCGAGCGCCGCCGCCTGCGGCGCAATGCGCTCGTCGGCGAAGCGCGCGAAAGCGTCGCGCACCTGCCGTTGCTCGGGGGTCGGCTCGAAGTCCATGTCAGCGTGCCTCCGTCAGCGCGAGCAGTATGCGCTTGGCGCTATCGAGATGCGCCCGCATCGCCTGCGCCGCGGCGTCGCCCTCGCCGGCGGCCAGCGCCGCCAGAAGCTGCTTCAACCGTCTGAGCACGTCGGCGCGGACCCCGGCGTCGTCGAGCGTGAAGGCGCGCAGGTAGCGCACGTGGTCGGCGTAGAGCTGGATCGCCCGCACGAGGCGCTTGTTCGGCACGAGCGCCGTCCAGGCGTCGCGGTAGCGGTAGTTCGCCTCCATGAACCCGGCGCCGTCGCCGGCGTCGTGCGCCGCCGCCATGTCGTCGAGCGCCCGGCGCAGCGGCGCGAGGCGGGCGCGGTCGGGCCGGGTCGCGGCGGCGAGCCGCAGCGCTTCGGGCTCGAGCAGGAAGCGCAGCGCGTAGATGTCCTCGATGTCGGCCACGGTGAGCTCGGGCAGCGTGAAGCTGCGTCCCTCGGCGACGACCAGCCCGTCGGTCGCCAGGCGCGCGAGCGCCTCGCGCACCGGCGTGCGCGACACGCCGAGCTGCGCGGCGAGCGCCGCTTCCTGCAGCGGCTGCCCCGCGGGAATGCGCCCGGCGCGCAGATACTCGCGCAGGGTCGTGTAGACCCGATCGCTGAGCGACTCCGGCCGTGCCAACGCCTGCAGCTTCGCGATCACGCGTCCGCCTCAACCGGTCTGCGCATAATCGGGCTTGCGCCGCTCGAGGAACGCGCCGATTCCCTCGCGCGCCGCCGCCGTGCACGCGCTGCGGCCGAACGCCAAGTAGCCGATCTCGAGCGCCGCGGCGAAGGTCGGCGCCTGCGCCGCGGCCATCACCGCGTCCTCGATGATCGCGGTCACTTCGCGGCTGTACCCCGTCACCCCCGCTGCGTCGAACGGCGCGACCGTCACCGCCCCGTCGAGGGGCGCACGCGGCTTGCCGGCGAGCGCATGGACCCGCGCGATCGCCTTGCCGACGAGGGAGGCGTAGTCGTCGGCGAGCTCCGCAACGATCCCCGCCTCGTGCGCCTTCTCGGCGCTCAGCCGCTCGGCGCGCCGCAGCATGCCGTGGAAGAGCGGCGCGGCCTGCGGCCAGCGGCGGTAGGGAACCACCATCGCGCCGATGCCGGGCACGATGCCGAGCGTGATCTCGGGCAGCTGCAGCCACGCGCCGCGTTGCGCGACCAGGGCATGGCAGCGCATCGCGAGCTCGAACCCGCCGCCGAGCGCCATGCCGTTCAGCGCCGCGACCACGGGCTTGCCCATCCTGTCGAGATGGGCGAGCAGCCGCGAGCAATCGCGCGAGTACTGCGCGGCGGCCGGCGCATCGCCGAGCATCGAGGGGAACCGGCCGATGTCGGCACCGGCGCAGAACGCGCGCGGACCGTAGCCGACGAGAACGAACCCCTTCACCTCGGGATCGTCCTCGTGCCGCCGGATCACGGCGAGGATCTCGTCGTTCAGGGCGTCGTGCAGCGCGTTCATCGCCTCGGGCCGGCGGATCGTGATCACCACCACGCCGTCCCTCTCGTCCACGAGCACGCCGCGCTCGAAGCGCTGGTACTCGGCAGTCGCGCGCGTGGGCTGCGGCATGCCGGGGCGCTCCGCCGCGAACCGCCGCATCACGCGTCCCACCTCCGCATCGCCCAGGCGACGCATGAGGTCGAGCGGACCCTCGCGGAAGCCGAGCGCAAGCCGGCACCCCAGGTCCAGATCGGCCGCCTCGCCGATGCCCCGATCGAGGATGTCCACCGCTTGCGACCACAGCACGCCGAGCAGCCGGTCGCGGGCCGCCGCAGCGACGTCGGCGGGCACCGCCGTCGTCTTGCCCATCGGCAGCGTTACCCAGGTGGCCACCGACTTGAAGATCGGCGCCGGGCGGTAGTGCTCGCCCTCGACCTCCGCCTGGAGGGTGTTCGTCTCGGTGATGATCGGGTTGCCGTTCGCCATGTTGAGCACGAAGAACGGTCCGGCGTGCACGAACTCGGCGGCCACGCTGTCCACCTGCGCGGCACTCGCGCGGTCCAGGCACAGCGCCGCGTCGTTGCACCAGTTGTCGAAGACGCGGTCGAGCATGAAGCACTCGACGTCCTCGGTCGCGAGCGGAACCTTGCCGGTGACGCAGAAGAACCAGCGCAGGTACTCCACGACCGCCGGGTCGGCGTCGCGCGCGCGCACCACCTCGACCACCGGATTGCGCCAGGCGGGGGCGAAGAAGTGCGTGACGGTCGCGCGGGCCTTGTGTCGCAGCTCGGCGAAGATCTGCGCCGCCGGCAGCGAGCTCGTATTGGAGGTCACGAGCGCGTCGGGCGCGACGAGCGCCTCGACCTGGGCGAAGATCCTGCGCTTGAGCGCAAGGTCCTCGGTCGCGGCCTCGAGCACCCAGTCCGCGCCGCGGATCACCTCGTAATCGGTGGTGGCGTGCACGCCCTGCGTGACGGCGGCGGCCTGTGCCTCGGTCATCTTCCTGCGCTTGACCGCCTTGCCCGCGTACTCGCCGAAACGCGCGAGCGCGCGGTCGAGCGCCTCCTGCCGCACGTCGACGAGAACGAGCTCGAGCGCCGGCAGCGCGCTCTTCAGGTAGTAGCCGATGTCGGGGCCGATCGTGCCCGCGCCGATGACCGCGACGCGCTTCGGCAGCGGGCGGACCGGGGTCCGCAGCAGGGGGTTGTGCGGCGGCTTCATTTGGCGCATGCAGTATACGGTATACGTTTTGCCGGGGCAATGCCCGCGCCGCGTCCCCCGGCCGTGGGCGCCTCCCGGAGTTGCGGCCGGGCCGTTGCGGCCGGGCCGCAAACCGTCTACAGTATACGGTATACGCAAAACCCGAGAGCCGCCGCCCATGGTCCCGCGCCGCCCCCGTCCGTCCGGGGCGCCCCTTCGCTGATGCGCGTCGGCATCGACGTCGGCGGCACGTTCACCGATTTCGTCCTGCTCGAGGACGCGACCGGCCGCACCTACACGTACAAGTGCCTGACCACGCCGCGCAACCCGGCGGACGCGATCGAGCAAGGCCTGCGCGGCCTGGAGCGCCAGGTGCCGGGGTGCATCGCCGGGCTCGAGGAGGTGATCCACGGCACGACGCTCGTCATCAACGCGATCATCGAGCGCAAGGGGGCAAGGACCGGCTTGCTGACCACGCGCGGCTTCCGCGACGTGCTCGAGCTCGGCCGCGAGATCCGCTACGCCGCCTACGATGCGTTCGCGCAGATGCCCGAGCCGCTCGTGCCGCGCGAGCGGCGGCTGGAAGTGAACGAGCGGCTGCGCGCCGACGGCAGCGTGCTCGCCCCGCTCGATCCCGTCCAGGCGCGCGCCGCGGTGCGCGAGCTGAAGGAGCTCGGCGCCGAGTCGGTCGCGGTGTGCCTGCTCAACTCCTTCGAGAACCCGGCGCACGAGCTCGCCCTGAAGCGCCTGCTCGCCGAGGAGTTCCCGCAGGCCTCGGTCTCGATTTCCTACGAGGTGCTGCCGCAGATCCGCGAGTACGAACGCACCAGCACGACGGTCACCAACGCCTACGTCAAGCCGCTCACCGAGACCTACCTGCGGCGCCTGCGCGAGCGGCTGGCGGAGATCGGCTTCCGCGGGCGCCTGTTCATCATGCTCTCCTCCGGCGGCGTGACGTCCGCCGAGACTGCGGCGGAGTTCCCGGTGCGCATCATCGAGTCGGGCCCCACCGCAGCGGTGATGGCCGGGCAGTGCTACAGCAGGCTCTTCGACCGCCCGGAGATGTTCTGCTTCGACATGGGCGGCACCACGGCCAAGTCCTGCCTCATCCAGGACGGCGTCGCGGGCGTGGTGCCGAGCTTCGAGGTCGGACGCGTGCAGCGTTTCCAGAAGGGCAGCGGCCTCACGATCCAGGTGCCGGTGGTCGATCTGATGGAGATCGGCGCAGGCGGCGGCAGCATCGCCCGCGCGAGCCGACTCGGCACGCTGCAGGTGGGGCCGGAGAGCGCCGGCGCGGAGCCGGGGCCGATCTGCTACGCGCGCGGCGGGCGCGAGCCGACCGTGACCGATGCGGACCTGCTGCTCGGCTACCTCGACCCGGACTACTTCCTCGGCGGCACGATGAAGCTCGACGCCGCGGGAGCGAGGCGCGGCATCGAGGAGCGCGTGGCGCGGCCGCTCGGCGTGTCGTTCATCGAGGCGGTGTGGGGCATCCACGACCTCATCAACGAGACGATGGCCGCGGCGGCGAAGACGCACATCGCCGAGCGCGGCGGCAATCCCCGGGTGGTGACGGTCGCGGCCTTCGGCGGGGCGGGTCCGGTGCACGCGTTCGGGCTGGCGCGCAAGCTCGGCGCGCCGCAGCTGCTCGTGCCCCCCAATGCCGGCGTCGGCTCGGCCACCGGCTTCTTCACCGCGCCGCGCGCGTTCGATCTCATGCGCAGCCACAAGGTCCCGCTCGCGACCGCGGACTTCGCGCAGCTCGAGGCGCTCTTCCGCGGGCTCGAAGCCGAGGGTGAGCGGACGCTGCGGAAAGCGGGCGCGACCGGGCCGGTCGACTTCGCGCGCTCGATCGAGGCACGCTTCATCGGCCAGGGGTCGGAGACCCCCCTGCCCGTGCCGGAGCGCGACTTCACGCGGCTCGACGCGCAGACGCTGCGGCGCCGGTTCGACCAGGCCTACGAACGGCTCTACGGCCGCACCTACCCGGAGTCGCCGGTGGAGTTCGTCAGCTTCCGCGTGCGCGCGAGCCTTCCGGTGCAGCTGCTCGAGCTGCCGAAGATCGCGGCGACCGGCCGGGCGCGCGACGCGTTGAAGGGCGAGCGGAACGCGTTCTGCGGTGCGGCGCGCGAGTTCGTCCCGCACGCGGTCTATGATCGCTATCGGCTGCCGGCGGGCGCCGAGATCGCCGGACCGGCGGTCTTCGAGGAGCGCGAGTCCACCGTCATCGTGGGCGCGGGCAGCCGCGCGCGCGTGGACGATTTCGGCTTCCTGTGGGTGGACCTGCCCGGGATCGAAACCGAGGAGAAGGCGCATGCAGCGGCTTGACCCGATCACGCTCGAGATCCTGTGGCGGCGGCTCATCTCGATCGTGGACGAGGCCGACGCCGCGGTCGCGCGCACCGCCTTCTCGAGCCTGCTGCGCGACGCGCACGACTACACCTGCATGTTCACCGACTCGCGCGGGCGCGAGCTCGCGCAGGGGACGCTCGCCACGCCCGGGCAGTCAGGCGCGATGGCGCTCGGGATCAAGCAGCTCGTGCAGGGCCTGCCGCCCGACGCCTTCAAGCCCGGCGACGTCTACATCACCAACGATCCCTGGGCACTCGCCGGGCACCTCAACGACGTGTGCGTGCTGAGCCCGATCTTCCACCGCCGGCGGCTGGTCGCGTTCACCGCCTGCATCCTGCACCACGCCGACATCGGCGGCCGCGTCGCCTCCGACAACCGCGAGGTGTACGAGGAGGGGCTCTTCATCCCGCTCGTCAAGCTCTACGACGGCGGCGAGCTCAACGAAGGGGTGCTGGGGATGATCCGCGCCAACGTGCGCACCCCCGAGCAGGTGAACGGCGACATCCGCTCGCAGATCGCCGCCAACCACGTCTGCGCCGCGCAGGTCGTGCGCATGCTCGAGGAGTACGCGCTGGCGGACCTGGACGAGCTCGGCGAGGAGATCGTCTCGCGCAGCGAGAAGAGCATCCGCGCCGCGATCGCCAGGGTGCCGGGCGGCACCTACCGCGCCGAAGGGCTGATCGAGCAGATGGCGGGCCACCCGGCGCTCCGCATCCCCTGCGCGGTGACCATCGACGGGGCCGACATCACGATCGACCTCAGCGGCTGTTCGGGCCAGGTGGATTGGGGCGGCAACGTCGTCTACAACTACACCTACGCCTACGTGCACATGGCGGTGAAGAGCATCTTCGATCCCGACATCCCCAACAACGACGGCGTCGCCGCGCCGATCCGGCTGGTCGTGCCCGAAGGCACGATGCTCAACTGCCGCAAGCCCGCGGCAGTGGCCGCGCGCATGCAGATCGGGCAATTCCTCACCGAGGTGATCTACCGCGCGCTCGCCCAGGCGCTGCCCGAGCGCGTGGTCGCCGCGGGCGGCGGCACGCCGGCGACGATGCAGATGTTCTATGGCCGGCGCGGCGACGGCCAGCCGTTCCACACGGTGCTCATCCGCGGCGGCGGCCTGGGCGCGAGCGCCGCGCGCGACGGCGAGGGCAGCTTCATCTTCCCCGCGAACGGCGCGAACACGCCGGTCGAGATCCTGGAGAGCGACGCGCCGCTGATCGTGGAGTGCCGCGAGCTCCTGCCCGACTCGGGTGGTGCGGGCAAGCATCGCGGCGCGCTCGGACGGCGCGAGGTGTTCCGCGTGCCGGACGATGCCCACGCGCCGCAGCCGCCGGTGATGATGGCGCTGCAGTCGGGCCGCTTGCAGCTTCCGCCCGAGGGTCTCTTCGGCGGCAAGCCGGGCGCGCGCGCGCAGTTCCTCGTGAACGGCAAGCCCGGCGACCCCTACGGGCTCACCCGGCTCGAGCGCGGCGACGTCGTAGTGATGGACTGCGCGGGCGGCGGCGGATACGGCGATCCGGGCGAGCGTGACCGCGGACTCCTCGAGCGCGACCTGCGGGAAGGCAAGGTGACGCCCGAGGGCGCCGAACGCGACTACGGCACGGGGAAGCCGTCGGGCCCGCGCAAGCGGGAGCGCAGCGCCGTATAGCGCCGCCCGCGGGCCCCGCTGCCGCCTGCACCCCGGCGAGAAGTTCAGGGCTCGGGACGATCGACAGGAGTCGTACGGGAGACGCGCACGACACCCCCTCGAACCGTAACGATCGCGCGGGCCTCGAGGTCCAACGAGTGACGCGCCAGAAGGTCCGAAAAGACTGCGATGCGCGCTTCAGCGGGGAGATCGGGAAGACGAACCAGACCGCGGTGCGGCCGTTCCTCGGCGAAGATTAGGAGGCCGAAGTCGGTATCGATCGTCACCAGGATCCGGTCGTCGTCGACGGCCCGCTGCAGAAGCTCGGCATCCCCGGGATCGTCGCCCTGCTGGGCGGCTTCAGCGACGTCGTGGCCCTGCGCGCGCAACCACTGCGCGAGGCGTGCGCCGACACAGCGGTCGACGAGGAAGCGCACGCTTCAGCCGACTTTGACGGCGTCGAGGGCGTCGTTCGCGATGACTGCGCGGGCGTAGGCGAGGCACGCCTGGATATCGGTGCGCGTGAGGCTCGGATAGTCGGCCAGAACGCCGTCCACCGTCTCCCCTTGAGCGAGGAGGCTCAGGATCAGCTCGACCGAGATCCTCATCCCACGAATAATCGGCTTGCCGCCGAAGATCTCGGGGTTCGACGTGATGCGCGAAAGTAGCTCGCGGTCGTTCATGATCTGCGCCCCTGTGGGCCATTCAACGTGTCGGCAGCATACATCACTGGGCTCGCCCGGCACGGCGCCCTCACCCGGAACTGACCCGCGTCCGGGGATTCTGTCAAGTTACGCGCCGCAGTGACGCGTGCAGCGCCGTCGACCGCGTCCCCGCCTCCTCGAGCGCCTTCCATTTCACGTGCCCGAAGCCCCGGATGCACTGCGGCAGCGCGGCCAGTTCCACCGCCGCGGCCCGGTTCTGCGGGGAGAGTCGACGCGCGAGGTCCCGAATGGTCGTTTCGTACTCGCCGATGAGCGCGCGCTCCCGGCGCCGCTCCGCGGTCCAGCCGAAGGGATCGAGCGCCGTGCCGCGCAGCCGGCGCAGGCGCGCGAGCCCCGCGAGCACCGGCCGGACCCACGGGCCGAAGCGGCGCTTGCGGGGGCGACCCGGGAGGAGCGGCGGCGCGAAGTGGTACGCGACCCGGAAGTCGCCCTCGAACTCGCGCTCGAGCGCGGCGCGAAACTCCGGGCTCGTGTGTAGCCGCGCCACCTCGTACTCGTCCTTGTACGCGAGGAGCTTGAAGTAGCTGCGCGCCACCGCTTCGGCGAAGGCGCCTTCCGTTCCGCAGCGCGTCCGCTCCGCCTCACGCGCCAGGTCCACGAGCGCACGGTAGCGTGCCGCATACGCTTCGTTCTGGTATTCGGCGAGGAACCGCGCGCGGCGGTCCACGATCTGGTCGAGCGTCGCCTCGACGACCGCCTCGGACAGGTACGGTGCGGCGGCGTTGCGCACCGCTTCGGGATTGGCCGCCGCGAGCCGGCCCCAGCGGAACGCCGCGAGGTTCTCCGCGACCGCGTTGCCGTTCAGCTCGATCGCGCGCTCGAGCGCGGCACCGCCAACCGGAAGCCACCCGCGCTGGCACGCGGCCCCGAGCAGCAGGAGGATCGCGTAGATCGAGTCGCCGAGGAGCGCCGAGGCGAGCGTCGTGGCATCGAGCGTAATCACCCGCGCCTCGCCCGCGGCCGCGACGAGCGCCGTCTCCAGCTCGCCGAAGTCGCACTGCGCGTCCGGATCGGCGAGCTGCGCAGCGGTCAGCGTCGGATGACTGTTTGCGACGATCTGCGTCCGCCCGCGCGCGCTGGCGCCGATCGTCGCCGGTGACGCCGCGACGATCAGGTCGCAGGCAATCAGCACGTCCGCCTGCGCTGCCCCGATGCGCGGTGCGTGCAGGTCGCCCGCATCGCGCGCGATCCGCACGTGCGTCGCGACCGCCCCGCCCTTGCGCGCGAGGCCGGTGTTGTCGAGCACGAGCGCACCATTGCCTTCGAGGTGCGCCGCCATGCCGAGCAGCGCACCGACGGTGATGACCCCGCTCCCGCCGACGCCGGCGACGAGCACGTTCACCGGCGCGTCGAGCGCGGCGATCGCCGGCTCCGGCAACCGCGCGAACGTTTCGGGCAGCGGGACCTCCCGCCGCCGCACGGTTCCGCCTTCCACGGTCACGAAGCTTGGACAGAACCCCTCGAGGCACGACAGATCGACGTTGCACGCCGCGGCGTCGATCCGGCGCTTGCGTCCGAACGGCGTTTCCAACGGTTGCACCGCGACGCAGCCCGACTGCGCGACGCAGTCGCCGCAGCCCTCGCACACCAGCGGGTTGATGAACGGGCGAATCGTCGGCGCGGGCAGCTCGCCGCGGCGACGGCGGCGGCGCTTCTCGGTCGCGCACACCTGGTCGTACACGATCGCCGACACGCCGCGGAAGGCGCGCAGCTCGCGCTGCACGGCGTCCAGCTCGTCGCGGTGATGCACCGTCACTCCGGCTACCTTTGCCGCCGGGCGGGCCTCGCCGACCAGCGCGACGCGCTCGACGCCCTCGGCGACCAGCTGGCGCGCGATCGCCTCCGCGGTCGGGCTGCCTTCCACCGGCTGTCCGCCGGTCATCGCGGCAGCGTCGTTCACGAGGATCTTGAACGTGACCGGCGTGCCGGCCGCGAGCGCGGCGCGGATCGCGAGGAGGCCCGAGTGGTGGTACGTCCCGTCGCCCATGTTCTGGAACATGTGCGGCGTTTCGACGAACGGCGCGAGCCCGATCCAGTTGGCGCCCTCCCCGCCCATGTGGGTCAGCGTCATCGTGCGGCTGCCCGGCTTCCAGATCGCGAGCGAGTGGCAGCCGATGCCGGCCATCGCGACGCTTCCCTCCGGAACCGCGGTCGAGCGGTTGTGCGGACAGCCGGCGCAGAAATGCGGTACGCGCACCACCGCCGGCGCCGCAGTTTTCGCCGGCTCGGGCAGCGCTTGCAGCCGCTCCTCAATGCGCGGATCGCCGAGCCGGACCGCGATCAATCGCGCCACCGCGAGCGGCGAGAGCTCGCCGGTCGCCGGCACGAGCGGCGCGCCGCGCTCGTCGTGCTTGCCCACGATCACCGGGCGCCGGTCGGCCGGCCAGTTGTAGGCGAGGCGCTTCGCCTCGGCCTCGATCACCGGTTGCCGCTCCTCGATCACGAGCAGCTCGTCGACGCCTTCAGCGAACGCGCGCAGTCCCGCGGGCTCGAGCGGCCACACGAGGCCCGGCTTGTAGAGCGCGAGCCCGAGCTCGCCCGCGCCGCGCTCGTCGATCCCGAGCAGGCGCAGCGCCTCGCGCACGTCGAGGTAGCTCTTGCCCGCGGCGACGATCCCGAGCCGGACGTGCGTCCCCCAGCGCAGCGGACGGTCGATGCCGTTGGCGCGCGCGAAGGCGACCGCCGCGGGCAGCCGGTGGCGGTGCAGCCGCTCGTCCTGGCTCCAGCGGTCGTCGGGCCACCGCGCGTGGAGGCCGCCCGGCGGCAGCGCAAGATCCGACGGCACGACGTATGCCCGATCGTCAGGCAACTTGATGGTCGCGGTGCTTTCCACCGTGTCGGCGACGGTCTTGAAGCCGATCCACAACCCCGCAAAGCGCGACAGCGCAAAGCCGAACAGCCCGAACTCGAGCAGCTCGCCCACGCCCGCCGGGTGCAGCACCGGCATCGCCGCCGCGATGAACGAAGGCTCGCACTGGTTGGGCAGCGTCGAGGAGGACGCGCCCGGATCGTCGCCCGAGATCGCGAGCACGCCGCCGTGCCGCGCCGTGCCCGCGGCGTTCGCGTGCTTCAGCGCGTCGCCCGCACGGTCCACGCCCGGGTTCTTCGCGTACCAGACCCCGAACACGCCGTCGTACCGGCTGCCGCCAAAGACTTCGGTCTGCTGCGTGCCCCACACCGCGGTCGCGGCGAGCTCCTCGTTCAGGCCGGGCTCGAAGCGAACGTGCGCGGCCGCGAGCGCGGCCTTCGCCTGCCACAGCGCGAGGTCGTAGCCGCCGAGCGGCGAGCCGCGATAGCCCGAGACGAAGCCCGCGGTGTTCAGCCCCGCCCGCGCGTCGCGCCGCCGCTGCTCGAGCGGCAGGCGCACCAGCGCCTGGGTGCCGGAGAGGAAGACGGTGCCGCGCTCGAGCGCGTAGCGGTCGTCCAGCGAGACGGCCCGCAGCGCGCGCCCCGGCATCGGCTTCGCTAGCGGCGCGCGGCCGCCCGCCGGGCGCGCTTGCGCGGTGCGTCCCCGGAAGCGAGCAGCGCGGCCCGGGCAGCCTCGAGCTGGTCGCGCATCGCGCGTGCCGCGCCCTCGCCGTCGCCGGCCGCGAGCGCCGCGCTGATGCGCTTCATGCCGGCGAGCGCGACTTCGCGCACGCGCGGATCGGAGAGCGTGACCAGGCGCAGGTGCTGGACGTGGCTCGCGTAGCGCTCGATCGCGCGCACGAGCTGCCGGTTGCGCACCATGCCGAGCCAGGCGCTGCGGAAGCGCGCGTTGCCCGCCATGAACCCGCTCGCGTCGCCGGAGCGGTGCGCCCCGGCGCACTCGCGCACCGCCGCCGCGAGCGGCGCGTGCGCCTTCGGGTCGCGCGCCACGGTTGCCGCCTGCCGGATCGCCGCGGGCTCGAGGAGGCTGCGCAGCTCGTAGATGTCGTCCACGTCGCCGTGACCGACGCCGCCCGACACGTAGCCGCGCCCCTCGGCCGCGACCAGGCCCTCGCTCGCGAGCCGGGCGAGCGCCTCGCGCACCGGCGTGCGGGAGACGCCGAGCTGCGCGGCGAGCGGCACTTCGCGCAACCGCTCGCCGGCGCCGAGCTTGCCCTCGCGCAGCAGCGCGCGCAGCGTCTGGTAGACGCGGTCGCCCAGCGCGAGCGGGCGGTCGAGTGGCTTGAGCTGCGGGCGCATGCGCTCGGTTTCCTGCGCACCGTATACAGTGCGCAGGGAGCGAGCGTCAAGCCGCGGTGCGCGTGCGCCAGGCGACCTTGGGCGCGACGCCCTGCAGCGCGCGGTAGACCTTCTCCGGGGTGAACGGCAGTTCGTGGATGCGCACGCCGGTCGCGTTCGCGATCGCGTTCGCGGTCGCGGCGGCAATGCAGATCGCCGGCGCCTCGCCGACGCCCTTCGCGCCGCGCGGCCCCTCGCCGTCCATCGTCTCGATGAACGCGAGGTCCATCTCCGGGATCTCCGGCGCGGTCACGAGCTTGTAGTCGCGGAAGCTCGGGTTCCTCACCCGCCCGTCCTCGATCAGCAGGTTCTCGGTGAGCGCGTAGCCCTGCCCCATCACCACGCCGCCCTCGATCTGGCCCTCGATCCCGAGGCGGTTGATCACGCGGCCGACGTCGTGCGCGCCGGTGACCCGGGTCATCTTCACGATGCCGGTGTCGAGGTCGACCTCCACCTCGACCACCTGCGTCGCCCAGGCGTAGGCCGCCGACACGTCGCCCTTGAAGCCCTTGTCCTGGTGCACGCTCGGCGGCTCGTAGTAGTGGGTGGTCATCACCAGCTCGGCCTTGTCCGAGAAGTGCAGCCCGCGCAGCAGCTTCGCGAGCTCCACGATCGCCTCGCCCGACTGCGCGCGCACGACGAAGCCGCCGACGAGGTCGAGCTCGCCTTCGGGCGTGCCGGTCTTCTTCGCCGCGACGGCGAGGATCTTCGCCTTCGCCTTGCGCGCCGCGCCGATCGCGGAGTTCCCGGCGATGAAGGTGGTGCGGCTCGCGTGCACGCCGACGTCCCACGGCGTGATGTCGGTGTCGTTGTTCACCACCGTGACGGCCGACAGCGGCAGGCCGAGCTCCTCGCACACGAGCTGTGCGAGCACCGTCTCCGAGCCCTGCCCGATCTCGGAGGCGCCGGTCATCAGGGTGACGTGCGCGAAGTCGTCGAGCTTGAGGATCGTGCCGCAGCCGTCGGAGGGATAGATCTTCGCGCCGCCGCCCACGTGCAGCATCGAGGCGATGCCGACCCCGCGCTTGATGCGCTCCGCGGAGCCCTGCGCCGCGCGGTTCGCCGCGTGCTTCGCGAGGAAGCCGCTGCGCTCGGCCGCGGTCGTGAGGCACTCCCTGAATCCGCAGCTTTTGAACACCATCCCCTGCCCGGTCACCTCTCCCGGCTCGTGCGCGTTCTTCAGGCGGAAGGCGAGCGGATCCATCCCGACCGCCTCGGCCAGCTGGTCCATGTGGCTCTCGACGGCAAACGTCGCCTGCAGGTTGCCGTAGCCGCGGAACGAGCCCGCGTACGGGTTGTTCGTGTAGGCGACCGTCGTGTGGTACTTGCAGTGCGGCACGCGGTACAGCGAAGAGAACGTCTGCATCATCACGAACGGCGTCGTCGCGCCCCAGGAGGTGTAGGCCCCGTTGTCGTGCAGCGTCTCGACCGAGCGGAAGGTGAGCGTGCCGTCCTTCCTGCATCCCGAGCGGAGCTTCAGGATCACCGGCTGGCGGGTCGGCGAGGCGAGGAACTCCTCCTCGCGCGTGTAGACGAGCTTCACCGGCCGCCGCGCCGCGCGCGCGAGGTAGACCGCGATGATCTCGAACGGGTAGATGTCGAGCTTCGACCCGAAACCGCCGCCGATCGGCGGCTGGACGATGCGGATCCGCCCCGGGTCGATGCCGAGGATCTCCGCGAACTCGCGCTTGTGCAGGAACGGCACCTGCGTGTTCGAGTGCAGCAGCAGGTTGCCCGAGGCGTCGAACTCGGCGATCACGCCCGACACGCCCATGCAGCAGTGGGTGACGTAGTGGAGCTTGAAGCTGTCCTCCACCACCACGTCGGACTCGGCTTCGCCCTGCGCGACGTCGCCGTGCGCGTAGTCGAACCGCATGGCGACGTTGTCGGCGTGCTTCTCGTTGATCACCGGCGCGCCGGGCGCGAGCGCGGCCTCCGGGTCGGCGATCACCGGGAGGTCCTCGTACTCGACCTCGATCAGCCTGAGCGCGGCTGCGGCGATCGCCTCGGTGTCGGCGGCCACCGCCGCGATCTCGTCGCGGATGCAGCGCACCTTGTCGCCCTTGAGGGCCGGGTGGTCCTTGTTGACGCCGATCGGACGCTGGTCGGGCACGTCGGCCGCGGTAAGGATGACGTGGACGCCGGGAAGCGCCCGCGCCTTCGACGCGTCGATCCGCTTGATGCGCGCGTGGACGCGCGACGCGCGCAGGATCTTGCCCCAGAGCTGCCCGGGGACGTCGATGTCGTGGATGTAGCGGGTCTTGCCGCTCGCCTTCTCCGGCGCGTCCATCTTCGGGACGCGCTTGCCGATCAGCGTCTCGCGCTCGATGACTTTCACGGTTCGCCCGCTCCCGCCGCTTCCACCGCGTCGATGATCTTCTTGTAGCCGGTGCACCGGCAGAGGTTCCCTTCCAGCCCGCGCTGGATCGTCGCGCGGTCCGGGTGCGGGTGCGCGGCGAGGATGCGGCTCGCCTGGATCACCATGCCCGGCGTGCAGAAACCGCATTGCACCGCGCCGTGCTCGGCGAACGCGCGCTGCAGGCGCTCGGCGCGGCCGTCGCTGGCGAGCCCCTCGATCGTCGTGACCTCGCGCCCGTCGCAGTCGACCGCGAACAGCAGGCACGAGTTCAGGCTCGCGCCGTCGACCAGGATGGTGCACGCGCCGCACTCGCCCTCGCCGCAGCCGTACTTGGTGCCGCTGAGGCCGAGCACGTCGCGCAGCATCGCGAGCGCGCTCATGTCGGGCGGCACGGTCGCGCGCCGCACCACGCCGTTCAGCCGGAACTCGATGTCAACCGAACGCGACATGCGCCAGCACCCTCCTTGTCATGTTGCGCACGAGCTCGCGCCGGTACCAGTCCGAGGCGCGCACGTCCGAGATCGGACGCACCTCGTCGTGCGCCGCCTCCGCCGCCGCTTCGATCGCCGCAGCGTCGAGGCGTTTCCCCTCCAGCATCGCTTCGGTTGCGCGCGCGCGGATCGGCGTGGGCGCGACCGCCCCGAACGCGACGCGCACGTGCTCGAGCCGGTCGCCGCGCTTCACCCCGCCGATGCCGATCGAGATGGTCGAGATGTCGAGCGCCGGGCGCGTGCCGTGCTTGTAGAAGCGCGCGACGAACCCCGCCGGCGGCAGCGGGACGCGGACCGCGGTCAGCAGCTCGTGCGCTCGGCGCTGCGTCCGGCCCGGCCCGGTGAGGAAGCCCTCGAGCGGCAGCGTGCGCGTCTCGATCGCGCCGTTCGGCTTGGTCGCCAGCTCGACCGCTGCGTCGAGCACGATGAGCGGAACGAGCGTATCGCCTGCCGGCGAGGCGTTGCAGATGTTTCCGCCGACGGTCGCCCCGTTGCGCACCTGCTCCGAGGCGAAGTGGTCCGCCGCCTCGGCGAGGACCGGCAACCGCTCGCGCACGAGCGGGCTCTCGAGGAGCGCGGTGATCGACGTGAGCGCGCCGATCCGGATCGATTCGCCCTCGCGCACGATGCCCGCGAGCTCCGGGATGCGGCGGATGTTCAGGAGCAGCGCGCCGAAGCGGGCCTTGCCGCTGTGCGACTGCGGCATGAGGTCGGTGCCGCCGGCGACGACCGTGGCGTCACCCGCGCGCAGCAGCTCGAGGGCCTCGGCGAGCGCGCGCGGTGCGGCATAGCGCTCGAGCGCGCTCATCTACGCATCTCCCACCTCCAGCACCACGGCCATCGCGGTGTCGCCGGCGGCGCAGCCGGAGAAGAGGCCCCAGCCGCCGCCGCGCAGCGCGAGCTCCTCGACGAGCTCGATGACCCCCCGCGTCCCCATCGGCGCCTGGGGGTGGCCCCACACGAGCGAGCAGCCATAGTTGTTGATCTTCGCCAGGTCCACGCCGGTTTCCTTGGCAAAGAAGAGATCGTTCACCGCGAACGGGTTGTGGGTCTTGATCGCGTCCATTTGCTTGACCGTCCGCCCGGCCTGCGCGAGGGCACGGGCCGCCGCCGGCACGGGCGCCTCGGGCATGTACGCGAGCGCCGCGCGCGCCTGGCCGAAGCCGTGGAGGCGCACCGCGATCTTCGGGTTGGACGCGAGCTCGCGGGCGCGCTCCGGCGTGGTCACGACCATACCGGCGTTCCCGTCGGCCGGATGGGTCTGGCCGCCGAAAGTGACCGTGCCCCCCTCGACCACCGGTTTCAGCTTCGCGAGCCCCTCCGGCGTCGAGTGATTGATGCCCTCGTCGCCCTCCAGGGTGGCCTGGTTCTTCTTGAAGTTCGCCGCCGGCACCTCGAACGGCAGGGTGATGAAGCGCTTGTGGAACGCCGCGCCGTTCGCGGTCGCTTCGCGGTACTGCGCCTCGCGCAGCAGCACGACCTCGTGCTGCTGCGCGGTGGTGAACCCGTGCTTCCTGGCCACGTTCTCCGCGGTCTGCACCATCGCGTGGCGTCCGAGCGGATCGCAGCCGAAGTTGTCGAGGACCCAGTCCTCGTGCCCGCCGGTGCCGCCGGGCCCCTTCGGGTTCGGGTAGTAGACGTGCGGCCCGTTCGAGGTGCGGTCGCAGGTGAGCGCGAGCGCGGTCTGGGCCAATCCGACCTCGATCTCCTGGACCGCCGTGAGGAGCGTCCGGACGCCGGTGGCGCACGCCTGCATCACCGTCGGGCCGCCTACGCGCGGGATGCCGGCAAGGCCGGCGAGCCAGGGCAGTCCGTAGAAGGACTGGTGCTGGGGCACCGAGAAGCCGAGGACGCCGTGGTCGAAGACCTCGGCCGGGATCTTCCGCCGCTCGAGCTCGCGCTTCGCGACCCACGCGCCGAACTCGATCGCGTGCAGGTGCGCGAGCGCGCCCTGCCAGCGCGCGAACGGCGTCGACCAGTAGGCCCCGTAGGGGATCTGCGCCTTGTAGGTCATCCGGGAAGCTCCTTGTATACAGTATCCATGGAAGCGCGGCGGATCAAGGCCCGCCGGCGGGCGGGCGCCGGCGAAGTGCGGTTTTCTTGATCCATCTCAACCGCCGGCCGCAGGCGGCAGCGCCTCGTAGGCGGCGACGAGGGCCGGGTCGCGCTTGCGCAGGTCCTCGTGCGAGACGCGCCCGGTGCGCCGCATGTAGTCGTAGGCGAACGCGACCGGGGCGAGGTCGAGCTTCGTCTGCACCGTCTCGTACCACTCGGTGCTCTTCACCGCGGCGGCCTGCAGGCCGTCCGAGCCCGGGCGGCGCGTGCGCTCGAACTCGGCGAGCGCCGCCGGCACGTCGTCGCCGCAGCGCTCGAAGGCGCGGAAGAGCGCGATCGAGTCCTGCATCGCGAGCCGCGTCCCCGAGCCGATCGACGGGTGGCCGGTGCGCAGCGCGTCGCCGAGCAGCACCACGTTGCCGTGAAACCAGTTGCGATTGCGGACGATCGCGTAGCGGAACCACTGTGACTTGTTCGAGCGCAGCGGCTCGCCGGCCAGGTCGTCGGCGAAGACGCGCTCGCAGTAGCGCAGGCTCTCGGCCTCGCTCATCGCGGCGAGCCCCGCCCTGGCGAAGGTGTCGGGGTCGGTCTCCACGAGGAACGTGCTGAGCGTCGGGCTGTAGGTGTAGGCGTGGGCGATGAGCAGCCCGTCCGCGTTCTGTCGGAAGACGAGCGAGAGCGGGTCGAAGCGGCGGGTCGTGCCGTACCACGCGAGCCAGTTCGGGCGGACGTCGAGCGACGGGCCGAAGTGCTCCTGCAGAAGCCCCCGGACGCTGCTGTTCGCGCCGTCCGCGGCGACGACGAGATCGAAGCCGGCGACTGCCGCCAGATCGGTGACACGGCGCTCGAACTCGATCGTCACACCGGATGCGCGGCAGTGGCGCTGCAGCGCGCGCAGGAGATCCAGCCGCGCCATGCGGTAGAAGGTGTTGTTCTCGAGGATCACCTCCTCGCCGCGATGCACGATCCGCATGCGGTCGAACACCACCTGCCCCTCGGTGAGCGCGACGTGCAGGGCCGGGTCCACGTCCTTCACGAAGTTGAGCGCGACGTCGGAGAGGACGACGCCCCACCCGTAGGTCGCACCCTCCGGATCGCGCTCGATCACGCGGACGTCGTGGGCGGGATCGTGCCGCTTCATCAGCGACGCGAAGAAGAGGCCGGCGGGCCCGCCCCCGATGACCGCGATCTTCATGGGCGCGCGGCCTTCTCGGCAGCGAGCTTCGCGGTGATCTCCTCGCGCAGGGTGCGCTTCAGGATCTTCCCGGCCGGGCTCAGGGGGAACTCGGACCGCAGCTCGAGGCGCTCGGGCAGCTTGAAGCTCGCGATCTTCTGCGCGCGCAGGAACGCGATCAGCTCGTCGAAGGTGAGCGTCTCGCCCGGCTTCGGGATCACGAAGGCGCACGCCTTCTCGCCGAAGACCTCGTCGGGCATCGCGACCAGCGTCACCGTCTTCACCTTGGGATGGGCGAAGATGTAGTTCTCGATCTCGTCGCAGCTGATCTTCTCGCCGCCGCGGTTGATGAGGTCCTTGCGCCGGCCCTCGGTGTAGACGTGCCGGCCGCGCTTGCGGACGATGTCCCCCATGCGGTAGAAGCCGTCAGCGGTGAACGCCTCCGCGTTCTTGGCTGCGTTGTTGTAGTAGCCGCGAATCGTGTACGGCCCGCGCGTCAGCAGCTCGCCGGGCTCGCCGTCGGGCACTTCGCGGTCCTGGTCGTCGACCACCTTGATCTCGTCGTCCGGGCACACCGGTGCGCCGGAGCTGTGCAGCAGATGCTCTTCCTCGTCGTCGGGACGAACGATGTTGATGAGACCCTCGGCGGTGCCGTAGATCTCCTGCGGCGTGGCGCCGAGCTCGTCGCGCACGCGCTGGCGCAGCTCGGGCGCGAGCCGCGCGCCGCCGTTCTGGATCACCTCGAGCGAGGAGATGTCGTGCCGCTTCGGCGCCGGCGAGTTCAGCCAGTTCGCGACCAGCGGCACCGCGGCGGCGATGACGGTCACGCGCTCGCGCGCGACGATCGGGAACACCGTCTCGGCGTCCGGGGACGGCGCGAGGACGACTTTTCCGCCGCAGGCGAGCGCCCCCATGAACCCGGGCGAGGCCAGGTTGTAGTTGTGGGCGAGCGGCAGGACGGCCATGAACGCCGTACGGTCCGAGAAGCCGGCGACGCGGGCGCACTGCTCGGCGTTGTAGACGTAGTCGTTGTGGGTGCGCGGAATGAGCTTTGGCAGCGCGGTCGTGCCGCCGGAAAGCAGCATCAGTGCGACTTCCCCCGGGTCCGGACGCAGGCGCTCGAGCGTCCATCGCACTTCACTCTCGTTCGCCGGTTCAGCGAGCATCGGGTCGAGCGCGACCTGTCCCTTCCGCGGCTCGCCCGCCACGAAAACGTGCTTGAGCGTCGGACAGCCCGGTTTGATCTCGTCGGCCATCGCCGGGAAGTCGAAGTTGCCGAACACGCCCGGAATGAACCAGCCGACCGCGCCCGACGCGTGCACGAAGTGACGGATCTCGGTGTGGCGGTGCGGGCGCATCGCCATGACCGGGATCACGCCGATCTTGGCCAGCGCGTAGTAGACGCAGACGAACTCCGGAATGTTCGGAAGCTGCATCACGACGCGGTCGAGCGGCTTCAGCCCGGATTGCCCGAGGCGATGCGCCAGCCGGTCGATGCGCGCGCCGAGCTCGCGATAGGTGAGCCGCGCGTCGCCGGAAACCAGCGCATCGCGGTCGCCCCAGCGCGCGATCGACTCGTCCAGCTGCTCGCCGATCGTGACGTCGCGCCAGTATCCGCGACTGCGATAGCGCCGCGCAAACTCTTCGGGCCAGGGTACGCAGCCTTGCAGCATGGCGGCCTCCGGAATGGAAGTCGAAGTATGGTCCGGGCCGCGGGCGGCTGGCAATCCTGCGCTGGCGCCCCGCTTTGTTGATCCATCTCAAGTCGGCCCGATGCGCACGCGGCCTAGGATGCCCGGTCGAAAATCCGCGGGCCGGAGGCCTCCATGACCCAGCGACCGGGCGAAGCGCAGCTGCCCCATCTCTTCAGGCCGGGGCGCATCGGCAAGTTCACGACGCGCAACCTGATCAAGTACGGCGCGTGCTGCGTCTCCAACTACAACGGCCGCGACGGAACGATCACGCCGCGCGAGCTCGCGCGCATGCGCGTCATCGCGAACACCGGCTGCGGGATCATCACCAACCAGGGCGCCTATCCCGACCCGCGCGGCGAAGGCAAGGCCTACTTCCGCCAGGTCGCGATCTTCGACGACAAGTTCCTGCCCGAGTTCGAGATCATCGCGCGCTACATCCACGACGGCGGCGCGATCGCGATCCAGCAGATCCTGCACGCCGGGCGCTACGGCGGCATCGACCTCGGCTACTGCGTTCAGCCCTCGGTCGTCCCGCAGACGCTCCCGCACTTCCGTCCGCCGCGCGAGATGACCAAGGACGACATTCGCCAGTGCGTGCGCGAGCACGCCGAGGCGGCGAAGCGCTCGATCAGGGCCGGCTTCGACGGCACCGAGGTCACCAGCTTCATGGGGTACCTGCTCGCGAACTTCAACTCGAAGTTCACCAACCAGCGCACCGACGAGTACGGCGGGTCGATCGAGAACCGCGGGCGCTTCATGCGCGAGCTGATCGACGGCATGAAGCAGGCGACGCCGGACAACCCCCTTGTCATCCGCCTCAACGGCGCGGAGCTCATGGACAACTGGGGCGGCAACGACGAGGACGAGTGCTTCGAGCTGATGCAGCAGGCGGTCGACTGCGGCGTGGACATGATCAGCGTGACCGTCGGCTGGCAGGAGGCGCCCGAGTCCTCGATCGGCCGCGACATCCCGCCCGGCTACTGGAACCACCTTGCCGCGCGCGCGAAGAAATCGTTTCCGAACACGCTCATCGCCTTCGGCAACCGCCTGCCCGACGCCGGGATGGCGAACGACTGCATCGCCAAGGGCGAGTTCGACTTCTGGGAGGTGTGCCGGCCGCTGCTCGCCGACCCGGAGATGGTGCACAAGGTCGCCGAGGGCCGGCACGAGGAGGTCCGCCGCTGCATCGGCTCGCTCAACTGCCTCTCGCGCCTGTTCCGCGACCTGCCCTACACCTGCACGATGAACCCGGCGCTCGGGCACGAGGTCGAGCCCGAGTACGCGATCACGCCGGCGACGGTGAAGAAGAAGGTGATGGTGATCGGCGCCGGGCCGGCGGGCATGGAGTGCGCGATCACCGCGTCGAAGCGCGGCCACTCGGTCACCGTGTTCGAGAAGTCGGACCGCATCGGCGGCAGCCTCCTCGGCTACGCGACGCACGACCTCGCGCGCCCCGACGACCTGATGAGCGTCGTCCGCCACTACGAGGTGATGGCGCGCAAGCTCGGCGTCGAGGTCAGGTTCAACACCGAGGCGAACGCGAAGTTCATGCGCTCGATGCTGCACCGGTACGACGCGTGCGTGGTCGCCGCCGGCGCGCGGATCGACATGGCCGCCTACGAGCGGCTCGAGGGCCGCGAGCGTCTGGTCGACGCCCTCGACGTCGCGATGGGCAGGGTGCAGGCCGGCGGGCGCGTCGTGATCCTGGGCGGCGGCAAAGTCGGCCTCGTCGTCGCCGAGTCGCTGCGCAAGGGCGGCGCCGAGGTCACGATCGTCGAGGAGGACAAGCGCATCGCGGGCGACGTGATGCCCTCGTTCAAGTGGCGCCATTCGGCGTGGGTCGAGGAGCTGGAGATCCGCACGCTCGTCTCGTCCCGCGTCACGCGCGTCACGGCCGACAGCGTGCACGTGGCCAACGCCAAGGGCGAGATCTTCGTGCCGGCCGACACCGTGATCGCCGCCGGCCCGCGCAAGTCGAACCAGGAGATGTTCCGCGACTTCGAATGGATGATCGACGAGCTGCACGGGTGCGGCGACTCGATCATGCCGCGCGGCATCGACGCGGCGATCCAGGAGGGCTACCGCCTGGGTGTGCGGATCTGAGGGGCGGCGCGCTCCATGACAACAATTGACGGTGCTGCAGGCCCCGGCGGACCGGCGGCGGGAACCCGCGCCGGCCCGGACGATCAGAGTGCGGTGGACCTGTTCTTCTCCGTGGCCGACTGGCAGGACTGGGCGATCCGGCACCGCGCCGCCTTCGACGCGCTCGCGCCCGGCGCGCGTATCGGGCAGGTGCGCCGGGGGGAGGTGTCCCGCGTCGGCGGCGAGCTGCTCGTCATCGAGGCGGCGGCGGACGGCCCGCGCGTGCGCCTCGAGCGCTACGCGGGGATGGCGCGCTGCAACGTCCACCTGCTCTTCGTCGGCGCGGACGACGCATGGCGCGAGCTCCTCGCGGCCGGCCCCGGGGCCGCGCGGCGCCTGACGCGCGAGCGCAAGCTCCACCTTTACGTGATGAAGAGCCGCGCCGAGATCGAGGCGGCGCGGCTCGACGACTTCCTCGATCGGCTCGACCTCGTCCACCCGAAGCACTGACGTGTTCGCCGCCGTCGCCGCGATCGATGACCTCTCCGCCTGGCAACGGCTGATCGACGACTACGCGTCGCTCTTCGCTCCCCTCGCCGAGGGCGCAGGCGTCGGGCTGGTGCCGCGCTTCTTCGCCGACGCGGCCGGCGCGCGCCGCGCCGCGGCGATGCCGTCGACGCCGCCGCTCCCGATGCTCGAATGGCGCAAGCGCGACGGCCGAATGCACGCCCGGCCGGGGACCTACCGCGGCCTGGACGGCCTCGGGGTCGATCTCCTCTTTCTCGCCGGGGACGGCGCGCTCGAGGCCGTCCTCGCGCGCGCCGAGCACCCGCTCGGCGAGATGAAGCGCCAGCTCCGCGCCGCGCGCATCCAGTTCTTCGTGCTGCGCACGAAGCGCGAGCTCGCCGACCTCGGCTACGAGGACTTCGTCGAGGCGCTCGGGCTGCCCTTCCTGGGGGCCTGCCGATGATCTTCACCAACCCCGCCGGCGCTCCGGAGCTCGCCTGCGACGAGTGCGGCTGCCGCTGGTTCGACCGGATGACCGGCGCGTGCTACGAGTGCGGCGCCGAGGTTACTGCGGCCGCGCGCGCCGAGTTCGACGCTGCGCTCGCCGCCTTCGCCGCCTCACGCGCGGCCGCGCACGATCGCCGTGATCAAGGTGGCGATGAACACGATCAGCGCCAGCGCGCTCAAGGTCCCGCCGGCGGCGCGCACTGACGGCAGCGCGAGGAGGTCTCCGGCGACGCGCTCGGCGACCGAGAGGTGCAGGAGCGCGAGCGGCACGTAGAAGCTCCAGTGGTAGCGCACGTTCGCGCGCGCCACCGCAGGCACGATCACCGGGGCGTGCCCGAACACCATCGAAAACACGAAGCCGAGCAGGATCGCGTGCACCGCCGCATCCCACGCGAAGCTCGCGTACGCGGCACCCGGCCCGAGGAGCAGCAGCCCGCCGACGCCGAGCCAGACGTACCCCGAGAGCAGGCACCGGCCGATGTAGCCCGTCAGCCCGGCCTCGCGCGCGGTGCGGCGCGCGATGTCCTGCAGGAGCAGCCACGCGGTCAGCGCGACCAGCGCGGCGCCGAAGAGCCGCCAACCCGCCTCGGGCCTGACCAGCGCAAGCGCGCACGCCGCGAGCACCGCGGCGACGATCACGCCAAACGCAACCTGGCGCGCGCGCGAGGGGCGCATCAGCCGCGTCAGCTCGAGCCGCTCGCCGGCGATCGTCAGCACCAGGAACGCGATCCACCACGGCACCAGCGCCGGAAAGCCCGCGCCCGCGAGCCACGCGACGTTGCCGACCGCCCACGAAGCGGCGCCGAGCGCGAGCGTGACGGTGAAGAGCGCGACGTTGCGCGCGGCGAGCCGCGCCGACGCTGCGGTCAGGACGAGGCTCGCGGCGAGCGCCAGCGCCTGCGCGGCACGCGGCGCTTCGAGCGCGACGAGCGCCACGCCGCCGAGCCCTGCCGCCAGCGGCGCCGCATAGGCCCAGCGCGCGCCGAGCGCGACCGCGCGCTCGAGCGAGATCACCGTGCCGAAGAACGCGCCGATCATCAGCGGCCCGTGCCACGCCGCGCTCGCGCCGGGCAGGAGCGCGTGGCCGCCGAGCCGCGCAAGCCCGCCGGCGACGCCGGCGACGAGCGCGACCATGCCGAGCGCGAGCAGCGGCAGGCGGACGGCGAGGCCGTAACCGCCGGTCGACCCGCTCACCATCCGAACTTCGCCCGCGCCGCCTCCGACATCCGGTCGGGCGTCCACGGCGGATCCCACACGAGCGCGACGTCGACCTTCCCTGCGCCCGGGGCGGCGTCCCGGATCGCGCGCTCTGCGTTCTCCACGATCACGTCGCCGAGCGGGCACGCGGGCGAGGTCATCGTCAGCTCGACGCGCACGTCCGCGCCCTGGACCGCGACCGCGTAGACGAGGCCGAGGTCCACCACGTTCATCCCGACCTCGGGATCGTTGACGGTGCGCAGCGCGCCCCAGACGGCGTCATCGGTCGGCAGGCTCATGGCATCGATGCTCATTCGGGGCGCAAGGATGGCACACTCGGGCCGCACGCCCATGCTCCCGCTCCTCGCGCTTCTCGCCCTCGTCGGCATCGCGGGCACGCTCGCCGCGCCGCTGGTCGTCGACGCGGCGCCGCCCGCGCGCGTGCACCTCACCTTCGCGATCGGCATCGCGCCGCTCATCCTCGCCGCGCTCGGCTACTTCGTCCCGGTGCTGACGCGCAGCCGCGGCGCGCCGGCGGCAGTGCTCCTCGCCCCCTTCGTCGCGCTTGCCGGCGGCGTGGTGGCGGTGGCGTACTTCGCGGCCCCCGAGGCCTGGCCGCTCGCCTACGCGGTCGCTGCGTTCCTCGCCCTCGCCGCCGCGGGCATCGTGCTCGCCTGGAGCCGCGTGCGTGCGCGCGGGTCGCTCGGAACGCCGCATCCCTGCATCCGCTGGTACGTCGCCGCGCTCGCCTGCCTCGCCGCCGGCCTCGCGGCGATCCTCGCGATGCCGTTCGCCCCGGAGCACTACGTCGCCCTCAAGCGCCTGCACCTGCACCTCAACCTGCTCGGCTTCGTCGGCCTCACCGCCGTCGGCACGCTGCAGGTCCTCCTGCCCACCGCCGCGGGCGCAGCGGACCCGCGCGCGGCGGCGCGGCTCGACGCCGACCTCAAGTGGGCGCTGGCCGGCACGGTGCTGATCGCGGCGGGATCGGCGTGGCTCCCGCTCGCCGCCGCGCTCGGGCTCTTCTTCTGGCTCAGCCTCGCGATCCGGCTCCTGCGCGACTGGCTCGCGCTCTATCCGGCGCGGGTCGCCGCCTGGCACGGCGCGGCGCCGTCGCTCGCCGGCGCGGCCGCCGGGTTCACGATCGTCCTCGTGCTCGGCGCGCTGCACGGCGGCGGCACGCTCGCTGCGCGCGACGCGGTGCTCGCGTTCATCCTCGCCTTCCTGCTCCCGCTCGTCACCGGCGCGGTGACGCAGCTCCTGCCGGTATGGTTGCGGCCCGGGGCGCAGACCGCCTGGCACGAGAGCGTCCGCGCCGCCCTCGGGCGCTATGCGGGACTGCGCGCCGGCCTCTTCGTCGCCGGCGGCACGCTCGTCGCGTTCGGCGTTCCGGCCGGGGCCGCGCTGGCGGCGCTCGGCCTCGCGCTCTTCGTCGTGCAGGGCGTGCGCGCGATCGCCCTCATGCGGGCGTAGCCGGCACGCGCGCGAGCTCGGCGCGATAGAAGCGCGCGGCGAGCACCAGGTTGCGGAACTGCACGAGCGCGCTCGCGCCGAGCGCCGTCGCCGCGACGTAGACGAGCGGCTGCGGCCAAAGCGCGGCGGCCGCGAGCAGCACCACCGCCACGAGGTGCACGCGCACGTGCAGCTGCTGCGGGGAGTCGCCGAGGAACTTCTTCATGTGCGGCGCGCCCTTCGGGCCGATCGACGCCTGCAGGTGGAACCAGCCGAGGAACGGCACGATCTTGTAGAGCATCCCCGCGATCACCGAGACCGCGCCGCCCGCGATCGCGAGCACGCCGATGAGGAGATCGAGCGACTCTGGCGCGTCGGGCCGCACCGCGCGCACGCACCACACCGCGCTCGCCAGCGCGATCGACGCCATGCCGAGCTGCCAGAAGGCGAGCGTCGCGTCGGGCACGCGCCGCCGGCGCTGGATCTGGAGCACGAGCGTCGTGACGGCGAAGGCGATGTACCCGCCGGCGAGCAGCACGGCGAGGGTCGCCGCGAGCCCCGGCACTTCGCCGTGCCAGGCGGCAACCGACCACGCCGCGAGCAGCGCGAACACCGCGCCCGGGAACCCGCGCGCCAGCGGCTGCGGGTACGGCGGCGTCATCTGGAACATCGGCACCACCTGGTAGGCGACGCCGGCGACCAGGAGACCGGTCCAGCCGGCGAGCCCCCACGCCGGATGCAGCTCGCGCAGCGCGAAGCTCGGGGGGGCGACGCCCCAGCCGTGCATCGCCGCGAGGTGGAGCCCGAGCACCACCGTGATCGCGAGCGCGGCGGTGGCGAGCGTCATCCCGACGACCGTCGCGTTGCGCACCGCGACGCGCGTGAGCGCCGCGGCGACCGCGACGAGAAACACGGCGAACGCGGCGCCGAGCGTCCACGCGGCGAGCTGCGTCGCGAGCGGCTGCCCGAACGCGAATCCGATCGCGAGCGCCGCCGTGCCCACGACGAGCAGCGCGTGCGCAGCGCGCGCCACGACCCGCGCAGCCGGCACCGGCGCGCCGGCGAGCACCGGCAGGATCTGCAGCATCGCGCCCAGCATCACCATCGCCATGTACCCGAGCGTGACGAGGTGCGTGGCCGCGAGCGCGGCGGGCGTCGCGCGCGCATCGAACGTGTCGGCGCCGCTCCACGCAAGCAGCACCGCGGCGGCGAAGAGGAACAGCGGCGCGGTCAGGAAGAAGCGGAACGGCACCGCGATCGGCGGCGCCTGCTCGAGCCTGAGGCCGGGATGGTGCACGGCCGCAGCGCGGCGCCGCGTGTCGCGGCGCTCTAGTGTGCCAGCGCGGCGAGCAGGCCCTCGGCCTCGCCGCCGAGCGACTCGTCCATGAGCGCGTACAGCACCTGCTCCTCCTTCATGTTGTGCTGCTGCATGAGGAGGTTCAGGGTCTCGGCAAGGCCGAGGAACTCGTCCCCGTCGCGCGCGGCGGCGGCCGCAGCGAGGCGCTCGAAGAGGTCGCGCATCTCCGCGTGCTCCATGCGCATGACCTCGGTCGGCCCGGCGCTCATCCCGGTATGGTTCTCGAACGCCGGGAAGAGCGTCTCCTCCTCGACCTTGAAGTGGCGCTCCATCGCGGCGCGGAAGGCGGCGAACTCGGCGGAGGCGTGCGTCCAGTCGCCGCCCGCCGCCGCGGCCTCGGCCGCCGCGAAGTGCGCGTCGCAGGCGCGGTGATCGCCCGTCATGGTGGCGCTGATGCTGGACATTCTTCCTCCTGGGCGTGGTGCTTGCTGCGGCGATTGTTTCCGAGCGGGCGGCTGCCGTACTTTGATACGCGTTAAGCGCCGGGCCTTGCGCGCCGATCGCAGCGCCCGACGTGATTCGGGCTAAACGGCTACCACCCGGGTTTCACCGCGGGGCCGGAAGGGCCTTTGCCCCGCACCGGCATGGCCGGCAGCGCGAACCCCTGGTTGTAGGCCGCGCGGGTGATGAGCGTGATCTTGAGCTGCCAGCCGCCCGCAACCGCCAGGACGCCGGCGGCCGCGGCGAGCCAGGTGGCGGTCGGCCCGGCCGGAAACACCGACGCCGCCACCGCGAGCACCGCGGGCACCCAGGTCCCGAAGCGGTCGAACGCCAACCGCCCCGCGTCGAGCGCCGCGAGGGCGCGCGCGGGCGCCTCGAGGCGGGCCCGATACCTACGCCAGGCGACCGTGCGGGCGACGAGCAGCGCGGCGAGCGCGAGCGCGGGCCAGCGCACCGGCAGTGCGACCGCGAGCGCGGCCAGGAGCCCGACGAGCAGCCCCGCGCCTTCGGCGAGGCCGGTGGTCACGATGAGCGGGATGACGCGCGGCGCCCGCCAGGCCGGGATGCCCTTGGCCGCCTGCAGGATGCGCGCCTGGCAATAGAGGTAGCCCGCGGCGAGGAGGACGGTCGGCCAGACGAGCCAGGGCGTCGGCCACCACGCGGCCGCCAGCCCGCAGCCGAAGAGAAACGGCGCCACGAGCGCCTCGCGCGTCATCCAGGACGCGCCGGGGTGCAGCACGACGTTGGCCGCGCGCAATTGCCGGCCGATCTCGAGGAAGACGCAGAAGAGGCCCGCGGCGACGAACGCGAGCCCGACGACGGCGAACGGACGGTACGGGATGCCGAGGGCATAGGGGAGCGCGCCGGCGATCAGCAGCCCGGTGCCGCTCCCGCCGCCGATGAAGTTGCCCGCTGCGCGCAGGTCCCAGTTCGCCTGGATCCAGGGCGCGACGCGACCGGACTTGGGCTCCGGCAGGCTCATTTGCGGTCCCAGATGTAGTAGATGCCCGGGTTGGTGCCGAGCTCCTCGTGCATGCGGAACCAGTGGTTCTCGGCCAGCAGCTGGGCGACGTTCGAGTTCGGGTCCTCGAGGTCGCCGAACGCGTAGGTCTGCGTGATGCACGAGTTCACGCAGGCCGGCGTCGCCTCGGGGTCGACGCCCGGCTTGAGCCCGCGCGCGAGACCGGCGTCGATGCGATCGACGCAGAAGGTGCACTTGTTCGCGACCGACATGCGCTGCGGATCGAAGCGCGCGGCCTCGGTCGCGGTCGGCGACTCGCCGTAGGCGAAGCGCTTCCGGTGGTTGATGTGGCGCGCCTGGTAGGGGCACGCGACCGCGCAGTAGCCGCAGCCGATGCACAGGTCGTAGTCCATCGTGACCAGCCCGTCGGCGCGCTTGCGCGTCGCGGTGGTCGGGCACACCGGCACGCACGGCGGGTCGGCGCAGTGCATGCAGCCGACCGGCACGAACGTGCGCCGGACGTCCGGGTACTCGCCCGCCTCCAGGTCGAGCACCTGGCGCCACTGCGTGTCCGGCGGCGTCGCGTTCGTGTGCTTGCAGGACGCGGTGCAGGTCTGGCAGCCGATGCACCGGCGCAGGTCCACGGTCATCGCCCAGCGGGTCATGCGGCGAACTCCGCCTCGCGTCGCCCGACGCTCATGCCGCTCTGCTCAACTTCTTGATCCCCACGCGCACGAGATCGGCCGCGGAGCCGGTCGCGTCGGTGAGGTCGAGCGACATCGGGACGAGCGCGTTCATGCTCGGCGCGTGCATGTCCTTCGCGTACGGCTGCGCCCACTGGTCGAACTGGCCGATCATGAGCAGCGTGTCGGGACGGATGCCCTGCCGCAGGATCGCCGGCCCGCGCGTCGTGCCCAGGTAGGAGCGCACCTCCACCGGATCGCCCTCCTCGATCCCGAGCGCTCGCGCGGCGGCGGTGTTGATGACGACGCCGCGGTGGCCGCGCACGTTCCCCGCCACCTCGTCCATGAGCTGGATGCCGACGTTCGCGCCCCACGCGTACTGCATGCTGCGCGAGGTGAGGAGCCAGAACGGGTAGTCGGCGATCGCGCCGTGCTTCGCCGCGTCCTTCTCCCAGATCCCGGGGAAGTCCTTGATCGCGGGCAGCGCCTGGTACTCGGTGAGCTGCGTGTCCCACCACCGGATGTCGACCTCGTGCAGGCGCAGCCCGAGCTCCTGCCCGACGCGGAACAGGCGCTCCTGGTAGGGCATCTCGAAGCGGATGCCCTGCTTGCGCAGCTCCGGGAAGAGGTACCACGTGAGCCGCGGGATCGGCCGGGTGCGATAGCCGTGCTCCCGGTACCACGCGAGGCCGTCGGTAGCCTTTCCGTCGGTGACCTCCGCGCTCGCCGCGCGGCACACCTGATCCCAGATCGTCGCGGCGTCGTGCTTGGCGGCCGGGTCGAGGCTGAAGTCCCAGCCGCTGCCGGCGAGCGGCGCGCCGGCCGCGCCGCGATTGATCGCGTTGTTGTACTTCTCGAGGAGCCCGGTGCGCGCGGCGAGCTCGGTCGCGATGTCGGTCATGTCGCGCGCCTCGCCGCGCGGCGCCACCGCCGCCTGGCGCAGGGCGAAGCCCTCGTGGTCCCAGAACGCCTCGATGAACTTCGTGCCGCCGACGCGGATCAGCTGGGTCGACTCGATGTCGGTCGCCTCCGGCAGCAGCACGTCGGCCATCCAGTTCGTCTCGTCGATCGTGTACGCGAACGCGACGGTGAACGGGAACTCGGCGACGCGCTCGGAGATGCCGCGCGTGTCCCAGAACGAGACCGACGGGTTGGTGCGGTACACGAACCACAGGTCGGGCGCGGTGACCACCGGCCAGTTCTCGGGTGACTGCTTGCGGAACATCCACGCGAGGTGGGTCGGTCCGAGCGCCTGGCTCCACGGCGAGTTCGCCGACAGCGGCACGAGCGTCGAATGGGCGTTGCGCACCTTCGGCTGGCGCTGCCAGCTGTCCTTTCCGGTCGGGTTCATCGGGAAGTTCATGAACCCGTCCGGGCCGCGCGAGACGCTCGCCTGCCGCGAAGTCGCCGGCCGGTTCAGGCGCACCGTCGTGCCGAGCGTGCCGCCCGGCACCTCGAGCGCGCCGACGAGGCACGCGAGCAGCGTGCGCGCGTAGCACGCCTCGTAGCCGCCCCAGCCGTTCGTGACCGTCTTGCCGAGCGCGATCGCGACCGGGCGCAAGGGCAGCGTCTCGCCTTCGATCTCGACCGTCGCGCCGACCTGCGCGTGCTCGAGGTACTCGGCCGCGATGCGCCGGATCGTGCCGGACCTGATGTCGCAGGTCCGCTCGGCCCACTCGGGCGTGTACGGCGCGACGTGCTCGACGAGAAGCGCGAATGCGGTCGTGACCTCGATGCCCCGGTGCAGCCACTCTTTCCCGTCGGCGCCGAGCTCGAGCGCGTCGAGCGTGAAGCGCCCCTCGAGCGCCGGTTCGGTGTCCGGGGTGTCGAAGGGCAAGGCGGCGTTGCGCCGCGTGTCCCACAGCAGGGGCTTGCGCGTGGCCGGATCGCGCAGGAAGAACCCGTTCGGCCCGATGAGGTAGGGCGAGCCGGTGTGGTGCCGGAGGAAGAAGAGATCGAGCCGCTCGCGCGGCTGCTCGCGCAGCAGCACGTGGATCAGTCCGAACAGGAACGCCGGGTCGGTCTTCGGCTTGACCGGGATCCACTCGGCGGAGGCCGCGCCGGTGATCGAGAGATGCGGCTCGATCTGCACGCGCTTCAGCCCGCGCACCCGTGCGGCGGCGTGCCGCCAAGCGCCCGCCACGCCGCCGGAGGCCTCGGTGTTCGCGCCGAACGAGAGCACGTAGCGCGTCGTCGGCGTGTCGGGGCACACGGTGAACGCGCGGTGCCAGAGCTCCCCGTACAGGTGCTCCGAGTGGTAGCACTTGACCCCCTGCCCGCTGCCGAAGCTGAAGTCCACCGCGCCCCACGCGGCGAGGAACGCGGGGAACGTCCCCATGTAATAGGTCGGCGTCCCGCCGCCGCCGAAGCTCGCCGCGACGCGCGGATAGCCCACTTCGTCGGTGAGGCCTTTGGCACGGATCTCGTTCAGCTTGCCGGCGACGATCTCGAACGCCTCGTCCCACGAGATCGGCAGGAAACCGGGGTCCTCGCCGCGCCCCTTCTTCGGGTTGGTGCGCTTCATCGGACGAAGGCAGCGGTTCGGGTTGTACGTCTTCTGCACGATCCCGAACGCCTTCACGCAGCACTTGCCGCCGCCCGGGTGGACCTCGGCGGAGGCGAAGTTGGGCTCGACTTCGGTCGCGACGCCGTCGACGACCTTCACGGTGAGCAGATCCGGCCCCGCCACGCACTGGTAGCAGTACTCGGGGACCTTCTTCACCGTCGCCGCCATCGCTATCTCCTAGGCCCCGCGCACCTTCGCCGCCTTCGCCGCCACGCGCGCGCGCAGTTTCTCGACCTCGACGACGAACCGCCCGTGCTCGCCGCGGCTCACCTCCTCGGCGCCGTCGCGCGCCACCAGCTCGAAGGCGACCTTGCGTCCCTCGACCGCCTTCACCGTGACCGTGATGTCGACGCTCATCCCGAGCAGCGTCGCGCCGCCGTGGGTGACGCTGATCCCGGTGCCGACCGAGTCCTCGCCGGGATCGCAGTGCGCCAGCAGGAATTCGCGGCACGCGATCTCGAAGTCGCGCACCAGCTCCGGCGTCGCGTAGACGCGCAGGTTCTCGCCGAGGAAGTCGATCGTGCGCGGCTTGTCGATCGTGATGCGGCGCGTCGCGGTGAGGCCGGGCTTGAGGGTGTCCTTCATCGTTCCTCCGGGGAAGCGGCGATCTTACTCGCTGGAAATGGCCGCCGCAGGGCGCGCGGGCCGGCACAGTCTACAAGGGCCGTCCGCGCCGAACTCTTGATCCAGGCTAAAGCAGGGGGCCCGGTCCGGCCTAGCATCGCCCCGATGGAGGAGCCCGGGAGCCTCGAGCCGATCGAGCGCGCTAGCCGCGACGAGCTGGCAGCCCTGCAGCTCGCGCGCATGCGCCGGTCGCTTGCGCACGCCTACGCGCGCGTGCCGCACTACCGCGCCTCGTTCGACGGCGCCGGCGTGCGCCCGGAGGACCTGCGCGCGCTCGCCGACCTCGACCGCTTCCCCTTCACCACCAAGCAGGACCTGCGCGCGAACTACCCGTTCGGCATGTTCGCGGTGCCGATGGCCGACGTGGTGCGGATTCACGCCTCGAGCGGCACGACCGGCAAGCCGACCGTCGTCGGCTACACGCGCGGCGACCTCGACGTGTGGGCCGCCGTGATGGCCCGCACGATGCGCGCCGCCGGCGTGCGCGCGACCGACCTCGTCCACAACGCGCTCGGCTACGGCCTCTTCACCGGCGGGCTCGGGTTCCACTGCGGCGCCGAGCGGCTCGGCGCGACGGTGGTGCCGGTGTCGGGCGGCCAGACCGAGCGCCAGGTGCAGCTCATCCTCGACTTCGAGCCCGACGCGATCGTCTCGACGCCCTCCTACATGCTCGCGATCGCCGACGAGTTCGAGCGCCAGGGGGTCGACCCGCGCTCGAGCTCGCTCCGCGTGGCGCTGCTCGGCGCCGAGCCCTGGACGAACGAGATGCGGCGCGCGATCGAGGGCCACTTCGGCCTCGACGCGGTCGAGTGCTACGGGCTCTCGGAGGTGATCGGTCCGGGCGTGGCGGCCGAGTGCGCCGAGTCGAAGGACGGCTGCCACGTCTGGGAGGATCACTTCTATCCCGAGATCATCGACCCGGTGTCGGGCCGCGTGCTGCCCGACGGCGAGTTCGGCGAGCTCGTCCTGACCTCGCTCACGAAGGAGGCCCTGCCGGTCGTGCGCTACCGCACGCGCGACCTCACGCGCCTGCTCCCCGGCACCGCGCGCCCGGTGATGCGGCGCATCGCGAAAATCACCGGGCGCAGCGACGACATGCTGATCATCCGCGGCGTGAACGTGTTCCCGGGCCAGATCGAGGAGCTGATCCTGAAGGCGCCGGGCCTCTCGGCGCACTACATGCTCGAGGTGTCGCGGCCCCGCCACCTCGACGAGCTCGCGGTGCGGGTGGAGGTCAAGCCGGAGTTCGCGCAGGCGGGCGAGGCTGCGTGGTCGCGCGCCGCGCGCGAGCTCGAGCACCACATCAAGTCCTACGTCGGGGTCAGCACCCACGTCGTGCTGGTCGACCCCGGCACGGTGGAGCGCTCCGCGGGCAAGGCGAAGCGCGTGATCGACCTGCGGAGCAAGCCGTCATGAGCCAGGGCTTTTTGATCTTCGCGGTGCTCCTCAACGCCGGCTTCGGCGCCGTCGTGTTCTGGTGGGTGTACCGCGAGTTCCGGCGCACCAGGCGCAAGGAGTGACCGTGCGCGCACGCGCCTCTGCCTGCGGCTAGCCCTGCTTGACCCACGTCAAGGCCCGCCCCCGGGTGGTCCGGATCATGGATCGCCCATGAATGCGCCTGAGCCGCTCGTCACCGACCTGCCGCCGCTGCGGCTCAAGGGCCGCTCGCTCCTGCCGATCGTGCAGGGCGGCATGGGCGTCGGCGTGTCCGCACACCGCCTCGCGGGCGCGGTCGCGCGGCTGAACGCGGTCGGCACCATCGCCAGCGTCGATCTGCGCCGCCACCACGCCGACCTCATGGCGGCGACCGCTACCACGCGCGACAAGACCGCGATCGAGCGCGCGAACCTCGTCGCGCTCGATCGCGAGGTGCGCGCCGCACTCGCGGCGGCGGACGGCCGCGGCGCGATCGCGGTGAACGTCATGCGCGCGGTCGGCCAGTACGCCGACTACGTGCGCCAGTCGTGCGCGAGCGGCGCGCATGCCATCGTCGCCGGCGCCGGACTCCCGCTCGACCTGCCCGAGCTGACCGCCGCCTTTCCCGACGTCGCGCTCGTCCCGATCCTCTCGGACGCCCGCGGCGTCGCGATCGTGCTCCGGAAGTGGCAGCGCAGGAACCGGCTGCCCGACGCGATCGTGATCGAGAGTCCGAAGCACGCCGGCGGCCATCTCGGCGCCGCGAAGATCGAGGACCTCGCGGACCCGCGGTTCGAGTTCGCGCGCGTGCTGGAGGAGACCTTCGCGCTGCTCGCGACCCTCGGGCTCGAGCGCGAGCGCATCCCGCTCATCGTCGCGGGCGGGATCGCGTCGCCGCAGGACGTGCGCGCCGCGCTCGCGCTGGGCGCCGCGGCGGTCCAGGTCGGCACGCCGTTCGCGGTCACGGTCGAGGGCGACGCGCACCCCGAGTTCAAGCGCGTGCTCGCCGAGGCGCGTCCGGTGGACGTCGTGGAGTTCATGAGCGTCGCAGGGCTGCCGGCGCGCGCCGTGCGCACGCCCTGGCTCGCCCGCTACCTCGAAAAGCTGCCCGCGCTGCAGGCGCAGGCGCACAAGCGGCGCGAATGCCTGCTCGCGTGGGACTGCCTGGAGATCTGCGGCCTGCGCGACGGGATCGCGAAGGCCGGCCAGTTCTGCATCGACAACCAGCTCGCGCGCGCGCTCGCGGGCGACGTCGAGCACGGACTGTTCTTCCGCGGCGCCGGAGCGCTGCCGTTCGGCCGCGAGATCCGTCCGGTGCGGGAGCTCGTCGCCTATCTGCTCGGCACGCCCGCGGCGGCGTGAGCCGGCGCGGCGGCCGTCAGGCCGGTGCGCCCTCCGCGCGCTTGACGAAGGCGACCGGCTGCACGGCGGGCTCGGCATCCTCGTAGGCGAGGCACTTCGCGCACACGGTGCCGGCCACGTTCTCAGCCAGGTTCGCGCGCCGCAGCGCGCGGAACTTCTCCGAGTGCCACGCGTCCGCGAACGACATGGTGTTGAGGTCGCCCATGTCGAACCGGCCGTCGTGGTCGAAGCAGCACGCCGAGAGGTGGCCGTCGTAGGTGATGTGGCCCTCGGTGAAGAGCGACCAGCACGGCAGGGGCTTGCGCAGCGCGCCGACGCGGCCCTGGTTGCCGGCGGTGGCCTTGGTGCCCTTCGCCCCGCGCGTGAGCCCGGCCTGCCCGTAGAGGGGGAGCCAGTAGTGCTCGTCGACGTGCGGGAGGATCGCGTCGACGGCCTGTTCCATCTTCACGCGCTGCTCGCCGTCGTAGAGGATGCTCGAGGCGTAGAGCCCGCAGCGATGCCCGGTCTCGGCTTCGACCTCGTCGCGGATGCGCCGCGCCTGCCGGATGTGCTCGGCGATCGAGGCGAATGCGTTGGCCTTCACGCCGGTCACGTCCTGGAACTGCTGCGCGTCGGCGAAGTTGTAGCTGAACTTCAGGCTGTCGAGGCCGGCGGCCATGCACGCGCGGATGCGCTCCGCGGTCGCCATGCGCCCGTTGGTGGTCAGGAACACGTACGGGTAGCCGCACTCGACCTTGGCGTACCGGATCGCCTCCGGCAGCCAGGGAACCAGGAACGACTCGCCGAGGTAGAAGCAGCCGAGCTCCTCGACGCCGAGATCGCGCATCTCGCGCACCACGCGGCTGAACAGCGCCCAGGACATGTCGCTCTTCTGCCGCAGCCGCATGTGCGAGGCGCAGAAGAAGCACTTGAAGTCGCAGCGCGCGGTGAGCTCGATCTTGACGCTCTTCGGGATCGGCGGGGCCTCGCTCCGGTAGTCGTCGGTCAGCAGCGTGATGCGGTCGATGCGCTCGGTGATGCCCACGTTTTTCCCCTGTGCAAAAAAAAATCGGCGGAACGCTTTCGGGTCTTGCGACCCTGGGCAGTTCCGCCAAACACCAGGAGTGAACGTATGTTGCCAGCGTGCCCGTGGCGAACAGTGACTTGGATCAAAGGAACCGCCCGGCGGCGCTCGGGTTCCGCGCCCGGGTGACGGGGTAGGCGCCGGGCGCGTGATGGAATGCCGCCGCCCCGCTTCACGGCGCTTGGCGGCACGCGACGCTAGCCCTCGTAGGCGCGCAGTCGTTCGGGGTCGGTAATGCGAATGATTCTTCCGCGCACCTCGATCAGCCCGGCGGTCGAGAGGTCGTGCAGGATGCGCGAGAAGTGCTCGCGGGTGATGTTGAGGCGGGAGGCGAGGACCCCCTTGCTCGTGGCGAGCGCGATCTCGATCGGGGCGTGCGGCGGCCCCTCCTCCGGCGCGTCGCGCAGCAGGTACCCGATCACCCGCTGGGTCCCGCTGCGCAGCGTGTAGGCCTCCAGGTCGTGCACCAGGCGGTGCAGCCGCTGCGCCAGTCCGGCGAGCATCTTGCGCGCGAAGCGCGGGTTGCGCTCGAGCTCGGCGAACACGCCGCTCTTACCGATCTGGAGCAGCAGCGAGTCGGCGAGGGTCTCGGCGAAGACGACGTAGGGCTTCTCGAGGAACATCACCGCCTCGCCGAAGCTCTGCCCCGGTCCGAGGATCTCGACCACCTTCTCCGACCCGTCGGCGGCCCCGAACGCGAGCTTCACCTGGCCGTACACGACGACGTGGAACCCCGCGCACGCCTCGCCGCGACGGAAGAGGATCGTGCCGGTGGGCGCGCGCACCTGCGCCGTGCCCGCCGCGATGCGGTCGAGCTCGGCGTCGGTCAGCTCCCGGAAGAGCGGGACGTTCTTGAGGAACTCCTGGATGCGGATCGGCGCAGCGGGCACGCGGGCATGCTCGGCCCCACCCGCCGGTCCGATCTTTGATGCGGGTCAATTCGCCGGACCGCGAGGCGTCCGGCGCGGTCCGACCCCCTAGAACTGCGGCGGGTGCGCCTCGTCGGCGACGCCCTGGACCGCGATGCGCGCGGGCAGGTAGCCGACCTCGACCGCCGGGGGGGCGGCCTGTGCGGTGGGCGCGGCGATCCCGATCTGCGCGGTCCGCAGCGCGAGCTGGTGCGGCACGGCGACCTGGGCGATGTCGGGCGCCGCTGCGCTGAAGGCGAGCGCGAAACCGACGGCGGCGATCGCGCCGGCCGCGAGTACGAAGCGGGTCGCACGGGACGGGGCGGGCGCGGCAGGGTGGGCGTTCATTGGCAAGCCTCCTCAAAGGTGAGCGGCAGATCCGCACGCGGAGCGTAGGCGCCCGCGACCTACCGAGCGCTTACAGACAGGGGGTTGCGGCGCTGAACTTTCGGGCTAATCCCGGCGCGCGAAAAAAAGCGCCCCGGGCCGGAGGAGCGACATGGCCGCGGGGCGCCCCGACTCAATCGCGCTCGTCGATCGCGCTAGCGGACGTCGGCGAGGTCGAACCGCGGATGCGTCGCGTCTTCCGGCACGTCGCGCTGGAACCGGCCGCCGCCCAGCACGAGGTGGGCGCCGTAGGCGAGGAACCCGAGGAACGCCACGTCCAGCGCGTACACGATGCCGTTCACGACGACCGCGATGTCCATGGCGCGCCTCCGTCCGGGTTGGGGGTCCAACCTCACTCTAGGAGGGCCCGGCATACTCCAGACATACAGCAGGGGCACGGCCCCCTCGTCCGTTCGGTCGAGCCATCCGCCTCATCCGTGGAGGAGCCGGAGCAGCGCCTCGGTCTCGGGCGACGGGCCGACGCCGACGAGCGCCGCGAGCACCTCGCGGCAGCGGTCGTACGCGGCGAGCGCCTCCGCCCGACGGCCCTGGCGATGCAGCAGGCGGAGGATGCGCTGGTGGATGCGTTCCGCCGTGGGCTCCACGTCGGCGGCGCGGTGGTACCACGCGAGCGCCGCGTCGAGGTTGGCGAGTCCTTCCCAGCGCTCCCCGACCGCCTCGGCGAGCGCGACGAAGCGGCGCCGCAGGCGCTGTCGCGCGGGACGGATCCACGGCTCGTCGTCCGAGGCGAGGAGCGGCCCGCGGTAGAGGCGCAGCGCCCGCTCGAGCAGGTCGACCGTAAGCACGGCCGGCGCGCGCTCGCCGCGCGGCACTTCCTCCACGCGGCCGGCGAGACGCTCGAACGCGAGCGCGTCCACCCAGACGATCCCCGGATTGAGCGCGAGCTTGCCGCCGTGCAGCGTGATCGCGTCGTCGCACCCGAGCAGCCGCCGCAACCGGTGCAGCGTCACGTCGAACGACCGCTTGGCCGCGTCCCCCTCGGCGTCGGGCCACAGCGCCTGGGTCACCGCGCCGAAGCCCACGTCGCGTCCGCCCGACGCGATGACGTACTTCAGGAGCTCGATCGGCTTGCGCTGCGGCTTCGCCGCCGCATCCAGCGCCGCGCCGTCCGCCGCGAGCTCGAACGCACCGAGGGCGCGCACGCGCACGCGCCAGGGCCAGCGCTCCTCCTCGGCGTCGGGCGGCGGCAGGCCGCGTGACGCGATCATGCGTCGCACGAATTCGCGCTCGATTCCGCAGCCGAGCGCGACCGCTGCGAGCCGCGACAGCGTCGCGGGCAGGACGAACGGCAGGTGCGGCACGCACCCGATCGAGCGGGCGGCCGCCAGCGCCGCGCGCAGCGGCGCCAGCGCGGACTCCATGTCGCCGCGGCGGACGAGCGCGGCGGCGTACAGCAGCTGCGCCGAGACCCGCATGCCCTCGAGGCGCCAGCTGCGGGCGGTCGCAACCGCGACCTCGAGCTCGCGCAGCGCGGCCTCCACATCGCCGAGCGCGAGCAGCGCCTGCCCGAGGTTCCCGTGCCACAGCGGCCGGTAGTCGGGCAGGACGTTGCCGGCGGATTCGAGCACCGCCCGCGCCTCGGCGACCGCGGCAAGCGGGTTGCCCTCGAGCAGTGCGACGTAGACCGCGAGCGTGCCGACGTGCATCGCAATCGGCGCGGGCAGCCCGCCGGCCTGGCGCAGGCGGTCCAGGCGCTCTCGCGCGCGCGCCGCGTCGCCGCGTACGACCGCGGCGCGGCAGTCGAGAAACCAGGTCGAGGCGAGCGCGTCGATCGAGCCGGTAGCCGCGGCGAGCTGCCGCATCCGCTCGATGGTCGCGGCCGCCGCGCCGGCGTCCCCGAACTGGATCTGGCTGTAACCGCGGAAGAAGAGGAGCGTCGCGAGGTCGCCCGGCGGCGCGTCCTCGCGCGCCGCGAGCGCCGCGGTTTCGGCGGTCAGCGCGGCGAGCTTCGGCAGGTCGGCGTCGAGCGTCGGCACGCTGAGCGCGAACGCGGCCATGCGTGTTCGCGCCGCGACGTCCTCGAGCGTGCGCGACAGCGCTTCGGAACGCGCGGCGAACCGCGCGATCAGCGGGTGATGCGGCGGGAACTGGTGCACGAGCAGGAACTGGGCGATGACGCGCGCCTCGGCGGCCGGGTCGTCGAAGGACGGATGCGCGGCGGCGATGCGTTCCGCGGTCGCGACCCACCGCGCCGCCTCCTCGGGGGAGGTGCTCGAGCGCAGCAGCCATGCGCAGCTCGCGAGCGCGCCTTCGGCGTCGCCGGCGCGCTCGAACGCCGCGCCCGCCTCGGCGAGCAGCGCGTGCGCCCCGGGCTGCCGCAGCGCGAGCCGGCAGCGCCCGAGCCAGTACCCGAGCCACGCGTCCTGCCCGCGCACCTCGGCCGGAATCGCCTCGATCCACCGCGCGACGGTCGCATGCCGCCCGTAGGCCGCGAACCGGCCGGCGTGCGCGCGCACGAGCCCGGCGAGCGCGGCCCAATCCCCGTTGGCGACGAGCAGCGGCACCGCCGCGACCGGGTCGGCGGCCTCCGCGAGGGCCGCGGCGGCGGCCGCCCGGACTGCGTAGAGCGCCTGCGCCTCGAGCTGCCGCCCCGCCTCGCGCCGGAGAAACTCGCCGAAGAGCGGGTGAAACTCGTACACCGGCGTGGATTCCGTTCGACGCTCGGTGAAGAGCTGGGTGCGGTGCAGGGCTTCGAGCAGCTCGGCGGCCCGCTGCTCGCCGGTGACCGTGGCCGCAAGGTCCGGCGTCATGCGCGGCAGGAACGCGGCGCGGAGGAGAAAATCGCGCTCGCGCGCGGGCGCGGCGGCGAAGACCTCGGTCGCGAAGTAGTCGAACACCGCCTCCGGCGCGAGGTCGGGCAGCGCGCGCCTGCCTTCGGGCGCCCGCGCGAGCAGGACGACCCCGGCGGCCCAGCCCTGCGCCGCCTCCCCGATCGCCTTCGCCGGCTCCGGCGCGACCCCGTGCCGACGCGCGAGCGCGACGCCCTCCTCGGTCGTGAGGCGCAGCGCCGCCCAGTCGAGGGCGCAGTACCCGGCGCTCGCCGCGCGGCGACCGAGGTACGCAGGCGGCCCGCTGCGGCTCGCGACGATCGCGATCGAGCCGCGCGGCACCGCGCCGAGGAGCGCGCCGATGGCCGCATGCACGGGTGCATCCGGCGGCAGCGCGTGGAAGTCGTCGAGCACGAGCACGAGTCCGCCGTCGCCCGCGGCGGCGAAGAGACGCTCGCCGAAGCGCCGTGCGAAGACCGCGAGCTCGGCCGTCGCGGACGCGCTGTACGCCGGAAGGTCGGTCGCGCCGAGCGCGCGCCCTGCGAGCGCGAGGTAGTGGAAAAATGTTGCGGGATCGGCGTCGCCCCCATCCAGGCTCAGCCAGAGCGCGCGCAGGCCGCGCGCTTCGACCCACGACGCTACGAGCGAGGTCTTGCCCGCGCCGCACGGCGCGCTCAGCCAGGCGAGCGCCCCAGCGCGCGCGGCGTCCAGGCGCTCGAACAGTCGCTCGCGGCGCACGAGCGCGTCCGCCGCAGGTCGGGTGATCTTGGCGATCGACGGACGCCGGCTCTCTCCCGCGTGGTTCGCCGCTCCGACCATCGGGGCCTCTCCCTTTCCCCCACGTCCGCTGCGGCGGGGGCTCGGCGGACGGAATTCCTCAGCGTCGATCGTAGGACCGCGCGGCGGCCGCCCGCCATCCCCCGTTCGGATGAGCCGTTTCGACGCGCTGCGGGCCATTGGATGCGCTCCCGGTCAGGCCGCGCGGCGAAGCGCGAGGACGGCGGGTACGCCGCCGATGCCGAGCAGGCCCGCGAGAAACCCCGCGGTGCACCCTGCGGCAGCGCAGACCAGCCAGACCGACATCGTCGCGACTCCCCGTGACGTGCACTCGATGGCGCATTGTTCCGGCGCGAGGCGCGGCGGGAAATCGGGCGGTGGAGCTAGCTCGCGGCGGGGTAGCGCCGGGGCGCGCGGGCTAATCCGGGCGGGCGCGGCCGTCGGGCCGCGGCCGCTTCGGGATGCCCCAACCGGAATCAAAGAAGGGCCAAGCCGCGGTGCTACACTCGCCCGCGTCGCCGGCCGGGAGGGGCCGGCACTCGTTAACGTGGAGGAGGAGGCAATGATGAAGCTCGCCCGCTGGATGGGTCTCGCCGCGTGTGCCGCGGCCGCGCCCGTGGCCGCGCAGGTCACGCTCAACGCAAGCTCGTGGGTACCCCCATTGCACCCGATCACCGCCACCATGCTGGTGCCGCTGTGCCAGGACATGGAGAAGGCGACCTCGGGACGGGTCAAGTGCAACGTCCTGCCGAAGGCGCCGGTGACCGCGCCCCAGACCTTCGACGCCGTGCGCGACGGGCTGATCGACCTCTCGTACACCGTGCACGGCTACACGCCCGGCCGGTTCGTGCTCACCGACGCGGTCGAGTTCCCGTTCATGGCGGACACGTCCGAAGTGATGTCGGTCGCCTACCAGCGCGTCTACGACCGCATGCTGGCGAAGGCCGACGAGCACAAGGGCGTGGTGCCGCTCGCGATGATGACCCACGGACCCGGACAGATCTATCACACCAACAAGGCGATCGGATCGCTTGCCGACCTGAAGGGCCAGAAGATCCGCATCGGCGGCGGCCTGATCAGCGAGATCACCAAGTCGCTCGGCGCCGTCCCGCTGCTGCGCCCCGCGCCCGAGGTGTTCGAGATTCTCAAGACCGGTGTCGCCGACGGCGTGTTCTTTCCGAAGGAGTCGGTGGGCTCGTTCAAGCTGACGCCGGTCCTGAAGCACGCCACCTTCGTGCCCGGGGGCCTCTATAACGTCAGCTTCGTTTGGATGGCGAATCCGGCCAAGTGGAACTCGATCCCCGAGGCCGACCGCAAGCTGATCCAGTCGCTGCTCGGCGAGGCGCTCTCGCGCCGGTCCGGCAAGGCCTGGGACGCCGCCGACGAGAAGGGCGTGCAGGCGATGAAGGAAGGCAACCTGCAGATCCAGACGGCGAGCCCGGCCTTCATGGAAGAGATCCGCAAGTCGACCGCGCCGCTCGAGCAGGCCTGGGTCGAGAAAGCCAAGGGGAAGGGCGTGGACGGGAACGCGGTCATCGCCGCGCTGCGCGCCGAAATCAAGAACGCCGCCGCCGGCAAGTAGGCGGCCCGCGGCCGGGCGGCGCACCGCCCGGCCGCACATTCCAGACATCATGGCCCACCGGGAGCCGGGGGCAGGCGGGGAGCGCCCCTTCGACCGCGCGGTCCAGTCGGCGCTCGGCGCCCTGACCGCCGTCGTGCTGTTCGTCATGATGGCGCTCACCTGCGTGGACGTCGTCGGGCGCTACTTCTTCAATCGCCCGGTGCCCGGCGGGCTCGAGATCATCGAGATCCTGGTCGCAGCGACCGTGTTCGGCGCGCTGCCGCTCGTCACGCTGCGCGAGGAGCACGTCACGGTCGACCTGCTCGACGCCGTCGTACCCGACTGGCTGCTGCGGGCGCAGCAAGTCGGGGCCTGCCTGCTCTCTGCTGCCGTCTGCGGCGTCGCCGCGTGGCAGCTCCTCCTGCGCGGCAACCGGATGTTCGGCTACGGGGACACCACCGCGGTCCTCAAGATCACGCTCTACCCGCTCACCTACCTCATGAGCGCCGGGATGGCGCTCGTCGCGGTGATCTTCCTCGTGCTCGCGTTCCGGCCACCGGCGCGCAAGCTCGTCAAGAATTGACGTGACCGAGTCGCTGGTCGGCTTCGCCGCGTTCCTCCTGCTCGCCTTCCTGCGGGTGCCGCTGTGGATCTCGATGCTCTTCATCGGCGCGCTCGGCTTCGCCTACAAGACCAACACGACCGCGGCGCTGTCGATGATCGGCCAGCTCGCCTACGAGACGAGCATGTCCTACACGCTCTCGGTCGTGCCGCTGTTCGTGCTGATGGGCAACCTCGTCACGCGCGCGCGGCTGTCCGAGGAGCTCTACGAAGCCGCCTACACCTTCACCGGCCACCTGCGCGGCGGGCTGGCGATGTCGACCATCCTCGCCTGCGCCGGCTTCTCGGCGATCTGCGGCTCGAGCCTCGCGACCGCCGCGACCATGGGCAAGGTCGCCTACCCGCCGATGAAGCGCTTCGGGTACAAGGACGGGCTGGCGGCGGGCTCGGTCGCGGCGGGCGGCACGCTCGGCATCCTGATCCCGCCGTCGGTGCTGCTGGTGATCTACGGCATCCTCACCGAGCAGAACATCGGCCAGCTCTTCGCCGCCGGGATCCTCCCCGGCATCGTTGCGACGCTGTGCTATCTCGGGGCAGTCCTCTACAGCGTGTGGCGCGACCCCGATGCCGGCCCCCCGGGCGAGCGCCGCACCTGGGGCGAGCGCCTGCGCGCGCTCTCGCAGGTGTGGGGCGTGCTGCTGCTCTTCGCGCTGGTGATGGGCGGCCTGTACAGCGGCGTCGCGACGCCGACCGAGTGCGCCGGGGTGGGCGCGGGCGGCGCGTTCCTGTTCGCGCTGTTCCGCCAGGGCCTCTCGCTGCGCGTCCTCGCCGACGTGCTGATCGAGTCGGGCCGCACCACCGCGATGATCTTCGCGATCCTGATCGGGGCGATGATCTTCGCGAACTTCATCAACCTGACCACGATGCCCGCCCAGCTGCGCGACTTCGTCGCCGGCTCGGGGTTCCCGCCGATCGTGGTGATCGTGGCGATCCTGGGGATCTACATTCTGCTCGGCTGCGTGCTCGAGAGCATGTCGATGGTGCTGCTGACGGTGCCGCTCTTCTACCCGCTCGTGCAGCACCTCGGCTTCGACCTGATCTGGTTCGGCATCCTGGTGGTGTGCGTGACCGAGCTGAGCCTCATCACCCCGCCGGTGGGCCTCAACGTCTTCGTGCTGCGCGCGGTGCTGCCACAGGTGCCGATCACGACCGTGTTCCGCGGGGTGATGCCGTTCGTCGGCGCCGACATCGTGCGGCTCGCGATCCTGGTCGCCTTCCCGGCGATCTCGCTCTTCCTGCCGCGGCTGATGGGCTGAAGCGCCCGCGACCGGCGCGGCCTACCCGCCGCGCGCCGCGGCGATGCATTCGGCGAGCACCTGCTGATCGCCGATCTGGTTCGCGAGCAGGAACACCAGCCGCGCGTTCAGCGCCGCGCTCGCCTCGTCGCTGAGCCCTTCGTGCGCGGCGACGAGCGCCGCGTAGAAGCCGTCGGGATCGGGGATGTTCGGGTCGGTGCGCATGGGCGGGCTCAGGTCGCGTCGGGGGTGAGGCAAAGCGCCTTCTTCAGCATTGCGTCGGCGTGCGCCGGGCGGGCGTCGTGCACGCAGCCGGCGAGGTAGAGGTCCGGCCGGATGAGCGCGAAGCTGCCCGGCTCGGCGCCGAGCGCCTGCTTGAGCTTGCCGTCGGGATCGCCGATTCCGCCCGGTCCGCACACGAAGAAGCGAAACGGACGCCCGCTCGCCTCGAGCCAGGCGTACGCCGCGACGTCCTGCGCGCGCGTCGGCGCGTACAGAATGCCGAGGAAGACCGTGCCGATCCGCTGCGCGAGCTCGACGAGCGTCGCGCGGGTGCCGTCCGGCAGCGTGATCGGCACGTTCTGCACCGAGTGGCCGCCGTTCGTGACCGCGGGCGAGCCGGGATACGGATTGGCGACCGACAGGCGCCCGCTGTTCACCAGGGCGCGCGCGAACGGGTGCTTGCGCGCGAGCGCGATCGCCGCGTCGCGCAGGCTGCGCTCCGCCGACGACCGCGGCGCGAGAAAGCGCGCGGTCCGGCTCGTGACCTCGAGGTTCTGGCGCGCGGCCGGCTGGCGCTCGGCGTCGTAGGTGTCGAGGAGCCGCTCGGGCGCGCGCCCGGCGACGACGAGCGCGAGCTTCCAGCCGAGGTTGTAGGCGTCCTGGACGCCGGAGTTCCCGCCGCGGCCGCCGAACGGGCTCACGACGTGCGCCGCGTCGCCGATGAAGAAGACGCGAGCGTGCCGGAACGAGTCGAGCAGGTGGTCGCGATAGGCGTACGGGCCCACCCAGACAAGCTCGAACTCGGCCTCGCCCAGGTGCGCGCGGACCCGCGCCGCGGCGACATCGTGCCGGCTCACGCGGTCGGGATCGGCGTCGGGGTCCATCTGGTAGTCGAGCCGCCAGACGTCGTCGCCCATCGGGTGCTGCCACACGCCGCGGTTCTCGTTGAACGGCGCCTCGACCCAGGTCCAGCGCTCGGCGGGAAACCGCTCATTGAACCGCACGTCGGTGATGCACCAGCGGTCGGCGCTGCGCGCGGTGTGCGTCTCGAGGCCAAAGCCGGCGCGGATCGCGCTGTTCACGCCGGTCGCGTCCACCAGCCATGCGGCCTCGAGCGCGTAGGCCCCGGCCGGCGTCTCGACCGACACGGTCACGAATCCGTCGCCCTGCTCCACCTTCGTGACGCGGCTCTTCCAGCGCAGCTCGCAATGGCCAAGCTCGCGGATGCGGTCGACCAGGAACCACTCGACGTAGAACTGCTGCAGGTTGATGAACGGCGGCTGCGCGGACGCGCTCGCCGGCTGCAGGTCGAACGAATAGACCACGTCGTCGCCGGCGAAGGTCTTGCCGCGCGACCAGGTGACGCCCTTCTCCCGCATGCGCGCGTAGGTGCCGAGCTGGGCGAAGATCTCCAGGGTCTTCTGCGCGTACACGATGCCGCGCGACGAGGCGCCGCGCACCCCAATCGTGTCGTCCTCGTCGAGCAGGACGCAATCGACGCCGCGGTTCGCCAGGTCGCAGCCGAGGGTGAGCCCGGACAACCCGCCGCCCACGATCGCGATGGGGTAGCGGCGCGTGCTCCCGCCCGCGAGCTCCGGCGGCGGCACGAACGGGTAGACCGGAAGGTCGTAGCCGCCGGTCCAGACCGGCTGCTCGGTCGCGCTCACCGCGTCGCCTCCGCGCGTCAGGCGCGATAGTCGATCCAGTTCGGCCCGCGCATGGCGCGCTCCATGCGCCGCACCGTCGCCTCGAACATGCGCCGGCAGGTGCCGCCGTCCGGGTCGAATTGCAGCGCGTCGTTCTTGCACGATTCGCGCACCGCGTCGGTGAGCGGGACGTCGTAACCGCCGATCGCCGCCGCCTGGCACTGCACGTCGCAGGCGCGCTGCAGGGTCCACAGCAACGCGAACGCGTGCGCGACATCGTGGTCGGCCACCAGCAGGCCGTGGTTGCGCAGGATCATCACGTGCTTGTCCCCGAGGCTCTTCACCAGCCGCGGCTGCTCGTCCGCGCGCACGGTGATGCCCTCGAAATCGTGGTAGGCGACGCGGCCGACCAGCATCGCGCCGTAGAAGTCGTCGTGCGCGAGGCCGGCGCGGCGGCACGCGATCGCCATGCCCGTCGTGGTGTGGGTATGCATGATGCAGTGCGCGTCGTCGCGCGCCGCATGCACCGCGCTGTGGATGATGAAGCCGGCGCGGTTGATGCCGTGCTGCGTCGGCCCGACCGGGTTGCCCTCCAGGTCGACCTTCACCAGGTTCGACGCGGTCACCTCGTCGTACCACAGGCCGAACGGGTTGATCAGGAAGTGCCGCTCGGGCCCGGGCACGCGCACCGTGATGTGGTTGAAGATCGTCTCGTTCCACCCGTACCAGTCGAAGACGCGATAGGCGGCGGCGAGCTCGATCCGCAGCCCCCACTCCGCGTCGCTGATGTGCGCCGGCTTGCCCAGGACCTTCGTGTCCGACTTGCCCATGATCATATTCTCCGCATGAAACCGCCTAGCGATGCCGCGCGCGCTCGCGGATCAGCGCCTCGACCCCGTCGATCGTCGGCGTCGGAACGCCGGCCTTGCGCCCGAGCTCGCACACCGCGGTCACGATCGCGTCGATCTCGAGCGGCCGGCCGCGCTCCAGGTCCTGCAGCATCGAGACCTTCACGTCCCCGAGCTTGCGCGCGAGCGCGAAGCGCTCCTCGAGCGACACGGTCATGCGGCAGCCATGCGCCCCGGCGACCGCGATCGCCTCCACGATCATGCGCCGGATCAGCTCGAGCAGCGCGGGGTTGGCGTTGATCTCGCTCATCAGCGCGCCGGTCAGCGCCGCCACCGGGTTGTACGAGGTGTTGCCGACGAGCTTGGTCCACAGGTCGTCGCGGATGCGCGCGCTCACCGGCGCCCGCAGACCTGCGCCCTCGATCGCCGCGGCGAACGCCTGCACCCGCGGGGTCGTGCGGCCGTCGAGCTCGCCGAGGATGAACGACCCGACGCTGGTGTGGTGCACCAGGCCCGGCGCGACCACCTCGGCCGAGCCGTGCACGACGCAACCGACCAGCTGCCGCGGGTCGAGCGCGCGCACCATCTCGCCGCGCGGGTCGAGGCACTCGACCGGCTGTCCGTCGAACGGTCCGCCGGCACGGCAGAAGTACCACCACGGGATGCCGTTGATTGCGGTCACGACCGCGGTGTCGGGGGTGAGCAGCCCGGCGATGCGCGCGAGCATCGGCCCGATCGAGTAGGCCTTGAGCGCGATCACCACGACGTCCTGCGGGCCGAAGCCGGCCGGGTCCTCCGACGCCGGCACCCGCAGGCTGCGCACGCCGGCGTCGTCCTTGAGCCCGAGGCCGTTCGCGCGGATCGCCGCGAGGTGCGCGCCGCGCGCGACCAGGCTCACCTCGTGGCCGGCCGCCGCGAGCCGCGCGCCGAGCAGCCCGCCGATCGCGCCGGCGCCGACGACGCACACTCTCACAGCGCGCGCATCCAGGCCGCCATCTCGTCGGCCACGCGCTCGACGTGCTCGGGCTGCCCGGCGAGGTAGTGATTGCCGCCCTTGACGTCCACGTTGCGAATGCGGCCCCGTGCGGCCTCCAGCCAGGCGTCGCGCGTGCTCGGAAACGTCGACGCGTCCGCGGTGTAGGTGAAGAGCAGCACCGGCACCGACGTGCGCGCGAGGTTCGCCGGCCCGTCGGCGCGCGATCCGGAAGACCACTGCGACAGGAACGCGCGCAGGCTCGTGTAGCGCGCCATCGCATTCGCGGCGTAGTTCACCTGCCTCGCGTCGCCCCAGATCGATCCGGCGGGGCGGTCGTTCGGGTCGAGCGCGAGGTCGAGGCAGCGCGGCTCCGCGTGCGTGCGGTAGACGACGAAGGCCTGGTCCTGCGGGCCCGACGGATTCGCGCGGAGCCACCGCAGCCGCGACCACACCCACTGCTCGATGCGATCGCGCCGGCGGGCCTGGGCGGCGCGGAAACGCGCGAGGAACTCCGTCGCGAACGGCGGGCCGTTGCGCGGGTCGTACATGTCGAGCGCGGGGTCGGCGCTCACCGCGTCCGCCTCGTCGATCACCGACGGGTCGATCCACTCGCCGAAGAGGCGCGAGCGGCCGAGGTGCGCGCCGCAGAGCGCGATGCCGTCCGCGCGCGGAAAGTCGGACGCGTCGAGCCCCGAGGCGTCGCCGTCGACCAGCCGCACCGCGTCGAAGCGCTCGGCCTGCGCCTGGTAGTAGGCGGCGAGCGAGGCACCGCCCGAGTTCCCGATCAGGGCGATCCGCTCGTAGCCGAGCCCGCGCAGGAATTTCACGCCGGCGCCGAGATCCTGGATCACCCGCTCCATGAGAAGCATGGTGTCGTTGTTGACGAAGCGCGAATTGAGACCAAGGCAGGTAACCCCGCGCTGCGCGAGCGGCCCGATCAGGTAGTGCCCCATGAAATTCGACGTCGGGTGCATCACGATCGCCGCGACGCGCTTCGGGCCCTCGGCCTCGGCGTAAGCGCCGTAGATGCGCGGTCGCAGCATCGCGAGCCCGGACTGGCTCTCCATCGCCGCGCCGGGCTTCACGTCGATGACCGCGAGCTTCAGCTCGGCCACGCGCCCTCCCCGCGAGTCAACCCGGAACCGTCCTGAGCGTGCCCGCGCGGCGTCGCTCGGCCTTCTCGCGCGTCCAGGCGGCGCACTCCGCGTGCGCGCTCTCGGCCTTGCCCGCGACGTACTCGTCCGGGCCGGTGTAGGCGGTGAGCTCGAGCCGGATGCCGTTCGGGTCGAAGAAATAGATCGACTGGATGAAGTGGTGGTCGGTCACGCCGATCACGCTCACCCCGGCGCCCTCGAGCCGCCGCTTCGCCTCCTCCACGGCCGCGACCGAGTCCACCCGCAGCGCGATGTGGTTGACCCAGGCCGGGGTGTTCGGGCTCGCCGCGGACGCCTGGTCGTCGCCCAGGTCGAAGAAGGCGAGATAGGAGCCGTCGCGCATGCGGAAGAAGATGTGCACGTACGGGCAGTATTCGCCGGTCGACGGCACGCGGTCCGCGCGGATGACGTGCACGAGCGGGAGGCCGAGGAGATCCTCGTAGAAGCGCCGCGTCTCCTCTGCGTCGCGACAACGGTACGCCCAGTGATGCAGGCCGTGGATCGGGACGAAATCGGGCATGACGGCGGCTCGCGGTGCTCGGGACGCGTGAAGTGTGCCGCAAATCGGCGCGGGCGTGCCGCGGCGCCGGGCCGGCGTCCGTCCCGCGCCGGCCCGCCGCACCGGGAGCGGAAGGTGCAGTCCGGCCGCGGCGGCCCGCCGGATCGCCGTATTTCGGGCATCGGGCTCGTTTACAATCGGCGCTCCATGCGGCGCGTTCCCCGAACCCTGTCGGCCCTCGACCACGGCCCCGTCCAGCGGGTGCTCAAGGGGCTGGCGGCGTGCGGGATCGGCGTGGGGCTCGCCGCGCTCCTGGCGCACACGGTGCTCTTCGACCGCCTGAACGGGTGGATCCACGACGCCGCGCAGCGCCGCTTCAGCCACGCGATCGACGTCGAGCAGGTGGTCGCCTTCTCGCTGGACGAGGAGTCGCTCGGGCGCGTCGTCGACGCGGGCGCGCCGTGGCGCAGCGAGCGCGAGGCCTACGCGCACGTGCTGCGCTACCTCGAGACGCACGGCGTGCGGGCGGTGGCGTTCCAGTCGGTGCTCGCCGACGAGCTTCCGGGCGACGAGGCGCTCGCCGCGTCGCTCGGCCGCAACAGCGTGCTCGCCGTCGCCGGCGTGACCGTGCCGCTGAACCCGACCGCCGGCTACCAGCGCCAGCTCGCGGCGAAGGCGGTGCCGCGGAATGCGACCGGCATCGAGGCCGACGCACACATCCCCTACCTCGGGTGGGCGCACGTGAAGCTGCCGGGAGAGCGGCTCACGCGCGACGGCGCGGCGGCGATCGGCGTCGTCAACGCGGTCCCGGATGAGGACGGCGTCCTGCGCCGGATCCAGCTCTTCCACGGCGTGCAGGGCTACCTGATCCCGAGCCTGCCGGTGGCGGTGCTCGCGGCGGCCGACCCGGCGCTCTCGCCGCCGCGCGTGGTGGGCGAGGCACTGCAGGTGCGCCGCGGCCGCGTCGTGATGGGCGAGAAGGGCGACGTGGCGCTGCGCTTCCCGCGCAACGCCGAGGATGTGCGGGTGATCCCGTTCCACGAACTCGCGCTCGCCGCGCGCGGGGTGGCCGGGTCGCAGTGGGTCGCGCGCGAGGTCGCCGGCAAGGTCGCGTTCATCGGCCGCACCGACGGGTCGATCGGCGACCGGGTCTACACCCCGGTCGGCCGCATGTCGAGCCTGGAATTCGCCGCGGTCGCCTACGCGACGCTCGCCGCCGGGCAGGTGCTCGCGCCTGCCTCGATGACTCTCGACGGCGCGCTGCTCGCCGCGGCGCTCTTCGTGCCGCTGCTGCTGCTGTGGCGAGGCGTGGAGGCGAGCGGGCGCAGCTTCGTGGTCGGCTTCACCGTGCTGCCGCTCGCGCTGGTGGCGGCGGGGATCGCGCTGTTCGTGTTCGGGCACCAGTCGCGCTGGCTCTTCGCCACCCTCGCCGGGACGGCGACCCTGGCGGTGGTGGTCTCGTTGTGGATGTACCTCCTCACCGACGAGCGCCGGCGCTTGCGCTACGAGACGCTCGCGGCGCGCGAGGCGAACCGGCTGAAGACCGAGTTCCTGAACCACCTCACGCACGAGCTGCGCACGCCACTCACTGCGATCACGGGCTTCAACAAGCTCAACCAGTTCACCGACGACCTCGGCCGCGAGGCGCGCATCCGCAACAGCGCCACCATCGCGCGCAACTGCGAGCACCTGCTGCAGCTCATCAACAACCACCTCGACCTGGCGAAGATCGAGGCCGGTGCGCTGACCATCACGCCCGCGCCCGAGAGCGCGGAGCAGCTCTGCCGCGACGCGGTCGCGACGATGTCGCCGCTCGCGGAGGAGAAGCGCGTGCGCCTGCGGTTCACGCGCGCCACCGAGGTTCCGCCCGCGCTCATGCTCGACGGCGCGCGCGTACGGCAGGTGCTCATCAACCTGCTCGGCAACGCGCTCAAGTTCACCCCGGCCGGCTCGGTCGAACTCACCGCCTCGTGGCACGTCGCGGCGCTCGTGTTCGAAGTGCGCGACACCGGCCCGGGCATCCCGGACGAGGCGATCGCGCGCATCTTCGAGCCCTTCGAGCAGGCCGACTCGAGCATCGCGCAGCGCTACGGCGGCACCGGGCTCGGGCTGGCGATCACGCGCAACCTCGTGGACCTCATGGGCGGCACGATCGAGGTTTCGTCGCGGCCCGGCCTCGGCTCGACCTTCACCGTGCGCCTGCCGGCCGAGATCGCCGCCCGCGCGCAGACGGTGCGCCCGATCACCGAGGCGATCGCCGCCCGCGAGCCGCTCGACGGCCGCGTGCTCGTGGCCGAGGACAACGAGGACATCCGCGAGCTCGTGCACGTGCTGCTCACCAAGCTCGGCGTCGAGTCGAGCTGCGTCGCGAACGGCCTCTCGGCGGTCGAGGCGGCGCTCGCCGGACGCTTCGACGCGGTGCTGATCGACCTCGAGATGCCGGTCATGAACGGCTACGAGGCGGTGCACGTGCTGCGCACGCGCAACTACACCGGGTCGATCCTCGCGCTCACCGCGCACACCGAGGGGCCGGAGGTGGAGCGGGCGCACGCGGCCGGCTGCGACGGCGTCGTCACCAAACCGGTCTCGCTCGAGTCCCTGCGCGCGGCGCTGCGGCCGATCCTGCGCGACTCGCATCGGGCAACCGCACCGACGGCGCGCGCCGGCGACGGATTTGCACGTTAGCGCGCGCCGGCCGGAGCCGGGAGCGGACAAATTGCCGCGCCATCCGCGCCCCTGCTCCGTAGACTTGCGGCCATGGAGACCGTCCGTCCCAGCGTCGAGGTCGCCGGGGAGCTGCGCGGCCTGATTCCCCGCTTCCTCTCCAACCGCCGCCTCGAGATCGGCGCGCTGCGCGCCGCGGTCGCGCGCGGCGATCTGGAGGCCGCGCGCCGGATCGGCCACACCCTGAAGGGGGTCGGCGGCGGCTACGGGTTCGACGAGATCACCCGCCTCGGCGCTGCGATCGAGTCGAGCGCGCGCGACGGCGGGCGCGAGCTTGCCGCGCTCGCGGACGAGCTTGCCGGGTACCTCGACCGCGTCGAGATCACTTTCACGCCGTGAGCCAGCCAATGCGCATCGCAATCATCGAGGACGACGTCTCGCAGGCCGATCTCGTACGCATCTGGCTGGTCGGCGCGGGGCACGCCTGCCACACCTTCACCCGCGGGCGCGAGTTCATGCGCGTAATGGCGCGCGACAGCTTCGACCTCCTGGTCCTCGACTGGGAGCTCCCGGACGTGAACGGCGACGCGATCCTCGCGTGGGTGCGCGCGAACGTGCGCGAGCCGGTGCCGGTGCTCTTCACCACCGCGCGCGACGCCGAGGCCGACATCGTCCAGGCGCTCAAGGCGGGCGCCGACGACTACCTGGTCAAGCCGCTGCGCAAGCAGGAGCTGCTCGCCCGCGTCGAGGCGCTCGGGCGCCGCGCGCGCCCGAAGCCGCGCGTCGCGGAGCACCTGAAGCTGGCCGAGTTCGAAGTCGACGTCGACCGCCGCGTGGTGACGCGCCACGGCGCCGAGGTGGAACTCACCCAGAAGGACTTCGACCTCGCGGTGTTCCTGTTCCGCAACGTCGGCAACCTCGTCTCGCGCGGACACATCCTCGAGTCAGTGTGGGGCCGTACCTCCGATCTCAACACGCGCACCGTCGACACGCACGTGAGCCGGCTGCGCTCGAAGCTCGGGCTGGTGCCCGAGAACGGCTGGAAGCTCACCGCGGTCTACCAGCACGGCTACCGCCTCGAGCAGGTGACCGCGGAGACCAAGGCGAAGGACACGCCGTCCCAGGCGGCGTAATCCCGTCACTCTTCCTTCCGAATCGACCCTGAAAGTGTCGCCGCCCGGCGACAGCCGGCTCCTGCCGTGACGAAGTGCCCGCCCGGCGGGGCGGCCGCGTTGTCGGGCGACTATGACAGCAGCATATTGACCGCGCCGGTCCGGGCGGCGCGAGGGCGCGCCCCCGGACCTTCCAGCCATTCAGATGGGAGGCGCGGCACATGGCCCTCGACAGGTTTCAGCACAAGGACTGCGCGATCACCGTGAGCGCGATTTTCCTGTCCGGTCCCAGGCGGTGGCGCCCGCAGCTCTTCATCGTTCGCCTCTGCCGCGGTGCGGCGCGCGCCCGGGAGCAGGCCGTCATCGACCAGCCTGCGGTCTTCCAGTCTGCGCACGAGGCCTTGGCATTCGGGCGGGCGCACGCGTGCCAGCTCGTCGACGGGGCTCTGCCGGGGCTGCGGGTCTGAACGGTCCCGCGGTCCCGGTCCGTCGAGCGTTCGGCGAGACTCATCGCGCGGCGAGACCCGCCGCGAGCGGCGCTGGCGCCGGGAGCGGGCGCCAACCCCCGCGCCGTTGACGGCTGTCCGGACAGGCAGCCTCGGGATCTGCTGCCCGATCCGCCGCTAGGTCCGACCGTCGCCGCTGCGCGAGTTCCGCCCCGACCCGCGCAGTCTCCTCCTCCGCCCACGCCTCCCGCACCGTCTCCCGCACGGAAGCGCTACCACGCGCCGGCGCCGCTCGCACCCACGGCGCGCAAGGTCGGAGTTCGGGGTCGCGCCGTGCAGGTCGACCTTTCCGCTCGTCTCGTCATCCGTGCGCTGCGGCCAGTCGCTCACCCCGCCGTGACGCCGTTCACGGCCATGACGCCTTGTGACGTTCCCTAGCCCGCGCTGCTCATAGGCTGGTCGGGAATCGGACGAGCCATGAGCAACGCGGTTGGATTGGCGGCACCGGGGGTGCACGGTCGGCGCTCGCCGGGCATGTCCGGGCCCGCGCCCGGAGCGCGGCGGCGGCGGATCCGGTGCGCGAGTCGCGGATCTCCAGGCTCGAACATCGCTAACGAGAGGCCCCTATGGGGAGAATTGTCGAGCTTGTCATCGCCCTCGACGTCGAACGGCAGCTCAAGGCGCTGCGCGCGAGCTCGCCGACGCTCGGTGAGCTGCCGATCACGCCGTTGCGCGGCGTGGACGATCTGGTGCGACTCGAGATTGCGCTCCGGCGCTTCAGCGAGATCCACCGTTCCAAGCGGAGCAAGGCGCTGATTCGCGCGGTTCGGAGCACTCTCGATGCGGCGCGCGCTCGTCTGCGCGAACGCGCCGCCGCAGACGTCCTGGCGCTGCGCAAGCAGCGGGACCCGGACTCCGACGTTCCGCCGGCCGTGCGGAGCGGGCCCGATTCGGTTGTCTCGCTGGCCCTGGCCGCGCGGCTATCCCCGACTGCGCGAGAGCGCGACCTGTAGCGGGTGATCCTCACGTCACCCGGAAACTTGCGGGAGAGAGCCAATGGAGCCACTCGAGTTCGAGCGCGTCACGATCGAATCCCTCCAGGCCGCGCAGCGCGGCGAGCCCAAGGGGCCCGAAGGGCGGTCGGATCGCGAGTACAGCGCGGCGCGAGCCGCCGAGTCATCCGCCGGGGCTTGCCTGTCGGAACAGGCCGAGAGCTGGCTGCTCGCGCTTCCCGAGGCGGTTCGCCCCAACGCACTGGCCGCGTCGCATCCGCGAGTGGTGAACCGCATGTGTCAATTCTGGCGCCGGCCGACCGAGATGGACCGCTACTTCGAGGATCTATTGACCGATAGGCGAGGCGGACGGCAAGGGTTTCCCTTCAACATCGCAAACGAGATCGCGTCGTTGAGCGAGTATTACCGCAGGGACGTCTTTCCGCTGCGGCGGACACTCTGGGACACCGACCGATCGCAGTAGGAGTCGGCCCCGGGAACGAAGAGTGTCCAGGGGCGCCGGGAGGGATCATCGGGCTCGCACCACCGCGCGGCGCCGAGCCGCCCTGGTGCCGGGAGAGAGACTCGAACTCTCACGATGTCGCCACCGGCGGATTTTGAGTCCGCTGCGTCTACCAGTTCCGCCATCCCGGCTGGCCGGGGCATTATCGGGGAATGCCCGACCCCCGGCAACGCTACACGGTCGACGACTTCGACTACGACCTCCCCGAGCGGCTCGTCGCGCAGCACCCGGCGCCCGAACGCACTGGTAGCCGCCTGCTGCGCCTCGCCCGGGACGGCGTGTCCGATCACGCCTTCACGGATCTCCCGCGGTTCCTCGCCCCGGGCGACCTGCTCGTCTTCAACGACACGCGCGTCATCAAGGCGCGCCTCTTCGGCCAGAAGGACTCCGGCGGGCGCATCGAGGTGCTGATCGAGCGCGTGCTCGGGCCGCACGAGGCGGCTGCGCAGATCCGCGCGAGCCACGCGCCGAAACCCGGTGCACGCCTGCGGCTCGCGGGGGTCGTCGACGCGGAAATGCTCGCGCGTGAAGGCGACCTGTACCGCCTGCGCTTCGCCGGGCCCGACTCGGTGCTCGCCGTGCTCGACCGCCACGGCGAGGTCCCCCTGCCCCCCTACATCACACACGCGCCCGAAGCCACGGACGAGCGCCGCTACCAGACGGTCTACGCACGCGCGCCGGGCGCAGTCGCGGCGCCGACCGCGGGGCTGCACTTCGACGAGCCGCTGCTCGAGCGCCTGCGCGCGGAAGGCGTGGAAACGGCCTTCCTCACGCTGCACGTCGGCGCCGGGACGTTCCAGCCGGTGCGCGTGCACGACCTCGCCGACCATCGGATGCACAGCGAGTGGTACGAGATCCCGCCGGAGACGGCGGATGCCGTCCGCCGAGCCCGCGAGCGCGGGCGCGATGTGATCGCGGTCGGCACCACCTCGCTCCGCGCGCTCGAGGCTGCGGCGCGCGACGGCACCGTCGCTGCCGGCTGCGCCGAGACCGACCTCTTCATCACGCCCGGCTTCCGCTTTTGCGTGGCGGACCGCCTGATCACGAACTTCCACCTGCCGCGGTCCACGCTGCTGATGCTGGTCTGTGCTTTCGCGGGAATGGAACCCGTGCGCGCCGCCTATCGCCATGCGATCGAGCACGGCTACCGCTTCTTCAGCTACGGCGACGCGATGCTCGTGGATAGAATCGCGGGGTGAGATCAACCGCGCGCCTCGCACGCACCCGATCGGCGCGCTGCCCCCCATTCCCCCTTCCCCTCGCCCCCAGACTCGGGGGCGAGGGGAGCCGCGCGACACGCTCGCAGAGTTCCGAATGAAGTTCACCGTCACCCACACCGACGGCGCCGCGCGCCGCGGCGTCCTCGAGCTCCCGCACGGCGCGGTCGAAACGCCGATCTTCATGCCGGTCGGCACCTACGGCGCGGTCAAGGCCATGAGCCCCGCGGAGCTCGGCGACATCGGCGCGCAGATCGTGCTCGGCAACACCTTCCATCTCTGGCTGCGGCCGGGCCTCGCGGTGATCGAGGCGCACCGCGGCCTGCACCACTTCATGGGCTGGAGCCGGCCGATCCTCACCGACTCGGGCGGCTACCAGGTCTTCAGCCTCGGCGAGCTGCGCAAGATCTCGGAGGAGGGCGTGCGCTTCGCCTCGCCGCTCAACGGCGACCGCCTGATGCTCACCCCGGAGGAGTCGATCCGCATCCAGCGCACGCTGAACTCCGACGTCGCGATGGTGTTCGACGAGTGCACGCCCTACCCGGCCTCGGAGCGCGAAGCCGCCGACTCCATGCGGCTCAGCCTGCGCTGGGCGGAGCGCTCGAAGCGCGAGTGGTCGCGTGCGGACGCCGGCGGCAACGCGCTCTTCGGGATCGTCCAGGGCGGCATGTACGAGGACTTGCGCGACGAGTCGCTCGCGGGGCTCACCGCGATCGGCTTCGACGGCTTCGCGATCGGCGGGCTCTCGGTCGGCGAGCCGAAGGAGGACATGCTGCGCGTCCTCGCCCACACCGCGCCGCGCCTGCCCCCCGACCGCCCGCGCTACCTGATGGGCGTCGGCACGCCGGAAGACCTCGTCGCCGGCGTGAGCGCCGGCGTGGACATGTTCGACTGCGTGCTGCCGACCCGCAACGCGCGCAACGGCTGGCTCTTCACGCGCTGGGGCGACCTGAAGATCCGCAACGCCCGCTACCGCGACGACACCCGGCCGATCGACGAGGCGTGCGCGTGCCACGCCTGCCGGCACTTCAGCCGCGCGTACCTGCACCATCTGCAGCGAACGAATGAGATCCTCGGCGCGCGCCTCGCGACGCTGCACAACCTGTTCTACTACCTCACGCTCATGCGCGAGCTGCGGGAGGCGATCGTGGCCGGCCGGCTCGCCGACCACGCCGCGCGGTTCGCGTCCGACCGGGCGCGACTCGCGGCGGAAAATTAGGGGCGGCCTTGCCGCGTCCGGTATAATCCCGCGGCTCCAAAAACATGCGACCGAGCCGCCCATGATCAGCGCCGCCTACGCGCAATCCGCCGCCCCCACCGACGCGGGCGGCTTGATGGGGTTCCTCCCCATCATCCTGATGTTCGTGCTGCTGTACTTCATGCTGATCCGTCCGCAGATGAAGCGCGCCAAGGACCACAAGTCGATGATCGAGGCGCTCGAGAAGGGCGCCGAGGTGGTGACGGCGGGCGGGATCGTCGGCAAGATCACCAAGCTCACCGACGCCTACGTCACCCTCGAGATCGCGGCCAACACCGAGATCGTCGTCCAGAAGCAGGCGGTGCAGACGCTCCTGCCGAAGGGCACGATCAAGGCGCTCTGATGGCGCGCGGCGCGCCACGCGCCCCGCTCGCGTCGCCCCGCCCGCAGCCGCGATGAACCGCTACCCGATCTGGGTCTACGTCACGGTCGCCGTGGCGGTGGTGCTCGGCCTGCTCTACACCCTGCCGAACTTCTTCGGCGAGGCGCCGGCGGTGCAGGTGTCGAGCGCGCGCTCGACCCTGAAAGTGGACGCCGCGACCATGGCGCGGGTCGAGGAAACGCTCAAGAAGGCCGGCATCGAGTACCGCGGCGCCACGCTCGACCAGGTCGGCGTCAAGGTCCGCTTCGCCGACACCGACACGCAGCTCAAGGCGAAGGACGTCCTTTCGCAGGCGCTGAACCCGGACGCCAACGACCCGTCCTACACGGTCGCCCTCAATCTGCTGTCGGCCTCGCCCGGCTGGCTCACGGCGATCAACGCGCTGCCGATGTATCTCGGCCTGGACCTGCGCGGCGGCGTGCACTTCCTGCTGCAGGTCGACATGCGCGGGGCGCTGCTCAAGCGGCTCGACTCGTTCGCCGGCGACATCCGCACCACGCTGCGCGACAAGAACATCCGCCACGCCGGCGTGACGCGCGAGCGCGACACGGTGGTCGTGCGCTTCCGCGACCCGGAGACGCGCGAGAAAGCGCGGCGCGCGATCGGCGACGCGCTCCAGGACCTCGCGCTCGCCGACGCCGGCGAGGGCGCAGACCTGCGGCTGGTCGCCACCATCCGGCCGGAGGCGATCACGCGCATCCAGGACGCGGCCCTGAAGCAGAACATCAGCACGCTCGCCAAGCGCGTGAACGAGCTCGGCGTCGCCGAGCCGGTCGTCCAGCAGCAGGGTGCCGACCGCATCGTCGTCCAGCTTCCAGGCGTGCAGGACACCGCGGGCGCGAAGCGCATCCTCGGGCGCACCGCGACCCTCGAGATCCGCATGGTGGACGAGGAGGCCTCGCGCGACCCGCAGCGGCTCGTCGAGGCGAAAGAAGGCCGCGTCCCGTTCGGCACCGAGTACTACGAGGACCGCCAGGGCGGCGGAATCCTCGTCAAGCGCCAGGTCGTGCTCACCGGCGACCGCCTCACCGACGCCCAGGCCGGCTTCGACAACCAGACCCAGGAGCCGGCGGTCCACCTCACCCTCGACTCCACCGGCGCGCGCATCTTCCGCGACCTGACGCGCGAGAACGTCGGCAACCGCATGGCGATCCTGCTCGTCGAGCGTGGCAAGGGCGAGGTGATCACTGCGCCGGTGATCCGCACCGAGATCGGCGGCGGCCGCGTGCAGATCAGCGGCGGGCGCATGAGCACCGTCGAGGCGAACGAGATCGCGCTCCTGCTGCGCGCCGGGGCGCTCGCCGCGCCGATGGAGATCGTGGAGGAGCGCACAGTCGGGCCGAGCCTCGGCAAGGAGAACATCGAGAAGGGCTTCGACTCGACGCTGTGGGGTTTCGTCGCGATCATCGTGTTCATGTGCGTTTACTACACCCTCTTCGGCGTGTTCTCGTCGATCGCGCTCTCGGCCAACCTGCTGTTCCTGATCGCGCTGCTGTCGCTCCTGCAGGCGACCCTGACGCTGCCGGGCATCGCCGCGATCGCGCTCACCCTCGGCATGGCGATCGACGCCAACGTTCTGATCAACGAACGCATCCGCGAGGAGCTGCGCGGCGGAGCGACGCCGCAGGCGGCGATCCACGCCGGCTACGAGCGCGCGTTCGGGACGATCATCGACTCCAACGTGACCACCCTTATCGCCGGCCTCGCGCTGCTCATCTTCGGTTCCGGTCCGGTGCGCGGGTTCGCGGTGGTGCACTGCCTCGGGATCCTCACCTCGATCTTCTCGGCGGTGGTGGTGAGCCGGGCGATGGTGAATTTGTGGTACGGCTCGCGCCGCAAGCTCGAGTCGATCGCGATCGGGAACACGGCGTGGAAGTGACGCGGTAGGGAACGGACATGGAGTTCTTCAAGATCCGGCGCGACATACCGTTCATGCGGTACGCGCTGTACTTCAACATCATCTCGCTCGTCACCTTCCTCCTCGCGATGTTCTTCCTCGCGACCAAGGGCCTGCACTTCTCGATCGAGTTCACCGGCGGCACGGTGATGGAGGTGGGCTACGCGCAGCCGGCCGACGTCGACCGCATCCGCGGCACGCTGGAGAAGGCCGGCTACACCGACACGCAGGTGCAGAACTTCGGCAGCTCGCGCGACGTGCTGATCCGCATGCCGCTCAAGCAGGGGCAATCCAGCGCGGACCTGTCCAAGGAAGTGATGGCGAAGCTGCAGGCCGACGACAAGACCGCGCAGCTGCGGCGCGTCGAGTTCGTCGGTCCGCAGGTCGGCCGCGAGCTCGCGGAGAACGGCGCGCTGGCGCTGCTCGTCACCGCGCTCGGGATCGTCGCCTACCTCGCGCTGCGCTTCGAGTGGAAGTTCGGGGTCGCGGCGATCATCGCCAACCTGCACGACGTGGTGATCATCCTCGGCTTCTTCGCTTTCTTCCAGTGGGAGTTCTCGCTGCCGGTGCTGGCCGCGGTGCTCGCGATCCTCGGCTACTCGGTCAACGAGTCGGTGGTGATCGCCGACCGGATCCGCGAGAACTTCCGCAAGATGAGGAAGGCGCCGATCGACCAGATCATCGACAACGCGATCACGAGCACCATCTCGCGCACGATCATCACCCACGGCAGCACCCAGGTGGTGGTGCTGTCGATGCTCATCTTCGGCGGCCCGGCGCTCTTCTACTTTGCGCTTGCCCTCACGATCGGGATCCTGTTCGGGATCTACTCGTCGGTCCTCGTCATGGCGCCGCTCGTGCGCTGGCTCGGCGTGAAGCGCGAGGACCTCGTCAAGCCCGTCAAGGAACGCAAGCAGGAAGCCGTGGTTTAGTTCGCGCGGGCGGGAATAGACGGGCCCGCGCAGGTGTTTCTGCGCTGATGCCTCGGTTCGCCCGGCGCAGCAGCCCGTCCCCAAAATCGAAGGAGGAAGCCCGCATGAAAGCAAGACTCCCCGCCCTCGCCCTCGCCGCCGTGCTCGGCGCCGGCGCCGCCGCCGCGTACGCGCAGGTCAAGCCCGAGGTGCTCGTCAAGCAGCGCCAGGCGAAGATGACCCTGCAAGGCAAGTACATCGGTCCGCTGGTGGGCATGGTGAAGGGCGCCGTCCCCTTCAACGCGGAAGTCGCCGCGCGCAACGCCACCTACCTGAACGCCCTCTCCCCGATGGCCTGGGACGGGTTCGACGAGAGCACGAAGGGCGAGAAGAGCCGCGCGCTGCCCGCGATCTGGACGGACGCCGCCAAGTTCAAGCAGTTCCAGACGCAGTTGGACACTTCCACCGCCGCACTCGTCACTGCAGCGAAGGGCGGAAACGAGGGTGCGTTCAAGGCTGCTGTCGGCGAGGTTCTCAAGAGCTGCAACGGCTGCCACGACGCCTTCCGGCAGAACTGACCTGCCGTTGCGACGACACGAACCCCGCCGCGGCGGGGTTCGGTTTTTTTCGAGGCGAGTTCGATGACGGGTGAAGCGGCGCGCACGACGGCACGCGCGGTTTTCGGGCTGGCGCTCGCGGCGGCCGTCGGAGTCGCGATCGCCCAGGGCGACCCGAAGCGCGGCGAGTACCTCGCGGCGGCCGGCGGCTGCGTCGGCTGCCACACCGCGGAGGGAAAGGACGCCGTCCGATTCGCGGGGGGGCGCGCGCTCGCGACGCCGTTCGGCACGTTCCACGGGCCCAACATCACCCCGCATCCGGAGGCCGGCATCGGCCGCTGGACGGAGGCCGACTTCGTCCGCGCGATGCGTCAGGGCGTCCGGCCGGACGGTGCGAATTACTTCCCGGCCTTCCCCTACCCGTCCTACACGAAGATCTCGGACGCCGATCTTCGCGATCTCTGGGCGTACCTGCGCACGCTGCCGCCGAGCCCACAGCCGAGCAAGCCGCACGAGCTCGGCGTCCTCTATCGCTGGCGCCTCCCGGTGTCCGCCTGGAAGTGGCTCTACTTCGCGCCCGGGCCGTTCGCGCCCGATCCGAAGGCGTCCCCAACGGTCAACCGCGGCGCCTACCTCGTGGAGGCGCTCGGCCACTGTAGCGAGTGTCACACCCCGCGCAATGCCCTGGGGGGCCCGAAGCGCGACCGCTACCTGGCCGGCGGCAAAGGACCGGAAGGCAAGGGTGTCCCGAACCTAACCCCGACGCGGCTGAAGAAGTCGAGCGACAAGGACTTGAAGGACCTGCTCACCACCGGGCTCACGCCGGACGGCGACGTGCCGGCCAAGGCGATGGCCGAGGTGATCGAGAACACGACGAGCAAGCTCACGCCCGCCGATCTCGACGCGGTCGTCGCCTACCTGCGCTCGCTCCCGCCGCTGCCCGAAGAGCCGAAGTAGCCGCCCGGGAGCATCCGCGCCAGCAGGCCGTCGCGGTCGACGAAGTGGTGCTTGACCGCGGCCGCGACGTGCACGACGACGAGCGCGAGCAGCGCGAAATTGAGCGTCTGGTGCGCGAGCTTGAGGACCGCCGCGAGCGCGTCGTTCTCGCCCACGAGGCCGGGCAGTCGCCAGCGGTCGAGGTAGACCGTCGGCACGCCGGCCGCCGAACTGTAGAGCCACCCGGACAGCGGAATCGCCAGGAGCAGCGCGTACAGCCCGCCGTGCGCGATCGCTGCCGCCCGCCGCTGCCATTGCGGCAGCGCGGCCGGCAGTGGCGGCGGGCGATGCGCGAGGCGCCACGCGAGGCGCGCGCCGGTCAGCGCGAACACGGTCACGCCGATCCACTTGTGGACGGCCGCGAGCTCGGACTTGTGCGCCGATTGCGGCAGGTCCGCCATGTAGACCCCGAGCGGAAACGTCACGACGACGACGACCGCGACCAGCCAGTGGAGCGCGATCGCGACGCTGCCGTAGCGCAGCGGCGCGCTGCTCACCGAAATCCCTTCCTCAGGCGCCCGAGCAGCGCGTCGAGCCGGTCCATCTCCGCGCTCTCGAGCACCGCGAACGCGCGCTTGAGGTGGGCGATGTGGGCGCGAAAGACGCGCTCGAACTCCCGCTCGCCCTTGCGCGTGAGCCGCACGACCGTGCTGCGGGCGTCGGCGGGCGAGGCGACGCGCCGCACGACGCCGCGCGCCTCGAGGCGGTCGACGACGCCGGTCAGCGTCCCCTTCGTGATCAGCGTCTTCTCGCCCAGCCCCTTGAACGGCATCCCGTCGGTGTTGCCCAGGGTCGCGATGATGTCGAACTGGGCCGGGGTGTAGCCGAGGCCGCGCACGTGCGCCGCGGAGTGGCGCGAGAAGGCGTGGTAGCACTCGGCCAGCTCGCGCAGGGTCTTGAGGTAGCGCTCTTTGGGCAACTTCGAACCGAAGGGCGAAAAGTACTAACGCGGACTATACTCCGCGCGCCGCGCGCGCCCGCGCCGGGAATAGCGGGCACCGCGCGCCTGTTCGCGCGAGTGTCGCGCGGTCTCTACGAACGCACCTCACCAGTGAGACGTCGCATCCATGGATGAATGGCTGAGCCACCCTGCCGTCCAAGGGGGCATTGCGCCGTTTGCCGTCGCGCTCGTCGCGACGCTGTTGCTGCGTCCGTTCAATCTGGCCGGGCTCGCGGTCGCAATCGGCTTCGCCGCGACCGCCTACCTGCTCAACGGCCTTGCGTTCGAGCCCCTCACGGCGACCCGCAGGATCATCGTCGCGGCCGGCGCCGCCACGCTGATCGGCGTCGGCGTCGACGCGCTTGCGCGTTCCGCCCGCGCAACGGGAATCGCCATCGCGATCGCCTTCGGCGCGGCGGCGGTCTGGGTCTTCTGGACCGTGCTCGCGCAGAAGGCGCCGCTCGAGGCCGTCCGGCTCGCGCTCTTCCCGGTCCTCGCGGTCGCGGTGACGGTCGCGCTGACGCATGCATTGCGCGAGGACCCGGTGCGGGCGGGCGCGGCCGGCCTCGGGCTGGGCCTCGGCGCCGGCGTGGCCGCGATTCTCGGAGCCTCCGCCGTCTACGGGCTCCATGGGATTGCGCTCGGCGCCGGTTCGGGCGCCTTCCTGCTGGTCCAGATGCTGACGAACCGGCGCTCGACCGCCGGTGCCGCGCTCACCCTGCCGCTGGCAGTGACCGCAGGGCTGCTCGCCGCGGGCGCCGCGGTGCTCGCTAAGCTCGCGTGGTACGCGATCGTCCCGCTCGCGCTCATCCCGCTCGCCGTACGGCTGCCAGTCCCCGCGAAGGGTCCGGTCTGGCTGCAGGCGATTCTGGCATCGCTCTACGCGCTCGCCCTGGCGGCTCTCGCCTGGACGCTCGCGTGGAAGTTCGGCCTCGACTAGAAGGACGGCACCCCCACCACCCTCGACCGCAACCACACAGGAGGAAGCACAAGATGCTCCGCATCGCAACCGGAATCGCAGCAGCCACCTTCGCCTTCGGCGCCGCGGCCGCGCCGGAAACGTTCACGATCGACTCACTGCACACCTATCCCTACTTCACGGTCAACCACCTCGGCCTTACGAACTTGATGGGGCGGTTCGACAAGACCTCGGGGAAGGTGACTGTCGACAATGCGGCGAAGACCGGGTCGATCGACCTCGTGATCGAGGCGGCGTCGATCTCGACCGGCGACAGCGAGCGGGGCTCCCGCCCGCGCACGCGGGACGAGCACCTGCGCTCGCCCGATTTCTTCAATGCTGCCGAGTTTCCGCGCATCACCTACAAGGGCGCGACCGCCAAGTGGTCCGGTGATTCGCCTGGCGCGCTTGACGGCCAGATTACCCTTCTCGGCGTGACCAAGCCCTTGACCCTGACGATCGAGAGCTGGAAGTGCATTCCTGATCCGCTCGCGCAAGGCAAGCGCCAGCGCTGTGGCGGCAACGCCAGCGGAACGATGAAGCGCAGCGACTTCGGGATGAAGGCCTTCATCCCGGGGATCAGCGACGAGCTGAGGCTCTACGTGGCAATCGAGGCGATCGGGAACTGATGCCGGAATCTGGACCGGCGAAGACGCCGGCGGCGGGGCTATTCCGTTTCCCGGCGCCGCGTCAGATCCTGCGCGCGAGCGCCGCGGCCCCGCCGGTGTAGGTCGCAGGCGTTAGCGCGAGCAGCCGCGCCTTCGCCTCCGCGGGAATCGCGAGCCCACCGACGAAGGCGCGCAACGCCTCGGGGGTGATGCGCGCCCCGCGCGTGAGGTCCTTCAGCTGCTCGTAGGCGTCCTCGATCCCGTGGCGGCGCATCACGGTCTGCACCGCCTCTGCGAGCACCTCCCAGTTCGCGTCGAGGTCGGCCGCGAGGCGCGCATGGTCGACCTCGAGCTTGTCCAGCCCGCGCGCGCAGGCGACGTAGCCGAGCAGGCTGTGCCCGAACGCCGCGCCGACGTTGCGCAGGACCGTCGAGTCGGTGAGGTCGCGCTGCCAGCGCGACACCGGCAGCTTCTCGGCGAGGTGGCGCAGCAGCGCGTTCGCCACGCCGAGGTTGCCCTCCGAGTTCTCGAAATCGATCGGGTTCACCTTGTGCGGCATCGTCGACGACCCGACTTCGCCGGCGACGAGCTTCTGGCGGAAGTACCCGAGCGAGATGTAGCCCCACAGGTCGCGGTCGAGGTCGACGAGGATCGTGTTCAGCCGCGCGGTCGCGTCGAACGCCTCGGCGAGCGCGTCGTGCGGCTCGATCTGCGTGGTGTACGGGTTGAACTCGAGCCCGAGCGACTCCACGAAGCGGCGGGAGAACGCCTCCCAGTCGATCTGCGGATAGGCCGCCAGGTGCGCGTTGTAGTTTCCCACGGCGCCGTTCGCCTTCCCGGTGAGCCGCACTTCGGCGAGCCGCGCGCGCGCGCGCCGCAGGCGCGCGGCGACGTTGGCGAGCTCCTTGCCGAGCGTCGTCGGCGTAGCGGGCTGCCCGTGCGTGCGCGCGAGCATCGCCGCGTCGGCATGCTCGTGCGCGAGCCCTGCGAGGCGCTCGACGAGCCGGTCGACCGCCGGCAGGAGCACCTCGTCGCGCGCGCCGCGCACGAGCAGCGCGTAGGCGAGGTTGTTGACGTCCTCGGAGGTGCAGGCGAAGTGGATGAACGCGCTCGCGCGCTCGAGCGCGGCGTCGCCGGCGACGCGCTCGCGGATCCAGTACTCGATCGCCTTGACGTCGTGGTTCGTCTGGCTCTCGATCGCCTTGACGCGCTCCCCGTCGGCCTCCGCGAACGTCTCGGCGAGGCCGCGCAGCTGCGCCGCTGCCGCGGGTGCAAAGGGCGCGACCTCGGCCACGCCCGGCTCGGCGCCGAGCGCGATCAGCCACTCGACCTCCACCCGGACGCGCGCGCGGATGAGCGCCAGCTCGCTCGCCCACGCCCGCAGGCCCTCCAGGTTGCGCGCGTACCGGCCGTCGAGCGGCGAGATCGCGGTGAGCGCGGAAAGTGGCATCGAAAGGTCGAAAAGGACTGCCCGATCGAGTCTACCATCGGGACGCGCGCATATATAATCCGCCGTTCCCAGACGCTCCCTCCCAGGCTCTCCCCGCGAAGATGAAGCTCATCGGCTCGATCCCCAGCCCGTTCACCCGCAAGGCGCGCATCGTCGCGGCCGAGAAGCGCGTCGAGTTCGTGTGGGAGGCGCAGAACGTCTGGGCGCCGGACAACCCCGTGCCCGACTACAACCCGCTCGGCAAGGTCCCGGTGCTCATCCTCGACGACGGCACGGCGCTGTACGACTCGCGCGTGATCTGCGAGTTCCTCGACTCGGTCTCGCCGATCGGCAAGCTCATCCCGGCCGACAATCGCGAGCGCATCGAGGTGCGGCGCTGGGAGGCGCTCGCCGACGGTGCGCTCGACGCCGGCGTGCTCGCGCGGCTCGAGGGCCAGCGTCCCGCCGCCGAGCGGAGCACCGCGTGGATCGACCGTCAGATGGGCAAGGTCGCGCGCAGCCTGGACGCGATGGACATCCAGATCGGCACCCGCCCGTGGTGCCACGGCAACGCCTTCACGCTTGCCGACATCGCGGTGGGCGCGTGCGTCGGCTGGTTCGACTTCCGCTTCCCGCAACTCGAGTGGCGCAAGGACCGGCCCAACCTGGCGCGGCTCGCGGTGAAGCTCGCCGAGCGGCCGAGCTTTGCGGAGACGGCGCCGCGCGAGTAGCCGTCTGCCGGAGCAGCGCCGGCGCGATCGCCTTGCGGGGCTACTGGATCACCCCGCCCCCGAGGCACACCTCCCCGCTGTACAGCACCACCGACTGGCCCGGGGTGACAGCCCACTGCGGCTCGTCGAACTCGATCGCACAGCTCGCCGCATCCTGCGCCGCAATCCGGCAGGCAGCGTCGGTCTGGCGGTAGCGGGTCTTTCCGCCGTAGGTCGCGTCCGTCGCCGGCGCAGCCCCTTCGACCCATGCGAGGTCCGCCGCGACGAGGGCGCGGCGCGTGAGCAGCGGGTGGTCGTGACCCTGCACGACGATCAGCGCGTTCGCCTCCAGGTCCTTCCCCGCGACGTACCAGGCCGCGCCGTCGCCGCCCTTCGTCCCGCCGATACCGAGCCCCGAGCGCTGCCCGATGGTGTGGAACGCGAGCCCGACGTGCTCGCCGACGACGCGCCCGTCGGGCGTCCTCATCGGGCCGGGCCGGTGCGGCAGGTAGCGGTTGAGAAACGCGCGGAACGGCCGCTCGCCGATGAAGCAGATCCCGGTCGAGTCCTTCTTTTCGGCGACCGGGAGCCCCGCCTCGCGCGCAATGCGGCGCACCTCGGTCTTGTGCAGCCGCTCGAGCGGGAACACCACGCGCGCGAGCTGCGCCTGCGTGAGGCGGTGCAGGAAGTAGCTCTGGTCCTTGGCCGGGTCGGCGCCCTTCAGCAACTCGAAGCGACCGTCCCGCCCGCGCACCCCCGCGTAGTGGCCGGTGGCGATCCGGCTCGCGCCGAGCGCGAGCGCGTGGTCGAGGAATGCCTTGAACTTGATCTCGGCGTTGCAGAGCACGTCCGGGTTGGGCGTGCGGCCGGCGGCGTACTCGCGCAGGAACTCGGCGAACACCCGCTCGCGGTACTCGGCGGCGAAGTTGACGACGTCGAGCTCGATCCCGAGCACGTCGGCGACCGCGGCGACGTCGACCAGGTCCTGGCGCGTCGAGCAGTACTCGTCGTCGTCGTCGTCCTCCCAGTTCTTCATGAACAGGCCCACGACGTCGTGTCCCGCGCGCTTCAGGAGCAGCGCGGCGACCGACGAGTCGACGCCGCCGGACATGCCGACCACGATGCGTTCTGCCGTCATGGAGATCAGAAGCGGAAGAGCTCGGTGCCCGGCGGCCGGGCGCCGTCGAGCCATTCTTCCAGCGGGTAGATGGTGGCGGGGCTGCCCGGATCAAGGAACCAGGTGTCGACGACCCACTTTGGACCGCCCTTCTCGCTCAGCTGGGCGCCCCAGTGCACGGCGAGGAGCTTGCCGCGCTGCACCCGGTCCGCGACGCTGTGGAACCGCAGCCAGCCGTTGCGCTCGAGCAGCGCGAGGTACGCGCTCGTGTTCGTCGAGTGGTCGATGCAGTCCATCCGCCCGTCGACCCCGTCATCGTCGACGTTGCCCCCGCGGTCGCGCCAGGTGGGGGTCTGCAGGGCGGCGTGAAGGTAGAGCGCACCCATCGCCCGCGCCACCGCCTCGCGCTCGGCCTGCGGCGTGGGTACGTCGGCGAAGAGGCGCTTCACGTCTGCGAGGTCGAGAGGGTCGAAGCCGACGGTCGCCAGGTCCTTGCAGCTGTAGTTGAAGCAGATCTGCACCTCTTCGGCGAGCGCGGGGCGCCCAACGAATAGCGCAGCGCCGACTACAGCCGTAATGGCGAGGCGTCTCATTCGAAGTGGCGGAGGAGCTCGAGCGGGTAGCGCCGACCGTCGAGGGCGTCGTCGATGCACGCCATGACGAGCGGACTGCGGTGACGCGGCGTCGCGGCGCGGATCTCTTCGGGCGTCAGCCACAGCACCTGGCGGATCTCCTTGTCGAGCGACCGCCCTGCCTCGGCGTCGGCCACCTCGCCGAGGAACGTGAACCGCAGGAAAGTCACGTCCTTCGCCGCGAGGTGCCAGCGGTACACGCCGAGGAGGTGCGTGGGCCGGAACGGGTGGGCCGTCTCCTCGAGCGCTTCACGCGCACACGCCGCGGCGAGCGTCTCGCCCCGCTCCCAGTGGCCGGCTGGCTGGTTGAGCACGAGGCGACCGTCCACCTCCTCCTCCACCACGCAAAATCGCCCCGCGCGCTGCATCACCGCCGCGACCGTGACGCTCGGTTTCCAGCTCGAGGTCACGCCGCCTTGCGGGTGTTCTTCCGGATGAAGTCCGCCATCCGCGCCACCCCCGCTTCGATGGCCTGCCGCGAGGCGGCGTAGCTGAAGCGCACGTGCTGGCCTTCGCCCGGGACGCGCGCCCCGAAGTGAATGTCGGCAAGCACTGCGACGCCCGCCTCGTTGAGCAGGCGCTTGCGGAACTCTTCCGAGTCCGCGGCGCCAATCAGGCGGCACGCCTCGGTCACGTTGGGCCAGGCGTAGAACGCCCCGCCCGGGGTCTTGCAGCTCACCCCCGGCGCCTCGTTCAGCAGCCGCACGATGAGGTCGCGGCGCTCGATGAACGACGCGCGCATCGCCTCGGCTTCGTCCTGCGGGCCGTTGATCGCCTGGACCGCGGCCCACTGGGTGATCTGGGAGGCGCACGAATCGGTGTTGGTCACCCAGCGCACGAACTGCGGCGCGAGCACCGGGTTCGACGCGAAGCCGAGCCGCCAGCCGGTCATCGCCCAGGTCTTGGACGCGCCGTCCGAGATGATCGTGCGCTCGTACATGCCGGGGAGCGACGCGATCGAGGCGAATTCCCCCTCGTAGCACAGGCGCGAGTAGATCTCGTCCGCGTACACCCAGACGTCGGGGTGGCGGCGGAGGATCGCGGCGATCGCCTCGAGGTCGCGCCGCGCGAGGATCCCGCCGGTCGGGTTGTGCGGCGAGTTCAGGATCAGGAGGCGGGTGCGCGGCGTGAGCTTCGCCTCCAGGTCGGCGGGGTCGAAGGCGAAGCTGCGCGCCTCGCGCAGGTGGAGCGGAACGGGCAACGCGCCGTGCGCCTTGATCTGGGACTCGTAGATCGGGAAGCCGGGATTGGGGTAGATCACCTCGTCGCCGACGCCGTAGTCGGTGGTCGCGAGGATCGAGTAAGCGATGAACGGCTTTGCGCCCGCGCCGACCACGACCTCGTCGGGTCCGATCGCGAGGCCGCGCATGCGGCCCATGTAGGCCGCCGCCGCCGCGCGCAGCTCGTCGATGCCGGCCGACGGGGTGTAGCCGTGCTTGCCGCCGCGGATCGCCGCGATCGCCGCGTCCTGGATGTGGGCGGGGGTGGCGAAGTCCGGCTGGCCGATGCAGAACGAGATGATGTCGCGGCCCTGGCGCATCAGCGCCGTCACTTCGGCGAGCACCACGAAGGCGTTCTCGGTGCCGAGGTCGGCGGTGCGGCGGCTGATCGCAGGCATGGGCGCGAAATCGTCGAATGCGGGAGCCGTATTCTAGCCACAGCGGCGCGCGCACCGCGCGCCAGGGCGCGCGGCGCCGCGCACTACAGCCGGCTGGCGAGGTTGAAGCCGCCGAGGAACGCGACGAGGTTCTGGCCGAGGAGGTCCAGCCCGTAGCCCCCCTCCTGCACGATCGCGGTCGGGAGCTTGAGGCTCGCGATCGCGTCGCCGATGCGCCGGTAGCCGTCGTTCGTGACCTTCAGCGCGGAGAGGGGATCGCGTTCGTGCGCGTCGAAGCCCGCGGAAACGACCAGCGCCTCCGAGCGGTGCGCGCGAACCGCCTCCAGGGCGTCGTCGAGGGCGTCGAGGTACTCGGCGTCCCCGCTCCCGCGCGCGAGCGGGATGTTGAGGTTGCACCCCTCCCCTTCGCCCGCGCCGTACTCGTCGGCGTACCCGGAGAAGAACGGGTAGTAGCCGGTCGGATCGGTGTGGATCGACACGAACTGCACGTCGGCGCGCCGGTAGAAGAGCGCCTGCGTGCCGTCGCCGTGATGGGTGTCGACGTCGAGGATCGCGACGCGCGCGAACTGCGTGCGCAGGAGCTCCGCTGCGATCGCCGCATTGTTGAGGTAGCAGAACCCCGCGGCCCGGTCGGCCGCGGCGTGATGGCCCGGCGGGCGGCAGAGCGCGTACGCCGCGTGCTCGCCCGCGAGCAGCGCCTCGGCCGCAGCGAGCGCGGTGTGGGCGGCCGCGACCGCCGACTCCCAGGTGCCCGCGCCGACCGCCGCAGCGAGGTCGCCGATGTAGTAGCCGGCCTGCGCGACCGGGGACGACGCGCGCGGCGGCCGCCGTGGCGCAAGGTCGTCGTGCGCACCGCGGTAAGGGTGCACGTTCGGCAGGATCTCCGGGCCCGCGTTCTTCAGTGCCGACCAGCGCGACCACGCGGTGCGCAGGAACTCGAGGTACCCGGGCTCGTGGACGCGCGCGATCCACTCCATGCCGAAGTCGTCGCGCGGCTCCTCGACCACGTAGCTCGCGCGCTGGACGGCCGCGAGCAGGCGTTCGCAGCGCTCCGGCACCTCGAGGTGCGGAACGAGGCGCCCGGCCATCATGAACTGCTGCGGGCGGTGCGCGAGCTGCTTGGGCGAGTAGTAGATCTTCATTGCACGGTCAAGCCTGGGGCACCTGTCGGCGCGCGCGCTGGGCCGCATGCAGCCCAGCGCGCGCCGGGCGCAGTGTAGCTCACGGCACCGCGCGCAGGGCTTCGGCGACGACGCCGAACAGCGTGTCGAGGTGCTTCTTCTCCACGATCAGCGGCGGGCAGAAGGCGACCGTGTCACCCATCGCCCGGACAAACACGCCCCGCTCCCAGGCGCGGTTGTGCACTTCCAGGCCGCGCGCGCCCGGCGCACCGGGCCGCGGCGCAAGCTCTACGGCGCCGATGAGCTGCAGGTTGCGGCAGTCGATGACGTTCGGCAGCCCGCGCAGGCTGTGCACGCCGTCCTCGAAGTACGCGCCGAGCTGGTTCGCGCGGTCGAACAGGCGCTCCTCGGCGTAGGTGTCGAGCGTGCCGAGGGCCGCGGCCGAGGCGAGCGGATGCCCCGAGTACGTGTAGCCGTGGAAGAACTCGACCCCGCCGCCGGGCGACTCGATGAACGTGCTGTAGATCGCATCGCGCACCAGCACCCCGCCCATCGGCACGGTGCCGCTCGTGATGCCCTTCGCGAACGTGATCATGTCCGGCACGACGCCGAAGTACTGGCTCGCGAACGGCGTCCCGAGGCGCCCGAACCCGGTGATCACCTCGTCGAAAACGAGGAGGATGCCGTGCCGGTCGCAGATCTCGCGCAGCCGCCTGAGGTAGCCCTGGGGCGGAACGAGCACGCCCCCCGCCCCGGCCACCGGCTCGACGATCACCGCGGCGATGTTGATCGCGTCGTGCAGCGGGATGAGGCGCGTCTCCAGCTCGTCGGCGAGCTCGGCGCCCGACTCCGCCTGGCCGCGCACGAAGGCGCGCGTGGCAAGGTCCTGCGTGTGCCGCAGGTGGTCCACCTGCGGGAGCAGCGCGGCGCCGAAGGCCTTGCGGTACGCCGGCACGCCGCCGACCGACATGCCGCCGATGTTGGCGCCGTGGAACCCGCGCTCGCGGCCGATGAAGCGGGTGCGCGTGGCCTCCCCGCGCAGCCGGTGATAGGCGAGCGCGATCTTGAGCGCGGTGTCCACCGACTCGGAGCCCGAGTTCACGAAGAAGACGTGCCGCATCCCGTCCGGGGCGATCTCGGCGACGCGGTGCGCTGCCGCGAAGGCGACCGGATGCCCGATCGAGTACGACGAGCAGTAGTCGAGGCTCCCCGCCTGGCGGGCGATCGCCGCGACGATCCTCGGTCGGCAGTGGCCGGCGTTCACGCACCAGAGCGTCGCCATCGCGTCCATCACCTGCCGGCCGTCCGCGTCGGAGTAGTACATGTCCTTCGCGCCGACGACGAGCCGCGGGGCCTGCTTGAACGCGCGGTTCGATGTGAGCGGCATCCAGAAGGCCTCGAGGTCGAGCGACGGGAGGAGCTGGCCGTTCATGACGGGATCCCTGCGGGTGGGAGCCCGCGGATTCTAGCGCAGGGCTCCGGCCGCTTTGCCGGATAATCTCGGCTCGTCCCGCCGAGCCGCCCGCCATGACCCGCACCGCAGCGACCCGCGTCGCCCTCGAGAACGTCAACGTCACCGGCATGGAGGACATGCCGACACCCGAGGCGATTCACGCCATCGTCCCACTGTCCGAGCGTGCCGCGCGCACGGTGGCGGGCGGTCGGGAGACGGTGCGCGCGATCCTGGACCGCAAGGACCCGCGCCTCTTCGTGGTGGTGGGGCCGTGCTCGATCCACGATGCGACGGCCGCGCTCGACTACGCGGGTCGCCTCGCGCGCCTCGCCGAGCGGGTGCGCGAGACGCTGTTCGTCGTGATGCGCGTCTACTTCGAGAAGCCGCGCACCTCGACCGGGTGGAAGGGATTCATCAACGACCCGCGCATGGACGACTCCTTCCGCATCGACGAGGGCATCGTGCACGCGCGGCGGTTGCTCGCGCAGTTCGCCGAGATGGGTCTGGCTGCCGGCTCGGAGGCGCTCGATCCGCTCACCCCGCAGTACCTCGGCGACCTCATCAGCTGGTACGCGATCGGGGCGCGCACGACCGAGTCGCAGACGCACCGCGAGATGGCGAGCGGGCTCTCGGCGCCGGTGGGATTCAAGAACGGCACGGACGGCGGGCTCGAGGTGGCGGTGAACGCGATCCGCTCGGCCGCCGCGCCGCACAGCTTCCTCGGCATCAACGCGCAGGGCCGGCCGGCGATCGTGCGCACCGCGGGGAACGGCCACGGGCACCTCGTGCTGCGCGGCGGCGGCGGGCGGCCGAACTACGACACCGTGAGCGTGCGGCTCGCGGAGAAGGCGCTCGCAGCCGCCAAGCTGCCGGGCAACATCGTCATCGACTGCTCGCACGCGAACTGCCTTAAGGACCACACCCTGCAGCCGCTCGTCTTCAACGACTGCGTGCACCAGATCGTGGAAGGCAACCGTTCGATCGTGGGGCTGATGGTCGAGTCGAACCTCGAGGCGGGCAGCCAGTCGATCCCGGCGGACCTGTCGAAGCTGAAGTACGGGATCTCGGTCACCGACCCGTGCGTGGACTGGGCGACGACCGAGGAGATGCTCTTGCGCGCGCGGGAAGAGCTCGACGTCGCGTTCGCGGCGCGGGCGCCCCGTCAGTCGTCGAAGTAGTCGCGGTCCTCGTTGCCGCGCGGCTTGGGCTGGCGCGGGGGCGCGACCTTGCGCGCGTGCCGCTCGTTCTGGCGGCACAGACCGAGCGTACGGTCGGCGGCGGCGGAGAAGCCATCGAGCGCGAACCCCACGTAGTAGGTGGTGCGCTCGGTGCCGAGCTTGAACCGCACCGTCCGCCCGCGCCGCAGCTCGGCGTAGAGGTCACCGTCACCCAGCACCCGCGTGATCTCGAGGAAGATCATCGACTCGCCCTCGCGCAACCGCGCGTGGAACTTGATCATCCGGATGGGGCGCTCGTCGACGCGAACGTAGCCGACATCATCCATCATGACGACCGACTCCTGCGATGGGCGCGGCAGGCTGACGGTCAGCGCGGGATGCAGCGCCTCGCAAGCCCCCGCGAAGCGGTCGAACGCCAGTACCACGGCGGCATTTTCGCTGGCGGTGACGGTCGCCGCCCTGAAGCGGAACTCGTACTCGTCGTACGAGACGCGCGAGCTCCACGCGCCGTGCTCCTCGACCAGCAGGGCGCCCTGGACCTCCGCGATCGCCGGCGTGCACCCGAGCCAGAGCGCGACCGCAGCGATGCCTCCCGCAATGCGCCGGCCGAGCGGCGCCGTTCTCGTTGTCATCGGCTCAAGCTATCGCGGCAGGGCGGGCCGACGTTTGATCCAGCACAAGCCTGGTCGAACCTGTCCGGGGTGGCGATTACGCACTCCCGCTCTGCTCGGGCGGCGCCACGACCTCCCGGTACGCGTGCCAGGTCGCGTGGCCGATCACCGGCAGGGCGACGAGCAGGCCCACGTAGAACGCCGCAAACCCCAAGGCGGTGAGCGCGACGACGATCGCGCCCCACAACAGCATCGGCCAGAAGTTCGCCCGCAGCGCGTTGAAGCTCGTGATCATCGCCGAGAGCGCGTCCATCTTCTCGCGGTCGAGCAGCATCGGCAGGGACACGACCGACGTCGCGAACACGAACAGCGCGAACCCGCAGCCCGCGGCGACGTAAGCGCCGATGAACGCGATCGCGTCGGGAGATTCGAGGAGGTAAGCGGCGAGGCTTGCGCCGCTCGGCACGCCCTGCGGGAAGAAGAGGGCCACCACGACGACCGACACCCGCACCCATACCGCGAGCAGGAGCGCGAGGATCACGGCGTAGAACCCGATCGCGCCCGGATTCACCCGCCACGCGGCGAGGGTATCGCCGGCCATCGCCGGCCGCCCGGCGCGCACGCGCCGGCTGATGTCGTAGAGGCCCAGCGCGAGGAACGGCCCGACCAGCAGGAACCCGGTGAGGAACGCGATCTCGATCGCGCCCTTCCCCCAGGTCTGGGTCAGGATGACGCCCATCGCCGTGAGCGCGATGCCATAGAAGAGGCTCGCGCCCGTGGCGGCACGAAAGTCGCGCCAGCCCTCGCGCAGCCAGCGCCACGGCGCGTCCATGCCGACGGTGCGGATCGCGGGCAGCCCGCTCGTGACGGTCAGGTACTCCGGCTCGCGGCGCGCGCCTTCGGGCGCAGGCTCGCGCGGCTCGTCGGCCATGGCCCGCTCCGCCGTCGCGCCGGTCAGCCCTTCTGCTCGGCGAACACTTCCTTTGCGGTGCGGAACGCGGTCAGGGCGCTCGGCGCGCCGGCGTACGCGCCGACCTGCAGGAAGATCTCCGCGATCTCCTCCTTGGTCACGCCGTTGGTGAGCGCACCGCGCAGGTGCAGCTTCAGCTCGTCCGCATGACCGGTGGCGGCGAGCATCGCGAGGTTGAGCATGCTGCGCGTCTTGCGCGACAGGCCGGGGCGCGTCCAGATCGCGCCCCAGCAGTGCTTGGTGACATACTCCTGCCAGGGCTGGTTGAAGTCGTCGGCGGCGGCCAGCGCCTTGTCGACGTACTGCGCGCCGAGCACTTCCTTGCGCACCGCCATGCCGCGATCGTAAAGCGTCTTGTCTTCCATGGTCTGGATCTCCATTGAGCCGGTGGCGGTGAACATAGCACGCGGGCGCGCCCCATGACCTCGGGCCGCCGCAAGCCGGGCACGGCGCTGCCGCAGACGCGCATCGGCCGCCTCGTGAGCCTCGGGCTCGCCGCGGGCGAGCTCGCGGTGGGCGGCGCATTCGAGGGGCTGCGCCGGCTGGCGTCCGCCGCGCCCGCGGGCACCGGTAGCGTCTTCCTCACCGCGGCGAGTGCGGAGCGCCTCGCCGCCCGGCTCGCGCGCCTGCGCGGCGCGGCGATGAAGCTCGGCCAGCTCCTCTCGATCGAGGGCGAGGATCTGCTGCCCCCCGACTTTGCCCGCGCGCTAGCCACGCTGCGCTCGGGGGCGAGCCCGATGCCGGTCGCCCAGCTGCACCGCGTGCTCGGCCGCGAGCTCGGCGCCGGCTGGCGCAAGCGTTTCGCGCGCTTCGACGAGGAGCCGATCGCGGCGGCGTCGATCGGCCAGGTGCACCGGGCGACCGCCGCCGACGGGCGCGAGCTGGCGGTCAAGGTCCAGTATCCGGGCGTCGCGCGGTCGGTCGACAGCGACGTCGACAACGTCGCGGTGCTGCTGCGAGTGCTCAAGCTGTTGCCGCTCGAGATCGAGATCGACGGTGTGGTCGCCGAGGCGAAGCGCCAGCTCCACGAGGAGGCCGACTACCTCGCCGAGGCGCGGCACCTGGCGCGCTTCCGGCGCCTGGTCGCCGGCGAACCGCGCCTCGCGGTGCCGCGGGTGCACGCCGACCTCACCACCGAGCGCGTGCTCGCGATGGACTACGTCCACGGCGAGCCGCTGGAGACGCTCGCCGCCGCCCCCCAATCGCTGCGCGACGAGATCGGCGCGGCGCTCGAGCGGCTCGTCTTCCGCGAGCTCTTCGAGTTCCGCGCGATGCAGACCGACCCGCACTTCGGCAACTACCTCTGGGACCGCGACGCCGGGCGCGTCGCGCTGCTCGATTTCGGCGCGACTTGCGAGTTCCCGCGCGCGCTGGCGGAGCGCTATCGCGCCATCACGCACGCGGTGATCGCCGGCCACCGCGCCAAGGTGCAGCGCTTCGCGACCGAGATCGGGTATCTCGCGCCGGACGACTCGCGCGAGCGGGTGCGCGCGGTCGTCGACCTGATCCTGCTCGTGTGCGAGCCGCTGCGCCACCGCGGCCCGTACGACTTCGCAGCCTCGACCCTGCCCGCGCGCGTGCGCAACGTCGGCTTCGACCTCGCGTTCCGCCAGGGCCTGCTGCGCGCCCCGCCGCCGGAGACGCTGTTCCTGCACCGCAAGCTCGTGGGTTCGTTCCTGCTGCTCGCGCGCATCGGCGCGCGCGTGAACGCGCACGCACTGGTGCTGCCGCTGCTGCGGGAGCGGTGAGCCGCGACCCCGTCGCTAGCCGAGCGTCGGCATCGTGAACCCGCCCGGCGCAGGCGTGTCCTGGTGCGGCCAGCGCGTCGTGACCACCTTGGTACGGGTGTAGAACTTGACCCCTTCCACACCGTGCACGTGCAGGTCACCGAAGAGCGAGTTCTTCCAGCCGCCGAACGAGTAATACGCGACCGGCACCGGAATCGGCACGTTGATGCCGACCATCCCGACCTGGATCTCGTTCTCGAACCGGCGCGCCGCCCCGCCCGACTCGGTGAAGATCGCCGTGCCGTTCGCGTACGGGTTCGCGTTCACCATCGCGATCGCATCCTCGAGGGTCGGCACCCGCAGGACGATCAGGACCGGGCCGAAGATCTCGTCCTGGTAGATCTTCATCGTCGGCTTCACGTCGTCGAAGAGCGTCGTTCCGAGGAAAAACCCGTCCTCGTGTCCCTTCACGACCAGGCCGCGGCCATCGGCAACGAGCTTCGCGCCCTCCTTGATCCCGAGGTCGACATAGCTCGCGACCTTGTCGCGGTGCTGCTTCGTGACGAGCGGGCCCATGTCGACGCCCTCGGCGTGGCCGGGACCGACTTTCACCGCCTGCGCCTTCTTCTTGATGAGCGCGACGAGCGGGTCGGCGACCGCGCCCACCGCGACCACCGCCGAGATCGCCATGCAGCGCTCGCCCGCCGAGCCGTACGCCGCGCCGATGAGCGCGTCGGCGGTGAACTCGAGGTCGGCGTCGGGCAGGACGATCGCGTGGTTCTTCGCGCCGCCGAGGGCCTGCACGCGCTTGCCGTTGCGCGCGCAGGTCTCGTAGATGTACTTCGCGATCGGCGTCGAGCCGACGAACGAGACCGCGCCGATGCCGGGGTGCGCGAGGATCGCGTCCACCGCCGCCTTGTCGCCGTGCACCACGTTGAAGACGCCGTCGGGGAGGCCGGCCTCGCGGAAGAGCTCGGCGGCGCGCATCGAGGCCGAGGGCACCTTCTCCGAGATCTTGAGGATGAACGTGTTGCCGCACGCGATCGCGACCGGGTACATCCACATCGGCACCATCGCCGGGAAATTGAACGGGGTGATCCCGGCGCAGACGCCCACCGGCTGACGCACGGTGTGGGTGTCCACCTGCGTGCCGACGTTCTCGGAGTACTCGCCCTTGAGGAGGTTCGGGATGCCGCAGGCGAACTCGACCACCTCCAGTCCGCGCTGCACCTCGCCCATCGCGTCGGGCAGCGTCTTGCCGTGCTCCTCGGTGATGAGCTGGGCGAGCGCCTTCTGGTTGTCCTGGAGCAGCGCGAGGAACTTCTGCATCACGCGCGCGCGCCGGAGCGGCGGCGCGTCGCGCCAGGCCGGGAGCGCCGCCTGCGCAGCCTTCACGGCGGCGTCCACCTCCGCCGCGTTCGCAAACGGCACCCGCTTGGTGACCGCCCCGGTGGCGGGGTTGGTGACCTCGCCCGAGCGGCCGCTCGTCGAGGCGACGGGCTTGCCGCCGATCCAATGCGGGAGGGTCTGGACTTCGACGGGCTTGTTCATGCGGGCTCTCCTGGCGCGAGGGCGCTATTTTGCCCCCATCCGGCCCCTCACTGGCTGGCGGTGATGCCCCCGTCCACGTAGAGGGTCTGGCCCGTGACGAACGCGCCGGCGGGCGAGCAGAAGAGCAGCGCCGGCCCGACGATGTCGCGCGGCTCCGCGAGCCGCCCGAGCGGGATCCGCGGCAGGGTCTTCTCCAGGAAGTCGGGCCGAGCGAGGTGGTGCGCGATCATCTCGGTGCGGACGAAGGTCGGCGCGATGCCGTTCACCGTGATCGCGTGCGGCGCCAGCTCCATCGCATGCTGCTTCACCAGCAGCACGAGCCCGCCCTTCGTCGAAGCGTAGGCCGAGTACCCGCGGCCGCGGAACGCGAGCTGCGAGCGCACCGAGCCGAGGTGCACCTGGCGCCCGCCGCGACCGCCGGCGATCTGGTGGCGCGCCGCAGCCTGGGCAAGGAACATCGCCGCCTTGAGGTTGAGGCGATAGACCTCGTCGAAGGCCTCTTCCGTCACCTCGAGCAGCGGCTGCTCGCGGTTCAGGCCGATGCAGTTCACGAGGATGTCGAGCCGGCCGTGCTCGCCGGCGACGCGGTCAACCGCCTCCCGGACGCTCGCGACCGAGTGCGCGTCGAACGCCGTGCCGGCAGCGCGGTGGCCGGCGTCCCGCAACCGCGCGGCGAGCGTCTCGGACTTGTCAGCGCTGCGGCCCGCCACCACGACCGTCGCGCCGTGCTGCGCGAGGCCCCAGGCGATCGCCTCTCCGATGCCGCCGTAGCCCCCGGGAACGAAGGCGACCTGTCCGTCCAGCCGGAAAAGCCCGGCGAGCTCGGTCTCGAAATCGACTCGCGGCGTGATCGGCGTGCTCATCGTCAATCCATGTGCAGGCCGCCGTTCACGTCCACGATCTCGCCGGTAATGAAGCCGGCCAGCGGATGCGCAAGGAAGCGCACGACGTGGGCGAACTCCTCCGGCTCGCAAAAGCGGCCGACGGGCACCTGGGCACGCAGCGCCTGGCGCTGGGCCTCGGTGAGCTGCTCGGTGACCATGGGGGTGTTCACGTACGCCGGCGAGATGCCGTTCACCGTGATGCCGAACGCGGCGAGTTCGCGGGCGAGCGAAAAGGTGAGCGTGGTGAGCGCACCCTTGGAGGTGGAGTAGGCGGTGCCGGCGGTGAGGCCGCCGGTCTTCGCCGCCAGCGAGCAGGTGTTGATGATCCGCCCCCAGCGCCGCCGCTTCATGTCCGGCACGACCGCGCGGGCGAGGTAGAACGCGCCGTCGAGGTTGGCGGCGAGCACCCGCCGCCACTCGTCGTCGGCGGTCGCTTCGACCTTGTTGTTGGAGAGGATGCCGGCGTTGTTGACGAGGATGTCCACTGGCCCGAGCGCCGCGACGATGCGCGCGTGACCGGCGCGGACTGCCGCCGGGTCGGCGATGTCGAAGGAGAACGCGCCGCCCCCCAGCTCGCCGGCGCGCGCCTCGTTGGCGGCGGCGTTCACGTCGACCATCGCCACCCTGCAGCCGTCTTCCAGGAGGAACCTCGCCGCGGCGAGGCCCATCGTTCCCGCGGCGCCGGTGATGAGCGCGACCTTCCCCTCCAGCGGCTTCATGCGTCGAGCACCGACTTCTTCCCGAACAGCCCCCGCGCCCGGAACGTCACGACGGCGATGAACAGAAGATACATCGACATGAGCGACCACTCCGAGGCGTAGGCGCCGGTCAGCCCCACCACGAGGCCGACGAGCAGTCCGGCGATCACCGCGCCCCAGAGGCTACCCACCCCGCCGAGGACGATGATCAGGAACGCCGGCACGACAGCATCGACGCCAACGTGCGGCCGGATGCCCCAGATCGGCGCCATCACGACGCCGGCGATCGCGGCGAGCGCGGTTCCCAGCGCGAAGACGAAGAGCCGCAGGCGTGCGAGGTTGATCCCCAGCGCGCGCACCATCTCGCTGTCGTGGGCGCCAGCCTTGATCATCGCGCCGTATGGCGTCTTCTCCAGGAACAGCCAGAGGGCAGCGATCGCCGCGACGGCGAACGCGGCGGCGAAGAAACGGTACTTGGCGTAGATCAGGTCGCCCACGAGTACCGCGCCCGAGATCGCCTCAGGCAGCGGGAGCTGCTTCTCGGTCGAGCCCCACACGACCCGGATCAGCTCCTCGATCACCAGCGCCGCGCCGAATGTCAGCAGCAGTCCGTAAAGCGGGTCGCGGCCGTAGGTGCGCCGCATGCAGAGCTCGAGCGCCATGCCGAAGAGCCCGACGAACACCGGCGCAAACGCGAGCGCCACCACGTAGCGCGTGGCGATCGGCAGTGCGAGGTACCAGGCCTGGAGTTCGGGCAGGAGCCCGAGCTGCGGGGTCACGAAGTACAGCGCGCAGTACATCCCGAGCGCGAAGAGGGACCCGTGCGCGAGGTTGATCGTCTCCATCACGCCGACGATCAGCATGAACCCGAGCGCGATCAGCGCGAAGAGCAGCCCGAGCGTCACCCCGTTGACGAGGTGCGGCAGGAGGTTGAGCAGGAATTCCATGCGGACGGGGCGCGGCGCCGGCGCGCCGCGCCCGCTGCCCCTGCTACTGCTCGTACGTGGGCGTCGACTCGTACGACTCGAGCTTGCACGCCTTCGGCGCGTCCTGGTCCTCCACCTCCTGCGGGGGCACCGAGGCCAGGATCCTGAAGATGTCGTCCTTCTCCGCCGGTTTGTCGTTGTAGGTCGCCATGTAGATCGTCTGCTGGCACTGGTGCGTCGCCGGGTTGATCCAGGCGTCGTACTGCTGCATGCGGTCGCGCGCGGTCATCTTGCGGCCCTCGAGCTTCTTGATCACCGCGATGTTGTTGGTCGAGCCCGCCTCCTCCACGCAGCGCAGCAGCTCGCGCGTCGCGACGTAGCCGTTGTAGTAGACGTTGCCCGGCACCGCGATCTGCACGCCTGGGTAGGCTTTCTGGTAGCTCGCCACAAACTCCTTCACCCCCGGCAGGTCGAGCCGGTAGTACCAGGTGGTGCCGAACACGCCGAAGATCGCGTCCGGCCCGAGGCCGTAGACGTCCGGCCAGTCCTGCTGGTTGTTGATCCACGCCGGCTTCTGGTTCATCTTGAGCTGCACCACCTGCTGCCGCAGCGCCTTGATGTCGTCGCCGCCGACTGCGGTGCCCACGACGTCGGGCTTGATCTGCTGGACCTTGAGCAGGTAGGACGAGAAGTCGCGGGTGTTCTGCGGCACCAGCAGCTCGTCGACGATCTTGCCGCCGTTGGCCTCGACCAGGGTGCGCATCGCCTTCGCGGTGTTGTGGCCCCACACGTAATCGTTGGTGAGCAGCACCCAGCGGTTGCCGTTCACCTTCATCGCGTTCTTCACGATCGCGTGGGCGAAGTTGGTGCCGTTGCCGTCCCACACGAACTTGACGCGGTGGCAGTCCTTCCCCGACTCGGTGGGCGAGGACGAGTTCGTGTTGAGGTAGACGCAGCCGTACTTCTGCGCCACCTGGCTGATCGCGTTCGCCACCCCGGAGTGGAGCGCGCCGATCAGGAACGCCGCCTCGTTGCGGGTGATCATCCGCTCGGCGACGCGCGAACCGGTGGCCGGCGTGGTTTCGGTGTCGATGTGCAGGGCCTCGATCGGACGCCCGAGCACGCCGCCCTTGGCGTTGAACTCCCTGATCGCCATAATCGCCCCGAGCCGCTCCTCGTTGCCGCTCGCGCCATACTGACCGCTCGCGTCCATGGTGAGGCCGATCACGAGCGGCTTCTTCTGCGCCGCCTGCGACCAGACGCGGTTGTGCTTCCACGGCCCGAAGAACGGCGCCACGCCCCACGCGCCCGCCGTCGCCGCGGTCAGCGCCGACGCCTTGAGGATGCGGCGGCGCTTGTCGTTCACCTGCTGCTTGTCCTTGACTCGGTCGTTCATGGTCTCCTCCTTCGGTGGCAGCGCCTGCTAGCGCCTGATGATCCGGAAGCCGTTCAGCTTCTCGTGCGCCTCGATCAGCGAGGGCACGTACTTCTCGCCGAAGCCGAGCTGGCTCGCGGCGACGAGCGTCTGGTGGATCGCGTCGGCGATCGGGCTCGCGACCGGTGCGCTCTCGGTCATGTGGGTGTAGTAGCGCAGGTCCTTGCGCGCGTTGTCGAGCGCGAAGAGCAACCCGGAGAAGTCGCCCTTCAACGCCTTCGGTACCAGCATCTGGAACATGTTCGAGTTGGCGCCGCCGGCCGAGATCAGCTTGTAGAGCACCTCGAGGTCGATCCCGACCTTCGCCGCAGCGGCGAGCGCCTCCGCGATCAGGCAGGCGGAGCCGAGCGCGAGGAAGTTGTTGACGAGCTTGATCTTGTGTCCCGCCCCGGGCGGGCCGGCGTGGATCACGTTCTCGCAGTAGCACTCGAACACCGGCTTCAGGCGCTCGAACATCGCGTCGGTGGCGCCGACCATGGTGTTCAGCTTGCCCGCCTCAGCCTCGCGCGGGGTGCGGGCGAGCGGCGCGTCGACGAACTCGACGCCCTTCGCGGCGAAGTCCGCGCGGATCTTCGCCGTCGAGTCGGGTTCGGCGGTGGAGGCGTCCACGACGACCGCGCCCGGGCGGCAGGACTCGAGCAGCCCGCCCGCGCCGTAGACGTTGGCCTCGACTTGCGGCGATCCGGTCACGCACAGAATGACGATGTCGGCGCCGTCGGCGAGCGCCCTTACGGAATTCGCCTCCTTGGCGCCGGCGGCGAGGAGGTCCTCAATGTTCGACCGGTTGCGGTGCACGAGGAAAGTGAGCGGATGGCCCTTGGCGACGAGGTTCTTCGCCATGCCGTGACCCATCAGGCCGATGCCGATGAATCCGATGCGTGCTCTCATGATTGCTCCGTTGCGAGGGGTTCCTGACTGCTAGCCCGGTCCCAGAGCGCGATCAGCCGGGCGTACCGCTCCGCGACCCGCTCGACCACCGCGTCGTCGTCGCAGCGGCCGGCGAACCAGTCGCGCGCGACCGCGCCGAAGATCGTGCGGCCGACCGCGAAGCCCTTGCAGAACGGGAAGCGCGCCGCGACGGCGAAGCTCGCCTCCAGCGCCGCCTCCTCCGCCTCCAGCCCGAGGACGAGCGCGCCGCGGCAGTGCCGGTCGTGGCGCGCGATCACCGCGGCCACCGCAGACCACGCCGCGGGCGCGGACGCGGGCGGGAGCTTCCACCAATCGGGAAAGAGGCCGGCCTGATAGAGCTGATCCAGCGAGCGCGCGGTGGTGTCGGCGTCGAGACGGCTCCCGCGAGGCGGTAGCACCTCGACCAGGAGCTCGTGCTGGGTAGCGTGGCAAGCCGCCGCGAGCGCCCGCAGGCGCGCCGCCTGGGCCGCGCGCAACGACTCGTCGTCGTCCGGGTGGTACCACACGAGGCACTTGGCGACGTGGTCCCGCGGCCAGGTGCGCAGCGCGAGCGCGACGTTGTCGCCCCCTTCGAGCTCGAGCGGGCGGGAGCCGGGCGCCTCGACCGGTCGCGCAACCCACCAGCCGGTGCCGGCGAACCCCGGCAGGACGTCGCCGCCATATGTCGCGTCGAGGATCACGCCCGCGCCGGTGCGCTTGCCAGCGCCGCGGCGCGCCCCGGCAGCCACGAGGCGCTTGAAGGCGGTGATGCGCGCCCGCTCCACCCCGTGCTCGTCGGCGAGCGCCTCGAGCTGGGCACGGTGGTCGAACGCGAGCACCGCGAGCGCCGGCCAGTCGCGCGTGCGGGTCGTGACGCGGTGCAGCCGCTCTAGCGCGGCGTCTTCGCGCAACCGCGCGGTCGGGCTCCCGTGCGCGAGAAAATGCGCGAGCTCTTCCCAGGCCGGGATCGCGGGGGCGCAGCCGTGGCGCGACACGACGAGGGCGCCGCACGCGTTCGCGTAGGCAGCGCAGTCCGCCAGCGGCTCGTCGCGCAGCCAGCCGCGCAGGAACCCGGCCATGAACGCGTCGCCGGCCCCGAGGATGTTGTACACCTCGACCGGGAAGCCGGGGCCCACGACGCCCCGCTCGACCGCGTCCGGGATCGCGCCGGGAAAGACGATGCAGCCCATCGGCCCGCGCTTCAGCACCAGCGCGGCCGCGGTCAGCTCGCGCAGCCTGCGCAGCGCGGCGAGCGTGTCGGTCGTCCCGCCGGCGATGTGGATCTCCTCCTCGGTGCCGACGATCAAGTCGCAGTCGCCGACCACCGACTGCAGGTGCTCGCTCACCCGATCGGAAGCGACGAATCGCTGCTCGCCGAGGCCGAGGCCCGTCAGCCCCCACAACACCGGCCGGTAATCGATGTCGAGCACGACCCGCGCGCCCGCCGCGCGCGCGAACCGCATCGCGGTGCGGCAGGCATCGTAGGTCGGGCGTGTCGAAAGGTGCGTTCCGGAGACGAGCAGCGCCCGCGCCGAGGCGATGAAGGCCGGATCGAAGTCGGCCGGCGCGATCGCCATGTCCGCGCAGTTCTCGCGATAGAACACCAGCGGGAACGTGTCGCGGTCGCTGATGCCGAGGAATACGAGGGCGGTGAGCCGGCGCGGATCGGTCACGACGTGGCTCACGTCCACGCCCTCGGCGGCGAGGGTCTCGCGCACGAAGCGGCCGTTGTGCTCGTCGCCGACACGCGTGAGCATCGCGGCCTTCAGCCCGAGTCGCGCGCAGCCCACCGCGGTATTCGCCGGCGAGCCGCCGAGATACTTGGCGAAGCTCAGCATGTCCTCGAGCCGCCCACCGACCTGCTCGCCGTAGAGGTCGACCGCCGCGCGGCCCATGCAGATCACGTCGAATGCGCGATCGCCCATCACGCCGCCCTCGCTGCGCCGCCGCTGCGCTCGGCGAGGTGGTGCCCGACGCTCACCACCAGCGCCTGCGCGAGGCAGAGCGGCTCGACGAGCGAGCGGAACGCGCGCTTGGTGTCGTCGCCGAGTTCGAAGCACACCGACGCCGACGCGGCGAGCGGCGAAAGCGCGCCGTCGGTGATCGCGATCACGCCCGCGCCGCGCTTGCGGCATTCGGCCGCGATCTCCACGGTCTCGGGCGTATAGCTCCGGAAGCTGATCGCGACCAGGACGTCCCGGCGGCCGATGCGGCGCGCGAACTCCCGGTTCATCCCGCCCGTGCCGTCGAGGAGTTGCGCCGGCAGTTCGAGCCGGTTGAGGGCATAGGCGAGGTACGCGGCCACCGGAAACGAGCGCCGCAGCCCGATGACTTGGATCGACTGGGCGCCGGCGAGTTGACGCACCGCAGCGCGGAGGTCCGCCGGCCGGATCCGCTCGGCAAGCTGCTCGAGGCCGTGGATCGAGTCGGTGACGAACTCGTGCAGCACCCCCGGCGGGCTGGTGCCGCCCGGTCGGGCGCGCTCGCGCAATTGCGCGATGCGTTCGCGGTAGGTGGTCGATCGCTCGACCAGGTGCGAGCGGAAGAGGCGCTGCATGTCCGAGAACCCGGCAAAGCCGAGCGCGTTCGCGAATCGCACCAGGCTGGAGGGCTGCACCTCGAGCCGGGCCGCGGCCGCGGCCACGGTGGAGAGGGCGAGCTCGTGCGGGTGCTCGAGCGCGAACTGCGCGATGCGCTGCAGCTGGCGCGACAGCCTCGGGTACTCGCGCGAGATCGCCGCGCGCAGGTCCTCGTAGGTTTTCGGTTTCATCGCGCTGCAGAATAAACGTTCTTGCTTGTTCTCAGATTAGAACGTATATTCGATTTTGTCCAGCCGTAAGCCGCAATGCAGCGCACCAATCCGGTCACCCTGGCCCAGCCCGCGGCGCCGCCCGCGGCCGCCGCGGTCCTGCGCCCCGCCGGCCTGGTGACCGGCCCGATGGCAGTCACCTTCCTGCTGCTCGCCACCACTCCGCTGTGGGTGGGGAAGATCGGGCTGTACCAGTACCTCGCGCTCGAGATCATGATCTGGATGATGTTCGCGCTCGGCTACAACCTCCTCCTCGGCTACGCCGGCCTGCCTTCCTTCGGGCACGGCGCGTACTTCGGCGTCGGCGCGTACGCTTTCGGCCTCGCGCAGAAGCACGTCGCGGCCAACCTCTGGCTTGACCTCGGCGCCGGGATGCTCGCCGCCGCACTCGCCGGGGCGGTAGTCGCCGCGTTCATCTCGCACCGGCGCGGCATCTACTACGCCCTGCTCACGATCGCCTTCGGCCAGGTGCTCTGGTTCGTGGCGATCAAGTGGCACAGCGTGACCGGCGGCGAGGACGGCCTGCTCAACCTGAAGCGGCTCCCGGTCGAGTTCGGGTTCGCGTCGATGAGCCTCGCCTCGAACGAGGCGCTCTTCTTCTTCGCGCTCGCGCTCTTCGCGCTGGTGACCGTCTTCCTCTGGCGCCTGGTGCACTCGCCGTTCGGCCGCGTGCTGCAGGCGGTCAAGCAGAACGAGACCCGCGCCGCGTTCGTCGGGCACAACGTCTGGCTCTACAAGTGGCTCGCGTTCGTGATCTCCGCCGCGGTGGCGGGCGTCGCCGGAGCGCTCTTCGCTATGGCGCAGCAGTCGGCCTACCCGAACGTGATGAGCCTTCACAACTCCGGCTTCGTCGTGATGATGGTGCTGATCGGCGGCGGCCTGGTGAGCTTCTGGGGGCCGGTGATCGGCGCGGCGTTCTTCATCCTCGCGCGCGACCTGCTCGGCGCCTACACCGAGACATGGCTCCTCTGGTACGGCCTTGCATTCATGGCGATGGTGCTGTTCAAGCCCGAGGGAATCGCCGGAATGTGGGCGACCCTCACCGGTCGGGAGAACGCGCGATGAGTGCGCCCGGAGGAGCAGCGCGATGAGCGCGCTGTTCGAAGCCCGCGGGCTGGCGAAGCGCTTCGGCGACGCGGTCGTGCTCGAGGACATCACGCTCGCGTTCGAGGCGGGCCGCCTGTCGGGGATCATGGGGCCGAACGGCGCGGGCAAGACGACCTGCTTCAACTGCCTGACCGGGCGCTACAAGCCCGACCGCGGCGAGGTCTGGTTCGCCGGCGAGAACATCACCGGCCTCGCGCCGCGCGACATCGCCCGGCGGGGCATCGCGCGCTCCTTCCAGATCATGAACCTGTTCGATGAATACTCGGCGCTCGAGAACGTGCTCGTAGCGCTGCCGGGGGTACGCGATCGCGGGTTCGACCTACTCGGCGACCTCGCTCGTCAGGCCGCGCTCGTCGACGAGGCGGCGGGGGTGCTCGCAAGAGTCGGCCTGCGCGCGAAGGCGCACGAACGGGCGAAGCGGCTCCCGTACGGCGAGCGCCGCGCGCTCGAGATCGCGGTCGCGCTTGCGGCCCGGCCGCGGCTCCTCTTCCTCGACGAACCCACCGCCGGCCTCGGCGCCGAGGCCACGGCGCGGCTCGCCGACCTGATCGAATCGTTGAAGCGCGAGCTGACCATCGTCGTGATCGAGCACGACATGCGGTTCCTCTTTCGCCTCGCCGACCGGGTTTCGGTCATCCACTGGGGTCAGGTAATCGCCGCCGGGACGCCGGCCGAGCTGCGCGCGAACCCGTGGGTTCAGCGGTCGAACCTCGGGGAGCTCGCGTGAGCGCCGTCGCCGCCCCGTCGACCGCGCCGATGCTCGCGATCGAGCACATCGAGACGTTCTACGGTGAGACCCAGGCGCTGTTCGGCGTCTCGCTCGAGGTCGGCGCCGGTGAGGTCGTGGCACTGCTCGGCCCGAACGGTGCGGGAAAGACGACCACCCTGCGCTCGGTGCTCGGCCTCAACCCGCCGCGCCGGGGCCGCATCCGGTTCGACGGCGCCGACGCGACGCGAATGCCGACCCACGAGATCGCGCGCGCCGGCATCGGCTGGGTGCCCGACGACCGGCGCATCTTCCCGACGCTCACCGTCGCGCGCAACCTGGCGATCGCGCGCAAGCGCACGCGCTTTCGCGCCTGGACGGAGAAGGAGTGCTGCGCGCTGTTCAGCGCGCTCGAGCACCTGATGCCCCGCGAGTGCGAGAACCTCTCCGGTGGCGAGATGCAGATGGTGGCGATCGCCCGCGCGCTCGTTGGCGCGCCCGGCCTGGTGCTGCTCGACGAGCCCGGGCAGGGGCTCGCGCCGAAGCTGGTGCAGGACGTCATGCGCGCGATCGGCGCCTTGCGCCGGGAGGGCGTTTCGGTCCTGCTGGTCGAGCAGAACGTGCTCGCGGCCCTCGCAGTCGCGGACCGCTGCTACGTCATGGACCGCGGCAAGATCGTCCACGCCGGCCCGGCCCGCGCGCTCGCCGGGAACGCGGCGCTGCGCAGCCGCCTGCTCGGGATCTAGTCCCGCGATGGCCGCGCCGCTCCTCGCCGTCGAAGGCCTGCGCAAGGAGTACGCGCGCGGCGTGCTCCGACGCACGCCGACCTTCTCGCTCGCGGCCGACTTCACCATCGCCGAGCCGGCAATCGTCGGGGTGATGGGACCGAACGGATCGGGCAAGACCACGCTCTTCGAGCTGATCACCGGCTCGAACGTCCCGACCGCCGGTCGCGTGCTCTGCTGCGGGCAGGACATCCATCGCGTGCGCTATCGCGAGCGCGACCGTCTGGCGATCCACTACCACCAGTCCTACCAGGTGCGCTCGTTCAAGCGGACGGTGCCGAGCTTCCTGCTGCAGCCGGCCGGCGCGGACTACCCGATGCTGCACCTCTTCGACGAGCCGCAGTTCAACACCCAGGACGGGTACATCGGGTTCATGCTCGACTTCTTCCGGAAACTGCGCCGCGAAGGCAGGCTCGTGATTCTGTGCCTGCACCCGACCGAAGCCTTCCACCTCGACATCCTGCGCGAGACCTGCGAGCGGTTCATCTTCGTGCACCGCGGGCGGCTCGCGCTGGCGGCGAACTGGGACGAAATGCTCCGGCAGGAGGCGGTCCGGAGCTACCTCGGCGCGCTCACTCCGGCTTGATGCCGACCGACTCGGCGGTACGGCGCCAGCTCTCCAGCTGCACCTTGAGGAACGCCGCGAGCTCCTCCGGCGTCGAGTGCTTCGGGCCGAACGCGATCTTGCCGAACGCCTCGTGCACGTCGGGACGCTGCAGCACCATCGCCAGCTCCCGCGCCAGACGGTCGACCACCTCCTTGGGCATCCGCGCCGGGCCGAACACGCCGCCCCAAGCCGTGATCGACAGCTTGCCGAGCCCCGCCTCGGCCGCAGTCGGAACTTCCGGGAGCAGCGGGCTGCGGTTCGGGAACATCGCGGCGAGCGCGCGCAGCTTCCCCTCCTTCACCTGGGGCGCGGCGCTGCCCGGGGTGGCGAACGCCATCTGCACGCGTCCGCCGAGGAGGTCGATCGTGAGCGGCGCGTCGCCCTTGTAGGGGACCTGCACGATGTCGAGCTTCTCAACAGTGGCGAGCTGCGCGGTGAGGAGCTGGCTCGTGCTATTGCCGGTCCCCGCGTTCAGCTTGCCGGGATTTGCGCGCGCGTAGGCGAGCAGCTCCGCGACCGAGGTCGCCGGCACGCTCGGGTGCGTGAAGAGGAAGAAGCCGAAGTACCCCACCAGCCCCACCGGGGTGAAGTCCGCGACCGGGTCGTAGGGCGGCTGCTTCCGCGTCGCCGGCACCCAGTTGAACGCCGTGTTGGTGGCGTAGAGCAGCGTGTAGCCGTCGGGGGCCGCTTTCATCACCGCTTCGGCGGCGATCACCCCGTCCCCGCCCGGCCGCGCCTCGACGACCACCGGCTGACCGAGCGCCTGGCCGAGCGGCTGCGCGAAAATGCGCGCGCCGAGCTCGGCCGCCCCGCCGGCCGGAAACGGCACGACGAGGCGGATCGGCTTGTTGGGGTACTGGGCGTGGACGCCGGCGCAGAACGCAGCGAGCGCGAGCGCCGCGACGGCGCGTACTGACAGTCTCATGGTCCGCCCTCCTCCTGAGTGAAGCCTACCCGCGGCGCCGCGCGCGATAGAGCTCGCGGAAAGTCCGGCCCTGCGGCGCCGGGAAATCGCGCATCTCGGTCCAGCCGCGGCCGGCGAGCGGCAGCCGCCTGATGCGCTTGCGCCCGCCGCCGAGCAATCGCAGGTAGCGTGCCGCCCACCGGGCCCCGAACGCGTAGGCGCGGGGATGCAGCGCCGCCCACGCCCACAGCCGCAGGCCCGCACGCTCCGTCCACGGACGCAGGCCGCGGTCGACCTGCTTCTCGCGCAGCTTGCGCAGCAGCTCCGGCAGCGGGATCTTCACCGGGCACACGACGCCGCACTGATTGCAGAGGGTCGCGGCGTGCGGCAGGTCGAGCGCGTTCTCCAGGCCGACGTACGACGGCGTGAGCACCGACCCCATCGGCCCCGGGTACACCCAGCCGTACGCGTGCCCGCCGACGGTCTTGTAGACCGGGCAGTGGTTCATGCACGCGCCGCAGCGGATGCAGCGGAGCATCTCCTGCATGTCCGTGCCGACGAGGTTGGTGCGCCCGCCGTCGACGAGCACGAAGTACATGTGCTCCGGACCGTCGCGGTCGCCCGGCCGCTTCGGCCCGGTGAAGAAACTGATGTAGTTCGAGATCGGCTGCCCGGTCGCCGAGCGCGGCAGCAGGCGCATCAGCGTCGCGAAGTCCTCGAGCGTCGGGATGACCTTCTCGATGCCGGTGATGCAGACGTGCACGCGCGGCAGCGTGGTCACCATGCGGCCATTGCCCTCGTTCGTGACGATCGCCCCGGAGCCGGTCTCGGCGACGAGGAAGTTGCCGCCCGAGATGCCGAGGTCCGCAGTCACGAAGTGCGCGCGCAGCGCCTCGCGCGCCTCGCGCGTCATCTCGGGGATGTCGGTCTTGCGCGGCTTCGCGTGCGTCTTCGCGAAGAGGTCGGCGACCTCGTCCTTCGACTTGTGCACCGCCGGCGCGATGATGTGCGAAGGCGCCTCGTTGGCGAGCTGGATGATGTACTCGCCGAGGTCGGTCTCCACCGGCGTCACGCCGGCGGCCGCGAGCGCCTGGTTGAGGCCGGCCTCCTCCGAAAGCATCGACTTGGATTTCACCGCCTTGGTGAGCCGGTGGCGGCGGCAGATCTCGAGCACGAGGTCGCGCGCCTCTTCGCCGGTACGGGCGAACAGCACGGTGGCACCGCGCTGCGTCGCCTCGCGCTCGAAGCGCTCGATCAGGGTGTCGAGGTCGGCGAGCGAGCGATCGCGGATCTCGGCGCCCGCATCGCGCAGGCGCTCGAACGCTTCAGGGCCGTACGCCTCGACCGCCTTGGCGCGCAGCAGCGCGAGGCCGGCGCTGCCGAATTTCTCGAGATTCGACTGCAGCGTCGCGTTGCCGAGCGCGTCGTGCGCGCGCCGCTTGAAGTGGAGCGACTGGACTTCCATCAACCGTCCGCCTTGCCCGCGAGCACCTCGGCGACGTGCAGCACGCGCGTCGTCTCGTTGCCCCGCCGGCGCAGCCGGCCCTCGATGTTCAGCATGCAGCCGAGGTCGCCGAGCACGACCGCATCGGCGCCGCTCGCCTCGATGCTCCGGCACTTGCGCTCGGCGATCGCGCCGGAGATCTCGCCGAACTTGACCGAGAAGGTGCCGCCGAAGCCGCAGCACTGCTCGCACTCGCCCATCTCGACCAGCTCCAGCCCCGGCACCTTCGCGAGGAGCGCGCGCGGCTGGGCTTTCACGCCCATCTCGCGCAGCCCCGCGCACGAATCGTGATACGTGACCCGGCCGCGATAGCCGCCCGGCATCTTCTCGAGCTTCGCCACCGTGGCGAGGAAATCCGTGAGCTCGTGCACCCGCCCGGCGAGCCGCTCGACGCGCGCGCGCGTGCCGGGCGCGTCGTGGAAGAGCTCGGGGTAGTGCGTCCTGATCATGCCGGCGCAGGAGCCGGAGGGCGCGACGAGATAGTCGCAGCCTTCGAATTCGGCGAGCACCTTCTCCGCAAGCGCGCGGGCGGCCGCCCGATCGCCGGAGTTGTAGCCCGGCTGGCCGCAGCAGGTCTGCGTGGGCGGCACGTAGACCTCGCATCCGGCCGCCTCGAGGAGCTCGATCGCGGCGAAGCCGATCCGCGGGCGCATCAGATCGACGAGGCAGGTGACGAAGAGACCGACGCGCATCGCGTTCTTGTCGTTCTGGCGGGCGCGCGAAGCTTAGCACACGGCCCTTTGCCCGCGCCCCGCGCCGCTTCCGGATCGCGGTGTAGACTTTCGCCCGTCGGCAGTCCGGCGCCTCCCCGTGAGCGACAAGGAATCCAAGAACTCCATCCAGGTCATCGAGCGGATGATGAAGCTGCTCGAGGTGCTGGCCGACTCGCCCGACGCGGTGAGCCTGAAGCTCCTCGCGGGCAAGGCGGGGCTGCATCCTTCCACCGCGCACCGCATCCTCACCGCCCTCGTGCGCGACCGCATGGCCGAGCGCGTCGAGCAGGGCAGCTACCGCCTCGGCATGCGCCTGCTCGAGCTCGGCAACCTGGTCAAGTCGCGCATCAGCGTGCGCGAGCACGCGCTACCGTTCATGCGTGAGCTGCACGCCCAGATCGGCGAGGCGGTCAACCTCTCGGTCCGGCGCGACGACGAGATCGTGTACATCGAGCGCACCTCGAGCGGGCGCTCGCTCATGCGCGTGGTGAACATCATCGGCGCGCGCGCGCCGCTGCACATCACCGCGGTCGGGAAGCTCTTCCTGCTCGACGACGGGCCGGAAGGCGTGAAGGCCTACGCCGAGCGCACCGGCCTGCCCGGCTACACCAAGAACACCATCCAGGCCCTGCCCGCGCTCGAGCGCGAGCTCGAGCGCGTGCGCCGGCAGGGCTACGCGCTCGACAACGAGGAGGCCGAGCTGGGCGTGCGCTGCATCGGCGCGGGCGTGCGCGACGACACCGGCGCGCTCGTGGCGGGGCTGTCGGTCTCGGCGCCGGCCGAGCGCATGAAGGCCGCGTGGGCGAGTCTCGTCAAGGAGACGGCCGAGCGCATCTCGCGCGCGATCGGCTACCGCAGCGCGCAGGCTGCCTGAGGCGGCGAACATGCGTACCCATCGCATCGCGTCGATCCCGGGCGACGGCATCGGCCCGGAAGTCATCACCGCCGGGCTCGAGGTGCTCGAGGTGCTCGCCGGCCGCGACGCCGGCTTCCGGCTTGCGGTGGAGCACTTCCCCTGGTCGAGCGACTACTACCTCGCGCACGGGCACTACATCCCGCCGGGCGGGCTCGAGGCGCTCAAGACCTTCGACGCGATCTTCTTCGGCGCAGTGGGGTCCACGAAGGTCCCGGACCACGTGTCGCTCTGGGGGCTGCGGCTGCCGATCTGCCAGGGCTTCGACCAGTACGCGAACGTGCGTCCGGCGCGCGTGCTGCCCGGGTTGAAGAGCCCGCTCGCGAACGGGCAGGCGATCGACTGGGTGATCATCCGCGAGAACACCGAGGGCGAGTACTCGGGCAACGGCGGGCGCGTGCACCGGGGGCTGCCGGAGGAAGTGGCGACCGAGACGTCGGTGTTCACGCGTCGCGGCGTCGAGCGCGTCCAGCGCTTCGCGTTCGAGCTCGCGCGCAAGCGGCCGCGGAAGAAGCTGACGCTGGTCACGAAGTCGAATGCGCAGCGCCACGGCATGGTGCTGTGGGACGAAGTGTTCTTCGCGGTCGCCCGCGACTATCCCGACGTGCAAACCGACCGCGAGCTCGTCGACGCGGTCACCACGCGCATGGTGCTGAAGCCGCAAACCCTCGACGTCGTCGTCGCCTCGAACCTGCACGCCGACATCCTGTCCGACCTCGCCGCGGCGCTCGCCGGCAGCCTCGGCGTGGCGCCGACCGCGAACCTGAACCCCGAACGGCAGTTCCCGTCGATGTTCGAGCCGATCCACGGCTCGGCGTTCGACATCACCGGCAAGGGCGTGGCGAACCCGATCGCCACCTTCTGGACCGCGGCGATGATGCTCGAGCACCTGGGCGAGGCGGCCGCGGCCCAGCGCCTGATGCGGGCGATCGAGAAGGTCACCGCGACGGGCGAGATGACCCCCGACCTCGGCGGCAAGGGCACCACGAAGAGCGTGACCGCGGCGGTGGTCGCGGCGCTCTAGCGCGCGGCTAGACCGCCATCATCCCGTGCACGGCGAAGAGATTCGCCGGGTCGGTCCACACCTTCTCCGCATGGAAGCGCGCGCGCGCGGCGAGCGCCTGGAACTCCTGCACCCCGTACTTGCACGAGATCTCGGTGTGGATCGTCTCGCCCGGACGGAACTCGAAACGCTGTCCGGCGACGTGCACGAACTGGCTGTACAGGCTCTCCAGGTGCATCTCGATCCTACCCCTGGCCTCGTCGTAGAAGGCCTTGTGCCGGAAGCGCTTCACCTGGAAGTCGCCGCCGAGCTCCCGGTTGATGCGGTGGAGCAGATTGAGGTTGAACTCGGCGGTGACGCCCTGCGCGTCGTCGTAGGCGGCGTCGAGGACGCGCTTGTCCTTCTTGAGGTCCACGCCGATCAGCAGCATCCCTCCCGGACCGACCAGCTCGCGCACGCGCGCGAGGAACTCGAGCGCCTCTTCCGGGGTGAAGTTGCCGACGGTCGACCCCGGGAAATAGACCACCTTCCGGCGCATCGGGATGCCCACGAACTCCGGCAGCCGCACCGGCCGGGCGAAGTCGGCGAGCACCGCGCTGATGTTGAGCCACGGGAAGAGCAGCGCAAGGCGCCTGCACGCCTCGTGCAGCGCGCTCTCCGAGATGTCGATCGGCACGTAGAGGGAGGGCTCGAGCCGGTCCACGAGGAGCCGCGTCTTCACGCCGGCCCCGGAGCCGAACTCGACGAGCTGGGTGTCGGGCCCGAGCAGGTCCACCATCTCGTCGACGTGGCGCTCCATGATCGCGAGCTCGGTGCGCGTCGGGTAGTACTCGGGCAGCTCGCAGATGCGCTCGAAGAGCTCGGAGCCGCGCGCGTCGTAGAAGTACTTCGGCGGGATCGCCTTCTGCGGCTGCGCGAGGCCGGCGAGGACGTCCTCGCGGAACGAGGTCTCGTGCGTGAGAAGGCTGTAGTGCCGGACGATCCCGACGCCCTCGCGCCGCGACGAGGGGCGGTCGGCCATCGCGTCAGCGCGGAGTCGGCGCGGCGCCCTGCGTGCGGACGCGCGCCTCGGGCGCGCGCTGAGACTTGGCCGCAGTCTTCGTCCGCGCGGCCCGTGCGCGCGGCTCCGCGGGGGCGAGGAAGTCCGGCTCGAGCCACTGGCGGATGCGGTTCGCGTCCCCGATCCGCGTGTACTTCCCGACCGAGTCGAGCAGCACGATGATCAGCGAGCGCGTGGCGACCTTGGCCTCCATCACGAGGCAGCGGCCGGCGGCGTTGATGAATCCGGTCTTGGAGACGCCGATCTCCCAGTTCGCGCCGCGCACCAGCCCGTTGGTGTTGGCGAAGGCGACGCGCCGGCCGCGGATCGTGTACTCCGCGCTCGGCGTTGTCGAGTACTCGGCGATGCGGCCGTACTCCCCGGCGGCGCGCACGAGCTTCGCGAGGTCGCCGGCGGTCGCGACGTTCTCGCTCGACAGCCCGGTCGGCTCCACGAACCGGCTCCCGGTCATTTCGAGGTCGACCGCCTTGGCGTTCATCGCGGCGACGAACGCGTCCATTCCGCCGGGGTAGGTCCGGCCGAGCGCCACGGCCGCGACGTTCTCGGAGGCCATCAGCGCGAGCTGCAGCAGCTCGCCGCGCGTCAGGGTCGCGCCAACCGGCACCCGCGCGCGGCGCTTGGCCTTCGCGGCCTGCGCGTCTTCCGCGGTGATCGTGATCGGCTCCTCGAGGGGGAGGATCGCATCGATCGTGACCATCGCGGTCATCAGCTTGGTGATCGAGGCGATCGGGACGACCGCATCGGCGTTCTTGGCGTGCAGCACCTCGCCGGTGTTGGCGTCGACCACGAGCGCCGCCGCGGAGCGCAGCGCCGGCTCGTCCGCGGCCACGGCAACCATGCCCCAGCCGGCCAGCGCCGCGGCGGCAAGGATCGACGCAATGCGCCGCAGGAGGGTCATCGGGCCTCGCTCCCAGAATGGACGCCGCAGTCTAGCCGCGAGCGGGGGGCTTTCGCAAGCAAAAATAAGGGGATAGCCGGAAAAGTTGACACCAGTTAACAATATTCACTCATAGAGGCACGGCGGTCGCGGGGGACGGCGGAGGCGGTTCCGCCGCACGCTCCTCCTGCTGCTGGAGCGCCCACATCTGGGCATACGCCCCGCCCGCGGCGAGGAGCACCCGGTGCGTGCCCCGCTCGACGATCCGACCGTGGTCCATCACCAGGATCTGGTCGGCGTCCATGACAGTCGACAGGCGGTGCGCGATGACGAGCGTCGTGTGCCCGCGCGCGATCCGGTCCAGTTCCGCCTGGATCGCCTTCTCCGCCTTCGAGTCGAGCGCGCTCGTCGCCTCGTCGAAGATCAGGATGCGCGGGTCCTTCAGCAGCGCGCGCGCGATCGCGACGCGCTGCTTCTCGCCGCCCGAGAGCTTGAGCCCGCGCTCGCCGACACTCGTTTCGTACCCGTCGGGCAGGTTCGCGATGAAGTCGTGGATGTGGGCGCTCTTCGCCGCCTCGACCACCTCGCCTTCGCTCGCCTCGGGGCGGCCGTAGTGGATGTTGTAGCGGATGGTGTCGTTGAAGAGCACGGTGTCCTGGGGGACGATCGCGATCGCCCCGCGCAGGCTCGCCTGCCTCAGGTCGCGCAGATCGACCCCGTTCACGGTGATCCGCCCGGCGTTCACATCGTAGAAACGGTAGAGCAGGCGCGCGAGCGTCGACTTGCCCGACCCGGAGTGCCCGACCACCGCCACCTTGCTGCCGGCCGGCACGTCGAACGTCACGTCGAAGAGAATCTGCCGGTTGGGGTCGTAGGCGAACTCGACGTGCTCGAAGCGGATCGCCGCCGGCCCCGGCGGCAGCTCCACCGCCCCGGGCCGGTCCTCGACCTCGCGGTTCTCCTCGAGGAGGCGGAACATGCGGTCCATGTCGATCAGCGACTGTTTGATCTCGCGGTAGACCATGCCGAGGAAGTTGAGCGGGATGTACAGCTGGATCAGCAGCGCGTTCACGAGCACGAGGTCGCCGAGCGTCAGGGTCGTCGCGACCACGCCCTGCGCGGCGAGGACCATCAGCGCGGTCACCGCCGCGGCGATGATCAAGCTCTGCCCGATGTTCAGGAGCCCGAGCGAGGCCTCGTTCTTCACCGCCGCGTTCTCGTAGCTGCGCAGATTCTCGTCGTAGCGCCGCGCCTCGTAGTCCTCGTTGCCGAAGTACTTGACCGTCTCGTAGTTGAGCAGCGAGTCGATCGCGCGCGTGTTCGCCTTCGAGTCGAGCTCGTTCGCCTGGCGGCGGATCGCGATGCGCCACTCGGTCACCCAGATCGTGAACGCGATGTACACGGCAACCGCGCCGAAGGTGATCGCGGGGAACCGCCAGTCGAACTTCGCGAGCAGCACCGCCGCGACCAGGCTGAACTCGAGGATCACCGGGATGATCGAGAACAGCATGTAGGAGAGCAGCGACGAGATGCCGCGCGTGCCGCGCTCGATGTCGCGCGACACCCCGCCGGTCTGGCGCGCGAGGTGGAAGCGCAGGCTCAAGCTGTGCAGGTGGCGGAACACGGTGAGCGCGACGCGCCGGATCGCGCGCTGGGTCACGCGCACGAAGACGACGTCGCGCAGCTCGGCGAACAGGGTGTTCGAGAAGCGCAAGGCGCCGTACGCGACCAGCAGCGCGAACGGCACGGCCACGATCGCGGCGTCGCGGTTGAGCCCGTCGACCACCTCCTTGAGGACGAGCGGCACGCCGACGTTCGCGAGCTTGGCGGTCACCAGGAAGGAAAGCGCGACGACCACGCGCCACTTGAACTCCCACAGGTAGGGGAGCAGCATCCCGAACGCGCGCCACTCGTTGCGGCGCGGCCGCGCGGCTCCGGCACGCCCCTCGGCGGGGAGCGGGAGTGCGGCGGAACCGTGTCGGCGCATGGGGTCTTGTCGCGCGGCGGCAGGGGCCGCCGGGATTGCGTGCACTAGAGCCGCGATTCTAACTGCGCGCTTGACACGCGTCGCGGGCGGACTAGCATTCGAACGATCGTTTGAAACCATCGTTCACCCGCCGCACCCTCATGCCCGCCAAGGAAACGCGCGCCACCCAAGCCACCCGCGAGCGGCTGCTCGCCGCCGCCGAGGCGCTGTTCCTCGCCCACGGCTACGACGGGACGAGCGCGCGGATGGTCACCGCCGCGGCACGGGCGAACCTCGCGGCGATCAACTACCACTTCGGCGGCAAGGAGGGGCTCTTCCAGGCGATGCTCGCGCGCCGGCTCGACGACCTGCACGCCGAGCGCCTCGCCCTGCTCGATGCGTACGAGCGCATCGCCGCCGCCGGCGCGCTCAGCTGCGAGCGCATCCTCGCCGCGCTGTTCGTCCCGGCGCTGCGCCTCGCGCGCGAGCCGAAGCGCGGCGGCAAGGACTTCCTGCGCCTGCTCGGGCGCGCGTACGTCGATCCGTCGCCGGCGCTCCGCGAGTTCCTCTCCGAGCGCTACGCGCCGTCGATCGCGCGCTTCAAGGAGGCGTTCGCCCGCGCGCTTCCCGGCGTCACGCCGCGCGAGCTGACCTGGCGACTGCACTTCATGATGGGCGCGCTCGCCTACACCCTCGCGGGCGCGGACGCCTGGCGGCTGATCGCCGCGCTCACGCCCGCCGACGTGCCGAACGACCAGCTGCTGCTGCGCCGCCTTGCCCCGTTCCTGATCGCGGGGCTGCAGGCGCCGCTGCCCGATCTCACCGGCGCCGACCCGATCGTCTCGATCGAGGCGGCCCGTCAGGCGGCGAGCCGTCAGGCCCGCCGCCGCGCCCCGACCAACCGGTCGGTGTCCAGTGTCGCAGTGAAGGCGGCCCGCCGCGCCGCCTAGGAGAAGACGCCATGCTGCCCGCATTCCTCGCCGCCTCCCTCGTCGTCGCCCTCGCCGCCGCGTACCTCGGCGCCGCCGGCTGGCTGTGGACGCTCCTGCTCGGCGGGTTCGTCGCCGGCCTCGTCGCCCTCGGGAATCCGCCGCTCCCGGTCGCCGCGATCGTCGGCGCCGCATTCGTCGCATTCGCGCTGGTCGCGAACGTCGCGGCGGTGCGACGCGCGCTCCTGAGCGGGCCGATGCTGCGTGCGTTCCGCAAGGTGCTCCCCCCGATGTCGCAGACCGAGAGCGACGCGATCAACGCCGGCACGGTGTGGTGGGACGGGGACCTCTTCTCCGGGAAGCCCGACTGGTCGAAGCTGCTGTCTTTCCCGAAGCCCGAGCTCTCGCCGGAGGAGCGCGCGTTCCTCGACAACGAGACCGAGGAGCTCTGCCGCCTCGCGAACGACTGGGAGACCTATGCCCTGGGCGACATGCCGCCGCACGTCTGGCAGTACATCAAGGACAAGGGGTTCCTCGGGATGATCATTCCGAAGATCTACGGCGGCAAGGGCTTCTCGGCGATCGCCCACTCGCAGGTGGTGATGAAGCTCTCGACCCGGTGCAGCGCGGCCGCGGTGTCGGTGATGGTGCCGAACTCGCTCGGACCGGCGGAGCTCCTGCTGCACTACGGGACCGAAGAGCAGAAGCGTCACTATCTCCCGCGGCTCGCGAAAGGCCTCGAGATCCCGTGCTTCGCGCTGACCAACCCGCACGCGGGCTCGGACGCCGCGGCCATCCCGGACACCGGCGTCGTATGCAGGGGACTGTGGGAGGGGCGCGAGGTGATCGGCATGCGCGTCACCTGGGACAAGCGCTACATCACGCTCGGGCCGGTCGCGACGCTGCTCGGCCTCGCGTTCCGGCTGCGCGACCCCGACCATCTGCTCGGCGCCGACGAGGACATCGGCATCACCTGCGCGCTCGTTCCGACGAGCCACCCCGGCGTGAACATCGGCCGGCGACACTTCCCGCTGAACGCGGTGTTCCAGAACGGGCCGAACTGGGGCAAGGACGTCTTCATGCCGCTCGACTGGATCATCGGCGGGCCGAAGATGGCCGGCCAGGGCTGGCGGATGCTCATGGAGTGCCTCGCAGCGGGCCGTTCGATCTCGCTGCCCTCTTCCAACGTCGGCATGTCGAAGCTCGCGGTGCGCGGCACCGGCGCCTACGCCCGCGTGCGCACCCAGTTCAAGACGCCGATCGGGCGCTTCGAGGGCATCGAGGAGGCGCTCACGCGCATGGGCGGCAATCTCTACATGACCGACGCCGCGCGGATGATGACCGCCGGCGCGATCGACCTGGGCGAGAAGCCGTCGGTCATCTCGGGCATCGTCAAGTACCACGTGACCGAGCGCAACCGCCAGATCGTCAACGACGCGATGGACATCCAGGGCGGCAAGGGCATCTGCCTCGGGCCGAACAACTTCCTCGGCCGCGCCTACCAGCAGATCCCGGTGTCGATCACCGTCGAAGGCGCGAACATCCTCACCCGCAGCCTGATCATCTTCGGCCAGGGCGCGATCCGCTGCCATCCCTATGTGCTGAAGGAGATGCAGGCGGCGCGGGAAGCCGACCGCGCGAAGGCCGTGCGCGCCTTCGACGCCGCGCTGTGGGGCCACGTCGGCTTCACCCTCACCAACGCCGCGCGCGCGTTCGTCATGGGCATCACCGGCTCGCACTGGGTCCGCGTGCCGGCCGGCGTGGCGCCCGGGACGCGTCGCTACTACCAGCAGCTCACGCGGTTCTCTGCCGCGTTCGCGTTCCTGTCCGACGTGTCGATGCTGGTCCTGGGCGGCGGTCTCAAGCGGCGGGAGAAGGTCTCGGCGCGGCTCGGCGACATCCTGTCGCTCATGTATCTCGCCTCCGCGGCGCTCAAGCGCTTCGAGGACGAGGGCCGGGAGGCGGCCGACAAGCCGCTCCTCGACTGGGCGATCTGGGACGCGATGTTCCGCGCGCAGAACGCCTTCGAAGGCGTGATCTCGAACTACCCGAGCCGGGTCGCCGCCTGGATCCTCCGCCGCATCATCTTCCCGATCGGACGGCCGTACGTCGTGCCCTCCGACCGGCTCGGGCACGAGGTGGCGAAGCTCGTCATCGAGCCCTCGGCGACGCGCGACCGGCTCACCGCAGGAACGTACGTCCCGCGCTCGGAGTCCGACGTCATGGGCAAGCTCGAAGCCGCCATGCACGCCGCGATCGCCGCGGAGCCGATCGAGCGCAAGCTGCGCGAGGCGCAGAAGGCCGGCCGGATCGCCGGCGAGGGCGCCGAGGCGCTCGCCCGCGCGGCGCTCGAAGCCGGCGTGATCGCCGCCGGTGAGCATGCGCAGCTCGTGCGCGCGGCGGGCCTGCGCGACGAGGTCATTCGGGTGGACGATTTCCCGCAGGACCTCACGCTCGTGGAAGGCGCGCGGCCCGCGGCCAAGCGCGCGGCGGCGTGAGGGCCCCCGCCGTGCGCAGCCTGGTCGCCGCCGGCGTGCTCGCTGGGCTGGCCGGCTGCGCCATGAATCCGCCGGAGCGCGAGTGGCCGATCAAGCCGCGCTGGGCAGTGCCCGAGAACGCCTCGGAGGCCTGCCTCTCGGCCGCGCGGCGGGCGAGCAAGTACTGCTTCGACACGGCGGTGCCGAGCGATATCTGGGGCAGCTACACCTCGGAGTGCACCAAAGCGCAGTGGGAGCACACGCGCACCTGCAGATGAGCGCGAGGAGAGCGAACGCATGAGCAAGGCCATCTACATCATCGACGGTGCGCGCACCCCGTTCCTGAAGTCCCGCAACCGGCCCGGCCCGTTCGCCGCGAGCGATCTCGCGACGATGGCCGGGCGCGCGGTGCTGACGCGCGCGCCGTTCGAGCCGAGCGAGCTCGACGAGGTGATCCTCGGCTGCGCCGCGCCGTCGGTCGACGAGGTGAACATCGGCCGCGTCGTCGCGCTGCGCATGGGCTGCGGGCAGAAGGTGCCCGGCTGGACGGTGATGCGCAACTGCGCCTCGGGCATGCAGGCGCTCGATTCGGCGATCGCGAACTTCGCGGCAGGCCGCTCGAATCTGGTGCTTGCCGGCGGCGTCGACGCGCTCTCGCGCGCCGCACTGGTCTACTCCGACGCGATGACGCTCTGGTTCTCGAACTTCTTTGCCGCGAGGACGGCGAGCCAGAAGGCGGCCGTGCTGGCGAAGTTCCGGCTCTCGTATCTCGCACCGGTGATCGGGATCATGAAGGGCCTCACCGACCCGAACGTCGGCCTGATCATGGGCCAGACGGCCGAGAACCTCGCACACCGCTTTGGAATCACGCGCACCCGGATGGACGAGTTTGCGGCGCGCAGCCACGCGCGCGTCGTGCGCGCGCAGGAGGCGGGCTGGTTCCTGGGCGGCGAACGCGACGGCCTGGCGCCGGAGATCGTCCCGATCTACGAGCGCAGCGGCGCGCTCCACAAGGACGACGACGGCGTGCGCAAGGACTCGACCGTCGAGAACCTGGCGAAGCTGAAACCGTTTTTCGACCGGAAGTACGGCACCGTCACCGCCGGCAACTCGTCGCAGATCACCGACGGCGCAGCGTGGCTGCTGCTCGCGACCGAGGATGCGGTGAAGCGCCACGGCCTCGTCCCGGTCGGCCGCATCGTCGACTCGCAGTGGGCGGCGCTCGACCCGTCGCAGATGGGCCTGGGTCCGGTGCACGCGTCCGCGCCGATCCTCCAGCGCCACGGCCTCGGCCTGAACGACCTCGACGCCTGGGAGATCAACGAAGCGTTCGCGGCGCAGGTGCTCGGCTGCGTCGCGGCCTGGAAGAGCGACGCGTACTGCCGCGGCGAGCTCGGCCTCGACCGGGCCCTCGGCGAGCTCGACCCGGAGAAACTCAACGTGGACGGGGGCGCGATCGCGCTCGGCCACCCGGTGGGCGCCTCCGGCGCGCGCATCGTCCTGCACCTGCTGCACGTGCTCAGGCGCAACAAGGGCAAGCGCGGCATCGCCACGATCTGCATCGGCGGCGGCCAGGGCGGGGCGATGCTGGTGGAAGCGCTGTAGGCACGCACGAAAGGGACCGACCATGAATCCGGCAGACGCGGTGATCGACGCGCGCAGCCTCGGGGAGTACCGGCACTTCCGCCTCGACCGGGACGGCGACGGCATCGTCTGGGTCACTTTCGACAAGGCGGGGGCATCGACCAACACCTTCTCCGCGGACGTCATGGCGGAGCTCGTCGCGATCGTCGCGCAGCTCGCGCAGCAACCGCCGCGCGGCCTCGTGATCCGCTCCGGCAAGGACTCCGGCTTCATCGCCGGAGCCGACGTCGAGGAGTTCACGCGTATCGAGCAGGTGGACGACGCGCTCGCGATCGTGCGCCGCGGCTGGGATGCGTTCAACCGGCTCGCCGCGCTGCCCTTTCCCACGCTCGCCCTGGTGCGCGGCTTCTGCATGGGCGGCGGCCTCGAGCTCGCCATTGCCTGCCGCTACCGCATCGCGGTGGACGAACCCGGCACGCGCTTCGCGCTGCCGGAGGTGATGCTCGGCATCCTGCCCGGCTGGGGCGGCGTGCTGCGGCTGCCGGGGCTGGTCGGGCCGCAGGCCGCGCTCGACATGATGATGACCGGCCGCTCGGTGGACGCCCGGCGCGCGAAGCGCATCGGCCTCGTCGACGCGTCGGTCCCGCCGCGAGTGATGGAGAACGCCGCGCGGATCATGCTGCTCGAAGCACCGCCGCCGCGCCGGCTGCCGTTCGTGCAGCGGATGATGAACGGTCCGCTCAAGGGCGTGGTCGCCGCAATGGCGCGCGCGCAGCTCCAGAAGAAGGCGCGGCGCGAGCACTATCCCGCGCCGTACGCGATCCTCGAGCTGTGGGAAAAGTGGGGCGGCGACCCGTTCCTGCCGCCGCCCCAGGACGACGCGTCGATCGCGAAGCTCGTCCAGCATCCGACCACGAAGAACCTGATCCGCATCTTCGGCCTCCAGGAGCGCATGAAAGCGGCCGGCAAGGCGTCCGACTTCGCGGCGCGGCGCGTTCACATGATCGGCGCGGGCGTGATGGGCGGCGACATCGCCGCGGTCTGCGCGTTGCGCGGGCTCACGGTGACGCTGCAGGACACCGCGCCGGAGCGGATCGCCCCGGCGATGAAGCGCGCCGCGGAGCTCTTCGGCAAGCGCATCAAGGACAAGCTGCGCGCGCGCGACGCGCTCGACCGCCTGATCCCGGACGTGCACGGCGACGGCGTGCGCCACGCCGACGTGATCATCGAGGCGATCGTCGAGAACCTCGCGATCAAGCAGAAGCTCTTCGCCGGGATCGAGGCGCGCGCGAAACCCGACGCGATCCTCGCGACCAACACCTCCAGCCTGAAGCTCGCCGACATCGGCGCGACGATGAAGGACCCGTCGCGGCTCGTGGGCCTGCACTTCTTCAATCCGGTGCCGCAGCTGCAGCTGGTCGAGGTGGTGAGCGGGACCGTGACGAACCCCGAGTGGGCGAAGAAGGGGGCGGCGTTCGCGCGCCAGATCGACAAGCTGCCGCTGCCGGTGAAGGACGCACCGGGGTTCCTCGTGAACCGCGTGCTCGGGCCGTACATGGCGAACGCGTTCCGGATGCTCGACGAGGGCGTGAGCGCCGAGACGATCGACAAGGCCGCCGAGCAGTTCGGCATGCCGATGGGGCCGATCGCCCTCGCCGACACCGTGGGGCTCGACATCTGCGCGGCGGCAGGCAAGGCGCTCGCCGGCGCCGACGCGACGCCGCCGCAGCGGCTCGACGCGCTGCTCAAGGCCGGCAAGCTGGGCAAGAAGACGGGCGAAGGGTTCTACCGTTGGGAGAAGGGCAAGCCGGTCAAGGGCCAGTCCGGCCCGATCACCGAAGCGCTCATCGAGCGGATCATGCGCCCCTACCTCGACGAAGCGCAGAAGGCGGTTGCGGAAGGCATCGTCGAGGACGCGGACCTCGCCGACGCCGGGCTCATCTTCGGCACCGGTTTCGCGCCGTTCCGCGGCGGGCCGATGAACTACCTGAAGGCGCGCGCCGCCCGGTAGCGGCGCGGACTTCGCAGCCGCCGACCGGACGGGGCGCCACGGCGCCCCGTCCGCGTTTCGGGCCGCTAGAATCCGCGCCATGACCGACCCAGTGAAGCTTCCCGCCGGCAAGCCGCCGGTCCTGCGCGTGATGCCGATGCCGTCGGACGCGAACATCCACGGCGACGTCTTCGGCGGCTGGATCATGGCGCAGGTCGACATCGCCGGCGGGGTGCTCGCCGCGGCGCGCGCCAAGGGGCGCGTCGCCACGATCGCGGTGACGCAGTTCCTCTTCAAGCAGCCGGTGCTGGTCGGCGACCTTCTCTCCTTCTACGCCGACGTCGTCCGCGTGGGGAACACCTCGCTCACCGTGAACGTCGAGGTGTACGCGCAGCGCAATCCCGAGGACCCCGAAGTCCACAAGGTCACCGAGGCAACCCTCACGTACGTCGCGACCGACGGGAACCGCCGCCCGCGCACCGTCCCGCCCGAGCGCTAGCGCGCCGATGAACCTCGGGCGCCTCCTGCGCGCGACGTCGCGCGGCACCGTCAAGGCTGCGCTCTACCTCGCCGGCCTCGTCGCGGCCGTGCTCGTCACGATCGTCGTCGTGTTCGCGGTGCAAGCGCGCCTGCGCCTCCCCGACCTCCAGCCGTGGCACCGGATCGAGCTCGCGGAGGAGTTCCGCGCGGGACGACCCGGCGCGCCGAAGACGTTCGCCGAGTATCTCGCGCTCGAGGAGCGCCTTTTCGCGGAGCTGCGCCGCCGCGTGTTCGACGACCCCAACGTCGCGGATCGCGCCCCGACCGGTCGCTACAACCCGTCCGCGGTGCCCGCGCAGCTCGCGCTCGGCTCGCGCCACAACCGCTCGTACGAGCTCGTCCCGCCGCAGCCGCGCGGCGCGGTGCTGCTCATGCACGGGCTGACCGACTCGCCCTACAGCGTGCGCGCGCTCGCCGAGGTCTTCCACGCGCGCGGCTTCTACGTGCTCGCGCTGCGCATGCCGGGGCACGGCACGGTGCCCGCGGGGCTGCTCGACACCGAGTGGACCGACTGGTACGCCGCGGTCGAGATGGCGGCGCGGCACGCAGCCCAGCGCGCCGGCGGCGGGCCGTTCTACGCGGGCGGGTACTCGACCGGCGCGCCGCTCGCCGCGCTGCTCGCGGTCCGCGGGCTCGAGGACCCGACGCTGCCGCGCCCGAGCCGCCTGTTCCTCGTCTCCGCCGCGATCGGCGTGTCGCAGTTCGCCGCGCTCGCGAACGTCGCGTCCACGCTCTCGTTCCTGCCCTACTTCGAGAAGGCCAAGTGGCTCGACGTGCTGCCCGAGTACGACCCCTACAAGTACAACTCGTTCACGGTCAACGCGGGCAACCAGGTGTTCCAGCTCACCCGCGCGCTGCACCGCGAGCTCGGCGCCGCGGCCGCGAAGGGTACGCTCGACCGGATGCCCAAGGTCACCGCGTTCCAGTCGGTGGTCGACTCGACGGTGAACGCCGCCGAGGTCATCCGCGGTTTCATGCTCCGGCTTCCCGGTCCCGGCAACGAGCTGGTGGCCTTCGACGTCAATCGCGGCGACGACTGGGCCGGCCTCATCGCGCCGGGGCCGCGAGAGGCCTACCACGCGATGCGCGACGCGCCCGCGCTGCCGTTTCGCCTGATCGCCCTTACGAACCGGGCCGGCGACTCGGCCGACGTCGCGGTGCTCACGCGCGAAGCGGGCGAAAAGGCGTGGCGCGCGGAGCCGCTCGCCCTCGCGTGGCCGCCGGGCGTCTTCTCTGTGGGCCACGTCGCGCTCCCGTTCACGATCGACGATCCGGTGTACGGGCTGCAGCCGAAGGCTGCCGGCGCGCTGACGTGGACGATCGGGGACCTCGCCGCGCGCGGCGAGGCGGGCGCGCTCGCAGTGCCGCTCGGGATGTTCGCGCGGTTGCGCTCGAACCCGTTCTTCGCCGTGGTGCGCGCGCGCGTCGAGGCGGCGATCGACGCGGACGAGCGCCGTTGAGCGCGCGGCGCGCGATCCTCGGCGTGGACTTCACCTCCGCGCCGCGCGCGGCAAAGCCGATCGTCGTCGCGCGCGGCCGGCTCGCCGCCGGTGCGTTCCGCCTCGAAGCGCTGGAGCGACTCGAGGGCTGGCCGGCGTTCGAGCGGCTGCTCGCCGCGCGCGGGCCCTGGATCGGCGGCTTCGACTTCCCGTTCGGCCTGCCGCGCGCCGCGGTGCGCGACCTCGGCTGGCCACTCGCGTGGGAAGGGCTCGTCGCGCACTGCGCCGCCATGGGGCGCGCAGCGTTCCGCCTCGCGCTCGACGCCTATCGCGCGACGCGTCCGGTCGGTGACAAGTACCCGCACCGGGCGACCGACCTTCCCGCCGCCTCGCATTCCCCCCTCAAGCTCGTCAATCCGCCGGTCGGGCTGATGTTCCTCGAAGGCGCGCCGCGGCTCGTCGTCTCCGGGGTGCACGTTCCGGGGTTGCGTGCCGGCGATTCGGCGCGCGTCGCGCTCGAGGCCTATCCCGGCCTCGCTGCCCGCGCGATCACGCGCGCGTCGTACAAGAGCGACGAGGCGCGCAAGCAGACCGCCGCGCGTCGCGCCGCGCGCGCCGCGATCGTGCAGCGGCTGCGCCGCGACGGCGGGCCGCTCGGCGTGCGCCTCGACGGTGCGCGCGGCCTCATTGCCGCGCTCGTCGATGACGGGACGGGAGACAGCCTCGACGCGACGCTCGCCGCGCTGCAGGCCGCCTGGTGCTGGCGCCGGCGCGCGCGCAACTTCGGGCTGCCGGGCGCAATCGACCCCCTCGAGGGCTGGATCGCGACGGCGCGCGCCGCCTGAGCGCTGACGCCGGTATCATCGCGCCCGATGGAAATCGACGCCCTGCGCATCGCGCTGCTGGCGGTCTGCAGCGCCGAGCATGCGCCGCCGCACCGGATCCACGGCGAGCTCGAGCACTGGCTCAACCGGCCGCTCGCCTCCGCCGAGATCGACGCGGCGCTCGCCGAGCTCGAGGCGCGCGGGCTCCTCGCCGCGCGGCGCGACGCCGCGCCGGTCGCGTTCCTCACCACCGCGGACGGCCGCGCGATCGTGAGCGCGCGCTGGGAGGAGTTCTTCCCCGAATGAAGGCGTTCGCGGGTCGCGTCGCCGTCGTCACCGGCGCAGGGAGCGGGCTCGGGCGCGAGCTCGCGGCGCGGTTCGCGCGCGAGGGGATGAAGCTCGTCCTCGCCGACGTCGACGAGGCGGCGCTCGCGCGCATCGAAGGCGAGTTGAAGGCGGCGGGCGCGGCCGCGATCGCCGTGCGCTGCGACGTCGCGAGCGGCGCGGACGTGGAAGCGCTCGCCGCGCGCGCGCTGGACGCGTTCGGCGCCGTGCACGTCGTGTGCAACAACGCCGGGGTCGCGCCGCTCGGCGTCGTGTGGGAGAACAGCGTCGCCGACTGGCAGTGGACCCTCGGCGTGAACCTGTGGGGCGTGATCCACGGCGTGCGCGTGTTCACCCCGATCCTCCTGCGGCAGCAGGACGAGGGGCACATCGTCAACACCGCGTCGGTCGCCGGCCTGATCGCGCCGCCCGGCATGGGCATGTACAACGTCTCGAAGCACGCGGTCGTCGCCCTCACCGAGACGCTGCACCACGACCTCGCCGCGCGCGGCGTCCGGGTCAAGTGCTCGGTGGTGTGCCCGGCCTACTTTCCGTCGGGCATCGCCGAGTCGGAACGCGCGCGCCCTGCTACCCTGCGCGAGGCGCGCGCGAAGACCGACGAGGACCTGGCGCGCGAGGCGAACATGCGCAAGGCGGTGCAGTCCGGCCGGCTCTCGGCGGCCGACATCGCCGCGCGCGTGTTCGAGGCCGTCCGCGACGAGCGCTTCTACGTCCTCACCCACCCGCGCATCCTGCCGGCGGTCGAGGCGCGCATGCGCGACATACTGGAAGAACGCAACCCGGGGAGTCCCGTGTGAAGTCGATGGCCTGGAAGCTCGTCAAGACCGCCGTGGTGCTGTTCGTGCTCGCCCTCGTGGGCCTGCTCGGGCTGCGCGCCTGGGACGCCCAGCGCAGCCCGCCGCTCTCGGTCTGGCACACCTACGTCCCGGACGACCTGCCGGCGCGCAAGATCGCCAAGCTCGACTGGCAGGGCTACCTCGAGGCCGAGAAGGCGCTCTTCGAGGCGGTGCGCAAGAACGTCACCGAGAAGCTCGAACCGGAAGAGCGGATCCCGCAGAACCGCTACTTCGACGGCAGCCCGATCTACCCGGCGAAGTTCGCGCAGGACTGGAACCGCTCCTACGTCATGACGCCCGACGGGCCGCCGGTCGGCGCGGTGGTGCTGCTCCACGGCCTGACCGACACGCCCTACAGCCTCCGCCACGTCGCGCGCTCCTACCGCGCGCGTGGCTGGGTCGCGATCGGCATCCGGCTGCCCGGGCACGGCACGGTCCCCTCGGGCCTCTCCGACGTCGACTGGGAGGACTGGTCGGAGGCGACGCGGCTCGCGGTGCGCGAGGCGCGGCGGCGCGCGCCGAACGGCGCGCTGCACCTCGTCGGCTTCTCCAACGGCGGCGCGCTCGCGATGAAGTACGCCCTCGACGCGCTCTCCGACAAGACGCTCGCGCGGCCGGACCGCCTGGTGCTCATCTCGCCGATGATCGGGATCACCGCCTTCGCGCGCTTTGCCGGCGTGTTCGGCTGGCCCGCGGTCTTCCCGGCGTTCGCGAACGCCGCGTGGCTGAGCGTGGTGCCCGAGTTCAACCCGTTCAAGTACAACTCGTTCCCGATCAACGGCGCGCGCCAGTCGTCGCTGCTGACGCGCGTGCTGCAGGAGCAGATCGCCGACTACGCGCGCGCGAACCGCCTCGAGGATCTGCCGCCGATCCTCACCTTTCAGTCGGTGGTGGACTTCACGGTAAGCACGCGCGCGATCGTGACCGCGCTGTACGCCAACCTCCCCGCCAACGGCAGCGAGCTCGTGCTCTTCGACGTGAACCGCAACGCCAAGCTGAGCCCGCTCCTGCGCAACACGCACGAACGCGCGCTCGACCGCCTGCTGCCCGATCCGCCGCGCGCGTACCGGACGACGATCATCAGCAACGCGAGCCCCGGGACGCGCGAGGTGGTCGAGCGCGTCACCGAGGCGGGCGCGACCGCGGAGCGCACGCGCACGCTCGGGCTCGCGTACCCGCCCGAGCTCTTCTCGCTCTCGCACGTCGCGATCCCGTTCCCGGTGAACGACGCCCTGTACGGGATGGACCCGGCGGGCGACGAGGACTTCGGCGTCAACCTCGGCACGATCGCCGCGCGCGGCGAGGTCGGCCTGCTGATCGTGTCGCTCGATTCGCTGGTGCGCGCGTCGTCGAACCCCTTCTTCCCCTACATGCTCGGGCGGATCGAGCAGGGCATCGAACCGTTGCGGGCGGGCGCCCGCGCGCAGTGACAGCGACCGCGGCGGCTGCGCTGCGACTCCCATCCCGAACCCTCCAACTTCGAGGTCCGACATGCGCTTTCTCCTCCTGACCCTCCTCGGCCTGTGCGCCGCGCCGCTCGCCGCGGCCCAGACGATCGACCGGTGCCAGATTCGGCCCGGCACGCAGTGCACGGGGGCAAACATGCGCGGCGCCAGCCTCGCGAAGGCGGATCTCTCGCGGTCGGATCTCTCGCGCGCGAACCTGAGCGGCGCGGACCTCTCCGGGGCACGGCTCGACCGCGCGCGGCTGCGGCAGACGGACCTCCAGCGCGCGAACCTGGCGCAGGCCTCGCTCGATCGCGCCAACCTGCGCGGGGCGAACCTGGGCGCGGCCACGCTCGCGGGCGCGAGCGTCAGCGCGGCGGACCTCCAGAGCGCCAGGCTGGGTGAGACCGACCTGAAGGAAGCGAACCTGAGCGGGACCAGCCTGCGCTATGCGGGTCTCGCGTCGGCGAAGCTTGGCGGGGCGAACCTCGAGCGTGCGGACCTCACCGGCGCCGACCTGCGCGGCGCCGATCTCACCGGCGCCGACCTGCGCGGGGCACGGTTCGAGAAAGCGAACCTGACCGGCGCGAACCTGACCGGCGCCAAGCTGGAGAAGGCGTCGTTCCGGGGCGCGAACGTCGGCGACTGCGCGGGCTGCCCGCCCGCCGGGGCGCGCTAGAGCGCCTTCGTCAGTCCGAGCAGGTCGCGCGCAGCCGGCGCAGCGCCTCGTTCGAGGCGGGGAAGGCCCCCGGGTTCTCGCCCGGGAAGTAGCGCGCGTCGGCCGGCAGAGCCGTGCTGCCGGGGGGCGGCCAGCCGCGCACCGCGATCACGCCCGGCACGAGCGCGGCGGGATCGACCTTGCCGCTGTCGATGTCGCGCTGGCAGACGTACAGCGTCCCACCGGCCGCGATCACGCGGTCGCGCACCGCGGCGAGCGGGCCGGTCGCCGATCTTTCGAGCGCGCGCGTCTCCGGCGGCAGCGAGAGCAGGAAGAAGCGCTGGCCGACGGGGTTCATCCCGAGTGCGTGGGCGGCTGCCTGCGCGAAGCTGAACCCGCTGCCCGCGATGTAGAGCCCGCCCTCCTCGCCCTGCGCCGTGGCGGTCGCGCCCGCGCCCGCGGCGCAGAGCGCTGCGGCGAACGTGACGAATCTCCGTCGAAATCGATGCATTCTCTGCCCTCGAGCCATTGCAGAACCTTCGACCCGATTATGCGATAAGACCTGCCTGGGGCGGCGCCCGCCCGATGATTGCTGCATTGCGGTATCCTGCCGGCCCTTCTCAAGCGTGGCGGATCCCCGAAATGGACTTCCTCGACGGCGCGCACGCGCGCATTGCATCGGTGCACGGCGCAGTCGCCGGCGGAGCGCAACGATGAGCGAGTCGACGCGCGAGCCGGTCCTCATCGACCTGGCGCTGCAGGGCGGCGGCGCGCACGGCGCGTTCACCTGGGGCGTGCTGGATCGCCTGCTGGAGGTGCCCTGGGGGCGGCTCGACGGTATCTCCGGCACCTCGGCGGGGGCGATGAATGCGGCGGTGCTGGCCCACGGCCTCCTCGAGGGCGGGCGCGAAGGGGGCAAGCGCGCGCTGGAGCAGTTCTGGCGGCGGGTGTCGAACGCGGCGCTGCTCAGCCCGTTCCAACGCGGACCGCTCGAGATCCTGACCGGGCGCTGGACGCTCGACTACTCGCCGCTGTTCGTCATGAGCGACCTCGCCTCGCGCGTGCTCTCGCCCTACGACTACAGCCTGCAGGGCGCCAACCCGCTGCGCCGGATCCTGGAGGAATCGGTGGACTTCGGCCGGCTCAACGCCGCGCCGATCCGACTCTTCGTCACCGCGACGAACGTGCGCACCGGCCGCGGCCGCATCTTCAGGAACGGCGACCTCTCCGCCGACGCCCTGCTCGCCTCGGCGTGCCTCCCGACGCTCTTCCAGGCGGTCGAGATCGACGGCGAGGCCTACTGGGACGGCGGCTACACCGGCAACCCGACGATCACGCCGCTCGTGCGCGAGTGCGACTCGCAGGACACGATCCTGGTGCAGATCAACCCGATCGAGCGGCCGGGCGTCCCGCGCACCGCGGCCGAGATCCACAACCGTCTTAACGAGGTGGCGTTCAACTCCCCGCTCATGAAGGAGCTGCGCATGGCGGCACTCCTGCGCCGCGTCGCCGATCCCGGCAGCGGCGAAGGCCGCGTCTGGTCGCAAATGCGCATCCACCGCATCTCGAGCGCGATGATGACCGACCTCTCCTCCTCGTCGAAGCTCCTCGCCGAATGGGCGTTCCTCTGCATGCTGCGCGACGAGGGGCGGCGCGCGGCCGAGGCGTTCCTCGACGCGCACGGCGCCGACGTCGGGGTGCGCTCGACGTTCGACCTCGACGAGCTGATCGAGGGCTTCTAGCGATGGGGCTCCTCGGCATCCTGCTCGGGCTCGCGCTCCTCGTCTGGCTCTCGTTCCGCGGCTGGAGCGTGCTCGTGCTCGCGCCGGCCGGCGCGCTCGTCGCGGCGGCCGCGGCCGGCGAGCCGCTGCTCGCGCACTGGACCCAGACCTTCATGGGCTCGGCGGCCGGGTTCCTCGCCTCGTTCTTCCCGCTCTTCCTGCTCGGCGCGGTCTTCGGCAAGCTGATGGACGACTCGGGCTCGGTGAGCGCGATCGCGAACTGGATGACCGAGCGGCTCGGCCCGCGCCGCGCGATGCTCGCGGTCGTGCTCGCCGGCGCGCTCGTGACCTACGGCGGCGTGAGCCTCTTCGTGGCGTTCTTCGTGATCGCCCCGATGGCGCAGGCGCTCTTCAAGGCCGCGAACATCCCGAACCGGCTCGCGCCGGCCGCGATCGCGCTCGGCACCTCGACCTTCACCATGTCGGCGCTGCCGGGCACGCCCGCGATCCAGAACGCGATCCCGATGCCATTTTTCGGCACCACGCCGTTCGCCGCACCGGGGCTCGGCATCATCGCCGCCGCCGTGATGCTCGGCTTCGGCCTGTGGTGGCTTGCCCGCGCCGAGGCGGGGGCGCGGCGCGCCGGCGAGGGCTACGGCGGGAGCATCGCTGCGGCCAGCGCGGCCGCGGACGATCCTCTGGTGCGCGAACGCGCCACCACCGCGGGCTCTTTCGACCCGGCCGAGGTGAAGCACGGCCAACACGGCGACCGGCCCCCGAACCCGCTCGTCGCGGCGGCGCCGCTCGTCGTGGTCATCGTCGTCAACCTGCTGATGTCGATGTGGGTGCTGCCGCGGGTCAACACCGAGTTTCTCGCCGACGCCCGCTGGGGCGGCGTGCAGTTGTCCGCCGTGAGCGGCGTCTGGTCGGTGATCGTGGCCCTGCTCGCCGCGATCGTCGTGCTGATCGCCCTCAACCGCGGCCGCCTGCCAGCCCTGCGCGCGACCGTGGACGCCGGCGCAAACGCGTCGGTGCTGCCGGTGCTCAGCGTGGCGAGCCTGGTCGGGTTCGGCGCGGTCGTGGCCGCGATGCCGGCGTTCGAGCTGGTGCGCGAGTGGGTCCTCGGCATCGAGGGCGGGCCGCTCGTCTCGCTCGCGATCGCCACCAACATCCTCGCCGCCCTGACCGGCTCGGCGTCCGGCGGCCTCACGATCGCGCTCGACGCGCTCGGGCCCACCTACCTCCAGCTCGCGGCCGAGCAGGGCATCGATCCGGCGCTGCTGCACCGGGTCGCGGTGATCGGCGCCGGCACGCTCGACAGCCTGCCGCACAACGGCGCGGTCGTGACGCTGCTCGCCGTCTGCGGCTCGACCCACGGCAAGAGCTATTTCGACATCGTGATGGTCGGGATCGTCGGCGCGATCCTCGGGCTCGTCGCGGTGATCGTCCTCGGCGGAATGTTCGGGTCGTTCTAGGCGGCCGGCGAGGGCCTCACCTTCGCGGACTTCCCACCGCGCGCAGCGGATCCTCGCAGACGTCCCGGCCGTCGCGCGGCAGCGGGCCGCGGAAGAGCGTCTCGAGCGGGACCACGATGACCGAGCCGAAGAAGCGCGCGATCGTCGCGAGCACGTCGCCCGGGGACACGTTGATGCTGAAGTCGGTGAGCGTGCCGGTCACGCGCACCGGCGTTTCGAGGCTGAAGAGCTGCAGCCCCTTCGCGCGCGGCTGGAAGCGGAAGTCGATCGCCTCGGTGGCGAAATCGATCCCGCCCGCGCCGAGCACCCGCATGCGGCTCGTGTCGATCAGCAGCGCGTCGCGGGTGAGCTTGCCGCCGGTGATGTCGAAGCGGCCCACGACGCAGTTCACCACCGACACCTGTCCGCGGTCCAGGATCGGGAGCAGCTCGCGAAAGAGGTTGACCACCCAGAGGTCGATCTGGCCCGCGCCCTGGTTCCGCGGCCACACCGCGAGGTCGATCCGGCCGTCGGCCGACGCCATCACCGCGTTGAGCGATGGCGCCTTGCTGGCGAGCTCGAGGTTAAGGCTGAACAGGCCCTCGAGCCCGGAGTCGGGGCGCTGGCGGCGCGCGAGGATGCCGTACTCGAAGCGCTCGACGTACGCGCCCGCGGAGAACGTGACCGCGCCGTCGTTTGCGTCGTAGGCGAGCGCGAGCTTCGCGGTCCCGCCCGGGAGGTTGACCTCCGCGGGGCCGAGATACGCCCGCCCGTCGACGAGCTGCACGCGCAGCGTCCCGTCGGCCAGCCGGTCGGGGCCCGACAGCACCTGGCGCACCGTGACGTCGACGTACGCGTCGAACCGGCGCAGGAAGGCCGCGCTGAGGACCCGCTGCGTCTGCGTGGCCGCCCCGCTCGCCTGCGCGCGCAGCGCCTCCGGGAGGGTCTGCCCGCCGGCGGCCGCGTCCGTGCCGCGGGGCAGCGGGAAGTCGTCGAGCTGGATATGCGGCGCGTTGACGCGGAGGTCGAGCCGCGGCCGCACGCCGGTCACGTCGAGCGTGCCGCGCCCGTTCAGCCGGCTCTCGCCGATGCGCAGCGCGAGCCGCCGCACCTCGTAGCCGGTCGGTGTCATCGCGATCGGCCCGCGGAGCGACCAGGGGCCCCACGGCGGCAGCTCGGCGCGCGCGAGCGCGCTCAGCGAATCGAGCCGCTCGCCGCGCAGGTCCAGCGTGAGGTTCCCGCCGCGTCCGAGCGGCAGCGCCGCCTCGCCCTCGAGCCTGAGCGTCGCCCCTGCGGCGCGTGCCTCGGCGGTGAATGGCACCCTGCTCGCATCGCGCGCGAAATCGGCGAGCGTCCCGCTCGCGACCCGGATCTCGACCGGCGCGTCGTTGAGCGTGCCATCGACGCGCGCTTCGATGGGCTGGCCGGGCGCTGCGCCGACGAACCCCTCCCGCACGCCGACCTGGGCCGCGACCGTGCGCTCGGGGCCACGCAGGGTGAGGCTGCCGCCCTTGACCCGGGCCTCGAACGACGAGCGCTGGACGAGCTCGGCCAGCCGCGCGCCGCGGCCCGCGAGCTCCACCTGCAGCGCATCGGCGCGCGCCTCCAGGCCCTCGGCCGCGCCGAGCGCGCGGAGCAGCGCGCCGAGGTCCACCGCGCCGGTGGACATGGCAGCCGTCACTTCCGGCACGGCGCCGCGCAGGTCGATGCCGAGCAGCCCCTCGAACGGCACCCCGGCGAGGCGCGCCGCGAACGGCGACGGGGGCAGCCGGCCCTCGCGAACGCGCGCGCCGAAGCCGAAGTCCACCATCTCCGCGCGGCCGAGGATCACGCGCTCGAGACCGAGCCCGATGTCCGCGTCCGCAATGTCGATGCCGTACGGGAGGATCGGGACGTCGAGGGACGTCCTGCGCGGGGCGGCGCTCGAGCCCGAAGGCGGCGGGCGGAGCGCCTCCAGCTCCGGCAGATTGATGAGCGGGCTCCGCACTGCCGCCACGGTGACCGGCCGGCCCCCGACGACGCTGCGGTGCATGTCGACCGTGAGCGTGCTGCGGCCGAGCCGGAGCGTGGTCTCCTCCAGGTGCCACGCGTCGCGCTCCAGCCGCAGCCCTCCGGCGATCGCGAGCGGCAGCTTCGACTGCGGCGCCACGCCGAGCCAGCGCGCGAGGTCGCCCGAGCGCGCGGCGTCGAGGCGGAAGGCGAGCGCGGAGGCGCGCCCAGCACCGGCGAGGGTGCCCTCGAGGCGCGCCTTGGCCCCTGCGGTGGTGACGTCGAGCCCGACCGGCGCGGTGCCCGCGCGCAGCATCTCCGCGAGGTTCCCGGCGCGCAGCGCGAACGTCGCGCGCTCCCCGAGCAGCGTGCCGCGCGCCGTTCCCCGGAGCGGCTGCCCGCGCGCGGCCGCGAGCGCGAGCGAGTCGAAGGTGAATCCGACCGGGCGCCCGTCGGCGAAGTTGCCGTAGCTCAGGCGCGCCCCCGCCGCGTCGAGCCGCACGCCGAGGTCGCGGACCAGCGCGCCGAGCGTCTCGCCCCGGCCGTCGACGCGCACGTCGATGCGATCGAGCGCGCCCTGCACGCCCTCGATGCCGGCGAACTGGCCGACGAGATTGCCGAGAGGCGAGCGCCGCGCGCCGAGCTCCACCACGAAGCTCGGCGTCGCGCCGGCGGTCTCGAGCTCGACGCGGCCGGTGAGCGGGACCCCCGCAATCGTCGCTGCGAGCGGCGCGCGCACCCCGCGCTCGTCGGCGGTGAGCTGCAGCGTCGCCGCGCGCACGTCGCCGGTAAGGCCGACCCAGCGGTCGACCCGCAGGGCGAGCGCGAGATCGATCGGCACGAGGTCGCGCAGCGGCGTCGTGTCGTTCGCGAGGTCGTCATAGGCGAGCGGCCGCCCGGGCCGGGCGGCGCCCTCGCGCAGGAACGGCCGCAGATCGAGCTCGGCCATCGCGAGCTCGCCGGTGGCGCGCGGGCGCCCGCCGCCGAACGCGATCCCCAGCCTGCCGGTGACCTCCGCGGCGCCGAAGACGCCGCGCAGGTCCTCGAGTTCCACCGCGTCGGGCCGAACGATGCCGCGCCCGGACAGCGCCGCGACGCCGAACTTCGGCAGCGTCGTCTCGGTGAACTGCTCGACCTGCTCGAGGTTCTCCGTGCCGGCGCCGAAATCGAACCGGATCTCGCGCACGTCCGACGCGACCGCCCCGCCCGCGTGCAGCCGCGTGCCGAGGAACTCGAAGTCGAACGTGAAGGGCCAGGTCGAGCCGGCCTCGGACAGCAGGCGCGCCGAGCCGCCCTCGATGGTGATCAGGTAGGGGAACTTGCGCGCGACGCGGCCGCGCATGCTGAGCGCCACCGGCGCGGTCCAGCTCCCGACGCCGACGAGCTCGTCGAGGTCGACGAGGTGGCGCGCCCCGCTGCGGGCGTCGTGATACTCGAGCCCGATCGACCGGATCGTGGTCCGCTCGATCTCGACCGCGACCGGGAGGCGCGCGCGTTCGGTCGGGTCGCGCGCCTGCGCCGGCGCGCGCGGGATCCAGCGCGGGGTCCAGTTCGCCCGTCCGTCGGCCGCGCGCTCCAGGTAGATGCGCGCGTCGGTCGCCTCGATCGCGCGCACGTCGAGCCGCCCGTCGAGCAGCGCGAGGAGGTCGATCCGTGCCCGCGCCTCGCCGAGGGTCGCGAACGCGGGCGCCGCGAATCCCTCGGGGTTGGGGATGCGGATGCCGCCGACGCGCAGCGCCGACTCGCGGGCGAGGACGATCTCGAGCGGGCCTTCGAGCAGGACTGGGCGTCCGAGGGCCGCGGAGGCCCGATCGGCGACCGCGTCGCGCCAGCGCGACGCGTCGATCGAGACGCCCACGAACACCGCCACGACCGCGGCCGCGAGCGGCAGGAGCACGGCCGCCAGGGCGACGACCAGGATGCGGCGTAAGCGCGTCATCCGACTCGTTCTCGCAGGCCGTGCGGTCAGTTCGCGATCCCGAGCAGCTCGGCCAGGCCGTTCCACATGATCTGGATGCCGATGCAGAGGAGGATGAACGCCATCAGTCGCGTCAGCACGAGCATGCCGACCTCGCCGAGCCAGGCCACCAGGCGGGTCGAGTTCTTGAAGATCAGGTAGAGCGAGAGCGAGACCACCGCCGCGCCGGCCGCCGCGACGATCGCGCCCGCGAGGTAGAGGGCGGGCGTGGTCGGGATCTGGGAGCCGAGCGTTATCGACGCCGCGATCGTACCCGGTCCGGTGGTGAGCGGGAAGGTGATCGGGAAGAAGCTCCGGCGCACGACCTCGGCGTAGGACATCTCGGCGGCCTTCTCCGCGGCCGCGGCGTGCACGTCGTCGTCCTCGGTGCGATGGAGCATGCGCCACGCGGTGGAGGCGACCAGCAGGCCGCCGCCGAGCCGCACGACCGGCAGCGAGATGCCGAAGATCGCGAGCACGTAGGTCCCGACCAGCATCGACGCGAGGACGACGAACCAGCTGTTGATCGCGACCTGGCGCGCGAGGCGCGCCGCGAGCGCGGAATCGCCGCCGACGCTGGCGACGAACACCGGCGCGGTGCTGAGCGGGTTGATGATCGGCAGCAGCGTGACCGGCACCAGCACCAGCGCCTTGAACAGCGGAACGAGGAAGGACTCCACGGACTCTCCCGGCGCGCGGGCGCGCGCCAAGGGGCGAAGTCTACCCAGACATCCGCCGGGCGCGCGGGCGCTAGAACGCGTAGCGGACGTTGACCCAGTACTCGGTCGAGCTGTAGTTCCACCCCACCGAGTTGCTCTGGTCGCGGATGTAGATGATCTGCGGCCGCAGCGACCAGGTGCGCGCGAACTGCCAGACGAGGCTGGCGCCGAACTCGTACTCGTTGTCCCGGCGGCGCAGGATCTCGCCGTCGTTCGCGTCCGGGAAGTAGTGGACGCGGTCGGTGTTGAAGCTGTTGCGCTCCCACCACGCGTAGACGAAGCCCCCCAGCCGGTCGGTGAAGGTGTAGTCGAGCGTGGCCTCGGCGCCCCAGAGCGAGGAGTCCCCGTCGGGCCGGCTGGTCGCGTAGTTGTAGCCGCCCCAGCCGCGCAGCGAGAAGTCGCCCTTGCCGCCGAAGAGCGAGCGCAGCCAGCCGACCGACGCGGTCGCGGTGGTGCGGCTGCGCTCGCGCAGCCGGCCCTCGGGATACCTGCGCCGCTGGAGCTCCGCGCCGGCGGTCAGCTGGTTGTTCTCGTCCAGCCGGTAGCGGTAGTCGGTGAAGATCGAGTAGTCGTTGCGGTAGATGCTCGGACTGCCGCGGTAGCTCACCCGGCCGCGGAACCCGACCGCGAGGTTGTTCGCGCCGAACGCGCGGCTGCCGGCGAGCCGCCAGCGCCAGTCGGAGTCGTTGCGGACGTCGTCCGCGTCCTGGTAGCTGAAGCGGTAGTCGAGGCTCGCGTCGAGCGCGTAGTTGTCGGGCAGCTGGTAGTTCAGCCCACCGCCCACGCGGGCGTTGTAGAACGTGTTGTCGCGCTCGCCGCCGACGGTGCCGGAGGTCGAGTTGATCCGGTAGCGCCCGATCCCGATCTCGGCGTAGCCGAAAGCGGTGAGCCGCCGGCCCTCCTCCAGGTTCTGCCGCGCCGCCCGGTCGTAGATCTCGACCTGGGACTCGAGATCGGGCGGGAGGCCGTCGAAGCGCAGCACCGTCTCGAACTCGATCTTCGCTTCCGCGTACCGGCCGAGCGCGTAGTAGGCGCGGCCGAGCGCGAGGTGCGCGGCGACGTCGTTCGGCCGCTGCGCGAGGCTGCGCTCGAGGAGTGCCAGCGCGTCCTCCAACCGCTTCGTCCCGAGCGCCGCGCGGCCGAGGAGGTAGTTGAACCGGGCGTCGCCCTCGCGCGCGTCGCGGAACGGCGCGAGCAGGTCGTAGGCCTCCTGGTACTTGCCTTCCTCGACGAGCATCTCGGCGCGGCCGAGATCCGGCTGCTGGGCGAGCGCCGGGGGCGCGCAGAGGAGCGTCGAGGCGACGAGCGCCGCGATGCAGATTGATCGAAATAGCGAGGCAATGCCCACACTCGGACGAGTCGCAATCATTGGCCTTTTCTTCTTCGTTACCGCTCGAGCGCGGACGCGGCACAGTTTCGCGAGCCGCGCGGGCAAAGTCAAAGGCGGTTCGTGAACGCGGGCGCCGCCGCGCAGCCGGTGAGACCGCGGTTCCATACGCGAATCGCACGCCGCCTTGCGCTCGACGACCTGAGATCGTCCCGCGTGCGTCCAGGACAAACGCGCATCTCAGGTCGTCCGTTCCACCAGAGAGACGCGAACGGCGGCATGCCGCGCCTCGCATCCACATTTCAGTTGTGAATCGGTGCGCCGACGGGGCAGAATCCGTCGCCGCCGGCACCCGCCGAACGCACAAGAATCGTCGCTAAGAAGAAGGGAAAATAATGAGCAACGGGTCGACTCAGAAGCTGACGCTTTTCGCCCTGACCGCGATGGTGGTGGGCGGAATGGTCGGGTCAGGCATCTTCTCCCTGCCGCGCACCTTTGCGAACGCCACGGGCCCCTTCGGCGCGATCATCGCGTGGTGCATCGCGGCGGGCGGAATGTACACGCTCGCGCGCGTCTTCCAGTTTCTCGCGGAGCGCAAGCCCGATCTCGACGCCGGCGTGTACGCCTACGCCAAGGCCGGGTTCGGCAATTACCCCGGCTTCCTTGCGGTGTTCGGGTACTGGATCGGGACCTGCATCGGCAACGTTTCCTACTGGGTGCTGATCAAGGCGACGCTCGGGGCGTTTTTCCCGGTCTTCGGCGACGGCAACACGGTCATCGCGATCCTGGTGGCCTCGGTCGGGATCTGGCTCTTCCACTTCATGATCCTCAAGGGCACCCAGCAGGCGGCATTCATCAACCAGGTCGTCACGATCGCGAAGATCGTCCCGATCCTGGCGTTCATCGTCATCCTGATCTTCGCTTTCAAGTACGACCTCTTCAGCGCCAACTTCTTCGGCGGCAAGGGCTACGAGGACGCGAGCCTGTTCGACCAGGTCCGGGCCACGATGCTGGTCACCGTCTTCGTGTTCCTCGGCATCGAGGGCGCGAGCGTGTACTCGCGCTTCGCGCAGAAGCGCTCCCACGTCGGGACCGCGACCATCCTCGGCTTCCTCGGCGTGACCTGCCTGCTAGTGCTGGTGACGTTGCTGCCGTACGCGGTGCTGGCGCGCGGCGACATCGCCGGCATGCGCCAGCCGTCCATGGCGGCGGTGCTGGAGGCGGTCGTCGGGCCGTGGGGCGCGATCTTCATCAGCGTCGGGCTGCTCGTCTCGGTGCTCGGCGCCTACCTCGCCTGGTCGCTGATCTGCGCCGAGGTGGTCTCGGTCGCGGCGAAGAACCAGGACATGCCGAAGATCTTCGCGACCGAGAACCGGAACAAGGTGCCGGCGGCGGCGCTGTGGATGACCAATATCATCGTGCAGCTCTTCGTCATCAGCACGTACTGGTCGCAGGACGCGTTCACGCTGATGCTCAGCATGACGAGCGTCATGACGCTGATTCCGTTCTTCCTGGTCGCGCTGTACGGCTTCGGGCTCGTCAAGCGCCGCGAGACCTACGACAACCGCCCCGAGGAACGCACCTCCGACTACGTCTTCGCCACGCTGGCGGTGATCTATACCGCGTTCCTGCTCTACGCCGCCGGCTGGAAGTTCTTCGTGTTGTCGGGCCTGCTCTATGGACCCGGCACGATCCTCTACTTCTGGACCCGTCGCGAACAGGGGAAGCAGCTCTTCACCCCGGTCGAGTGGGTCATCTTTCTGGTCGCGGCCGTCCTGTGCATCGTGGGAATCCACGGACTCGCGACCGGTTACATCACGATCTGATCGGAGACAGTCATGGCATCAGCCCAGGAATTCAAATTTGGCGTCCACTCGGAAGTCGGCCAGCTGCGCAAGGTCATGGTGTGCGCGCCGGGCCGCGCGCACCAGCGCCTCACGCCGTCCAACTGCGACGCGCTGCTCTTCGACGACGTGCTGTGGGTCGAGAACGCGAAGCGCGATCACTTCGACTTCATGACCAAGATGCGCGACCGCGGCGTCGACGTCGTGGAGATGCACAACCTGCTCGCCGAGACGGTCGCGGTCCCCGAGGCGAAGACGTGGCTCATCGACAACCAGGTGGTGCCGAACCAGGTGGGCCTGGGCCTCGTCGACGAGATCAAGAGCTACCTGAACGGCCTGTCTCCCCGCGACCTCGCCGAGACGCTGATCGGCGGGCTCTCGACCGAGGAGTTCCCGGAGAAGATCGGCGGGGAGATGCTGACGCTGGTGAAGGACGCCGCCGGCGTCACCGAGTACCTGCTGCCGCCGCTCCCCAACACGCTGTACACGCGCGACACCACCTGCTGGATCTACGGCGGCTGCACGCTCAACCCGCTCTACTGGCCGGCGCGCCACGAGGAGACGATCCTCACCACGACGATCTACAAGTTCCACCCCGACTTCGCCGGCAAGGTGAAGGTGTGGTGGGGCGACCCGACCCAGGACCACGGGCTCGCGACGGTCGAAGGCGGGGACGTGATGCCGATCGGCAAGGGCAACGTCCTGATCGGCATGAGCGAGCGCACCTCGCGCCAGGGCATCAGCCAGCTCGCCGCGGCGCTCTTCAAGCAGAAGGCGGCGGACCGGGTGATCGTCGCGGCAATGCCGAAGCTGCGCGCGGCGATGCACCTCGACACGATCTTCACCTTCGCCGACCGCGACTGCGTGTTGATGTACCCGGACATCGTCAACAACATCCACGCCTACTCGTACTACCCGAGCGACAAGAACGGCGGCGTCGAGTTGCGCAAGGACAAGGGAAGCTTCCTGGACACCGTGCGCGATTCGCTCGGCCTGAAGAGGCTCCGCGTCGTCGAGACCGGAGGCACGGCGTACATGCGCGAGCGCACGCAGTGGGACAGCGGCGCGAACCTCGTATGCGCCTCGCCCGGCGTGGTGTTCGCCTACGACCGCAATACGTACACCAACACGCTGCTGCGCAAGGAAGGCATCGAGGTCGTCACGATCGTCGGCGCCGAGCTCGGCCGCGGGCGCGGCGGCGGCCACTGCATGACCTGCCCGATCATCCGGGATCCGGTGGATTTCTAGACCGGTACCATCGCGAAATGACGCCGCCGCCCGCGCATTGCGGGCGGTGTCCGTTTGAGCACCGTGACCCGACCCGACACGCCGCAGCCGCTGACGCTCACCGAGGCGATCATCCCGGTCGCGAGCCTCATCCTGTTCGTCGCGCTGTCCTACTACCTCTTCGGCGACGGCGGGGCTGGCGGGCCCAACCAGGTCGCGCTCACCGTCGCCACGATGATCGCGGTCCTCGTCGCCTGGCGCCGCGGCCACTCGCTCGACGCGCTCCGCGATGCCGCGATCGCGAGCGTCGGTTCAGGCGTCGGCGCGATCTTCATCCTCTTCGCAGTCGGCGCGCTGATCGGCACCTGGGCGCTGAGCGGCACGCTCGTCGCGATGGTCTACTACGGGCTGCAGCTCCTCAGCCCGAACTTCTTCTACCTGACTACCTGCGCGATATGCGCGGTCGTGTCGTTCAGCATCGGCAGCTCCTGGACGACGGTCGGCACGATCGGGGTCGGCCTGATGGGCATCGCGCTCAACATGGACCTCAGTCCGGCGATCACCGCCGGCGCGGTGATCTCGGGCGCGTATCTCGGCGACACCACCTCGCCGCTCTCGGACTCGGCGAACCTCGCCGCCGCCGCGGGCGGCGTCGACCTCTACCGGCACATCCGCGAGACCGCCCTCACGTCGCTGCCCGCGGTCGCGATCGCGCTCGCCGTCTTCTGGGGCCTCGGACGCCCCGGCGACTTCGATGCCGCCGAGAAGATGGCCTTGATGCAGAGCGCCTTCGACATCACCCCGTGGCTCTTCCTGCCGCTCGCGCTGGTCGTCGGGCTCGCGCTCGTCCGGGTACCGCCGTTCACCGCGATCTTCCTCGGCGCGCTCGCGGGAGGAGTGCTCGCCGCGGTGATCGCGCCCGAGCGCGTGAGCGCGCTCGGCGGCGCGAGCGACGGCACGCCGGGCTGGCTCGCGGTGATCAAGGGCGTGTGGCTCGCGCTGGCGAGCGGGTACAAGTCGGACACCGGCTACGCGGTCATCGACCAGCTCGTCAGCCGCGGCGGCATGGCGAGTATGCTCAACACGATCTGGCTGATCATCACCGCGCTCGCCTTCGGCGGCGTGGTCGAGAAGGCGGGCGTGCTCGACCGGCTGATCGCGCCGGTGCTGGCGGCGGCGAAGTCCGCGGGCGCGCTCGTCGCTTCGCTCGTCGGTGCGGTCTTCGCCACGAACGTCGTCACCGCCGACCAGTACATCGCGATCGTGCTGCCGGGGCGGATGTTCAAGGGCGCGTTCGAGAAGCGCGGGCTCGCGCCGGTGGTGCTGTCGCGCACGATCGGCGCCTCGGGAACGCCCACCGGGGCGCTCGTCCCCTGGAACAGCTGCGGCGCCTACATGGCCGCGACCCTCGGCGTCGCGACGTGGAGCTACCTGCCCTACGCGATTTTCAATCTCGCGAGCCCGCTGCTCGCGATCGCGGTCGCCTACCTCGGCATCCGGATGCTGCGCGTACAGGTATCCACCGGAAAGGACGCCGCATCCGCAGCTCCTGTTGCGCCGCAGCACCACAACACCGACAATCCATGAGTCCGACAGCAAGGCCAGCCCTCATGCCCCTCATTCGCACCTTCGGTCCTCTCGCGCTCGCCGCACTCACGCTCCTCGCCGCCTGCCGGCCCGCGCCCGAGCCGCCGCCGCCGGAAGTCCGGCCGGTGCGCACGATGACGGTGATGAAGCTCGCCGCCGGCCAGACCGTATCGCTCACCGGCACGGTGCAGGCGCAGACCGAGGTCAACTACGCGTTCCGCATCGACGGTCGGATGATCGACCGCCCGGTCCGCGTCGGCGACGCGATCCGGCCGGGCCAGCTCCTCGCCCGTCTCGACGCCTCGAACGAGGAGGCGGCGCTCGCCTCCGCCCGGGCGCAGCTCGCCAGCGCACAGGCGCAGGCGACGGAGCAGCGGAACAACGTCAACCGGCAGCGCGAGCTGCTCAACCAGCGCTTCATCTCGCAGGCCGCGTTCGACGTGTTCGTGGCAAACGCGCAGAGCGCCGACTCCGCGGTGATCTCCGCGCGGTCGCAGGTCGATCTCGCCCAGAACCGCGTGAGCTACACCCGCCTCGTCGCCGACGCGCCCGGCACCGTCGCCGCGGTGGGCGCCGAGCCCGGCGAGGTCGTGCCGGCCGGGCGCATGGTCGTGCAGGCGGCGCGCAAGGCAGGCCTCGACGCGGTGTTCGACGTGCCGGCGCAGATCAAGGACCGGGCGCCCCCCAACGCCGAGATTACGGTCGCGCTCACGACCGACCGCAACGTCACCGCGAAGGGCCGCGTGCGCGAGGTCTCGCCGCGCGCCGATCCGGTGACCGGCACCTTCAAGGTGCGCATCGGCCTGATCGACCCGCCCGCGAGCCTGCGGCTCGGCTCAACGGTGACCGGCACGATGCGGATGGAGACCACGGCGGCGATCGAGATCCCGGGCTCCGCCCTGGTTCGCGCCGGCGCGCAGTCGGCGGTGTGGATCGTGGATCCCAAGACCCAGACCGTGTCACAGCGGCCGATCCGCGTCGCGAGCCACGACGCGGACCGGGTCGTCGTCGCCGAGGGCCTCGAGGCGGGCGACGTCGTCGTGACCGCCGGCGTCCAGGCGCTCCATCCCGGCCAGAAGGTTCGACTCCTCGGAGCCGCGAAGTGATCGGCCCGAACCTGTCGGAATGGGCGCTCGGGCGCCGGTCGCTGGTCGTGTTTTTCATGATCGTGGCGGTCGTCGCCGGGACGATGGCGTTCAAGGGTCTCGGCCGCGGCGAGGATCCGCCGATCACGATACGCACGATGGTCGTGTCCGCCGCGTGGCCGGGCGCGTCCCTCGAGGACACGCTCTCGCAGGTCACCGAGCGCCTCGAGCGCAAGCTCCAGGAGACGAACAATCTCGACCGCCTCCGCAGCTACACCACGGCGGGCACCACCATCATCTTCGTGGAGCTGCTGCAATCCACGCGCGCGCCCGAGATACCGCCCATCTGGCAGCAGGTGCGCAACAACATGGGCGACATCCGCGGGACGCTGCCGCAGGGCGTGCTTGGCCCGGGCCTGAACGACGACTTCGGCGACACCTTCGGCATCATCTACGGCTTCACCGCCGATGGCTTTGGCCAGCGGGAGCTGCGCGACTACGTGGAGGCCGCGCGCTCGCGGCTCCTCGCCGTGCCCGACGTGTCGAAGATCGAGCTCCTCGGCGCCCAGGACGAGCGCGTCTACCTCGAGTTCTCCACTGCACGGCTCGCCGGGCTCGGGCTGTCGTATCCGCAGCTCGTGCAGCAGCTGCAGGCGCAGAACATGGTACGGCCCACCGGCGTGATGCAGACCGGCGACGAGCGCATCTTCCTGCGCGTGTCCGGCGCCTTCGAGACCGAAGACGACCTGAAGAAGGTCAACTTCCGCGTCGGCGATCGCCTCGTGCCCCTCTCGGACATCGCCACCATCCGCCGCGGCTACGCCGACCCGCCGCAGCCGATGTTCCTGGTGAACGGCGTGCCGGCGATCGGGCTCGCGATCTCCATGCGCGACGGCGGCGACATCCTGGGGCTGGGCAAGAACCTCAAGGCCGAGATGGCGGACATCCGCGCCAATCTCCCGATCGGCATCGAGCCCCACCTGGTCACCGACCAGGCGGTCGTCGTGGATGTCGCCATCAGCGATTTCATGACCTCGCTGTGGCAGGCCATCGTCATCATCCTCGGCGCGAGCTTCGTCATGCTCGGCCTGCGACCCGGCATGGTGGTGGCTACCGCCATTCCGCTCACGCTCGCGGTCGTCTTCGCGGTGATGCAGGTCGTCCACATCGACCTGCACCGCATCTCGCTCGGCGCGCTAATCATCGCGCTCGCGCTCCTCGTGGACGATGCGATGACCACGGTGGACGCAATCCTGCGGCGCCTCGCCGCCGGCGACACCAAGGAGCAGGCCGGCACCTTCGCGTACCGGACCCTCGCCGCGCCGATGCTCGCCGGCACGCTGATCACCATCGCGAGCTTCGTGCCGATCGGTTTTGCGCGCAGCTCCGCGGGCGAGTACACGTTCTCGATCTTTGCCGTCGTCGCGATCGCGCTGATCACCTCCTGGCTCGTGGCGGTGATCTTCGCGCCGGTCATCGGGCTCGCCATCCTCAAAGCTCCCAAGGGCGGCGCCGCGGAGGCGAAGCCGGGCAGGCTCGAGGGCGGCTACAAGCGCTTCCTCGAATTCGCCATGCGCGCGAAGTGGCTGACCATCGCGCTCTCGCTCGCGGTCTTCGTGGTCGCAGTGTACGGAGCGCGCTTCGTGCCGCGACAGTTCTTCCCGTCCTCCGACCGCCCGGAGCTGGTCGTCGACCTGACGCTGCGCCAGAACGCATCGATCTTCGCCACCGAGGCGGTGGCGAAGCGGTTCGACGCGGCGCTCGCCAAGGACCCGGACGTGGAGAGCTGGAGCACCTACGTGGGCCGCGGCGCGATTCGCTTCTACCTGCCGCTCAACGTGCAGCTCGCGAACGACTTCTTCGGCCAGGCGGTGGTGGTGGCGAAGAACTTCGAGGCGCGCCAGCGCCTGGAGGCGAAGCTCGAAAAGATGCTCGCCGAGGAGTTTCCCGAGGTCGTGTCGGGGATCTGGCCGCTCGAGCTCGGGCCGCCGGTGGGCTGGCCGGTGCAGTACCGGGTGAGCGGCCCCGACAAGGACGAGGTCGCGCGCATCGCGCAGCAGGTGGCGCAGACCATGGCGTCCACGCCGGACGCGCAGCGCATCAACTTCGACTGGATGGAGCCGGCGCGGCAGCTCCGCGTCAAGGTGGACCAGGACCTGGCGCGCCAGCTCGGCGTCTCCTCCGCGGCGCTCGGCGGCGTGCTCAACGCGTCGATCACCGGGACGACGGTCACGCAGATCCGCGACGACATCTATCTCGTGAACGTCGTCGCCCGCGCCGTCGGCGAGGAGCGCGCCGAGATCGACACGCTGCGGTCGCTGCAGGTGCCGCTACCGTCCGGGCGCACCGTGCCGCTGGGCCAGTTCGCCACCTTCGACTACGAGCAGGAGTACCCGCTCGTCTGGCGCCGCAACCGCGTGCCGACGCTCACCGTCCGCGCCGACGTCGCGCCCGGCGTGCTGCCCGACACGGTGGTGGCGGAGCTCGAGCCGAAGATCGAGGCGTTCGCGGCGAAGCTTCCCAAGGGCTACCGCATCGAGCTCGGCGGCATCGCCGAGGAGAGCGCGGTGTCCCAGGCGTCGGTGTTCGCCGTCATCCCGCTCATGCTGGGCCTGATGCTCACCGTGCTCATGTTCCAGCTGCAGAGCTTCCGCCGCGTCGGCATCGTCGTCGCGGTGCTGCCGCTCGCGCTGATCGGGGTCGTGCTCGCGCTGCTCGTCTTCAACCGCCCGCTCGGCTTCGTGGCGATCCTCGGCATCCTGGCGCTGATCGGGATGGTGGCGAAGAATGCGGTCATCCTCGTCGTGCAGATCGAGACCGATCGCGCCGAGGGCAAGAACGTATGGGACGCGGTGGTCGCGGCAGCGAGCTCACGCATGCGCCCGCTCTCCCTCGCCGCGCTCTCCACCGTGCTCGGCCTCATCCCGATCGCGCCCACGGTCTTCTGGGGACCGATGGCGTTCGCCATCATGGGCGGACTGCTGGTCGCCACGCTGCTCACGCTCGTGGTCCTGCCGACGCTCTACGTCACGGTGTTCGGCGGCAAACGCGATGCGGCCCCGCCGCCCGCCGCGGTCCCGGCGGCCGCGAAGGCCTGACCCGAAAGGAGTAGGAATGAAACTCGACCACAAGCGGATCGCGGCGCTGTTCGCGGCGGTCGCACTGCTGCCGGCAGGCGGCGCGGCGGTCGCGCAGGAGTCCCAGTGGCGGCCGTTCGTCTCGGTCACCGGCGCCTACGAAGGCAGCGCAGACCTCGACGGCGGCGGCGATTTCAGTGTCTGGAACGCGTTCCTGCGAGGCGGGGCGACGCGGGACCTCGGCGGCGGCAACGGCGTCGGGGTGACCTTCAGCTACGACTACAACGACTACTCCTTCTCGAACCCAACCGCGTTCGGCGGCGTCGCGCCGTGGAACGTCGTGCAGCGCTACGGCGTGGCGGTGCCGCTCACCTTCGGCCTGAGCGACGGCTGGAGCATCGGCGTCGTGCCTTCGGTCGACTGGTTCCGCGAGAACGGGGCGAAGTCGGGCGATTCGCTCGTGTGGGGCGCGGTCGTGTCGGGGACCAAGCGGTTCGCCGACGGCAACCGCATCGGTCTCGGCGTCGGCGTGTACGACCGGATCGAGAAGACGCAAGCGGCACCGTTCCTCGTCGTCGACTGGCGCCTCGGCGAGCGCTGGCGGATCGTCAATCCGCTTGCGGCGGGTCCGACGGGGCCGGCCGGGCTCGAGCTCGACTACACGCTCGGCGGCGGCTGGGATCTGGGTGTCGGCTTCGCTTACCGCAGCACGCGCTTCCGTTTGAGCGAGACCGGCCCGGTCCCGAACGGCGTCGGCGTGCAGAACGGGTATCCGGTCTTCCTGCGCGGGACCTACAGGGTCCAGGACCGGATGGCGTTGCACCTGTACGGCGGCGTCGTGACGGCCGGCGACCTGCGGGTCGAAGACTCGAGCGGCAACCGCCTGATCAAGGTCGACTACGATCCGGCGCCGTTCGTCGGCGCGACGTTCGTCGCGCGGTTCTAGTCCCGTCCCGCCGTGCGCCCGGGCAAGTGCGGGCGCACGCTACTCGAAGTGCCGGCGCGGCAGCAGGAAGAGCCAGGACGCGAGGACGAACGGGCCGGTGAGCGTGGGGAGGCCGAACGGCGCCAGCGCCACGTTCATCGCGCCCTGGACGACAACGGTGAACACCGTCGCCACGAGCGCATACATCGCGACGCGCAGGCCCGGCTTGTAGAAGACCGCGCCGAGCGCGACCGCGGTGAGCACCGGGCTGAAGCCCATCAGGCCGCCGGTGATGAGGTCGCTCTCGGCGCCGAGGGCGTGCGCGGTGACCACCGCGACGATCGCCCCCGCGAGCGCGAACGCCGCGGCGGCAAGCGAGTTCACCGCCAGCCCGGCGAGGAGCAGCAGCGCGGCGATGATGCTCGCCTTCAGGAACACCTGCGTGATGCTCTTCAGCACCCCCTGGACGAAGTCGCCGAATGCGAGCAGTTCCGCCGCCGCCGGGTCGAGCGGCGTGATCTCGGGGTTCATCGGCAGCCCGCCGCCGTCGATGGCAGTGAACACGTAGGTGGCGAGCAGAAAGAGCCAGGCCGTGAGGACGAAGGGTGCGGTCAGGGCGGCGACGCCCCAGGTCTTGAAGACGTTGGCGGTCGCGAGGGTGGCGGGGACCGAGACCGCGCCGGCGAGCGCCAGGTAGACCCAGAACAGGGGCGAGGGGATGAGGAACGTCCCCAGCGCAAGGCCCGCGAGATAGGCGTTGTAGCCGTACAGCCCGGCGCCGAGGTCGGCCGGCTCGACGCGCAGCCACTGCGCGGCGAGCGTCGCCGCGACGAGGGCCACCAGCCCGCCGATCGCCACCTGCGGCATGCCCGCTTCGTACGACCCCCAGCCGATCGCGACGAAGAAGAGGAGCCCCGAGAGCGGGTTGTCCATGAACATCACCTGCCCGATGCCGCGCAGGTTGACGTCGACGAAGCGCAGGAACGGCGACGAAACGCAGCAGCCTTCCCACCACGTCAGCAATGCCTTCATCGTCGCCTCCCGGATCAGCGCCAGAAGAAGGGCGGCGCTAGCGCCGTCCCGGTGATCTCTTCGCGCGCGATGCCCCAGAACTCGCGCACCTTGGCCTTCACCTGCGCAGTCTCGCGGCCGAGCACCTTGAAGATCAGGCCGGCCTCGTTCGGCAGGCGGCACGCGCCGAAGGCGACGCCGTTCGCCAGGTCGACGTCGGCATCGATCCTTGCGTGGACGCGATCGGCGCCCTCTTTCGGGGTAAGCAGGACAACGTTGCCGAACACGTCGAACGAGCCCATCACGCCGGCCTGCCGCACCGGGCGCCGCGCCGGCTCGATCACGAGCTTCTCGGTGAAGAGCGACCGAGCGTCCGGACGCTCTGCGCCGACCGCGAGCGAGAGCAGCGTCGCGCCGAAGGCCTCGTCCGGGTGATGGTGCTTGCGTCCCGGCTGGACGATCTCGGCGTAGAGGAGCGTGGCGGTCGGGGCGATCGAGATCCGGGTGTCGGAGAGGAAGCGGGCGCGGCGGTGGGGGATCAGCGGCTCGGGCAGGAACTCGAGGTACGAATCGTCGGCGAGCGTCAGGACCTGCGTCTGCACCGCGCAGTTCGCGTCCATCGAGTGCACCTTGGTCGCCGACTGGGTGGTGACGTGTGCCCGCGCGCCGGGTGCGAGCGCCACCTCGAGCGCGAGCCGGTCGCCCTGCAGGACGCAGCCCGAGGTGGTGATCATGAAGAGCCAGGCGAGGTCCGGCAGCGCCGGGTCGGGGTACAGCGCGCGCTGCGCCATGTACGGCGCGCGGCGCTCGAGGTCGGCGAGGATCGTCCGGTCGCCGCGCCGCTCGAAGCCGAGCCGGAGAAAACCCGTCTTGCCGACCGCGCCGCTCGCCATCTGCGGCGGCTCGTCCTGGAAGCCGGCGAGCTCCGCCGCCGTCAGGGCGAGCGCCTCGGCGGCGGCCCACGGGGCAAGAGTGGGTGCGCCCTCGGCGACAAGCATTACGCGGGCTGCTTCGCGGGCAGCTTCAGGTCGAAGAGGAGATCCTTGCGGATCAGGTCGACCAGCGCCGGGATGCCTTCGCCCGTCTTGCAGTTGGTGAAGAGGAACGGCTTGTCCCCGCGCATCATCTTCGAGTCGCGTGCCATCACTTCCAGGTTCGCGCCGACGTGCGGCGCGAGGTCGGTCTTGTTGATGACGAGGATGTCCGACTGCGTGATGCCCGGCCCGTTCTTGCGCGGGATCTTGTCGCCGGCGGCGACGTCGATCACGTAGATGAAGAAATCGACCAGCGCCGGGGAGAACGTCAGCGTCAGGTTGTCGCCGCCGCTCTCGATCAGCACGACGTCGCCGTCCGGGAAGCGCGCCTCCATGTCCTCGACTGCGGCGAGGTTCATGCTCGGATCCTCGCGCACCGCGGTGTGCGGGCAGGCACCGGTCTCCACGCCGAGGATGCGCTCCTCGAGCAGGATGCCCTTCAGCGTCCGCTGCACGTGTTTCGCGTCCTCGGTCGTCACCACGTCGTTGGTGATGATCAGCACCTTGATCCCCATCTCGAGGAGCCGCGGCGTGATCGCCTCGACGATCGCGGTCTTGCCCGAGCCGACGGGGCCGCCCACCCCGATGCGCGTGATCTTCTTCGCCAAGTTGCCGGTCCTTTCAGTTCATGAACAGGCGCACGTGCGCCTTGACGTGCACCGCCGCCAACACCTCGACGACCGGCGCGAACCCGGCCATGTCCTCGAGGCGCGCGCAGGCTGCGGCCTGGTAGGCGGCATCCGCACCCGCGTCGAGGCGGTAGAGGATCCGCTGCGTGTCCACGTGGCTCACCTTCATCAGCCGCAGCGCGGCGCTCAGGATCATCGCCGCGACGCCGTACTGGTGCACGACGAACGCGTCGCGCGCGGCGAGGCCCTGCACCGCGAAGTTCACCGCGAGCGCCACCGGGTAGCAGCCGGGCGTCGCGCCGCTGTCGATCCGCTCCCGCCACGCCTTCAGCAGCGGCGCACCGACCACCTCCGCGCCCATCTCGGCGAACTTCTTGCCCATGCGCACCGTCATCGTCCGCGTCTCGCTCGACAGCTTGCGCGCGTACACCCGTTCGTCGATACGGACGAGCTCGGCGAGATCGCCCGCGACCGCGGCGCGATGCGCCCAGACGAGCCCGATGCCGTCGCCCGACGCCGCCTGCTCGACCGCCGTGCGCGCGTACGCGTGCAGTGTCTCCGCGTCGGTCACCACCCGCTTCTGGATCGCCGACTCGAGACCGCCCGAGAACGCGAAGCTCCCGATCGGGAACATCGAGTCGCCGAACTGCAGCAGGCGCGCGGGGTTCGCCGCGCCGCCGGGCGCCGCGGCGGCGTCGTCGCGGACGGTCATTCGTGCGGGTCGACGTGCGGATGCGGATGCGGGTGCGGATGCGAATGCGCGCGCACCGGCGGGCGGGCGTACGTCTCGCCCGTCGCGTCGTCGACTTCGACGTAGCGCTCGTGCGTGTGCGTGTGCACCGGGCCTTCGGCGCCGCCGAAGAGGCGCCGCGACTCGTGCGGGGCGAGGTACGGGACGATCTCGCCGCCGGGCACGAACTCGTAGCGGATGCCCTCGAAGCGGTGCGTGTTCATCACCGAGCTCATCACCTTGCGGTCCACGGTGAGCGGCACGTACACGCGGCTGCCCTTCACCAGGGCGGGCCAGTGCTGGTTGCCGAGCGCGTGGCCGAGCTCGACGCAGGTTCGCAGCGCGATCTCGGGGGCAGCCTCTGCCATCCCGTCCAGGTGAATGACCATCACGTCGCGGAGGCTGATCCGCGCGACGACGGCGCGGCGCGCCCGCTCGTCCCAGACGAGCACGTCGCCGTCGCGCATGAAGGTGCCGCGGTCGAGCGAGACGGCGAGCTCGACGCCGCCCGCGCTCTTCTTGCGGAAGCGGTTCTTCTGGGCCTCCCAGTGGTCGAGCGCGAGCTCGTCGACGGCGGCGGTGGCGAGGCGCACCGCCCACTGCGGGTCGGCGGCGTTGCCGAGGACGGCTTCGACCAGGATCACGCGCGACCGCTCAGCTGAAGAAATACATCTGGTTGAGCGAAACTGTCTTCAACGGCTTCACGGTGGCGTGTTTGCCGTCCACCGTGACCGCGAAGGTCTCCGGGTTCACCTCGATCCTCGGCGTGCCGGAATTGCGGACCATGCTCTTCTTGCCGATCTTCCGGGTGTTCTTCACCGCGATCACCTGGCGCTCGAGGCCGAGCTTGCGTTTGATCCCGGCCGCGAACGCGGCGCCCGAGACGAAGGTGATGCAGGTGTCGGGAAGCGCCTTGCCGTACGCCCCGAACATCGGCCGGTAGTAGACCGGCTGCGGCGTCGGGAGCGACGCGTTCGGGTCGCCCATCAGCCCCCAGCTGATGACGCCCCCCTTCAGCACGAGCTTGGGCTTGGCGCCGAAGAACCCCGGCTCCCACAGCACGAGGTCGGCGATCTTTCCGACCTCGACCGAGCCGAGGACGTGCGCGAGGCCGTGCGTGATCGCCGGGTTGATCGTGATCTTCGCGACGTAGCGCAGGACGCGGAAGTTGTCGTTGCCCTTGGCGTCCTCGGGCAGCTTGCCGCGCCCGGTCTTCATCGCGTCGGCGGTCTGGATGGTGCGCAGCCAGCACTCGCCGATCCGGCCCATCGCCTGCGAGTCGCTCGACATCATCGAGATCACCCCGATGTCGTGCAGCACGTTCTCCGCGGCGATCGTCTCGGCGCGGATGCGGCTCTCGGTGAACGCCACGTCCGACGGGATGTCGGGGCTCAGGTGGTGGCACACCATGATCATGTCGTAGAGCTCCGCCTGCGAGTTGATGCCGTAGGGGAGCGTGGGGTTGGTCGACGACGGCAGGACGTTCGGAAGCGCCGAGATCCGGATGATGTCCGGCGCGTGGCCGCCGCCGGAGCCCTCGGTGTGGAACGAGTGGACCGCGCGGCCCTCGAAGGCGTCGATCGTGTCCTCGACGAAGCCCGACTCGTTCAGCGTGTCGGTGTGGATGCACACCTGGACGTCCATCTCGTCGGCGACGGTGAGCGCCGAGCGCAGCACCGCGGGCGTGGTGCCCCAGTCCTCGTGGCACTTGAAGCCGACCGCCCCGGCCTGGATCTGCTCGACGAGCGCCGCCTTCCCGTGCCCGTGGCCCTTGCCGAGAATGCCGACGTTGACCGGGAAGGTCTCGAACGCGCGCAGCATCATGCGGATGTTGCCCGGCCCCGGCGTGACGGTCGTGGCATTCGAGCCGTCCGACGGCCCGGTGCCGCCGCCGATGAGCGTCGTCGTGCCGTTCGACAGCGCGGCGTACGCCTGCTGCGGCGAGATGTAGTGGATGTGCGTGTCGATGCCGCCGGCGGTCAGGATGAGGTGGCTGCCGGAGATCGCGTCGGTGGCCAGCCCGCACTCGAGGCCCTTGGTGATCCCGCTCATCGTCTGCGGGTTGCCGGCCTTGCCGATTGCGCAGATGCGGCCGTCCTTGATGCCGACGTCGGCCTTCACCACGCCGAGCACCGCGTCGATGATCGTCACGTTGGTGATCACCAGGTCGGGCGCGCCGCCGGCGCGCGTGATCCGGTTGTCCATGCCCATGCCTTCGCGCAGGCTCTTGCCGCCGCCGAAGACGATCTCGTCGCCGGGCGCGCCGCGCAGGTCGCGCTCGATCTCGACGAAGAGGCCGGTGTCGCCGAGGCGGATGCGGTCGCCGGTGGTGGGGCCGTACAGGCCGACATACTCGTTGCGGGATACGGTTGCCATGGCTCTCCTCCGGCTAGCGCTTCTTCGCGGCGGACGAGCGGAACCCGCGCTTCGCGGCGAGCCCGACCGCTTTCGTCTTGCGCGCCGCGGCGTCCTTGCCCGCGGTGGCGCCGTCGACGAGGTTGTTGAAGCCGTAGACGGCGCGTTTGCCCTCGAACGGGACGAGGTTCACCTCGCGCTCGTCGCCGGGCTCGAACCGCAGCGCAGTGGCCGACGGAATGTTGAGGTGCTGCCCGAAGGCCGCGGCGCGGTCGAACTCGAGCGCGCGGTTGACTTCGAAGAAATGGAAGTGCGAGCCGATCTGCACCGGGCGGTCGCCGGTGTTGCGCACCTTCAGGGTCGTCACCGGCAGCTTCTCGTGGAAGGCGACGGCCTCTTTCCGGCACACGTAACCGCCCACCGGGACGTCGGCCCCGGCTGGATCGACATCGGCCGCGAGGCTGGGATATTGCTTGGCGCTCGGCATCGCTGGGCTCCTCTCGCGGCGGTCACTGGATCGGCGTGTGGACGGTCACCAGGCGGCTGCCGTCGGTGAACACCGCCTCGATCTGCACCATCGGGATGAGGTCGGCGACCCCGTCCATGACGTCGGCCTTGGTGAGCGCGCTCCGCGCCTCCTTGGTCACCTCCTCGATCGTCTTGCCCGCGCGCGCGCCGTCGAGCGCCGCCGCGGAGATGATCGCGACCGCCTCGGGGTAGTTGAGCTTGATGCCCTTCGCCTTGCGCTTGAGCGCGACCTCGGCGAGCATGTAGACGAGGAGCTTGTCGAATTCCCGAGGGGTTAGTTGCATTCGTCTTCTCCCAGGAAGTGCACGAAGGACGGACCGATGACTGCCGATGAACCGGAGCGGGCGGCGCACATGATAGTGCAGGTTTCCGACAAGGTCATCCTGCGCGTCGTCGCCGCGTACGCCGCGGCGTTCGTCGTGTTCGGATTTCTCGTCGACGGCCCGGTCGCCGTCGCGCGCGGCCTCGCAACCATACTGACCACGCGGGATGCCCTGCTCACCGATTACTTCGGCATCGGCGGCATCGGCGCGGCCTGCGTGAACGCCGGACTGCTGACGCTGTGCGCCTGCCTCGTCTACCACAAGGCGGGCGCGAAGATGACCGGCGCGGCCGTCGCGTGCCTCTTTCTGGTGCTCGGCTTCGCGCTGTTCGGCAAGAACCTCCTGAACGTCTGGGGCATCGTCGCCGGCGTCTGGCTGTACTCGCGTTTCAAGGGTGAGACGTTCGCGGCCCACATCAACACCGCCTTCTTCGGCCTCGCGCTCTCGCCGATCTTCTCCGAGATCCTGTTCAGCTCGACCCTGCCATTGGCCGCCAGCCTGCCGCTCGCCGTGGCGACCAGCCTCGCGATGGGGTTCGTCCTCGCGCCCGCCGCGGCGCAGGTCTTCAAGGCCCACATGGGCTTCAGCCTGTACAACATGGGATTCACCGCCGGCCTCGTCGGCACGCTGGTCGTCGCCCTCTACAAGTCCTACGGCTTCGTGCCCGACCCGGTCTTCGTCTGGACGACCGGCAACAACGTCCTGCTCGGCGCGTTCCTGACGGTGCTCTTCGTCTCGATGGTGGCCGTCGGATTCCGGTTCGACCGGGCCACGCTGTCCGGGATGAAGAAGGTGATCGGCACCCCGGGCCAGTCGCCGACCGATTTCGTCGCGCTCGCCGGGCTCGGGCCCACGCTCGCCAACATGGGCGTGACCGGCGCGATCGGCATGGCGTACATCCTCGCCGTCGGCGGCGAGCTGAACGGGCCGGTAATCGGCGCGATCTTCACGATCGTCGGTTTCGCCGCGTTCGGCAAGCACCCGCGGAACGTCGTCCCGATCATGATCGGCGTGTTCCTGGGTTCACTGGCGAAACCGTGGAGCGCGGACGATCCGTCGATCCTACTCGCGGCACTCTTCGGGACGACGCTCGCGCCGATCGCAGGGCGCTTCGGCTGGCACTGGGGCATCGTGGCGGGATTTATCCACTCGTCCGCCGCGCTGACGGTGGGGCCGGTGCACGCCGGTCTCAACCTCTACAACAACGGCTTCGCCGCCGGGATCGTGGCGTCGATCCTCGTGCCGGTGATCATCGCGGTGCAGTCGCGCACCCGGCCGGGACGCGAGCCGCCGGGACCGTCGGGGACGGATAGTGCCGCGGCGAAGAAGTGATCGCCGGCGCGGTTGACGCTGCAGCGTTCCGGACGGTACGCTCCGCCGGCGATCGGACGGCGATGACGGCATGGATGTGACACAGCGTGGCGCGCAGGACGACGGCTTGCCGCCCGGCTGCGAGCGCATCGAGGTCCGCGTCGCCGAGATCCGGCAGCTCTTCAACTCCATGGATCCGTCGCCTTTCCGCGAGCGTGACCTCGACCCCAAGGCCGAGGCGTTCATCGTCGACTGGGCGCGCGAACTGCGCCGCGACGCGCCGCTCGCGCTCGTCGCGCGCGTGTCGCGCGACGCGCCCAGCGCCGAGGAAATCGGCGCGCTCCGGGAAGGCGTCCGGGAGTACTTTGCCCACAGTGCGGACGTCACGCGCACGCGGCTTCGACAGCTGTTCCGCACCGGGCGCTTGGCCCTCCTCATCGGCCTGGCGTTCGTCGCCTGCGCCAACCTGATCGGGGACCTGATCGCCAACATGGTCGCGGGGTCCCATTACGGCCGGTTCGTGCACGAGAGCATCGTGATCGGCGCCTGGGTCGCGCTGTGGCGGCCGCTGGAGATCTTCCTCTACGAGTGGTGGCCGATCCTCGGCGAGGCTCGGCTCTACGACCGGCTGAGCGCGATGCAGGTGCAGGTCGTTGGCGCCGACGCCCCCGAAGGGCTGCGGCCGTGAGAAGAAAACATGAGGCGACACGAATGACCAGACTCTCCCGTCGGTTCGCAATTGCCCTGCTTTGCACCGCCACCTGGGGCGTGGCCGGCACGGTCCTCGCGCAGAAGACCCCGTCGCTCGCCGAATGCGCGGCGATCGGCGTCGACAGCGAGCGCCTCGCCTGCTACGACCGCGCGGCCGGACGCCCCGCCGCCGCGACGCCGGCGCCCGGCAAGGAGGCGCCACCCGCGCTCGCCGAGAAGCCCGCGCCCGCGACGGGCGGCCTGCGCGCGCCACCGTCGCTCATCGACAGCGCCTGGGGCTTCGAGAAGGACTCGAACCGGTACGTGATCGACCTCTACAACCAGAATTACCTGCTGGTCGCGCGCTACACCGACAATCTCAACACCGCGCCTTACGCGCCGCTCTTCGCCGCCGCGGGACAGCCGGAGAACCTGGACGACACCGAGGCGAAATTCCAGCTCAGCTTCAAGATGCGACTGTGGACCACGGAAGACCGGCGCTGGGGCGTGTGGGCCGCCTACACGCAGCAGAACCAGTGGCAGGTGTACAACGGCGACACCTCGCGGCCGTTCCGGGAGACCAACTACATGCCCGAGCTCTTCGCGAGTTGGCGGCCCGGGATCGACCTCGGCGGCGGCTTCCAGTGGAACCTCCTCAACGTCGGCTACAACCACCAGTCGAACGGCCGCACCGACATCCTGTCGCGGAGCTGGGACCGGATCATCGCGACGTTCGGCTTCGAGCGCGAGAACTTCGCGCTGCTCGCCAAGGCCTGGTATCCGTTCAATTACAGGGAAGACAACCCGGACATCAAGGACTACTACGGCTACGGCAGTCTCACCGGGATCTACAAGTGGCGCGACCACAGCTTCTCGCTGATGGCCCGCGGCAACCTCAGCACGGGCAAGGGCGCCGCCGAGCTCACGTGGATGTCGCCCAAGCTGCTCGGCCCGCTGCGCCTCTACGTCCAGGGCTTCACCGGGTACGGCGAGAGCCTGATCGACTACAACTGGAACCAGAACACGATCGGGGCGGGGATCGCGCTCAACGACGCGCTGTGACGGGAACGGGGTCCCCCATGCGCACCGCGCTCGCCCGCTTCCTCGCGCTGTTCGCGCTCTGGATCGTGCTGATCCGCAGCGCCGCGCCGGCCGATCTCGCGGTCGGCGCTCTGACCGCCGTCGCAGCGACCTGGACGAGCCTGCGCCTCCTCCCGCCCGCCGCGGGACGGGTGAAGTTCGCGGCCCTGGCGGCGCGCGGCCCGCGCTTCCTATGGCAGTCGGTGCTGGCGGGCATCGACGTCGCGCGCCGCGCGCTCCACCCGCGCCTGCCGCTCGCCGCCGGCCTCGTGACCTATCGCACCGGCCTGCCGCGCGGCCAGGCGCGCAACACCTTCGCCACGATCACCAGCCTGCTCCCCGGCACCGTGCCGCTCGCCGACGAGGAGACGGGAATCGTGTATCACTGCCTCGACACCGCGCAGCCGGTCGCGGACCAGCTGGCGGCCGACGAGCGGGCGTACGGCAAGGCCCTCGAGCCGGGGCGCGCCCATGACTGAGTTCCTGCTCGCCGCGGCGCTCTTCGTGCTCGCGATGGTCGCGCTCGGATTCGTTCGCATCCTGCGCGGCCCGGGCGACGCGGACCGCATGATGGCCGCGCAGCTCATCGGCACGGGCGGCATCGGGGCCCTGCTCCTCGTTGGCGCCGCAACCGGCGTCGGACCGGTCGTCGACGTGGCCCTGACGCTTGCGCTGCTCGCGGCGTTCGCCTCGGTCGCGTTCTTCAAGAGCGCGACCACCGGGGAAGCGGACGACGCCGAAGCGGCCGACCGCGGATGAGCGTCCTCGACGTCTTCACCGTGGCTGCGGTTTCCGCCGGCGCGTTCTTCTTCCTCGCCGGCAGCGTCGGGCTGCTGCGCTTCCCCGACACCCTCACGCGTCTGCATGCGCTCACCAAGGCCGACAACCTGGGGCTCGGGCTCATCGTGCTCGGCCTCCTGCCGCGCGTCGACGGCGTGCTCGCCGGCGTCAAGCTGGTCGCGATCTGGCTGCTCGCGCTCCTCGCCAGCGCGGCGGCCTCCCAGCTGATCGCGCTCGCGGCGAAACGCCCGGGTCCACGCGCATGATCGACGCGCTCAACGCCGCGCTCGCCCTCTTCGTACTCGGGCTCGCGCTATGGACGGTCGTCGCGCGCGACACGTTCGCCGCGGTCGTGGGCTTCGTCGCCTACGGAATGCTGCTCACGCTGGTCTGGGTGCAGCTGCAGGGCGTCGACGTCGCGCTCATCGAGGGAGCCATCGGCGGTGGGCTGACCGGCGCCATGCTCGTCCGGGCCGCGGCCCGCCTGCGCCGGACGGAAGCCGCGTCGCGCGCCGAGCGTCCCGGCTTGCCGACGCGGGCGGCTGCCGCGCTGCTCGCGGGCGTCGTGACGGTGGCGCTGGCCGCGGCGGTCCTGGCGCTGCCCGATCCCGCACCGACGCTCGCACCCGAGACCGCCGCCAAAATGGATGCGACCGGGGTCGGCAATCCGATCACCGGCGTCCTGCTCGCGTTCCGCGCGATGGACACGCTGCTCGAGGCGATCGTGTGCCTCTTCGCGCTGATCGGGGTCTGGTCGCTCGCGCCGGACCGCGCCTGGGGCGGACGTCCGGGTGCGCTCCAGCACGCCGATCCGAACGGGATCCTCGCCTACCTCGCGCGCGTGCTCCCGCCGATCGGCCTCGTCGTCGCCGTCTACATCTTCTGGATCGGCGCGGACCTGCCCGGCGGTAAGTTCCAGGGCGCCAGCATCATCGCCGCGATGTGGCTGCTCGCCGTGATGGCCGGCCTCTCCGATGCGCCGCCGGTCAGCCGGACCTGGCTGCGGCTCGCGCTCGTCGGCGGCCCGGTAGTGTTCATCGCGATCGGCGCCGCCGGCGTGGCGACGGCCGGCGCGTTCCTCGCCTATCCCGACGGCCTCGCCAAGCCGCTGATCAAGGCGATCGAGTGGGCGCTGATGCCCTCGCTCGCACTGACGCTCGCCCTCATTCTGGCGGGCGTGCCGGAAAGGCCGGCGCGATGACCGACGCGGCGACGCTCTTCGGGCTGTGCGCGGCCGTGCTCATCGGCCTGGGCCTGTACGCCTTCATCGTGAACCCGCAGCCGCTGCGCAAGATCGTCGCGTTCAACGTGATCGGCAACGGCGTGTTCGTCCTCTTCGGCGCCGTCGCGCACCGCGGGGGCGCGATGGGATGGGGCGGCGACCCGGTGCCGCAGGCGCTGCTGATCACCGGCCTCGTCGTCGCCTTCTGCGCGAGCGCGCTCGCCGTCACCCTGCTGCTGCGGCTCGCCGACGAGGTCGAGTCGGTCACGCTCGCGCCCGATGCGCCGGCCGCGCCGGCGGCCGATGCCCGGGACGCTTAGGCGATGGATCCGGTGACGACGCCCGGCGGGCTCCTCCTCGCGGCTGCGGTGATGGTGCCGTTCGTCGGCGTGCTCGCCGGCTTCGCGCTCGGCGGACGCAACGCGCAACGCGTCGCGATGCTCACGATCCTCGCTGGGCTCGGCATCGCCGTGGCGGCGGCGCAGTCCGGCGCAGAGCTCGTCTACCTCCTGGGGGGCTGGGCGCCGCCGCTCGGCATCGCGCTGCGCGCGGACGGCCTGGCGCTCGCCATGATGCTCGCGGTCGCGGTGGTCGTGCTCGGCATCGCCGTGTACGCGCGCGCAGATTTCGGAACGCCGGCCGGTGTGCGCGAGGCGCGCGCCCCGCTCGTGTTCTGGATCCTGCTGCTCGCGATCTGGGGCTCGCTCAACCTCGTGTTCGTGGCCGGCGACCTCTTCACGCTGTACGTCGCGCTGGAGCTCCTGACTTTCGCCGCCGTGCCGCTCGTCTCGCTGGACGGCAAGGCGGAGACGCTCCGCGCCGCGCTGCGCTACATGCTGTACGCGCTCGCCGGCTCGGTCTTCTATCTCCTGGGCGCGGTTCTGACCTACGGCGTCTACGGCACGCTCGACATCGCGCTCCTTGGCGAGCGGGCCGCGCCCGACCCTGCCACCGTGGCCGCAGCCGCGCTCATGACCGCCGGGCTGCTCGCCAAGACCGCGCTCTTCCCGCTGCACCTCTGGCTCCCGCCGGCGCACGCCGGCGCGCCGCCGGCGGCGAGCGCGGTGCTGTCGGGCCTGGTGATCAAGGGCTCGTGGTTCCTCGTCGTGCGGGTCTGGTTCGACGCGTTCCCGGGTGTGGTGACGATGCCCTCCGCGCAGCTCCTCGCGGGGCTGGGCGCGGCGGCGATCGTGGTCGCCAACGTGGTCGCGCTGCGCCAGGAGCGGCTCAAGCTCCTCGTCGCGTACTCGACCGTCGCGCAGATCGGGTACCTGTTCCTCATGTTCCCGCTCGCCTTCGACGCCGGCGCGGCCGCGATCGGGCGCGGCGGGGCATTGACCGGCGGCCTGCTGCAGGCGATCTCGCACGCGACGGCGAAAGCCGCGATGTTCATGGCGGCTGGCCTGGTCTATCTCGCGCTCGGGCACGATCGCATTGCGGGGCTCGCGGGGGTCGCGCGGGCGCTGCCTCTGACCGTGCTCACCTTCGCGCTCGCGGGCGCCGCGCTAATGGGCCTGCCGCCGAGCGGCGCGTACGTCGCGAAAAAGCTCTTCTTCGACGCGGCTGGCGGCTCGGCGCAATGGTGGTGGGAGCGGGTGCTGGACGTCGGCGGGCTGCTGACGGCGAGCTACGTCGTGCTCGTCCTGGCCCATGCGCTGCGTCGCGCCGACGCGCCGATCGTGCCGAAGAAGTCGGTGTCGCGCATCGCGGAGCTGGCCGCGCTTACGCTTGCGCTGTGTTCACTCGCTCTCGGTTTCGTGGCCGACGGCGCGCTCGGGCTCGACGCCATTGCGGGCATGCTGACGCTCTCTGACCTCGGGTCCGCCGCGCTGGTCCTCGTCGGCGGCGCGGCGATCGCGGCCGCACTGGCGCGCGACCTGCCTGGGACCTCCGGCCGCGCGATTGCGCGCCCGCTGCGCAACGCGACGGTTGCCATCGGCGGCGCGTTCGCCTGCGCCGACGGCCTGCTGCGCCGCTGGCCGGTCGCGGGGCTCTCGCTCCTCGCGGCCACGATCGCGTTCGGCGCAACGATGCTCGCGCGCGGCTGAGCGCCGCGCGCGGCTACTTCGTCCCGCGCTTCGCGATCCAGAGGTAGATGTTCAGCGCGGCGATCACGAGCGCCACCGCGATGCCGAGGCCCACCAGATCGGACTCGCCGTTCCAGGACACGATCTGGCCGAGGAAGGTCACCGCCATGACGGCGATGACCACGGTGACCAGGTTGGTCTTCAGGTCCTCGAACGTGTGAATCTGCAGACGGGACGGCAGCTTGAGGTCGGTGTCGATGAAGAGCTCGTACAGGCTGAGCGCCATGATGAGCATCACGGTGCCGAGCAGGAAGAGATCGAAGATCTCGATGAAGTAGAGCATCAGCGCCTTCGCGCCCTTCGTCGACACGTCCCCGGAAGCGAGCGTGCGCGCGATCACGACGACGGTGTCGACCACGCCGTACGCGAACAGCGCGGCCGCGCCGGCGAGCGAGCCGAGGACGGCGGCGAGCACCATGTAACGGCTCGCGTTCAGCAGGGATCTCAAATCGTCCTCCCTTCGCGCCTCAGGGCGCCGTCCGGTACTGGAGCCCCGGCGGCCCGGCGTACCAGGGCGGGCCCTCGGTGCCCTTGCGGTACCCGAGCTCGTAGAGCCGCCCCATCACCACCGGGTCGAACACCTCGCTCCCCTCGATCGCGACGTCGTCGGGGATCGTGATCCAGTAGAAGCTCGCCTGCGTCGCGACGGCGATCGTGTGGATGCGGAAGAGGTCGCCGACCATCCCCGCCCTACTCGCCGCCTGGAGCGTGCGCGTCGCGATGCCGCGCAGCGAACGCGGCGTCTGCGCGGCCACCGGCGGCAGCTGGCCGTTGTGGATCACGTAGATGTGCTCGCGGCCGGGGCCGCGTCCCGCGCGGTCGCGGATCACCGCCGAATCGAATACGCCGCCGGTCAGGAAGACGCTCGCCGCGACCGCGCCGTCGACGTGCATCTCGTCGTAGCCGCGACCGCCCACCTCGACCTCGAAGAAGACCGGCGGAAACGCGATCGGCACCGACGCCGACGCGAGCATCACCTTGCGGAAGAGCTCGAGCGCCTCCGGCCGCCCGCTCGTCGCGACCAGCCCCATGTTCCACACCACGAAACGCTGCGCGTCGAGGTCCACCGTGCCGACGTAGAGGCGTCGCCCGCGGCGGTGCGCCTCCGCGACCTGCGCGAGGAGCGTCGCGTCCACGTGGCTCTCGATCAGGGCGGCGAGCGGTCCCGAGTCGGCGAGCGAGTCCCCGCCCAGCAGCTGCGGGATGATCGAGAGCGCGCGGAAGATGTTGCGCGACGAGGTGGTGGTGTAGAACTCGCGCAGCGCCTTGTCGTAGGACGTGCCGATGAAGGCGAACGGCGCCATCAACGCCCCGGTGGACACGCCGGTGACGATCTTGAAGGTCGGTCGCTTGCCGGTCGCCGTCCAGCCGTTGAGGAGCCCCGCGCCGAATGCGCCGTTGGGGCCGCCGCCCGAGATCGCGAGATGCGCGTACTCGACGACCCCGTCGGCGCCCTTCGGAAAATCCTCGGGCGCCTCCTGGGCGAACGACTCGGCGAGATCGCGCATCATCGCCGGACTCGGCCGGCCCGCCCACGCGCGCACGTCGGGCAGGTACGGGATCCGCGCCTCCTCGACGAGCTCCGGCGGCACCGCGTTGCGCGGCAGCAGCCCGCAGCCGCCGAGGGCGGCGGCGAGCGCGGCGAGCGCCGCGAACGACTTCAGCCGCGCGCGCACCGCTTGCGCGTCAGTAGTCCTGGCAGAGCAGGCGCACCCGGCGATAGGCGCGCTCGAAGGCATCGTCCGTCTCGGCCTCGAGCAGCCGCTCCTTCGCCTGCACGCACGCGTCCGCCTCGCGCTGCGCGGCGGGCGTCACGGTCGGAGGCGGCGGCGCCTTGGCCGCCGCCTTCGCCTGCGTCTGCCGCGGGGCGCACCGGGCGTCGTCGACGAGCCGCAGGTTGTTGAACGCCCCGCGCTCGACCGCCACGCAGTCGCCGACGCGCAGCCCGGCCTCGTCGGTCACCATGGTGATGGTGGACGTGCCGCCGATCAGGATCGTGTATTCGAACGCCTGGCGCTGGGTCGCGATGCGCCCGAGCTGCTGCCCCCCGAGCACGCCGGCGCCGGCGCGCAGCGCGGCGGTGCCGCCGGAGCGGTTGCGCGCCGACGCGGCGCCGAGCGCCCCGCCGAGGACCGCGCCGCCCGTCTGCGCGGCGCGATTCTGCTCGGTGACGAGCGTGACGTTGGTGATGCGGCCGTAGGTGACGCTCGTCTGGGCCGAGGCGACGCCGGCGATCGCGCCGAGCGCGACCGCGGCGAAAGGTTTGATCCATGTGCTCATCATCATTTCGGTTTACTCCTTGGAGGAATTCTGGTGCGCACCCGGAGTCACGCGGGGCGGGCGCGCGGTGCCGGCGGCGGCGTGATTCCCATCGACACGTAGATCGCAGTCAGCCGGTCCACGCCGATGTCGGCCGGCCGCACCCATTCGGCCGGGACGTAGAGGAGCGCGCCGCCGAACGGCACCGGCGCGGTCGGGACGAGCACGCCGAGGTAGCTCCGCCCGTCGATCGCGATCGGCTGCGCGCTCGGCGCGAGCGCCAGCACCGCCGCGCCCTCGCCGCCGAAGAAGCACCACACCGGGCTCATCGCGCCGAGATCCGCGTCGTCCTTCTGGTCGAGCAGACCGACGAAGCGGTCGGCGAGGCCGTACACCCGTCCGACGATCGGGATGCGGCGGAGCGTGCCCGCGGCCAGCCCCTTCAACGGTCCCTTCAGCCCGGCCTGGACGGCGAGTCCAAGCAGGTAGATCAGCGCGATGAGCGTCAGCGTGCCGAAGAGGTATTGCAGCCCGGGGTTGCTCGAGAATGGATAGCCGAGCTTGGCGAAGAGACGGCCGACGAAGCTCGCCGGTCCGACGAGCTGGTTCACCAGGTTCGCCGCCCAGGCGAGCACCGCCACCGTCACCGCGAGCGGCAGCAGCGCGATCAGCCCCGCGAGCCAGGTCGTCGCGATCGACCGGAAGCCGCGCTGGATCACCGGCGACGATCCGGGCTCAGGCGAGCGCCTTCGCCTTCAGCCGCGCGAACTCGTCCTGGTTGATGGTGCCCGCGTCGAGCAGCTTCTTCGCATCCGCGATCTGGTCGGCCGGCGACTTGCCGGCCACGTCGCGGATATACGCGTCGGCGTCGGACTTCGCGCGCTGCAGCGCCGCGCGCTGCCGCTCGGCCATCCCGCCGCCGCGCGCGATGATGTAGACGAGCGCGGTGAGGAACGGCAGGAAGATGAGGCCGATCATCCACAGCGCCTTGGCGAACCCGCCTACGCTCGCGTCGCGGAAGAGGTCGACCACGATGTGGAACATGACCATGATGTACGCGACGAACAGAAAGGCCGAGAAGATCAGCCAGACGAAGTCCCAGAAGTTGCTCATTTGCTCGTCCCTTGTCCCTTGTTGTACGCGGCGGGGGAGGCGTTTCCGGTTTGAAACCGCGCCCAGCCCGCGCGCGGCGGGCGAAGTATAGGTCCTGCCCGCTGGACCTGCCGCCGGCGCGCGTGACACCCGTCCGCGTAAGGGGGACGCCGCGCCGGTATGATCGCGCGCCATGGAAACCGACGTCCCGACCCTCGCGCCGCGCACGGACGCCGTGCACGGGCGACCCGATCCGGAGCCTCCGCGGTGAGATCGGTCGGTCGGTACGTGCTGGTCGAGGAGATCGGGCGCGGCTCGATGGGGACCGTGTTCCGTTCGACCGATCCGCTGATCGAGCGGACGGTCGCGGTGAAAACCGTTCACCTTGCCAAGCTCGACGACGGCAGCCTGGAGCCGCGCATGCGGTTCCTCCGCGAGGCAAAGGCGGCCGGCCGCCTGACCCATCCCGGCATCGTCGCGGTCTACGACGTGGGCGAGATCGAGGACCTCGCCTTCATCGTGATGGAGTTCGTCGAGGGCCGCTCGCTCAAGGAGGTCCTGGAAGCCGGCACGCCGGTGCCGCTCGCGACCGCGGCCGAGATCGTGCGGCAGGCCGCCGACGCGCTCGCGGCCGCGCACCGCAGCGGGGTCGTGCACCGGGACGTGAAGCCGGGCAACCTCATGCTCACGCGCGCGGGCACCGTCAAGATCACCGACTTCGGCATCGCACGCATCGACCAGAGCCAGCGCACCCGCACCGGCGTGCTGGTCGGTTCGCCCGGATACATGTCCCCGGAGCAGCTCTCGGGCAAGCCGGTGGACGGCCGCAGCGACGTGTTCTCGCTCGGCAGCGTGTTCTACGAGCTCGCGACCGGGAAGGGCCCGTTCGAGGCCGCGAGTCCGGAAGACGTGCTGCAGCTGATGACGAACATCGTGAGCCGGCCGCACGCGGCGCCCAGCGCGGTCGCGCCGAGCGTGCCGAAGGCGGTCGACGCGATCGTCGCCCGCGCGCTCGCGAAGAACCCGGCGCAGCGCTACCCCACCGCCGAAGCGATGTCCGCGGACTTGCGCGCAGCGCTGGCTGCCGACCTGCGCCCGGCGCCCGGCGACCCCGGTATCGCCAAGCTCGCCGAGCGCGGCGACGTGCTCCTGCCCGAGTTCGATCTCTATGCCGAGATCGGCGTCGCCCCTCCGGCGGTCGACCCCGCGGCGTCTACGGTGCCGATCGAACGGCCGCCCGACGCGCCGCCGGCAGCGGGCGGGCTGCTCGAGCGGCTGCGCACCCAGGCCGAACGCATCGAGATCAGCGGCGGGACCGACGACACCGCGACCGCGACCCTGATGCGGCGCTTCGACGTCGAGCGGCGCATGCGCGCCGGGCTCGGCTTCTACCAGGAGCTCGTCCGCTACCTCGGCGTCGTGAAGCCCGAGGTCGGTCACCGATATGTCCTCGACGGCCTCGGCGCGTTCACCCGCGCGAAGGTCGCCGACGCATTCGTGGACAGCCGCGTGCGGCGCGAAGGTGGCCGGCCGTGGACCGAGTCGGTGATGCTGACCCTCGTCGCGGTCTCGCCCGAGACCCTGCGCCTCGACTGCGCGCCCGGTGAGTCCGGCGCGCTGCTCGAGCGGCTGACGAGCGCGAACCTGCGCTACGAGTCCGAGGCGCCGCCCGGCGCCGGCGGCGCGACCACGCTCACCGTCGCCGGCGAGATCACGATCCACGTCCGCATCATGGCCGACCGCGCGCGCGGCCGGATCGCGTTCCTCTGCCGCAACGTCGCCGGCTTCGGCACCTCGAGCTTCGTCGTGGAGGCGAGCGCGGTAGAGGACTCGGTCTTCGAGGCGTTCGCGAGCTACGTCCTGGGGCAGCCGAGCGGCTTCCTCGCGCTGGCGGGGCAGGCCTAGCCGGCGCCCGCCGGCTCGATCCAGTTGTGGAGCGCGAGCCCGCCGTCGACGACGACGGTCGTGCCGGTGACGTACGCCGAGAAGCGCTCGCTCACGAGCGCGAGCGCCATCCCCGCGATGTCGTCCGGCGTGCCGAGCCGCCCGAGGCTCGTGCACGCGGCGAGGCGCTCGACGCCCGTCGCGCTCGCGTCGAACCCGCCCCCCGGAATCGCGCCCGGCGCGATCGCATTCACGCGGATGCCGTGGGGCCCGTACGCACGTGCGAGCTCTTTCATCACCATCGTCTGCCCCGCCTTCGACGCGCTGTAGTGGGGCAGGTTGCGCGGCGACCCTGCATGGAGCGACGTCATGATCAGGATCCGGCCCCTGATGCCCCGGCTGCGCATGTGCGCGGCGGTGTCGCGCCCGAGCTGGAACCCGGCGCGCAGGTTCACCGCCAGCATCCGGTCCCAGGTCTCGTCGCTCACCGCGGCGACGGTGTCCGCCTCGCGCCGCCGCGGGCTCGCACTGTGGACGAGGATCGAAACCGAGCCGAGTGCCTCGAGCGCGCGTGCGAGCAGGTCCGCCGTGCCCTCGCGCGTCGAGAGGTCGGCGACGACGAAGCGCGCGTCGCCCCCGGCGGCGCGGATCGCCGCGGCGGCGTCCTCGCCGCGCGCCGCATCGACGTCGGCGAGTAGGACGCGCGCGCCTTCGCGAGCGAAGCGCGCTGCGATCCCGCGCCCGATGCCCGAAGCGCCCCCGGTGACCAGCGCGGTTTCCCCTGCGAGCAGTCCCTCAGCCATGGTTCTCCTCCTCGTCTAGAGCCGACACCGTGATTCCGGGGTTTATGCCTCATCCGGTGAGGCATAAAGCGGCTGGATATGCCTCACGCTTCAGCGCGACGGCCACGCCAGGGTCGCAATGCGCCGCGCACCGACGAGCACGCTGTCGAGCACTGGTACGCCTACGCGATCGGCGATGCGCGCCGCGAGCCCGGCCAGCCCGGCCCCGCCCAGAATGACCGCCTGCGCGCCGTCGTGCTCCGCCGCCGCGCGCGCTTCCCCGGCCAGGATCGCGAGCGCCGCGTCCGGGTTCGTTGCGATTTCCCCGCCGGTGAGCGCGACCGTGCGCACGCTCGCCAGTTGCCCCGCGTACCCGAGCTGCGCGGCGAAGCGCTCGAGCATCGGTTTCCACGCCGCGCCGCCGGTCACGATCGAGAAGCGCTCCGCCGTCTCGGTCGCCTCGAGCATCGAGGCCTCGGCCAGACCGAGCACCGGCACGCGGCTCGTCTCCTTGAGCGCGAAGAGCCCCGGATCGCCGAAGCACGCGAGCAGCACCGCGTCGCACCCGGCGCCCTGCCGCTCGAGGCAGTCGAGCGCGGCGTGCGCACCGACCGCGTAGCACGCCTCCGAGGTGATGTACGCGCAGCCGAATGCGCCCGTCGCGGGCACGATCTCGAATCCGGAACCGACGGCCTCGCCCACGTGCCGCGCGACGAGGTCGGTGATCGACCGCGTGGTGTTGGGATTGATGACGAGCAGGCGGGGCATCGCCGGAGTCTAGCCTTCCTCTATGACGACTTCGCACTTCAGCGAGTTGGCGATGAAGCACTCCTCGTGCGCCGCGTGGTGAAGCTCGGCCAGGTCCTCCGCAGATGGCTGCTTGCTGCCGCCGAACTCGATGCGCGGGCGCAGCGTGATGCGCGTGAACGCGAGTTTTCCGGCGGCGTTCTTCTCCATCACGCCGAACGCCTCGTCCACGTAGCGCTCGACCACGAACCCCTGCTGCGCCGCGAGCGACAGGAACCACAGCATGTGGCAGCTCGAGGTCGCCGCCACCAGCGCCTCCTCGGGATCCACCGCTTGCGCGACCGAGTACGGCGCCTTGACGGTCAGCGGCGAGGAGGACGCCGGCACCGTCACCCCGCCGTCGAACGACCACTCGTGGCCGCGGCTGTAGCGGTTGTCGGTGAAGACCGCCCCGCCCCGCTGCCACGCGATCCGGGCCTCGTACCTGTGCATCGGCTGCCTCCGGCGCCTACTGCGCCGCCACCATGTACGCGACTGCCGCGACCGTGACCAGGGCACCGGAGACGACCCGCGGGGTGAGCACCTCGTCGCGCAGCACAGCGGCGCTCAGGAACGCGGTCACGAGCGGATAGGTCGCGACGATCGGCGCGACGGTCGAGACCGGCGCGAGCGTCAGCGCGGTGTACAGCAGCAGCACCGCCCCGCCGTTCAGCACACCGGTGACGCCGAACCAGGCGAGGCCTCCGCGCGTGAGGCGCGGCCGCGCCGCGCGCCCGAGCCGGTCGACGCCGATCACCGTGCACGAGGACACCGTGTAGGCGATCAGCCCGGCGGCGAACGGATTCGGCCAAAGTGCGAGCCCCGCCTTCGCCACCACCTGCGCCAGACCGCGCACTATCGCGCCGGCGAACGGCCAGGCGAGCGCCCGGCCGCCGAACCGTCCGCGCACGCCGCGCGGGTCCCAGGAGAGCAGCGCGACGCCCGCGCCCACGCCGAGCGCCGCGACCGCGGCCGCCGCCGGCACGCGCTCGCCGAGGACGAGCACCGCGCCGGCGAGGGCGAACAGCGGCGCGGTCCCGGACACCGCGGCGGTGACGGTCGGGCCGAGCTCTTCGTTCGAGCGGAAGGTGAAGAGCGTGACCAGCGCCGGAAAGAACACCCCGAGCACGGCGAAGATCAGCGCCGCCTGCGCGTCGAACGCGGCAAGATCGATCGTGAACGGCGCAGCGAGGACGAACAGCGCCGCCGCGACCGGGATGCTGATCGCGGCCCCCGAACGCGCGTCGAGCGTGCGCAGGCCCGCGCGCGCGGTGACCAACCCCACGCCGAAGCAGACCGCGGCGAGAACCGCGAGCGCGACCCCCATGGCTTCAGGCGGCGCGGGCCGGCCTGAGGAGCACGCACCGCGCCGCGTGCTGCGCGCCGAGGGCGACGCTCTCCGGGACCGCCGTCGCGCACTCGGGCCGCGCGTGCCGGCAGCGCGGCGCGAAGCTGCAGCCCGGCGGCAGCTGCGCGAGGTCGGGCGGCGCGCCGGGAATCGCGTCGATCCGCTGCCCGCGCATCGAGCCGTGGATGGTCGAGGCGAGCAGGCCCTGCGTGTACGGGTGCTGCGGGCGCTTGATCACCTCCGCCACCGGGCCGGTCTCGACGATCCTCCCGGCGTACATCACCGCGACGCGGTCGGCGATCTCGGTGACGACGCCGACGTCGTGCGTCACGAACACCACCGACATGCCCGACTCCCGCTGCAGCTCGCGCAGCAGCAGCAGGATCTGGATCTGCACCGTGGCGTCGAGCGCCGTGGTCGGCTCGTCGGCGAGCAGCAGCTGCGGCTCGCACGCGAGCGCGAGCGCGATCATCGCGCGCTGGCGCATGCCGCCCGACATCTCGTGCGGATAGGCGTCGTAGCGCCGCTCCGGCGACGGGATGTGCACGTGCTCGAGCATCTCGAGCGCCCGCCTGCGGGCGGCCGCCTTGTCGACGCGCTGGTGCCGCAGCACGCTCTCGGCGATCTGCGCGCCCACCGTGTAGACCGGGTCGAACGCCAGCATCGGCTCCTGGAAGATCATCGACACCACGCCGCCGCGGTACTGCGCGAGCTCGGCCTCGGAGAGCGCGAGCACGTCGCGACCCGCAACCCGCATCGACCCGCCGATGCGCGAGCGCCGCAGCGGCAGGATGCGCAGCAGCGCGCGCAGGGTGACGCTCTTCCCGCTGCCCGACTCGCCGAGCACGCCGAGCACCTCGCCCTTGGCGATGTCGAGGTCGACGCCGTTCACCGCGCTCACCGGGCGCTGGCCGCCGGTGAACGTCACGGTGAGGTTGCGGACGGTAACGAGCGGCTCGGTCAAACCTTGGGTTCTCGCTTGTGCCAGTCGGTCGCCTGCTGGAACGCGTGCCCGAGGGCGAGGATGGTGGCCTCGTCGAAGGGCCGCCCGACGAGTTGCATGCTCGCCGGCAGGCCGCTCGCGAGAAAGCCGCACGGCACCGCGAGCGACGGCATGCCGAGGTAGCTGAACGGCCGCGTGAACCGCGTCATCAGCGCGAGCGTGCGGTCCATCGTCGGCGAGCCGCCGACGTCGGTTTCCGCGATCGTCGGCGTCGGGATGGGAAGGACCGGCGCGTGCAGCACGTCGACCTTCGCGAACACCGCCTTCGCGAACGCCGCCGTCGCCGGGCCGCGCAGCCGCAGCGCGTCGATGTAGCGCGTCGCCGGCAGCGCCAGTCCGCGCTCGAGCCGCGCGCGCACCTGCGGCGAGTAGTCCTGCGGCCGCGTGCGCAGCCAGTTGCCGTGGTAGGCCGCGGCCTCCGCCGCGATCACGTGCGTACCAGCCGCGTCGAACGCGGCCATCTCGGCCGGCAGCGTGACCGGCACGATCGCGCAACCGAGCGACTCGAGCGCCTTGATGCTCTCGGTGAGCGCCGCGCCGACGCCCGGGTCCAGGTCGTCGTTGAAGAAGGTCGTCGGCACCCCGACGCGCAGGCCCTTCACCGGCCGGTGCAGACGCGCCGGGTAGTCGGGGACGGCCTCGCCCGAGGCGGTCGGGTCGGCCGGATCGGGCCCGGCGAGCACCGCGAGGAGGGCCGCGCAGTCGGCGGCGCTGCGCGCGAGCGGGCCGATCGAGTCCATCGAGAACGAGAGCGGCATCGCGCCGGCGCGGCTGATGCGGCCGTGGGTGACCTTGAGCCCGGTCACGCCGCAGATCGCGGCCGGCAGCCGGACCGAGCCGGCGGTGTCGGAGCCGAGGGCGGCGAACCCTGCGCGCGCGGCCACCGACGAGCCCGAGCCGCTCGACGACCCGCCGGTCACGTGCGCGGTGTTCCACGGGTTGCGGCACGGCCCGTCGTGGTGGTTGTGCCCGGTCGGCCCGTAGGCGAACTCGGCCATGTGCAGCACGCCGAACTGGATCGCGCCGGCCGCGTCCAGCCGCTTGAGCACGGTCGCGGTCGCGGTCTCGGGTTCGCGTCCCCGGACGCGCGAACCGCACGAAGAGGGCACGCCGGCGCGGTAGAACATGTCCTTGTGCGCGAGCGGCACGCCGTGCAGCGGGCCGCGCACGTGGCCGCGCGCAAGGTCGGCGTCGGCGAGCTTCGCGGCGGCGCGCGCGAGCTCCTCGTCGATCCGCAGGAAGCAGTTGAGCTTCGGCTGCACCGCTTTCGCGCGCGCGAGCACGGCGTCGAGCACCTCGGTCGCCGACACCTCGCGCTGTCGGATGCGCGCGGCGACTTCGGTCAGGGTGAGGCTGGCGAGCGCGGCAGCCATCACGGCTGCTCCGCGGCGATCACGGCGAGGAAGGCGGCCGGCTCCGCCTCGAACGCGAGCGCGGCGTAGGCCGGGCTCGCCGCGGCGAGCTGGGCCGTCAGCGCGGCGGCGATCGCCTTCGGCACTTCCGGCGGCACGGCGACGCCCTGGATGGCGAGGATCTCGGAGACGTACGCTTCGGCGACCTTGACGGTCATGGCTCCTCCTTCGGGTGGTTAGGCTGCTGCGGCGGCGGCGGGGGCCTTGGAATGTCCCGACCCGGGATGCTCCATGTGGCAGGCGACCTGGTGCCCGGCCTCGAGCGTACCAAGCGCCGGCTCGCGCGCCGCGCACACGTCTTCCGCGAAGGGACAGCGCGTGCGGAACCGGCAGCCCGACGGCGGGTCGATCGGATTCGGCGGATCGCCCTGCAGCGGCGGCGCCTCGGTCCGCCGCGCCGGGTCCATGCTCGGCATCGCGGAGAGCAGCGCGCGCGTGTACGGGTGCGCCGTCGCGCCGTAGATGCGCTCGACCGGGCCGATCTCGACCACCTTGCCGAGGTACATGACCATCACCCGGTCGCTCACGTACTGCACGACGTTCAAGTCGTGGGAGATGAAGATGTACGTGAGCCCGAGGTCGTTCTTCAGGTCGATCAGGAGGTTCAGCACCTGCGCCTCGACCGACTTGTCCAGCGCGGAGACCGCCTCGTCGAGGATGACGAGCTGGGGCGACAGCGCGAGCGCGCGCGCGATGTTGATGCGCTGGCGCTGCCCGCCGGAGAGCTCGAACGGGTACCGCCCGGCGAAGCGCGCCGGGTCGAGCCCGACCTTGCGCAGGAGATCGTGCGCCCGCGCGCGCGCCTCGGGTCCCGGAACGCCGTGCACGCGCGGCGCGAAGGCGATGCTCGTCTCGACCGTGAGCCGCGGGTTGAGCGACGCGAACGAGTCCTGGAACACCATCTGCATCGCGCGCCGGGCCTCGGCCATCGGCACGCCCTGCGGGTGCCCGATCTCGCGCCCCGCGAGCGCGATGCGGCCCGCGTCGGGCTCGATCAGCCGCATCACCAGGCGCGCGGTGGTCGACTTGCCGCACCCCGACTCGCCGACGATCCCGAGCGTCTCGCCCGCGCGCACGTCGAAGCTCACCCCGTCGACCGCGTGCACGACCCCGCCCTTGGCGAACATCGTCCCCTTCAGCGGGAAGCGCTTCACCAGGTCGGTCACGCGCAGCAGCGGTGCGGTCATCCGGGAACTCAGCGTTGCACGTCCATCGCGCTGCGCAGGCCGTCGGAGAGCAGGTTGAAGCTGATCGAGACCACGAAGATCAGCACGCCGGGAAGCGCGGCGACCCACGGCTGGATGTAGATCGCGGTGCGCAGGGTGTTCAGCATCAGCCCCCACTCCGGGTCCGGCGGCTTGGTCCCGAGGCCGAGAAACGAGAGGCCGGCGGCGAGGATCATCGACACCGACACGAGGCTCGTGGCGTAGACGAAGATCGGTCCGAGCACGTTGCCCAGGATGTGCACGCGGATGATCGTGAACGCCCCCGCCCCGCTCGCCCGCGCCGCCTCCACGAAGTCGAGGCTGCGCACCTGCGTCGTCACGCTCTCCGCGACGCGCGCGATCGGCGGGATGAACACGACCGTCAGCGCGATGAGCGCGTTCACGATGCCCGCGCCGAGCGCGCCGGAGATCGCGACCGCGAGCAGCACCGAGGGGAACGCGAAGAAGACGTCCACGGTGCGCATGATCACGGTGTTCGCGCGGCCGCCCACGAAACCGGCCACGATGCCGAGGAACCCGCCGATGACGAGCGCGAACAGGACCGGCGAGATGCCCATCGCGAGCGAGAGCCGCCCGCCGAAGATGAGCCGCGAGAGCATGTCGCGGCCGAGCTCGTCGGAGCCGAGCAGGAATCCTTCGCTTCCGATCGGCTGCAGCCGCTTCAGGATCGAGCCCTTCGCCGGATCGGCGGGCGCGACGTACGGCGCGAAGATCGCTGCCAGCACGATCGCAAGCAGGACGAGCGCGCACGCGACCGCGACCTTGTCGCGCAGGAGCCGCCTGAAGACGCCGGTCCAGTATCCCTGCGCCGCCGCCGCGGCGACCGGCATCTCCATGGTCGGAACGGCGGCGGTCATGAGCCGGCCCTCGCGCGAAGAGCGCCCGGGCAATCGCCCAAGACGGGGGTGGGGCCCTGTCTTCCCTCCCGGAGGCGGCTCGGCGGGCTCATGTGCGGCGGATCCTGGGGTCGAGCGCGGTCTGCACGATGTCCACGACCAGGTTCAGCGCGACGAAGAACATCGCGAGCACCAGGATCGTCCCCTGCAGGAGCGGCACGTCGCGCTGGAAGATCGCCGTGTTGAGCAGGAACCCGGTCCCCGGCCAGGAAAAGACCGTCTCGATCAGGATCGAGCCGCCCATCAGGTAGCCGAGCTGCACGCCCATCACCGCGAGCGCGGTCGGCGCGACGTTCTTGACCACGTGCAGGAAGATCGCGCTCTGGCGCAGGCCCTTGGCGACGAGCGCGGTCACGAACTCCTTGGAGAGCGTGTCGGCCACCAGCGCACGGATGGTGCGGGTCACGATGCTCGTGGGGATCACCGAAAGCGCGATCGCCGGCAGCACGAGGTGCTTCAGGTGTTCGGCGTCCCAGACCCACTCGCCGGACCCGCTCGGGCCGGCGCCCATCGCCGGGAGCCAGCCGAGGACCACCGAGAACACGATCACGAGCACCATGCCGAGCCAGTAGTGCGGCACCGACACGCCGGCGACCGCGATCGCCGACACCGCCTTGTCGATCCACGAGCCGCTGAAGTAGCCGGCGATCGTGCCGAGCACCGCGCCGAGCGTGAAGCCGACCAGGCTCGCAGCGAGCGCGAGGATGAGCGTGTTGCCGATCGCGTTGCCGATCTCGGTGGCGACCGGCCGGCCGGTCGCGATCGACTGCCCGAGGTTGCCCTGCAGCGTGCGGCCGAGCCACACGGCGTACTGCACCGGGATCGGCTTGTCGAAGCCGTACTCCTTCTTCAGCTCGTCGATCATCTCCTTCGAGGCGTCGGAGGGCACGATCGCGGAGAGCGGGTCGCCCGGCGCGAGGTAGACGAGCGCGAAGCAGACCACGCTGACTGCCAGGGCAATCGGGATGACGAGGCCGAGCCGCTTGAGGAGATAGGCGATCACCCGCCGACAAGCTCCGAAAAAGACGATCGCGGCCTCGTGCCGCGATCGTCCGGATAACCTACGGCCGCCGCGGGCGGCGGCCGCGCGAGGTCACTGCATCGATACCGGCGACAGGTCCTGGAACCAGTTCTTCGCCTGCACGAAGCCCTTCACCTTCGGGCTCATCGCGCGCGGGCCGACGTCGTGCACCCAGAACAGGAAGTACGACTCCTCGACCGCGCGCTCGTGCAGCCGCGCGAGCGCCGCGTCGCGCGCCTTCGCGTCGAAGCTCGAGCGGGCGTCCTTCACGAGCTTGTCGAACTCGGGGTTCTGGATCCAGCCCCAGTTGACGCTGCGCGGGGCGACCATGCGGCTGTCGTAGAAGCGCGCGAACCCGAAGAACGGATCCTGCCAGGCGAACGAGACGTTGGTCGAGTGCGCGCCGCGCGCCGCCGGGTCCTTGGCGCCCAGCCGCCAGTTGTTGAACAGCGTCTCCCACACGATGACGTCGAACTCGACGTTGACGTTGCACTCCTTGAGCTGCTGCTGGATGTACTCGTTCATCGCCAGCGGCTGCATCTGCCCGGAGCCGGAGGCCGAGATCTGCACCTTCACGTTCACCGGCTTGCCCGGACCGTAGCCGGCCTCGGCGAGCAGCTTCTTCGCGGTCGCGGGGTCGTACTTGACCTCGAACTTGGGCTTGCCGAACCACGGGTGATCCTCGAACACGACGCCCTTCGCCGGCAGCGCCATGAAGCCGAGCAGCCGGCGCAGGCCGTCGCGGTCGACGCAGAGCTGCATCGCCTGGCGCACGCGCTTGTCGGCGGTCGGCGCCCCGGGGAGCGTGCTGAGCTGCCACGGCCAGGTGTGCGGGTACGGGTTCGAGGTGATCTGGAAGCCCTTGGTGCGCAGCTGCGGGATCGCGTCGGAGGGCGGCGCCTCGATCCAGTCGACCTGGCCCGAGAGCAGCGCCGCGACGCGCGTGTTCGCCTCGGGCATCGGGATCAGCACGAGGCGATCGGTCTTCGGCACGCGCTGCTTGTTCCAGTAGTCGGTGTTCTTGGCGAGCTCCATGCGCTCGCGCGGCACCAGGCGCACGAATTTCCACGGGCCGCTGCCGACCGGGTTCTTGGCGAACTCGGTCCAGTTCTTCGCCTTCGCCCACGCAGCCGGGCTCGCCATGAAGAGGTTGGTGAGGTTGATCGGCACGAACGCGTCGGGCTCGGAGGTCTGCACCTCGATCGTGTAGTCGTCGATCTTGCGCGCACCGGTGATGGTCGGCATGCGCGGCGTCGTCTGGGCCACGAGCCGCGGGTCGTAGTGCGGGGCGTCCTTCTTCAGCACCTTCTCGAAGTTGAACACCGCGGCGTCGGCGTTGAAGTCGGTGCCGTCGTGGAACTTCACGCCGCGGCGCAGCTTGAAGATCCACTTGGTGTTGTCCTTCGGATCGACCGCCCACTCGGTCGCGAGGCCCGGGATGATCACGCTCGGCTTCTCGGCCGAGGAAAGGTCCCACATCGTCAGCGCGTCGAATAGGGTGAGCCCGACGAAGCGGTTCCCCTCGAAGCCCGAGTCGGGCTGGCTGGTGGTGGCGGGGATGTCGGCGGCGGTCATGCCGATGCGCAGCGTCGTCTGGGCCTGCGCGGCCGGAACGGCGAGCGCGGCGGCGACGAGCGTGGCACCGATCAGGCGCGGTAGGCGGGTCGTCATTGCTCGAGTCTCCTGGATGAGGGAAGTCGCGGGTCCGGCGCGAACCTCTGCAACCGCCGTGCCAGCCGCGCGCACCTGCGCTCCTCCGGGCAGGTGCGAGGCGCGGAGTCTACACCCGGCCTCGGACGTGCACCAACGCCGTGCGCCGATGCACCGCGACCGACCGGGACGCTAGACTGCGCGCCATCGTTTCGCCGGAGGAGCAGACCATGAACCCGCGCTGGAGGCACCGACCCGAAGGCTCGACCTGGGGCGACTTCGGGCCCGACGACCAGATCGGGCGGCTGAACCTCCTCACGCCGGAGAAGGTCAGGCAGGGCGTCGCCGAGGTGCGGGAGGGACTCGCGTTCTGCCTGTCGCTGCCGCTCGACTTTCCGGGCGCGGCGAAGCTCAATCCGCGCCGCCACCCGCCGCGGCTGGACGCGACCTACCGCGACGGCAAGCCGTTCATGAACTTCCCGCTGCGCAAGTTCGACCCCCAGGCGACCGACGTGATCAGCGACGACCAGGTCACGCTCTGCCTGCAGTACTCGACGCAGTGGGACTCGCTCGCGCACGTCGGGAGCTGGTTCGACGCCGACGGCGACGGCGTGCCGGAGCGCGTCTACTACAACGGGTACCGCGCGGACGAGCACGTCGTGGGCGCGGTGCGCTACCTCGGGGACGTGATCGAGGATCCCTGCGGCCCGCACGTCGGCGCGAAGCACCTCGGGGTCGAGCACCTCGCCGCAAGCTGCATTCAGGGCCGCGGGGTGCTGGTCGATCTGTTCGCGCACTGCGGCGAGGCCCGTGCCGCAGTCGGGTACGACGACCTCATGCGCATCGTGGAGACCGACCGCGTCACGGTCGAGCGCGGCGACATGCTCCTGCTGCACACCGGCTTCAGCGCGGTGATCCTGCGCATGAACCGCGATCCGGACGTCGCGGTGCTCGACCGTTCCTGCGCCTGCCTCGACGGGCGCGACGAGCGCCTGCTGCGGTGGATCACCGACAGCGGCATCGCCGCGCTGATCGCCGACAACTACGCGGTCGAGCTCTACCCCGCGCGGCCGAAGGACGGCACTCGGCCCAACCTCCCGCTGCACGAGCACTGCCTGTTCAAGCTCGGCGTGCCGCTCGGCGAGCTGTGGTGGCTGCGCGACCTCGCGACGTGGCTGCGCGCGAACGGGCGCAACCGGTTCCTCCTCACCGCGCCGCCGCTGCGCCTGCCCGGTGCGGTGGGTTCGCCGGCGACGCCCGTCGCAACCGTATAGCGTATATTCGCAGTGGCGCGCACCTGCGCGCGCCGATCGGTCTCGTCTTCGCTTCCCCGCCTTGGATCCCCGCTGGCCTCCGCCGTCGAACGACACGCGCGTCGAATGGCCGCCGCGCGACGCGCTCGGCGAGCGGCGCAGCGAGCTCACCGTGCTGCGGGTCTCGTCGGTCCAGCTCGCGTTCGTCCTCTCGCTGCTCTTCCACGCGATCCTGCTGTTCGGGTGGGTGAAGCGTCCGCTGGACGCGATCTCCGACCGCGTAGGCGAAGGCAAGGGCGGTGGCACGATCGCGGTGCGGCTCGCACCGGCGCCGGCCCCGAAGCCGAGCGTCGCCGCCCCGCCGCCGTCTCCCGCACCGGTCGCGCCGGCGCCCGCGCCCGCAAAGCGCGCCGCGCCCCCGGTGCCGAGGCGCCCGCTGCCGCCGCCGGTGATCGCGAAGCAGGAGGCGCCTCGCCCCGCCCCGCCGCCGCCGCCACCGGTCGAGCCCGCCACGCCCGCCCCGCTGCCCACCATCGACGCGGGCGACTTCTTCGCGCAACTCGAAGCCCGCCGCCGCGCGCGCGGCGCCCTGCCCGAGGAATCCGCGGCGATGGCACCGTCCGCCGAGGACGAGCGCGCGCGCCACAACCGCATCGTCACCGAGAACCTCGGCCTGAACCGCGTGCCGACGTACGGCCGCGAGCCCACCGGCGGCGGCATCTTCCAGCTCGAGCGCGTCGGCTACACCGACGCCGAGTTCCTCTTCTTCGGCTGGAACAAGGACATCCGGCGGCGCGCCCGGCAGGTGATCGTGGTCGAGCGCGGCGCGAACCCAAGCATCGAGATCGCGATCGTCCGCCGGATGATCGTGATCATCCGCGAGCACGAATCGGGCGACTTCGTCTGGCGCTCGCAGCGGCTGGGACGCGACGTCACCCTCTCGGCGCGCGCGGCCGACACCGCCGGGCTGGAGGAATTCCTGATGCGCGAGTTCTTTCCGGAGCGGCGCCCGGGTTAGATTCGGCATTTACTGAACCAGGAGACCGCTCCATGATCGAATCCACCGCGCGTCGCGCACGCACCCTCCTCGTCGCGCTGGTCGCGGCGGCTTGCGCCACAGGCTGCGCGACGAACCGGCTCGTCGACCACCAGGCGAATCCCGCCTACGTCGGAAAGCCGTTCAAGCGCATCCTCGTCGTTGCGGTCACGAGCGAGAACGTGCTCGGGCGCATTTACGAGGACCGCATGGTCGCGCTGCTCGGCCAGCGTGGCGTGCAGGGCATCCCCGCCTATTCGGCGCTCGGCATCACCGGCGCGGTCGACGAGGCGACGCTCCGCTCGGTGATCGCCAAGACGGGGGCCGACGCGATGCTCATCACGCGCACGATCTCAGTCGACCAGGCGACCGTCACCTCGCCGGGCCAGACCGCGTTCGTCGGCATCGGCTGGGGCGGTTTCTACGGCTTCTACAGCGGCGTGTGGAAGTCGGTGTACGTCCCGCCGCAGACGCAGGACGTCGGCCCGCCGGTCTCCACCTCCGAGACGCGGCTCTTCGACGCGCGCAGCGGCGACCTCGCCTGGCGCGGCGTGATCGCAACGAAGGATCGCGACGGCCAGTCCGACACGGCGTCCGACATGCAGCAGTACGCCGGGATGGTGTACGACGCGATGGCGGGCGACGGGATCATCTGAAGACGGGCTTGCGCTTCTCCACGAACGCGCGGATGCCCTCCTGCCCGTCGGCGTGCGCGCCGCACGCGGCGAGCGCCGCGCGCTCGCGCTCGAGCTGCGCCTCGAGCGGCGTGTCGAACGCGTCGCCGAGCAGCCGCTTCGACAGCCCGTACGAGTGGAGCGAACCGCTCGCGATGCGATCGGCGAGCGCGACCGCCTCCTCGACCGCCTTCCCGTCGGCGGCCACCTTCGACGCCAGCCCCCACTCCAGCGCCTGCCGCGCCGGGATCGGGGCGTCGAAGGCCACGATCTCCATCGCGCGCGCGTAGCCGACCAGCCGCGGCAGGGCGAAGGTGCCGCCGCCGTCGATCGACAAGCCATTCGACGTGTAGGCCTGCCGCAGCACCGCCGACTCCGCCATCACGCGGAAGTCGCACGCGAGCGCGAGGGAGAAACCGCCGCCCGCGGCCACGCCGTTCACCGCGGCGACCACCGGCTTCGCCATGCGCCGGATCTCGAGCACCGCGAGGTGGAAGCGCGCGGCGAGCGCGTGGAACGCGCCGGCCGGCCCCTGCGGATGCGACTGCATCCAGCGCAGGTCGCCGCCGGAGCAGAACGCCTTGCCGGCGCCGGTGATCACCACGCCGCGCACCTGCTCGTCGCAGGCCGCCGCGGTGAGACGGTCCACCAGCACGCCCACCAGCTCCAGCTCGAGCGCGTTGAACGCCGCCGGCCGGTTCAGCACCAGCGTCGTGATCGCGCCCGCCTTCTCCACCCGCACCGTGTCGCTCATCGCTCTCTCCTCAGCGCATCCTGCGCGAGCTCGCGCAGCTTCGATTTCTGGATCTTGGTCGCGTTCGCGCCCGGCGTCACCGGGAACGCGTCGATCGGCTGCACCCGCACCGGCACCTTGAACTTCGCGATGCGCGCGGCGCAGTGCGCGACGAGCGCGGCCTCGTCAAACCGCGCGCCCCGCCGCACGATCACGAACGCGAATGCCCTCGTCCCGCGGGCCGTCTCGATGCCCACGACCTGCGCGCCCGCGACCGCCGGGTGCGTCTGGAGGACGTCCTCGATCTCGGCGGGGCTCACGAGGAAGCCGCCGAGCCGGAACGCGTCGCCGAGCCGGGCGAGGAACACGAACGCGTTCTCCGCCGTCGAGTAGCCGAGGTCGCCGGTGCGGAGGTACCCGTCGTCGGTGAACGCAGCGCGGGTCGCCGCCTCGTCGCCGAAGTACCCGACCATGCCGCTCGGCACCTTCAGCTCGAGCTCGCCCGCGGTGCCGTGCGGCTGGATCGCGCCCGATTGCGGGTCGCGCGCGCGCACCCGCCCTTCCGGGGCGACGCACCGGCCGCCGGCGAGAACGCGCTCCGCGAACGGCGCCGACTCGCTCTGGCGCGCCATGAGCGCGTGCACCTCGCTCATGCCGTAGAGCCCCACGACCGTCAGGCCGCGCGCGTCGGCGCGCTGTGGCAGGTCGGCGTAGGCAGGCGAGAACGACGCGTAGCCGAAGAACTTCGCGCTCGGAAATGCCGGCGTCGCGGGCGCGGCTTCGAGCATCCGCCCGATCATCTCGTCGGAGGCGTGCGTGTGCGTGACCCGATGGCGCAGCACCGCCTGCGCGGACTCGGCGGCGTCGAAGGTCGGGTACATGACGATCGGCGCGCCGGCCGCGAGCGCGCCCATCGCATTGGTGAAGCCGAACACGCCGCACAGGGGCGCGGTCACCAGAACGCGCGTCCCGGGCGCCTCGTAGCCGAACCCGCGCGCGACGTCGTGCGCGTGGCGGAGCACCGTGCGCTGGTCGTGCAGGACGAACTTCGGCGCCTTCGTCGTGCCCGAGGTGGTGAAGATCACGCAGCCCGAGTCCGGCCGGCCGATCTCCGCGCGCCACGGCGCGTTCTCGACGAGCGCGCGATACGCGACGACCGGCCGGCCGTGCACGCGCCCGGGCAGCCGCTCGTCGCCCTCGGCATATGCGACGACGTGCGTGAGCGTCCCAAGCGCGGCAGGTTCGCAGTCGGCAAGGATCCCGGCGAAGTCGATGTTGCGAAACCCCGGCCAGAACACGATCGTCCTGCAGCCCGCGCGACCGACGATGTCCTGCACTTCGTGGCTGCGATAGCGCGTATTGACCGAGACGGCGATCGCGCCGATCCGGGCGCACGCCAAGAACGTGGCGAGCCACGCCGGGAGATTCGGCATCCAGAGCGCGACGCGATCCCCGGGCCCGATGCCGATCCCGCGCAGACCGGCGGCGAGGCGAGCCGCCTCGTCGGCAAGCGCCTCGATGCCTACGGGGCAGTCTCGGTCGATGAGCGCCGGCGTCGGTGGATCACGCGGGACCCGTTCGTCGAGAAGACTTCGCAGCGTGCTCATTCGGCCCCTGTCGCGGGGTTGTATTCTCGTGTCGGGGTCGATGCGATCACAAGCGGCGCCCCGTCGTCCTTTGCCGCCCCAAGCCTCGGGATCGGGCGTGGGAGGTGAGTGGGCGCTTGCATGATACCTGATCAGGCATCATAATCCATACCTGTTACAGCACTCATCCGGGTACTCGTATGAACTCCATCCCTGCAGCTGAAGTCAAGCGCCGGGGCGTAGCCGCACTCGAAGAGGCAGCGAAGTCCGGCCCGGTGCACATCATTCGCAACAACCGGCCGGCCGGCGTCTACATGTCCGAGCAGGAGTACGCCCGCCTCCTCGCCGAGTCGCGCGCCGCCGCGACGCCGAAGGCGGGTGCAAGCGTGTGGGAACTCATCCTCGACCGGCCTTACGAGGGAACCCGCACCAAGGAGCAGATCGACGCGCAGCTGCACGAGGAGCGGGCGGGCTGGGGCAAGCGTTGATCGCGCTGCTCGACGCTCGCGCGGTCATCTATCAGGTCGAGGCCGTCGCCCCGTTCCAGGCACGCCTTGCGGCGCTCCTTGACGCGCTGCGCACGGCGCACCCGGGTCTCGTCGTCGCCGTCTCGCGGCTGTCCTGGATCGAATGCCGGACGAAGCCGCTGCGGGAGCGCCAGGCGGAGGTACTGGCGCGCTACGACGCCTTCCTCGGCGCGTCCGACCTCCTGGTCGTGGAGCTCACGGCCGAAGTCATCGACGTCGCTACCGCGCTGCGCGCCGAGTACGGCCTGCGAACGCCGGACGCGCTCCAGGCCGCCTCCGCGCTCGTCCTCGGCAGCGACACGCCGTTCGTCACCAACGACCCGACCTTCACCCGCGTTCGCGGCCTCGACGTGCGCCTGCTCTGATCGGCGCCCGATCGGACACCGGTTCCTGCGCGCAGGACAGCGCCCTAGTCGCGCCCGCCGTCCGGCGTGCCGAGGTCGGCTTTCGTCAGCGCAAAGTCGAGCCGGTAGACCCCGACCATCGCGCCCGGCGCGGCCCCGCGCTCGACGATTGCCGCGGCACCGAGCTCGCCGCGCGACAGCTGCGCGACCGCCTCGGCGTCGTAGCCGTGCACGAGGAGCACCCAGTCCGCGATCGCGTCGCCGCCGCGCATCCGCTGCTCTTCCGTCTGCGGCGGCATCACCTTCGGCTCGCTGACGAGGAGGTGCGCCGCGGCGAGACCCGGCCGGCGGGCAAGCTCGGGCAGCAGTTCGCGGAGAAGCCCGTCGCGCAGCCGATCGGCCTCGCCCGGCCGCGGGGAGAGCCGCAGGGTCAGCAGCGCCGCGCCGACGCCCGCGCCGGCGCTTCCCGCCACCCGGCACGGGCTCCGCACCATGCTGCGGTGGTGCGGGGTCATCTTGCGGGACCACGGCGTCGGGTTGTTCAGCCGCTCGAGGTAGGCCGCGGAAGCGAACACTTCCAGCGACGCGAGCTCGTACATGATGAAGTGGCTCGCGCCGGCGCCGCCGCCGGACCACCGCGTCCCGCGCAGGAAGCCCGGGATCCCGAGCCGTTCGGGCATGTGCTCGTGCGTGTGCCAGTCCCCCAGCTCCGGAACGATCCCGGGCACGAAGTCGGCCCACATCGTGATTGCGGCATCGCCGAGCAGCGCCATCGCTTTCTCCCTCTCCTCGTTGTTAGGGCAGGTCCGGCATCAGCCGCGATCCCCACGTTCGTACCGCAGCTGCACGAGCCCGCTCGGAAACGTCCGCGCGCCCTCGAACCGCAACACGGTCTCGCGCCCGTTGACCGGAAACAGCGGAATCCCCGCACCGAGCAGCACCGGATGGATCGACACGATGTACTCGTCGATCAGGTCCGCGGCGAGAAACTCGCGCGCGAGCTTCGCCCCGCCGACCAGCCAGATGTCTCGCCCGGGCTGCGCGCGCAAGCCCGCGACGAACGCCGGCACGTCGCCTGCGACGAACTCGGCGCGCTCGTCGCGGGTCCCGGCGCGCGACTTCGAGAAGACGTACGCCTTCTTTCCGGAGAAGGGATACGGCCCGAGCGCAAGCGCCAGCTCGTAGGTCGCCCGGCCCATGACGACCGTGTCGACGGTCGCGTAGAACGCCGCGTAGCCGTAGTCGGCGTCGTGGAACAGCCAGCCGATGCTCCCGTCGGTGCGCGCGATGTACCCGTCCAGGCTCGAGGCGACGAAGAATCGCACGCGACGCATCACGGCCTCAGCCGCGCGTCTTCACCAGCGGCGCAGTGAGCGACGACAGGGACACCCGCTGGCGCCCCGCCGCGTCGAAGTTCGACGGGTCGAGCCAGCGCTCGAACGCCGAGCGGAGCGCCGGCCACTCGCCGTCGATCACCGAGTACCACGCGGTGTCGCGGCTGCGGCCCTTGTACACGACCGCCTGGCGGAAGAGGCCTTCGTACGAGAACCCGAGCCGCTGCGCCGCCGCGCGCGAGGGCGCGTTGAGCGCGTCGCACTTCCACTCGTAGCGCCGGTAGCCGAGCTCGAACGCACGCTTCATCATCAGGTACATCGCCTCGGTCGCGGCGGGCTTGCGCTGCAGCAGCGGCGAGTAGTTGATGTGCCCGACCTCAATCACTCCGTTCCTCGGGTCGATGCGCATGAAGCTCGCCACCCCGACCGCCTTGCCGCTCGCCGCGTCCACGATCGCGTGGAAGAGCGGGTCGTCGCCGCGGCAGAAGTCGTTCAGCCACTCGAAGTACGCCTCGCGCGACGCGAACGGCCCGCCCGAGAGGTAGGTGAAGTTCCGCCCCGTCTTGTCGAGCGAGTTGGCGGCCCAGAGGTCGGCGCCGTGCCGCGCCGGGTCGAGCGGCTCGACGCGGCACCACCCGCCCGGCATGGCGGTGCGTGGCGGGCGCGGCGCGGACCGCCAGTCGGGCAGCGGCGGGCCGACCGGCTGGCCGAGCGCGTTGCGGAAGGCGCTCGTCATGGCGATTTCTTCGCCGTCTTCTCCGCGTACAGGCGGGTGTTCTCCTTGCGGTCCGCCGCGATTCTCTGGACCGTCGGGCGCTGACCCATCTCTTTCAGGTACGCCGCGACCTGCGGGTACGGTTCCAGGAAGTCACGGCCGAAGATCGCTTTCGTCGCAAGCCGAACGACCGGGAGATGCTGGGTCGCGGCGCAATCGGCGAGCGTGAGCGCCGGGCCGGCGACATACGGGGCAAAGCTCGCGAGCCGCATGACCGCCTTCAGCCCGCGCGGCAGGTCCTTCCCCACCTCCGCCTTCGTCTCGTCGGTGATCTTCCCGCCGAAGAACGCCTCGCGGTACAGCCGCCGCGCGACCAGCTCGACGTGCAGGTCGAGGAACACGATCAGCTCGCGCACCTTCGCGCGCTCGAACGGGTCCTGCGGCAGCAGCGGGTTCTGGGGGTAGGCCTCCTCGATGTATTCGCAGATCGCGCTCGACTCGGCGAGCGTGCGGCCGTCCACCTCGACATACGGCACCTTGCCGCGCGGCGAGCGCGCGAGGTGCTCCTCGTCCTGCGAGGCCCACACCAGCACCTCCTCGAACGGCACCCCCTTCTCGAGGAGCTGCATCTTGACCTTGTTGTAGTAGTTGCTGACCGCGAAACCGCAGAGCTTGAGCGTCACGAAGGTCTCCGGATGAGGGGTAACGAAAGGTCCAGGCGCCCGCGCGCCGGGCGCTCAGGCGCCTGCGCGCCGCGCATATTGCCAGCCCATCTCGGCGAGCGGACGGGCGCGACGGCCGGCGTCGAGCGCCTGCTGGCTCGCCGCGGTGCCGTCGAGCGCGCGCTTCATGATCCCCTGCAGGATCGCCGCGAGCCGGAACATGTTGTAGGCGAGGTAGAAGTCCCAGTGGTCGATGCGGCCGCGGCCGGAGCGGCGGCAGTACGCCGCGACGTACTCGTCCTCGGCCGGGATGCCGAGCGCGGCGAGGTCGAGCCCGGCGATGCCGCGGAACTGCGCCGGCGGGATGTGCCAGCTCATGCAGTGGTAGGAGAAGTCCGCGAGCGGATGCCCGAGCGTCGAGAGCTCCCAGTCGAGGATCGCGAGGATGCGCGGCTCGGTCGGGTGGAACACGAGGTTGTCGAGCCGGTAGTCGCCGTGCACGATCGTCGTCTCGTCGCCCGGCGGAATCGCGCCCGGCAGCCAGGCGATCAGGCGGTCCATCGCCTCGATCGGCTCGGTCGCGGAGGCGCGGTACTGCTTCGTCCAGCGGTCGATCTGTCGGGCGAAGTAGTTGCCCGGCTTGCCGTAGGTCTCCAGCCCGATCGCCTTGTAGTCGACCGCGTGCAGCCGCGCGATCACGCGGTTCATCTCGTCGTAGATCGCGCCCCGCTCCTCGCGCCCCATGCCCGGCAGCGCCTGGTCCCAGAGCACCCGCCCGTCGACGAACTCCATGACGTAGAACGCGCGCCCGATGACGCCCTCGTCCTCGCACAGCGCGAACGTGCGCGGCACCGGCATGCCCACCCCGCCGAGCGCGGTGATGACCCGGTACTCGCGGTCCACCGCGTGCGCCGAGGGCAGCAGCTTCGCCGCGGGCGCGGGCTTCGCGCGCATGACGTAGCGCGCGTGCGGCGTCCCGAGCAGGAAGGTCGGGTTCGATTGCCCGCCCTTGAACTGCGCGACGTCGAGCGGGCCGCGATAGCCGGCGACGCGCTCGCGCAGGTAGGCGTCGAGCGCGCCGAGGTCGAAACGCTGGCGCTCCTGGACCGGCGTGGTGCCGACGAACGATTCCATGGCCGCCGCAAGTGTACTCAAGCGCCGGCCGGCGCGGCCGGGCGCGACAGCTAGGACCGGACGACGATCTCGAACCGCCCCGCGAGCGCCTTGCCGTCCGCCGCGCGGTCGAGGCGCACCGTGACCGCCGTACGCTCCTGCGGATCGAGCGAACCGTAGAGAAAGTCGCGCGCGTTGCCCGGCTCGCCCTCCACGTACATCTGCGTGACGAGGTCCGAAAAGCCCCGGCCGGTCACGCGGAAGTGGATGTGCGGCGTGCGGCCGGGATACGGCACCGGCCGGATCGTGCGGAACCGGTAGGCGCCGTCGGCGCCGGTCACGAACTCGCCCCAGCCCTGGAACGCCGGATCGACCGGCGCGCCCGATCGATCGCCGGGATGGTGATAGCGCCCGAGCGCGTTGCATTGCCAGATCTCGACGCGCGCGCCCGCCACCGGCTTTCCGGCCGTGTCGAGCACCGTGCCGGCGAGCAGCAGCACCTCGCCCTTCGCCGTTCCCGCCTGGCCCTTGACCGTGACGAGGTCGTTGTCCCCGTCGGCCGGGAACTCGCGCGGATAGAACGGCCCGGCGGTCTGGCGCGGCGTGGGCACGCGCCCCTGTGCGCGCGCGCCGTGGGGCACGCCCGCAAGCGCGAGCCCCGCGAGCGACGCGGCGAGCAGCCGCCGCCGCGCCGCGCGGGCCTCGGCGAGCCCTTCCTCGTCGCCGATCGTAGGTGTCGGCAGCAATCGATTCAGCACCCGTTTCCCCTCTCGTTGCGTCAAAGCGGCTTCTTCGCCTTGAAGTACGCGAACCGGTCGATCGAGCGCACGCGCACGTCCTGCTCGTCCACGCCGCGCACGATCCTGATCGGCACCTCGACGCCAGCCGCCCCGAGCGTCCACAGCCGCTCGTAGAATTCGACGTGCGTCTTCACCGGCTGGCCGGCCACGCTCAGGACGACGTCGCCCTGACGGACGCCCGCCTGGTCGGCCGGACTCTCGGGCGAGACGCGCGTCACGAGCAGGCGGCCCTTGACCTCCTCGGTCGCGAGCCCGAGCCACGGGCGCTGCGGTCCGGCCACGCGACCGTCCGACTTGAGCTGGGCGAGGATCGGCTTCAGGAGGTCGGTCGGCACGAACATGTTGCCGACGAGCATCGTGTCGGGCTCGGCGGCGTTGCGCACGAGCAGCGAGCCGACGCCGACCAGCTCAAGCTTGCGGTTCACGAGCGCCGCGCCGGCCCAGCCGTCGGTGGGGGGCGCGGTGAAGATCGCGGCTTCGAGCATGTACTCCCAGCTCCCGGTGAAGCGGCGCCGCGAGGTCACCTGCGCGAGGCTCGCCGCGTCCTGGCCGCCGAACGGCGCCACGATGACCGGCTCGCGCACCGCGAGCGCGGTCGAGTCGCCGAGCGCGAGCGCCTTCACGCCGAGGTCGCCCTGCACCTTGAGCAGCCCGAACCCGGTCGCGTGGTCGTAGCCGGCGAGCGTCGCCGGCAGCGTCCTGCGGTTCGCCGCGGTGACCTCGATCGAGTCCGGCTCGATGACGAGGTAGCCGATCGTGAGCACCCAGCCGGGCTCGATCACGATGCCGCTGCCGGCGCGCGCCGGACCGAGCGTCTCGCTCGAGCGCGCGTCCTCGACCGCGCGCATGCGCACGCGCACGACCGAGGCGAGCATCTCCTCGATCCTGCGCTCGAACTCGGCCTCCGCCGGATCCTTCTTCGTGAGCTCGGGCTCGCGCTCGCTCTGCGCGAGCGCGGCCGGTGTCCCGACGAGGCACGCGGCGAGGACGAGCGACGACGGAAGAAGGCGGAGCTGGAATCGGCGCATGGCGGTCTCCTGGCGCGAGAACGGCCGCAGCGGGCATTTTCGTCCCGCCGCGGCGGCTTGTCACGCGCCGCAAGCCCGGACGCCGATTGCGGTCTTGCCCACGCACCGCCCTGCTATCCTCGTGCGGTGCAGCCGCCGACCTTCCTCGACGTCCTCGACGCGCGCAAGCGGATCGCGCCGCACCTCGCCCGCACGCCGCTACACCGCTACCCGGCGCTCGACGCGGCGCTCGGGTGCGAGGCCTGGGTCAAGCACGAGAACCACCAGCCGGTCGGCGTGTTCAAGGTGCGCGGCGCGGTGAACCTCGTCGCCGCGCTCGGACCCGATGAGCGCGCTCGCGGCGTGGTCACCGCGAGCACCGGCAACCACGGCCAGTCGATCGCCTACGCGGCGAGCCGCTTCGGGGTGCGCGCGGTGATCTGCGTGCCCGAAGGAGCAAACCCGGGCAAGGTCGCGGCGATCCGGGGGTTCGGCGCGGAGATCGCGGCGCGCGGCGCGAAGTTCGACGACGCGGCCGAGCACGCGCGCGCGATCGCGGCGCGCGACGGCCTGCGCTTCGTGCACTCGGCGAACGAGCCGCACCTCGTCGCGGGGGTCGGCACGTACGCGCTGGAGATGCTCGAGGACCAGCCGGCGCTCGAGACGATCCTCGTGCCGGTCGGCCTCGGCAGCGGCGCGGCCGGCACGTGCATCGTGGCCAGGACGCTCAACCCCGCGCTGCGCGTGATCGGCGTGCAGGCCGCGGCCTCCCCCGCGGTGCACGACTCGTGGCGCGCCGGGCGCGTGGAATCGCGCCCGAACGAGACCTTCGCCGAGGGCCTCGCGACGGGTCGCGCGGCCGAGCTGACGCTCGAGATCCTGCGCGCGCAGCTCGACGACTTCCAGCTCGCCTCCGAGGACGAGATCCGTCGCGGGATGGTGGGCTGGATCGAGCGCTGTCACACGCTTGCCGAGTCGGCCGCCGGCGCGGTGCTCGCCGTGGCCGATCGCCTGCGCGACGCGCTGCGCGGCCGGCGCGTCGGGCTCGTGCTCTCGGGCGGCAACACCTCGCTCGCGCACCTCGCCGAGGCGCTCGCCGCGTCGCCGGGCGGCGACACCGCAGCGCGCTGAAAGCGCACCGCTTTCCGCGCCGGCGCGCCGCCGGCGTCGCCGTACGCCAACGTTCACGCCTGCGACATCACTGCGAAACAGTGCGCTGGCACGATGCGTGCGTCGCCGTGACCGTCGGCCTACCGCCGGCGCCCATCCACGGCACGAAGGAGGTCCCGATGCTGACGCCCCAGTTCCTCGCCGCCTCGATCATCGCGCTCGGGCTCGACCCCGCCACCGCGCGCGGCGCACTGATCGGACGCACCGCGCCGGTATCATCCGGCGCGCGATGGCCGTTCTCCTCAAGGTCGCACTCGTCCCCGTCGTCGTCTGGCTCGCGAGCCTTGCGGGCCGGCGCTGGGGCCACGCGGTCGCCGGCTGGATCAGCGGCCTCCCGCTGATCGCGGGGCCGATCAGCGTCTTTCTCGCGCACGACCCGGGGCCGGCGTTCGCCGCCGCCTCCGCCGCCACCACGCTGCAGGTCACCGGCGCCGCCGGCGCGCACTGCTGGACGTACGCCTGGGCCGCGCGGCGGTTCAACTGGCTCGCCGCGCTCCTCGCGGCCTGGTCGGCGTTCACGCTGGCCGCGCTCGTGCTGGGCGCGGTGCCGCTCCCGCCGCTCGCGGGCTTCGCGCTCACGCTTGCGGTGCTGGCGCTCATGCTCGCGACGCTGCCGCGCGTCCCGCCCGCGAGCGGCCCGGTGCACATTCCCGGCGTGGAGCTCGCGGTGCGCATCGCCGCGGCTGCCGCGCTCGCCGCCGCGGTGATGCTCGGCGCCGCGGCACTCGGACCGCGCCTGTCGGGCATCCTGATCACGTTTCCGATCACCGGCTCGGTGCTGCCCGCGTTCACGCGCGCGCTCTACGGCGCGGACGCCACCGCGCGCCTGATCGCGGGTTTCGTCTCCGGGCTGTTCGCGTTCGGGGTCTTCCACTTCGCGGTCGCGGTCGCGCTCGAACCACTTGGCGCGGCAGTCGCGTTCCCGCTGGCCGTCCTCGCGGCGCTCGCCGCGACCTGGGTGGTGATGCGGGCGCGGCGCGCGGCGTGGCTGCGCCGCGCACGGGGCCAAGGTACGATGCCGAAATGAGCGGCCGCGCGCGCCTCGACCTCTACCTCAACGTCGGGCACACGCTCGACCACCTCGTCATGCTGATCTTCCCGACCGCGGTGCTCGCGATCGGAGCGGCGTGGCAGATGCCCTACGGCGAGCTGCTGCCGCTCGCGCTCGGCGGCTTCATCGCCTTCGGCGCGTTCTCGATCCCCGCCGGCTGGCTCGCCGACCACTGGAGCCGCACCGGGATGATGCGGGTGTTCTTCTTCGGCATCGGCGCGGCGACGATCCTGACCGGGCTCGCGCGCACGCCGTTCGAGCTCGCCGCAGGCCTCACCGCGATCGGCCTCTTCGCCGCGATCTACCACCCGGTCGGAATCGCGATGCTGGTCGCGCAGCGCAGCACGGACCTCGGTCGCACGCTCGGCGTCAACGGCGTCTACGGCAACACCGGGCTCGCGTTCGCCGCGCTCCTTGCGGGCGCGCTCGCCGACTTCGCCGGGTGGCGCTGGGCGTTCATCGTCCCCGGAGTGGCGTGCGTCGCCATCGGGTTCGGCTTCCTCGCGGCGAGCCGCGGGTTCGAGGTCGCGCGCGGCGCGGCGAAGAAGGGCGAGGCGCGCGTGCCGCGTGCGCTGCTCGCCCGCGTGTTCCTCATCGTCGCGGTCGCGAGCGCGTTCGGCAGCGTCATCTTCAACGCCACGACCGTGTCGATGCCGAAGCTCTTCGACGAGCGGCTCGCCGCGCTCACGAACACCAACTTCGGCATCGGCGTCCTGGTGTGCGTCACCTACCTCATCGCCGCAATGGCGCAGCTCATCGTCGGGAGCTGGCTCGACCGGCGCTCGGTGCGCGGCGTTTTCGTGTTCGTCGCGGCGATGCAGGTGCCGCTGCTGTTCGCCGCCGGCTCGCTCGCCGGCTACGCGATGCTCGCGGTCGCGATCGGGATGATGTTCTTCGTGTTCGGGCAGATCCCGATCAACGACGCGATGGTCGCGAAGTACACCGCGGAGGAGTGGCGGGCCCGCGCCTACGCGCTCCGGTACGTCGTGTCGTTCGGCGCGGCCGCGACCGCGGTGCCGCTCATCGCCGGCATTCACCGCACCTACGGCGACTTCCAGCCGCTGTTCTCGGTGCTCGCGGTGCTCGCCGCGCTCATCCTCGCCGCGGCGCTCGCGTTCCCGGGCGAACGCGCCGCGAAGCCCGTCCCGGCGACCTGATCGCGCCGGGCGGCGCACTGCGGGGAGCGAGCACCGGGCGATGGTTGAGCCGCGCTACACGCTCGTCGCGATCGCGCTGCACTGGCTGGTTGCGGTCGGCGTGCTGGGCGGATTCGGAGTCGGCCTGTACATGGTCGAGCTGCCGTTCAGCCCGCGGAAGCTCTCCCTGTACTCGTACCACAAGTGGATCGGCGTCAGCGTGTTCGCGCTCGTGCTGGTCCGCATCGCGTGGCGGCTGGCGCACCCGCCGCCGCCGCTGCCGCCCGCGGTGCCGCGCTGGCAGGTCGCGGCGACCGGTGCGGTGCACTTCCTCCTGTACGCCTGCCTCGTCGCGGCCCCGCTCTCCGGCTGGCTCTACTCGTCGGCGACCGGCGTGCCGACGGTGCCGTTCGGGATCCCGGCCCTGCAGCTTCCCGATGTGGTAAACGAGGATCGCGAGCTCGCCCTGACGCTGAAATTCATCCACATGACGATCGTCTTCACCCTCGGGACTCTGGTCGTGGTGCACGTCGCGGCCGTGGTCAAGCACCAGCTCGTCGACCGCACCGCGATCCTGCGGCGCATGCTGCCCCGGGGCGCGCGGTGAGGGCCTGGGAGCTCGCCGTCCTGCTCGCGCTGGCGCCGTGGTGCGCGGGCGCGCAGACCGTCGATCTAGCGCGGAGCGAGATCACCTTCGGCTTCCGGCAGGAAGGCGTCCCCGGCAGCGGCAAGTTCCGGAAGTTCGCCGCCGACGTCGCGTTCGCCCCCGACAAGCCGGAGGCGCTCCGCGCGACGATCGACGTCGACGTGACCAGCGTGGATCTGGGCGGCGATCCCTCCTGGAACGCCGACATCCAGGGTCCCTCCTGGTTCAACACCCGGCAGTTCCCGAAGGCGACCTTTGTCGCGAGCGGCGCCAAGGCGCTCGGCGGCGGGCGCTTCGAGGCGCCGGCGAAGTTCACGCTGAAGGGCGTCACGCGCGACGTCGTGGCGACCTTCACGTCGAAGGCCGAGGCCGGCGGCACGCTCCTCGAGGGCGTGGTGCCGCTCAAGCGCACCGACTACCGGGTCGGCGACGGCGCCTGGGCGGACACCCGCGTCGTCGCGGACGAGGTCGCGGTCCGGTTCAAAGTGCTGCTGAAACCCTGACCGACCAGGAGGAGACGAAGATGAAGGCGGTCCTCGTCGCGGCGTGCGCCGCGGTCGCAACGACGGCGCACGCCGCGCCGGTGTCGTACACGCTCGACCCGGATCACACAATCCCGCGCTTCGAGATCCTGCACAACGGGTTCTCCAATCACATCGGCATGTTCATGAAGTCCGGCGGCAAGGCGACGCTGGACAGCGTCGCCGGCACCGGCAGCGTCGTGGTGACGATCGAGACCGCGTCGTTCCTTTCCGGCCACGCCTCCATGGAGAAGTTCGTGAAGGGCGCGGACTTTTTGAACGTCGAGCGGTTCCCGACCATGACGTTCCGCAGCTCGCGCTTCGAGTTCCGGGACGGCAAGCCGTGGTTCGTCGAGGGCGACCTCACGATGCTGGGCGTGACCCGGCCGGTGAAGCTCGTCTTCACGCACTTCGCCTGCGGCCAGCATCCCCGCAGCAAGAAGGACCAGTGCGGCGGCAATCTGGTCGGCACCCTCAAGCGTTCGGACTTCGGGATGAAGGCCTTCACCTCGGTGGTCGGCGACGACGTACGGCTGCTGATCCAGGTCGAGTCGTTCAAGGACTAGGCCGGCGCCCGGGGCGCCGGCTAGCGGCAGCCGCAGGGCGCGGGCCGGCCGCGCAGGGCGGCGAGCAGCGCTCCGCCGGCGCGGCGAATCCGCGCGCGCATCCGCCACGCGAACACCGCGACCACGGCCAGCGCGAGCACGCCCGCAACCGCCGCCGCGTGCAGGCCGGCGCCGCGCAGCAGCCCGATGACCTGATCCACCTCGCGGTGGAACGCGACCCCGACCCCGAGTGCGGTGCCGGCCCAGATCATCGCGCCCGCCGCGTCGAACGCTGCGAAGTGCCGTCGCCGGTAGCCGGCCATGCCCGCAGCCGAGGGCGCGAGCGCGGCGAGCCCGGGGAAGAACCGCGTCACGAGCAGCGACTTCAGCCCGAAGCGCGCGAACAGCGTCTCCCGGTCGCCGGCACACCGCTCCGGCGACGAGGCGAGTCCGCACAGCGCGAGCAGGACGCGCGTGCCGAAGCGCCGGCCGAGCTGGAACCACAGGAGGTCGCCGGCCACCGCGGCGAGCACCGCGATCACGAACACGAGCGGCACGGAAATCGTACCGTTCACCGCCAGCGCGCCGGCGACGACCAGCACCGCGAACGCGGGGATCGGCACGCCGACCTGCTCGACGAGCACCGCGGCGAGCACGAACGCGTAGCCGTACTGGGCGAGGAGCTCGGGCAGGCTCACTTCGCGCCTCCGGAGACGCCCGCCGAGGGGTCCCACCCGCCGCCGAGCGCACGAACGAGCGCGACGGTCGACGCGGCGCGCGCGCCGCGAATCTGCGCGTCGAGCCGCTGGACGACGAGCAGCGTGCGCTGGCTGTCCACGACCTGGAGGTAGCTCGTGGCACCGGCGCGATAGCGCGACTCCGCGACCTGCAGCGCGCGCGTTGCCGACTGCACCGACTCGCGCGTCGATTCGGCCTGCCCGGCGAGCGTGCGCAGCGCGACCAGGTTGTCCTCGACCTCCGCGAACGCGCCGAGCACCGTCTGCCGGTAGGCGCCGACCGACTCCTCCAGCACCGCGTACGAACGGTCGAGGTTCGCCTGGTTCCGCCCGCCGTCGAAGATCGGCATGGTGAGGATCGTGCCGGCAATCGGCCCGAGCGCCCAGACCCGGCTCGACCATTGGAAGAGCTCGGAGAGATCGTTCGACTCGTAGCCGGCCAGGCCGGTGATGCGCAGGACGGGGAAGAACGCCGCCTTCGCCACGCCGATGCGCGCGTTCGACGCGGCCATCGTCCGGCTCGCGGCCGCGACGTCGGGACGGCGCTCGAGCAGCGCCGAGGGCAGCCCGGGCGGGATCGACGGCAGGGCGGTCGGGAGCGTGCCGGGCGCGAGGCTGAACGACGCCGGCGCTCTCCCGAGCAGCACCGCCAGCCCGTTCTCGAGCTGCGCGCGCTGGCGCTCGACGCCGTACACCTGCGTCTGGGCGAGCCCGACCTCGGTCTTCGCCTGGGCGAGGTCGAGCTCGCTGATGTCGCCGGCGTCGAACCGGCGCTGCAGGAGGCGCAGCGTCTCCACGCGCGCGGCGACCGTATCGCGCAGGACGGCGAGCTCGTCGTCCGCCTGGCGGATCGCGAAGTAGGCCTGCGCGACGTCGGCCTGAACCGCGAGCATCGTCGCGCCGTAGAGGGCGGCGGCGGCGTCCGCGTCGCTGCGCGCGGCGGCGACGCTGTCGGAGATGCGGCCGAAGAGGTCCACCTCCCAGCTCGCCGTGAGCTGCCCGCGCCAGACGGTGTACGGCGGGACGTCGGTGCCCTGCGGCAGCCCGAGCGACACGCCGCTCTGCTTGATCCGCGACGGCCCGAAGCCGGCGTCCACCCGCGGGAAGCGCTCGGCGTTCACCACGCCCACCACCGCGCGCGACTGCGCGAGCCGGGCCGCCGCGATCTTCAGCGTCTGGTTGGCCGCGATCGCCTCCGCCTCGAGCGCGTCGAGCTGCGGGTCGCGAAAGAGCTTCCACCACTCGCCGCGCGGGAGCGCGTCGGCAGGCTCGGCGGTCTTCCATTCGCCGCGCGGCTCGTCCGGACCGAGCGCCTTGTAGGCGCCCGGGACGTCGACCTCGGGACGCTCCAGCTTCGGCGCGAGCGAGCACCCGGCCAGCAGCCCGAGCGCGATGAGCGCGAGGGGCCTCATGCCGGCGCCGCCGCGGCTTTCACCGCCGGCTTCCCGAACTTGCGGTGCAGCAGCACGTAGAACACCGGGGTGAGGAACAGCCCGAAGAAGGTCACCCCGAGCATCCCCCAGAACACGGCGATGCCGATCGCGTGGCGCATCTCGGCGCCGGCGCCGACCGAGAACACGAGCGGCACCACGCCCATGATGAACGCGAACGAGGTCATCAGGATCGGCCGCAGCCGCATCCGGCACGCCTCGAGCGCCGCGCGCACCGGGTCGTGCGCCGGCTCCTTCATCTCCAGCTCGCGCGCGAACTCGACGATCAGGATCGCGTTCTTGCACGCGAGGCCCATCAGCACGAACAGCGCGATCTGGGTGAAGATGTTGTTGTCGCCGCCGGTGAAGTACACGCCGGCGATCGCGAACAGCAGGCACATCGGCACGATCAGGATGATCGCGAGCGGAAGCTTCAGGCTCTCGTACTGCGCCGCGAGCACGAGGAACACGAGCAGCACGCACAGCGGGAACACCAGCACCGCGGTGTTGCCGGCGAGGATCTCCTGGTAGGTGAGGTCGGTCCACTCGAAGGTGATGCCGCGCGGCAGCACTTCCGCCGCGATGCGCTCGATCGCGGCCTGCGCCTGCCCGGAGCTGTAGCCCGGCGCCGCCGCGCCGTTGAGGTCGGCCGACGGGAACGCGTTGTAGCGGATCGCGCGGTCGGGCCCGAAGCTCTGCTCGACGCGCAGCAGCGACCCGAGCGGCACCAGCTCGCCCTTGCCGTTGCGGGTCTTGAGCTGCGCGATGTCCTCGGCGCGCGAGCGGTACGGCGCGTCGGCCTGCACCACCACGCGGTAGGTGCGCCCGAACCGGCTGAAGTCGTTGACGTAGAGCGACCCGAGGTTGATCTGCATCGTGTCGAACACGTCGGTGAGCGTCACGCCCATGCGCTTCGCCTTGGCGCGATCGACGTCGGCGTAGAGCTGCGGCACGTTGATCTGGAAGCTCGAGAAGCTGGGGCTCAGCTCCGGCGTCTGGAACGTGCGCATCTGCATCGCCTTCATCGCGTCGTAGAGCGCCTGGTCGCCGAGGCCCGCGCGGTCCTCGATCTGGAGCTTGAATCCGCCGATCGTCCCGATGCCGTTGACCGGCGGCGGCGGGAACACCGCGATGAACGCGTCCTCGATCGCGGCGAGCTTCTGGTTCACCGCGCCCGCGATCGCCCCGCCCGAGAGCTCGGGGGCGCGCCGCTTCTCGAACTCGTCGAGACCGAAGAACACGATCCCGGCGTTCGGCGCGTTGGTGAAGCCGGCGATCGACAGGCCGGGGAACGCGACCGCGTCGCGGATCCCGGGCGTCTTCATGGCGATGTCGGACATGCGCCGCAGCACGTCCTCGGTGCGGTCGAGCGACGCGCCGTCGGGGAGCTGCGCGAATCCGACCAGGTACTGCTTGTCCTGGCCCGGCACGAAGCCGCGCGGCACCGCCTGGAAACCGAGGTAGGTGACGCCGAGGAGCACGAGGTAGAGCCCGAACGCGATCGCCTTGCGGTTGAGCACGCGCGCGACCGCGCCCTGGTACGCGCTCGCCGAACGGTTGAAGAAGCGGTTGAACCGGGTGAAGAACCAGCCGAACCAGCGGTCCATCCAGGCCGTCAGCCGGTCCTTCGGCGCGTCCTTCGCGCGCAGCAGCAGCGCGGCGAGCGCCGGCGAGAGCGTCAGCGAGTTGAACGCCGAGATGACGGTCGAGATCGCGATGGTGAGCGAGAACTGCTGGTAGAACTGCCCGGTCAGGCCGCTCACGAACGCGATCGGGATGAACACCGCGCACAGGGTGAGCGCGATCGCGATGATCGGTCCGCTCACCTCGCGCATCGCGCGGTAGGTCGCCTCCTTCGCGTCGTAGCCGAGCTCGAGGTTGCGTTCGACGTTCTCCACCACCACGATCGCGTCGTCGACCACGATGCCGATCGCCAGCACCAGCCCGAAGAGCGTCAGGGTGTTGATCGAGAACCCGAGCAGCAGCATCACCGCGAAGGTGCCTATGATCGACACCGGCACCGCGACGAGCGGAATGATCGACGCGCGCCAGGTCTGCAGGAACACGATCACCACCAGCACCACCAGCAGGGTGGCCTCGAGGAGCGTCCGGATCACCGCCTTGATCGACTGCAGCACGAAGCGGGTCGGATCGTAGACGATGTCGTAGTCGACCCCGGCGGGGAAGTCCTTCTTCATCTCCTCCATCGCGCGCCGGACCTGGTTCGACAGCTCGATCGCATTCGACTTGGGCGCCTGGAAGATCGCGATCGCGACCGCCGGCTTGTTGTTGAGCAGCGAGCGCAGCGCGTACTCGCCCGCCCCCAGCTCGATGCGCGCGACGTCCTTCAGCCGCAGCACGCCGCCGTCGGGCGAGGTGGCGACGATGACGTTCCCGAACTCCTCCTCGGTGGCGAGCCGCCCCTGGGCGTTCACCGAGAGCTGGAACTCGGTGTGGCGGGTCGCCGGCGGCGCGCCGACCACGCCGGCGGCGACCTGCTTGTTCTGCTCGCGCAGCGCCCTGACCACGTCGCTCGCCGTGAGATTGCGGGCGGCGAGCTTCTGCGGGTCGATCCAGACCCGCATCGCGTAGTCGCCGCCGCCGAACACCAGCACCTGGCCCATGCCCGGGATGCGCTGCAGGTTGTCCTTGACGTTGAGGACGGCGTAGTTGCGCAGGTACAGCTCGTCGTAGCGCTCGTCGGGCGACAGGATGTGCACCACCAGCGCGAAGTCGGGCGAGCTCTTCTGCGTCACGACGCCGATCTGGCGCACCTCCTCGGGCAGGCGCGGGAGCGCGCGCTGCACGCGGTTCTGCACCTGAGTCTCGGCGAGGTCGACGTCGGTGCCGATCTTGAAGGTGACCGTGAGCTGCAGCACGCCGTCGGTGGTCGCCTGCGACTCCATGTAGAGCATGTTCTCGACGCCGTTGATCTGCTCCTCGAGCGGCGCGGCCACCGTCTCGGCGATCACCTTGGGGTTCGCGCCGGGGTAGACGGCGCGCACGACCACCGACGGCGGGACGACGTCGGGGTACTCCGAGACCGGGAGCACCCAGATCGAGATCAGGCCGGCGAGGAAGATGAAGACCGACAGCACGCCCGCGAAGATCGGGCGGTCGATGAAGAAGCGCGAGAGGTTCATGGCCGCTAGCTCTTCCTGGGGGCCTGGCCGTTGCGCCCGTTCGGCGCCTGCGCCTCCATCGGCACGGTCTGCGGCGTGACCGGGGCACCGGGCCGCACGCGCTGCAGTCCGCTCACGACGATGGTCTCGCCGGGCTTCAAGCCGGACTCGATCACGCGCAGGCCGTCGACGAGCCGGCCGATCTTCACCTCGCGGTACACCGCCTTGTTCTCCGGGTCGATCACGAGCACGTAGCGGCGGCTCTGGTCGGTGCCGATCGCGCGGTCGTTCACGAGCACGGCGTTGCGCGGCTTGGCGCTGTCGCCGAGCTTCACGCGCGCGAAGAGTCCTGGCGTGAAGCGCCCGCTCTTGTTGTCGACCGTCGCGCGCATGCGGACGGTGCCGCTCGTCGGGTCCACGCGGTTGTCGACGAATTCGAGCGTGCCCGGGTGCGGGAACCCGTCCTCGTCGGCGAGGCCGACCGCGACGGCGAGTGCGGCCTTGCGAGCGCCGGCGATGTACTTGAGGTACGCCGCCTCGTCGGCCTGGAACGAGACGTAGACCGGGTTCGTCGACACCACCGTCGTCAGCACCGGCGAGGGCGGCATCTCGCCCTGCACCAGGTTGCCGACGGTGATCTCGGCCTTGCCGACGCGGCCCGAGACCGGCGCGGTGATGCGTGTGTAGCCGACGTCGAGGCGCGCGCGAACGAGCGCGGCCTCCTGCGCCTTGAGCTGCGACTCGAGCGTGCGCACGCGCGTGACCGCGTCGTCGAACTCGCGCTTCGAGGTCGCGCGGTCGGCCCACATCTCTTCGTTGCGCTTGAGCTCGATGCGCGCGAGGTCGAGCTGCGAGCGCGTCGCGGTGACCTGGCTCTCGGCGGCGGCGACCTGCGCCTCGAACGGGCGCGGATCGATCGTGAAGAGCAGATCGCCCTTCTTCACCTCGGCGCCGGGCTTGAAGTGGATCGACTGGAGGTAGCCGTTGATGCGCGCGCGCACCTCGACCGAGTCGATCGCCTCGACGCGGCCCGGAAACTCGTCGGACTCGATCACCGGCCGCTCGATCGCGGCGGCGACGCTGACCGGCGGCGCCGGCGGCGGGCCGCCTTGGGCCTTGGCGTCGCCGCGGCCGTCGCCGCAGCCGGCGAGCACGGCGAGCGCGCCGGCCAGCAGGGCGGCGCGCGCGATGGAACTCGAAATGGCGGTCGGCATCTTGGTGTTCCCTTTCAATGACCCGCGATTCTCGATTGCCGGCCTTGGCAGATGGCTGACGGATTCCCGCGAGCCGCCCGACTGTAGCCGATCGCCCCGTCGCGAGAGACTACGAATTCATTAACGCAGCCCTTCGCGCGGGTGAACAATCGGGCGCGCCGCGGATCGGATCGGCAGGGCCGATCGGAGCCACGCCGCATGTAGGGCTTCTTCGTGCACACGTGGGCTGGTCGAACGGGGGCGGTCGAAATCGACCGCCCGGTGCGCTACCCTGGGCTCGCGCCGATGAACCTCCGCCCCGCCGCACCCGCCGACCTCGGCAAGGGCTACGGAACGCAGATGATTCAGCTCGCGCTTGCGCGCTGCTTCGCCGATCCCGCGGTGTGGGCGGTCCTGATCGATCCGCTCGCCACGAACGCGCGCGCGCACCGCTTCTACGAGCGGCTCGGGTTCGGGTTCGTCGAGCGGCGCCGGTTCGGTGCCGACGACTGCTGCGTGTACCGGCTGGAGCGGGGCGAATACGAGCGCCGGCGCGCGATCGGTCAGTCAGCCTCGCCCGCGCCACCGGCCAGGTGATCTTGCGCCGCACGGGCGAGTGCGGCGTCGAACGTCGCCAGCGGCGCCTCCAGCCGCTCGGCGAGCCAGAGGTAAGCGGCGTCGTACGCGGTGAGCTTGTAGCGCTGCGCCAGGTTCAGCACCGCGACCGGGTCAATGCCGTGCCGCTCGACGGCAAGAGCCGAGTAGGCGTCGAGCGCCGCGGCGGCGGCTTCCTGGGCGAGATGCCCCCGACGGAGTTTCTTGAGCGCCACGTTTGTCATCTCGTAGTCCACGAGGTGTGGCGCCGCGAGCGCGCGGCCATGGAGCAGCGCGACGGCCTGGGGCTGCTCGCTCTCGTCGAACACGGCGGCCGCGAGCACCGTTGCATCGGCCACGATGCGGGGGCGGCGGGCATACGCTGCGGGCGGCTCCGCAACCCGCAACCTCGCCGGGGGCCGTTGCCCGGACCCTGCGCGTCGCACCGCCACGAGAATCAGCGCCCGTCGCGCATGGCGCGGATCCAGCCCGCCGAACTAGGCGTTCCGTGCGGAAAGAGCTTGCGCGCACGCTCCACGACCTCTTCGATGGTCAGCGTCCTGGGCGGCGCCGGCGTGAGCGTCGGCGGCGGCGCGCGCTCGTCGACAGCGGCCTCGAGAATGCTGAGCAGCTCCCGTTGCAGCGAGCGGCGGTTGCGGTCGGCGCGTGCGCGCAGGCGGTCCGCCAACGCGTCCGGAACGTTCTTTACCGACAGGTTGACCGGCATGGCCAGCCTCCATAACGGATCCGATGGTTCCATTCTGGATCCATCGGGTCGCGGCGTCAAGGTCCGGTCGCTCAATAGAAGGCCCCGCGCGCGCTCACCGGCCACACCGCCTCGACCCGCTCGCCGCGGTAGCACACGAGCCAGTCGTAGAGGTTGACCGTCGGGTCGCAGTGTCCCGGGACGAGCCGGAGTTTCTCACCCAGTCGCGGCGCCTGCGCCCCCGGCGCCACCTTCAGGACGCCATGCTCGTCCGAGGGACGCGCATATTCGACGCCCGGCCACCCGACGACCTCCGGCAGTCCGGAGTCGAAGCTGTGCGCCTTCAGCCCCGCATCCACCACGACACGCTCCGGCGTCGGCGTGCTCATCACGGTCGCATAGATATAGAGGGACTGTGCAAACGCCGGGAAGCCTTCCCAGCGGTTGCGGTTGTAGTCGGCGTCCATGAAGACGTACGAGCCAGGCTGCAGCTCGTCGTACACGCCGCTCGCCCCCTCGTAGAGGAAGGTCCCGGTGCCTGCCCCGGTGACGATGTCGCACGCGAGGCCCTCGTCCTCGATCAGCCGCCGCGTGCGCCCGGCCTTCTCGACCGCCTGCGCGATCGCCCCGCGGCGCTCCTCGACCGATCGCAAGTGCTGTGCAGCGCCCTGGTACGCCTGCAGCCCCGCGAAGCGCAGGTTGGCCGAGCCGCTCACGACCTGCGCGAGCCGCAGCGCGGGCGCGCCCGGCTCGACCCCGCAGCGGTTGGCCCCGACGTTCACTTCTATATAGACGTCGAGCCGCGCCCCGGCCGCCCGGGCCGCCTCGTCGAGCTCGGCCACCACCGCCGCATCGTCCACGCACACGCCGATGCGCGCCGACTTTCCGAGCGCCGCGACGCGCGCGAGCTTCGCACGCCCGACCACCTCGTTCGCGATCAGCACGTCCGACACGCCGCCGGCGACGAGCGCCTCGGCCTCGGCGGTCTTCTGCACGCACACGCCGACCGCGCCGGCGGCGATCTGGCGCCGCGCGATCTCCGCGCACTTGTGCGACTTCGCGTGCGGCCGCAGCCGCACGCCGAGCGGCGCGACCGCGTCCGCCATCGTCTTCAGGTTGCGCTCGAACGCGTCGAGGTCGAGGAGGAGCGCGGGCGTGTCGACGTCCGCGAGCGATTGGCCGGGCGAGGCGGGAGCGGGCAAGGGCATGGCTGACCTTAGAATCGGGGAAACGCGCACTGGAGAATGGAGAACCGCACCGATGTTCCGGCCAGACCTCCTGAAAGGCAAGCGCATCCTCGTGACGGGCGGGGGCACCGGGCTCGGGCGCGAGCTCGCCGCGCAGTATCTGGGCCTCGGCGCCACCGTTCACATCTGCGGGCGGCGCAAGGCGGTGCTGGAGGAGACGGCCGCCGCGCTGATGGCGCATCACGGCGGCACGGTCAGGATCCACGCGGTCGACATCCGCGACGCTGCCGCAGTGGACGCGATGGCGCAGGCGATCTGGGACGACGGTGGCCCGCTGGATGCGCTCGTCAACAACGCCGCCGGGAACTTCATCAGCCGCACCGAGGACCTCTCGCCGCGCGGCTTCGACGCGATCGCCAACATCGTGCTGCACGGGACGTTCTACGTGACGCAGGCGGTCGGGAAGCGCTGGATCGCGGGCGGGCACAAGGGAAGCGTGGTGTCGATCCTCGTCACCTGGATCTGGACCGGCTCGCCCTACGTCGTGCCCTCGGCGATGGCGAAGGCCGGCGTGCACGTCATGACGCAGTCGCTCGCGGTGGAATGGGCGAAGTACGGGATCCGGCTGAACGCGATCGCGCCGGGGCCCTTTCCCGTCGAGAGCACCGGGGCGCGCCTGAATCCCGGCCAGACGGTGGCGGAGCGCGCGGCGGCGAAGAATCCGATGGGCCGCATCGGCCGTATGCAGGAGCTGAGGAACCTCGCGACCTTCCTCGTCGCCGACGGCTGCGAGTGGCTGACCGGCCAGACGATCGCGCTCGACGGCGCCGCCTATCTCGCCGGCTCGGGCGGGTTCTTCGACCTGCGCGCGTGGTCCGACGCCGACTGGCAGCGCGCGCGCGAGATGATCAAGGCGCGCAACGACCAGGACCGGGCCGGGCGATGAGAGCCGCGACTGCGATCGCCCTCCTCGCCTTCGCGGGCGCGGTCACGGCCGCCGACCCGCCGGTGCGGGGCGTTTATGCCGAGGGCAAGAGCGGGCTCGCCTGGATCGTGCCGTGCGGCACCGGGAAGAGGCTCGAGCTGATGGACTCGGAGGCCGCGCGCGAGCTGCGCAAGCACTTCGCGGCGCTCGGCGCGGGCCGCGCGCGCAGCATCTTCGTCGAGGTCGCGGGTCGGCGCGAGGGCGACGCGTTCCGCGCCGACGCAGTGCTGCGCGCGCAGACCGGCGGGCTCGGCTGCTCCGAGGACCTGCGGCGCGTGGTGGCGAAGGCCGGCGGCCACAACCCGTCGTGGTCGATGGTGTTCGACGACACGCGGCTCGCGTTCCAGCGCGTGGGGGACGGCGCGCCGGCGTCCTTCCCGCCGCTCGGCCTGGCGAGGCGCGGGGACGGATTCGAGTTCAAGGGCGAGACCGAGTCGGCGCGCATCCACCTCGTGCTCGTGCGCGAGCGCTGCGACGATCCGCTCGCGAATGCGGTGAATCCCTACCGCGCCGAGATCACTTTCGCCCGGCGCACCGACGCGCAGCCGGGCGTCTACCGCGGCTGCGCCTACTTGGGCGACGCCGCGCGCTGAGCAGCCCCCCCTCGCGCCGCGGGGCCACGCCCGCGCGTGACGAATTCAACGAATCCCGCGCCGCGCGTGCAACCGGCGCGGCGACGCGACCGTATCTGGCGGCAGATGGACGCGTGCTGCGTCCCTCGAAACCCGAAACGGAACTTCGATCAAAGGAGACTGAACATGCTGAAGCGCACTCTCGTCGTCGCCGCCGCCCTCGTCGCCGCGCAGTCGGGCGCCGCCCTCGCGGACAACAACTGGTCGTTCGACGACGCCTACTGGAAGAACCCGGCCGCCAGCGGGATGGCCACTTCGCTGCAGGCCACCGACAGCCGCGTGAACGAGCAGTTCTCGAAGTACATGCAGGTCGACGGCTACAACTACTGAGCCGCGGTTCGCGAGTGCCGGAGGGCGAGCCGCCCTCCGGTCGCGCCTACTTCGGCTCGAAGTTGCCGTTCATCTCCTTGCCCCAGAACTCCGGCGCCCATTCCGGACCCCAGATGTAGGGCAGCTCGCTCCAGTCGCGCGTCGTCCACTTCTCGCTGATGCGGTCCATCTCCGCGTAGTACTCGACCCAGCTTCCCCATGGGTCGCGGACGTAGTGGAAGAGGTTGGACGCAAGGGCGTGCCGGCCGGGCCCGAAGCTCTCCTTGTAGCCGGCGTCGCGCATCCGCCAGACGCCGAACCCGATGTCGTCGATGCTCGGCACCTGGAAGCTCGCGTGCTGGAACCCGCGATGCGAGCTCGGAATGAGCCCGAAGCAGTGGTGGTCGATCACGCCGTCGCCGGCCGCCATGAAGGACACTTTGCCCGTCGCCCGGTCGCTCGTGCGCAGACCGAGCACCTGCTCGAAGAACGCCTCGGCCTTCGGGTAGTCCGGGGTGAACATCAGCATGTGGCCGATGCGCGCGGGCTTCGGGTCGCGATCGAGCTCGCGCCAGAGGTGGACGTCGAGCGCCCCGCTCCGCGGCTTCGCGGCCGGCGTCTGTGGGGAATCCCCCGGACACAGATTGATCCACGTGCCCCACGGATCCTGGAACCAGAGCCCGTCGCGCGCGCCGCCCGGCGGGGCGGCGACGACCTTCAGGCCGGCACGGCCGAGCTTCTCCGCGAAAGCGCCCTCGTCGCCGGGACGGATCACGAAGGAGAGATGGTGCAGCCGCTTCGCCGCCCCGCGCGAGATCACCGCCTCGTCGCGGGGCCGCCCCGGGCTGCGCAGCGCGAGCACGTCGCCGCGGCGGTCGCACGCGAGCCCGAAGGCGCCGTAGAACTTCGCCGCCACGTCGAGGTCCGGCACCTCGAGGCCGAAGCCGTTGAGGCCGATGACTTTCGGGTCGCTCATGGCCGCTCCCCGCTCAGGCGACGACCGCGATCGCGTTGATCTCGATCAGGTACTCGGGCGACACCATCTTGGTCACCTCGACCATCGTCGAGGCCGGCGCGGGCGCCTTGAAGTACTCGCGCCGCACCTTGTGGATCTTGTCGAAGTGCTCGATGTTGCGGACGTACACGTCCACGCGGCAGATGTCCTCCATCGTGCCGCCGGCCGCCTCCACCGCGCTCTTCAGGTTCTCGCACACCTGGCGCGTCTGCGCCTCCACGTCGCCGATGCCGGCGATCGAGCCATCGGGGCGCCGCGCGGTCATCCCGGAGATGAACACGAGCTTCCCCTTCGCCTCGATCGCGATCGCCTGCGAGAAATGCCCCATCGGCTCGCGCACCTTGCTCGTCGTCACCTGTTGCTTCGCCATCCTGCACCTCCTATGTGTTGAGTGACGCGGCGGACACGCCGAGGCGCTCTCCCACCGCGACGAGTTTCTCGAGTACGTCCGCGGGCAGCGGACACGCCCTGCCGTTTGCCATGCGCCGGGCGCTTTCGAGGTCGCCCGGCGCGTAGACCCGCGTGACGCCGGGCGCCGGCTTCGAGTCGCGCACCGACTGCGCAAAGGCCGCGACGCGGCTTGCGAGCACGTCCTCGACGCCGAACCGCGCGGGGTCGAGCGCGAGGAAGAAGTGCGCGCAGCGGTAGGGCACGGCGGGGTCGCCGTAGAGCGGTTTCACCTCCGCGCCGATCGCGCCGCCCGAGAGCCCGCCGCAGACGAGGTCGAGCATGAGCGCGAGACCGAAGCCCTTCGGCCCGGCGGCCGGCAGCAGCATGCCCTTGATCGCGGTCGCCGGGTCGGTGGTCGGCCGACCCGCCGCGTCGACGGCCCAGCCTTCCGGGATCGCCGCGCCCGCCGACTCTGCGAGGCGGATCTTCCCCATCGCGGTCGCGCTCAACGCCATGTCCAGCACGAGCGGCTCGCCGCCCACGGCCGGGAGCGCGACCGCGAGCGGATTGTTCCCGACCAGCCGCTCCGCACCGCCGGGCGCCGGCATGAGCGGACGCGTGTTGCAGGACGCGACGCCGACGAGCCCCGCGTCGGCGAGCCTGCGCGCCCAGTAGCCGGCCGCGCCGAAGTGGAACGCGTTGCGCACCGCGACCGATGCGAGGCCGTGGTCGCGCGCGCGCGTGACGAGCAGCTCGACCGCCTGCCGCGAGGTGACCTGGCCGAGCGCATCCCCGGCGTCGAGCACCACCGCCGAGCCGGCGTCGCGGACGATGCTCGCCGCGCCTGCCGACGACACCGATCCGGCCATCATCCGGTCGACATACATCGGCACGAGCATGACGCCGTGCGAGCCCACCCCGTCGAGGTCGGCGGCGACGAGCGCCCCTGCGGCGGTGCGCGCGCCCTCGCCCGGCACGCCGAGCCGCTCGAAGAGCGCAGCCACGAACGCGGCGAGCGCGTCGGCCGGAACGCGGGTTTCGGCAGCCGCCATCGTCTATCGCGCGTCCTGCGGGTCGGTATACCAGTCCGGCACCTGCGGGTAATGCGGGCCGTCGTACATCTCCACCACGACCGTCTCCTCGTGCGCCACCGTCGGGCCGTGCACGTTGCCTTTCGGGTTGCAGTAGAAGCAGCCCGCCGTCAGCGTGACCTTCGTCGCGGTGTACTCGTAGCGGCCCTGCAGGCAGTACATGAACTGGTTCGACGCATGCGAGTGCGGCTTGGGTATTCCCGCCCCCTTGTCGAACTTGATCAGCGCGATCGACGCCCCGGTCCCCTCGTCGCGCCATAGCATCTTCTCGTGCACGCCCTTCAGCGACTTCGCGCGCCAGGGCATGTCGCGGCTCTGGATCAGGATCTCCTCCAGGTTGGGCGCGCCGGCCGGCGCAGCGGGCTCGTTCATCGCTTCTCTCCTTCGAATCGCGTCAATCGCGCCGGTCGTGCGCGGGCGGCAGCCACGGCGCGAGCAGCCGCTCCGCGGCGACGACGGCGAGGTAGGCCAGGATCCCGAGCGCCGCCAGCGCGAACAGCGCCGCGAACGCGAGCGGGGAGTCGATCTGCGACGTTGCCGTCAGCAGCAGGTAGCCGAGACCCTCGGTCGAGCCGACGAACTCGCCGATCACCGCGCCGATCACCGCCAGGGTCACCGCGACCTTCGACCCGGTCACGATGTACGGCAGCGCGGCCGGGAACTGCACCTTCGCGAACACCTGCCAGCGCGACGCGCGCAGGCTGCGCGCGAGCTCGAGCAGCTCGCGCGGCGTCGACTGGAGCCCCGCGGCGGTGTCCACGACGATCGGGAAGAACGCCACGAGCCACGCGATCGCGAGCTTCGACTCGATGCCGGTCCCCAGCCACACCAGCAGGATCGGGGCGAGCGCGACCTTCGGCACCGACTGCAGCGCGATCAGGATCGGCGAAAACATGAGGTTGAGCGTCTTCGAGGCCGTGATTGCCACCGCGATCGGCACTCCGAGCGCGAGCGCGAGCCCGAAGCCGTAGACCGTCTCCTTGAGCGTCACCCAGAACTCGGACGCGAGCAGGTCCCAGCGCGCGATCCCGGCGGCGAGCACGAGGCCCGGCTTCGGCAGCACGGTCGTCGAGAGGTTGAACTGCACGCAGATCCATTGCCACGCGAGGAGCGCGAGCGCGATCCCCAGCGGCGGGTAGACGAGCCGCTTCCAGCCGTCGCCGGCGAGCGCGTCACGCAGGCGCATCGGCGCCCTCGTGGATCACGCCCAGCGCTCGGCTCGCGCGCCGCTCGAGCGCGGTGAACTGCGGCGCGTACCGGGTCGCCGCCGTGCGCGGGTACGGGAGGTCGACCCGGATGTGCTCGACGATGCGCGCCGGGCGCCGGCTGAACACCAGCACCTGGTCGGACAGGTAGATCGCCTCCGCGATCGAGTGGGTCACGAACACCACCGTCGCCCGCGTCCGAACGCGGATGTCGAGCAGGAGGTCGTTCATCTCCATGCGCGTCAGTTCGTCGAGCGCGCCGAAGGGCTCGTCCATGAGGAGCAGCGTCGGCTCGTGGACGAGCGCCCGGCACAATGCGACGCGCTGCTGCATACCGCCGGAAAGCTGGTGCGGGCGCGCCAGCTCGAACTCGAGGAGCCCGGTCATCTCGAGGAGCGCGGCCGCGCGCGCCTTCGCCTGCGCGTCGCGGCGGTGCAGGATCTCCATCGGGAAGAGCACGTTGTCGAGGACGTTGCGCCACGGCATGAGGTTCGGGGACTGGAACACGAACCCGAAGTCCGGGTGCGGCTCGTTCACCTCCTCGCCACGAATGCGCACCGACCCGCTCGTCTTCTGGATCAGCCCGGCGATGATGCGCAGCAGCGTGGTCTTGCCGCAGCCGCTCGGGCCGAGGAGCGACACGAGCTCGCCCTGCTCGAAGGCGAGCGAGGCCTCCTCGATCGCGACGAGCGGCGCCCTGCGGCCGGGCCGCAGGAACTCCTTCTTCACGCGCTCGAGCACGCCGAAGCTCATCTCATCCCCACTCCCGGCCCGTAGCGCGGGCCTGTTGCGCCGACTTGCGCCATGCTACAGTGATATCAGCTGATATACCACAGGCTGCGCGGCATGACCAAGACGCACGAACTGCAGCGGAAACCCCCGGCCGAGCGCCACGCGGCGCGCGGCGCACGTGCCGCCTCGCTCGCCGAGCTGGCCTACGCCTCGATCAAGGAGCGCATCCTCGCGCTCGACCTGCGGCCGGGGCAGTTCGTGAACGAGGCCGCGCTGTGCGAGCGCCTCGGCATCGGCCGCATGCCGGTGCACCAGGCGGTGCACCGCCTGATGGCCGAGGGGCTGCTCGAGATCATCCCGCGCAAGGGCATCATCATCGGACGCGGCTCGCTCGACGAGGTGCTCGACCTCCTCGAGGCGCGCGGCGCGGTGGAGCCGAACATCGCCGCGCTCGCCGCCGAGCGCGCCGGCCCGGGCGAAGTGCGGGGCATGAAACGCCTGCTCGGCGAGTCGGCGAAGCTCCTAGACCAGCGCCAGCGCGGCCGCTTCATGGCGTTCGACCGCGCCTTCCACAACGCGGTCGCCGAAGCCGCCGGGAACCGCATCCTGGTCGACGCCCAGCGCCCGCTGCACGAGCGCTCGATCCTGATCTGGCACCTGCGCATCTGGCAGCCCGACGGGCTGGAGCGCACCCAGCGCGAGCACGAGGCGGTGCTGGACGCGATCGCCGCGCGCGACGCGCGCGGCGCGCGCTCCGCGATGCTGGCGCACCTCGACGCGCTGCGCCGGCGCATTCTCGACGGCACCGACCTGCACGAGGCACCGCCGACGCGCACGCCGCCCGCAATTCAACCCAGGAGGAGGACCTCATGAGCTTCGCAAGTCGACTCGCAGTGCTCGGACTGATCGCGGCCGCGGCCGCGCCGGCGATCGCGCAGGAGCGCGAGGTCAGGTTCACGCTCGACTTCATCGCGCTTGGGCGGCACGCCCCGTGGTACGTCGCCGCCGGCAAGGGCTACTTCAAGGACGAGAAGCTCAACGTCCAGATCATCCCCTCGAAAGGCACCGCGGACGCGATCAAGGCGCTCGAGTCGGGCGCGAGCGAGTTCGCGTTCATCGACATCCCGAGCCTGGTCGCAGGCGGCGGCGGCGCACCCTCGGTGCGGATCGTCGCGGTCAACTACCAGAAGCCGCCCTACTGCGTGTTCTCGCTCAGCCCGGGCGCGAACGTGACCCAGCCGAAGGACATGGTCGGCCTCGAGTTCGGGTCGAGCTCCGCCTCGTTCGTGCCGCGCATCCACATGGCGTTCATGAAGATGCACGGGCTGGACAGCTCCACCCTGCGCGTGGTCAACATCGACCCGCCGGCGCGCGTGCCGATGCTCGCGGCGCGCAAGGTGCAGGCGATCGACCTCTTCGTCATGAGCGAGCCCGCCATCCGGCGCGCGGTGAAGGACGCCGAGCCGAAGTGCATGCTGCTCGGCGACCACGGGCTGGACATCTACTCCAACTCGATCGGCGTGCGCGAGGAGTTCCTCAAGCAGAACCCGGAGGTGGTGCGCGGCTTCGTGCGTGCGGCGCTGCGCGGATGGAAGGACGCGCTCGCGAACCCCGAGGAGGCGGCGAAGATCCAGGTGCAGGTGCTGAAGGCGCTCGACCCGCAGATCGTCGTCGAGGAGGTGAAGATCGTGCGCCGCCTCGCCGTGGTCCCCGACGTGGAGAAGAACGGGCTGGGCGCGATGAACCGCGAGAAGATGAAGCGCACGGTGGACTTCATCAACGCGAACGTCGACGTGCAGGGCGCGAAGCGGACCGTCGAGGACATCATGGTCGAGGGCTTCCTGCCGAAGGACCCGATCCGGCCGTAGCGCGCGGGGGCGGCGGCGGTGGCAGCGCCGATTCGGCTCGACCGGCCCGTCGCGATCGTCGGCGCGGGCCCGGTCGGGCTGACCGCCGCGCTCGGGCTCGCCTTTCACGGCATCCCGTTCGTCGTCTTCGAGGACGACGACAGCCTGTCGCTCGACACCAAGGCCGGCACCACGCTCTCGCGCACGCTCGAGGTGTGGCAGCGCTACGGCGTGGCCGATGCCGTGCTCGCGCGCGCGCTGCGCGTCGACGAGATCGGGGAGATCGAGCGCGCCACCGGACGACGGCCGTACCCGCTGCGCATGCACGTCCTGGGCGCCGAGACGCGCTATCCCTTCGTCATCAATCTGCCGCAGCACCACATGGAACCGGTGCTCGCGGACGCGGTGCGCGGGCGCGGCGGCGAGATCCGCCTCGGCCACCGCCTGAGCGGCCTCGCCCAGGCGGCGGAGTCGGTGCGGCTCACCTTTGCCACGCCACGCGGCGAGCGGGCGTTCGAGGCGAGCTACGTCCTCGGCTGCGACGGCGGGCGCAGCACCGTGCGCGAGCTCCTCGGCTTCACGGTCGAGGGCCCGTCGATCGCCGAACGCTACGCGCTCATCGATCTCATCGTCGACCTCGACGTCGCGAACCGGCGCGACTACCCGTACCTCTCGTACTTCTCGGACCCGAAGGAATGGATGATCCTGGTGCGTCACCCGCACTGCTGGCGCTTCCTCTTTCCGCTCCCCGGGGACGTGGACGAGCCGAGCGCCGAGAGCCTGCGCGACAAGGCGCTCGCGTTCATCGGCGGGGTCGGGAAAGTCGAGATCCACAACAAGGTCGTGTATCGCACGCACCACCGGGTGGCGAACCGCTGGCGCGAGCGCCGCGTCTTCCTGATGGGCGACGCGGCGCACCTGATCACGCCGATGTGGGCGCTCGGCCTGAACACCGGCGTGCTCGACGCCTCGAACCTGCCCTGGCGGCTCGCGTGGTTCCTGCGCGGCTGGGCGACGGCGGAGCTGCTGGACGGGTACGAACGCGAGCAAAAACCGCTCGCGACGCACGGTTCGGGGGAGATGGCCGACGCCGCGCGCGCCTACATGGCCAAGCGCGTCGACCAGGCACACGCGATGACCGACAACAACTGGTCGAACGCATACACGCGCGGGCTCTTGGGCGTCCGGCTTGACGTGGACGGAACGGGCGTCTGGTCCCTCGTGAAATCGGCGACCGAGCCGCAGGTCGCGGCCGGCGACCGGATCCCCGACGCAATCGTGCACACCCCCGCGGGTCGAGAAGCGCGCCTCCACGACCTCTGCCGCGACCGCTTCGTCGCGCTGTACTTCACCGACGCGCGCCGCCGCCCGCCGATTCCGGCGAACGTATCCCCGGCGCTTGCGCATTTCGCGGTGTCGCGGTGGGACGCGCCGCTCGACTCGGGATTGCGCGACCGGGCGCTGCTCGATCCCGGCGACCGGCTCTTCGCCCGACTCGGTGTACCCAGCGACTCGGTCGTGCTGGTGCGCCCCGACGAGCACATCGCGGCGATCGTGCCGTTCGCGTCCGACGCCGCCGAGCGCGCCTACGCGCGCGTCACAGGGATGCCACCGCCATGACGACCAGCGTCACTTACGATTTCTCCGGCGCCGTGGTGATCGTGACCGGCGGCGCGTCCGGCATCGGCGCCGCGACCGCGCGCGCAGTCGCGCAGGCGGGCGGCACGGCAATCGCGGTCGACGTGGATTCCGCGCGCCTCGCGGAGGTGGCCGCCACACCGGGCGTGATCGCGCGCGCGATGGATGTCGCAGACGCCGCGGCGATGCACGCGCTCGTCGCGGAGACCGTGCGCGACCACCGGCGCATCGACGCGGCGGTGCTCGCGGCGGCGGTCCAGCGGCGCACTCACGTGGACGCGCTCTCCGACGCGGAGTGGCGCCGGCACATGGCGGTGAATCTCGACGGCGTGTTCCACTGCATCCGCGAGGTCGTTCCGGTCATGAAGCGCCAGCGCCGGGGCGCGATTCTCACCTTCACGTCCGGCCTAGTGAACTTCGGCTGGCCCGGCGCATCGGCCTACGCCGCGTCGAAGGGCGCGCTGATCGGGCTGACGAGGTGCGTGGCACAGGAGCTGCGCAGCTTCGGCGTGCGCGCGAACGTGCTGTCTCCGGGCCTGGTCGCCACCCCGGTGTTCCTGGACGTCGCCACCGAGGACGAGGTGGCGATGTACCGGAATTCGGTGGGGATCTCGGAGCCGGAGGCCGTCGTCCCCACCGTCCTGCACCTGATCTCGGACGCGTCGGCGAGCCTGACCGGCGCGGTCATCGAGCGCCGGCTGGTCCCGGAGGGCCCGGTCACTTGACCTGGAGGCGGTTCAGATAGTCGACGAGCGCCATGATGCGGGCGCGGACGAGCGCCTCGTAGGCAGCCGGTCCCATCGACTCCGTATAGCGAAACTGGAAGCTCGTCTCGTCGAGGTAGTGCGTGCCCCAGACGGGCATCTCGCGGGTGCCGTGCGCGCCGACTTCCTCCCGGCCGTCGATGATCTCGTAGATGCGCTGGGTCGGGAAGACGCCACCGTTGTCCCGGGCGAGCCGCGTCAGGTCGGTCGGGCGCTCTTTCAGCCGGCCAGCCATCGGCCCGTCGCCCTTGCCGGACAACCCGTGGCACGCCGCGCAGCTCGACCGGTACTCGAACGCCCCGACGTCGACGTCGTTGCTCCGCGGTTTCGCCTGCGCTGACGCGCCACTGGTCGCGGCAGTCATGAGGGCCCCGACCACGAGCGCTGCAATCAGTGAACGTCTCATAGTGACGGGCGCGCCGGATCGACACATCCGACGCCCTTCTAGAAAGTCTCCGCCCCGTGCGGATCGGGATCTTGACCCCGGTCAAGCAGCGGCGAGCGCGACGAAAAAACGCGCCGGACGATCGCTCGTCCGGCGCGCTGTCGGATCCGCGCGTCGCGCGCGGGAATCGTGCGGCTAGTTCGCGGCGAAGCAGTAGAACAGCCCGTCGCCGCCCGTCCTGCGCAAGCTCTCCTGGTCGCAGCCGACGGTCGGGTGAGACGAGTTCCACGACGTTCCCCAGGAACTCACGAAGGCACTCCCGCGATCATGGTGCCCCACCATGGCGGCACCCTCCTTTCCGCCTTTGGTCCAGTTGCCGCAGGTCATGTCCCCGTATCCGCCGGGGTGTCCCGTGCCGTCGGGCCGCGACCCCGTCAGGATGTCGTGCTTGTTCGGCTTGTCGGTGCGGCCGTTGACGACCTGCCCGTTCTGATCCAGGAGCGTCTCTTTCGTGAGGTTGGCACCGGCGGCGTGCAGGTCGTCCACGTTCCGGGCGATCAGCACGCCCTTGGCGTTGTGCCAGGGGCCGGTGCCGATGCGGTCACGGGCATTCACGAAATTCGGGTCGTTCCACGCGGTCGACTGCGTGCTCAGGTAGGCGTGCCATTTCGTGTACGTCGAGCCGGCCGCCTTGGCGAGCGCCTGGCAGTGCGCGTCGGCGCCCGCCAGTCCGCCGAGGTCGGCGCCATTGCCCTTGCCGACGCTGGTGACGAAGAAGCTCATCGGCTGCTGACTCTGCATGCCGGTGGTGCAGCCGACGACGGCGAGCGATGCGAGCACGGCTGCCGTTGCGATCCTTCTGCGCTTCACTAGACACTCCTCCTTGGTTCGGTCGATTTTGACGATGGTGCTGGTTCACTACTGGAACGCGCGGCGGACGCCGCCGGCGCCGGTACTAAACACGGCCGGCGCGCACTCTATTCCGCCACCGGACCCGACGCAATCGGAACCCGGCGTGGCGCAGCGCCTAGAATCAGGGCATGATCGACCGAAGTCCCGCCGGCTCGGCACGGCCATGAAACGCGGCGACGCCCTGCTCCCCGAGGGCGAGAGCCTGCGCCGCGCGGTGGCGTGGCTCGCCGAGCAGCCGCTGCGCGATCTGGCGACGATCGAGGAGGCGAGCCGGCGCTTCAACCTGTCCCCGCTCGACGAGCAGTTCCTGCTCGAGCACTTCCGCGGCAGCGCGCCCGGCAGAACCACCCCCTGAAGACGGGCGCCGCGGCCCGGCCTGTTCGGCGCGAGCCAACAGTCCGTCCCGAACCGTTGGCGCCGACCCATCGCGCCCGGCCTGGCTCGACGCCGGCGCGATCTGCCGCCTGCCCCAATAGATGCATTCGGCCCAGACACTTACGCGCGCATTCGCGCGCCCCTGGCCGTGCTGGCACACCCCGTGCTGTATTGGTCCGCGAGCACGGAAACACTGCTCGACGTGAACGGAGACTGGTGACTCAACTTAACCCTTTAGGAGAGCTGTCATGTTCATCAAAGATCTGGAAGTCAGCAAAGAGTTGTCCCGCAAAGAGCTCGCCGCGGTGCGCGGCGGCTTCAACTTCGGCGTTCAGGGCGGCCAGACGGTCGGCCAGGCCGGCCTGCTCAACTTCGCCAGCCCGGTCACCGCGGTGAACGTGCCGACGATGCCGCAGACCTATACCGAAGTGAACATCAACATGGCCAACATCCTCGGGTCGCTCGCGGCCGTGGGGCAGTCGTAATTGGTGGTGGGTGGTGCGAACGCCGCGCCCGGAGGCTCGCCCTCCGGGACGCGGCGCTCAAGCCCGCCCGGCCGCACTTCACATCGGAGGCACACCATGGCTCGTCTCATCCTCGCCGACCTGCGCGCCGACCGGGCGCTCGACCGCGCCGCGATGGCGACGGTTCGCGGCGGCCTCTCGTGGGTCAACGGCGCGTTCGCGCTGCCGCTCGCGCCGAGCGCCGTCCCGGCCTACAACTTCCTGCAGGTCAACAACATCCAGAACACCATCACCAACAACCTCTACCAGGTCGAGGAGATGGTGAACCACTACCAGATCGTCAACATCGACAACCAGGGCGCGAACTCGAACATCACCGCGGTCGTCATCAGCTCGCTCAACAACGGCGGCCTGGATTTCCGGCCCTAGGCGATCGAGGCCGCGATGCGCTGGCGCCGCCCCGCGTTCGGGGCTCGATCCGACGCGGGCGGCCGCTTTCGCTGGCGGGCCGCCGCCCGCTCGCATGCCGGGCTCGTTCGCGACGTCAACGAGGACGCCTGCCTCGTCCGGCCCGAGCGCGGTCTCTGGGCGGTTGCCGACGGGATGGGCGGACACGCCGTCGGCGATTTCGCGAGCCGTACCGTCGTCGCCGCGCTGGACGACGTCCGGCCGGCGGGCAGCCTCGCGCTGCTCCTCGCCGCCACGCGGGAGCGGCTCCACGCCGCGAACCGGCGGCTGCGTGCCGAGGCGGCCAGCCGCAGGGTGCCGCTCATCGGCAGCACCGTGGTGGTGCTGGCGGCGTGGGGCGGCGCGTGCGGCTACCTGTGGGCCGGCGACAGCCGGCTCTACCTGTGCCGGGGCGGACGCCTGCGGCTGCTCACGCGCGATCACCGTCTCGCGTCGGCGCCCGGCGCGCAAGGCGCGGCCGCCTCCGCCATCACGCGCGCGGTTGGCGCCGTCGACGCGCTCGACCTCGATGCGGCGACCGTGGACGCGCACGACGGCGACATCCTCGTGTTGTGCAGCGACGGCCTGAGCGACGCAGTGGGCGACCGCGAGATCGCCGCCGCCGTCGTGCGGGGCGACTGCGCGCGTGCGGCCGATGCCCTCATCGAGCTCGCGCTCGCGCGCGGCGGTCGGGACAACATCTCCGCCGTCGTGGTGCGCGCCGAGGACCGGCAGGGCGAACGGACCCTGCTCAATCCCGCGCTCTGAGCGCGCGCCTGCAGCCGTCCGCGCCGCTTCAGTTGCGCGCTTCGCCCGGCGCCGGGCGCTGACCGCGAAAGTCGCGCGACCGCAGGCCGTGCTTCTTCAGCAGCACCTGCAGGTGGGAGCGGTTCATGTCGCACCGTCGCGCCAGCTCGGCGACGGTGCCGCCGACCGCCCTCAGGCCGTGCTCGAGGAAGGCGCGCTCGGCCTCGTCGCTCGCCGCGCGCTTCGCGTCGACGAGCGAGGCCGTCTTCGGCGTGATCGCCGCAGCCTGGGGCATGGCCGCCGGCGCCGTGGCGGCGGCGCTCGGGCGAACGTCCGGCGGCAGATGCTCGAGGCCCGCGGCCTCGCCGGCGAGGCACGAGATCCGGTAGACGATGTTGCGCAGCTCGCGGATGTTGCCCGGATACGCGTAATCGAGCAGGAACGCCCGCAGCGCCGGCGCGAGCCTCAGCGGCCGGCGCTTGAGCGCCTCCGCCGCCTCGTCGCCGAAGAACTCGAGCAGCAGCGGAATCTCGTCGCGCCGCTCGCGCAGCGGCGGCAGCGTCACGTGAATCACGCTCAGCCGGTAGAAGAGGTCCTCGCGGAACCGGCCCTCGTCGCACAGCGAGCGCAGGTTCTTGTTGGTTGCGGCGACGATGCGGGCGTCGACCGCCGTCGGTTCGTCCGATCCCACGCGCTGGATCTCGCGCGACTCGAGCACGCGCAGCAGCTTCACCTGGCCGGACAGCGGCAGCTCGCCGATCTCGTCGAGGAAGATCGTGCCGCCGTGCGCGGCCTCGAACTTGCCCTTGCGGTCGTGCGTCGCACCGGTGAAGGCGCCCTTGCGGTGCCCGAACAGCTCCGACTCGAGCAGGTTGTCGGGGATCGCCCCGCAGTTGACCGAGATGTAGGGCCGGTCGGCGCGCGCCCCGTTGGAGTGGATGACCTTCGCCATCAGCTCCTTGCCGGTGCCGCTCTCGCCGTCGATCAGCACCGGCAGGTCGGTGGGGGCGGCTTTCTCGGCGATCTCGAGCGCCTCGAGGAGCCTGGGGTTGTCTCCGAACGCCCCGTCGAAGACGAAGCTCCGCGCGAGCAGTGCCGCGCGCCGCGCGCCGTTCGTTCGCGCCTCGCCCGACGGCTGCGCGGCCGCCGCGGTCACGAAGCGCTCCTGGGACGAGAGGCGCATCACCTCGTCGCGCAGCGCGTTCGACTGGCGCAGCAGCCGCTCGATCTCGGGACGCTCGAGCTTCGTGGACCAGCGCAGGGTCGAGCGCAGGATCTCGATGCGCTCGATCAGCGCGCCGTAGGACGCATGGGACACAGCGGAGTTGCCGCATTCGCTCTGGTCGAGGATCTTCATGCCGCCGCGCTCAGTTGTTTGTGGACGAGTTGGTAGTACATCCCCTTGCGGTCGAGGAGATCGTCGTGCCGGCCCTGCTCCACGATCGCGCCGTCGTACAGGACGAGGATCTTGTCCGCGCGCATGATCGTGCTCAGCCGGTGCGCGATGACGACCGCGGTGCGACCCTTGAGGATGTCGTGCATGTTCGCGAGAATGTTCGATTCGGACTGCGTGTCGAGCGCGGAAGTCGCCTCGTCGAACACGAGCAGCCGCGGGTCGTGGTAGAGGGCGCGCGCGATGCACAGGCGCTGCACCTGCCCGCCGGAGAGGCCCACGCCCCGCTCGCCCACGACCTGCTCGTAGCCGAGCGGCAGCTTGGCGACGAAGGCGTGCGCGTCTGCCATCTTCGCCACCTCCTCGATCCGCCGCCGGTCCGGGCTCTGGTCGCCGGCCGCGATGTTCTCCGCGATGGTGCCGGAGAAGAGCAGGTTCGACTGCATCACGTACCCGACCTGGGCGCGGTAGTACTCCTTGTCGATCACGCCCATCGCGTAGCCGTCCACCGTCAGCTTGCCCTCGATGGGCGAATAGAAGCCGGCGAGCAGCTTGGCGAGGGTCGTCTTGCCCGAGCCGCTGCGGCCCACGATCGCGACCAGCTCGCCCGGCTTGATGTCGAAGCTGAGGTTCGCGAGCACGTACGGCGTCTCGCTCCCGCCGTAGCGGAAGTAGACGCCCTCGAAACGGATCTCGCCGCGCAGCTCCGGGAGCACGATGCGCGAGGCGAGCGCCTCCGGCTTCTGTTCAGGCTCCAGGTCGAGCACGTCGCCGAGGCGCTCCATCGCGACGCTGGCGTCGTTCAGCAGGTTCCACATTCCCACCAGCCCCAGCAGCGGCGCGAGCACGCTCCCCATCAGCGCGTTGAACGCGATCAGCTGCCCGATCGTGAGCTCGTGGGCGAGCACGAGATTGGTGCCGACCCAGAGGATCGCGATCGTCGTCGCCGCGTTGAGCAGCTGGCTGCCGAGGCCGACCAGGATGTTGAACTGCTGGCCCCGGTACTGGACCTCGAGCGCCTTGGCGTACTTCTTCTCCCACCGCAGGCGCACCGCGCGCTCGATGCCCATGCCCTTCACCGTCTCCGCGCCCCCGAGCGCCTCCATCAGGAACGACTTGGCGTCGGTCGCGGCGGCGAAGGACTCGCGCGCGTAGTGCTTGATCCGCGGCGTCGCGGCCACCGTCAGCGCGACGATCGGGACGACGAACGCGAGGAGCAGCAGGGTCAGCTTCACGTTGTACAGGAACATGATCGTGAAGTAGACGAAGACCATCAGCAGGTTGAGCATCGTGGTGACGGTCGACTCGGTCAGGAAGGCGCGGATGGTCTGGTTTTCCTGGAAGCGCGCGAAGATGTCGCCGGTCTTGCGGCTGGCGAAGAACGCGAGCGGCAGCGACAGCGTGTGCTTGAGGAACTGCGACATCATCGCGAAGTCCATGTTGCGCATCATGAAGTTGGCGAGGAACGCCCGGATCGCGGCGATGATCTGGGTGAAGACGCTCGAGACGACCAGGCCGACGACGAGCAGGTGCAGCAGGTTCACGTTCTGGTGAACGATCACCCCGTCGAGCACGTTCTGGATGATCACCGGCGGCACGATGCCCAGCACCTGGATCACGAAGGTCGCGAGGAAGAGGTGCGCGAGGATCTTGCGGTAGGGCTTCAGGTACCCGGCGAACCGCACCCAGGGCGAGCGCGCGGCGTCGAGCTCGGCGAGGTTGCGGCCGGGCGTGAAGACGAGGCAGGTCCCGCTCCATCCGCGTTCGAACTCCTCGACGCTCAGCTTCCTGAAGCCGACCGCCGGGTCCGCGATCCAGACGAGCCGCCTGGAGATGCCGTACACCACGACGTAGTGGTAGCCCTCCCAGTGCACCACGAGCGGGAGCTCGAAGCCCCGCAGCGACTCGAAGGTGCACTGCATGCCGCGCGCGGTGAAGCCGAGGGACTCGCCGGCGCGCGCGAGGCTGTCCAGCGTGGCGCCCTGGGCGCTCACGTTGGCGAGCTCGCGCAGCTTGCCGAGCGTCATGCCGATCCCGTGGTGCTTGCACACCATCGCGAGGCACGCCGCGCCGCAATCCATCTCCTCGGCCTGCTCGACCAGCGTGAAGCGCTTGAGGACGTTCTCGCCGAGCTGCGGCTCGGACTCGAGGTCGAGCCGGACCGGGAGCAGCCGCCGCTCGGCCAGCCGCTTCTGGCGCTCGAGCTCGCGCTCGAGGAACCGGATGCGCTCCTCCAGCACCTCGCGCAGCTTCGGGTTGCGCGCCAGGATGAAGTGGACGGTCTTCTCGGGGATGACCAGCAGCGCGGTGTCGGTGGTCGCGACGACGGAGGCCGGCTGCTCCTGGCGCGCGAGGCAGGCCTTCTCGCCGAAGATCTCGCCCTGCCGCAGCGTCGCGAGCGGATACTCGGCGCCCTGCTCGCGGCGCACGATGCGCACCTCCCCGTGGCGCACGACGTACAGGCGCCGGTCGTCGCGCGCGTCCTGCTTCAGGATCTCCTTGCCCGCGGCGACCCGCTTCACGCCGACGCTGCGGACGAACTCCTCGATCTCGTGCTTCTCCACCTTGCTGCGCAGGTCGAACAGGCGCGCGACGAACCCGCCGACCGAGTTGATCGCGACGTAGCTCGTGACGAAGGCCGCGGCCGCGGGGTTGCGCCCGAGCACGGCCGCGATGGCGCTGCGGGGGATGAACAGCAGCTCGGACTTGACCGAAGCTCGCACGGAGGACTCGTGCCGGTAGTCGCGCAGCATCGCGATCTCGGCGAACACGGCGCGCTCCCGGCGCACCCCCATGCTGATCTCCTTGCCGTGCTCCTCGGTGAAGATGCGCACCGCGCCCGACCGGATCACGAACAGGCCCTCCGCGGGCTCGCCCGCGTTGCAGACCGTCTCGCCGAACGCGAAGAAGCGCGATTGCGCGTGCCGCGCGAGCTGCTCGAGGTCGGGGCGCGCGAACGGCGACAGGATCTCGACCGCGCCGAGAAACTCGGCAAGCGCAGCGAGGTCGGTCGAAGCACCCATCGGCCGGCGGCCCCGCGCGCCCTAGCGGGCCTCGATGACGTGTTCCCGCGCCCGCGCCGCGAGCCACTCCTCGCGCAGCAGGCGGCGGATCTCCGCGGCCGTGTCCTCGTCCAGCGTGGCCGGGTGCTTCGCGGTCACCATGAAGATCTCGAAGACGGCCCGGTCCGCGGACGCGAACGGCCCGAGCACCTCGCCGACCGCGGCGTTGAAGACCTTGGCCTCGACCTCGGTCTTCAACGCGCCGCGCAGCACCTTGCCGATGACGCCGCCGTTCTCCCGGGTGGCGGCGACCGAGTGCTCGCGCGCCATCTCGGCGAAGCAGCCGGGATCGTCGCGCAGCACCGAGGCCATCTCCCTCGCGGCTCCCTCGGCGTCGAGGACGATGTGGCTCACCTCGATCGCGTCGAACCGGGGGGAGTGCGCCGCGAAGTACCGCTCGACCGCCTGCGGGCTGCACACCTGCTGCATCATCTTTTCCTGGTACAGGTCGTCGGTGACGAACGCCTCGAACTCGTCGAGGCTGATGCCCAGGTGGTCGAGAAAGCGGTTGGTGTCGGCCGCGCGGTGCAGGCCCCGGACCCGCCGGTAGCGGTCGGCCCGCTCCTGGACCTCCTCCGGCGCGATGCGCACGCCGTGCTTCTTCGCCGCCCGGACCGTGAGCCGGTCCCGGACGAACTGCTCGACGAGGCTCTCGAACTGGCCCGTCAGCTTCCAGATCCGCACCACCTGCTCGATGCCGATCACTTCGTCGTCGATTCGCACTATCGCCTGCATGACGCCTCCTTGACGATCGGTCGCGCAACCAACTCTGCCGCTTCGATTCCCGAGTCTAGGGAGTGGCAGGGGTGCGCAGGCGGCCAGTATTGCCCGCGGGTCTGCAACCTATTCACCAACCCCGGCGCCCGCGTCGCGGGCGCGTACCGCCCTCACCCGCCGATCTGCCGGAAGGGATCCAGCGCGAGGTCGATCAGGCGCCGGTCGCGGACCACGACCTCGGCCGCGGCCGTCATCCCGTAGCGCAGCGGGTACTTCGTCTCGGCGACCAGGTAGTGGTCCCGTTCGAGCGTCACGCGCCCCTCGTACACGGGGCGCCTCGCCTCGCCCGCGAACTTGGTCGCGGGCGAGATGTAGCTCAGCGTGCCGCGGATGTGCCCGTAGCGGTGGTACGGAAACGCGTTGAACTTGAGCTGCACCGGGAGGCCCTCGCGCAGGAACGCGCGGTCGCGCTCGGCGATGTCGATCCGCAGGACCGGCCGGGCGTCCCTGGGCGCGATCCCGCCGAGGGGCGCGTTGGCCTGGACCTTGTCCCCCGGCTGCGTGGACGTCAGGTCGGTGATGACGCCGTCGACCGGCGCGACGATCAGCAGGAAGTTGTCCTTGTCGATGTTCTCGAACCGGATCCGCGCCGCCGCCTCGGCCGCCACGCGGGCGGTGTGGAGCTGGAGGCGCAGCTTCTCCTCGGCGGTCGCGATCTCCTTCGTGGCGGCGTCGTACTGGACCTGCAGGCGCGCGAGCTCCTGCCCGCCGGTCTCGACCTGCGCGCGGAACAGCGCCTCGTCCTGGCCCTGCCGGGCGGCGATCTCGGCGAGGCGCGATTGCGCCACGTGGAAGGCGTTCTCGGCCGCCTGGTGCGCGTTGCGGCGCGTCTCGACCTGGAGCTCCGACACGCCGCCGCCGCCGGGCGTCGCGTAGAGGCGCGCGAACTTGTCGGCCTCCTGGCGCGCGGCATCGCGCGCGCGCCGCGCGTCCTCGAGCCGCGCGCGCGCCTCCTGGAGCTGCGCCCGCTGCGCCGCGGCGAACTTCGCCGTGCCGTCCGTGACGCGCCGCTCGTGCTGGATCTCCGCGAGCTCGAGCGCCTGCTTCAGCGTGGCGAGCTTGCGCTCCATCAGCGCCTTCTTCTCCGGGAACTCCCGCCACTCGCGCTCGGCGTCCTCGAGGCGGGCCTGCGCCTGCAGGGCGTTGGCCGCGGCCTCGACCGCGCCGCGCGCGTTCAGCCGCGCGAGGACGTCGCCCTTCGCCACCGGCTGGCCTTCGGCGACGTAGAGATTGGCGAGCTCGCCGTCGACCGGCGCATGGAAGCGCCGCACCTCCGAATCGGGCTGCAGCGCCCCCTCGGCGGTGACGAGCACGTCGGCGCGCCCGAAGAACGACCACGCCAACGCGGCAGCGACGAGCGCCGCCATCGCCACGATCACCGCGAGCGTGAGCCGCGCGGGCTCCGCGGTCAGGATCGCGATGCCCTCGGCGGAGTGGTCGCCGAGCGCCTGCGGAAACGGCTTAAGACGATCTTCTCTCGCCATCGCTCCTGCCTCCGAGCAGCGTGAGCTTCGCCTTGAGCAGCCCCGGCTCCAGGACGTGGCGCAGCTCGAGAAGCGCCCTGCGCTGCAGCGCCGCTTCGGCCGCGACCTCCTCGCACATCCGGGCGAGCCGCGCGGGCGGGGTCGCCCTGAACTGGGCGTAGACGCGCGCGCCGCGCTGCGCGTGCTCGTGCGCCTCGGCGAGCGATTGCGCCTGCATCCGGAACTCGTTCGAGACGACCTCCTTCAGCCGCTGCCGGCCGTCGATCGGGCCGTTCTCGCGATACTGGCGCCACAGCGCCTCGGCCCGTTCCAGCGACGCGCCGGCGCGCGCGAGCGCTTCGTTGCGGTACCGCGCGACGTCGCTCTCGGCGGCGCGCACGAAGTACGCGTCCTCGTGCGGGTCGAGCGACGCGTAGAACGCGAGCAGCCGCTCCTCGTAGTCCGCGGTGCCGCGCGCGCGCTGGAGCGCGGCGTGGCTCTCCGCGATGGCGCGCTTGTGCGCGAGCTCGCGCGCGGCCGGCTCCGCCCACGCGCCGGTGATCATCTTCTGCAGGCCGGCGAACGCGAGGTTCGCGTCGCCCCGCTGCCAGGCTTCGGAGACGGCGCCGTACTGCCGCACGACCTCGGCGGGCGGAAACCGCTCGCTGGCGGCGAGCGCGCGGAACTTCGCCTGGAACGGCGGCGTCGCGAAGCGGACGCCGGTGAGGAGCGCGATCGGCCGGCCGAGGCGGCGCGCACGCGGCTCGGCGTCGAGCGCGAGGTACCGGCCGAGGTCGCCGCGCAGCGCGTCGAGGCCGGCGAGCCGGGGATACTTCTCCGCGTAGTCCCTGAAGACCGCCTCGAGGCCCGCCGGGGTGTCGCGCTCGAGCTCGGCGGCGATCGCGGACTTCAGGCGCTCGATCGCGGCGAGGTAGACCGCCTCGTCGTTCTGCAGCCGGCGCAGGCGGCTGAGCGTCTCGGCGTACGCGTCCCGGAACTCCGGGACGTAGGCGGCGACCGTGGCGAGCGCGCGCTGGTGCCGCGGCGTGTCGTCGTTCCAGCGCTTCACGATCCGGCGCAGCCTCTCCTCGTCGGCGAAGATCCGGATCGGCGCGTCCACGCCGCCGCGTGCGGCGACGAACTCGTGCAGCTCGGCGATCCACTCGAGCTCGCCGAGCAACGGCTGCACGTCGGCGTTGCGCGCGCCGAGCCGCTGCGCCGCGGCGAGCGCCGCGCGCGCGCGATCGAAGTCGCCCGCCTCCAGCAGGCGCAGCCAGCCCGGGACGTGCCCCCTGAGCAGCGCCTCGGTCCCGAGCGCCCTGATCTCCGCGCTGTCGGGGTGCGCCTCGAGATGCGCGGCGGCGGCCGCCGCCGCCTGCGCGTACTCGCCGCGCGCGAAGAGATCCTTCACTTCGCGCTCCGATGCGTCCCAGAGGTAGAGCGTCAGCGCGAAGGTCGCGAGGACCGCCGCGACCGCCGCGCCCCACCGGACGAGGCCGTGCAGGGCGGCGCGCTCGCTGCCCGAGAAGACCGTCGCCAGCTCGGCGGCGAAGCGTGCGAACCGGCCCCGCTTGCACCGCGCCTCCGGATCCGGGTCGGCCGCCGCGGCGACGCCGGGCGCCTCGCCGTCGTCGGCCGCCTCCGGCGGCGCGGGCGGCTCCACGCAGAAGATGTCGAGGAACGAGGCCGGGGCGGTCATGAAGGTCGTGCGCTCCGGGTTGGCGGCGTCGACCGCGGGACCGGCCGGGATCGCCTCCTCCCGGGTGAGCGTCGCCTCGTCGGCGGAGCGCTCGAGCTTCACCTCGTACTGGAACCGGTTCCCGCCGAACCCCACCACCGCGCCGTCCTCGAGCGCGACGGCGTGCTCCGCCAGCCGCCGCCCGTTCACGAACGTGCCGTTGCGGCTCCCCAGATCCTCGACGAAGGGGGTCGCGCCCTTGACGAAGATGTGCGCGTGGCGGCGCGAGAGGTAGCCGACCTCGTGCGGATAGCGGTCCTGGTAGCGCGCGAACGTGCTGTCCGACTTGCCGACGAGGAACGGGAACTGGCCGAGCACGATCGGCTGGAGGCCGGCGTCGGGGCGGACCGGCATCAGCGTGAGGCTGAGGAGGCGCGCGACGCCGCGCGGCGCCCGCGCGCGCGGCACGAGCTGCACCCGGTAGGCGAGCGTCCCGCCCAGGAGGAGCTCGTCGGCGTTGCCGAGCCGGGCGGGCTTCTCGCGCACCGGGACGCCGTTCACCGTCGTGCCGTTGCTGCTCTCCAGGTCGGCGACGTAGGCGACGCCGTCCTCGACGAAGATCCTGGCGTGCCGGCGCGACAGGCTCGACACGAGGCGAGCGTCGTACGCGGCGAACGGCGCCTCGGCCCGCCCGATGGCGAAGAGCTCGTCCGCGATGCGGATCTCGCCGAGCTCCGGGTGCGAGATCGGCCACAGGACGACATCGAACGCCTGGGACGCGGGGCCGCGCAGGTCGGTCGTCAGGGCCGCGGCCGCCCCTGCCGGCTTACTTGCCTTGGCTGCGGGCATCGTTGCTCCCGTTGCGCACGTCGACTGGCGGCCAGCCGCCGCCGAGCGCCTTGTAGAGGGTCACGGTGTCGGCGAGGATCTGCTGGTGGTTGGCCAGCAGCGCGAGCTCGGCCGCGAGCAGCTGCCGCTCGGTCTCGAACACCTCGAGCTGCGAGACGATGCCGGCCGCGAGCTGCGCCTGGACCGCGGTGGCGACGAGCTTCAGCTGGCCGGTCTGCTGCGCGAGCTCCGCGCGCTGGCTCTTCCGCGCGGAAAGGCTCGTGAGCGCATTCTCGACCTCCTCGAAGGCGACCATGACGGTGCGCCGGTATTCGGCCGCGGCCGCTTCGGTCTGGGCCTCGGTCGTCTTGATGCGCGCCTTGATCCCGGGGTCGAACAGCGGGATGTTGATGCTCGGCAGGAGGCTGAGCGTGAACGACTTCATCAGGTCGCCGAGCGCGAGGCTGGCGGTCCCCGCGCGCCCGGTCAGCTGGATCGAGGGCAGCTGCGCGAGCTTGGCCTGGCCGGCGAGGTCGTGGCCCTGCAGGACGCGGTACTCGGCGGCGACGATGTCGGGCCGGCGCGCGAGCAGCTGCGCAGGCAGGCCCGCGGGCACCTCGGGCAGGCGCACGCGGTCCTGCAGCCGGCCGACCGGGAGCTTCTGCTCGCCCGCCGGCACGCCCGTCAGGGTCGCGAGCGCGTTCTCGGCCAGGTCGCGCGCGCGCGCGAGCTCGAGCAGGCCGTCGGTCAGGCGGTTGATCTCCGCGCGCTGGCGCACGACCTGCGTCCGCGGCGCGAGGCCGTGCGCGAGCTGCGCCTCGTAGATCGCGAGGATCGCCCGGTTGCGGTCGAGCGCCTTGCGCTGCACGCCGATCTGCTCGTCGAGCTGGAGGATCTGGAAGTACGTGTTCGACACCGCGGCGACCAGCGTGAGGTAGCCCGCGCGCCAGTCGGCCTCGGTCGCGCGGAACTCCGCCGTCTGCGCCTGGACGCCCTTCTCGAACTTGCCCCAGATGTCGAGCTCCCAGCTCACCTGGGTGCCGAGGTCGTAGCGCTGCGAGGTCTTGCGCCCGGTGGACTTCTCGAAGATCGCGCCGGCGCCGACGTCGACGATCGGCATGCCGCCCGCCTTGGCCTCGCCGATCAGCGCGCCGGCGACCTGGGTCCGCGCGGCGAGCACCTTCAGGTCGAAGTTCCCCGCGATCGCTTTTGCGACCAGCGCGTCGAGCGTGGGGTCGCCGAATGACTGCCACCAGTCGGGGACGATCGTATCGGACGCGGAGACCCGCGCGCCCGGCCCGGACCACGACGCCTTGGTCGGGGCGTCGGGACGCTGAAACGCCGGGCCGGCGAGATCGGCGCAGCCCGCGAGGGCGGCAGGGAGAAGCGCGACGTACAGCAGCGCGCGAATGGCGGGGCCCGCACAGCGACGAACTCGATCGGCGGTCATCGTCTCTACCTGGCCCACGGAAGCGGAACTGAGATGCGGCGAATCTACCCAGCCGCGCCGCCGCGGCGGCGTCGCGGATTACCGCGCCACGAGCGACTTATTCACCACCGGCGGCGCTGCGGCGCGGGAGCGCGCCCTGGAAAGCGGAGAGCCGCACTTGCAGGGGGCCGTGCTCCCCTCCAAGTGCGGCTCTCGCGCTGCGCCGATCCGCGCGGCCTGCCGGCCGCGCGGGTCGACGTGCGTGCAGCACACTTACGCGGTCTGGCCGAGCAGCGCCAGCGAGTTCGCGATCGCGGCGGTGTTGATCCCGACGCTGGTGTAGTTCTGCGGCATCGACGGGGCGTTCACCGCGTTGACGGGGCTCGCGAAGTTCAGGAGCCCGGCCTGCGACACGGTCTGGCCGCCCTGAATGCCGACGTTGAAACCACCGCGCACGGCGGCGAGCTCTTTGCGGGACAACTCTTTGCTGACTTCCAGATCTTTGATGAACATGACAGTTCTCCTAAAGGTTGAGTTGAAAAAGCATCCTTGCTTCACGTTGAGCATGTTTCCGTGCTCGCCGACCCATACAGCACGGGGCGTGCCAGGCGCGCGCGGCGCAGCGCGAATCACGCCGTAACTGTCTGTGTCGAATCGGGATATCGACTGCGCGCGGGAGGTTTCGAACGAGCGCCGCGGACCGCGGCGCTGGTGGGGCGCAGCCAACAGAATCGCGCGCGCTGTTGGGCGGCTCGCAACAGGCGCGGCGACCGCGTCAGGCGCCGGGCAGTACCACGATGCGCGCGTCGACGAGCGCGCGGATCGCCTGCGCGTCGTAGCCGAGCTCGGCGAGAAGCGTCCGCGCATGGCTCCCGGGCGCCGGCGGATCGAGCCGCGCGCCGAACCGCCGCCCGTCCATCTCGAACGGCAGCGTCGGCACCCTGGTCGTCCGGCCGTCGGCAAGCCGGATCTCGGTCAGGCCGCCCGAGCCGTTGAGGTGGGGATCGTCGAAGAGCTGCTCGGGCCTGGTGATCGGCGCGAACGGCAGCCCCGCCTGCTCGCAGGCGGCCATCAGCGCGGCCTTCGTCATCTGGCCGAAGCGCTCGCGCACGCGCGGCATGATCCGCTCGCGGGCGCGGACGCGCTGGTTGTTCGCGGCGAGCGCCGGGTCGGCGCCGAGATCCGCGAGCCCGAACGATTCGCAGAACGCCTTCCACTGCGAGTCGCTCACCACGCCGACGAACACCTGGTCGCCGTCGGCGGTGTCGAACACGTCGTAGATCGCCCACGCGGAGAGTCGCGCGGGCATCGGCGCGGCGGGCTTGCCGGTCACCGCGTACTGCATCATGTGCTGGGCGACGAGGTAGATGTTGTTCTCGAACAGGCCCGACTGCACGAACTGCCCCTGCCCGCTCTGCGCGCGCTCGTGCAGCGCCGCGAGGATCGCGATCGCGCCGAACATCCCGCCCATCACGTCGTTCACCGACGCGCCCGCGCGCAGCGGCCGCCCCGGCGGCCCGGTCATGTACGCGAGCCCGCCCATCATCTGCACCACCTCGTCGAGCGCGGTGCGGTGCTCGTAGGGCCCGGGCAGGAAGCCCTTCAGCGAGCAGTAGACGACGTCGGCTTTGAGCGCCTTCACCCCCTCGTACCCGAGGCCGAGCTTCGCCATCGCGCCGGGGCGGAAGTTCTCCGTCACCACGTCGGCGGTGGCGAGGAGCTTGCGCACGATCGCCATGCCTTCGGGCGCCTTCATGTCCACCGCGAGGCTCTTCTTGTTCCGGTTGTAGGTCGGCCAGTAGCCCGCGCCGGAACCGGTCAGCCGGCGGGTGTTGTCGCCGTCCGGCGTCGGCTCGATCTTGATCACCTCGGCACCGAGGTCGCCGAGCACGAGCCCGCACGACGGACCCATCACCATGTGCACGAACTCGACGACGCGAATGCCGGCGAGCGGCAGCTTCATGCGGCGGCCTTGCGGTTCGCGGCGTATTCGAATCCCTTGGTGAGCCCCGCGTCCGGCACGTGCCCGTAGAGCGGCTCGCCGGGCAGCGCGCGCTCGACGATCGCGCGCGCGGCGACGAGCCTCTCGATGTCGATGCCGGTGGAGAGGCCCATCGACTCGAGCATGAACACGAGGTCCTCGGTGACGATGTTGCCGGTCGCGCCGGGCGCGTAGGGGCAGCCGCCGATGCCGCCCTGCGACGAGTCGAACGTCGTGACGCCCGCGTCGAGCGCCGCGACCACGTTCGCGAGCCCCTGCCCGCGGGTGTTGTGGAGGTGCGCGCCGCCGACCCGCTCGCGCCCGATCGCGCGCGCGAGCCGCGCGAACATGCGCTTCACCTGGACGGGGTTGCCGTAGCCGGTGGTGTCGGAGAGGCCGACCGCATCCGCCCCCGCCCGGGCGAGCCGCGTTGCGATCTCCATCACCCAGTCCTCCGACACCCGGCCTTCCATCGTGCAGCCGAACGCGGTGGCGACGTTCGCCTCGACGCCGACGCGCTCGTCAGGCGGCAGGCCGTCGCGCAGGGCGCACACGCGCGCGACCTCCTCGATCGCCTCCTCGGGGGTCCGGCGCAGGTTGGCCTGCGAATGCTGGCGCGACGCCGAGATCGGCAGCGTCAGCTTGTGCGCGCCCGCGGCGATCGCGCGCTCGGCGCCCTTGAGATTGGGGACGAGCGCGAGCACGGTGAGCCCGGCGATCCTGCGCGATTCCCGCACCACCTCCTCCGCGTCGGCCATCTGCGGCAGGAGCTTCGGCGGCACGAACGAGCCGACCTCGATCTCCGCGATCCCCGCCGCGGCGAGCGCCCGGATCCACTCGAGCTTCGCCGCCGTGGGCATCGTGCGCTTCACGCTCTGCAGCCCGTCGCGCGGGCCGACCTCGCTGATCAGTACGTCCGTCGCAGGCATGCGGCGAGTTAACCGCCGCGCGGCGGTCCCGTCAAGCGCGGGTAAACTCCGCGCCTGCCCGCGCAATGCTCAAGCCCACGCCCTTCCATCCGCGCACCGCCGCGCTGTGCCAGAGCCACGCCTGGCGCCGCTGGGCCGGGCACGTCGTCGCGAGCTCGTACGAGCTCTCGCACGAGCGCGAGTACCACGCGATCCGCGGCGCGGCCGCGCTTTTCGACGTCTCGCCGCTGTACAAGTATCTCGTTCGCGGCCGCGACGCCGCGCGCCTGCTCGACCGCGTGGCGACCCACGACGTCGGCGGGCTGCAGGTCGGTCAGGTGCGCTACACGCCCTGGTGCGACGCGCGCGGCAAGGTCCTCGACGACGGGACGATCGCGCGCCTCGGGGACACGACGTTTCGCCTGACCTCGGCCGAACCCGGCCTGCGCTGGCTGCAGGACAACGCGCACGGGTTCGACGTCGAGATCGACGACGTCTCGGCGGCGACCGCCGCCCTCGCCCTGCAGGGCCCGAATGCGCGCGCGATTCTCCAGAGCCTGTGTGACCGCGACATCGGCGCGTTGAAATACTTCCGGGTCGTGGAAGCGCGGCTCGGCGGCACGCCGGTCGCGATCTCGCGCACCGGCTACACCGGCGACCTCGGCTACGAGCTGTGGGTCGACGCGGCCGACGCGCTCCCGCTCTGGGACGCGCTCGTCGACGCGGGAGAGCCGTACGGGATCGCGCCCGCCGGCATCCTCGCGCTCGACGTCGCGCGCATCGAGGCCGGGCTGCTGCTCCTCGACGTGGACTACGTCCCGGCGAACCGGACGCTGATCGACAGCCAGGCCTCCTCGCCGTACGAACTCGATCTCGGCTGGGCGGTGAAGCTCGACAAGCCACACTTCGTCGGGAAGCAAGCGCTCGCCGCCGAGGCGCGCACCGGGCCGGCGTGGAAGTTCGTCGGCATCCAGGTCGAGTGGGCATCGTTCGAGCAGCTCTTCACCGCCGTCGGCCTCGCGCCGCGCGTGCCGCTTGCCGCGTGGCGCACGAGCGTGCCGCTGTATTCCGGCGGCGAGCAGGCCGGCTACGCCACGAGCGGCGTGTGGTCGCCGCTGCTCAAAGCGTACGTCGCGCTCGCGCACGTGCAATCGCGCTGGGCCGCCGAGGGCACCGCGCTCGAGATGGAGGTCACCGTCGAGCACCGGCGCCAGCGCGCCGCCGTGCGCGTCGTGAGGAAGCCCTTCTTCGACCCCGAGCGCAAGCGCGCCTGACGATGGCGAACACCTACGACGCGATCGTGATCGGCGGGGGCCACAACGGCCTCGTCGCCGCCGCGTACCTCGCGCGCGCCGGCCGTCGGGTCGTCGTGCTCGAGCGGCGCGAGCGCGTCGGCGGCGCCGCGTACAGCGAAGCGCCGCTTCCCGGCTTCACCTTCTCGGTCTTCTCGTACGTGGTGAGCCTGCTGCGGCCGGAGATCATCCGCGACCTCGACCTCCCGCGCCACGGGCTCCACGTCCTGCCGCTCGAGAGCACGCTCACGCCGCTGTCGAACGGCGACTCCCTCACGCAGTGGAACGACCACGACCAGAACCGCCGCGAGCTGGCGCGCCACAGCCTGCGCGACGCCGAGGCGTACGACGAGTTCGGGCGCCTGATGCACCTGATGTCGCGCGCGGTGAAGCCGTTTCTCGGCGTGGCGCCGCCCGACCCCGCGTCGCTCGCACCGGGGGAGCTTCTCGCGCTGGGGCGCCTCGGAAAGCAGGTCCGCGGGCTCGGGCGCGAGCAGTTCCACGCGCTCCACAAGCTCGTCACCATGAGCTCGGCCGACTACCTCGACGAGTGGTTCGAGACCGAGGCGCTCAAGGCGACCAAGTCCGCGAGCGGCATCATCGGCACGCTGCAGGGCCCGCGCTCGCCCGGCACGGCGTACGTGCTGCTCCACCACTACATGGGCGAGCTCGACGGCGTGTTCCGCGCGTGGGGCTTCGCGAAGGGCGGCAACGGGTCGGTGAGCGCGGCGATCGCCGGCGCCGCGCGCGCGCTGGGCGTGGAGATCCGCACCGGGGCGCCGGTGACGAACGTCATCGTGGAGAACGGCCGCGCCACCGGCGTCTCTCTCGCGAGCGGCGAGGAGTTCCGCGCGCCGCGCGTGCTCTCCAACGCGGATCCGCGGCGCACGTTCCTCGAGCTGGTGGGCGAGAAGCACCTCCCGGCCGATTTCGTCGACGCGATCCGCAGGTTCCGCTTTCGTGGCACCTCCGCGAAAGTCAATCTCGCGCTCGACGCCCTTCCCCGCTTCACCTGCCTGCCGGCCGGCGGACCGCATCTGCGCGGTGCGATCTCGATCAGCCCGAGCGTCGAGTACCTCGAGCGCGCGTACGACCAGGCGAAATACGGCGAGTTCTCGCGCCGCCCGTACATGGACATCGTGATCCCGTCCCTGATCGATCCGGGCATGGCGCCGCCGGGCAAGCACGTGATGTCGATCTTCGCGCAGTACGCGCCCTACCACCTGAAGGGCGGCTGGACCGACGCGCAGCGCGAGGCGTTCGGCGACGCGGTCGTGGACACGCTCGCCGAGTACGCGCCGAACCTGAAGTCGATCATCCTTCACCGCCAGGTCGTCACGCCGGCGGACATCGAGCGCCTGGTCGGGATCAGCGAGGGCAACATCTTCCACGGCGAGCTGTCGCTGCAGCAGATGTTCTTCCTCCGGCCGGTGCCGGCGTGGGCGAAGTACCGCGCGCCGATCGACGGCCTGTGGCAGTGCGGATCGGGCACGCATCCGGGCGGCGGGGTCATGGGCGCGCCGGGGCGGTTGGCGGCGCTCGAGATCCTGAAGGGCGCCGAATGAGCGCGCCGGTCGTCGTCCTCGGCGCGAACGCCGACGCGCTCGTCGCCGCGCACGTGCTCGCGCGCGCCGGTCGCCGCGTCGTCGTGCTCGACGAGCACAGTGCGGGCGCGCCGGATGAAGCCGGCTGGGTCCCCCCGCAGATCGTCCAGGACCTCGGTCTCGCGGGGCGCGGCCTGCGCATCGAGCGCGCCGACCCGTGGGCGGTCGCGCCGCTGCCCGACGGTGGACGGCTCGAGCTGTGGCATGACCCGGGGCGCTCGGTGGAATCGATCCGTCGCGTCAGCGCCCGTGATGCGGAGCGGTGGCCCGAGTTCTGCGCGCTCATGTCGCGCCTCGCGCGCGCGCTCGAGCCCCTCTACCTCGCGCCGCCGCCCGATCCGCTGGCGCGCGAGTGGCGCGATCTCGCGCCGCTCGCGAAGCTGGGCCTGCGGCTGCGTCGCCTCGGCCGGCGCGAAATGATCGAGTTCCTTCGCATCGCGCCGATGCCGGTCGCCGATCTCCTGGACGACTGGTTCGAGAGCGACGCCCTCAAAGGCGTCCTCGGGGCGGGCGGGGTGGTCCATCTCCACCAGGGGCCGCGCTCGGGCGGCACCGCGTTCGCCCTGCTCCACCGTCACGTCGGCAGCCCGGAAGGCGTGTTCCGTCCCGCGCGCTCGAACGTCGCGGCGGTCCTGCGCGCGCTGCCCGGCATCGAGATCCGCACCGGCGTGCGCGTCGAGCGCATCGGCGTGCGCGACGGCCGGGCGACCGGGGTCACGCTCGCCGGGGGCGAGGAGATCGCCGCGGCGCAAGTTCTCTCTGGCCTCGACCCGAAGCGCACGCTGCTCGCGCTGCTGGAGCCGGGCTGGCTCGACGCCGAGACGATCCGCGCACTGCGGAGCATTCGCGCGCGCGGCGTCGTGGCGTACGTGGACCTTGCGCTCGATCGCGCGCCGCCGCCCGGCGCGCTCGTTCTCGCGCCATCGCTCGACGATTTGGAACGCGCGTACGACGACGTGAAGTACCAGCGCATCTCGCAGCACCCGTACCTCGAGGTGCGGGCCGACGGCGACCGGAAGGTCCGCGTGCACGTGCAGTACGTGCCGCACGCGTTCGCCGAGGGCGAGCTCGGCGCGCGGGTCGCGGCGCTCCTCGTGCCGCACCTCGGCCCGGCGCGAGTCGAACGCGTGCGGCTGCCGCGGGATCTCGAGTCGCAATGCGGCTGGCCCGAGGGCCAGGCGGATCACGCCGAGCTCGCCCTCGACCAGCTCCTCTGGATGCGTCCGACGCCGTCGCTCGCGGGCTATCGCACGCCGATCGGTGGCCTGTATCTCTGCGGCCCGGCGACGCACCCGGGCGCGGGAATCGCCGGCGCGGCGGGCGCGAACGCGGCCCGCGCGTGCCTCCAGGGCGACTCGTCGGCCCGATCATCGGCCCTCGGCCGTCCGACCTAGCCCCGGCGGGGCCGCGGACCGCCTGCCGGCCGGCTTGCCCCGGGTCGGGAGTTCGCTTAGTCTGGCCGGGATCGGCCAATGCCCGTGAGTGAGCCCGAACATCCCGACGCGCTGCCCGCGCACCACCGCCTGCACTGGTACGTGATCGAGCGGGTGCTCGGCCAGGGCGGCTTCGGCATCACCTACCTCGCCCGCGACACCAACCTCGACCAGCCGGTCGCGATCAAGGAGTACCTGCCGGTCGACGTCGCCGCGCGGCGGCCCGATGCGGCGGTCGGCTCGCGCACCGACGGCAGCCGCGAGCGCTACCGGTGGGGCCTCGACCGCTTCATCAAGGAGGCGCGCATGCTCGCGCGCTTCGACCACCCGAACATCGTGCGCGTGCACTCGGTGTTCGAGCTCAACAACACCGCGTACATGGTGATGCGGTTCGAGGCGGGCGAGAACCTCTCCCAGCTCCTCGAGGCGCGCGGCACCCTCGCGGAGGACGAGCTGCTGCGGATCGTGCTGCCGGTGCTCGACGGGCTCGTGCTGGTGCACGGCGCCGGCTTCATCCATCGCGACATCAAGCCCGACAACATCCAGATCCGCCCCGACGGCAGCCCGGTGCTGCTCGACTTCGGATCGGCGCGCACCGCGCTCGGCAAGGCGCACACGCTCACGATCCTGGTGGCGCCGGGCTACTCGCCCTTCGAGCAGTACTACGGCAGCTCCGAGAACCAGGGCCCGTGGACCGACGTCTACGGCCTCGGCGCGACCGCCTACCGCGCGATCGCCGGACGCGCGCCGCTCGACGCGATCGCGCGCAGCAAGGGCATCCTCGGCGGCGGGCGCGACGCGATCGTCCCGGCGGCCGTGGTGGGAGCCGGGCGCTACTCGGGGCGGCTGCTCGCCGCGATCGACCATGCCCTCGCGTTCAGCGAGAAGGACCGCCCGCAGTCGATCGCCGAGTGGCGCAAGGAGCTGGTCGGGGACAAGGGTGCGGCGGCCGCCGCGCCGCACCCTGCGCCGCCCCTGCCCGGACCGCGGACGATGACGGCCCCCCCGCCCGAGGGCGCGCGGCCGGTGCCCGTCTCGGCGCCGCCGCATCAGGCGCACGCACCCGCGAAGCCGGGGCCGCTGGCGTGGTCGATCGGCGGGGCGGCCGTCGCGGCGGTCATCATCGGCGTACTGCTGCATTTCTCGCGCAACGGCGCCGACGAGCCCGCCAAGCCGCCGGCAGCGGCGGAGACGGAGGCCGCGAAGGCGCTGCAGGAGAAGATCGCCGCGCTCGAAAAGCAGGTCGAGGAGCAGGCGCGGCGGCGCGCCGAAGAGGAAGCCAGGGCGCGCGAGGAGGCCGAGCGCAGGCAGCGCCAGGCGGCGGAAGCCGAGCGCGCGCGCGCCGAGGAGGCGAAGCGCGAGGCCGAGGAGCGCGCCCGTGCCGCGGCGGCCCGGCGCGCGGAGGAGGAGGCGAGCCGGCGCGCGGCGGCCGCAGCCGCGCCCAAGCCGGTGCCGCGCGCCAAGCCCGAACCGGCGCCCGCGCCCGCGGAGCCGCCGAAGCCGGCGCCCCCGACCGCGGCGCAGCTGATCGCGCAGGCCGACGAGACGGCCGCGCGCGGCAACTTCGCCGACGCGGCGGCGCTGCTGCGGCCGCTCGCCGAGCGCAACGACCCGGGCGCGCAGTTCCGGCTGAGCCAGCTCTATCTCGAGGGACGGGGCGTGGCGCAGGACCCGAAGGAGGGCCTGCGCCTGCTCGAAGGCGCCGCGACCCTGGGGCATCGGGACGCGCGGCTCGCGCTCGGCGGGATGTACGCCGCCGGGCGCGGCGTGCGCCAGAACGCGAACGTCGCGTACATCTGGTACGGTGCGGCCGCGTGCGCGGGCTCGCCCCGCGCCAAGACGGAGCAGGAGGCCATCAAGCCGCGGCTGCAGCCGGCCGAGATCCAGCAGGCCGAAAGGCTGATCGCAGACCTGTGCAAGCGCGGGTAGAACGGGGACTCCGCCGCATTCGGGGAGATCGAGTCTTGGACTTTCGGGCAGTGGGCGCGGCATGCCGGAACCTGACACTGCTGGCGGCGATCGCCCTCGTGGCCGGCTGCGCGCTCTCGCCGCAGCAAAAGCGCGACGCCATCAACGCGATCAACGCCGAGTTCCGGACCGAGTACGAGCGGATCCTCGCCGTGGGGGGCTCGCGCACCTTCCGGACCGACCGGAAGACGGCGATCGCGGCGACGGAAGCGGCGATGGCGCGCCTGAAGATGCGCCTCGACGACGAGGTGCCGGCGCTCGGCTTCATGAGCTTCTCGGCGCCCGCGCCGCTGCCCCTGACGCCGGAGGAGTGGGAGCGCGTCAACGAGACCGACCTGCCGAAGGCGCGCGCGGTCCTGCGCCCGCACGTCGGCTGGATGGCCGACCACTTCCGGTTCGAGCCGAAGGGCCTCGACATCGTCGTGAACGCGACCGTCACCGAGACGCGCGGCGCCTCGACGGTGGCGCTCACCATGCGCATGCGCGAGGTCACCCCGGTCGACCTCGAGCTGCCGCGGCGCGACTATCCGCCGCCGAGCGCGGTGAGCATCGGCCTCGAGAAGATCTGGCGCGAGATCGACCGCGAGCTGCGCGCGCGCGGCGCCGGCTGAGCGGCGGCCGCGATCTCGCGTCCCTGTAAGGACGCCGCTCCCGGCGCCCGCGGGTTACGGATCGCTTAGCCGCGCGCCGAACGCGGCGCGACAACCGTCCGCGTTGGATTACGCGCTGCCGCCTTTCCGGCTTGTCGCGCATCGAGGGTTCGCTTAGGCTGGCCGCAATCGCCGCGCCAGACGGCCTTTCCATGACCGAACCCCGATACCCCGACGCCCTGCCGGCACAGCAGCGCCTGCACTGGTACGTGATCGAGCGCGTCCTCGGTCAGGGCGGGTTCGGCATCACCTACCTCGCGCGTGACACCAACCTCGACCAGCCGGTGGCGATCAAGGAGTACCTGCCGGTCGACGTGGCCACGCGCCGCCCCGACGCGACGATCCGTGCGCGCACCGAAGAGAACCGCGAGCGCTACCGCTGGGGCCTCGACCGATTCATCCAGGAGGCGCGAATGCTGGCGCGCTTCGACCACCCGAACATCGTGCGCGTGCTCTCGGTGTTCGAGTTGAACAACACCGCGTACATGGTGATGCGCTTCGAGGCGGGCGAGAACCTCGCGCGCCTGCTCGAGGGCCGCGGCACGCTCGCCGAGGACGAGCTGCTGCGCATCCTGCTCCCGGTGCTCGACGGGCTGGCGCTCGTGCACGCGGCCGGCTTCATCCACCGCGACATCAAGCCCGACAACATCCAGATCCGCCCCGACGGCAGCCCGGTGCTGCTCGACTTCGGATCGGCGCGCAGCGCGCTCGGCAAGGCACATACGCTGACCATCCTGGTGGCGCCCGGGTACGCGCCGTTCGAGCAGTACTACTCGAGTTCCGAGAGCCAGGGCCCGTGGACCGACGTCTACGGCCTCGGCGCGACCGCCTACCGCGCGATCGCGGGCCGCGCGCCGCTCGACGCGATCGCGCGCAGCAAGGGCATCCTCGGCAGCACGCGCGACGTGATGGTGCCGGCGAGCGTGGTGGGCGCCGGCCGCTACTCGGGGCGTCTGCTCGCCGCGATCGACCACGCGCTCGCGTTCAGCGAGAAGGAACGGCCGCAGTCGGTCGCGGCGTGGCGAAGGGAGCTCTTCGGCGAAGACGAGGCGCCCGCGCCGCACCCCGGTGCGCGCGTCCCGACGCACGCCACGCGCCCCGCCCCGCCTGCTGCACCAGCGCCGGCGACGCTCGCCGCCGCGCCGATGCCGGGCGATTCGCCGGGCCGGCGCGGTCCGGTGACGTGGTCGATCGCGGGTGCGGCGGTCGCCGCTGCGGCGGTCGGGCTGGCGCTCTACTTCTTCGGACGTGCCGGGACGCCGACCGACCCTCCGGCGCCGAACCCGCGCCAGGAACAGGTCGAGGCGCCCAAGCCGCAACCGCAGGAACCGGTGAAGCCCATCGCAGACGAGAAACCCCGCGAGAACGAACGTCCGCAAGAGATGCGTGGGGACAAGCGTGCGGACGGCGCCGCCACGCAGACGAAGGAACACCCGGGGCCGGCGCCCGTCCCGCCGCGCCCGAAGGAGACGAAACAGTCACCGAAGATCGAACCGCCGCCGCGCGCAGGGCCGCCGCGCCCACCGCCCGTGTCGCCCGCCATCGCGGCCCCGAAGCCCGAGCCACCCGCGGCGCCGAAGGCCGAAGCTCTGCCCGAGCGGCCCGCGTCGTCTCCGGCTCCCGAGCCGCCCACCCCCGCGCAGCAGCTCGCCGCCGCCGGGCGCGCCCTTGCGCGGGGAAACTACGCCGACGCCGCGGAGCTGCTGAAGCCGCTCGCCGAGCGCGGCGAGCCGCGCGCGCAGTACCTGCTCGCGACGTTGCTCGCGACCGGGCAGGGCGTCGCGCGCAACGAGCAAGAGGCGCTGCAGCTGCTCGCTCGCGCAGGCGGGCAGGGCATCGCCGCGGCGCAGACCGCCCTCGGTGACGCGTACGCCCAGGGCCGCGGCGTCGCGCGCGACGACCACGCGGCGCGAGAGTGGTACCAGAAGGCCGCGACGCAGGGCGACGGGGAGGCACAGACGAAGCTCGGCGACATGTTCGCGAGCGGGCGCGGCGTCGCTCAGAACGCCTTCCAGGCCTACGTCTGGTACGGCATTGCGGCCCGCTCGGGCAGCGCCGCGGCGCGCGAGAAGCAGGCGCGCATCGCGCCGCAGCTCCAGCCGGCAGAGATCCGGCAGGCCGACCAGCTCATCGAGAGCCGGACCCGCGACGCGCGGCCGCGCTAGGCGCATCGGCCCTGAGCGGGGGCGCTCGCCGTGATGGATCCGTAAGGCATCCGCGAGCGGCGCGCAGCCGGCTGCGCGCGAGGATGGGTGCGCCCGCAGGACGTCCTGCGACTGACCGGAGCCACCCATGCGCACCCAGGCCGTGCACTTCGGATTCGCCGTAATCGCGCTGCTCGCCGGCTGTTCGAGCACCGGGCGCTCGGCGCCGGACGCACGGGAGCTCGTCCCCAGTCCTGCCGCCGCTCCCGCGGTCGAGCCGGCGGCGCACCCCGAGGCGAAGGTTGCGGCGTTCCCGCCCCCGGGCGTGCGCTTTGCGGTCGTGCAGAGCGCCGCGCCGGCAGCGATCGCGTTCGCGGATCCGGAGCTCGGCGACCTGCGCGCACCGACGCGCGTCCTCGGCGACCGCGTCCTCAAGGGGCTCAAGTACGGCGCGACGCCCGGCGCGATCCTCATGGTGCCGGGCGCCCCGCCCGAAATGGCGGTCGCGGGGCTGCTGCTCGGCGCCGTCGGCGGGGCGATCGGCGCGGTGACCGGCCTCCTCGCCGGCGCGATCGAGGACGGCGTGAACCACGCGGGCATCCCGCGCGAGCAGCTCTACCTGATCACGCCGACCCTAGTGGCCGCCGCGAGCGATCTCGTCGCCGGCCCGCGCCCGCTCGGCGACTGCGTCGCCGAGCGGCTCGCCGCGCCACCGCCGCTCAGCCAGGTGGCGCTCGCCGACGCGGACGAGGCGCCCAACCTCGCCGCGCTTGCGGCGCGAGGCATCTCCCACGCCGTCGTCGTGGAAGAGATCGACGTGCGGCTGGTGCGCGACGTCGCCCGGCGCGGCTACGCGGCACAGACGCAGGCGCACTACAGCGTCCACGAGGTCGGCGGGGAAGCCCGGCTCGTCTGGCGCAGCAGCGTGCGGGCCGAGGGCCCGGCGCGCTCCCTCGAGGTCTGGACGGCCGGCGGGGCGGCCGAGCTGCGCGCGCTCGCGGCGCGCGCCTGCCCGGCGCTCGCCGACGACATCGGCGCGGAAGTGGCGGCGCGGCTCGCCCCCGCCGAGCAGTAAGGCCGGGCGGGGCGGTGGGGTCCACGCTAAGATGCCCCCGACTGCACGAGCATCCGAAGCGACGGGCGGGGAGGCATCGTCGATGAAGAGACCGATCGTGGTCGCCGGCGCGCGACGCCCGTCCTTCGCGCGGCGCTGGGCGCCGTTCGTCGTCGTGCTCGCCATCGTCCTCGGCGGCTGCGCGAGCCGCGGCGACATCGTCGCGGCGATCGACGAGATCAACCGTGAGTTCCGGGGCGAGTACGAGCGCATCCTTGCTGCGCAGGGAACGCGACGCTTCGCCGCCGGGCGCGACCAAGCGTTCGACGCAGCGCGTGCGGCGATGCTCAAGTTCGGCATGACGGTGACCGACGAGGACCGTGCGCTCGGCTACCTGAGCGTGCGCGGCCCGGCACCGCGACCGCTCGACCTCCAGGAGTGGCGGGCGGCCGAGGCGGCTGACCTACCGAAGGCGCGCGAGATCGTCCGCAAGCATCTGGGGCTGGTCCTGTCCTCGCTCTTCACCTTCGAGCCGGAAGGGCTCGACATCGTGATGAACGTGACCGTCATCGACGCGCGCCCGGGTTCGGAGATCTCGCTGACGATGCGGATGCGCGAGACCGCGCCGCCCAAGTCCGACCTCCCCCGCCGCGAGTACCCGCCGCCGACGGCGGTGCGCATGGGACTGGAGAAGATCTGGCGCGAGCTCGGGCAGACGCTCGCCGCGGCCGGGCCGCGCTAGCCGCGATCCTCCTCCCGCCCACTACCGGGATCGCCGGCCGAACGTCGAATCGCGCTCTCGAAGATTCGATCACCCGGGACCCGTGGACCGGGCTACCCCGTCCCATTAAGGCTCGCGTACACCGCCTGCGTCTCCGCCGCCGGCATCGTCTTGAGCCGCGCCGCGAGCACCGTGCGCAGCCGCTCGTAGGTCTCCTTCGCGTGCAGCGTCTCGCCGCTGCGCTGGTAGCACAGCATCAGGTGGCGGTAGAGCGCCTCGCATAGGGGATCGGCCTCGATCGCGCGCAGGTAGGCGTCGGCCGCCGCGTCCGTCGCGCCGGCTTCCTCCCACCGGCTCGCAGCACGCGTAAGCGAGCGCAGCAGCCGCGCCCGGATCTGGTCGCGGCAGGCGATGTAGTCCGACTGCTCCGACTCGTCGGGTAGGAACGGCCCGCCGTACAGCTCGAGCACCTCGTCGGCGAGGTCGTGAGGCGGCGTCCCCGCCGCCGGCGCGCGCAGCGCCGCGTCGAGCGCGTCGAACGCCTCCTCGAGCGCCCACGTGTCCACCCAGCACAGCGCGCCGTTCAAGCTCAGCCGCGCGTCGCGCAGGATCAGCGCCTCCTCGTCATCGAGCAGACGCCGCAGCCGATGCAGCGTCGCGGTGAACGACTTGTGCGCGTAGTCGGCCTCCACGTGTGGCCAGAGCGCGTCGCCGAGCTGGTCGGCGCGGACGTTCCGCCCGCCGCGTGCGACGAGGACCTTCAGGAGCTCCATCGGGCGGCCGGGCCCCTTGCCCGACAGCTCGACGGCCGCCGCGCCCTCGCGCTCGAGCCGGAAGCCGCCGAGCGTGTGGATGCGGAACGGCCACGGCCAGCCGCGTACCCGCAGCGGCGCGCTGCGCGGCACCAGGCGGTGCGCGCGCACGAGCCCGCGGGCGAACTCGGGCTCGATGTCCGCGCGCAGCGCCGTCGCGCAGAGGTCGGCGACCAGGTCGGGGCGCCAGCCGGGCCAGAAGTGCACCCCGTGCTCACGTCCGAGCGAGAAGACGGCGCGCAGGCTCGCCTGCACCGCCTCGGCATCTTTCGCCTCGAGCGCCGCGCCGGCCGCCGCGGCGCCGGTGGCGAATCGCAGCTGCGGGCTCGCGAGCCGCTCGGCGAGCGCGTCCGCGGCGCGCGCTTGCGCGTCCGCCCCGCGCCGGTCTCCGATCGCGGCGAGCTGCGGCACCGCGGCCACGCGCGCGAGGCATTCGAGCCACGGCATCCCGGTCTCGGCCGCGAGCGCCACCGCGAGGCGCGCGTCGCGCTGCGCGCCCGCCGCGTCACCTTCGAGCGCGGCGAGCCAGCCGCGCAGGAAATGGACGAGCGCGCGGTCGCCGCGCCGCAGCCGCACGCCTGCCGCCTCGAGCGCTTGCAAGTCGGCGCGCGCCCCGTCGCGATCGCCGGTCGCGAGCGCCGCGCCGGCCGCGATTACGCGCAGCCACTCGTCGTACGCGTGCGCGTCGCCCTCATCGGCGGCCGCGAGCCCGTCGCGCGCCGCGCGCAGCGCCTCGTCGGCGGCGCCCGCGAGCAGTTGGTACAGGCCGTTGGTGAGCTGGATCGCGATCCGGGTGTCCGGCGGCAGCTCGCCGTCGCGGTGCCGCAGGCCTTCGAGCAACGCCTCCGCGCGCGCATGCTCGCCGCGCACCATGGCCGTCGCCGCGCGCGCCGCCTCGAGCTCGGCACGCAGCCCGGCCGGCGCCGCGTCGTCGAGCGCGCGCTCCGCCCGGTCGAGGAGCGGCGCGAGCGCCGGGCTCGCCGGGTCGCGCAGCAGCAGGGCGCGCGCGAGCGTCAGCGCGGCCGCCGGATCGACCGCCTCCTCGCCGTTGCCGGCGAGCAGCCCCCCGAGGATGCCGGTCCACCGATCGAGCGGCGCGAGGTCGTCGAACTCGAACACGAGCGCGTTGACCGCGCCACGCGCGCTGCGCAGCATGCCCTCGGCGTCGTCGGCATCGCGGAAGGCCTCGAAGGCGCCTTCGAAGAGCCGCCGCGCGGCGCGCGGGCTGGCGTGGGCGCGCGCCGCACCCAGCGCGCACTGCAGGCGCGGATCCGACTCGACGAGCCGTGCGGGCAGGAGATCAAGCCAGGCGGCGAGCGTCTCCGCGCGGCCCTGCTCCAGCATCGCGGCCTGCTCCGCGCGCGCGACGCGCGCCACCTCCTCCCAGTCGGCCGACTCGACGAGGAGCGCGACCGCGTCCTCGAGCTGGCCCGCGTCGCGCAGGAGCGCCGCGGCGCGACGCAGCCACTGCGGGCTCACGGCCTCGGGCAGCGCTTGCGCGGCCCGGCCGCGCAGGAACTCGCGCAGCAGCGGGTGCAGCTCGTACGCCCGCCCCTCGTCGGATATCACCTCCCGCACGAACCAGTCGTTGAGCGCGAGGTTGACGAGCAGCCGGCCGGCGTTCGGCTCGCCAGTGAGCGCCTCGGCCACCGCTGCGGTGGTGCGCGGCAGGCACGCGAGGCGCAGCAGCAGCTCGCGCGTGCGCGGCTCGAAGCGGTCGAAGATCTCGCCGGCGAGGTAGTCGAAGACCGCCTGCGGCGCGCCGTTGCCCGGCAGCTCGGCGATGCGGCCGGCGAGTTTCGCGTGCTCGAGCATCAGGACGAGCCCCGCCGCCCAGCCGCGCGTGCGCTCGTGCAGCGTCTCGAGCGCCTCGGGCGCGAGCGGCTGGCCGCGCAGCCGCGCCATCTCTGCGAGCTCGGCCGGCGCGATGCGCAGCTCCTCGCCGCCGACGACGCTCATCTCGCCGGAGGCGCGCAGGCGCGCCGTCGCCACCGGCGGCTCGTTGCGGCTCGTGACGATCACGCAGCAGCCTTTCGGGACCTGCGCGAAGCCGGCCTCGAACGCGACGTGCAACGGGCTGTCGGCCGGCACCGCGTGCAGATTGTCGAGCACCACCGCGAGCGGCGCCTTGGCGTGGGCGAAGAGCTCGCGGAAGAAACGGCGCGCGAACGCGGCGACGTCGCCGCCGCGCTGCGGCGCGTAGGCCGGCAGATCGCGCCCGCGCCCTCGGTCGAGCTTGCGCGCGGCGTGGCGCAGGTAGTGGAAGAAGGTGGCCGGGTCGGCGTCGTCCGCGTCGACCTGGTACCAGACGTAGCGCAGGCCGCGCGCCTCGAGGTAGCTCGCCGCGAGCGTCGTCTTGCCCGCGCCGGGCGGCCCGAAGATCCAGGCCACGGTGCGTCCCGGGGCGCCGTCGAGGCGCGCGAAGAGCGCCTCGCGCTGGACCACGTTCCCGAGCGCCGGGCGGGTGGTCTTGGCGAAGGCGGTGATGCTTCGGCTGGCGTCAGGCACCCGTCTCTCCCCTTCCGGTTGCCCCAACGGGCTCATCTTGCCATGCGCGCGGCTTCGCGCATGAGCGCCTCGTCGGCGGCGTGCGAGCCCCCGGCTTGCACGACGGTAGGGTCGCAGGCCGCTCCCTAGAGGTTGCCGACGAAAGGGTTACAAATCGCTTAACGCGCGCCGGGGCTCAGCGCGGAAGGGGGATCGGGATGGGAACCGGGACGATCATGGGAGCCGGCGCGCGGTACGGATCGGTCCGGGTTTCGAGGCGGTTGTCGACGACCACGTCGTTCGGGTCGAGGTGCAGGGCGAGGCGCTTCACGACGCGAGTTCGCCGCTCGGCGTCGTGCTCGACGTAGGTGTAAGTGAGATAACGCAGTTCCCGGCTCGGGGTCACCGGGTAGATGCTCATTCCGGTCGGCTCCCCGAGCAGTCGCGTCGCCTCGTCGCGCGTCGTTTGCCCACGGACCACCTCGGCGATTCTCGCCTCCGCGAAGTCCGTGCGGTCGTCGGGAAAAGTGCTGGCGAACCGGTACGACACGACCCTGTGGTTCCAGAACACGAAAGTAAGCTCCTTGCGGCGGAGAATCCCGCTCCGTCCCTCCGGATCGGGCACGAAGACGTAGTCGACCCAGGTCGCGAGCCCTTGCTCCCCGGGCACTCCTTCGTTGGAGGGCCTCAGCGCGCGCGTCTCGCTTCTCTCGCTGCGCGGCTCCCCATAGCGCTGCAGGATCTCCGCCTGCGTGGTCTGACCGAGGACGGTCGTCGCGGGGTCTGGGCGCGCAAAGTCCTTCCCGATGGGTCCGCCGGCGCAGCCGGCGAGCCACATCAGCGCGGCAACCGCACTACTGAACCGAACCGACGAAGGGGCGGGACGCACCGCTCACTTCCCGTCCGGCGTCGCGAAGCCGAACCAGTTGCCCGAGCCGGCCACCCACCCGACGACGAAGAACACGAAGTAGCCGGTCGTGGACCAGGTCGAGACGGCGTCTCCCTGCCGCAGGCGCACCGACCACTCGTAGCGCTTTCCCGCGGCGAGCGGCGAGCCGGGCGTGAACGACGGCTCGTTCAAACGCTCGGCGTATGCCACGAGCGCGCCCCGTGCGCGGGCGAGCCCGGGTGCAAATAGCGATTCATAGATCGCGACGTCGTAAGTCACGCCCTCGCGGTTGACCGGCGACCAGGCGAGCTTGGGGGTCAGCGAGTCGGTCACGGGGTGGGACAGCACGCCGTGCAGCGGGCTGACCGGCCTCACGCCGCTGTTGGCGCGGTCGCATTCGAGGCCCCACTCGGCTGCGCAGACGCTGGTGACGCGTCGATACGAGCCCGGCAGCACCTCCAGCCGCATCAACGACGGGACCGGCTTGCGCCCCTCCTTCTCCAGCGTAGTCTCGACGTCCATCAGCGCGTCAGCGTAGACGTCGCGGATGGAGAATCGGTAGCCGGTTCGGGCGATCTCGATGCGAAGGTCGCCGATGTACGCGGCGTCCTTGGGCTCCGGGACCGTGAACGTCGTCCAGATCCGTCCGGTCCGGTTCAACCGGAGATAGGCCACGATCACGTACTCGCCGGGCGGAAGGGCCCAGCTGAAACGGCCGTCGGTGTTCGTGATCTCGATCCGCTGGATCTCGCCGGTGCGCACCGAACGCACGAAGAGCGCGAGACTGCTCAGGAGGTTGAACCGGACGTCGCGCCCGTACTCCACGAGCAGAACGCGACCGAAGGCGCGGCCGACGTCGGCCGCCGCGACCGACTCGGAGCTGCCGGCGGATCCGGCCGGGGGGCTCGCGCAGGACGCCAGAACAAAGACCGCCATCAGCGTCAGCGCGACCACGCGCCAGCTCCAGCGGATCACGCTCATCGTCCGCGCCCCGGCTCTCGGGGCACGCGCGGCGTCGCCTCGAGCAGCAGGATCGTCTTGGCGTTACGCCTCTCCTTGGCGAGATCGACCGGCGTGCGCCCGCTGGCGTCCCTAGCGAGAGGATCCGCGCCCATCTTCAGCAGGACCGCGGCGCTGTCACGCGCGCCGCTCGCCGCCGCCCGGTGAAGCGGGCTCTGTCCGCCGTCGTCGGTGGCGGCGATGTCCGCGCCACGTTCGAGGAGGAGCGCCACGGTATCCGCCTTGTTGTAGATGGCGGCACCGTGGAGCGGGGTGCTGCCCGCCGGTTCGCTCCGGGAAGTCACGTCGGCGCCGTGCCGCAGCAGCACCGCCACCATGGCGGCGGTGCCACGCGACGCCGCCTCGTGGAGGGGCATCTTGTACGCGCGCGCTGCGACGTTCGGCGACGCACCACGATCGAGCAGCAGCCCGACCATGTCGACGTGACGGCTCTCGATCGCCACGACGAGCGGCGTTTCGTCGGACGCGTCCTTCGCATTCGGATCCGCGCCGCGGTCGAGCAGCGCCGCGGCACTCTCCCTGTCGCCGCTCTTCGCCGCGACATGCAACGGCGTGCGACCGAACCGCGTTTTCGCGTTCACGTCGGCGCCGGCGGCAATCAGCATCCGGACCAGGTCGGGGCGACGTTTGTCGACCGCGAAGTGCAAGGCGGTATCCTGCGCGTGCCCCGTCGCGCTCAGGTCGGCGCCGCGCGCAACGAGCAGGACCACAACGTCGCGGTGGTCGTTACTCGCCGCGACCAGCGCTGGCGAGTCCCCGTTCCGGTCCCGTGCACCGACCTCAGCACCGTGCCGAAGCAGCACCTCGGCGATCTCGGCGTTGCCGCCGCGCGCCGCGTCGTGCAGCGTGGTCGTGCCCGAGTTGTCGGCGGCGCGCGGGTCCGCACCCCATGCCAGGAGGAGCGCCGCGGCGTCACGCCGTGCGCGCCGGACCGCGGCGTGGAGCGCCGTCGCGCCGTCGTCCGCGCGCCCACCGACGAAGGCACCGGCTTCTAGGAGTCGCTCCACCAGCGCGCGGTTTCCGCCCAGCGCGGCCCGCTGGAGCGGCGTCGCGCCGTTGTTATCGCGCGCGTTGACATCCGCCCCGCGTGCAAGGAGGAGCGCCACCAAGTCGGCCTTGTCGTTCGCGATTGCCCAGTGCAGCGCCGTCCAGCCGCTCGCGTCCCGCCCGTCCACCCGGCCACCCCTGTCGATCAGCAGCGCCGCGACCTGCGCGTGGCCTTGACCGGCGGCGCGGTGCAGCGGCGTGATGCCGTCCTTGTCGCGCGCCTCGACCTCGGCGCCCTGCGCGAGCAGGAGCTGCGCGACGTCGGCGTGACCGGCGGCTGTGGCGCGATGGAGGGCCGTCGCGCCCGTGGTGTTACGCTGGCGAGCGCTTTCCCCGAGCGCCAGTAGTAACTCGACCTCCTTCATGCTCCCTTGGCTCGAGGCTTCAAGCAGCTCCGTCTCCGGCGCCGGATGCCGCTGCTCCGTCTTGGGATGGATCGCCCCGAATCCCGCCCGCACCGGCCGCAGTTCGGCCGGCGCCACGAACGCACCGGGGGTAGTCAGGTGGTCGAGCACGAACTTCTGCAGCTGCTCCGGACTCGCCGTCAATACGGTCCGATCAGGCGGCACTTCCGGGGGCTTGTCGAGAAACCAGCCGCCCTTCGTCGTGCCGTGCGCGATCGCGGTCAGGTGGTCCTTCAGGTGGCGCTCCAGCCACTCCGGATCGAGCGCGCGGACCTTCAGCGTCGGTTCGATCTGGACGACCCACAGGAAGCTGTGGAGAGGAAGCAGATGATCCCGGTAATACTCGCTCGGCGCGCCGGCGAACCAGGCTGTCATGGGAACGAGATCGAGAAAGGTCGCGCCGTCGAGCCGTATTAGGTAAGCCTTGAAGTTTCCGATTGTTCCGTCGGCCTGCCTGATCGTCAGCCGGTACTCGGGCTTGTTCTCCCGCACCCGCGCGAACTCCCAGGCGTTTCCCGAGTCGGCCTGCGACCACGTGCCGAGGAGTGCCGGATCGAAGCGCACGTCCTTGTCGGTGTAGAGCGGGTGGACGGAGAAGACGCACGCCGCAAGCGCGGGGAGCAGCCACAAAGGCAGGAATCTAACGAGGCGCAAGATCGGCTTCGCTCGAGCGCCGCAATGCCGTTCGAACGGCGACGCGGCCACGCGCACAGCGTGGCCCGAACCCGCTTCGCCGCAGCTCACGGGAGGCTTACGGATCGCTTAGAGCCAGCCGCGCCCGGCGTCAACGCGCGATCAGCTCGGCCGGCACGCGCGGGATGGCGCGCAGCGTCCGGTCGAGCCAGGTCTTCGGACCCCGCCCGAGGATCTCCTCGCCGGGGTGGACGAGTTTCTCCAGCCGCCAGCGCCCGAGCACGTCGCCCGACCGCGCGCCGTAGACGCCCACGGAGAACGCAGTGTTGCGCTGCTTCGCGGTCAGATTCGGTATCCCCACGAAGAGCATTGCGCCGAAGAAATCGAGCAGGGTGATGCAGTGCAGCTCGCCGTGCACGACGACGACGCCTTCGGCACCGGCCCGCCCGGCCACGGCGAGCATTTCGGCGCGGTCCGGATCGGGCACGACCCCGTCCGCATGCGTCTGTGATGCGCCGACCCGCTGCGCGAGCGCCTCGAGCGACGCCTTATCCGCGTCCTCGGGCTCCGCGACGTCGTAGCCCCGCCAGTCCGCGAGGAATCGCCGCGTGATCTCCCGCAGCTCCGCGCGCAGGACTTCGTCGCTCGGGTTCGCCGGACAGCCCTCGCTCCGGAAGGCCGGCGGCAGCAGCCGGAGGCGGCGGACGTTGCCCCAGCGCCCGGCCGCCGGCACCGCGGTCGTCGGACCCCACGGCAGGCGGTCGAGCCGCGCGACGACGATCGCGGCGAACAGGCGGCCGTACTCCGCGATCGCCTTGCGCAGCAGGTCCGCGTCGAGGGCCGCGAACTCCCCCACCGCGATACAGACCGGCGTGCCCGCGTCGGCGCTGCGGAGGAACGGCTCGAGGACGATCGCATCTTCGAACACGATACGGTCGCCGACCGATACGGACAGCAATGCGCTCGCGGCAACGCACGTATCGGGTCTCGATTCCTCCAGATCCGCGGCCATCAGCCCGATGTCGAGAACGTCGAGCCGCACCTGTGGCGCGTCCGGCCATGGTCGGGCATCCGGTCCCGGCGCGCGCACTGCCAGCTGAGACCGGATCTCGTCGGCAAGCGGATAGTCGAGAAAGACCTGTCGGAGCTGCACGCCCCGCTCCCGGACCCACCGCGGGAGTTGCGCGGTCAAGGGGAGGACGAGCAGGCTCGCCACGAACTGCTCGCTTCCCGGCGGCGGCGGATTTCCGGTGGCGATGCTCGACGCGACGACCGCCGCGCCTAGGAGGCCCTTCGCGATTTCGCCGGCGGCGGTCCGGTAGCTCTGAAGGTGCCGCTGCTCGAGCACACCGTCCTCGCCGTCGCGCGTCAACTGCGTGACGACGACGGTGAACGGCGCCTCCGGGTCGATCGCGTCCGCGGGCAATTCCCGCGCCGGAACGAGGGCGACCCGGTCCTTCGGATCGGTGCCCGCCTTGAACGTCGCGCAGCCGCCGGTGAAAGACGCGGCGGCCGGGATCAGCGCAACCGCGACCACGACGCGCGCCCGGCGCCTCAGGTCTGCGCGCGCGGGGCGCGCGGTCGCGGGCTCAGGCATGCGACGCGCGCGCCTTCTTGCGGCGATCGATCTCGCGCCAGAGCCCGCGGAAGACCCGGCGCGAAATCTGATCGGCGGAGGATTCCTGAGCGGGCCGCCCGCGCACCCCGCCCCGGCGCCTCCTGTACTGCCTGTCGAAGTGATGACCAAGCTCGTGGAACAGCACGATGTATGCGAACCAGAGATCGAGCTCGGAGCTCTCGTTCCAGTAGACCTGCCAGCCTCTTTGCGTCTGGGCGACGGTCGCGCCGTACCGGCGCATCGACCGGCGCTCGTAGTCGGCCAGGTGCCTGGGTTCCCACGTCCGCGGCACCGAGTAGACGACGATCGCGCGCTCGTCAGGCCAGTACGCCGCGTACGGCTGGCCGACGGCGCCTTCGCGGGCCCGCAGCTCGACGCGCCGCAGCCCGACCACGTACTCGAGCGGAACGAGCAGCAGCAGTGCTTCAACCAACTCCTTTGGCACCGGGTGGATGTCTCCCGGGCGCGGCCGGCGCTCGATGACCCGCGCGAACTCGAACTCGCCCACGCGTTCGGCGTAGACGCGCGGCGGCAGGGTGTGACGGGTGCGAGACATCAGGCGCGGGGATCAAGCGAGTCTGTTGTAGGCGCCCGCCGCAGCTACCGGCGCGCGCCGTAACCCCGCAGCTCGTCAAGAACCTTCGGAAATTCCCTCGAGTTCTGATTCACGCCGGATGACCCCGTGCACATCCCGACGTAGCCACGATCGTTGACGAAAAAGATGTAATCGTGGCCGGCGATGAGACAGATGCTGCAGTTCCCGATTGCGCACACGGGATCGATCACCGTATCGATCTTCCTGCGGCCTTGCTTGAACGATTCGATGACCTCGAACCGCGCCTCCACGTGAGTGTCCACGAGCCGCGTCTCGGTCACGCGTGCGAAGAACACCGCCTCGGCCGAGCGGAACAAGACCTCCCGGGACTTCTCGCGGCAACTGCACGCCGCGGCATTGCCTGCGACAAGCGAGATTCCAACGCCAACGACAAGAGCGTGTATTGCGCCCGTGAATCCCCGAGTGGGACTGCTTCTTGCAGACATCGTCGCTCCTGTCACGGCCGGTTCATTTCGGGGCCAGCGATCGGGCATCCCGCCGGGCTCGCCACCTTCTTCTTCTCGACGATGGCCGCCGCGTGCTTCGCGAGGTAGTGCGCGATCGTCTCAACGCGGATCTTCACCGACCCCGCCGGCTTGGTCGAGTCCAGGTCCTGGAAGGAGAAGAACAGCGTCCCCGAGCGCTCGACGATCGCCTGCACCGGCGAGTAGGTCGGCTGGTCCATGCCGCACTCGTAGCTCGACAGGCGCACCACGCAGGCGATCCACGGCATGCGCGCGGCGTACTTTGCGCCCCACAAGATCTCATTCGTGTTCGCGCTGTAGGAGGACGGCCACACGTCGCGGATGTCAAACGGCGAGCGGATGTACCCCGCCGCGATGTCCGGGCCGAACATCCAGGCGAGCAGATCCTCGTCGGTCGGCAGGTATTGCGCCCACAGCACCGGGTAGCCGTGGGCCTGCAGGTCCACCTCGATCTCGTGGCCGATGCCCGGGTCCATGTGGTAGGGCCGCGCCAACACCAGGATGCACGGCTTGCCCTCCCGCGCGCACCACTCGAGGATCTCGCGCCCCTTTGCGCGCAGGCGCCGGTCGTACGCCTCGAGCGCCCGGAAGCCTGCGTCCACCGCGCGCTTCGTCTCCTCGAGCGTGAGCCCGGGGATCACGTCCTTCAGCCCGCCGAAGAGCTGCTTCGGCACCACCGGCGGGTCGCCGAGCGACACGAGCGGCGCGACGTAGCGCACGCCGGCCTCCGCGAACGCGTCGCGCTCCTTGATGAAGCCGGCCTTGATGTTTTCCGGCGCAGCCATCACGCGCGGGCACGAGAGCGAGGCCATGATGTGCCCGTTCAGGCAGGAGGGCAGCGTGTAGACCATCGGCGAGAACAGGATGTCGATCTTACGCTTCGTCCGGGCGAGCAGCTCGCCGTAGTGCCCCGACATGCACTTCACCGGGTAGCAGCAGTCCACGGTGCCGCGCCCCTTGGCGAACTCGCGCGCCTGGTCCTCCGAGGTGTCGGAGGAGAACTCGATGCGCCGCGCCTCGATGCCGAGCGCCTCGAGGAAGCCGATCCAGAACTGGTGCGTGGACCAGAGGTTGAGCACGCGCGGGATCCCGACGCGCAGCTTCGCGCGCGCCTGCACCGCCGCCCCCGCTTCCGGCGCCTCAGACTTCGGCTTGAACGTCAGCCCGAGCGCGCTTGAAGGCGCTGTCTCGAACCAGCTCAGCAACGTTCGGGTAGGCATGCTTGGCCTCCTCCAGCTTCGCCTTCACCACCTTCATCTCGTTCACGTCCTCGACCAGCCCCTTCGGGCAGGAGTTGCCGCTGATCACGCGCTCCCAGCCCGCCGCGAGCGGCACCTTGCTCCAAGCGCGGCCCGCCGCGGCGGGGATGCGCACGTCGATGAACGTGCGCCGGCAGTTCACCGCGCACCAGTTGCAGGTGGTGTGCTCGTTGGTCGTGGCGACGTAGTCGAGCGACTCGATCAGCTCGAAGCCGCGGAAGCGCGTCGGCGCCCCGCCGCGCGCCCAGTCGAGCGCGCACAACGCGGCGCCGATCGCCCCGGCCTCGCCCGAGTACGGGTGCACCACGATCTCGGCGTCGGGCACCTTGCCGCGGATGAAGTCCACCTGCGCCTTCACCACCGCGAGGTTGCGGTGCGTCCCGCCCTGGAGCACGAACTTGCGTCCCGCCGCCGCGAGGTTCTGCAGCTGCCCGGCGTACACCCACACGTTGAGCGGCAGCACCGCGGCGAGCGAGGCCATGATCTCGTCGCTCGACCAGCCCTTGCGCTGCTGGTTCACGATGTCCGACTGCAGGAACACGCCGCAGCCCATCGCGAGCGCCGGGATCGCGCGCGCCTGGAAGGCGCGGCCGGCGTACTCGTCGAGCGGCACCTGGTAGCGCTCGGCCACGCCCTGCAGGAACGCACCGTTCCCCGACGAGCACTGCGAGTTGAGGCGGAAGTCGGCGACCGTGCCCTGGCGCAGCAGCATGATCTTCACGTCGCACCCGCCGACGTCGCAGATCACGTCCGCATCGGGGAAGTAGCGCAGTGCCGCGGTGGCGTGCGCCACGGTCTCGACGACGCCGACGTCCGCCCCGACGATGTCCCGGAGGAGATCCTTGCCGTAGCCGGTGACGCCGAGCGCGGCGATGCGCTCGAAGCCCGCGCCGCGGATCTCGCGCATGATCGCCTTCGCGTCCTCGATCGGGTTGCCGTTCGACTGCGCGTAGCAGCTCGCGCGCAGCTCGCCCTCGGGCGACAGCACCACCGCCTTCGCGGTCGTGCTGCCGAAGTCGCAACCGACCATCACGGCCTGCACGTGATGCTCGGGGCCCGGCGTCGCCAGCGTCGCGCGCGGCTCGCCGTAGCACCGGAGGAAGCGTTCGAGCTCGGCGGGGTCGGTCGCGAGGCCCCTCGCCCCTTCGCGCGCCTTCTGCTCGTGCTGGCCTTCCTCGATCCACCAGCGCAGCTTCGCGGTCCCGGCGTAGACGCCCGCCGTCTCGTCGCGGCCGATCGCGATGCAGCCGATGCACGCGTAGTAGAGCGCCTCCGCGGGCACCTGGACGAGCGCCTCCGGGGACGCGCCGGCGGGCGGCTCGACCTTCCGCTCGCGCCAGAGCTTGGCGAGGTGGTGCCGCCACGCCTCCTGCAGGCCGGCAAAGAAGAGGTTCGGGCCGCCCAGGAGCAGCACGCGCGGGCTGGGGGTGTTGCCCTTGGTGAGCGTCGCGAGGTTCTGGTACACGACTGCCTCGAAGAGGCTCGCGATGATCTCTTCCACCGGCACGCCGCTCTTCACGAGCGTGTTGGCGTCGGCCTCGGCGAAGATCCCGCACTTCGAGCTGATCTTATGCAGGTCGAGCCCCGCGTAGCGCATGGCCGCGAGCCGGTCGGGCGCGATCTGCAGCTTGCGCGCCGTTTTCTCAATGAACGTGCCGGTGCCACCGCTGCACGCCGACTGCATGTAGACCTGCTTCGACTTGCCGTCGCCGCTCGGGGTGAAAAACAGCGTCTTCATGTCCTCGCCGCCGATCTCGGAGACGAAGTTCACCTCCGGGTGCAGCTTCTCCACCGCCGCGGACACCGCCACGACCTCCTGGACGAACTTGCCGCCGACGAGCGGCGCGATCAGCCCGGCGCCGGAGCCGGTAAGGATGACGCGGTCGCGTCCGGGCTCGAGGCCGCACTCGGCCTCCATGCGGCCGAGGAACTCCAGCACCATCTCGGCCTGCTTCGTGTTGTGGCGCTTGTAGTCCTGCCAGAGCGGCGCGCCGCCCTCGTCAGCGAGCGCCTTGACGGTGGTCGATCCGACGTCCAGCCCGACGATCTTCATTGCCGCCTCTGCAGGCCGACGTGGAGCGCAAGGTTCGCCGCGGTGCCGGCGACACCGCGGCGCGGCACGCGCCAGGTGGCGCGGGCGAGCTCGGGCCGCGCCTCGACCGCCGCACGCACCTGCTCGTGCGACATGCCGATGCGCTCGAGCACGCCCTCGTACTCGCGCGCCGCACGCTTCTTCGCCTCGGTGAGGATCATCTGGCAGCGTGAGAGCGCGTGCACCTCGGCGTCGCCCTTGATCTCGAGCGGCGCGTAGAGGAGGTCGGGGTACTTGCCGGTCACCCCGGCCATCGCACCGACGCTCATCGTGTTCGGCATGCACGAGTACGGCGACAGCTCGCAGGTCATGTGCGCCTTCTTGTGGTGGTACGCCCAGAGCGCCTTGCCGACCAGCATGTCGCCCTCGCCGCCATTCAGCCGCGCGTTGTAGTAGGGCGCGGCGAGTCGCCGAAGCTCGTACTGGTCGGGCAGCGCGTGCGGCACGTCGGCGAGCGCATGGCGCATGCGGTCGTAAGTCCATCGCAGCAGCCCCTGGCCGGCGCGAATGCCGGCGTACTTGAGCCGTGCCCCGCGGTCGATGCCGATGCGCTCCTCGAAGTCCTGGCCGGCGAGCCGCATCAGGTAGTCGAGCCAGACCGTGATCGCCGCCGGGTAGACCTCGGCGCCCTCGGTCTCGAGCCAGCGGTGGATGTTGTGGTTCGGCTCGCCCTCCACCGTCTGCAGGTAGAACTCGCCGGTGATCTTCACCAGCGGTTTCACGCGCAGGCGATCGACCTCGATCGCGTCGTAGCGGCGGCGCACTTCGCGCATCGCGTTCGCGAAGTAGCGCGTGGCGACGTGCCACGCGAGCGCGCCCCACTTCGCGCCGCGGCGCGGGCGCTTGCGGAACGCCTCGTGCAGGTATTCGACCGCATCGCGTGTGACCCGCTCGGTCTCGCCGGGATTGATCTCGTAGGGGCGCGTCTGGTATTCGAAGTCCTGGATCGCGTCGGCGAGCACCACCGCCCAGACCGCGCCGAGCGTGAACGGGAGGTTGAGCTCGAGGCCCCCGCCCTGCGCCGGACCCTGGTCGAGCCCGTCCTGGCCGAGCAGGAACATGCGGAACGACTCGAGCCCGACGTTGCGCAGCGCGAGCTCGTAGCTCTGGTGGTACTGGCCGAAGCGGCACGCACCGCACGAGCCGGCGGTGACGTACACGTAGTCGTCCGCGACTCGTTGTGTGCCGACGCGCTTCGCCTCGTCACGCAGGAAGTTGGCGAGGTTGCCGGTGGTGAAGCTCGTCGGGCAGCACTGGCCGATGTCGGCCACTTCGCGGCCGGTGAGGAGGTCCGCGCGCGTGGCGGTCGGCAGGACGCGCGTCCGGTAGCCGAGGTTCTCCATCGCGCCCTGGACGAGGCGCTCGGCGCGCCAGTGCAGGCCGCCGAAGAGGATCGTCACGTTGTCGCGCTCGGCGCGGGTGAACGGCCGCGGCTTGTAGGCGCGGTAGTGGCCCGGGGACCCGTCCGGCATGCGGGCGGGGAGCGGCGGCGGGCGGCCCGGGCTTCGCGAAGGGGCCGTTTCAGTCACGACCCGCACTTTTTGCAGTGCGGCAGCGCCGCGGCCGGGAGTTTCATTGATGTTCATGGCCGTCCTCCTTGTGAAGCGTCCGTCCCTACCGCGCTGCGGCCAAGCTGGGCAACATGGTGCTGAGCCACGGCAAGAACGTGACCGCGACCAGCGCAACCGCGAGCGCGCCGACGAGCGGCAGCACCGCGCGGAACACCTCCACGATCGGCTTGTTGAACCGGTACGAGGCGAAGAAGAGATTCATGCCGACCGGCGGCGTCAGATAGCCCAGTTCGAGGTTCGCGAGAAAGACGATGCCGAGGTGCACCGGGTGGATGCCGTACGCAACGCCGAGCGGCGTCACCAGCGGCGCGAGCACCACGATCGCGGTGTAGATGTCCATCACGCAACCGGCCGCGAGCAGCACCGCGTTCAGCGCGAGCAGGAACGCCCACGGGCTCGCGATCGCCCCCCGCACCCACTCGACGAGCCGGTCCGGCACCTCCGCATCCACCAGGTAGTTAGTGAGCCCGAGCGCGACGCCGAGCACGAGCAGGATCCCGCCGATCAGCAGGCCGCATTCCGCGACGACGCGCGGCAGGTCGCGCGCGAGCGACAGGTCGCGGTGCACCGCCGCGACGATCACGAACGCGTAGAGCGCCGTCACCGCCGCGGCCTCCACCGGCGTCGCGAGCCCGCTCGCGAGCGCGAGGACCGGCACGACCGGCAGGCTGAGCTCCCACTTCGCCGCAAGCGCCGCGGCCCGCACGCGCGGCCACGAGAGCTCGGCCCGCGGCTTCACCGCGCGCGGCCGCCGCCGCACGCCCCACGCCGCGACGATCGCGAGCATCAGCGCCGCGGGCAGCAGTCCGCCGAGAAACATGTCCTCGATGCTCACCCGAGCGACGATCGCGTAGAGCAGCAGCGGCAGTGCCGGCATCAGGAGGACGCCCGGCAGCCCGGCGCCGGTGACGAGCGCGAGCGCGTCCTTCGGCCGGTAGCCGGCCGCGCCGAGGAGCGGCATCACCAGCCCGCCGAGGGCGAGGATCGTCACCCCCGAAGCGCCGGTGAAGCAGGTGAAGAAGGTGCACGCGAGCACGGTGGCGAGCGCGGCGCCGCCGCGCAGGCGCCCGAACAGCGCGTCGAACAGCTCGACCAGCCGCGCCGGCGCGCGGCTCTCGGCGAGGAGATAGCCCGCGAGCGTGAACATCGGGATGGCCGGCAGCGACGGGTTGATCACCAGGCTGTAGTGGTTGACCGCGACCGCCGCCGCCGGCACGCCCGCGCCCTGCAGCAGGAAGAGCGCCGCGCCGCCGATCGCGACGAAGAGCGGCGCCCCGAGCGCGGTCGCGACGGCGAGCGCGACGAGCGCGAGGACCGGGTCGGGCGGCGCGGTGCGCAGCCACGCGACGAGCGCGACGGCGCCGGCGAGCGCCGCGGCGCGACCGAACGCCGTCGGCGCCGCGCGCCAGGCGAGCCGCAGCGCGATCAGCGCGAACCCGATCGGCAGCGGCGATTGCGCGACCCAGACTGGCAGGCCGTACACCAGCACCGCACCCGCCGCCCGCTCGGTCGCCATGAAATCGAGCACGGCAAGCGCGAGCAGGCCGGTGACCGCCGCGGCGAGCGCGCCGCTCGCGAAGCGCGCGGCCGGCGCGGCAGGCCCGGCGATGAAGCCCGACAGCGCGAGCGTGAGCAGCCGCTCCTCGCGCGCGGCGACAGCGGCGCCGATCATCCCGACGGCCAGCGTAAGATGCTGGACGATCGTCCCGGCGCCCTCGATGCCGACGTGCAGGGTCGCTCGCAGCGCGACCTCGACGAGCGGGACGAGCACCGCGCCGGCGAGCGCTGCCGCGAGCAGGCCGTCCTCGATCGCCGCGAGCGCGCGCGTCGCGCGCCCGGGCCGCGGCGCCGGGACCGCCGGCATCGTCATCGCGTCCGCGCCCGTCGCGGTCACTTCCCCGCGCTCCGGTAGTCGGCGAGGATCTGCTGCACGCGGTCGAAGGTCTCCGCCGGTACCATCGCGCCGCGCACCTGCGGCCACGCCTGCTCCGCGACCGTGCGCCACGCGCGCTCGATCTCCGGCGTGAGCGGCTGCACGGAGAGGCCGCGGGCCTGCATGGCGCGGATCGACTCGTCGTCCTGCGCCGCGCGATGGGCGCGCAGCTGCGCACCGGCTTTCTGCCCGGAGGCGACGATCGCGTCGCGCGCGGCGGGCGACAGGGCGTCGAACGTCGCGCGACGCATCACCGTCGCCCCGACGATCGGCACCCACTTCACCGGCAGCATGTGCCGCGTCACCCGGTCGAACTGGCCGACCAGCGCCCAGAGCGGCGCGACCGGAACCGCGTCGATCATCCCGGTCTCGAGCCCGGGGAGGATGTCGGTGATCGGCAGCGGCACCGGCTGGTAGCCGAGCGACTTCATGAGCCCGATCTGCGCGCTGTCGCCGGCCCACACGAAGATGCGCGCGCGCTTGTACTCGTCCGGCAGCGCGATGCGCTCCCTGGTGAAGAACTGCACCCAGCCCGCCTCGCCCCAGAACAGCACCGCGAACCCCTTCGCCGCGAGCTTCGCCTCGAGGTCGGGCGCGAGCCGCTCGCGCACGTGGTCCACCTCCTCCCACGAGCGGAACATCATCGGCATGAACTGCAGCGCAGCGACCGACGGATCGATCTCGCTCAGGCCCACGACCGTGAGCATCGAGCCGTCGAGCTGCCCGACGCGCATGCGGCGCACGGTGTCGGCCTCGGTGCCCTGCACGCTGTCGGTGTAGACGATCGCGCGCCCCCGGCCGCCGGTCGCGGCGCGGTACGCCTCGCCGGTCTCCTGCAGGACGCGGTGGTAGATCGAGCCCTTGGGCCCGACGGTCGCGATCTTGAGGACCGCGGGATCGGCGGCGTTCGCGGCGCCCGCGGCGGCGAGGGCGGCGACGAGCAGACAGGCGGCGATCGGGCGCATGGCGGTCACTCCGCGAAGACGAGGTCGATCCGGGCGAGCAGCCAGCGCGCGCGCCGCTGCATCACGAGATTGGCGAGCCGCCACTCCGGGCGCTTGCCGGCATCGATCGCGAGCGCCTGCCGGAGCAGCGACTGGTATTCGCCGCGGTCGCGGCGTGCGACCGCGATCGCCTCCGCCGCCGCAACGTAAGGCGCGGCCTGCAGCCCGCCCGAGAGCTCGACCGCACGCGCGAAGTGCCGCTCGGCGCGCGCGACTGCGTCCGGCGCGGCGTTTGGGCGGTTGAGCTCGTAGCCGACGAGGAACCCGCGCAGCGTGCCGTGGTCCCAGTCCGCGTCGAGCGCGGCGGCGCGCATCACGAGCGCGTCGACGACCGGCAGGCCGGCGAGGGTCGCGGGGTCGTCCTTGCTGAGCGAGATCGCGGCCGCCCACGCGATCGCGGTCCAGTAGAGCAGCGGCACATCGGCAGGGGTCGTTGCAGCGAGCGCCTCCCCCGGCTCGGCCCGCAGCGCCTCCAGCGCGACCGGGGTCCCGAACCCGAGGCCGCGCAGGCCGTAGTCGCGCGCCCGGAGGTACATGCGCCGCGCCCGCGCGCGCTGCGCGTAGGCGGCGCCGACGCTCGACTCCTCGACCTCGTCGGCCGGCACTTGGATGAAGACGTAGGCGTACTGGGTGAACCCGCGCGACGCGGCGAGCAGCAGTCCGCGGTGGTCGGGAACGGTGGCGAGCAGCGACTCGATCGTCTTGAGGCCGAACGGCGTCGCGGCGCCAACGAACTCGATGTCGTCGTCGGCGGCATAGACGTCGCCGCCGCCGGCGAGCGCGTCGGCGATCGATCCGGCCGCGTACTGCTTGATCGAGCAGGCCGAAGTTAGCGCGATCGCGACCGCGGCGAGTGCGGCACGACGAAGGATGGCAGGTGCGGCGAGAGACATGGCGCCATCGTCGCAACGCGGGCCTGAACGGCTGCCCACACATCCCTGACAGATCGCTTACCGCCGGCGCCCGGGCCGCCCGTCCGGACGCCTGGGCTAGAATCCGCCGCTCCCACCCCCGGCGAGAACACGACGTGAACCAATCCCAGCAGGGCGCCCCGAAGGCCATCCTCACGACGCGCGACACGGTCGCGATCATCGTCGGCCTCGTCATCGGCGCGGGCATCTTCCGCTTCCCGCCGCTGGTGGCGGCGAACAGCCCCGACGAGGCGGCGTTCTACCTGCTGTGGATCCTCGGCGGCGCGATCTCGCTCGTCGGCGCGCTCTGTTACGCCGAGCTCGCCACCGCCTACCCGAGCGCGGGCGGCGACTACCACTTCATCCAGCGCGCGTTCGGCCGCACGCTCTCGTTCCTCTTCGGCTGGGCCCGCCTCGCGGTGATCACCACCGGGGCGATCGCGCTGCTCGGCTACACCTTCGGCGACTACGCCTCGACCCTGCTGCGTCTCGGGCCGAACTCGTCGGCGATCTACGCGGCGCTTGCGGTGCTCGCCCTGACCGCGGTCAATCTGCTCGGCATCCGCGAGACCAAGGGCACGCAGAACGTGCTCACTTCGCTCCTCGTGCTCGGCGTGATCGCGGTGATCGTGACCGGCCTGCTGCTGGTCGCGCCCGCGCCGGCCCCGGCCGCCCCGGCGGCGGCAAGACCCTGGACGGCCGCGCCGTTCGCGATGCTGTTCATCCTGTTCACCTACAGCGGCTGGAACGAGGCGGCGTACGTGTCCGCGGAGCTCAAGGAGCGCCGCAGCATGGTGATCGCGCTCGCGCTGTCGCTCGCGCTCGTCACCGTCCTCTACCTCGCGATCAACTACGCCTACGTCCGCGGGCTCGGGTTCCAGGGCGTGGCGAAGAGCGAGACGGTCGCCGCCGACCTGATGAAGCTCCACTTCGGCGCGACCGGCGCCAACATCATCAGCGCAATCGTCTGCCTTGCCGCGCTGACGTCGATCAACGCCACGATCATCGCCGGCGCGCGCTCGAACTACGCGCTCGGGCGCGACTGGCCGCTGTTCGGGTGGATGGGGCGCTGGGACGACCGCACCGACGCGCCGCGCAATTCGCTCTACGTGCAGGGCGCCTTCGCGCTCGCACTCGTCGTCGCGGGCGCGTTCACCGACCAGGTGAAGACCATGATCGAGTACACGTCGCCGGTGTTCTGGTTTTTCTTCATGATGACCGGCATCGGGCTCTTCGTGCTGCGCGCGCGCGATCCCGCGACGCCGCGCCCGTTCAAGGTACCGCTCTATCCGCTGACGCCGGTGATCTTCGTCGCCACCTGCGCGTACCTGCTCTACTCGAGCCTCGCGTACGTGAAGGGCGGGGCCTGGGCGGGCGTGGCGGTGCTGGCGATCGGGCTCGTGCTGCTCCTCGCCGGCGGCGGACGCCGCGCGACCGCTGCCGGGAGGCCCTGATGGACCGCCGCGCCTTCCTCCTCGCCGCCACCGCGCTGGCCGCGGCGCGGCCGCTCGGTGCGCAGCCCGCGCGGAAGCTCGAGCCCTACCAGTACCCGCGCGAGCTCGACGTGCCCTACGTTCCGACGCGGGTGAGCGTCGTCGAGGAAATGCTGCGCATGGCGGAGGTGAAGCCGACCGACGTCGTGTACGACCTCGGCTGCGGCGACGGTCGGATCGTGATCATGGCGGCGCAGAAGTTCGGCGCCCGCGGCGTCGGCATCGACATCGACCCGAAGCGGATCGAGGAGGCGCGCGCGAACGCCGCGAAGACCGGCGTCGCCGACCGCGCGGAGTTCCGGCTCGGGGATCTCTTCAAGGCCGACATCCGCGCGGCGACGGTGGTGACGCTCTACCTGCTGCCCGAGGTCAACGTGCGGCTCAAGCCGAAGCTCCTGAGCGAGCTCGCGCCCGGGACGCGCGTGGTCTCGCACGACTTCTCGATGGGCGACGACTGGCGCCCGCAGCGCGTGCTGCGGCTGGACAACGACACGCTCTATCTCTGGACGGTCCCGGCGCGGTAGCCGCCGGCCCCTTCGATTACTTCTCGCTCGCCGCCTTCAGGTTGGCGAGGCCCGATTCGAAGTACCCGCCGACCATGCCGTCCATGCTCACAAAGACGCTCATGAGCTTGGAGACGAAGGTGTTCGGGCCGTACATCGCCCAGGTCACGGTGGTGCCGTCGCCCGCGCTCACCAAGGTGAACTCCGCGAAGTTGTGCGCCTCGAACGGCTGCAGGAAGTCGAGTTTGATCTTGACCCGGGACGGCGGCACCGCGTCGACGATCTCCATTCGCCCGGCACCGACCTCGCGGTTGCCCTCCCAAGCGTAGACCGCCCCGGTGCCGCTCGCGGCGCCGGCGTGGGTGCGCTTCATCGCCGGGTCGAGCTTCTCCCACGGCGACCACGCGCCCCAGCCGCGAAAGTCGCTGATGAGGGGGTAGATCTTCTCCGCCGGCGCCTTGATGCTCGCGGTGCGCTGGACGCGGAAGGTGTCGGGCTTCGTGGCCGCGTAGATGAGCAGCGCGGCGACCACGATGACGAGGACGATCGCGATCTTCTTCAGCATCGTCCGCGCCCTCACTGCACGACGTTGATCATCCAGCCCACGCCGAAGCGGTCGGTGAGCATGCCGAAGCGCGGCGACCAGAAGGTCTTCCCGAGCGGCATCTGCACCTCGCCGCCGTCGGCGAGCGCGTTGAAGTACCGGTCGGCGTCGGCCTCCTTTGCGACCGCGAGCGATAGCGAAAAGCCCTTGAAGTTCGTCTTCCCGTCGGTGCAGCCGTCGGAGGCCATGACCACCGTGTCGCCGATGCGGAAGGAGGTGTGCATGATCTTGTCGTCGAAGTTGGGCGGCACCATCCCGGGCGGCGGCGGATCGGGGCTCTCCTTGAAGCGCATCAGCATCTCGACCTTGGCGCCGAGCGCCTTCCTGTAGAACTCGACCGCCTCCTCGCAGCGGCCGTCGAAGAAGAGATAGGACTGCACGTGCATGGCGGTTTCCTCCTGATGATGGCGCGATTCTCGCCGCGCCTGACGTAGTCGAACGGGACGCCCCGGATTCGACGTCACCCGCCGCTCAGCGCCTGCACGATCACGACCTCGTCGGTGGGGCGGAGCGGCTGCGCGAGGTCGAACACCTGGTCGCCGTTGACGAAGAAGCGGACGTGGCGCCGCATCCGCTCCTGCTCGTCGACCATGCGGAACCGGATGCCGGGAAACTGGCGGTCGAGCTCCGCGAGGACGGCGGCGAGCGTCGCCCCGCCCGCCTCGACCTCGCGCGTCGCGGTGTACGAGAGCAGCGGGGTCGGGATCAGCACCTTCACGCGAGCGCCGCGGCCTCGACCGCGTAGATCTCGGGCAGGTGGCGGGCGATGCAGGTCCACCTGCGGCCCTCGTCGCGGCTCGCCCACAGCTCGCCGCTCGTCGTGCCGAAGTACAGCCCCACCGGGTCCTGGCCGTCCCCGCTCATCGCCTGGCGCTTGACCGTCCACCACGCCTGCTTGCGCGGCAGCCCGGCGTCGAGCCGCTGCCAGGTCCGCCCGCCGTTCCGCGTCACGTAGGCCGCGGGAATCCCGTCCGGGCTCACGCGCGGCCAGACGGTGGAGCCGTCCATCGGGAAGACCCAAGCGGTCCGGTCGTCGCGCGGGTGCAGCACCAGCGGAAAACCGATGTCGCCAACCCGCTTCGGCATCGACTTCCCGATCCGCACCCACGTGTCGGACGGGCGGTCGAGGCGGTAGATGCCGCAGTGGTTCTGCTGGTACAGCCGGTCGGGGTTGCTCGGGCAGAGCCGCACGCAGTGGGGGTCGTGGAACGCCACCTCGTTGCGGTCGAACCCCTCGACCACTTCGAGCCCGTTCACCAGCGGCGCGAAGGTGCGGCCCCCGTCGCGCGACTCGTGCACGCCGCCGCCCGACATGGCGAAGTACAGGTGCTTCGGGTCGCGCGGGTCGACGATGATCGAGTGCAGCTTCGGCCCGTCCGGCGTGCCGTCCTGGACGGTGCCCATCCACTTCCGGTACTGCGGGTCGTCGTTGATCATCGAGTGCGGCCGCCACGTGCGCCCGCCGTCCTCGGAGCGGAAGAGCCCCTGCGGCGAGGTGCCCGCGTACCAGACGTCCGGCTCGTTCGCCTGCGCCGGCGTGAGCCAGAAGGTGTGGTCGACCGCGCGTCCCTGCTCGCCCTCCGGCGCCTTCGCGAACGCCGGCGGCTGCGCGGCCTCCTTCCAGGTGCGGCCGAGGTCGGTGGAGCGGAAGACCGTCGGCCCGAGGTGGCCGGTCTTCGCCGCCGCAAGCAGGGTGCGCCCGTCGCGCGGGTCGAGGACGAGATGGCTGATGATGTGGCCGAGGAAATGCGGTCCGTCGGCGCGCCAGCTCCGCCGCGCACCGTCGCCGTGATAGAGCCACGCGCCCTTGCGCGTCGCGACGAGGATCACGACGCGGCGCGCGGCGGTCCTGGCGCGCGCCGCCGCCTTCGTGCCCGCTTTCTTCGCAGTCTTCGCCATTACTCGACCCTCCCGGTCTCGAATCCCTCGATCGGCCGCACCTCGATGCCCCACCCCACGCGCTCGCCGAGGTGCGCGGCGGGATGCTTCGAGGCGACCCGGATGGCCTCGTTCAGGTCGCGCGCCTCGATGATGAAGAAGCCGCCGACCAGTTCCTTCGTCTCGGCGAACGGGCCGTCGGTCACCACCGGCCGGCCCTGGCGCGGCCGCACGCTCACGCTCGCGCGCGAGGCGCCGAGCGACGCCTGCAGGACGAGATGCCCGCTCGCGCGCAGGTCGGCATCGTAGCGCGGGCACTGGCTGACGATCGCGTCGAGCTCGGGCTTGGACAGCGCCTCGAACGCCCGCTCGTCGTAGTAGGCGAGGCAGAGATACTTCACGGCGCGTCCTTGCCGTCGTAGGTCCAGACCGGCCGCACCTCGACGCAGCCGAGGCGCGCCGGCGGGATCTTCGCCGCGAGCGCGAGCGCCTCGTCGACGTCCTTCGCGTCGATCAGGTAGAAGCCGCCGAGCTGCTCCTTCGTCTCGGCGAAGGGCCCGTCGGTGACCGAGACCTTGCCGTCGCCGAAGCGCAGCGTGCGCGCGGCGCGGGTCGGCTGGAGGCGCTCGCACGCGACGAACTTGCCGTCGCGCGCGAGCTGCTCGTCAAAGGCGACGCACTCGCCCGCGATCGCCTCGACCGTCTCCGGCGGCATCGCGGCGATGCGGCGCTCCTCGTTATAGATGAGGCAGAGGTACTTCACCGCTTGCCCCGCGGCAGCTCGACGAGCACCTTGAAGCCGCCCCAGAACATGCGCTTGCCGTCGAACGGCATCGCCTTGGGATCCATCATCGGCTTCAGGCGCGCGTCCTTGAAGACCTTGGCGTTGACGCGGTCGCGATGGGCGCGCGACTTGTACACGATGTAGGCGAACACCACGGTCTCGCCCGCCTTGAGCTTCACGCTCTGCGGGAACGAGGTGCGCTTGCCGGGCTTCACGTCGTCGGCGACGCTCTCGACATAGGCGAGCGCGCCGTGCTCGCGCCAGACCTTGCCGGCGAGCCGCGCCATGCGCCGGTAGGCCTCCAGCTTGCGCTTCGGCACCGGCACGACGAATCCGTCCACGTACGCCATGCGACCTTCTCCTTCCACTGCGTTGGGGGCGTGTCGGCCCGCGGCGATCGGGTCAGCCGCGCCGGGCTGCCTCGATCGCCGCGATGTCGATCTTTCCCATCTGCATCATCGCCTCGAACGCGCGCTTGGCCGCGGCACGATCGGGGTCGGCGATTGCGGCAGTGAGCGCGCGTGGCGTGATCTGCCACGACAGGCCCCACTTGTCCCTGCACCAGCCGCAGGCGCTCTCCTCGCCGCCGTTGCCCACGACCGCGTTCCACAGGCGGTCGGTTTCGGCCTGGTCGTCGGTCGCGACCTGGAACGAGAAAGCCTCGTTGTGCTTGAACGCCGGACCACCGTTCAGGCCGAGACAAGGGATGCCGATGACGGTGAACTCGACCGTCAGCACGTCGCCCTGCTTGCCCGAGGGATAATCGGCGGGCGCGCGATACACCTTTCCCACCGCGCTGTCCGGGAACGTCTCGGCGTAGAACCTTGCGGCGTCCAGCGCGGTGCCGTCGTACCAGAGACAGATCGTGTTCTTGGGGGCCATGGTCGTTCTCCATCCGTGATCGTTGCGTGCTTCGTGCTCGAGCGACCTGCGCGTCAGCCCGCGATGATCAGTTCGTCCCTCGGCCGGGGTCGAGCTGCCGGACCGGGCGGACCTCGATGCTGGCCGCGCCCGCGCGCGCGGGCGGGATCTCCGCCGCCACCCGGATCGCCTCGTCGAGGTTTTTCGCCTCGATGAGGTAGAACCCGGCGAGCTGCTCCTTGGTCTCGGCGAAGGGCCCGTCGGTCACCGACGCCTTGCCGGCGCGAACCCGCACCGTCGTCGCGGTCTCGACCGCCTGGAGGGCTTCGGCGGCGACGTAGCGCCCGCTGGCGCGGAGCGCCTCGCCGAACGCCATGCAGTCCGAGTCCGGGACGGCGTTCAGGTCGTCCTCCTGCATATAGACGAGGCAGAGGTATTTCACGGCGTCCCCAGTCGCGATCGTAGTCGGTCCTCCCCCTGGTCGAACGGGGGCGGCCGAATTCGACAGCCGCGGGGTCGACCTGGGATCTACCCGTCCAGCTCGCGCAGCCGACGCTCGAGGAAGCGCCGTTCGGGCTCCTGCCGGGTGAGCGCCAGCGCCCGCTGATAGGCCGACCGGGCCTCGTCCGTGCGACCGAGCCGGCGGCACAGGTCCGCCCGCGCGGCATGCGCCAGGCGGTAGTCCTGCAGCGCCCCGCGCCCGAGAATGGCATCGACGAGCGTGAGTCCCGCCGACGGGCCGTCGCGCATCGCCACCGCCACCGCGCGGTTCAGCTCGATCACCGGCGAGGGTTCGGCGGCGAGCAGCAGGTCGTAGAGCCCGACGATTTCGCGCCAGTCCGTGGCCTCGGCGCTCGCGGCCGCCGCATGCACCGCCGCGATGGCGGCCTGGAGCGTGTACGAGCCGAACAGCCGCGAGGCGAGCGCGCGCTCCACGAGCGCCGACCCTTCCGCGATCATGGCGCGGTCCCACAGCGACCGGTCCTGCGCATCGAGCAGAACGACATCGCCCGCCGGCGTGGCGCGCGCCGCGCGCCGGGATTCGTGCAGCAACATCAGCGCGAGCAGCCCGATCGCCTCGGGCTCCGGGAGCAGCGCGACGAGCAGGCGCCCGAGCCGGATCGCTTCGCCCGACAGGTCGACGCGCATGAGCGAGGCACCCGAGGAGGCGGAGTAGCCCTCGTTGAACACGAGATAGATCACGCGCAGGACGCTGTCCAGCCGCGCCGGGAGCGCGTCGGGCGTCGGCACCTCGTACGGGATGCGCGCGTCGCGGATCTTCGCCTTGGCGCGCACGATGCGCTGCGCGAGCGTCGGCGCGGCGGCGAGGAACGCCTGCGCGATCTCCTCGGTCGTGAGGCCGCACACCTCGCGCAGCGTGAGCGCGACCTGCGCGTCCGGGGCGAGCGCCGGGTGGCAGCAGGTGAAGACGAGGCGCAGGCGGTCGTCCGCGATGTCCTCCCGCTCCGCCGGCGCGTCGTCGGGGATCGACTCGACCTCCGCGGCGACGTCGTCGAGCGCGACGAAGCGCGCGCGGCGGCGGATGCCGTCGATCGCCTTGAACCGGCCGGCCGACACGAGCCAGGCGCGCGGGTTCGCCGGCACGCCTTCGCGCGGCCACTGCTCGAGGGCCGCACGGAAAGCGTCGTGCAGCGCCTCCTCGGCAAGGTCGAAGTCGCCGAGAAGGCGCACGAGCGTGGCGAACACGCGCCGCGACTCGGCGCGGTAGATCGCCTCCGCCGTCGCGCGCGCGTGCGCCGCCTGGTCGGGGGCGTTCACGCTGCGGCCTCGGGCGGGATTCGAATGTGCAACGGGACCATCGGCTTCACCTCCGCGAAGGCGGCAGGATACGGCGGTGCCGCGGTACCATGAAGAGCCAATTTTTTTCGACATCGTGGTACCACATCAGCCGGAGCGATGGTATGCAGCTCGACCTCGATGGCCGCGGCACGCGCTACGAGCAGCTCGCGCGGGCGCTGAAGCGCTCGATCCTGGAGGGGCGCCTGAAGCCGGGCGTGCGCCTCCCGGCCACGCGGGAGCTCGCCGCCGATCTGGGCCTCTCGCGCAACACGGTGCTCACCGCCTACGAGCTGCTGTGCGCCGAGCGCCTGGCCGGAGCGCGGAGCGGGTCCGGCACCTACGTGACCGACGCCGCGATCGCGCACGCGGCGCGCCCGCGCGTCGAGTCGGTGCCGCCGCAGTCGCGCTACGCGGCGCGGCTGCGCCGGCTGCCGTCCAACCCCATGCGCCGCTTCGATCCGCCGGTGCGCTACGACCTGCAGTACGGCGAACCGCTGCTCGACCTGCCGCTCGTCACCGCGTGGCGCAGGGAGCTCGCGCGCGCGGCGACGCGCGCCGCGCTGCGCTATCCCCAGGTCAACGGACTGCGCGAGCTGCGCGAGGCGATCTGCGAATACCTCGCGCGCCGGCGCGGCGTCGCCTGCCGGCCGTCCGACGTCGTGATCGTCAACGGGGCGCAGCAGGCGATCGCGCTCGTCGCGCGCGTGCTGGTCGACGAAGGCGACACCGTCGCGCTCGAAGACCCGCACTACGCGCTGGCGGCGCACGCCTATCGCGCGCACGGCGCGCAGCTCGCCGCCGTCCGCACCGACGCGGAAGGGCTCGACTGGCAGGCGCTGCCGCGCGGCGGCGCGCGGCTCGTCCACGTCACGCCGGCGCACCAGTTCCCCTCCGGCGTCGAGATGTCGCTCGCGCGCCGCCTGGCGCTGCTGCGCTACGCCGCGGAGCGGGGGGTCTGGGTGGTGGAGGACGACTACGACGGCGAGTTCCGCTACGAGCGCGGCGCGGTGCCGGCGCTGCGCTCGCTCGACGTCCACGACCGCGTGGTCTACGTCGGCACGTTCTCGAAGATCGTGTTCCCGGCGCTGCGCCTCGGCTACATCGTCGCGCCGCGCAGCCTGCGCGACGACTTCGTGAGCGCCAAGCGTCTCGACGACCTCGGTTCGGGCGCGATCGAGCAGACGGCGATGGCCGCATTCATGCGCGGCGGCGGCTTCGACCGCCACCTGCGCAAGGCCGCGCTCGAGCTGCGCCGGCGGCGCGAGGCGCTGCTCGCGGGCCTGCGCCGGCATTGCGCGCGACAGCTCGAAGTCGCGGGCGCCCAGGCCGGGATGCACATGGTCGGCTGGCTGCCGGGATGGCCGGCGGCGCGGACCGCGGCGCTGGTCGAGGTCGGCCGGGAACGAGGGCTCGGTCTCCACCCGATCGACCCCTACTTCGCCGAGCCGCCGCCGTGCTCCGGGCTGCTGCTCGGGTTCGCCGGCCTGTCCGCGAAGCAGCTCCAGGCGGCGACCCGGATCCTCGGCGCGTGCCTGAGCGACGCGGCCGAGCGCTGAGCGCGCGGATCAGAAGTTGCCGGTCACCTCGTAGACGAGCCGCGCGCCGGTCGCGGCCTTGAATGCCGCGCGATGCTCGGCCGCCGCGCTGTCGGCGAGCCGGCCGGCCGCGAGCGTGAGTGTCCGGCCGTCCTCCTTGAAGATGAAGTAGAGCGCGCAGCGGTAGGCGCGGGCCGGTCCGGGGCCGGCGTCGAACCGCACCGGCACGGTGATGCGGCCGGAGAAGCCGCCGTTCGCGAGCGCGAACCAGCGCGAGCCGCTGCCGAGGTAGCCGACGTTGCTCGCCGGCCCGGTCGGGTCGGCGAACACCGCGCAGGTCACCGATCCCACCGACGCCGCCGCGGGCACGCGCGCGACGCGCACCGGCACCTCGAGCAGCGCGTCCTGGGCGAGCGCCGCCGCCGGGAGGGCGAGCGCGAGGGCGAGCGCCGCGCGGATCACGGCCGCCGCTCCACCGCCGCGGCTTCGGCGCCCGCCGCGATGCCGGTGAACGTGATCTCGGGCGTCGTGGCGCGCTGCGGCCGCGCGGGCGCTTGCGCCGCCTTCGCCGCGCCGCCGCCTTGCGCGAGGCGGTTGCACTCGCGCAGATCGGCGGCGGCGAGCGACTTGATCTCGCTGCGGTAGCTCGCAACCGGCCCGACCGCGCGGGCGAGCGCGCTGCACCCGCGCACGCTGACGTTTCCGCCGCGCCCGCTCGCGGTGCAGCGCGCGCCGGTGCAGGACCACTTCACGCCGCCGGCGGTCGCCGCCGCGCGGCGCGCCGGTTGGGCGAGCTCGGCCTCGTAGCCGTAGGTCCGGGGTTGTGCGGGTGCGAGGCCCGCGGCGGCGGCGAGGAGGACGGCGAGCGCGATCCGGAGCATCGGGCGGCAATGTTAAGGGCAGAATCCGCGGATCGTGCGGGCGAGGCACTCGTGATCGTCGTCGTGATGGGCGTGACCGGCGCCGGCAAGACCACCGTCGGGCAGCGGCTCGCGGCCGCGCTCGGCGCCGAGTTCGTCGACGCCGACGACTACCACCCGCCGGAAAACGTGGCCAAGATGCGCGCGGGCGTCCCGCTCGACGACGACGACCGCCGGCCGTGGCTCGCGCGACTGAACGCGATTCTGCGCGAGCACGCCGCGGCGGGCCGTGCGGTCGTGCTCGCCTGCTCGGCGCTGAAAGCCATGTATCGCGCCGCGCTGCTCGCGGAAGTGCCAGGGGCGCGGCTCGTCTTTCTGCACGGCGGGCGCGATCTGATCGCCGCGCGGCTCGCCGCGCGGCGGGGGCACTACATGGACCCGGGCCTGCTCGATTCGCAGTTCGCCGCGCTCGAGCCGCCGCAGGAGTCGATCGTCGTCGACGTGGGCGGCACGCCCGAGGCGATCGTCGCCGCGATCGAGGGGGCGCTCAAGCGCCGCTAGCCGAGCGCGCTCCAGCCCGCCTCGTCGCGGTCGAGGATGCGCTTCATCGCGGCGAAGAAGAGGTCCGACTGCTGGCGCTCCGCGGCGTGCTGCTTCGCGGTGGCGGAGGCGATCGCATGCGGCAGGCGCTTGAGCGCCTTGCCGGTGCCCTGCGCGAGCACCTGCACCATGCACGCCCGCTCGAGGTAGTAGAGGTCGTCGATCGCCCACGCGATCGTCTCGCCGCAGACGATCACCCCGTGGTTCGCGAGGAACAGCACGTCGCCGCCGTTGAGGCGCGAGGCGATGCGGTCGCCCTCGGCATCGTCGAGGGCGAGCCCGTTGTAGGCCTCGTCGTAGCCAATCCGCCCGTAGAAGCGCAGCGCGTTCTGGCTGGCGGGCTCGAGGCGGCCGCCCTCGAGCACGGCGAGCGCCGTGGCGAACGGCATGTGGGTGTGCAGGACCACCCTGGGCCGGCGCTTGGAGCGGTGCACGCGCGCATGGATGAAGAACGCGGTCGGCTCGACCTCGTGGCGGCCCTCGATGCGGTTGCCCTTGACGTCCACCATGACGATGTCGGCGGGCGTGAGCTCCGACCAGTGCAGCCCCTGGGGATTGATCAGGAACCGGTCCTCGAGCCCGGGCGCCGCGACGCTGAAGTGGTTGCAGACGCCCTCGGAGAGCCCGAGGCGGCAGGCGGCGCGCAGCGCCGCGGTGAGGTCGATCCGAGCCTGTGTCAATGCGTCGTGCCCGGCCATCCTTCGCCGCCTCCTTTTTATCGTCGGCGCACGAGCGCCGCGCGGTCCCCGCCCGCCGCGGCGGAGAAACCAGCGCGGACTCTACACGCGAGGTCATGCTGCGGGCGTAACGCGGACCCTGTGCCAATTGTTAAAAACTGTCACAGGGCGGGCGCCTGACACGGCGCGAGCCGCCTCTAGTCGCCGGCCGTGCCGCGATTGAAACGGAGGTAGGCGGCGCTCGCCGGGTTGTGCGCGACGAGGTCGCGGACGAAGCGCTCGAACGGCAGCCCGAACCGCGCGCTCAGCGCGCGCGCGGCGCGCCGCAGCGGCTCGATCGCGATCCGCGCGGTGGGACGCTTCAGCGCCAGCACGATCATGTTCACGCGGTCCTGCGACGGCAGGCACAGCACGCGCCCCTCGAAAGCGCGCTCGATGCGCGCCAGATACGCGCCGAGGCGCGGCTCGTCCGCGATGAAATTGACGACGAGGACGCCGCCCGGCGCGAGCGCCGCACGACACGCGTCGTAGAAGTCCTGGGTGGCGAGCGCGCGGACCGAGCGCCCGTCCTCGAAGGCGTCCAGCAGGAGCACGTCGCAGCCGGCGCGCACCGCGGGAACGTGCCGCGCGCCGTCGCCGACGACGACCGACAGGCGCTCGTCGTTCACGGGCAGGCCGAAGAACGTGCGCGCGGCGGCGACCACCTGCGCGCTCAGCTCGACCACCGTCATTCGGGTCTCCGGCAGGCGCTCGTGCACGAAGCGCGCGATCGACCCGCCGCCGAGGCCGACCATCAGGATCTCGCGCGGAGCCGGCTCGAAGAGGAGGAACGCCATCATCGCGCGGGTGTACGCGAGCTCGAGCTCGCCCGGGCGCGAGAGCCGGATCGCGCTCTGGATCGCGTCGCCGCCGAGGTGCAGCGTGCGCACCCCGCGCGCCTCGCTCACCTCGACCGAGCCGCGCGCGCGGCCGAAGAGACGCCTCAGGCCGGCCAATGGATTCGCGTCAGCGCGGCGCGCACGGACCGCGCACGACGACGCCCGTCTCCTCGAGCGCCGCGCGCTGGTCGTTGATGTACAGGGTGTACCGGCCGTCGGTGAACTTCGCGTCGCTGGCGGCGTCGACCTGCGGCAGGGTGACGGTCGTCGCGTCGAAGGTCACGCGCGCGGCGCGCGGCGACGGGATGAAGTCGATTGCCATCGACTTTCCGCCCATGCACGCGACCACGACGCGCTGGCCCCACGGCATCTCGACCTGGACCGCCTTGCGCACGTCATGGTAGTAGCAGCCCGTAAGCGCAAGCGCGCAGGACGCCGCGGTCAGTAGCCGCGCTGGCGCGCTCATCGCGCGAGCCTCCGCTCGACGAAGTCGAGCCGGTCCTGCCCCCAGAAGATCTCGTCGCCGATCACGTAGCTCGGCGCGCCGAACACGCCGCGCGCGATCGCCTCCTCGGTGTAGAGCTCGTACTTCGCCTGAGCGTCGGCCGCCACCGCGACCTCCGCGAGCGCGGCCGGGTCGCAGCCCTGCGCGCGTGCGATCTCGTTCACCGTCCCCGGGTCTCCCAGGTTGCGCTCCTCGACCCAGCACCCGCGCAGCAGTGCGTGCGCCAGCGCCATCGCGACCCCGGGCCCCTTGAGGATGTCCGCTGCGATGACCGCCCGCGCGGCCGCGTCCGCGGGAAACGGGAAGAACTTCGGCTCGAGCGTGAGCGGCACGCCGAGAAAGTCCCGCCAGCGCGCGAGCTCGACCAGGCGGTAGGCCTGGCGCTGCGGGGCGCGCTGCTTGAGCGGCAGCCCGCCGGAGACGGGGAAGATCTTCCCGTAGTCGACCGGCTTCACGTTCGCGCGTGCCCGGTGCTTCTCCAGCATCGCCATGAAGCGCGCATGGCCAAGGTACGTCCACGGCGAACCGATGCTGAAGTAGTAGTCGACGGTGCGAATCAACAATCTCTCCTCGTGTTGACGCGGCGCATTGCGCCCCGGCGGGCGGAGGCGGATCATAACTTCATGCGCGCGTTCTTCCTAGCCGTGCTCCTTGCCCTTTCGAGCGCCGCGGCTGCGACCGACCCGGCTGCGCAGGCGCAGCTCCTGCGCCAGCAGCAGTCGGACGCGTTCGCGCTCCAGCTGCAGCAGTCGCTCGACGCCTTCCGGGCGGGGCCGCTCACGCCGGAACGCCGGCTCGAGCTCGATTCCCTGCTCCGTGACCAGCGCCTGCGCCAGGCCGACTCGTTCTACCGCCAGCAGGTGCAGCAGGCGCAGCCGGTCGCCCCGGCGCCGGGGCAGCGGAGCGCCGAGCTGATGCGCTTCGAGCAGGAGCGCGCGCGCGAGCTCGACCGCGCGCGCGAGGAGGCGGCGAACGCAGTCGTGCGCAGTCGGCCTCCGCCGCGCCTGGAGCCGAACCCCGAGCCGGGCGCCGTGTGGGGGCCGGTGCTGCGCTGAGGCCTACGGCGCGCAGGCCGGGAATGCCGGCGGCGACGGCGTCTCGCCCGCGCGCGGATCGGTGAGCGACTCGAGGAAGGCGACCAGGTCGTCGCTTTCGCCTGCGGTGAGCTGCAGCGGCCGAAGGAGCGCCTCGCCGTCCGAATGCACGCGGTCGACGTCCAGCTCGGAGTAGTGCCGCACCACGTCCCGCAGCCTCGCGAGCCGCCCGTTGTGCATGTAGGGCGCGGTGAGCGCGACGTTGCGCAGGCCCGGCGTCTTGAACTGGCCGAAGCTCGCGTGCGTCGGCTCGACGTGGCGCGTCCGGGTCGCGGACGCCCCCGAGGCGTCGTCGCTGAACTTCCCCAGCAGGTTGAGCGGGTCGCTGCGCAACCGCTTGATGCCCTCGTGGCGGCCGGCGTCCACGCGGCCCGGCCCGAGCGCGAACGGGATGCCGATCTCGTGGAACTCGCCGTTCGTGAAGGCCGGCCCGAAGTGGCACACGCTGCACGAGCCCTTGCCCACGAAGAGCTTGAGCCCGCGCTGCGCCGCCGACGGGTAGCGCGCCATCGCCGCGCGGTCCCCCCGCGCGAGCGCGTCGCGGAACTCGTCGAACGGCGTGCGTCCGGAGCGGAGCGTCGCCACGAAAGCCGCGAGCGCCTTCGCCGCGTCGACGAGGACGGCCTGGTCGTCCCCGTCCGGCGGCGTGCCGAACGCCGCCCGGTAGAGGCACGCGTACGTCGCGTCCGCGCGCACGACGCCGGCGACGTGCCTCGCGCTCGCCCCCATCTCCGCCGGATGCAGCATCGGCTTGACCGCGAACGACCAGAGCGAATCGGACGCGCCGTCCCAGCCGAACCAGCGCCCGAGCCCGGCGTCGAGGACGGTCGGCGTGTTGCGGTCGAGCTCGCCGAGCCCGCGCGCCCGGGCGCGGCCGTCGGTCCACGCACGCGCAGGAACGTGGCAGCTCGCGCAGGCGACGGTGTCGCCCGCGGACAGGCGTGCGTCGAAGAAGAGCCGCGCCCCGAGCGCGATCGCCGCCGGGTCGCCGGACACGCGGTTGCTGGCGTCGCGCAGCACCGGCTGCGGCCACGGCCCGTGCCGCAGGACGAGCCGGATCTCGACCGGGTCGAGCCCGGCGATCTCGGCAAGGGCAGGGACGCCCGGTGCGAGCAGTGCGAGGGCGAACGCGAACCGCTTCATTCCACCGTGACGTCGGCCGTCAGCCGCTCGGTGCCGCCGGGCCGCTCCAGGTCGAACACGAACTGCCACGCCCCCGGCATGTGGAAGAGGAGGCCCTCGGCGCGATAGCGCCCCTCGCCCTGCGGCGTGACGCGCGCGCGGTAGTTCATCCCGTGACGATGCGCGGGCATCTGCGCGTCGACCCGCAGCGCACGCGGCGGCACCTTCGCGCAGACGACCGCGTCCACTGCGAAGTGCTTGCCGACGTCGATGCGCGCCGGCTCCGTCCGGTACAGGAGGACGGTGTCGCGCGAGGCGGCCCGTCCCGCGGGCGTGAAGCCCGCGGGCGCAGTGCAGTCCTGGGCCGCGGCGCAAGCGGTCGCAGCCGCCGCGACGAGCCCGGCGAGCGCGCGTGCGCGCATCGCTACTGGCTCTTCTTCGCTTTCGCCCACGCCGCGCCGAGCACTTCCTCGCCGTTCTTCCACGCGATGCGCTCGGCCACGTCGCGCGGCAGGTCGGCGAGCCACGCCCGCGACCAGGCGGAGTGCTCCGGCACGTAGTGCCAGCGCTCCGGCACGTAGGTGTCGGTGCCGACCATGAAGCGATCGGGAAACTCGAGGAACGCCGCGCGCCACTCCGGCGGCGGCCTGCCGCCCTGGCCGTGGTCGCTGCGGAACGCGAGGTCCGCCCACAGGTTCTTGTGCTTGCGCAGCAGCTCGCGCACCTTCTCCGGCCGCTCGAATCCGGCGTGCGCCCACAGGATGCGCGCCTGCGGCCACTGCGCGAACAGCCGCTCGATGGCGTCGGCATCGGAGTGCGCATGCAGCATCAGGCCGTATTCCCTGGCGAGCGCGACCATCCGGCGCGGCACCGGGAGCTCGGCGTCCGCGCCGTAGAGGTGGAACTCGCCGATCGCGACGTAGACGTGGCGCCGCAGCCGCTCCTCGAGGTAGGCGATGATGCCCTCGTCGCGCACCCAGCCCGAGGTGTCCGCCCGCGAGCGGTACGGCCGCAGCTCCGGGATGACGATGTCGGGCGCCTCCGCCACGAGCTTCTGCGTGCCCTCGTCGTTCGAGCTCGAGACGAGCGCGCGCTTCACCCCGCTCTTGCGCAGGAGCTCGGCGGCGAGCTTCGGCGGGACGATCTCCCAGGCGTCGTGGGAGTAGTGGATGTGGGCGTCGACGAGCGGGAGGTCTGCGGCCCGTGCGGCCGGCGCCGCCACGAGAGCAAGGATGAGCCAGAGGATCGGTTTCATGCTCTCGCCACCTCCACCAAGCAGTCGTAGAACGTCGCCGCGCCGCCCATGTCCGCGAGCGCCTGCGAGGTCACGTCGTTCGCATTGCGCCCGTCGGGCGCGAGCTTGCGCCACCACACCGACGGCGCGATCACGCAGCCCGGCCGCGCGCGCGTGGACACCGCCGCCTTCACGCTGAACTCGCCGCGGTCGTTGAAGATCCGCACCCGGTCGCCGTCCGCGATGCCGCGGCTGCGCGCGTCGTCGGGATGGATGTCGAGCCGCGGCGCCTTCTCGGAGGCAAGGGCGAACGGCAGGTTCGCGAACGAGGAGTTGAGGAAGTTGCGGCACGGCGGCGAGATGAACGCGAGCGGGAAGCGCTTCGCCCGCTCGGGGTTCGCGAGGGCGTTCTCGTGCGGCGGGACGTAGCCCGGGAGCGGGTCGAGCCCCTGCTTCGCCGCGGTCTCGCTGTAGAACTCGCACCTGCCCGACGGGGTCGGGAAGCCGCCCTGCGCGAACGGCGCGAAGCGCTCCGGCACCGCGAGCCGCTGCCAGCCGGATTCCTTCAACCCCTTCCACTCGATGCCCTGCATGCGCGGGTTCGACGAGACGAGCGCCTGGCGCGCGACGTCCTCGTCGGAGTCGGCGAAGCAGCTCTCGGTGAACCCCATGCGTTGCGCGAGTTGGCGGAACACTTCGATATTGCGGCGCGACTCGCCGAGCGGCGCGATGGCGGGGTTGTTCGCCAGCACGTAGAGGTGGCCGTAGGACTTGTGGACGTCGAGGTGCTCGAGCTGCGTCGTGGCCGGCAGCACGATGTCCGCGTAGTCGGTCGTGTCGGTGAGGAAGAGGTCGTGCACGACGCAGAAGAGGTCGGGGCGCGAGAACCCCGCGATCACCTTGTTCGAGTCGGGGCAGACCGCGACGGGGTTGTTGTTGTAGACGTAGACCGCTTTCACCGGCGGTTTCGCCGCGACCAGCGCGTCGCCGAGCGCGGCGTGGTTGATCGTGCGCGGGGCGTTCCGGATCAGGTCGGGACGCTCCAGCGCCGCGTGGTCGAGGCCGTAGAAGTCGCCGGTCGAGAGCAGCACGCCGCCGGCCGCGTCGCGCCACGCGCCGACGAGCGCCGGCAGGCAGGCGATCGTCCGCACCGCCGTGCCGCCGCCGCCGTGGCGCTGCATGCCGTAGTTGAGCCTGATCGCCGCCGGCTTCGTGCGCGCGTACTCGCGCGCCAGGGCGATCACCGTCTGCGCGTCGATTCCGCAGATGCGCGCGACCTTCTCCGGCGGGTACTCGCCGAGGCGCTCGGCGAGCGCGCCGAATCCGAGCGTGTATCGCTCGACGTAATCGCGGTCGTGCAGCGCCTCGCCCACGATGACGTGCATCATCCCGAGCGCGAGCGCGGCGTCGGTGCCCGGCAGGAGCTGCACGTGCTGGTGGCACTTCTCGGCCGTCTGGCTGCGCCACGGGTCGATCGCGACGAGCTTTGCGCCGCGGCGCTTCGCCTCCTGGCAGCGGGTCCAGAAGTGCAGGTTCGAGACGATCGGGTTCGAGCCCCAGATCAGGACGAGCTTCGCCTCGTCCACGCGCTCGACGTCCATCCCGACCGAGCCGCCGAGCGTGATCTTGAGTCCCGCCTTCCCGGCCGAGGAGCACAGCGTGCGCTCGAGCAGGCTCGCGCCGAGTCGGTGGAAGAACCGCCGGTCCATCGACGCGTACTGGAGCTGCCCCATCGTGCCGGCATAGCTGCACGGGAGGATCTCCTGCGGGTCCTCGGCGGCAATCGCCTTGAAGCGCGCGGCGATCTCGTCGAGCGCCTCGTCCCACGTGATCCGCTCGAGCCGGCCTTGCCCCGGCCCCTTCGGCCCGACGCGCCGCAGCGGGTGGAGCACCCGGTCCTTCGAGTAGGTGCGATCGAGGTACCGAGCGACCTTGGTGCAGAGCGTGCCCTCGGTGAAGGGCATCGCGCCGCCGCGCACCTCGACCGCGACCCCGTTCTCGACCGTGGTCTCGAGCGCACAGGTGTCGGGGCAGTCGTGCGGGCACGCGCCCTTGACGATGCGGCGTGACGTCGCGCGGAGGTCGTCGGTTCCCATCGAGGCGCTCGCAGGTGGAAGGCTGGCGGCATTCTACGCCGCGCGCCGCGGCCGCCGCCCGGGCCGCCGGTGCGATGGAAGTCCCGACCGCGGGCGTGGACAATGCGGGCTTCGCACCGGAGCCCCCATGCCGAGCCACCCCTACTACGACGACGGCCAGCTCGACTACTACGAGGGCGGCGGCGCGGACCTCGTCGCGCTCGGCGACTCGTGGTTCCACTATCCCGGCTCGAACCTCCTCGAATCGCTGAACCGCGCGCTGTCGCGGTCGTTCGTCATCGCCGCCTACGGGGAGAGCGGCGCGAACGCGGTCGACTACATGACGCCCCGTCATCTGCCATTCTGGTCCGGGCGTGTGGCGCTCAACCGTTTACGCATGCGGGCGTTCCTGATCTCGGGCGGCGGCAACGACTTTGCGGGCCTGCGCGACTTCGGCCGCATCATCCGTCCGGACTGCTCGAGCGCGACCGACGTGGACGGCTGCTGGGCGCCCGGCGAGCCCGACGGCCTGCTCGCGCGCGTCAAGGCCGCCTACGAGCAGGTCATCGCGCGCGTGCGCGACGACGGCTTCGCGGGGCCGGTCGTCGTGCACAACTACGACTACGCGATCCCCACCGGTCAGGGCTTCTTCCTCTTCGGCAAGTGGCTCAAGGCGCCGATGGAGCTCGCGCAGGTGCCGGAGGCCCTGCGCCGGCCGCTCATCCGCGAGCTGATCGACCGCCTGGAGGGGCTGCTCGAGGGGCTCGACGACCCGGCAGCGCAGGTGCACGTCGTGCGCTCGGCGGGAACGCTCACCGAGAGCGAGTGGGCGAACGAGCTGCACCCGACCCCGGAAGGGTTCGACCGCCTCGTCCGCGAATGCTGGATGCCGGTCGTCGCCCCGCTGCTCGGCATCGCCCTGCCGGCGCCGACCGCCGCGGCGCCCAAGAAGAAAGCGGCGAAGAAGAAGGCGGTGAAAAAGAAGGCGAAGAGCAAGGCTAAGAAGCGCGCCTGAGCAGGCAGATCGCCTCCGCCGAACCCCACTTACGAGATTTTTAAGAGCGCGTTAAGCACATCTTAAGAGCGCCACGTCGATCCGGTGCCTAAGCTGCACTCCATCGCGCCGGCCTCCGCCGGCCGTCACGGAGCCGATCGATGCGCATGCGCCAACTCGTGTTGCTCGCCGCACTTGCCGGCGCCGGCAGCGCGGTCGGCGCGCCCGGCGCGCCGCTGCCCGCGCGCCTGAGCGACACCGGTCTGTACCGGCCCGGGTCGGCGACCGAAGTCCGCGCCGAGCACATCGCCTTCGCGCCCCAATACCCGCTCTGGTCCGACGGCACCACCAAGCGGCGCTGGCTCTCGCTGCCGCCCGGGACCGCGATCGACGCGCGGCAGCCCGACGCGTGGGAGTTCCCGATCGGTACCCGCCTGTGGAAGGAGTTCAGCCACGGCCGGCCGGTCGAGACCCGCTTCATCGAGCGCGCGGCGGACGGCACCTGGCGCTTCGCGACCTACGTGTGGAACGCCGAGGGCACCGACGCGGTCCTCGCGCCGGCAGCGGGCATCGCCGCCGTGCCGGCGGCGGGCGCGCCCGGCGGGCGCTACGCGATTCCGTCGCGCGAGGACTGCCTGGCCTGCCACGAGGGCGCGGCAGTGCCGGTGCTCGGATTCAGCGCGCTGCAGCTGTCGCCGGATCGCGATCCACTGGCCCCGCACGCCGAGCCCGCGCGGCACGAGCGCGTCGATCTCGCCCGTCTGGCCGCGCGCGGACTCCTCCGCAACCTGCCGCAGCCGCTGCTCGACCGCCCGCCGCGGATCGCCGCGCGCACGCCGACCGAGCGCGCCGCGCTCGGCTATCTGCACGGCAACTGCGGCCACTGCCACAACGATGCGGGCCCGCTCGCCAGCCTGGAGCTCGCGCTGGCGCAGCAGGCCGGCGCCGCCGCGGACAGCGCGGCCGGGACGCTCCGCTCGCTCGTCGGCCATTCGAGCCGCTTTCGCGCCGGCGGCAACGCTGCGGCGACGCAGCGCGTCGTGCCCGGCCGCAAGGACGCGAGCGTCCTGGTGCTGCGGATGGAGTCGACCAACCCGCTCGCGCGCATGCCGCCGCTCGGCGTGCAGGTCGTCGACGACGAGGGCACCGCGCTCGTCGCGAGATGGATCCGCCACGAACTTCAACCCCACTGAGGAGGCTCACCATGACTCGATCTCTGCCGATCAAGATTGCGCAGGCGGCGACGCTCTTCGCCGCAATGCAGTTCCTGCTGGCGGCCAGCGCGCCGGCCGCGGACGCCACGGACAGGCTGGCGCGCGGCAAGTACCTCGTGACCGTCGCCGGCTGCAACGATTGCCACACGCCGTGGAAGGTGGGACCGAACGGCCCCGAGCCCGACATGAGCCGCATGCTTTCCGGGCACCCCGAAGGCATGGCGCTGCCGCCGGCACCCAAGCCCCAGGGACCGTGGCTCGTCAGCGCCGCGGCGACCAACACCGCGTGGTCGGGGCCGTGGGGCGTGAGCTTCACCGCCAACCTGACGCCCGACCGGGAGACCGGCCTCGGCAAGTGGACGCAGCGCAACTTCACCGAGACGATCCGCACCGGCCGGCACATGGGACGCGGCCGCCCGATCCTTCCCCCGATGCCGATCCCGATGTACAAGAACTTCACCGACGCGGACCTGGAGGCGATCTTCGCCTATCTGCAGTCGATTCCGGCGGTGACGAATCGCGTGCCCGAGCCGCTGCCGCCGAGCACCCCGGTCGCGGCACGAAACGAGTGAGCTAGGCGCGCGGGCCGGCCACCCGACGATAGAGCGGCATCAGCAGCGCCGGCAGCATGTACATCGGGATCTGGCCCAGCGCGAAGAACATCACCGTGTCGAACGGCGCCTCGTACGCGAGCGCGATCAGCACGATCCCCATGTTGCAGTTACCGGTCATGAGGCCGACGGTGAGCGCGCGCCGCAGCCCGAGCCCGATGAACGCGACGGTGCCGACCGCCTGCAGCGCGAGGTTCGCGGCGAACGCCGCGACGAGCGTGCCGAGGACGTAGCCCGGCCGGTCGAGCAGCGCCGCGGTGACGCCGTCCATGATCGCCACCGCGAACACGACGAGGCTCAGCACCGCGATCGCGTCGAGGGCGCGCGCGCCGCGGACGAGCCGCTCGGCCCCCGCGAACCGGCGGATGACGAGCGCCGCCGCGAACGCCGCGCCCACCATCCAGGCCAGCCGGAACATGAACGTCGCGAGGTCGATCTCGAGCTCGAGCCCGAGCAGCGGCAGCGCGACCACCGGCAGCGTGAGCGGGACGAGCGCGGTGGTCGCGACGATCACCACCACCGCGAGCGCCGCGTCGAGCCCGACGAGGAGGCTCACCGTCGCGCACATCGTCACCGGCGAGGAGGCGGTCATCAGGACCAGCGCCTGCTCGAGCGCGGGCGGGAGGCCGAGGCCGCGCAGCGCGAGCCAGACGAGCAGCGGGCTCACGGCGAGCAGCCACACGGTCGCCACGCCGATCAGCAGCGGGCGCCGCGCGTAGTCGCCCAGGGCACGCCAGTCGAGACGCAGGAGCGCGATCGTGAGCGGCACGAGGAGCGCAGGCGCAAGCAGCGGCCGGGCGGCGGCGGCGAGCGGTGGCGCCGCGAGGCCGAGCAGCACGCCGAAGGCGAGGAAGAGCGCGCCGTGCCGCCCGACGTAGGCGAGGGCGCGTCCGATCACGTCAAGACGCCGTGGACGTCGCGCATTTGTGACTCATTCTGTGTTACATTTTGTGTAGACGATTGTCCGAAAAAGTTCATGGCCACGCTAAACATGCGTCTCGACGATGACCTGGACCGCCGGCTGACCGCGGAAGCGGAGTTGGCCGCCGAGACGCGGTCGCAGCTCGCGCGCCGCGCGATCGAGGCGTTCCTGTCGCAGCGGCAGCGGCAGCGGTTCCTCGACCGGATCGCCCGCGCGGCGCGGGCGCGCGGCCCGGCCGAGGCGGTTGCCGCGGCCGAAGAGGCGCTCCCGACCGATAACGAGGCGCTCGCGCGGGGCGAGCACGGCGTCGCCGAGCCCCGCGCACGGTACCGCGCCCGACGCAAGAAGCGCTGATGCGGCGCGGGGAGATCTGGGTCGCCAACCTCAACCCGAACCGCGGCAATGAGGTCGGCAAGATCCGGCCGGTCCTGATCCTGCAGGCCGATTTCCTGATCGAGCAGGGCGAGCCGACACTCGTCGTGCTGCCGCTCACCACGCAGGTTCGCAAGTCGAAGGAGCCGCTGCACGTCACGATCCCGGCCCGCGGCCGCCTGCGCGAGACCTGCCAGGTGATGTGCGAGCAGCCCCGCACGCTCGACCGCACGCGGCTCGGCGAGGGTCCGCTGACGACGCTGTCGCCGGACGAAATGCGTGCGGTGGAGGCGAGCTTCAAGGCGGTGACCGGCCTGCTCTGAGCGACCGGTCGCACGGTCCGCCTGCCCCATCAGCGCGCCGCGGTTGCGAAAGCCTGCTTGAGCCCGAGCGCGGCGCGGTAGAGCGCGTGGTGCGCGGCCGCGATCGCGCCGCCCATCGTGATGAACCCGTGGATCATCCCGGCGAAGCACTCGTAGGTGACTTTCACGCCCGCGGCGCGCAGCCGCTCGGCGTACGCCCGGCCCTCGTCGAGCAGCGGATCGAAGCCCGCGGTGATGACGTACGCGGGCGGCAGGCCGGCGAAGTCGACCGCGCGCAAGGGGGAGGCGCGCCAGTCGGCCTCGTCCTCCGGTCCGCGCAGGTAGTTGCCCTTGAACCACTGGATCGCGTCGCGCGTCAACAGGTAGCCGTCGGCGTATGCCGCGTGCGAGGGCGTGTTCGCGGCCTGGTCGGTCGCCGGATAGATCAGCGTCTGCATCGCGAGGCGCGGGCCCCGGGTGTCGCGGAACGCGATCGCGGCCGCGGCGGCCAGGTTCCCGCCCGCCGAGTCGCCGCCCACCGCGAGCCGCGAGGCGTCGATGCCGAGCGGCCCCGCCTGGGCATGGACCCAGCGCGTCGCCGCCACGGCGTCGTCGAGCGCCGCCGGAAACTTGTGCTCCGGCGCGAGCCGGTAGTCCACCGACACGACCGCGCAGCGCGCGAGGTTCGCGAGTTCGCGGCACGGCACGTCGTGCGTGTCGAGATCGCCGATGGTCCACCCCCCGCCGTGGAAGTACACGAGCGCCGGCAGAGACTCCCCGTCCGTCGCGCCGAGCGGGCGGTAGACGCGCACCGGAATGTCGCCGACGGGTCCGACCGCGTGCACGTCGGTGACGCGCGCCACCTCGGGCGGCGCCGCGGCGAGCTTGCCGCGCGTCTCGCGGTAGAGCGCGCGCGCGGCTGCGGCGCCGATCTCCGGGTACGGCGGAAGATTCGCGCGCGCGACGCGCTCGAGCACCGCGCGCGCCTGCGGGTCGAGCTGCATGCGGTAGCTAGCGGCGGTCGGCGAGCGCCGCGATCATCTCGACCTCGACCAGAAGCTCGGGCCGCACGAGGCTCGTGACGCCGACCATTGTGCTCGCGGGCTTGTGCCCCGCCGGCAGGTACTGTGCGCGAACCTCGCGCAGGACCTGCGCCCGCTCCGGATCGAGGTCGACGAGGTAGGTCGTCATCTTGATCACGTCCGCGAAGCTCGCGCCGGCGGCCCCGAGCGCGGCCTTCAGGTTCTCGTACACCTGGACCGCCTGCGCGTGCAGGTCGCCCTCGCCGACGACCCGACCGGTCGCATCGAGCGCGATCTGGCCCGAGACGTACACGGTGCGCCCGGCGGAGGCGACCGCGACGTGCGAGTAGTTGGTGGGGACCGAGAGCTCCAGCGGGTTGATGAAGCGGCGTTCCATGCGGCCCTCCTCTACGCGACGGCGGGAACCCGCCGCTTGGTCATCAACCATAGCACCGCAGCCGCGATGACGGCGACGAACGGGATCGCGAGATAGTTCAGGAGCTGCCAGCCGTTCGTCTCGAGCAGCAGCCCCGACGAGAACGACGAGGTGGCCATGATCAGGAAGATGACGAGATCGTTCGCGCCCTGCGCCTTCGCCTTCTCGGCAGGGCGGTAGGTCTCGGTCAGCAGCGCGGTGGCGCCGATGTAGAGGAAGTTCCAGCCCACGCCGAGCAGGAACAGCGCCGCCCAGAAATTCGGCACGTCGACCCCGGCGAGCGCGATGCCGATGCACACGAAGTTCAGCACCACCCCCGCGAGCATCACGTTCAGCACGCCGAAGCGCTTGATGAGGCTGCCGGTGAAGAACGACGGCGCGAACATGCCGATCACGTGCCACGAAATCACCGTCGCGGCGGCGCTGTACGGATGGCCGCACATCCCCATCGCGAGCGGCGTGGCGGTCATGAGCAGATTCATCACGCCGTAGCTGAGCGCCGCCGCGAGCACCGCGACGACGAACGCGGGCTGGGCGGCGAGCACGGCGAGCGGCCGCCCCGAGTCCTTTGCCTCGGCCTCGGTCGGCGCCGGGATGTCGAGCAGGCGGATCACCGCGAGCACGACGAAGAGGAACGCGATCAGCGTGAGATAGGCGCCGAGGAACGCGATTGGGAGCGCGTCCTTCGTCCACTTCGACACCGTCGGGCCGACGATGCCGCCCACGAGGCCGCCCGCCAGCACGAGCGATATCGCCTTCGCCTTGAAGTCGTGGCTCGCCGCATCCGCGGCCGCGAACCGGTAGTACTGCCCGAACGCGTTGTACACGCCGAAGACGGTGGTCCCGGCGACGAAGAGCCAGAAGCTGCCGAGGTAGAGCGCCGTGCAGCAGATCGACGCGCCGAGGATCCCCACCAGCGTGCCGAAGGTGAACCCCCCCTTGCGCCCGATGCGCTTCATCAGCAGCGAGGCGAAGAAGGTCGTCGCCGCCGCGCCGACCACCCAGCCGGTCACCGGCACGGTCGCAAGCGCCTTGTTGGAGGCGAGCGCGTAGCCGGCCAGCCCGTTCAGCGCGATCGCGGTGGCGTTGTTCGTCATGAGCAGCGCCTGGAGGACGGCCAGGACGGTGACGTTCTTCTTCTGCTTGGCGGCGACGTGTGCGCTCATGCGGCGTCGAAGCGGCGCGCCGCTTCCGGAAAGGAAAAAAAAGAAGGCGCGAGTATAGCAACCCGCGCCTTCGGGACCGCGTCGCGCGCGGTCACTTGTTCACGAGCTTGCTCCAGAGGAAGAGGATCACGAGCGCGCCGACAACCGAGGCGACGAAGCCGACCGGCTCGCCGAGCCGGTAGTACCCGAGCAGCTGGCCGGCATAGCCGGCGAGCAGCGACCCGGCGACGCCGAGCAGCGTGGTCATGATCAAGCCCATGATCTGCCGCCCCGGCAGGATCGCGCGCGCGGCAAGCCCGACCAGAAACCCGATGATGATCGTCCAGACCAGTCCCATAGGCACCCTCCATGGACGCGGGTCCGCCGGGCGGACCCGCGGGGAACCTTAGCGGAGCGGCGTTCAGTCCATCGGGATGCGGATCTTCTGCCCCGGGAAGATCAGGTTCGCGTCCTTGATGACCTCGCGGTTCGCCTCGAAGATGCGCGGGTACTTGTTCGCGTCGCCGTAGTACTTCTTCGCGATCGCCGACAGCGTGTCGCCCTTGACGATGACGTAGTACTCGACCTTCTCCTTCGGCTCGGGCACCTTGAGCCCGGAGATGTTCACCTCGGAGACGCCCTGGATGTTGCCCGCGATGAGCACCGCCTTCTGCATCGCCTCGGCGCTCGGGCAGTCGCCCGCGAGCGTGCACTTGCCGTCCTTGGCGTCGTAGCTGACCTGCAGGTTGGTGATCCCGAGCATCGCCGTTTCGATCTCCTGCCTGATCTTGACCGAGGCGTCCTCGGGCTTGGCTTCGGGCGGGAAGATCTTCTTTCCGATGTTGCGGACGAAGTCGAAAAGGCCCATGTGGCTCTCCTTTCAATGCTCTGGCGTGGGGGTGTGAAGTGGCGCTCGCCGCAGGTGCGCGCGTCGCTCGATCCTAGCACGCGGCCGTTTCCGCGTCCGGCGCACCCCGAGCCGTTATGATGCCGGCCGCGCGATGCCGATCCGTCCCGCACTTCGACCGCTGCTCGCCGCCCTCGCCGCGCTCGCCGCTGCCGCGCCGGCGTGGGCGGCCTCGATCATGCACGGGTTCGCCGACATGTCGAGCATGACGCTGTGGGTGCAGACCGAGCGCGCCGCCCGCGTCGTCGTCGAGCTGCACCCGGAGGCCGATCCCGGCGCGCGCCGCCGGGTCGAGGGCGCGACGCGGGCCGAGGACGACTTCGCGCTCGCCCTGCGCCTCGCCGGACTCGATCCCGGCACGCGGTACCGCTATACGGTGACGGTCGACGGCAGGAGCGTCGCCGAGCCCGGGCGCTTCGCCACGCAGCCGCTGTGGCAGTTCCGCACGGATCCCCCGGCGTTCGCGGTCGCGTTCGGCTCGTGCATGTACCTCAACGACCGCTTCGACCGCCCCGGCGCGCCCTGGGGCGGCGACCTCGGGATCCTCGACGCGATCGCCGCGCAGGCGCCCGACCTCATGCTCTGGCTCGGCGACAACGTCTACTTCCGCGAGCCCGAGTGGACTTCGCTCGAAGGCATGAGCGCGCGCTACCGTGCGGTGCGCGCGATGCCGGAGCTGCGCCGCCTCGCGCGCGCGACCTCGCACGTCGCGATCTGGGACGACCACGACTTCGGCCCCAACGACGCGGACGGCTCGTTCGTCATGAAGGGCGCCGCGCTCGAGGCGTTCAAGCGCTACTGGCCGAACCCCTCGCACGGGATGCCGGGCGTGCCGGGCGTGTTCGGCATGGTGACCTACGGCGACGTCGACTTCTTCCTGCTCGACGACCGCTTTCACCGTTACCCGAACCGCTACCCGCCGACCGCGGAGAAGGCGATGTTCGGCCACGCGCAGCTCGCGTGGCTGAAGCAGGCGCTCGTGGCCTCGCGCGCCGCGTTCAAGGTCGTGGTCACCGGCGGCCAGCTGTGGAACCGCGCCAACCGCTTCGAGGCGTTCCACAGCTTCCCGGCCGAGCAGAAGGCGCTCGCCGACTGGCTGCTCGGGCAGAAGATTCCCGGCGTCGTCTTCCTCACCGGGGACCGCCACTTCGGCGGGCTGTGGCGCGTCGAGCGGCCGGGCACCTACCCGCTCTACGAGTTCACCTCCTCGCCGCTGACCGCGGGCGCGGTCGCCAACCCTTCGGTCGAGGAACGCGAGAACCCCGAGCTCGTCCCCGGCACGCTGGTGAACCAGCGCAACTTCGGGATGCTGCGCGTGAGCGGCCCGCGCACCGAGCGCGTCCTCACGCTCCAGGCTTACGACGCCAGCGGGACGCTGCTCTGGCAGCGGCGGATCGCAGCCGCTGAGCTGCGCTAGGGGACGGCGGCCGGGGCGCCCAGTCGCCGCGCCCGGCGTGGATCGCCTCGATCACCCGCGCGCAATCGCGGACGTGCGCGCTGCCCACGAACCGCATCGCGCTGTAGCTCAGCCCGGCCGACACCGCCTGTCCCGCCACCGGGACGAGTCGCGCCGCCGTCTTCGTGGTCACCCGCATCCCCACCTTCACCAGTGCCTGCAAGACGAGCTCGCGCGTGATCAGGCGGCCGACCATCGCCCCGCCGAACGCCACGATCGCCTTGTAGACGAGCACTTTCGTCGTGGGGTTGAGCCCCTCGATCTGCTCGGGCGTCAGGCCGAACTCGCGGTTGATCGCGGGAATGAGCTGGGTGAGCAGCGCGACGTCGGCCGCGATGTCGAGGCCCGGGATCGGCACCGGCACCAGCACCGCGCCCGCCGAGACGAGGGCGCGGCGCGTCACCATCGCGCGCGAGCGCGCGATGGCGGCGTCGAGCTCCGCGCGGGTGCGCGGCAGGCGCAGGACTTCGGTCATTCGGTTCGATTTGGCGATCCGGGCGCGCCGGATTATATTGGTCCGGCCGCGCTCATCCTCAACGCCGCGGCGCCCCGAAGGATCGACCACCGATGCGCGCCGCTGCTGCCTGCCTCGTCCTGCTCACCGCGCTCACCGCGCTCACCGCGGCGACCGCAGGCGCGCAGCCTTCCACGCGCGAGGCGGCGCATGCCGCGCTCAAGTCGGCCGACCCGGTCGAGCGCGGCCGCGGCGTCGTCCTGCTCGCGCGCGAAGGCGGGATGGCGGACGTGCCCGCGCTGATCGCGGTGCTGCGCGACCCGCACCCGGAGCTGCGCCCGCTTGCCGAGCAGGCGATCTGGGTGGTGTGGAGCCGCTCCGGCGACGCGGAGATCGACCGGCTCTTCGAGCAGGGCATCGAGGAGATGAACTCGGGCCGGGCGAAGGAGAGCATCGCCACCTTCACCCGCATCATCGAGCGCAGGCCCGATTTCGCGGAAGGGTGGAACAAGCGCGCGACGGTGTACTTCGTCGTCGGCGACTTCGAGCGCTCGCTCGCCGACTGCGCGGAGGTGCTGAAGCGCAACCCGGTGCACTTCGGCGCGCTCGCCGGCTGCGGCCAGATCTACCTCCAGACCGGCGAGTACGAGCGGGCCCTCGACCATTTCAGGCGCGCGCTCGCGGTGAACCCCAACCTCGAGGGCGTGGCGTTCAACGCCGAGCTCCTCGAGCGCGTGATCGCCGAGCAGAAGAAGAAGAAAGGCGTCTGAGCGGCGCGCAAGCGCTCGGCGCGCGCCCCCTATTGCACCGCCAGCGCAGTGCCGGGCGCGCCGCCGGCGGTCGTGCCGGCCGGCTGGCCCTGGCGCGCGAGGATGCGCGCCTCCTCGGCGAAGAAGGCGAAGCGCCGCACGACGTGGTCGCGCTGCTTGCGCGTGAGCGTGCGGTCCAGGTCGACGATCAGGGTCACCAGCCGCTCTTCCCACTCGCGCGCCTGCCGCCGGTGCTCGGCGCCGCGGTCGCGCTCCCAGTTCACGAGATAGTCGCGCAGGCGCGCCGCGAGGTCGGGCGCCTTCCGGTGCTCGCGCAGCAGCGCGACGAACTCCTGCTGCCGGCGCTTGCGGTCCTCGAGCCGGATGCGGTTGAGATCCGGTTGCACCTGCGCGAAGGCGGCGATGCGCGCCTCCTGCTCGGGCGTCACCGTCCCCAGCCACTCGTCGAACCAGTTGGTGAGCCGCTTCGCCCGCGCGCGCGCCTGCTTGTCCGCGTCGCCGGAGAGGAACTCCCGCGCGAACTTCTCGTTGTTCTCGGCGAGCTTGCGCTCGAGCGCCGCCAGGTTGTCGGGGCGCATGGTGGCCGCCACCGGCGCGAACTCGTCGGCCGCCTGCTCCACGGTCGCGCGATAGCGCTCGCGCACCGCCGCGATCGCCCACGCGACGTCCGCGCGCTCGAGCCCGGCCGCCAGGCGGCCCGACGCGTCGCCGAGGAGCGCCGCGTACCGAGGCAGCTCCTCGCGCCGATGCCAGGCGTGGAAGCGCGCGAGCTGGCCCTTCAGGTGGTCGGACTGCTCGCCGTGCAGGTCCAGGTACTCGTGCGCCATGAACCGCGCCGCGACGTCGCCGTTGTTGTAGGCCACGCGCACCACCGACCCGCAGCCGGCGAGCGCGGCGGCGGCGGCGATCGCGACGAGCGCGCGGCGCATGGCTACCAGTACGGCTCCACCGCCACGTGCCCGGGGTCGCGGTGGCGATGGCGCTTCAGGCCGCGCGCCTTCAGCGCGTCGGTCGCATCCATCACCATGTCCGGGTTGCCGCACAGCATCACCTGCGACGTCTGCGGCGCGAGCGGCACGCCGGCCGCGTGCTCGAGCCGCTCGTCGCCGATCGCCTCCGGAATGCGTCCGGTGAGCGCGCCGGCGTGCTGCTCGCGGCTCACGACCGAGACCGCGCGGAAGCGGTCGCGGTGCCGGGCTGCGACCGTCTCGACGACGTCGCGATAGGCGAGGTCGGCGGCGCGCCGGACGGCGCGCACCAGCACGACCTTGCGGAAGCGGTCCCAGAGCGCGTCCGAGCGCAGCATCGACAGGTACGGCCCGAGGCCGGTTCCGGTGGCGATCAGCCACAGCACCTCCGCGTCGGGAACCTCGGCGAGGGTGAAGAGCCCCGAGGCGGCCGGCGCGAGAAACACGACGTCCATCGGCTCCAGGCGCGCGAGGCGGGGGCTCAGGTGCCCCTCGGGCACGGTGTTGTAGAAGAACTCGTGCGGGCGCTCCTTCGGCGCGTTCACGAACGAGTAGGGGCGCGCGACGAACTCGCCGGCGACCGGAAGCGCGAGCTTCGTCCACTGCCCCGGCTCGAACGAGCCGATCTCGGCGTCCACCTGGAGCGAGTAGAGGTGGTCGGTCCAGCGCTTCTGGCCGACCACGGTGCCTTCAATCCATTTGCCCATCGGTCACTGTGCGAGAAAAGGCTCCAGCTCGAGCGACTCGAGCCGCTCACCGACGATCACGATGCTGCCGCCGCGGCGGCGCTGCCCGTCGTCGCTGAACTCGAATGCGTAGACGCGCCGGAGTGTAACGCGGCCGTCGGCGTCGCGCGTCGGGCGGGTGCGCGTGCAGAGCACCGTCTCGTCGAGGAACTGCAGGCCCTCGCGGTCGCACGCGGCGCGTCCGGCGCGCACCGCGCGTTCGCGCGCGCGCATGCTGTCGTACCAGAACCAGCCCGCGGCCGCGATCCCCGCGAGCGCGAGCGCCTCGCCGAGCATCGCGCTACAGGCCCGCGGACGGGCTCGGATAGCGCGCGTTCACCGCCTCGATCGCGGCGAGGACGTCCGCGCCGAGCGTGATCGCCCGGGTCGCGAGATTCGCCTCGAGCTGCGCGAGCGTGCGCGCGCCGAGGATCGTGGCGGCGACGAACGGCCGGCTGCGCACGTAGGCGAGCGCCATCGCCTCGGGCGGGAGGCCCGCATCGCGGGCGACGCGGACGTACTCCGCGGTCGCCTCCTTGACGAGAGCGCGCTGATAGCGTTCCCCGAAACTCGGGAAGACCGCGAGGCGCGCGCCCTCCGGCTTTGCGCCGCCGAGATACTTGCCGGCGAGCACGCCCATGGCGAGCGGGCTGTAGGCAAGGAGCGCGACGCTCTCGCGGTGGCACGCCTCTGCAAGATCCCACTCGAACGTGCGGTTCACCAGGCTGTACGCGTTCTGGATCGTGACCGGCGGCGGAAGGCCGTGGACCTTCGCCAGCCGCGCGAACTCGCACACGCCCCAGGACGTCTCGTTCGAGAGGCCGTAGTGGCGGATCTTGCCGGCGCGCACGAGCTCGTCCATCGCCTCGATCTGCTCGAGGATCGGCGTGGCCGGCTTCTCCTTCGTCGCGTCGTAGCGCATCGTCCCGAACATCGCGACGTTGCGCTCCGGCCAGTGGAGCTGGTAGAGGTCGACGAAGTCGGTGCGCAGGCGCTTGAGCGAATCGTCGACCGCCCAGCGGATGTTCTTCTTGCTGAATGCGGTCTCGCCGCCGCGCACCCACGGGCGGTCGCGGCCGGGTCCGGCGACCTTCGTGGCCACGACGAGCTTGTCGCGCGGCTGCCGGGCGAGCCAGTTGCCGACGATCGACTCGGTCCGCGAATAGGTCTTCGGGCCGGGCGGCACCGGGTACATCTCGGCGGTGTCGACGAAGTTCACGCCGTGCGCGACCGCGCAGTCGAGCTGCGCGTGCGCCTCGCGCTCGTCGGTCTGCTCGCCGAAGGTCATCGTGCCGAGGCAGAGCTCGGACACGCGCAGGCCGGTCCCGGGAAGGTTGCGGTACTCCATCGCTCAGCCGTAATGGCGGGTGATCCAGTCGCACACGATCGCCGGCTTGTCCGCGTGCTCGCGCTCGACCGTGCACTTCCAGGTCGTCTGCACGCCGCCGGGGAGGTCCTCCAGCTCGTGCAGGACGAAGCGGCCGCGGATGCGCGAGCCGGCAAGCACCGGCGCGGTGAAGCGCAGCCGGTTGAAGCCGTAGTTGACGCCCATCTTCTGGCCGTCGATGTGGAACGCGTTCTCGCGCAGATGGCTCAGCAGCGCGACGGTGAGGAACCCGTGCGCGATCGCGCCGCCGTAGAGCGACTCGCGCTTCGCGCGCTCGGGGTCGACGTGGATCCACTGGCGGTCCTCGCCGACCTCGGCGAAGGCGTTGATGCGCTCCTGCGTGACAGTGAGCCAGTCGCTCACCGCGACCTCCTTGCCGACGAGCGGGCGCAGCTCGTCGAGGCGATAGCGTTTCGCGGTCATGGCGGCGATTCTGCCACGCGGTTGCGGGGGACGCGGCCGCAGGCGAGAATCTGCCGCGCGATGACCCCGACCGCGAAGCTCTTCCTCGTCCTCGGCGCGCTCGCCGGCGCGGCCGGCGTCGCGCTCGGCGCGTTCGGCGCGCACGCGCTGAAGGCGCGGCTCACGCCCGACCAGCTCGCGGTCTGGCAGACCGCGGTCCAGTACCACTTCTGGCACGCGCTCGCGCTCGTCGCGATCGGCATCATCATCTCCGCCGCCCTGCCCGGCTCGACTACGCTCCGCTGGGCCGGCTGGCTGATGGTCGCCGGGCTCGTGCTCTTCTCCGGAAGCCTCTACGTCCTGGTCTTGAGCGGCGCGCGGTGGCTCGGCGCGGTCACGCCGTTGGGCGGAGCGGCCTGGATCGCCGCATGGCTGCTGCTCGCGTGGGCCGCGCTCAGGAGTTGAGCGTCTACTCTTCGTAGATCATCTTCTTCGTCATCCCGCCGTCGACGACGAAGTTCTGGCCGGTGACGAAGCCGGCCGCGTCGGACAGCAGGAAGGCGACCATCGCGGCGATGTCCGCGGGCGTCCCCACCCGGCCGGCCGGATGCTGAGCGTGATCGGCCGCGCTCAGCGCAACCTGCTTCCGCGTCGACCGCTTCTGCCATCCGCTCACGTCGATCCACCCCGGGCTCACGCAGTTCACCCGCACGTCCGGCCCGAGACTCACCGCGAGCGCGTGCGTGAGCGCGACGAGCCCGCCCTTCGAGGCCGAGTAGGCCTCGGTGTTCGCCTCCGACTGCAGCGCGCGCGTCGAGGCGACGTTGACGATCGCGCCGCGCGTCGCGCGCAGGTGCGGCGCCGCGTGCTTCGCCATCAGGAACGCGCCGGTGAGATTCACGCCGAGCTGCCGGCTCCAGGACTCGAGCGTCAGCTGCTCGACCGGCACCCGCGGGGCGCGCGCGATGCCGGCGTTGTTCACCACCGCGTCGAGCCGACCGCCGTTGGCGACCGCGGCCGCGACGCACGCCGCGACCGACGCCTCGTCCGCGACGTCGGTCGCGACGAACCACGACGCGCCGCCGAGCTCTCCGAGCGCCTCGGGCCCGGCCTCCGCGTCGTCGTCGGCGACGACCACGCCGTAGCCGTCGGCGAGGAGGCGCGCCGCGACGCCCTTTCCGATCCCCTGCGCCCCGCCCGTGACGATCACGACCTTCCTCGCGGTGCTCATCGCTTCTCCAGGAGCTTGACGATCTCCTCGTAGCCGCGCTTGCGCGCGAGGTCCGCGGCCGTCTCCCCCGCGCGGTTTCGGAGCGTGCGATCGGCCTTCGCGCTCAGCAGGAACGCCACGACTTCGAGGTGCCCGCCGTCCGCCGCGCCGTGCAGCGCGGTGTGGCCCTGCGCGTCCTGGGCGTTGACCACCGCGCCGCGCTCGACGAGCAGCCGCGCGACCCCGAGGGTGCCGGTCGCGGCGGACCAGAAGAGCGGCCCCTCGCCGCCCTCGTTCACGAGGTTCACGCCCGCGTTCGCGTCGAGGAGGAGCGCCACCACGATCTCGCCGCCGCTCATCGCGGCGATGTGCAGCGGCGTCTCGCCGTGCCGGGTGCGCGCGTTCGGGCCGGCCCGGCGTGCGAGCAGCACGCGCACCGCGTCGGGCTGCCGGTTCTCGGCCGCCTGGAACAGCGGCGTCTCGCCCGCCGCGTTGGCCGGGTCGACTTTCGCGCCGTGGTCGAGGAGCAGCGCCACCGTCTCCGCGTCGCCGAGCGCGGCGGCGCGGTGCAGCGGCGTGTCGCCGTCGGCGTCGCGCGCCTCGATGTCGGCCTTGCGGTCGAGCAGGAGCTTCACCACCTGGTCGCGGCCGCGCGCGGCCGCGAGGTGCAGGGCGGTCTCGCCCTGCTCGTTCTTCGCGTTCGGGTTCGCGCCGGCCCGGAGCAGGCTCCAGGCGCGCTGCGCGTGGCCGGTCTCGGCCGCCTCGAGCAGCGCCTTGTCGTCGCCCTGCGCGGCCGCGGGCGCGGCGATGCAGAGCGCCAGCGCGACGCCGCGGGCGAGGACGGGCAGGGAGCGAACGGAGAGGTGGGGCTCGGGCATCGCGTGCGCGGTCCGCGCACGCCGCGCGCCGCGTTCCAGGCTAGGCGCGCGATTTTATCGGAAGCGACGCGGCCGCCATCCCTGCGAGCCGCCGCACCACGCCGACCGACTCCTCCGGGGAGAACCCGTACGGGAAGAGCTTCTGCTCCTGCGCCGCGATGTCGGGGCGCCCGCCGAGCCGCGCCAGGTCGTCGAGCGCGGTGCGCAGGTGCACGCCGAGCAGCGTCTCGACGGTGGACACGCGCGCGTTCAGGCGCGCTTCGCCGATCGTCTCGAACCCGAGCCCGAGCCGGAAGAGGTCCGCATTCTGCGTTGGCGCCTCGATCAGCCCGTAGTCGCACCCGCAGACGCCGCCGGCGAAGAGATAGGCGGCGTGGAAGAGCCCGGCGACCGCGCGCTTCGGGGCGGAGTTCATGTCCACCGAGAGGCGGACGAACTCGCACACGCGCGAGCCGGCGTCGCGCAGCGCGGTCGTCTCGTCGCGGTAGAGCTCGTCGGCGGCCAGGCCCTGCCCGGAGTCGAGCCGCACGCCGAGCGAGCCGACGAACTGGCCGCTCTCGTGCGCGAGGAAGGTGTAGAGGAACGGGTCCTGCAGCGTGCCGGGGCCGGCGCCGTGCGCGTCGGGATCGCGGCGGCGCAGGGCGTCGACGCGGCGCTCCTCGAACATCCTGGCGAGCCGGATCTTCAGCGAGCCGCGCGGCTCCCCCTCGTCGAACCGCGCCGCCGCCGCGCGCACGAGGGTCAGGCTGCGAAAGCGTGCCGCGCGCGGCGCCACGGTCGGCGCGCCGAAGATCGTCTTCGCGTCGAGCGACTCGGTCGGCCAGACGCCTCCCGGCTTCGATTTGGACTTGTCGGTCACCGCTGTCTGTAGACGATCGGCTCGCCCGGGATGGACCGCATCGGGCTCATCTTATCCCGCCCGCCGGCGGAGTTTAAGGGCGGACCGCGGGGTTTCGGACGAACGGCGTGAAGATGTGCGCGAGCGGCGCGTCCCGTCCCGGCGGCGCGCGCTTGCGCCCCCCCTATGGCTCCACTACGCTACCGGGCGCCGCCAGCGCCGTCGAGCCTGCCCGGACAACTTCGACAACAAGGAGGGAATCGCCATGGCCACCGACCCCTATGCCGCGCCGCGGGCGCGCGTCGCCGACGTCCCGACCGCTGCGCCGGGCGGCGACTTCGTTCCCGAGGGGCAGGCGGTCGCCGCCGGCAACGGCTGGCAGTGGATCCTGGACGCGTGGGAAGTGTTCAAGCGCCAGCCGGGAATGTGGATCGCGCTGATCGTGGTGTTCTTCGTCGTCTTCTTCCTGATCAGCCTCGTGCCGATCGTCGGCAGCCTCGCCGCCGCGCTGCTCGGCCCGGTGTTCGCCGGCGGGGTGATCGCCGGCTGCCAGGCGGTGCGCGATGGCGGGGAGCTGGAGATCGGGCATCTCTTCGCCGGGTTCAAGGCGAACACCGGGAAGCTCGTGATGATCGGCGTGTTCAACCTGCTCGCCTGGATCGTGATCGGCGTGGTGATCATGGTGCTCGTGGGCGGAAGCATGTTCGCCATGATGAGCGGCGAGCCGAGCGCGGCGCGCGGGGTCGCTTCGATGATGTCGATGCTGCTCGGGATCCTGATCGCGCTTGCGCTCAGCGTCCCGGTGTACATGGCGATCTGGTTCGCGCCGTCGCTCGTGATGCTGAACGACTTCGATCCGATCCCGGCGCTCAAGACGAGCTTCGCCGCGTGCCTGAAGAACATCGTGCCGTTCCTCCTCTACGGCGTGATCCTCTTCGCGGCCGCGATCGTCGCGAGCATTCCGTTCGGCCTTGGCTGGCTCGTGCTCGGTCCGGTGCTGGCGATCTCGATCTTCACCGCGTACCGCGACGTCTTCTACGTCGGCTGATGCGCGCGACGCGCCCCGCCGGCGCGGCCCGGCAATCGCGTTGACGCGAAAACCGGTGCCGAAGGCAGCGGTTTTCCCGGCTTCGGGGTGCGCGAGGGAGTGTGGCGCCTCGCGTCGTAGCCCCGAACGCGAGAACCGGTGCCGGAGGCAGCGGTTTTCCCGGCTTTGGGGTGCGCGAGGGGGTGTGGCCCCTCGCGTCGCAGCGACCCGCTAGCGCGTGCTCGACACCGCGCGCCGCATCGCCACTCCGGAGGGCATCGAGCTCGCCCTGCGGCTCGCCGGCCCCGTCCCGCGCGCTCTCGCCTGGGTCGTCGACTTCCTGCTGCGGCTCGCGGTGCTCGGCCTGGCGGCCATGCTCCTCGGCGCGCTGGGCAACTTCGGCATGGGGCTCTTCTTCCTCGCCTGGTTCTTCCTCGAGTGGCTGTTTCCCGCGTGGTGCGAGGTGAACTGGGGCGGCGCGACGCCGGGGAAGAAGGCGCTCAACCTCGTCGTGCTGCACGACGACGGCACGCCGGTGCGCTGGCCCGCGGCGCTCGCGCGCAACCTCCTGCGCGCGGTCGACTTCCTGCCGCTGTTCTACTGCCTCGGGCTCGCCGCGATGCTGTTGAACCGCGAGTTCAAGCGGCTCGGCGACCTCGCCGCCGGGACGATCGTCGTCTACACCGAGCCCAAGCCGCGCGGCTTCGCGATCCCCGCGGCCCCGCCGCTCGCGCCGCCGGTGGCGCTCACGCTTCCCGAGCAGCGCGCGATACTCGACTTCGCCGAGCGCGCGCCCGGCCTCACCGAGGAGCGCGCCGAAGAGCTCGCCGCGATCCCGCGCGGGCTGGTCGGCCGGCTAGAGGGCCGCGCGGCCGTGCAGCGCCTGGTGGGGATCGCGAACTTTCTCATCGGGCGCCGCTAGCCATGCGTCAGGCGGCGTTCGAAGCGCAGCACGAGCCCGCCTGGCGGCGCTTCGAGGCGTGGCTCGACCGTCACGAGAAGCTCCGCCGGCGCGACCGCGCCGCAGCGGACCCGGACGCCCTGCCCGACGCGGAGGTCCCGCGCGCGTACCGCCACGTGTGCCAGCACCTCGCGCTCGCACGCGACCGCGAGTACAGCCCGGACCTCGTCGACCGCCTGAACCGCCTCGCGCTGCGCGGCCACCACCTGCTCTACGGCGCGCGCAGCCGCGGCGGCGCGCGCGCAGTGGCGTTCGTGATCGCCGGCTTTCCCCGGCTGGTGCGCGCCGAGCGCGCGTTCGTGATCGCCGCCGCGGCGCTCTTCTTCGGCCCGTTCTTCCTGCTGCTGTCCGCGCTCCAGGCCTACCCCGACTTCATCTACTACCTGATGCCGCCCGAGGCGCTCGCGAAGTTCCAGGAGATGTACAACCCGGCCAACCGGCGCCTGGGGATGCGCGACGCGGACGACAACGTGGCGATGTTCGGCTTCTACATCTGGAACAACGTCAAGATCGGCTTTCAGACCTTCGCCGGCGGGATCGCGTTCGGCCTCGGCTCGATCTTCTTCCTCGTCTCCAACGGCGTGCTGATCGGTGCGATCGCGGGCTACGTCACCCAGGTCGGCTACGGCACGCCCTTCTGGTCCTTCGTCTCCGGGCACAGCGCGATGGAGCTCGTCGCGATCGCGATCTCGGGCGCGGCCGGACTGCGGCTCGGCGCGGCGCTCGTGGCGCCCGGCGCGCGCTCGCGCAAGGCGGCCCTGGTCGCGGCGGCGCAGCCCGCGGTGCGCCTCATGTACGGCGCGGCGGGCATGTTCCTCGTCGCCGCGTTCATCGAGGCGTTCTGGTCCCCCCTCACCGCCTTTCCACCGCTCAGCAAGTACCTCGTGGGCGCGGCGCTGTGGATCGTCGTGCTCGGCTACTTCCTGCTCGGGGGGCGCGACCGTGCAGCTTGAGCGCCTGAGCGTGGCGCTGCGCCCGCGCGGCGGCTGGGAGTCGCTCGACCTCGGCTTCCAGATGGCGCGCGCCTGGTGGCGGCCGATCTGGGGCGTGTGGCTCGCGGTGTACCTGCCGCTCGCGGCCGCGTTGCACCTCGCGTTCTACGACCGGCTCTGGCTCGCGCTCGTCGCGCTATGGTGGGCGAAGCCGCTGCTCGACCGCTTCGTGCTCTACGTCGTGAGCCGAGCGGTCTTCGGCGAGGTCCCGACGGTGCGCGCGACGCTCGGTGCATGGCGCGACATACTGACGCCCGGTGCGGTCGCGGGGCTCACGCTCTTCCGGATCGACCTCGCGCGCTCGTTCATGCTGCCGGTCTGGGTGCTCGAGAAGCAGACCGGCAGCGCGGCGCGCGCGCGGCGCCGCGCGCTCGGCCAGCGCATGCGCTACTACGCGGTCTGGCTGACCGTGCTCTGCGCGCACTTCGAGGCGATCGCGTTCTTCTCGCTCGGCGTCGCGGGCGAGCTCTTCGTTCCCGCCGGCGGCGACTCCGGCTTCGAGGTGCGCGATCTCCTGCGCGGCGGCGCCGGCGCCGCCGGCTGGTCCTGGGTCGACGCCGCGTGCTACGTGATCGCGGTGTCGGCGATCGAACCGCTCTACGTCTGCGCGGGGTTCGCGCTCTACCTCAACCGGCGCGCGATCCTCGAGGGCTGGGACATCGAGCTCGCGCTCCGGCGCCTCGACGAGCGGCTGCGCCACGCGGTCGCGGCCGCGCTCGCCGCGGCAGTGCTCGGGCTCGCCGCGCTCGCGCTGCCGGCGCCGTCGCTCGCCGCCGAGAGGTCGGCGCAGCAGGAGATCGCCGAGGTGCTGAAGGCGCCCGAGTTCCAGGAGTACCGCGAGGGCAAGACCTGGCGCTACCGCGGCGACGCGAAGGACGCGAAGCGCACGCCGGCCGACGCCGACTTCTGGTCGAACATCGGCCTCTTCCTCGCGCAGATCGCCGAGGCGGCGGTCTGGATCGCCGCCGCGATCGCCGTGGTCGCGCTCGCCCTCGCGCTGCGCCGCTGGGTGCCGGGCTGGCTCGAGCGCGCGCCGAGCGCGTACCGCCCGCCGGACGCGCTCTTCGGGCTGGCGCTCGCGCCCGAGTCGCTGCCGGACGACGTCGCCGGCGCGGCGTCCGCGCTCGCACGTGCCGGGCGCCTGCGCGACGCGCTGTCGCTCCTCTACCGCGGCGCGCTGTCGGTGCTGGTGCATCGCGACCACGTGCCGCTCGCCGAGGGGGACACGGAGGGCGACTGCGTGCGTGCTGCGCGCAAGGCGCTGCCCGCCGCCGCCGGCGACTACTTCGCGCGCCTCGTGCAGACGTGGACCGCGGCGGCCTACGCGGGCCGTCTGCCCGACGCGGTGAACGCGGAAGCGCTCTGCCGCGACTGGGCGCCGCACTTCTCGCCCCGCGCCGAGCGCCCTGCCGCCGCATGAACCGCCCGCTCGTCGCCTGGTTCGTGCTCGCCGGCCTGGCCGCGGCCGGGGCGATCTGGTTCTTCGCGAACTTCGAGCGCGTCGCCGAGCGCCAGTGGGTCGGACCCTCCGGCGAGGCGCGCCGCAACGCGTACCTCGCCGCCGAGCGGCTCGTAGCGCGCATGGGCGTGGCGGCGCGGCACGTGAAGACGATCCCGGAGCTGAAGGAGCTGCCGGTGAACGGCACGCTCATCCTGCCCGACCGGCGCGACGCGCTGACGCCGGACGCGCGCCTCGCGCTGCTGCTGTGGGTCGAGAACGGCGGCCACCTGATCGTCGAGGACGAGGATGCGCGGCTGCCGGACCCGATCCTCGATGCGTTCGGCGTGAAGCGGACCGCGGTGACGAAGCCGCCCCGCCCCAAGCCGGCGCCGGTCGAGGCGAAGCTCCCGCACGCCGACCGCGCGCTGAAGGTTGAAATGCACTCGCGCCAGACGATCGAGGCGCCGCAGGCGGCGGTACGGGTGGCGAGCGCGGATGCGACCCACCTCGTCCACTTCGCGCGCGGGCGCGGCCGCGTCACCGTGCTGAACGACCTCGAGTTCCTGCGCAACCGCGCGATCGGGCGCCTCGACCACGCCGAGTTCCTCTGGCAGATCGTGCGCTTCCAGCCCGACACGCCGGCGCTCTTCGTCTTCGACAACCCGCAAAAGCTCTCGCTCGTGCGCTGGCTCGCCGACCACGCCTGGCCGCTCGTTGCCGGCGCCGCGCTCCTGCTCGCAGTGTGGCTGTGGCGCAGCGCGTCGCGCTTCGGGCCGGTCGCGCCCGACCCCGAGCCCGCGCGCCGCCGGCTCCTCGATCACCTGCGCGCAAGCGGCCGGTTCCAGTGGGCGCGCGGCGGCGGGGGCGCGCTGCTCGAAGCCGCGCGCGAGGCCGCGCTGCGGCGCGTCGTGCGCGCCTATCCCGATTTCGCGGCGCTCGGGCGCGGCGCGCAGCGCGACCGGCTCGTGGCACTCTTCGGCATCCGCCCCGAGGACGCGCAGAAGGTCCTCGCAGCCGCCAATCCGCGCACGCCGGCCGAGCTGATGACCGCGGTCGGCGTGTACCAGCACATCCAGGAACGATTGTCCGGACGAACGCAGCAGAACACGGAGAGCACTCCATGAGCACCACGGGAAGGATCGCCGCCGAGCAGCTCGAACAGGCGGTCAAGGTGGTCGGCGCGATGCGCGCGCAGGTGGCGCGCGCGATGGTCGGGCAGGCGGAGGTCGTCGAGCAGACGCTCGCCGCGCTGCTCGCCGGCGGACACGTGCTGATCGAGGGCGTGCCGGGGCTGGGCAAGACGCTGCTCGTGCGCGCGCTCGCGAAGACGTTCGACGGCCGGTTCGCGCGCATCCAGTTCACGCCCGACCTGATGCCCGCGGACGTGACCGGTCACACGCTCTACGACCAGTCGACCGGGCAGTTCACCACGCGGCGCGGGCCGGTGTTCACCAACCTGCTGCTCGCCGACGAGATCAACCGCGCGCCGGCGAAGACGCAGTCGGCGCTCCTCGAGGTGATGCAGGAGGGCCAGGTCACGATCGAGGGCACGGCGCACCCGCTCGAGCCGCCGTTCATGGTGCTCGCGACCCAGAACCCGATCGAGCAGGAAGGCACCTACGCGCTGCCGGAGGCGCAGCTCGACCGGTTCCTGCTCAAGGTGCGCATCGACTATCCGCCCGCGGCGGAGGAGACCGAGATGGTAAAGCGCGTCACCGCCGGCCAGGCCGCCGACCGGCTGAACGTCGATCAGGTGGCGACGCTGATCAAGCCCGGCGCGGTGGTCGCGCTGCAGACCATCACCGCCGCGGTGGGGATCGAGGACAAGGTGCTCGACTACGCGGTGCGCATCGCGCGGGCGACGCGGGCCTGGAGCGGGGTCGCGATGGGCGCGGGCCCGCGCGGCGGCATCGCGCTCGCGCGCGTCGCGCGCGCGGCGGCGCTCATCGCCGGCCGCGACTTCGTCACGCCCGACGACGTGAAGCGCTTGGCGCTGCCGGCGCTGCGCCACCGCGTGACGCCGGCGCCGGAGCTCGAGATCGAGGGCCATACGAGCGACACGATCCTCAAGGCGCTGCTCGAGAAGGTCGAGGCGCCGCGTACTTGACCGTCACTCCGGCGCGATCACGCGTGCTGATTCCCGCCCCCCGGCTCCTCGGGCTCGCCGCCGCGCTTGCCGCGCTCGGGCTCGCGGCGTCCATCGTGCCGGCGCTTGCGCCCGCGTGGATCGCCGCGGCGGTGGGCCTCGTCGCGTTTGCCGCGGTGGACGCCGTCGCCGCGCGCAGCATTCGGGCGCCCGAGGCGCGCCGGGTGCTGCCCGGCTCGCTCCCGCTCGGCGTGCCGCACGACGTGGTGTTGCGCCTCGCGAACTCGGGCGCGGCCGCCCTGACCTGCGACGTGCACGACCACCATCCGCCCGGCGTCGAGGCGAACGGGCTGCCGCAGCGCGTGACCGTGCCCGCGCGCGGCTGGGCCGAGCTGCGCTACAGCGTGCGTCCGGTCAAGCGCGGCCCGATCGAGTTCGGGCTGGTCGAGGCGCGGCTCGCCTCGCGCGCCGGGCTGTGGCAGGCGCGGCGCCGCATCGGCGAGCCGACGGCGACGCGCGTGTACCCGAACTTCGCGGCCCTCACGAAGTTCGCGCTCCTCGCCACCGACCACCGCCTGTCGCAGATCGGCGTGCTGCAGCGGCGGCGGCGCGGCGAGGGCCTCGACTTCCACCAGCTCCGCGAGTACCGCGAGGGCGACGCGCAGCGCCAGGTCGACTGGAAGGCGAGCGCGCGCATGCGCAAGCTCGTCTCGCGCGAATACCAGGACGAGCGCGACCAGCAGGTGGTGCTGCTGATCGACTGCGGCCGGCGCATGGGCGCGCAGGACGGCGACCTCGCGCACTTCGACCACGTGCTGAACGCCGCCCTGCTGCTCGCCTACGCGAGCCTGCGCCAGGGCGACGCGGTCGGATTCCTCACGATGTCGGGCACGCGGCGCTGGCTCGCGCCGCGCAAGGCGCGCTCGACCGTCAACCTCATCCTTAACCGCGTCTACGACCTGCACCCGACGCTCTCCACCACCGACTATTACGGCGCTGCGATCGAGGTGATGAAGCGCGTGCGCAAGCGTGCGCTGATCGTGATCCTGTCGAACCTGCGCGACGAGGACGACGACACGCTGGCCCCCGCGCTCGGGCTCCTGCAATCGCGCCACCTCGTCCTGTTCGCGTCGCTGCGCGAGCAGATCCTCTCGCGCGCGCTCGCAGCGCGCGCGGACACCTTCGACCGCGCGCTGACGCACGCGGCGACCGCCGACTACCTCGCGCGGCGCGAGCTCGCCTTCCGGCGCCTGGAGCGCGGGGGGGCGGTGTGCCTCGACGTCGAGCCGGCGGAACTGCCGATCGCGCTGGTGAACCGGTACATCGACATCAAGCGGAGCGGACGGCTGTAGCGCTGCGGGCGTCTGTGACGCAATGCCCGAAACGGCCCCGCGGCGACCGCCCCGGTTGTCGCGTTGTTCCTATTGGCGCCCCGGCCTTCGCGGGAGAATTTCTCCTTCGACAAGGACTCTGCGCCCCGGCATGAAGCGCACGCTCTACCAGATCCTCGGCGTCGAGAAGGACGCGACCGGAGAGGCCCTCTCCGCCGGCTACCGCGCACGCCTGGCAGCCGCACAGGCGGCCACCAGCGACGCCTCTGCGGTCACGCTGGTGCGCGAGGCCTACCAGGTGCTCTCCAACCCGCAGAGCCGCGCCGCCTACGACGCGTCGCTCGCCGCCCCGGTGCCGTCCGGCGTCGTTCGCCGCGCGCGCGCGGCGCCGCTCGACGACGAGTCCGGCGGCGGAGGGATCAAATGGGCGATCGGCGCCGCGGTGGTGCTGATCGCGGTCGGGCTCTGGTGGTGGATATCGCGGCCGGCGCCGAAGCCGCCGATGCAGGCGGTCTCGCGCGTGGTCATCACCGAGGTCGCCGCGCCGGCCGCGGAGCCTTCCGCCCCGCCCGCACAGATGGCAATTGCGGCCGCGGCCCCGCAACCGGCGGCACCCGCAGCGGCCGCCCGGTCCGCAGAGGAGGTCTTCGCCGACGTGTCGCCGAGCGTCGTGCGCGTGAACGCGCTCGACGCCTCGGGGCGCGCCGTGGCGTTCGGCAGCGGCGTCGTCGTGGACCGCGGCGCGGTCATCACCAACTGCCACGTCGTGAGCCGCGCCGCCTCGGTCCAGGTGAAGCTCGGCGCCGACGTGCGCAGCGGCTCGGTCGACGTCGCGGACGAGGAGCTCGACCTCTGCCGGGTCGGCGTGGCCGGTCTCGATGCCCCGGCGATCCAGGTCGGTTCGGTCGGAGCGCTGCGCACCGGGCAGCGCGTGTACGCCATCGGCGCGCCGCAGGGCCTCGATCTGACGATCAGCGAGGGCATCGTCTCGTCGCTGCGCGAGGTGCAGGGCGGCACGGTGATCCAGACCACTGCGCCGGTGTCGCGCGGCTCGAGCGGCGGCGGGCTCTTCGATGCCTCGGGACGCCTCGTCGGGATCGTGACGTTCCAGCACCGCTACGGGCAGAACCTGAACTTCGCGCTCCCCGCCGACTGGATCGGCGAGATGCGCACGCGGCGCGCCTCGTCCACGACGGCGAGCGAGCCGGTCGCGCGCGCCGGCACGCCCGCGTCCGCGCCGCGCGCAGCCGCCGACTCCCCGGTGGTCCTGATCGTCGGAACCTGGGCCTGCTTCGGGTCGGTCTCCGGGCGAAGCGGGACGTACGTCTACGGCCCGGACGGGCGGGTCACGCTCGCCTCCAATGACGGGCTTCGCGGGGCCGGGCACTACGCCGTCGCCGGCCGGGCGGTCCGCTACAGCATGCCGGGCGGGAGCTTCCAGTACGCGATCGAGCACCTCGACGCCGCGCGCATGGTGCTCAACATCGGCGTCGCCGGACAGCGGCTCGCCTGCGAGCGGCGCTGAGGAAGGCGCGTCAGGCGCCGGGCTGCCGCCGCCCGACGAGGTTCCTGGCGCCCGCGGGCCCGAACTGCTCGGCGTGCTCGCAGCCGGCCGCCATCTCGAAGATCTCGCCCGCGCGGTAGGTGCGCGATTCCCCGTTCGCGACGAGCGTCAGCTCGCCCTCGAGGACCAGGGCGCGCACGTCGAACGGGTGCGAGTGGGGCTGCGTGGCGAAATCAGGCTTGTACTGCTTCGTCTCGACGTCGAGGTAGCCGGCGCGCTTCAGCGCGCTTTCGAAATCGGCGGCGTTCATCGCGGGTCCTCCGGGTAGGCGGGGTGCGCGCAAGAATACCCGCAACGCGGCGCGCGCGCGTCAGCGCACCTCCGCGCCCCGCTCGCGCAGGAGCGTCCGTAGCACCGAGCGGTGGCAGCGCGACTCGTCCTCGCAATAGCACCCGACCGAGAAGTCCGCGCCGCGCGACAGCGCCGCGAGGAGGTCGAGCGCGCGGCTCGCGTCGGGCTTGGCCATCTCCGAGCGGTAGCGCTTCGCGAACGCGGCCCGCTCGCGGTCGGTCTTCGCGCCCAGCCCCACCTTGACCGTCGCGTCCGACGGCGCGAGCAGCGGAAACCACACGTCGTACCAGTTCCCCGAGGCGAACTTCGACTTCGGCACGCCGCGCGGCGGGCGGCGCACGGTGCCGATGCGCAACCCCTCGCCGGGCGCGCGCGGGGAGCCGAGGCGAACGACGCGGATCGTCATGTGGATGGCCTCGGCCCGGGCGGAGGTGCCCCGCCGCCCGGGCCGTCCGTCGACGGATGCGGGAGCGGCGATGCTACCCCGGCTTGGCGTAGACGTCGGCGCTCATCACCTCGATGCCGACGAAGGGTTGGTTGCCCTCCACCCACGCGTCGTGCCCCGGCGGGATGGTGTACGACTCGCCCGCGGAAATGGTCCGCTCCGTACCGTCCTTCATGCGCACGTGGATCTTTCCGGAGACGGCGTAGCCGACGTGCGAGACCTGGCACTGGTCGGTCTTGACGACCGGCTTCACGCATTCCGACCAGCGCCATCCGGGCTCGAAGTTGAACCGCCCGATCGTGAACCCCTCGAGCTGGACCACCTCCACCCGGGTCTTGCTCGGGGCGCGTACCTCGTCGGGCGCGTTGTGTGACTTCACCTGCAGCTTGCTAACCGATACCGGCGTCGCCATCTGATCCTCCTGGTGTGGGTCGATGCCTCCTCTCCATCCGGCGGGCCCGCACTGCGCGCGGCGCGGGTCCCGCAGCGCTGCGGCGTCACGCGACCTTGGTGAGGATCGCGCTCATCTCGTCGCGCGAGTACGCGCGCAGCGTCTGCCCGCGGATGTTGCCCGCCGCGCCGACCGCGAGGGCGAACGCCGACACCGACGCATCGTCGGGCGCCTCGACCGTGACGATCATGTCGTACTGCCCCATGGTCCAGCAGATTTCCTTCATGTTGACCCCGAACTTCCGCGCGGACTCCCTGACGGCGTCGGCGCGCTTGACCGTGTCCTTGACGTTGCGGATGCCCTGGTCGGTGAAATTGCCGAGGATGATGTAGTTCGCCATGGCGCTTCTCCCGTGGTGGATTCGATTGCGCGCCGGCGCCGCGACACGCGGCGCGGTGCACCGTGCAGAGCGGTACAGGCCGTACCGTAAGAGCGGGCTCTGCGGCCCGAAGAGGATGAGGCACGGCCTCGCGGCCGGTTCCGGATCGTTGTGACAGCGCCGGACGCGGCCAGTCTACTCCCGCGCCGGCGCGGCGCAAGCGCGCCGCGCTAGACTCGCGGCTCCCGCACCCCGCGTCCCGGAGCCGCAATGAGCTGCTGCCACCACTACTTCACCGCCACCGAAGGCGGCGACGACGCCTTCGTGGTCGAGCCATCGCGCGTCGTGTTCGGCGCCGGCGCGCTCGCCGAGGCCGGCGACCACGCGCAGGCGCTCGGGATGAAGCGGGTCGCGGTGTTCACCGACCGCGGCATCCGGCGCCAGCCGTACGTCGAGACCGTCACGAAGTCGCTCGCGGCCGCGGGCATCGACTGCGCGCTGTACGACTCGGTGCAGATCGAGCCGACCGACGGGTCCTTCCAGGAGGCCGCGCGCTTCGCGACCGAGGGCAGGTTCGACGGCTTCGTGTCCGTCGGCGGCGGCTCGGTGATCGACACGTGCAAGGCGGCGAACCTCTACTCCACCTACCCCGCCGACTTTCTCGCGTACGTCAACGCGCCGATCGGCGAGGGACGCGCGGTGCCCGGCGCGGTCAAGCCGCACATCGCCTGCCCGACGACCTGCGGGACCGGCTCCGAGGTGACCGGCGTCGCGGTGTTCGATCTCGCCGCGCTGCACGTGAAGACCGGGATCAGCTCGAAGCTCCTCAAGCCGTCGCTCGCGCTCGTCGACCCGGCCGTCGCGCGCTCGCTGCCGGCGATGGTGGTCGCGGCGAGCGGCTTCGACGCGCTCTCGCACGCGCTCGAGGCGTACACCTGCGTGCCGTACACGCGGCGGAAGAAGGCCGGGAACGCCGGCCTACGGCCCGTCTACCAGGGCGCCAACCCCTGGAGCGACGCGATCGGCACCGAGGCGCTGCGCCTGATCGGCCGGCACCTGGTGCGCGCGGTGCGCGACCCCTCCGACGCCGAGGCGCGCACCGAGATGATGTACGCGGGCACGCTGGCCGGAATCGCCTTCGGCGGCGCGGGCTGCCACGTTCCGCACGGCATGTCCTACGCGGTCGCCGGGCTGGTGCGCGAGTACCGCCCGCGCGACTACCCGCAGGACAAGGCGCTCGTCCCGCACGGCATGGCGGTGATCCTCAATGCGCCGGCGGTCTATCGCTGGACTGCGCCGGGCTGCCCCGACCGGCACCTGCACGGCGCGGAGTGCCTCGGTGCCGACGTGCACGGCGCGACGCCCGAGGACGCCGGCGACCTCCTCGCCGGCCATCTCATCCAGATGATGAAGGACACTCTCTTCCCGAACGGCCTCACCGCCGTCGGCTTCGGCGGGGCCGACGTGCCCGCCCTCGCCGACGGGGCGTTCCCGCAGCAGCGCCTGCTCGCGAACTCGCCCCGCCCGGTCGCCAAGCAGGACCTCGCGAGCCTGTTCGCCGGGGCGATGCGGTACTGGTAAGGACCCGGCGGGCGGAGCCGGGTTGCGGCGCGGCAGCACGCCCGGCCGGATCTCGAAATGTGGGGAACTTTGCCCCCTAACCCCCGGAAACGGTTGCCCAGCCGGGCGGCGGTCGCCTATTCTTTGGGCACTCGAGCCTGGCAACGACCGGGCCACCGGGACGGGCCGACCCGATCCCGGCGACCAAAACACGCGATCCGGAGGAAGCCCATGAAATCGTGTCGTTCGCTCCTGCTGGTAGCGGCCGCCCTCGCCATCCCGCTCTCGGCCCATGCGGCCGGGGTCCAGCTCAACGTCTCCGGCGAAGCCCGTCAGGAGATCAACACCCCGCAGTTCCAGGACCGCTACCAGTCGCTCGCGAGCTACCTCGGCGCGAGCCTCGGCAGCGACGTCAAGCTCGCGATCGGCCGCGACCTCTCGCGCGAGCTGCAGAAGATGCGCGCCGGGCTCTACGAGGTGCTCGTCGGGCCCGCGCACGTGATCGGCGCGGCGATGCGCTACGGCTACGAGCCGGTCGCGCGCTTCGCGGGCGAGGAGCGCGCGGTGTTCGTCGCGAGCAAGGCGAGCGGCATCACGAGCCTCGAGGGCGCGAAGGGCAAGCGGCTCGCGCTACCGCCGACCGACTCGCTCGCGACCTACCTCGCGCGCGGCGAGCTGAACGCGAAGGGCGTCGTCATCATGGAGCACTTCGCCGAGGTGAAGGAACACCGCTACCACGAGGTCGCGCTGATGTCGGTCGAGTTCGGGCAGGCCGACGTCGCCGTCGCCGACGAGCGCCTGGCGAAGGAGTGGATCGCGAAGAACGGCGGCCAGATCATCCTGCAGACGCACGCGACGCCGGGCATCGGCGTTGCGGTGAACGCGAAGCTCGACAAGCCGACCAAGGACCGCATCCGCAGCGCGTTCCTGTCGCCCAACCCGAAGGTCGTCGCCAGCGCGCCGCTCACCGGGCTCGACATCGCGGCCACCCAGCCGATCACGACCAAGGAGTACGAGTACGTCTCGACGCTCGGCTACTTCACGCCGCGCGAGCTGCCGGGCGCGAAGCTCGTCGGCGCCGACGAGGTGGCCGACCTGATGAGGAAAGGCGCGGTGCTCTACGACACGCGCACGGCCGAGGAGTACGGCGCGAAGCACATCAGGGGCGCGAAGCTCCTGCCCTACGTCGAGAAGAGCCGCAAGGAGGTCGGGTTCGACGTCAAGCAGGACAGGTTCGACCTCTCGAAGGCGCCGCAGGACAAGAACGCCCCGGTGATCTTCGCCTGCAACGGCGCCGAATGCTGGAAGAGCTACAAGGCAAGCGACGCCGCGGTCAAGGCCGGGTACAAGCAGGTGTACTGGTTCCGCGGCGGCTTTCCCGAGTGGAGCCTGAAGGGACTGCCGACCGAGTCGGCGCCGGCGGTGGCGGCCAAGCAGTAGCTGCGCCGCGCCGCGCGCCGCTCACTTGAGGATGCGCCAGAGGTCGCTGTAGTCGTCGGTCCAGAGCCGCACGCGCCGGTCGCTCTCGAGCGGCGCGGCGGCGGCCGCGAGCGGGGCGCGCTCGAACACCTTCGGGTCGTCCGCGATCAGCACCCACGTCGAGCCGTACACCCCGCGGGCGTCGTCGGAGTCCTCGTCCACGAGGCGCGCGTGCCGGCCGAAGCGGGCCGCCGCCTCGCGCAGCACCGGCTTGAGGTCGAGGTAGCGGTTCGAGATGTGCACCGCGAGGATGCCGCCCGGCTTGAGGTGGCGGAAGTAGGTCTCCAGCGCCTCCGCGGTCAGCAGGTGCACCGGGATCGCGTCGCTCGAGAACGCGTCCACCGCCAGCACGTCGAAGCCCTGCGGCGGCTCGCGCTCGAGCGACAGGCGCGCGTCGCCGAGCGACATCTCCACCTTCGCCCGCGTGTCGGTGACGTAGGTGAACTGCCTCCGGGCGAGGTCGACCACCTGGGGATTGATCTCGTAGAGGCGGTAGCTGTCGCCCTCGCGCCCGTACCCGGCGAGGGTACCCGCGCCCAGCCCGATCACACCCACGCGCACCGGCCCGTTCAGGCCCGCGGCGAGGATCGCGCGGCCAACGCCGGAGGTCTCCCCGTAGTAGGTGGTGACCCACTTGCGCCGCTCGGCGACGGTGAACTGCTTGCCGTGGGTGATCGACCCGTGCGTCAGCACGCGCTGCTTCTCCGCGCCGACCCCCGAGTCCCAGACGCGCATCGCGGCGTAGAAGTTGCGGACGCGGACGTTCGTGTCGCGCGCGTAGCCGTCGTAGATCCACCACAGGGTCCCCGCGAGCGCGCCCGCGAGCGCCACCGCGCCCGCCACCACCGCGCCCCGCAGCGCGCCGGGAAGGCTCGCCGCGTCGAGCACGAGCACCAGCGCCGCCACCGCGGCCATCGCCACCAGGCCGACCGGCAGCTCGTACAGGTCGAGGAAGATGCGCGGCGCGACGAGCCCGACGAACACCCCGCCGAGGGCGCCGCCGATCGAGATGGCGAGGTAGAACCCGGTCAGGTAGCGCGGCGGCGGCTTGAGGCGGACGAGCTCGCCGTGGCACACCATGCACGCGACGAACAGGGTCGCCGCATACACCGGCAGCATCACCCAGAGCTGCGAGTGGCGGAAGTCCGAGTGCAGCAGCACGGTCACGCCGACGAGGCCCGCGGCGGTCAGCGGCAGGTAGACCGCGCGGCGATACCAGCCGCTGCCGTCGAACGTCAGGATGAACGACAGCAGGTAGAGCGCGAGCGGCAGCACCCAGATGAACGGGATCGGCGCCACGTTCTGCGAGAGCTGGCTGGTGAAGGCGAGCAGCAGCACCGAGGCCGTCCCGGCGAGCGCCCCCCACAGCGCGTAGCGCGCGGCGGTCGGCCGCGCGGCCGCCTCGGCCGCCGCGTCGGGGGCAACTTCCCACGCCGCGCCGCGGCTGCGCCAGGCGAGGACGGCACACGCGACCGCGAACACGACGAACGCCCCCGACCAGCCGAGCGCCTGCAGGCGCGTCGGCAGCCACGGCTCCACCGCGATCGGGTAGGTGAGCAGCGCCAGCATCGAGCCGGCGTTCGAGAGCGCGTACAGGCGATACGGCAGCGCGCCCTGGTTCGCGCGCGAGTACCAGACCTGCACCAGCGGGCCGGTGGTGGCCAGCACGAAGTACGGCAGGCCGACCGTCACCGCGAGCAAGCCGAGGATGTACAGACCGGGATCGGCGTCGCCCGCCGGCTTCCACCCGACGTCGGGGACGATCGGCAGCGCGACCGCCGCCAGCGCGAGCAGCACGCCGTGCACGATCGCCTGCGTGCGCGACGCGAGGCTGCGCGTGGTCCAGTGCGCGTAGAGATAGCCGCCGACCAGCAGCAGCTGGAAGAACAGCATGCACGTCGTCCACACCGCCGCGCCGCCGCCGAACCAGGGCAGGATCATCTTGGCGATGATCGGCTGCACCTGGAAGAGCAGGAATGCCGACAGGAAGATCGTGAACGCGTAGAGCATGCGATGCGGCGAGGCGAGACGAGCGGCAGCTGTCCCCGTCGCGCTAGTGCTTGATCCCGGGCATGTCGAAACCCGCCGCGAGCAGATCGCTCACCATCTTCGCGCGCTCCTCCAGCGTCTGCTCGACGAGCGGCGGCCGCACCGTGACCCAGTCCGGATCCGCGGCGTAGTGGGCGATGCACGCCTTGAGCGCGGGAATCATCGACGACTGGGACTGGAGGATCTGGCGCACCTTGTCGATGCCGGCCTGGAGCGCTTCCGCCTCCGCCGACTGCCAGCCGCGGTAAACGCGGTCGATGCCGTGCGGGTTGACGTTCGCGCCCGCGGTGATGCAGCCGACGCCGCCCGCGCGCATGTTGCGCAGCAGGAAGACCTCGCTTCCGGCGAACACCTCGAAGCCCTGCTTGCCGAACGCGTCGATCATCGCCTTGGTGTTGTTCCAGTCGCCCGAGCTGTCCTTCACGCCCGCGACCGACTTCGGGTAGGCCTTCAGCAACCGCTCGATCAGTCCGAGCGTGATCGGCACCTGCGCCACCGGCGGGATGTGGTAGAGGTAGAGCTGCAGCCGGTCGTCGCCGACGCGCTGGATCACTTCGCTGAAGTTGCGGTAGAGGCCCTCGTCCGGAACGCCCTTGTAGTAGAAAGGCGGCAGCATCAGCACGCCCGCGCAGCCGAGCTTCACCGCGTGCGCGGTGAGGCGCACCGAGTCGGTGAGCGCGGAGCAGCCGGTGCCCGGCATGAGCTGCGCCGCCGGGACGCCGCTTTCGACCAGCTGCTCGAGCAGCGTCATGCGCTCGTCGGCCGAGAGCGAGTTCGCCTCGGAGTTCGTCCCGAACACGGCGAGCCCGGAGCAGCCGTGCGCGAGCAGCCACTTGCAGTGGCGCACGAAGCGCTGCGCGTCGGGGGCGTAGTCCTTCCTGAACGGGGTGACGACGGGCGAGAGCACGCCGCGGAGTCGCTGGGTCATCGGGGCCTCGGGAGCGGCATCAAGGGGCGCCCGATTCTAGCCGAACGACCGGCCCGGAAGCGGCGTGCTCAATTGACAAATGCGGGAGCCCTGCCTAGTCTCGGCCAATCATCCCGGAGGAGGTCCCAATGAGAAAAATCCTGCTCGCGGCGCTGCTGTCGGCGCCGCTCGTGGCCGCTGCCCAGACCACCACGCTCAGGATCGTCAGCGCGTTCCCGGAGAACTCGTTCTACGTCACGCGCCTGCAGACCTGGATCCAGAACGTGAACGAGGAAGGCAAGGGCATCCTGCAGCTTAACTTCATCGGCGGGCCGAAGGCGATCCCGACCTTCGAGGTCGGCAACGCGGTGCGCACCGGCGTCGTGGACATGGCGATGTCGACCGGCGCGTTCTACACCAACGTCTTCCCCGAGTCCGACGCGCTCAAGCTCACCCGGATGCCGGTGGCCGAGCAGCGCCGCAACGGCGCGTTCGACTACATCCAGAAGGTGTGGGCCGAGAAGGGCAACATGATCTACCTCGCCCGGATCGTCGAACACCAGCCCTTCCATCTCTACCTCAACAAGCCGATCGACAAGCCCGACCTGAAGGGCCTCAAGATCCGCATCACGCCCGTCTACCGCGACTTCTTCAGCGCGCTCGGCGCGACCGTCATGCAGACCGCGCCGGGCGAGGTCTACACCGCGCTCGAGCGCGGCGTGGTGGACGGCTACGGCTGGCCGATCGGCGGCATCTTCGACAACAACTGGCAGGAGCGGACGAAGTTCCGCGTCGATCCCGGCTTCTACGACGCGGAAGTCTCGCTCATCATGAACCAGGACGCGTGGAAGAAGCTCGGCGCGCGCCAGCGCGACTTCCTGCTCACCCAGACGCGCCTGCTCGAGAACCGCAACGACTACTGGAAGATCTACGGGCAGCAGGAGACCGAACGCCAGGCGAAGGCCGGCATCCAGGTGATCCGGCTCCAGGGCGCGCAGGCGCAGGAGTACGTCGACAAGGCGTACGAGGCCGGCTGGGCGGGCATCATCAAGAACAGCCCGGTGCACGGACCGAAGATGCGCGAGCTCTTCTCGCAGAAGTAGCCTTCGCGTCCTTCGCGTCGGACCGCCATGGCGCGCGCCTACCGCGGACTCCTGCACGCCTGCGCCGTCCTCGCCGCGGTCTTGCTCGGCGTCACCGCGGTGCTCATCACCGGCGACGTGGTGGCGCGCAACGTCGGGATCGGCACCCTGCCGTGGATCCTGGAGGTCTCCGAGTACGTCCTGCCGCTCGCGACCTTCCTGGTCGCGCCGTGGCTGCTCGCGCGCAACGAACACGTGCGGCTCGACGTGCTGCTCGTCGCGCTGTCGCCGCGGGCCGCGCGCGCGCTGGCGCGCGCCGGCGACCTGATCGGGCTCGCGGTGTGCGCGGTCTTCGTCGTGTACGGGAGCCGCGCGATCGCGAGCTCGGCGCAGCAGGGCTCGCTCGTCATCAAGTCGGTCGTCTTCCCGGAATGGTGGCTGTACGCGCCGGTGCCGGCGTGCTTCGCGCTGCTGGCGATCGAGTTCGTGCGCCGGCTGCTCGCACCCGGCGCGCACGCTCGCGCGACCGCGCACGGATAACCGCCGAGCGCGATGGCCTGGTGGCTCGCCGCGTGCGTGCTCTTCGGCCTGCTGACGGCGCTCTTCGCCGCCGGCGTGCCGGCGGCATTCGCGTTCTTCGGCATCAACGCGGTGGGCGCCTGGACCTGGCTCGGCGGCGACGCGGGCCTGGTGCAGATGATCCGAAACGGCGTGGCCTCGATCTCGAGCTTCTCGCTCACGCCGATCCCGTTCTTCGTGCTGATGGGCGAGGTGCTGTTCCATACCGGCGTGGCGATGAAGGCGATCGACGCGATCGACCGCCTGATCTGGCGCGTGCCGGGACGCCTGTCCGTGGTCGCGGTGGTCGCCGGCACCGTGTTCTCGGCGATTTCCGGATCCACGATCGCGACCACCGCGCTGCTCGGCAGCCTGATGCTGCCGGAGATGCTGCGCCGCGGGTACCACCCCAAGATGGCGATGGGGCCGATCATGGCGATCGGGGGCGTGGACATGCTGATCCCGCCCTCGGCGCTCACCGTGCTCCTCGGCAGCCTGGCGGGGATCTCGATCGCCGAGCTCCTGATCGCGGGCATCGTGCCCGGGGTGCTGCTCTCGGCGGCGTTCGTCGCCTACATCGTCGTCCGCGCCGCGCTCGATCCCGCGCTCGCCCCGGCGTTCGAACACGAGCGCCTGCCCGCGTGGGACCGCTGGCGCCCGCTCGTGGTCTACGTCATGCCGCTGCTGATCATCTTCGTCGTCGTGGTGCTGGCGATGACCGCGGGCTGGGCGACGCCCACCGAGTCGGCGGCGGTCGGCGCGGTCGCGACCGTCGCCGTCGCGTGGGCTTACCGCTCGCTCACCTGGTCGAGCCTGCTCAAAGCCCTGCTCGGCACTGCGGGAATTTCCGGGGTCATCCTGTTCATCATCGTGGGCGCGACGACCTTCGCGCAGATCCTGACCTTCTCCGGCGCGACCAACGGCCTGGTGGAGGCGATCCGCGGGGCGGACCTCGCCCCGCTCGTCGTGCTCGGGACTATGATGCTGATCCTGCTCGTCCTGGGCTGCTTCGTCGACCAGGTGAGCATGATGCTGATCACGCTCCCGTTCTTCATGCCGCTGGTGCAGCACTACGGCTTCGACCCGGTGTGGTTCGGGGTGCTGTTCCTCATCTGCATGCAGCTCGGGCTCCTCACGCCGCCGTTCGGCATGCTGCTGTTCACGATGAAGAGCGTGGCGCCGAAGGAGATCGCGATGCAGCAGGTGTTCGCGGCGGTGACGCCGTACCTCGTGTTCGGCCTGCTGATGCTCGCCGTCGTGATCGCCTTCCCGCCGGTCGCGACCTGGCTGCCGAAGATGCTGTTCGGGAAATGAGGCGGTAATGGAGCGCTCGTTCAAGGAAGAGGTGGCCCTGCTCCGTCTCGGCGACGGCGAGCGGTTTCACGGCGAGGGCATCCTCGCGGTCACGAAAGCGCTGCTGCAGTCGGGCGTCTCCTACGTGGGCGGCTACCAGGGCGCGCCGATCTCGCACCTCGTCGACGTGCTGAACGATGCGCGCGACCTCCTCGACGAGCTCGGCGTGCACCTCGAGACCAACGCCTCCGAGGCCGGCGCCGCGGCGATGCTCGGCGCGTCGATCAACTACCCGATCCGGGGCGCGGTGGCGTGGAAATCGACGGTCGGGACCAACGTCGCCTCCGACGCGCTCGCCAACCTCGCCTCCGCCGGCGTGCGCGGCGGCGCGCTGATCGTGATCGGCGAGGACTACGGCGAAGGCTCCTCGATCATGCAGGAGCGCTCGCACGCGTTCGCGATGAAGTCGCAGATCTGGCTGCTCGACCCGCGCCCGGACCTGCCGAAGATCGTGGAGATGGTCGAGCAGGGCTTCGAGCTCTCGGAAGCCTCGAGCACGCCGGTGATGCTCGAGCTGCGCATCCGCGCCTGCCACGTCCACGGCACGTTCACCGCACGCGCGAACCGCGAGCCGCCGGTCTCGCGCAAGCGCGCGCTCGAGAACCCGACGTTCGACTACGGCAGGATCGTCCTGCCGCCGTCGAGCTACGCGCAGGAGAAGCAGAAGATCGAGGTGCGCTGGCCGAAGGCGGCCGAGTTCGTGCGTGCGCGGCGCCTGAACGAGGTTTTCCCGGGAACCCTTGAAGACGTGGGGATCGTCACCCAGGGCGGCCTCTACAACATGGTGATCCGCGCGCTCCAGCAGCTCGGTCTCGCCGACGCGTTCGGCGCCTCCGCCGTCCCGATCTACTGCCTGAACGTCACCTACCCGCTGATCCCGGAAGAGATCGTCTCCTTCTGCGCCGGGAAGCGGCACGTGCTCGTGGTCGAGGAAGGCCAGCCCGCCTTCATCGAGGACGCGGTGCTCGCGGCCCTGCGCCGCGCCGACGTGAACGCGGCGCGGATCCACGGCAAGGGCTGTCTCCCCATGGCGGGCGAGTACACCGGCGAGGTGCTGCTCGACGGCATGGCGAAGTTCGTCGAGCGCGCCGCGCCGGCCGGGGTCGAGGTCGCGCAGGCGGTTGCGACGCGCGACCGCCTGCTCGCGCCCAAGGCGCGCGCGGCCGAGCTGCTCGGCGGCCCGGTGCCGGGGCGCCCGCCCGGCTTCTGCATCGGCTGCCCCGAGCGCCCGGTGTTCTCGGCGATGAAGCTGCTCGAGCGCGAGTCGGGCGCGTTCCACGTGTCGGCCGACATCGGCTGCCACCTCTTCTCGACGCTGCCGCCGTTCGGCATCGGCAACACCGTGCTCGGCTACGGCCTCGGGCTCGCGAGCAATTCCGCGATCGATCCGCTGTTCGCGCGCCGCACCGTCACGATCATGGGCGACGGCGGGTTCTGGCACAACGGGCTCGCCTCCGGGGTCGCGAACGCGGTGTTCAACAAGGACGACGGCATCCTCGTCGTCATGAACAACGGCTACACGTCGGCGACCGGGACGCAGAACATCCCCTCCTCGCCGCACCAGCCCGAGCAGAAGATGACCGGGATGTCGATCGAGCAGGCGCTGAAGGGGGTGGGCGTGCAGGAGGTGAAGCGCGTCACCACCTACAAGGTCGCGCAGGTGGCGCAGGCGCTCAAGGACGCGATGACCTCCCCGTTCAAGGGCCTGAAGGTCATCATCGCCGAGAGCGAGTGCCAGCTCGAAAAGCAGCGCCGGCTGCGCCCGCAGGTCGCCGCCGCACTGAAGGCGGGCGCGCGCGTGGTGCGCACGCGCTTCGGGGTGGACGAGGACGTGTGCTCGGGCGACCACTCGTGCATCCGGCTCTCCGGCTGCCCGTCGCTCACCGTCAAGGATTCGTCCGATCCGCTGAAGGTGGACCCGGTCGCGCACGTGAACAACGGCTGCGTGGGCTGCGGGCTGTGCGGGGAGGTGGCCCACGCGGCAATCCTGTGCCCGAGCTTCTTCCGCGCCGAGATCGTGCAGAACCCGTCGCGGTGGGACCGGTTGAAGCACCGCCTGCGCGCGACCGTCATCGGCTGGCTGCAGCCGGCGT